>Ga0193732_1000010_pt1:2500-204390 | contig 204390 bp, 181 predicted proteins | sample U1s1metaG_FD_145077 | JGI IMG/M metagenome (GOLD analysis project Ga0193732, IMG submission 145077) | Soil microbial communities from a riparian zone of the East river system, Colorado, United States - U1s1 | ecosystem: Environmental > Terrestrial > Soil > Riparian zone | place...
CTGAAACCGTGTGCTTACAAGCAGTGGGAGGTCAAGGTTCGTCCTGACTGACCGCGTGCCTTTTGCATAATGAGCCGGCTAGTGAATGTCACAGGCAAGGTTAAACGATAAGTGAGCCGAAGCGAAAGCGAGTCCTAATAGGGCGTTTAGTCTGTGGTATTCGGACGTGAAGCGAGATGATCTATGCATGGTCAGGCTGAAGCGTGGGTAACACCACGTGGAGGGCCGAACCAGTTAAGGTTGAAAACTTTTTGGATGAACTGTGCATAGGGGTGAAAGGCTAATCAAATTTCGTGATAGCTCGTTCTCGCCGAAATAGCTTTAGGGCTAGCCTCGGATGAATCGTTACGGTGGTAAAGCGCTGAATGGGCTAGGGGCCTCACAAGGTTACCGAACCCAATCAAACTCTGAATGCCGTAAACGTATATCCGGGAGTCAGACTACGGGGGCTAAGCTCCGTGGTCGAGAGGGAAACAGCCCAGACCGACAACTAAGGTCCCAAAATCGTGGTTAAGTGGAAAAGGAAGTAGGGAAGCACTGACAGCCAGGAGGTTGGCTTAGAAGCAGCCATCCTTTAAAGAAAGCGTAATAGCTCACTGGTCAAGCAGCCCTGCGCCGACAATATAACGGGGCTCAAACGACGTACCGAAGTTTCGGGTTGCTGAATTTCGAATTGCGGATTTCGAATTTTTGAAGACGAGTACCGTCTTTCAATCCGAATTCCGAAATCCGAAATTCGAAATTCAGTGACGGTAGGCGAGCATTCTGTAGCTGTGAAGCGGGACCGTAAGGACCGTTGGAGCGATCAGAAAAGACTCTGTCGGCATAAGTAGCGATAACGCGGGTGAGAACCCCGCGCGCCGTAAACCTAAGGTTTCCTGAGTAAAGTTAATCTGCTCAGGGTTAGACGGCACCTAAGGCGAGGCCGAAAGGCGTAGTCGATGGAAATCCGGTTAATATTCCGGATCCTGTAACGTGTGCTGTGGGAGGACGCAGTAGGGTAGGCGAGACGGCTTATGGATATGCCGTTGAACTCATCATAGCCCGTCACTTTGGAAAATCCGGGTGACACAAGGGTAAAGGTAGGGACGAAAGTAGGGGTAAAACCCGAAAAAAGTCGCTGACCCCAGCTGCCAAGAAAATTCTCGTTCAGCTATACACGCGACGCGACCGTACCGCAAACCGACACAGGTAGGTGGGGTGAGAATCCTAAGGCGCTTGTGAGAACTCTCGTTCAGGAACTCGGCAAACTAGCCCCGTAACTTCGGGAAAAGGGGTGCCGTCCTCCGGGACGGTCGCAGAGAAATGTCCCAGGCGACTGTTTACTAAAAACACAGGTCTCCGCAAAGTCGTGAAGACGACGTATGGGGGCTGACGCCTGCCCAATGCTGGAAGGTTAAAAGGAGTGGTTAGCCGCAAGGCGAAGCTACGAATTGAAGCCCCAGTGAATGGCGGCCGTAACTATAACGGTCCTAAGGTAGCGAAATTCCTTGTCGGGTAAGTTCCGACCTGCACGAATGGCGTAACGATCTGGGAGCTGTCTTAACGAGAGACACAGCGAACTTGTAGTACCGGTGAAGATGCCGGTTTCCCGCATTTAGACGGAAAGACCCCGTGCACCTTTACTACAACTTGATAGTGGGTTCGGGCAAACGATGCGCAGGATAGGTGGGAGGCTTTGAAGCCGGGCTTTTGGGCTCGGTGGAGCCAATGGTGAGATACCACCCTTCGTTTGTCTGGACTCTAACCTAGGGCCGTAATCCGGTTCAGGGACACTATCAGGCGGGTAGTTTGACTGGGGCGGTCGCCTCCCAAAGAGTAACGGAGGCGCTCGAAGGTTGGCTCAGGCTGTTTGGAAATCAGCCGCAGAGTGTAAACGCATAAGCCAGCTTGACTGCGAGACAGACAAGTCGAGCAGGTACGAAAGTAGGAGTTAGTGATCCGGCGGTTCTGTATGGAAGGGCCGTCGCTCAACGGATAAAAGGTACGCCGGGGATAACAGGCTGATCCTGCCCAAGAGTTCACATCGACGGCAGGGTTTGGCACCTCGATGTCGGCTCATCGCATCCTGGGGCTGAAGAAGGTCCCAAGGGTCCGGCTGTTCGCCGGTTAAAGCGGTACGTGAGCTGGGTTTAGAACGTCGTGAGACAGTTCGGTCCCTATCTAGTGTGGGCGCAGCAGGATTGAGGGAATCTGTCCTTAGTACGAGAGGACCGGGATGGATCCACCTCTAGTGTACGAGTTATGGCGCCAGCCGTAACGCTCGGTAGCTATGTGGAGCATGGATAAACGCTGAATGCATCTAAGCGTGAAGCCAGACCTAAGATTAGTCCTGACCGCGAGACTCCTGGTAGACCACCAGGTTGATAGGCTGGAAATGTAAGTGCAGTAATGTGCTCAGTTGACCAGTACTAATCAGTCCCTAGGCTTGACCGTAAAATTTATTAGCCAGCAACGCTCTCAGGTTTCAGATCTCAAATTTGAAATTTCAGATCGGTGCGAAGCCTTCAGTAGTTTGCACACACTTGCCCATCGGTCGCTGTTCGATTTGAGCTCAGTTCCGTAGCGCGGACTTTCGGCCTGTCTGGCTGCACCGGCAATCAAATGCCGGCGCGCCAAGACGGCTAAGTCTCCGCTACCGAAAGAGTTCTTTTGAATTTCAGATCTCAAATTCGAAATGAGAGATGAAAACGGTTTTCCGGTGGTTGTGTCGAGAGGGTCACACCCGTTCCCATCCCGAACACGGAAGTTAAGCCTCTTGGAGCCGATGGTACTGCGCGGGCAACTGCGTGGGAGAGTAGGAAGCCGCCGGGATTATTAAACACGAGCCCGCTCAGGGTAAACTTGAGCGGGCTTTTTGCGTTCCTATGAATTTTGACAACTACTTTCGCATAGCTTCTTACGCCACCATTGCCGCGGCGGCGCTGACGCTGTTCGTTGCCGGCGGGACTGGAATCTGGCTGGCAGTGGGGTTCGCGATCGTTATGGTCGTCGCGTGGAAGCTCGAAGGCACCCGGTGGCAATTCTCTGAACGTGCGGCGCTGATCATCATTCTGGTGTCGCTGCCGTTGTTCTATCTTGATTGGCGTCTGCTTCCTGCATTCCTTGATTTTCGATTTCTGGAAGGCGGAGCTGCAATCCGCGGCAGCGTTGAGGTGACGCTGCTCGCTCACCTGATCCTGTTTTTGGCGGCCGTCAAACTGCTCCAGCGCAAGGGCGATCGCGACTGGTTCTTCCTTTATCTGATCTCGTTTTTTGAAGTGCTTCTGGCCGCTGGTCTGAGCGCCAGCCCAACCTTCATGGCCACGCTGGCGCTTTATCTGCTATTTGCCTTGACCACGATTGTCGCCTTTGAAATTCAAAAGGCCCGGCGCAAAGTGAGCGCGACCCAGACGCGTCTGCTGGTTCCGCCTGATTCGACTCTCTTCCATAAGCTTCCCATGCGCCTCTGGCGCCGACGATATCTCGAAACGCGACGCCTGCCAATTGTCTCTGGAGGGTTACTCTTTCTGATTGTCGTGCTCGCCTTACCGTTCTTCCTGATCGCTCCACGCACCACCTCGAGCGCGCTCAAACGCGGGGGCAGCGGAATATCGGGTGTCATAGGTTTTTCCGACAGCGTAACTCTCGGCGACATCGGACGATTGAAACGCAACGATGACACTGTCATGCACGTGAGGGTCGAGGATGCCGGTGTTGCACCGCCGGCAGGGTTGCGCTGGAGAGGCGTAGCGCTGGATCAATTCACCGGCCGCGGCTGGATCAAATCGATCGACGCGCGGCGCTTTGAAGACAAGACGGACGATCGAGGATTCTTCAAACTAGGTACTACCGAGGACGTCACGCGCTTAACGGCGCAGACTTTTTTCCTTGAACCGATCGATACTCCGGTTTTGTTCGGCGCGCCGCGCATACTGGCGGTGCAAGGCCCGCTGCCGTTTGTACGAGTCGATTCCGAAGGGTCGATTCAAACGCGGCCACACGACCAGGAAAAGGTTGTGTACAAGGTCTATTCGGACACCGCAGCCCCCGGAGCGATGGTGCTCCGGTCGGATCCGTTGGACTACCTGGTCCCGGCGGCGCGCTATCTACAACTTCCCGCGAATCTCGATCCGCGAATCGCGGTGCTGGCGAAAAGCGTGACCACACAGGCCGGGGCGCGTACTGGTTATGACGAGGCTCGGGCGATTGAATCGCATCTCCGCGACAGCTATCAGTACTCTTTGGAGCTGAAAGCGGGCGGCCCCGATCCGCTCTCGGATTTCCTTTTCCATGTTCGCTCCGGGCACTGCGAATATTTTTCCACGGCGATGGCCGTCATGTTGCGCACGCGCGGCATAGCGTCGCGGGTTGTCAATGGTTTTCTGCCCGGCGAATACAACGAAGCGTCCGGCGCCTACACCGTGCGCCAGAGTGACGCGCACTCGTGGGTAGAAGTTTATTTTCCGCAGACGAAGGCCTGGGTAACGTTCGATCCCACGCCGCCGGCGGGTCGCACGGCGCGCGTGCGTACCGGGTTGGCGGCGCAATTGAGTAAGTACACCGAAGCTTTGGAGTTGATGTGGTTCCAGTACGTGGTTGGTTACGACAAGCAGGAACAGCGTTCGCTGGCTGCGTCGCTGCGTAAGGAGTTGTTGGATCTGCGAAGCAGTTCATCAAACACGCTCGATCGAGCGCGCGGGGCGTGGCCGGCGATACTTCGTCCCGTTCTATTCAGTGTCGTGGGCCTGAGCGCTTTAATCCTGATGATCGTCCTGGCCCGGCGCGTCCGGCAATTCGGTTGGCGCCGCGGTTTGACGGTGTGGCGCGACGGCTCGGAAAGCTCACGCGTGGATTTCTATGAACGGCTGATCGCGGCGCTGGAAAAGCAGGGCGTCAAACGCGAGTCATACCAAACCCCGCTGGAGTTTGCTTCTGCGGTTGGTTTGAATGAAGCTCGCGCCATTACGAACGCCTATAATCGTGTGCGTTTTGGAGCAGAGGAATTGTCCGGACCCGAACGAAAGCAGATCGAGTTGCTGTTATCGCAGCTTGAACGAAGTCGGAAGGGGAATTGAAAGGCAAAGGAACGTAAAGCTAGAGGTGTTTGGAGTACCAACTTTAGTTGGGCTCTTAGCGACAAAGACCCGACTGAAGTCGGTACTCTAAACGCCTGTATTCCACGCTCTGGGAAACCCTCTGCGCCGCTTGCGGTTAGATTTACTCGGCAAAAAGAATCAATAAGGAGTTCATGACAAAAGTAGGTTTCATCAGTCTCGGCTGCCCCAAGAACCTCGTCGACAGCGAGGTGATGATGGGCCAGCTCAAGCAAAGCGGTTACGAGATCACTGCCGATGCCACCGAAGCGGACACCGTGGTGGTGAACACGTGCGGCTTTATTGAATCAGCCAAACAGGAATCGATTGAAGCGATTCTGGAAGCAGCGCGCTTGAAGACCCGAGGTAAGGCCACCCGTTTGATAGTTGTCGGGTGCCTGGTCGAGCGCTATCGCGATGAGCTGAAAGCGGAAATGCCCGAAGTGGATGCGTTCATTGGCACCAGTCAGATCAACGACATCCTCGCGGTTTGTGATCCAAACACGAACACGCGGAGCTTGCCGGTGGTCGCACTCGGCAATCAGAGCGCAACTTATCTTTACGATGAGTCGACGCCGCGGGTGCTGGCCACGCCCAGCCATTATGCCTTCGTCAAGATCGCCGAAGGCTGTGACCGTCCGTGCGCGTTCTGCTTCATCCCGCAGATGCGCGGACATTTTCGCAGCCGGCGTTTTGGGTCGATCGTCGCCGAAGCTCATCAACTCGCGGAAGAAGGCGTGAAGGAATTGATCCTGGTGGCGCAGGATTCGTCGCGCTATGGCGAAGACCTGGGGAAGCAGGACGCGCTGGCGCAACTGGTGCGGGCGCTGGCGCACACGGACGGCATCGAATGGGTGCGCGTGATGTACACGTATCCGACACACATCAGCGATGGGTTTCTCGACGCCATCGCCGAAGAGCCAAAGGCCGTGAAGTATCTCGATATGCCTTTGCAACATGCATCACAGAACGTACTAAAGCTAATGAAGCGAGGTGGTAATCGCGCCAGTCTCGAGCGGCTAATCGCACGAGTGCGCGAGCGTGTACCCGGCATTGCAGTGCGCACCACGTTCATTACCGGCTTTCCCGGCGAGACTGAAGACGATTTTGCGGAGCTGCTGACGTTTGTTCGAAATGTTGAGTTTGATCGAGTGGGTGTCTTCACCTACTCAGATGAAGAAGGCACGCCGGCATACGATCTGCCGAACAAAGTCGAGCCAAAGATTGCGAAGCAAAGACGCGCACGTTTGATGAAAGAGCAGGCCCGCATCTCGCTGCGAAAGAACAAGACACGTGTTGGTCAAACTTTTCAGGTGCTGTTCGAAGGCGAATCGAGAGAGAGCGAGTTGCTCTGGCAAGGCCGTCTGGAAACCCAGGCGCCGGACATCGACGGTTGTGTGCTGATTAGCGATGCGCCGGAAGGCTTCAGTCCACAGCCGGGTGAAATTTTGAATGTTCTCATTACTGACGCTCAGGAATACGATCTGGTCGGCAGCATTATTTAGGTAGCATAGACTTCAGTCTGTGTTCACTCTGGCCCGAATCATCACAGACTGATGAACAAGTACTTTCGACGCGTAGCGTCGACTTGAATTTAGCCCGGCCTTTTCAAGGCCGGGAAAGACGAACGAAGGATTCACGTAGCGTAGCGACGCCTGAAATCCGAATTCAATTGTCGCCGCGCGACAGGAACTATTAACCACTTGATCCCGGCGTTGAAACACCGGGCTAGACTCATACCGACGCTACGCGTCGAAGAGACTTGATCAGAGATTCCTCAGTCTGTGCCACCATGGCAATCAAAGAATCCAGCGACGAGCTCAACCCGGATGTCATAACCGCGGCGCCGATTCCACCCGCATCCAAACGCAAGACGGCAGTTGATTACCTGGCCCTGGCGATCTCTACCTGCGGCGTCGGATACTTTCCAATTGCTCCCGGGACAATGGGCTCGCTGGTAGGCGTCGGTCTTTACCTCAGTCTCTGGGCCGGAAGTTATCGCGTGCTTGAGGCCAACGCGCTCCTGAAGAGACTGACGCTCATGCACATATGGACGCCGCAGATGGCTTTCATGCTGGTCGTGATCTTTCTGGTGACGATGGCGGGCATCTGGGCGGCGACGCGAACCGAAAAGCTGATTCGGAAAAAGGATCCGTCGATAGTGGTTATCGACGAAGTGGCAGGTCAGATGATCGCGCTCTTGTCCGGGCCTTTCTGGCTGCATACGTGGTGGAGCATCGTCACGGCGTTCCTATTATTTCGCGCGTTCGATATCTGGAAGCCTTATCCCATCCGAAAGCTCGAGGGTCTGGAATCCGGGCTGGGCATTATGGCCGACGATCTCGCGGCCGGAGCGTATGCTTTGATTGTCAACTCAGTTTTGATCTCCGCGTATCTGCTTCTGGTTCCGGGATCGCGATGAGAAAAGATGGGTTAGTGTGGGTCGCTCATTGACTCTACTTGGTGTTCTTTTCGTGCGGTTTCGTGTGATTTCGTGGATCGGGTTTTTACCTCACAGCAGGGGCGATCCACTAAATCACACGAAGAGTCACGAAGAAACAAAGTGGTTTCTCCTGGATCGACTTAACGAACATATTGAGACGCGACACTAGTCCTTACGTTTTACATCACCGGACTTTTTAGTTCCGCCTATCCATCCACGTTTCCAAAACAATCCCAGCATTCCCAACGCCACCACAATCATGATTATCCACACGACGAAGTAGCCATAGCGCGTTGCCAGCTCAGGCATGTGCTCAAAGTTCATACCGTAAACACCGGCGATGAAAGTCAGCGGCAGCATGATCGCGGAAAAGATCGTGAGCACTTTCATGATCTCGTTCAGCCGGTTTGAAACTACGGAAAGATAAGCTTCGAGCGCTCCGCCGATGAGATCGCGATAGCTTTCCGCCAGATCGGTAACGCGAATGAGGTGATCGTAGATGTCGCGATAGAAGGGAAGCATCTGTTGATCGATAAGCGAAAATTCGCCACGACTCATCCGGTAAAGAATCTCCATTTGCTTCGAGGAGATGCGACGCAATCGCAACACGCCGCGTTTGAGGTCCATGATCTCGGCCAGGATTTCGTTGTTCGGGCTCTTGAGGGTGAAAATGTCGTCTTCGAGTTTGTCGATGCGCTCGTCGAAGTCATCCAAAACCGGCGAGTAGTAGTCGACAATCTGATCCAGAATCTGATAGAGGAGAAAAGGTGCGCCGCGTTTGCAGGCGATAGGGCTGGTGTGGATGAGCTGCTTCACGTTGTTGATGCTGCGAAACATGTCGTGGTGATAAGTAATCACGTAATTGGGCCCCAAAAACCCGTCCAGCTCGATGGTGTTGAAATGATCGGGACTCGTGTCCGCGCGCACGCCGTGCACGATAAAGTAGAGGTAGCCGGGAAACTCTTCGATCTTCGGATAGTGGCGATTTTCGCGGCAATCTTCGACGGTCAATGGATGAAATTTGAAAACATTCAACAGCACTTGCTCGTCAGCTTCGGTCGGACTTTCCATGTCGACCCAGAGGACATCGGCTTCATTCTTCAACAGGTCAGGAAGCTGCTCGACGCTGAAGCCCTCTTCCACGCGATCGGCGCCCTGACGATAAAGAAAAATTTCCATCAGATCTCCTTAAGTTCAGAGTTCAAGCTTCCGCTTGCGAGCCTTGGGGCCAACGCAAGCAGAAGGTTGTACTCTAAGCGGTTGCCACTACTCGACGCGCATTCGACAGACTGTTACCATAACACCTCTTTACAGACAAGAATCAACTAATCCAACTGACATCTTCATGCCTACGAACGAATCTACTACTCGGGCCAGGATTTTTGTTGCCGACGACGTCAGCGAAAAAGGCTTACAACCGTTGCGCGATGCGGGCTTTGAGGTGGTGAAGCAGACCGGGCTCGCGCCAGAGGAATTGCGCGAAGCCCTCGCTGATTGCGACGGGCTGGTCGTACGCAGCGAGACGAAAGTAAGTCCCGACTTGATGGACGCCGCCCGGAAGCTGCGCGTAATCGGACGCGCCGGAGTTGGCGTCGATAACATCGACGTGCCGGCGGCGACGGCGCGCGGGATCGTGGTTATGAATGCGCCCGACGGCAACACGATTACTACGGCGGAGCATACGCTCGCCTTGCTGGTCGCACTCGCACGCAACATCCCGCAAGCCAACGCGAGCGTGAAAGCAGCCAAGTGGGAACGCAAACGTTTCATTGGAGCCGAGCTGCAAGGCAAGACTCTCGGTGTGATCGGTCTGGGCCGGATCGGACGCGCCGTGGCGGCCCGGGCCCGCGCGTTTGGCATGAAGATCGTTGGACACGATCCGTTCATCGCTCCTGATCAAGCGCGTGATTTGGAAATCGAGTCGGCTTCGCTCGATGAAGTATTTTCGCGGGCTGACTTTCTTACTGTGCACACGCCGCTGACTTCCGAAACGCGTGGGTTGATTGGCCCCCAGGCCTTCGCGAAAATGCGAAAGGGAGTGCGGGTAATAAACTGTGCGCGGGGCGGACTGGTGGACGAAGCTGCTCTTTATGAAGCAATCAAATCGGGAGTTGTGGCCGGCGCTGCGCTCGATGTTTTCGAGCAGGAGCCGCCGCCGCCCGATCATCCACTGCTTAGTTTGGAAGGAGTGATCGTGACTCCGCACCTCGGCGCTTCAACTACTGAAGCGCAGGAAGGCGTCGCCGTCACGGTCGCTGAGCAGATGCGCGACTACTTGCTGACCGGAGCTTTGCGAGGCGCCGTTAACGTGCCGGCGCTCGGGGTCAAGGAATTGAACGCGCTGCAACCTTACCTGGCGCTGGCTGAGAGCCTGGGCCGGTTTCAGGCGCAACTGGTGGATAGCGCCGTGCGAGAAGTGCGGCTTGAATTTGCCGGCGAGATGGTTGAGCTGGATGCCGCGCCCGTGACCCGCGCGTTTCTGGCGGGGTTGCTTCGCGACGTCAGCGCTCGCGTCAATGTAGTCAACGCATTTGTCATCGCGGAAGAGCGGCGCATTACCGTGACGACTTCGTACGTGCGTGGTGGCCACGCGGCCCCGGCGATCCGTACGCGGGTGGTGCGCGAAGGTGGCGAGCAGACCGCCTCAGGCTCGGTGTTCGGAATCGCTGCCGGCGAACGCGAAGGACGGATCACGGAAATCAACGACTTTCGCATTGAGGCCGCCCCACGCGGGCGCATGCTCGTGATGCACAATCGCGATGTCCCCGGCGTGATCGGGCGCGTGGGGACGATTCTGGGTGAGCAGGGCATCAACATCAGCGCCTTCCATCTCGGCCGGCGCGAGCGGGGCGGGGAAGCGATGGCGGTGATCGAGGTTGACGCCGGTGCCGCGCAGGAAACCATTGTGGCCTTGCGGGCGCTGCCGGAAATTCTGACGGTGCGCGAAATCACACTGAGCTAATGTCGAATTCCGATTGACCAATGAGTCGAATTTTCATCTCTTATAGGCGGGAAGACTCGGCTGATGTTACCGGGAGAATCTATGATCACCTTGTTGCCGCGTTCGGACGCGAAAATGTTTTCAAAGACGTTGATGCGATTCCATATGGTGCCGATTTTAGAGAGGAAATCCAACACGCCTTGAGCGATGCGGCGTTGGTTCTGACAGTGATCGGCACGCAGTGGCTTGGGAATCTCGAGAAGGATAGCCGAAGGCGGATCGACAGCCCGAACGATCCCGTGCGCGCTGAGATCGAGGCGGCACTAAGATCCAACGTTCGTATTATTCCCTTGCTCGTACGAGGAGGGTGCATGCCCTCAGAGGCCGAACTCCCAGAGGCCATAAAGGCGTTGTCATACCGCACAGCAATTGATATCCGGGACGATCCTGATTTTCACGGTGACATGGGTCGACTGATCGCTTCCATCCATAGCCTCGTCGATCATAATAGGGATCATCCTGACGCTTCATCCGATGCCATCCGAGAAAAAGATCAACGGTCGGCGCAATCTCGACTGATGAGCTACACGATTCAAGAGATTGAGGAACAGATGAAGAGGCGACTATGCGGTCAAGAGATTGCGATACAGCAAATAATACCTTGGATCAAACGGTTGCGCTTCGGGCTGGTGCGCGACGATAAAGCCGTGGCGACATTTATCTTTGCCGGTCAGCCCGGGTTGGGAAAGACCCTACTCGCAAAGGAACTTGCTCGGGTCGTTTGCGGAGACGAAGCTCGTCTCGTCGTTTTTGAGAAGTCGCTACTCACGGGCCCAACGGCGATGCTGGTTGGAGCCCCACCCGGTCACGCGGGCAACCGACAGGGTAAGCTCGTGAAGGTCTTGAGAGAAGCGCCAGCAAGCGTCCTGTTCTTTGATGAGATCGAGTTTGTGTCGCAGGAGGTGGGCGATTTGCTCATGCGGCTCTGTGACTCCGGCTTCGTACCCGATGCTACCGGTTCTCTTTGCGATGGACGTGAGGCTCTCGTGATCCTTTCGACTGGCATCAAAGCGGATCAGGCTTCTTCGAAGAGCTCGTCCGGTGATGCAGTACAGGCAATCATAAAGGTGGCCCGAATGCGCTTTTCACCGGATTTCCTCGCTCCAATAGATGAAATTGTTTGCTTCGTTCCATTTTCTAGATCTGCCTGCCGCCAAATTGTGGATCTTGCTATTGAACGCGAGATGCTGAGCGTAAGACGAGCGCAACGCATAGAGCTAATCGTTGAGGAATCAGCGAGGGAATTGATCGCAGAGGAATTCCATAAATTGAGTTTGAGCGAAGGCGCGCGCTCTGCTCCGAGGGTCGTTCAGAAATTGATTACTTTACCTGTCATAGATTATGCGTTCACTCTACAGGCAAGTGGTGTAGATTCCGAAGGCAAAGTCTTGCGAGTCACTCTCGATGATAGATCGGATATCGTCATTCTGCCTGCAACTGAGAGTTGTCAGTCGAGAGGTGTTGGAAAGATTTCGCCTTTGAGTTGATCGAAGTTTTTCTTGGGACGAGGGTTAGGGACTTTTTGGTTAGGCTAGGAAACCCGAAGTATGGCAAACGCTCAAAGTGATCGAATTACTCGGCTGACTATGATCTAAATCATGGCTAACGACAATCTGCAAACTGACTCGATGAAATTGGCGCACGTCCTGTTCATGAACATCGTCGGCTATTCGAAGCTGCCGATCGAGGAACAGACCAGCGCGATTCACATTTTGCAGGAGATTGTTAACGGCATTACTCAGGTCTCGCGGGCCAAAGCGGCTAATGAACTCACCAGCATTCCGTGCCCGGCAGGACTTTATCAAGAACAAACAATTCGTGGGGTGGTCGATCGAGGGGAATAACAGCCACATGCCTGACGCCGATCTGAGGTTTGTGAACACCGAGTTTTTGGCTGAAGGCTCGACGTTCTTATGGTTCCCATGGACGTTGGTCGAGCTAACCCGGCTCTAAGTCGACGACGGCATGACGGAGGATGATCGGAAAGCCGCCGCGGAATTGCGCAACGACATCCTCGACGCGAATTCTGGCAAACTCGAGAATTATGTCGAGACGGCGAATTTGATGTACGTGTTGGGCGAGAACGTTTTTGTGTTTCAGAATATTTGGGCAACGCGCCGAAATGAGCGGCGGCTGGGGCGGCCTGTGCTAGTCTTTGCCGGTTTCGACAACTAAGTTTGAGTTGGTTAGAACAATGATATCTGACGATGTTTCGCTGATTCTCAGTCTCAAGGACTATGCCGATGACTGTCTGATCGAACTCAATGAATGCCGTGAGGCGGACCGACAGGGGAAAGCATATTGGCGCAGCATGTATTTGCGAGCGGTCTTCGCGTTCATCGACGGCACTGTACGCGGACTGTTACTTCAAGCGTATGGCGGCCGGGCGCGTTCAGGCGTGACGTTGTCTGAAAAAGATATCATGATGCTGAGGTCCTATCTTGATTTTGCAGACGGCCGCCCGCCCAGGACAACTTTAAGTGAGGAGCAAATCCTGGGAGATATTGAACTCGCTTTTTCAACTTTCGCCAGAGTGAGCTATTCAGCCTATGTGCTGCCGATTCATGACGAAGGTTGGCTGCTCATTAAAGAGATCGCTGGGATGAGGGCGCTAAACCATAATTTAGAGAGAGACGAACTTGACGTATTTCCGGAGAACGTGCCCGTACTAACGCAGGGGATGGAGTGGTTTGTTGGTTGTTTGATTGAGCTTTTGACGAGCTGTGAAGAGGGCCTGTCAGAAGTGACGGCTGACGCTCAAGTCGATGACCGTGAACTCATCATGTAACGAAATGACTTTGCCGGAACCAACAAGCGCAGGCCGAGGTCGGATCGATTCAATCGATCTCCTGCGCGGCATCGTGATGGTCATCATGATGCTGGATCATACGCGCGACTTTGTTCATTCCGGAGGGCTGCAATTCGATCCGACCGACCTCACCAGAACCACCGTGGCGCTTTTCTTTACGCGCTGGATTACGCATTATTGCGCGCCTATTTTTGTTTTCCTGGCGGGCACTGGGGCTTACCTGCAATTAGCCCGCGGCAAGAGTAAGCGCGACCTGTCGAAATTCCTGTTGACCCGCGGACTTTGGCTGATAGGGCTCGAGCTGACAGTTGTGCGCTTCGGGGTCTTTTTCAGTCTGGATTATCGCTTCCTCGGTTTCCTCCAGGTGATTTGGGTGATAGGTGTTTCGATGATTGTGCTCGCGGCCCTGATCCATCTGCCGCTCAAGTTGGTTGCCGGGTTTGGGCTGGCGATGATTGCCCTGCACAACCTGCTCGATCGTTTTCAGGTGGCAGGATGGCAAGGCCCAGGCAGTCCGGTGCCAGGTTTCGGCGCCAAGTTTTGGATCCTGGCGCACCAGCCTTTCACGATATTCCCGGTTCTTGGTTTTCCAAGTCCAGTCGTCATTGTCATCTATCCATTGATTCCATGGATTGGTGTCATGGCCGCCGGATACGCGTTCGGCTCTCTCTATCAGATGGATGCTCAGCGCCGCCGCCGCTGTTTGCTGTGGATGGGATTGACGGCCACGTGGCTGTTCATATTTGTTCGCGCGATGGACGTCTATGGCGATCCTGCCCACTGGTCGAGACAAAAGAACGTCGTGTTCACAGTGCTTTCGTTTGTAAATACGACCAAGTATCCGCCGTCTCTGCAATTCTTATTGATGACGTTGGGACCGGCGCTGCTGGCGTTATGGTGGTTTGATTCGAGCCCCGCGCAGGCGGCGCGAGCGTCCATCGTCGCTCGATTCCGAAGAGCAATGGTGACTTTCGGCCGTGTGCCGCTGTTCTTCTATCTGCTGCAGTGGTACACGGCGCATCTGATCGCAATCGTCATTGGCTTGATTGCCCGGCAACCGGTCGCGTGGCAGTGGCAAAGTCCGATTGATAAGTTCACCAACCCTCCTCCGACGGGAGTGGGTTTCAGTTTATGGGTCGTCTACGTGTGCTGGATCGTCGGCGTGCTGCTGCTGTATCCGCTTTGCAAATGGTTCGCGGGCGTAAGGGCGCGCCGAAGCGATTGGTGGCTGTCGTATTTGTAGTTCGCCCCCGGTCAGCAGTCTCTCGATAAAGTGGCTCAGACTGCTGGCTTGCCGACTGAATTTTGGGATTTTCTCTCAGTTTGGGCCCCTCCTGCGGAAAGGGGCGCGCACTGCAACTTTATTGCTCCTAGCTGTAACTCTGATTTGCAGAAAGCGCATTCCAGCCAAGATCATGTTGACGAGTCTCGAAGAACTATTGAGTGAGTACTCCCTCGCAATGCGCGAGGGCCAAGCCGCCCTGTTTGTCGGAGCAGGCATGTCAACGCCGGTCGGTCTACCTGATTGGAAAGAGTTGCTGACTAGTTGTGCGGCCGCACTGGACTTGGACATTGAGCGTGAGAGCGATCTGATTGCTGTGGCGCAATACTATATTAACGGCAGAGGTAACAGGTCCGACCTGAACCAGATTCTAAGGAGGGAGTTTGATAAACCCAGACACCCAACGCCAAGTCATCACATCATAGCCAAGCTTCCTATTTCAACAATATGGACCACGAACTTCGACAAGGTCATGGAGCAGGCTCTATCGGAAGGGAAAAAACGATTTGATATTAGGAGCAAAGACGCTGATTTTGCCAGAGCCAGAAAAGGTGAGGTCGTCCTCTACAAAATGCATGGCGACATCGATGATCCGAACGAGGTAGTACTCTCTGAAAGCGATTACGAAAGATACACAAAAACGCACCCGATATTCCAAAACGCGCTGGAAGGAGACCTGATAACAAAGACATTCTTGTTCCTGGGCTTCAGTTTCACCGATCGTAACCTCAGTTATATGTTAGCCGGTCTCCGCTCGGTCTTGGGCGATAGTAAGCGAGTGCACTATGCGATTATGCGAAAAGAGCGCTTGAATTGGCCCGACACCCACCCGGATGCCGAAAAAGAGTTCTTGCATAGGAGCAGGAAACAGGAACTTCATGTCGAGAATCTGATGATGCGTTATGGCATCCACACGCTATTACTGGACAGCTACAAGCAAGTGCCCCGGGTGCTCAACGAATTAAAGTCGAGATTCCGAAAAGGGACAGTGCTTGTTTCTGGTAACACTTCCGGCCGAGGAGGCTATGGACCAGAACGGCTGAAAGAGCTATGTCGACAGCTCGGAGCGCGCCTAATGGAAAGAGACATGAAGGTACTTGCCGACTTCAGGACAGATGTGGGCCGGGCCCTCTTGAACGGGGCGTTACAAGAGCTTGATGAGAACGGACGCCTATCAGCTGCGGAAAGTCGCCTGCGATCGTTACCGGGCGGTTTGCGGGCCGACGAAAACGAAACGCGTTTTGACGAGGCGTGCCGAAACAATATGGCACGTGATTCTGGTTTTGCGATTTTCGTTGGTGACAGCAGACCGAATGATAGCGAACTCCTGTACGAATTCAATAAGGCCAGCGATGAGCAGACCTTCCTCATTCCGATTGGCGTGTCGGGCCCAGCTAGTCACAGAATCTGGAAGAAGGTCGTACCCTTTCTGGAAGACGACCTTTTAAAGCAGATGTTCGAGCGGCTTAATGATAGTACATTAGGCGAAAGCCAGGTGGTGGATGCGGTTTTCGACATCATTGGAACCATTAGTAAAAAGGCCCCGAATATTGGTTCGAGGGAACCCGCCACGTTGATGAACAGAGAGTTCTTTGTTCGGATGATGAAACAATTTCCGAGTCTCCCACCCGATAAAATAAGACGAATCATGGCCGCTTCCGCGCAGACTGAGGAATAGACCCGTCGGTCAGCAAGATAAATTTCGTCGGCTGAAAAGCGAAACGAGTGTCTGAGCATCATCCACGTTGTTCGCGTTGTTAACACGAAAGCGGAAACAAAATGCGACGTTACTTAACCACATTCAATCTAATGATCATTGCGGCTCTAACGTACAATTGCGCCGATCCTGCGGCGAACAAGACCAAGGCCACCGTCACGAACGCGGCGCCTGAGGCGAACTCCTCGAAGCCGTTGGGCGCAGAGAGGCTCGTCATTTCGCCGGGGAACTCGAAGGTGGAATTTGTCGCCGCCAAAGTTACCCGCAGTCACAATGGTTCGTTTAAGCAGTTTGCCGGCACAATCGATTTCGCGCCCAACGATGTCGACAACAGCCTTGTGACCATTGATATCGCTACTGCTTCAGTGGTAACAGACGAGCCTGACCTGACCGCTCATCTAAAGACGCCCGACTTCTTCGACGTAGCGAAGTATCCCAAAGCAACTTTCGTCTCTACTAAGATTACGCCGGACGAAAGTAGCGGGACCCAAACCGTAACCGGTAACTTTGATTTGCATGGCGTGAAGAAATCGATCACGTTTCCGGCGACTATTCACGTGACTCCGGAGAGCGTGACGGTCGACGCCGAGTTTTCGATCAATCGAAAGGACTTTGGAATAGTCTTCGCCGGCAAGGCTGACGATTTGATTCGCGACGGGGTTGTCATTAAGCTCACGATCAAAGCGCCGCGCACGAAGTAGACTGGCGGCGCTTAAATAGCGGTGTTCAGAGTACCGACTTCAGTCGGGCTCTTATTGCGCGAGAAAAAGCCCGACTGAAGTCGGTACTCTAAACACCGCTTGAAGAGGGAGATCATAAGATGCCAAGAGTAGTTCATTTTGAAATCCATGCGGGTGACACCGATCGCGCCATTAACTTCTACGAGAAATGCTTTGGCTGGACGTTCAAGAAATTTGACGGACCGATGCCTTACTGGTTGGTTACCACTGGTCCCGACGATCAGCCAGGGATCAATGGCGGACTACTTCCGCGACGTGGGGAAATCGATGGCGAGGCAGTGATTGCCTACGTCTGCACCATGGGTGTCGAATCAGTTGACTCGTCGATCGCTACTGTCGAGTCAAACGGCGGGACGATCGCAGTGCCGAAAATGCCGATTCCCGGCATGGGTTGGTTGGTGTATTGCAAGGACACCGAAGGCAACATCTTTGGGATGATGCAACCAGATTCAAACGCGAAGTAGGCAACCGGCAGAATTCTTTAGTATGGTTTCGTGTGATTTCGCGGATCGATTCTTTGCTCTGTCAGGACACGATCCACGAAATCACACGAAGCTGCCGTGGACGCATGCTCTTCTTTTTCAATCGAGCCATCAACTTGCCTTAACGCGTGTGCTACCCTTAGGTCATACCTTTAGGTTTTCAATTTGCTTCAACGTTTAGACCACGATGCTCAGTGAAGCCGTACGTCACTACCACGATCTGCTGGCCGACGACGAACTCGCCCGGAGTTCGTTGACGATGCTCGATGAAGGTCTCGAACGCTCCCGGCTTATCTTTGGCGGGCGGCGCTTGTCGCCCTATCTGCGGCCTCACTTTGTCACCGAAGAAGATTTCGCCCGCGTCTGCCAGGTGTGTGAGACGGTTTGGAGCGCGATTGAGAAGGTCAAAGACGCGGCCGTTACCAACCTGTCGCTGCTCGATGAACTCGGTCTTACCGAGGTCGAGCGCGAACTGGTCCAGATCGATCCGGGTTATCGCGCAGTTTCGCCGACGGCCCGCCTCGATTCCTTTTTGACCGACCAGACGTACAGCTTCGTCGAACTGAATGGCGAGAGTCCCGCGGGCATTGCCTATGCCGATGCCGCGTACGAGATCTTTACCCAACTTCCGGTGATGAAGCGGTTTACTGAGAGCTACAAGCTGAGACGTTTTGAAGGACGGCCGTTGATGTTGAAACTGCTCGTGGACTGCTATGAAGAGTTCCTGGGCCGTCGCCCGGATCGCGCACCCCACATCGCGATCGTCGATCTGAAAGGGATGCCGACGCAGAAAGAGTTTGAGCTTTTCCGCGAGTACTTTGAAGCCAAAGGGTATCCGTCAATTATTGCCGCGCCAGAGGATCTGGAGTTCAGCAACGGCCGTCTGCGGGCCGGTGAGTTTGAGATTGATATCGTTTACAAGCGGCTGCTGATCAATGAATACTTGCCGATCATGAGTCAGCATCCGGCGTTGCTTGACGCTTATCGAGCGCATGCCGTGTGCATGGTTAATAGCTTTCGTTGCAAGATCATTCATAAGAAGGCGCTGTTTGCGGTCCTCACCGATGCGCGGCACTCGGCACTTTTCAGCGATGATGAAAAGGCGATGATCACCGGTCACGTTCCCTGGACGCGCATGGTGCGCGCGGGCAAGAGCGATTATTACGGCGAAGAGATCGATCTGTTGGAATTCATCGGCGAGCGCCGCGAGCGTTTGGTGCTGAAGCCGAACGATGACTATGGTGGACACGGAATTTACATCGGTTGGAATACAGATGAGACTGGCTGGGACGAAGCGATTCATAACGCGCTCGCTAACGGCGATTACCTGGTGCAGGAACGCGTGCCCACCGCGCGCGAAGTGTTTCCGGCACTGACCACGGAAGGAACGATTGCGTTCGTCGAGCAGTTGGTCGATCTCGATCCCCTCCTCTTCAACGGTAAGGTCGGGTCGGCGTTTACGCGGCTGTCTTCGAACGAACTGGCTAACGTCACCTCTGGCGGCGGCATGGTGCCGACGTTCATCATCAGCAAGCGTTGAGATCAGCGGTGTTTAGAGTACCGACTTCAGTCGGGTTTTTGTGATCGAGAGAGGACCCAACTAAAGTTGGTATTCTAAACACCGCTAGCATTGACATCTCTGTTGTTACCGCGCTAACGTGTAATCCCGTGGATCCCACGGGCAAAAATTCCAACCAAATTGCAGTCGCAGTTATCCCCGCTCGCTACGGTTCCAGTCGTCTGCCGGGCAAGCCTTTATTGGAGATCGCCGGCAAACCATTGATCTTGTGGGTTGCTGAACGGGCTCTGGCGGCGCACAGTGTCTCGCGGGCAATCGTGGCCACTGACGATGCGCGGATCTTCGACACAGTCGCGTCCGCCGGCTTTGAAGCGATGATGACTCGTGAGGATCATGCGAGCGGCACGGACAGGGTTGCTGAAGTGGCGCGCCATCTCGACGCCGGGATCATCGTTAACGTGCAAGGGGACGAGCCTTTGATTGAACCAGAGACAATCGACCGCGCCGTGCATGAGTTGGCGACAAACGCCGAGCTGCTGATGGGGACGACTTCTGAACCGATCGCGGAAGTGGCCGAGGTTCTAAACCCAGCGGTGGTCAAGGTCGTGGTTGACGGCGAAGGCTACGCGACTTCTTTTTCGCGCAATCCGATTCCGTGGCCTAATCAGGCCGTAATGCGGCATGGCTCGATTGAAGCAGCGCTCGGGAACGAACCGGCGCTGCTTTTTTCTTTTAGAAAGCACACGGGGCTCTATGTTTACCGGCGCGATTTTCTTTTAGAGTTTGCCGGCTGGCCGCAGTCGGAATCCGAGCGTACCGAATCGCTTGAGCAATTGCGCGCTTTGGAGCGTGGGGTAAGAATCAAAGTCGTCGACGCCGCCTCAACGTCGATTGGAGTGGATACGATTGAGGATCTGGAACGCGTGCGAATGATCGTGACACAAAGGGGCAAGCCGACAAGTTGCTTAGTGTGATTAAGAGTGGCGTTGAGGATGTCAGTTGCAACAGTCTTGATTCTAATCCTGGCAATACATTGCCCGGACGGTGCGGGTCATGCCGCACTTGGCCAATCAGAGATTCCGGCCGACGAGTACGCCGTGTATGACGCAGTGATCGCCAATATGTTCGCCGATAAAAAGGTGACTTTCGATTTTGGTGGAGAGGTCACAGTTAAACTGCTGATGGTTGTAGATCGCACCGTTGCCTATCCCTTTTCGACAGTCTCATCGAGATCTCAGACCGGAGTCACTGAGGATTGGCGGGCCAACTTTCCCGGAATAGTGCGGCAAACTGTTGATGAGTATTCAGCGAAAAATCAACAGCCTTCAGTGTTGAAGCGGTTATTCCACTTAAGCGTCGATTATGTTCTTGTCAGCGCGGAGCAAGAAGCCAAGCGAAGAGATACCGCGAGATATGACAACCAATGGCATGCCGGGGACGGCCGCGTCAGTTTATCGCGCGTGGGCTTTGATCGCGACCATCGCCAGGCGCTGGTGTATATGAGCTTTTACTGTGGCGCTCTGTGCGGCCATGGATTTTTTCTCTTTCTGACAAAAACCGGGAGCGAATGGAGAGTGGACAAGAAATTTCAAGTTTGGATTTCATAGCCCTCGCCGCGTTTGAGATGAGCGTTAACGATTGGATTGGACTGGGAGTTATCGCGCTGGTGATTGTGGGTGGTTTGCTCCTGCTCAATCACATCACCAAGCCGTACGACGTGAAGGACGAAGAAGAGTTTCAGCGGCGTAGAAGGGAAGGCGGACGGGCGACAGGACTAATGGGTTTACAGGGGATTTTGGATCCAGCCGCAAAGAAAGCAATTGAGGTTCAGCAGGATCTTCGTCGAGGTATTTATGACGACGAGGAAGAGCCCGACGATCCGCCGGAAGCGGGAGCCGAGGCGCGGGAAAAGGGAAAGATGTCCGACAAACTTTAGTTTGTCGCCGATTCACAATGCACGCACAACGACAAACTGAAGTTTGTCGGACATTCTAAGGAGTGAACGATGCCTAAATATATTTTCGTAACAGGTGGAGTGGTTTCCAGTTTGGGTAAGGGCTTGGCCGCGTCTTCGATTGGGTCTCTGCTCGAAGCGCGCGGTATGCGAGTGACGCTGATCAAACTCGATCCTTATCTCAACGTCGATCCGGGCACAATGTCGCCTTTCCAGCACGGCGAAGTGTTCGTCACCGACGACGGCGCCGAAACTGATCTGGATCTCGGCCATTACGAGCGCTTCACCCACGCTCATCTTTCGCAGGCCAATAACTGGACTACCGGGCGCGTCTATCTTTCGGTCATCGAGAAAGAGCGCCGCGGCGATTACCTCGGCAAGACGATCCAGGTCATTCCTCACGTCACCAACGAAATCAAGGAGGCGATTCGCGCGGTCACGCCGAATGGCGAGGCGGACGTGGTGATTGTGGAAATCGGCGGCACGGTCGGCGACATCGAATCACTGCCGTTTCTGGAAGCGATTCGCCAGATGGGTAACGAAGAAGGCCGCGAGAACGCGCTGTTCATTCACGCGACGCTGGTGCCTTACATCGCCGCCGCCGGCGAGCTGAAAACCAAACCGACTCAGCATTCGGTGCGCGAGCTGCGCGAGATCGGTATCGCGCCCGACGTGCTGCTGTGCCGATCGGATCGGCCGCTGTCGCACGATTTGCGTTCCAAGATTGCGCTCTTCTGTAACGTCAAAGATTCCGCGGTGATTAGCGCGCAGGATGTCGATACTATCTATGACGTACCTTTGAGCCTTCACGATCAGGGTTTGGACGAGTTGATCGTATCGTCTCTGCATTTGAGTGATGTAGCTGGGCCAGGCGACCTCTCCGGGTGGCGCAAACTGGTCTCGACGATTAGGCACCCTTCAGCAGGCGAAACGGCGATCGCCATCGTCGGCAAGTATGTCGAGCTCGAGGATTCTTATAAGTCTCTGCGCGAAGCGCTGACTCACGGCGGCGTCGCCAACAATCTTAAGGTCAACGTGCGTTGGATCGAGTCGGAAGAGTTGATGGACGACACCTACGAGTCGCGCTTGCGAGATTTTGACGCGATCCTGGTTCCCGGCGGTTTTGGCAAGCGCGGTGTCGAAGGAATGATTCGCGCGATTTCTTACGCGCGGCGCACGCGCACGCCATACTTTGGGATTTGCCTGGGCATGCAAACGGCCTGCATTGAATTCGCTCGCCACGCCTGTGATTTGAAAGATGCCGACTCGACTGAGTTCAATGTCGAGACACCCTATCCGATCATTTTCAAACTACGTGACCTCGTTGACGTTGAGCAGTTTGGCGGCACGATGCGTCTGGGCGCGTGTCCGTGCCGTCTAAGTGAAGGCTCGCTCGCCCGTGAGATCTACGACGGCGCGGAAGAGATCAGCGAGCGCCACCGGCATCGTTATGAATTCAACCCCGCGTATCGCGAGACGCTGGAGAAGGGCGGCTTGGTATTCAGCGGTGTCTCGCCGGACGAAAAATTCATAGAGATCGTGGAGCTCTCGCGAGACGAGCACCCGTGGTTTCTCGCCTGTCAGTTTCATCCTGAATTCAAATCAAAACCGCTGGCCCCGCATCCTTTGTTTGCTTCGTTCGTGCATGCGGCATTTCAGAATCGTTTGCAGACTGAGACCTCGGTCGAGCAGATTAGCGAACCCGAGGTACCGAGTCTTGAGCGCGCGGCGACGGCGAGTGAGAATTGAGATTCTTAGACCGGGCTGAAGGGATCGCGTCTGCGAGCATTTCTTAGTTTCGCAAGCGGCGTACAGAGTACTGACTCTAGTCGGGTGTTACTATCCGAGAAAAGCCCAACTAAAGTTGGTACTCTAACGCCCTTTGCGTCAGAGCCCCGTGCGGCAACGCACAGTGAAGATTGAGCGAATTCTATCGTTCCGGTTCCGGCGCCAGGTAGGCTTTGCGACCCATCACGACATATTCCGGGTGACCGCGCACCTCTACATTCACTTTTCGTCTTTTGCCATCGTGTTCTTTATTGATTGGGTAATAGCCGATCAAGTAGCGCCGGTTTATGTCTGAGAAAATGTGTGCGTATATTCCTGCGGCCTGGTCCGGCTGAGAAAAGAAATCAATCCACCCGCCGGTGACGGTCGAAAGGACTGCTAAAGCGGATTGCAGTTTGACTCGCGCCTCTGCCTCATTCCTAACCAGTTCGACCGGCATTCTCTTCAGCCGATCCTCGGCACGCTTACGTATCATTGGAACCGTCAGGTATGAGACGCGTCTCTCGAGGTACGCTTTCGTTTGCGCTGTCTGCTCTTCAGGCGAAAGCCCTATGAGCCGGAAGCCCGGCACAACTGTGTAGATAGTGGCGTGCGATTTCTCGGCTGCCCGGTAAACATCGGCGAGGCTAAACTCTCGCGGATTCCGACTTACATATCCCTGGAAGCGCGCGAGATTGGCCTGTCCCTCCGCCGCCCAATCGGAAGGGAGACCGGGTGGAATCGATGGCGTTACGATCGGATTCTTCAGTATGCTGGCCTCCCCACCGTCAGTCTGGAAAATGATGATGGGGCGCACGTCTTCGTCATCGAAAGCTTCTTTGAGGACCGCCATCAAGGCGCTGTATTCGAATCCGCGACCAAAGGGTATTCGCCGGTCAAAATCGTCCGGAAGAATGCCGGGGTCGAATACAGTCCTCCTTTTCACTTCATCCAGTTTTTTCTTCAGCTTGTTTTTGTCAGTTGTGAAACCTACGAGGAGCTCAATGTCGTCAGTGACAACGGCCATTCGATCCAGCGGCCCTAATCCGGCGACGAGTGTTTTGGCCGCTTCTATGCTGGAATCGAGAAAAGGGAGTTGGCTGCAACTGTAGTCAATGATAAGTACGATCGAGCGCGGTACCTTTGCGTCATCGCCGAGCGACAACATGCCGATCTGCTGCGGCTTGCCATCCTCTGTGATTACAAAGTCCTTTCGGGTTAGTCCCTGAACCGGTCGGCCATGCTGGTCGAGCACGAGGACATCGGACACGACGAGAGAAGTCTCGACGCGCACCACATCATCGGCTGCGGATTTGTTTGCGATGACTTCGCGTCGTTTGTCTTCAACCGCAGCACTCTGTTTCTGATCCCACTTGAGACGTTTTAAACTCGAGCCAAAATCCTTGAGTCTTGGTTTCTCACGAGGTGGGTCCTGGGCGAAGGTCAACGAACATAACAACGCGACGATGAGAGCTGTCGCGAAAACCAGCAGAGTGGCGTAATGGGATGCTTGTCTATTCATGACCCTGGAACTGTCCGGGATCATACTCTCTTTCAGGATGTGATCAAGATTGAGTCCGCGATGTTAGAGCAATTGACTATTGCTCCCGGTCGGGTGCGAAGTATGATTTGCGGCCCAACACGGTGTAATCGGGATGACCGCGCACCTCTACATTCACTTTCCGCCGCTTGCCGTCGTGTGCCTTGTTCGTTGGATAATAGCCGATCACGTAGCGACGACTAATGTCTGAGAAGATGCGAGAGTAAATCTCATCGGCTTGTGTTGGCTGTTCCAGATACGACGTCCATCCTCCGGTTAGGGGCGCTACATCCGCCAGGGCTGTCTGAATCTTCACTGCCGTCTCGACTTCATACTTTAGCTGTTCGGGCGGAAGGCTACTCCAACGTTCCGCTTCGATTTTTCTCATTTGCTCGGCACTTTTCCCGCCGAACACCGACCACGCGCTGCGTCGTTGTTCGGATGCGGTTTTCAATTGCGTCAATTGCTGATCGGGTGAAAGGCCAACCAGACGAAACCCGGGTACGACAGTATAAACGGTGGCTCGCGACTTCTCGGTCGCCTGGTAAACATCATTGAGGCTGAACTCGCGCATATTTTCGAGTTGGATTTGTCTCGTTCGAGCGGCGGCCGCCAGCGCCGCTGCCTGCCGCTCAGGAGGCAAATTGGCAGGAATGAACGGACCTATGATTGGATTCCGTAGAAACATCACCTCATCACCGTCGGTCTGAAAGATAATAATCGGACGCTGGTCTTCACTGTCAAAGGCTTCCTTTAGCGTCGCCATGAAGGCGCTGTACTGAGCGCTCAGGCCAAATCGTCTCTTCCCCCCGAAACCAAGAAGGTTGGGTTTGGCCGTGGCTCGCTTTCGCAAAAGTTCCAGGTTGTCTTTGAGCTTCCGCTTGTCTGACGTGAAATCCAGCAGTAGCTCGACGTCATCGGTGACTATGGCCATTCGATCCAAAGGGTTGAGTTTATCAACGAGGGTCTTGGCCGCCGCGATGCTGGTGTTGATGTAGGGGAGTTGACTGGGACTGTAATCAATAAGCAGAACGATCGAGCGCGGTATGTTTGAGTTGTCACCCAACGCGAAACTACCGATCTGTTGCGGCTTGTCGTCTTCCCTCACGACGAAATCAGCGGGCGTTAGTCCCTGAACGGCGTGTCCATGCTGGTCGAGGACTGCGACATTACACACGACCAGAGACGTCTCAATCCGGACGACATCATCCTGTTCCGATCCCCTCGTTCTGCTTTCGGTAGGATTCGTTTCGACGGTGGCGTTCAGTTCCGGATCCCATTTGAGCTTTCTCACACTCCACCCAAAATCCTTGAGCTTTGGCTTTTCCGGAGGCGGGGATTGCGCGACGGCCAAAGAGCAAAAAAATGCGAAGGCGAAAACTACCAGGGCGGAATAATGTGATGTCCTCTTCATGAACCTGGAAACGTGCGGGATCATACGCTCTTTTGATATGTGATCAAGATTGATTAGTTGTATGTGGCGCCAGGAACTGCGGCTTTGCCCGCAATTGGCGTGGATGTTTAGGGCGCGGTCTTCGCTCCGTCAGGAGCGAAATGTTTATGGTTCCGGTGCCAAGCTTCAATCCAAGCTCCTTTAGGAGCGCAAATGTTGGAGCTATGAAGATAATGAATAACGACGTGCTATAAACATTGCGCGCCCAACGGCGCTCAGTCGCCATGCTCGGCTAACGCTCGCACTTCTGTTTAAGCGATAATGCTGGTGCTCTCTCTAACCAGAATCAACCATGCTTCAATGCCCGAGATGCGGCCGGCAATTTCCTGACGACGTGCACGTCTGCGCCGACGACTTCACGCCTTTACAGGCCGATGCCACGATTGCAGATGTACCAATCGATCCGCTGATTGGCCGGGTCTTTGACGGCAAGTACCGTTTGGATGAGCGCCTCGGCGGCGGCGGCATGGGCACGGTCTATCGCGCAACGCATCTGCTAATTGATCGGGTGGTGGCCGTCAAAGTCCTCAGCCAACGATTCGTCGGAGACGAGACGGCGCAGCAGCGGTTTCGCCGCGAGGCGCGCGCCTCAGGCCGCATGCAGCATCCGAACGCGGTAATGGTCAATGACATTGGCGCGACGGAAGACGGCTGGCTCTACATCGTCATGGAGTTGCTGGAGGGCCAGACCCTCCGCGACTTGCTGAACCGCGAAGCTCCGCTCGATCCCGCGCGGGCCGTCTCATTTATGCTGCAGGCATCCTCAGCCGTCGGCGCAGCTCATGATGCGGGCCTGATTCATCGCGATCTGAAACCTGCGAACATCTTTATCGAGCAGCGGCCAAACCTCGCCGCGATAGCTAAGGTGCTCGATTTTGGGGTAGCCAAGTTTGCGGTCGAAGAGCACGAAGACGACTTCAACACGCTGACCCAGGTAGGCGCGATCATCGGAACGCCGCGCTATATGTCGCCCGAACAATGTTCCGGCGCCGCGCCTCTGACGCCGGCCTCGGATGTTTACAGCCTCGGAATTATTCTTTACGAGATGTTGACCGGCGTGGTGCCGTTCAGCGCCGATACACCTCTGGCACTGGCGCTGAAACAAGTTTCTGAACCGCCGCGCCCGCCGCATGAAATTGTAGCTTCGACTCCCGCAGAGCTTGAAACAGTCGTCTTGCATGCGCTGTCAAAAGATCCGCGCGCCCGTCCGGCCGATGCGAACGAGTTTCGTCTTGAACTGCTTGCAGTCGCCGCAGACCTGGGACTGGAACACGCTGACAGCACCCTGTCGCCTTCGCTGGCTGATCTGCGCAACGCGGGGACCGAAAGCCCTTCGGGCCGTTTGGTGATCGATCTCGCGACCCTGCGACAGGTGCAAGCCGCCAGCAGCGGGGAAAGTCTCTCGGTCCAGTCAATCAAGGAGCGAGCAATCACTCCGGCTGCCGGCGGGAATCCCCAGCGCCCTGAATTTGCGCGCATGAATGTTTCGCTGGAGAAGAGTCCTGTTCGCGATCAGAATCGACTTCGTCTGGCGGCCGCGGTCATGGTGGTGCTCATCGCGATTCTCGGTTCGGGAGTGCTCGCGGCTCGCTGGTGGCGTGGGGATGGCTCAGTCGCTGGAGGGCAGACAGCTAACGTAGCCTCGCCAAGCCCTTCGGCTTCGCCATCGCCATCTCCGTCCCCTTCGCCGAAGCCGGCCAAGAAGCCTGAGCCCAAGAAGGAAAAGAAGCCATCGAAACTCAAATCGATTTGGAACAAGATGAAGGGCATTATCAGATGAGGTAGGTACAGAAGAGGCTGCTCCAGGAAGTTCTGATCGAGTTGGAGTCTTTAAGGCATCAACTACAGCCGCGGAGCGGCAAAAGATCTGTAGCGCACGGCGTCAGCCGTGGGTAGGGTGGGCGCCTATGAGATAGCCGCAGAGCGGCGAAACTCGAAAGGACATCAACGGTGTATCGCCCCTGTCGGGGCTCGTTTGTTTTGGCGATCTTGTTCCATGGCTCACGCCATGGGCTACAGATCTTTCGCCGCTCCGCGGCTGATCTCTTACGATTAATCGAATTTTGGCGGTCGGTAAATGATTCGTGTAGAACCACGTCCCTTGGAGTGCGCCGGCAGAGCGAAGCGGCGACGGCGCTTTGGATTTCCAGGTGAGCAATCCGAAGCGGTGTCGCGCTGCGCTTGCCACCGCACTCGAAATGTTTTAGCGCATCAGGCACCGGCGCCCCCGCTTTTACTTCCTCACTCGCTGGATTAGACTGGGTAACTTGATCGAAGTAATGATCAACTCTTGATGCAGACAGGTTCACAAACAAAATCCTTTCAGGTCGGCCCGGCTACGTTTGGTGATGGGCGTCTGACGATCATTGCCGGGCCGTGCGTGATTGAATCTGAAGGACACGCCATGATGATGGCGCGCGAGTGTGCCCAGCGCGCGCGCGACGCGGGATTGGATTTTGTTTTCAAGACTTCCTTCGATAAAGCCAATCGATCTTCGATCAAAAGCTTCCGCGGAATCGGTATCGAGGCCGGCCTGGAAATTCTGCGGCACGTCAAAAGCGAAATCGGCCTGCCGGTGATCACTGACGTTCACGATGCCGCGCAGGTTGCAGCCGTGGCCGAGGTCGCTGACATACTGCAAATCCCGGCCTTTCTCTGTCGTCAAACCGATTTGATTCTCGCCGCCGCGCAATCGGGCCGCGCCGTCAATATCAAGAAGGGCCAATTCCTGGCGCCCGAAGATGCCCGCAACATCGTCGAGAAAGCGCAGGCCGCCGGTTGTGAGAGGTTGATGCTGACCGAACGCGGCGTGAGTTTTGGCTATAACAATTTGGTCGTCGATATGCGTTCGTTTCCGATCATGGGCGAGTTCGGCGTGCCCATCGTTTTTGACGTGACGCATTCGCTACAGCTTCCGGGCGGTCTGGGTAATGCAACCGGCGGATTGTCTCAGTACATCGAACCACTCGCGCGTGCCGGCGTTGCCTGCGGCGTCGATGCGGTGTTCATGGAAGTTCACGACGCGCCACAGCGGGCGCCGTCTGACGGGCCGAACATGTTGCCGCTTGCGCGCATGGGTCCTTTGCTCGAGAGCCTGCGCGATATTCACGGATTGGTTGGCGAACGCGTTAATCGAGCCGCGCCGTAAAGCGAGATGGATTAGTTTAGAGTTCAAGTTTTAGCTTGCTCGTGTTTATGAGGTCAGTACCGGGAGCGGTAGCGACCGGGGTTCAACGCGGCAAACACTTGAGGTTGAGGAAGCGACCCGGTTGCTACCGCTCCCGGTACTGACCTCAGCAACCCGAAGGTTGAACTCTGAACTTAAATCATCCAGCAACCTTATGAAATGTAAACGTATTCTCGTCCTCGTCTGTTTACTCAGCGTCGTGTTTTTACCAATTGTTGTCAGCGCGCAGGATGAACCACGCGCCGCCTGGCAAGCCACGAATTTCGACATCACGGTGAACAATCTCGGCGCGGAGCGCGCGCTGAATGCGCGGGCAGTAGTCACGCTGCGCAACGTCGGCCGCGGCGCCGGGTCGACCTTGAGTTTACGCATTAACGCAAAGGCCGAGATCAAATCCCTGAGCGTAGGCGGCGCAACCGCGGCTTATCGTTCGCTGCCGGAGACGCGCGGCGGCGCACAGCGCCTCGCAATTACGCTGCCCAACGCGATTGGTCCCAACGAAACCGTGACCGCGACCGTTGAGTACCGGCTGCCGGTGACTGAAAACTCGGGTCTCGCCACGATCTCGCCGGTGGCGTCGCAGTTCCTGCCTCTGTCGCTCTGGTACCCAATGGCTAATACTCCGTTCGCCGTGCGGGGCTCTGATTATGCTCCGTTTCGCATAACCATCACTGGCGTCAACGCAATTTCTTCTGGGACGGAGAAGAGTACGGGCGGCAACGGCGCATTCGAACAGTCGCTTAACGGGCAGCCGTTCTTTGTCGCCGGCACCTGGGATCGGGTCGAAGGGAGTGGCAATGCGAAAGGCGTCACCGCGCTTTTGCCAAAAGGCGCCACCGCTGATGAGCAAAAACAGGCAGAGGCGCTAATTACGCTCGCGAGTGATGCCCGGACATTTTATGCAGGCATGTTCGGAGCTGCACCGGCTGTTCCTTTACGTCTGGTTGCCGTAAATCGCGGCGCCGGTTTCGACGATGCCGGCACGGTGCTGGTTAGTGAAGGAGCGTTTCGACGAAAGAAGGTTGACGCAGTCACGGCGCTGGGAATTGCCGAAGCGGTAGCGAGGCTCTGGATTGGTGCTGAAACTCCGGTGCGTGGCGAGGGCCATGGCGTTTTGCGCGAAGGCCTGGTGCGATTTGTAGCGTCGCTCTTTATCGAAAAACAATTTAGCGCCGAGGCAGCCGACGCCGAGCGCGGGCGGCAACGCCTCTCGTATTCGGCGATCGCCAAACGCGATGCGCCACTTTCGCGCACGACCATGCTCGACGGCACGTATTTCAACTCCGTAGCCAACAAAGGAGCGATGGTCTGGCGCCTGGTCGATCACGCGGCAGGCCGGGACGAATTTGTTGCAGCCATGCGCGGCCTGCTGCAAAGCGCGAAGACCGATGCGGAAGGGTTGTCTCTGGCTCGCGTGCGCAATGCCTTCGTTGAACGTGGCGGAGCGTCAATGAAGAGTCTGCTTGAACAGCAATTGGATCAAGCAACTGACCTGGATCTGATGGCCGGTCTGCCGCACCTGGAGGGCGGACAATGGACCGCGGCACTGCGGAATCTCGGATCGACTGAAGTGATGGTGAATGTGATGGCCACGACCGACACAGGTCAGCAAGTCACCGCGCAATCGACAATTCCACCGCACGATTTTGGCCAGGTGACTTTCAAAAATGCTTCGAAGATCATTCGCGTCGAAGTCGATCCTGAGAAGTTCTATCCTCAGATAGACTATGCCAACGACGTGGCGCCGCGGGTAGTAGAACTGGCGAGCTCCCTGGGTGAAGCGACCCGTTTATTTGGCGCGCAGGAATACGCCAAAGCTGAAGCGCTGGCGCGCGAACTGCTTGCCGGTTCGCCGCGGATGCAGGAAGCGCGCATCGTTCTGGCGCGGGCGCTGCTCGCGCAAACCAAAACTGATGAGGCTGAGCGAGAATTTCGGCAGTTGGCAGGCGAGCGCTTGCCGATTCCGGCGGCACTGGCCTGGTCCAGCATCGGCCTTGGCGAAATTGCGTTGCGTCGTGGTCAGGCGGCGGAGGCCGCGCGCACTTTCAACGACGCAGTCCGGGCGGATGCCGAATACTCTTCGACCGTGTACGCCCGCGCGGCGCGCATTCGCGCAGAGGCTGCGGCCAACGCGACACCTCCCATTGAGGAATCCGTCAGAAGTTTTGTCAACCAGCTTGACGCCGCGCTTCGGAGCGGGCGGCAGGCGGAGATAGCGCCGCTGATTGTTCCGGGTGAGTTGGCTGGGTTCATTCGCGGCGCTGTTGGCACCCAGCCTGAGGCGTGGCAGACTCGCATTCTTCGCGTTGATCAGCTCGATGCTAATCGTCTGGCGCTCGACGTGGCGATAAACAGCAGACAACTGGGCGCTGATCATGCAGGCACCGCGGTTTTCGTCCTGGCTCGGGTGGGCGGCGCGTGGAAATTGAATGCAATTGATTTCTTTGAAGTGAGATAGGCCGTGAGCAGCGAGCAATGAGCAGTCAATATCGCAGCCGATCGAGGAAATGAGGTCAGTACCACCCGCGTAAGCGGGTGGGCCCGAGAGGCCTGTTTGATCCACCTGCCCACGCAGGTGGTACTGACTCCCTCGCTCCGAGTGCATACAATCGAAACTTGAGAAGTTGGAATCTTAGAATGGACGAACTACACGCAAAACTAAACATCCTGCGCGAGCGAATTTGCGAAGTTGAATCCTGCGCCGTGGCGTTTTCAGGCGGCGTCGATTCGACCTTCGTTTTGCAGGTGGCCCAGGAGGTGTTGGGTGCGCGAGTGATTGGAGTGACGGCGCTCAGCGAATCACTACCAACGGGCGAGCTGGAGGCGGCGCAGGATCTCGCGAGCCGGATTGGAGCGCGGCACGTCGTACTCCGGACGTTTGAAACGCGGGACGAAAACTATCTAGCTAACGCTGCCAACCGTTGTTACTTTTGTAAGACCGAAATGTACCTGCGCATTAGCGAATTCGCTCGCGCAGAGCAACTCGACGCAGTGCTCGATGGTTTGAATCAGGATGATTTGCAAGATCGTCGCCCCGGCAGGGCAGCCGCAATAGAGCGTGGGGTAATTTCGCCATTGGTCGACGCCGGCTTAACCAAAGCCGAAATCCGCGCACTGTCGCGCGAAATGGGATTGCCGACCTGGGACAAGCCGGCGCTGGCCTGCCTGTCTTCGCGGATCCCGCACGGCACTCCGATCAGTCTGCAGGCGCTTACTCAGGTCGATAGAGCCGAAACCTACCTGCGAAAACTGGGTGTCGGCCAGGTGCGCGTTCGCCATCACGGCCACGTCGCCCGCATTGAAGTTGAACCACACGATTTTCCTTTGCTGAGATTGAAGGAAGCCGAAATTAACGCCCACCTCAACGCGCTCGGTTTTGCTGAAGTCGTGCTCGACCCGGCGGGCTATCGCAGCCGCGAACCAAACTCGCTTACTGCGCAAATCTAATGCAAGCCGAACTACTTCGCGAACTTTTGAATGAAGTCCGCGCGGGAACGCGCACGGTCGAAAGTGCTCTGGATCGGCTGCGCGATTTGCCGTTTGAAGACCTGGGTTACGCGCGGCTTGATCATCATCGCGCGCTGCGCACGGGTTTTCCCGAAGTTGTTTTTTGTGAAGGCAAAAGCGTCGATCAGATTGTCGAGATACTGGAGAGACTCGAGCAGAAACACTCTCCGGTCCTGGCGACCCGCGCTTCGCGTGAAGTCTTCGAAGCAGTAGCGACGCGCATTCCTTCCGCCAACTATTTTGACGAGGCGCGGATCATTCAGATTGGAGTGAATGGCGCCGAGCCCACCCAAACCATAGTGCTGGTTGTCTGCGCGGGCACCGCCGATGTGCCGGTCGCCGAAGAGGCCGCCGTCACTGCGGGCGCGCTGGGCAGTCGCGTCGAGAAACTCTATGACGTCGGCGTGGCCGGCGTTCATCGTCTGCTGGCCGCGCGTGATAGATTGAACGCCGCAAACGTCATCGTGGTAGTGGCGGGAATGGATGGGGTACTCCCCACGATCGTCGGTGGCCTCGTGGCCGCCCCCGTGATTGCGGTGCCAACCAGTATCGGATATGGAACGGGCCTTGGTGGCGTTAGCGCTTTGATGACTATGCTGAATGCCTGCGCGCCGGGCATTGCGGTGGTGAATATCGATAATGGTTTTGGCGCGGGTTATCTCGGCCACTTGATCAATACCCGAGGTTTGTCGGAACCGCCTGCGGTAGCGGGCGGTTGATTCTCAGGTTTCAATCTGCCGGGCTGCGGGCAAGAAGTATCTGAGTCATCAAAGAACGATGCGGAACCGCTTGCTGTAGCAAGCGGGTAGTGTCACGCTCCGGGCGGAGCGAAAACCTGACGGACGTTCCGCACGGGGCTTAACCCCGTCGCTACCGCAACCGGTTCCGTACCGGCGAGGTCCAGGTCACTTTTTGTGTAAAGCCAATCTGCTGTGAAACTCGAAACTCAAAACTCAAAACTCAAAACTGACGATCTCAATCGCCGCGCCAGTCGCATCAAGCTTCTTTTGATGGACTGTGATGGGGTGCTCACCGATGGGCGGCTGGAGTTGCTGGAAAACGGCGACGAGCAGAAGACCTTTCATGCGCGCGACGGTCAGGGAATCGGTCTTTTTCATCGCGCCGGACTGAAGACGGGAATTATCTCGGGGCGCACTTCGAGCGCCGTCGAACGCCGCGCTCAGGATCTCGGAATGTCTTATGTGAAACAGTACGCCAAGGACAAGATTGGAGCGCTCGATGAGATCCTGGCCCTGGCGAACGTTTCAGTACATGAGTGCGCGTTCATTGGAGATGACCTGGCGGATATTCCGGTTATGCGTCGCGTCGGACTCGCGGTCGCGGTCGGTGATGCGGTCGTGGAGACAAAGCAGGCCGCGCACTTCATCACCGAACAGAAGGGCGGCCACGGCGCCGTCCGCGAAGTCACCGAGTTGATTCTTAAGGCGCAAGGCCGCTGGGAAGAATTGATGAAGCAGTTCAGCGGTTGATAGCGATTGGTCTCGACGCAAGATGTTAAGTAATGCCATGTGCGTGATTAGGCGCGTCGCAAGTCCTCCGCGTACGAAATTGAATACCAGCGTAATCTCGAAATTGAATACCAGCGTAATCTGAGTAATCTGTGGATCTCTATCTCATCGACCGTGCGGACTATTGCCCACGAACCCATCCAGTGACGCGTCAAGCCCATCGCCGGCGCCAACGCTGCCATTATTAAATGGACCACCCAGATCCGTTATGTCTTGCGCGTTGGAACCATGGACTGCTACTCCTACCGCGCCTCCCGCTCCGAGACCGCCCCCGCCGCCGGCTTCCCAATACCATCCCACATTCCCGGAACCGTCGATACATAGCCCAATGGAAGCGTTTCCCGAGACTATACCGGCGATGTAACTGCCTGCAATGCCGACCTGTAATGTTGCCTCTCCCAGAGGATCAACATAATTGACAGGGTTATTGTTTACGTAAGCATAGAAATTGATTCCACCGTGCAGTCGGATGGGATCCTCACTAACGAACCTCTGCAGTGCCGGCGAGTAATACCTTGCGCGATAATAATAGAGACCTGTCCCATCGTTCTCACGGCCTGTGTACTGGCTGCTGTTGCCGTTTGTCTCACCTGTTGTCGCGGTTGCGCCGAAGGCTCCATATGTATACTCGCCTTGCAGAGCCCCATTCGAGTCGGTTGAGGAGACCAGGCTGCCCAGGCCATCCTGGAGTAAGCTGGAGGTGCTTGCTCCACTCGTACGTAGAAAAACTTCGTCCAGTCCACCCGTGAGCATATGCGTGTCGGATGAACCATCGAGTTCCTGAACAATGTTAAGACCGTCATAAAGGAAACTCGTCGTAGTGCCATTGACGGTCTTGTTCGATCGCCTGCCTCGAGCATCGTACTGGAAGCTGGCGTTCACGCCCGGCCCGGTCATCGAAACCAGGCGGTCGCGCGCATCCCAGGTGTAGCTATTGGCACCGTCACTGAGCAGGTTCCCATTGAGATCGTAAGTGAGTGTTTGACTGCCGAAGCCCAGCTGTTGATTCCCTGCGTTGTAGTTTGCGGCGCCGACTCCCTGGGGTGTTAGGGAGCGTGCAAAGCTGCCGCCCATGCTAGTGCGTCTGCCCGCAGCGTCGTAGTCGTAAGTCAAATCTCCAAGTGTGGTCGTACCCTGCTTATAAGTGAGGCTCGTCAGTTGCGATGCATTATCATAGCCGTATTCAGTCACGACCCCGTTGGGCAGCGTCAAAGAGGTACGCCGACCAATCGCATCATAGGCGATCGTCACCGTGGAACCCCCCTGCGTGATCTGCGTCAAGCGATTTACATTGTCGTAAGTGTAGTTAACTGTCGGCTGCCCAGCGACAGTCATATGGTACACCGGCCACCGGCGTCATAAGTGTAACTGACACTACCCTGCGAGGTGGTTTCGCTAATCATGCGATCAAGATTGTCATAGACATAGGTGATTGTTCCCGATACAGAATCGACTGACTGGGTCAGGCGGTTGCCGGAATCGTAGGTATATGAAGTTGTGGAGGTGTCGGCATAGGTTACCTGTGTCAGACGATTGAGAGCGTCATAGCTGTAATTCGTAACCTGGCCCTTGCGATCAGTCTTCTGTTTCGCGTTGCCGTTGAGGTCGTACTGATAAGTCTCATCGTGCAGCAGTGGGTCGCGCCGGGTCACAACGCGATCGATATTGTTGTAGACATAGCTCGTTACATTGTTCTTGGCGTCGGTGACGCTGAGAAGATTTCCATTCGAGTCGTAGGTGAACGAAGTGGATCCATCCAGGGGATCAGTTTTCTGGGTCACTTGATTCAGACTGTTGTATCCGTAGCGAGTAGCCGCACCGAGGGGGTTTGTAGCACGACTTAGTCGGCCTGCGGCGTCGATGAAACGTGAGGTCGTGCGATTTAGTGGATCAGTAATAGATACAAGATCTCCGGAGCCGTAGGTGAATTGCGTGATGTGCTGCAGCGGGTCGGTAGCGGTCAAGACCTGGCCAGATGAGTTATACGTGAACGTGGTCAGGTTGTTAGCCGGATCAGTCATGCTGGTCAGATTCCCGTTCGCATCGTGGGCCAGCGTGGCTGTGTGGTTCAGGGAATCGGTAATGGTCGCAAGTTGATTGAATGTCGGTTCATAAGTGAAACTCGTGGCGACCGCACTCTGAGTGCCCGCGAGCTGCGTAATACTGGCAACGTTCCCTTGAGCATCATACGTGAGCGCGACGTTCCGCCCGAGAGGGTCAGTGACGCTCGCGATGAAGTTTGTGCCTGCCTGACGGCTGTAGGTGTAAGTTTGTTGCTCGGGCTTGTTGAGGGCATAAGTGTCGGTCAGCGTGTATCCCGTCGAACTGAATGTCGCGCGACGCACATTTCCGCGCGGATCAGTGAGATCGGTCTGAGTCACGTTGCCGTTCCCATCCAACGTGTAAGCGAATTGGTAAAAGCCAGTGTCGGCTTGCGTCTGTTTTGATACTCGTCCGTTTACATCGTACTCATTCGTGAGATAGACGATGTTTCTCGGATCTCTGATGGTCAACATGCGGCTGCTGTCATCGTATGTGTATTGGGTAATCCCACCGTTAACGTCTGTTACTTGCTGCAATCGGAAATTGGCGTCGTAGGTGTAATTCACCGTCCGCCCGGAGCTATCCAGAGGGTGGCTGAGTGCCACGCTCGGGCGTGCAAAAGACCGCCAGCGAAAGCGGTCACCTGGCCGGTGCTGTTGTCTTTGATCTCGGCGGTCGCAAGCGGCCCGTCCTCGCCCTCGCCAACAAGCAGCAAGCGTCCATCCGGCAGCAGCGTAGCGGTCTGGCCTGGGAGCAACGGATATGGGAGCTCGAGCGGAAGCGTGGGCTTACCGGGCTTACGCTCTACCGAAGCTATACAAAACTTTTCATTGCGTTCAGACGAGCGAACAACCTCTTCGCGGGTTGGGGGCGCAGCCGTTTTCGAAACCTCCTGTTTGGACGCCGAAACAAGAAAGGTGCCCACCAGAGAGATTGCGCTCAGGCTCAAAGCAATGACCAGGATAAGCCGGTGTTTCATGGTCTGTCTCCAATTACAATAAGCACTAGGGGTTTGTTAGGTTCACGTCCATGTGGCCTGTTGACGCGCCGCTGGGATCAATGACGACGGCATAACCAGCGATGAAGTGGCTTACTTCTACGATTCGCAGGGCCTGCCTTCGGGTGCTCCCAACTACTCGCGCGGCTATGCAAGTGGACGCCTGGTTGCAGTCACGTACGGAACGGGCAGCAGCGCGGGTGACTATTACGGCTATGATGCGGCCGGCCGCGCAGTATTGAAGATTCAGCAGACATCCGGGACGAATTATCAAGTCAACGCGACTTACAATCTTGGCGGCGCGATCACTTCTCAGAACTATCCATCGGGCCACATGGTCAACTACGGCTACGACAGCGCGGGCAGGACAAACAGTGTCACTGGCCGTCTGGGTGATGATAGGGACCGCACCTATGCAACCGGGATCTCATATTCGCCGTTTGGTGGGATAGCGCAAGAGCAATTCGGAACGCAGACATCGCTCTACCACAAGCTGCATTACAACACGCGAGGGCAGCTATACGATATTCGCGTAAGTACCTACTCACTTCAGTCGAACGAATTCAACTGGAATCGTGGATGCTTAGCCCTCTATTACGGCGGATACGCATGGGGTCAGAGCGGCCCTGCTAACAACGGTAACATTTCGCGTGCTCAGCATTGGGTTCCGACGAATGATGCGATCACTGACTACTCGTACACGCAAGCCGATTACAACTACGATTCGCTTAACCGTCTCAGTTCGACAACTGAGTTCCAGGCGGGTTCGGACTGGATCAGGCCGCCGCAGTACGTTCAAAGCTATGATTACGACCGCTGGGGCAACCGCACGATTAACCCGGCGAGCTGGGGCGTCAACAATACGCAATTCGACAAAAGCGATGCCCAAAATTCAAACCGGCTATACGCGCCGGGCGATATCTCGCTTCCGATGAGCCAACGGAAAATGCAGTACGACTCTGCGGGGAACCTGACGCATGACTCCTATACAGGAGACCAGCGCGGGCGAAGCTATGACGCGGAGAACCGCCTATCGCTGCTTAGCTTCCCGGCCCCTCCGCCACCGCCTCCTCCTTGTGATCCCGATGGAAATTGTTATCCGATTGACCCAAACCCATACAAGGGACCGGCGCCGATCCAATACATTTATGATGGTGACGGTCATCGGGTGCAGCGCTTCATTAACAATCAGGAAACGCGGCAGGTCTATGGTTTAGGCGGAGAGTTGCTGGCCGAATATGCCGCGAGCACTTCTGCTACCAGTCTCCAGAAAGAATATGGTTATCGCGATGGGCAACTGCTGATCACGGCTGCTCCGGGCACCAGTTCTTTCGGAAGTCTACGGCCACAATCAGGGCCCAACGGCGTAACCAGCAGACCACTCGCCGATCTTCTTGCCAGATTTGACGACGTGCAATTACCGGCTTGGGCCGGAGGTCTGCTATCGACCAAGGCGAGTTCGGAGGCCATCTCCGATACGTCAACACCACTCTATGGTCGATCATTTCCCTACGCTTCTCTAAGCAGTAGCCTCTCTCCAGTAGCACCTCAATCCGGCGAGGCTAGAATCGCTTTTGCGAGCAACCGTGAGGGCACCGCTCAGATCTACTCAATGTACCCAGATGGCAGCGGCGAATTACGTTTGACCAACGACGCAGCCAACGACGAATCACCGCAATGGTCTCCGAACGCTTCCAGAATCGTTTTTCAGAGTGATCGCGATAATGTGTTTACCGGCTTGGCCGATATCTATGTAATGAATGCGGATGGTAGTGGTCAAACACGGCTCACGAGTGATGCGGCTGACGACAGCGCCCCGGTCTGGTCACCTAACGGAAGTAAGATTGCTTTTCAGAGCGGACGCAACGGCGTAAGCTATCAGGTGTATGTAATGAACTCAGACGGCAGTGGTCAGGTCAACCTCAGTACCAGTGCCGGCAACGACACGCAGCCGTCATGGTCGCCCGACGGTACAAGGATCGCCTTTGCCAGTGACCGTGATCAGGGCGGGTTCCCAAGCATCTACGTGATGAATGCCAACGGCAGTAACCAGACGAGATTGACCTATAGCGGCAGTGGCATTCGGGTTGAACAGCCAGCATGGTCACCCGATGGAACTAAGCTGGCGTTTACCAGTACGCGTGATAGCACGGTTGTTACGTGGACAGAAACAGATGACGACGGCAACACAGTCACCAGGACGGCAGTACGCACCAACAAAGAAGTCTATGTGATGAATGCCGATGGCAGTAATCAGGTGCGGTTGACTAATACTCTGGAGAATGACGATTCGCCTACGTGGTCAAGCGATGGGACGAAGATCGCATTTCGCAGCGATCGGGAAAGAGAGTGCTGCGATCCAACTAATCAAGTTTGGGTGATGAATGCTGACGGCAGCAATCAGGTTGATCTATCTAATAACCAGTTTGGCAACTACGATCCAAGTTGGTCGAATGTCATAGCGAATCCCCTGGTCCCGAACAGTGCTCAATTTATCGCTCAATCAGTCCCGCAGACGATGACTGCAGGTCATAGCTACGCCGTTTCGGTGCGTATGAGGAACACGGGCAACAACACGTGGACGAGTGCGAGCTATTACAATCTCGGATATCAAGGCTCGCCAGAAAACGACGGGCCCTGGCGCTTGGACCGTGTAGGATTACCTTACTCGGTTGAATCCGGCAATGAAATAACCTTCAACTTTACGGTAACTGCCCCATCGACGGCAGGGATGTACAATTTCCAATGGCGCATGGTTCAAGAGTGGGTTGGATGGTTTGGCGACTCCACCCCGAATGTCGCAGTTACAGTCAGTTCTCAAGGAGGTCCTGACCCTAACCCTGATCCGAACACGCCGTTTGCCGATGTGCGCTGGATCGTCACGGATCATCTCGGTACGCCGCGCATGATCTTCGATGAGAGTGGCAGCCTTGCCAACGTCTCGCGTCATGACTACTTGCCGTTTGGTGAAGAACTCACGGGGCAGATTGGTGGGCGCACTACGCAACAAGGCTACACGGGAGATAGTACGCGACAAAAGTTTACTCAAAAAGAACGGGACATTGAAACGGGATTGGATTTCTTCGGCGCGCGATACTACGCGAGCCCGCAGGGACGATTTACAAGCGTCGATCCTTCAAGAGAAAGCATTCAGCTTACTAACCCGCAAAGTTGGAATCGTTACTCGCATACCTACAATAATCCGCGGTCTCTGAGTCCTACCAGAGACAGTCTTCACTCCACCAGCAAGCTTAGCCATCAGCGCTTCAGCTTCCGACAGCGATGGGTAGTGGGATAATGTCCTGCCGAATTAAAGTCGGACAATGAGGTCCTCGTAAATTGTTGATTCCATGAGAGCAGCCTTCCACTCGCAAAAGCTAAAGTTGGAAAATGAGGTACGGAAATCTTCAATCGGAGCGGAAGTAACCAGAATTAAAGTCGGAAAATGAATCGTAGATCGCGGCGGCTTTGTTGATTCCAAGTTGATTCCAAGTAGGAGAACTGTGGCTAGGCGGTCTCTGTGCGACGGCGATGGGTGTCTACAACTTCGTAACGGAGTGATCTATCTACCTGCCTCGTTGATAGCCGGGACGTTATGGGTTGTGAAACCCGAGCGCTGTCTTTATCGTGGCCGCATTCGTCTCGCTGGCGGCAATCGGCAGCTTCGTGTGGCTGCGACCGGCCCGGCAATAGAGGGCAGGTTTTCTTTTTTCCGCTCGAATTACTCGGCTACTCGCGCATAAATCAAGTGCTGCACTTTCGGAGCATGGCGCGCATAGTCATGTATTCTTTTCTCGAGGTGGCGATCGGCTTGCGTCAGGCGCGTATGTTGACGTAGATGCTCAGCCCATGAATGGACAAGGAAAGTTTCCACGTAACGTTCGGGGGATTCCGTATCATGAAAGATACCCCATTCAGAAGCCCCGTCACGACGCCGCACCCGTTCGTATTCGTACATGGCGTTCACGAACTCGGCGGCCTGACCATGATCCACGATGTATTCGATAATGATGAGCACCGGTCCGTGTCTGAGGTTGGGCCGATCTTCTTGTTTGATCGCGGGCATGGGCCAATGGATCCATGGGCTGAGATCGGCAGGTGCATTTGGCAATTTCCAAACTAGCCCAGGAGCCGCCGTAGCAATCGTCCCAACGCCGGCAATGACCAAGGCGGTCTCGATGCTCCAGTGCTGCCCGGTAATGCCCCACAAGGCAGTACCGGCAGCCATGCCGCCCTGAAATATAAGCAAGTAAACGGCGAGCACACGGGCGCGCACCCAATCAGGCGCCAGATTCTGGACCAGCGCCGAGAGAAGTGCGATGAAGATAATCCAGGCGGCGCCCGCGATCAGCATTAGCCCGCCAATCGCGATGTCTGCATGTAAGGCCGCTGTGCCAGCGATACTCGCGCCCAGGAGGATGACCGCGGCCGACGCAACAGCTTCCGTCGACCAACGAGCGCGGACGCGCTCGAGCACTAACGCTCCGGCTATCGCGCCAGCGCCGAAACATCCCAGGAGAAAACCATAGTTTAGCGGGCTGGCGCTGGCCCGATGAGCGATCGATGGCAATAGAGCCAGGATCCCGCTGGCAAAGAACATGACTATTCCGGCTCGCAAGGTCAGTCTGCGGATTGCGGGTGAGTAGCGAACGTAACGCAGCGCCGCCACGGTGGCTCCGCCCATGGTCTCCACGGGCACCGCTCGCGGGTGCTGAGCGCGCTTCCATCGAACCAGGACCAGTAATACACCCAGGAATGAAATCGCATTAATGCCGAAGGCGGTCGCAACCCCAGCGATCGCGATAACGGCGCCGGCGAGGGCGGGTCCAACGGCGCGCGCCAGGTTGAATTCAATTCCGCCCAGCGCCGACGCGGCCGTCAGTTCATCTTTGCTCACCAGTTCGGGAAGGACGGCCCGCCAACTCGGCGCCTCGATGGCGTCGCCTGCGGATATGGCAAAGGTGAGCATGAGCAAGAGCCATGGCGACATCACCCCGAAGATCGTTGCTATGGTAAGTACGACGCCGACGCCGATCATCCATGCCTCGGTGATGATGATTAGCTTACGTCGATCAACGATGTCGCCGATCGATCCTGCGGGTAAAGCAAGGGTGAAGAAGGCAAGCGAAGAGGCAGTCTGCGTAAGCGCGACATACATTGGACCAGCGCCGAAGGACAACATGAGCCACGCCGCGCCGACGCTCTGCATGAAAGCACCAACGTCGGAAAGGAAGTTGGCCGCAAGCAAGTTGCGAAAGGTTGAGACCTGCAGGGGTCGCCACAAACTCTTAGGTGTTGTCTTGCCCATTTACTCTAGCCAGTTCTTGCTAACAGCACCGTTTGTTTCTAATTCGCAGATTGCCCGAATGGCAACGTCAATTACTAACTGACCGGAAAATGCCATCATATATGTGTTCGCTGATTTGACCATCTCTTCACCGGAGCCGTGAAAGATGGCCGGTATTATGGGGCATCATTATCTCTGTGTGAATTTAGCTCCCGACTATCGAGACCCAGATGGGCGGTCTTGGCCGCGTCTCGTTGTCTTGGGCAACTCGTAAGAACGCCGTCTGCGTGTTGGCATACGCGAATGGAGTTTCAGTTCTTCCGTAGTGGAGAATGTAGTTTGGGTTGATAATGCAGGAGTGAAGAATTTAGAGGAGACGCGTAATGGATAGCGCACTAGTGATTCATCGATTGCACTTCGCGTTTACGATTACCTATCACTATCTTTTTCCCCAATTGACGATGGGCCTGGCGCCGCTCATCGTTATCTTCAAATCGCTTGCGCTCTGGAAAGGGGATGAGCGATATAACAAGGCCGCGCGTTTCTGGTCCAAGATCTTCGCGATCAACTTTCTCTTCGGCGTCATAACCGGAATTCCCATGGAGTTCCAGTTCGGAACCAATTGGGCCCGGTTCTCTCACTACTCGGGTGGAGTGATAGCCACGGCCCTCGCGATGGAAGGCGTCTTTGCGTTCTTCCTCGAATCCTCATTCCTGGGTTTGTTCCTGTTCGGCGAAAAGCGCTTCGGACAAAGGGTGCATTGGCTGGCCGCATTCATGGTCTTCGCCGGCTCCTGGATATCCGGCTTTTTTATCATCGTGACTGATGCCTGGATGCAGCATCCGGTGGGCTATGAGATCGCCGCGGACGGTACGGCCCACCTCAGTAGCTTCTGGTCCCTCTTGTTCAACGAGTGGGCGCTGTGGCAGTACCTTCACAATATGGGTGGTGCGGTAATCACCGGCTCGTTCGCGATGGCGGCGACCGGCGCCTATTACCTGCTCTCCCGAAAGCAAGAGGAGTATGGGCGGCTGTTTGTAAGAGCTGGCGTGATTGTCGCGGCCCTGGCTTCACTCTTTCAGGTGTTTCCCTCGGGTGATCGGCAAGGCAAACTCGTGACCGACAATCAGCCGGCGACACTCGCCGCGATGGAGGGGCTTTTCCAAACTGAATCGGGAGCATCGGTCGTCCTTGTCGGGCAACCAGATACGGAGAAGCAGAAGCTCGACAATCCCATCTACGTTCCGAAGGCCCTCAGCTTTCTCACTCACCGCCATTGGGAAGCGGAGGTAAAAGGTCTGAACGCGTTTCCGCGCGACCAGTGGCCGGACAACATTCCGCTGCTCTATTACAGCTATCACATCATGGTCGGGTTAGGGACGATCTTCATTTTGGTGATGGCCACGGCGGTCTTAATGCTTTGGAGGAAAAAGTTATTCAATGGGAGGTGGATGTTATGGATAGTGATGTTGAGTTTCCCGTTTCCTTATATCGCTAACACTGCGGGCTGGATAACTGCGGAAGTAGGCCGGCAACCCTGGCTCGTTTACGGCTTGATGAGAACGCAGGAAGGCTTTTCGGCGAATGTCTCAGCGGGTAACGGTTTATTCACCTTGCTTGGATTCATGGGTATGTACACCGTGCTCAGCATTCTTTTCATCATCCTGATGTGGCGCGAAGTTGGCCACGGCCCCGAATTCCTGGGCCACGAACAATCGACCGGTAAGGTTTTTCCCTCAGTCGCAAAAACCTAGAGGAGGGAGCATGGAGACAGTCTGGTTCATTCTTGTAGCGCTGATGTTGACTGCCTATGTGGTGCTCGATGGATTTGATCTGGGAGCTGGAATCATCAGTCCTTTGGTAGCACGAAATCACGATGAGCGTCGCTTGATATTGCGCGCTATCGGTCCGGTGTGGGACGGGAACGAGGTTTGGTTGATCGCTGCCGGCGGCGCGCTTTTCTTCGCCTTCCCGTTGCTTTACGCGTCCAGTTTTAGTGGTTTCTACCTGCCGCTGATGATCGTGCTGTGGTTACTGATGCTGCGAGGCGTCGGTGTCGAGTTGAGATCGCATGTTAACGATCCGCTGTGGTGGTCATTCTTTGACTTTGTCTTTTCGATTTCCAGTCTGCTGCTCGCCATTTTCTTCGGCGCTGCGATTGGCAACGTGGTTCGCGGGGTCCCGCTTAATTCAGACGGTTATTTCTTTGAAGCTCTCTGGACGAACTTCCGAGTTGACACGAATCCCGGCATCCTCGATTGGTATACGGTGCTGACGGGTCTGCTGGCACTCGTTACGCTAACGGTTCACGGCTCTCACTATATCGCCGTAAAAACAGAGGGCGAGGTCCGCAATCGTGCGCGTCGGGTCGCATTATTTGGCTGGCTGATGCTCGTGTTACTCACGGCTGTGAGTCTTGTCGCGACGATCTATGTGCGTCCGCAGATGCTTGATAATTTTCGGATAAGCTTTTGGGGATGGATTATTCCAGTCCTGGTCTTCGGGTCACTGGTTTTTATGCCAATATTTAGGAGGAAGGAACGTGACTTAGCCGCATTTTTCGCATCGACAGCATACATCGTCAGCATGTTAGGCGGAGCGGCGTTTGCGATGTACCCCAACCTTCTGTCGGCAAGCACCAATCCGTCCTATAGTCTGACAATACATAACGCCAAGACGGGCGCTTACAGTTTGAGGGTAGGTTTGGTGTGGTGGCTCTTCGGAATAGCGCTCGCGATTGGATACTTCACTTTCATTTATCGTTCGTTCCGGGGCAAGGTTGTGTTGGATGGAGAAGGCGGCTACTAATTCCAGAGTATTGGCGACGTGGCCGAAGCGAATTGCTGCTGATTCGTCTATCGCCAGGAACTGTCGATCATGATGACCCAAATTAGATTTGAACAAGGAAGACCACGAACGACGAATTAAGTGTTAGGCTTGACGCGGTGAAAACTTACACGACAACGAGGTGGGCCTTATGATCAAGACAATCTCGCGAACAGACTTGAAGCAGAAGATCGATCGAAAGGATCCGTTTCTGCTGGTCGAAACGTTACCTGAAACTGCGTACCATCATGCCCATCTGCCGGGCGCAATCAATCTGCCACTGGATCAACTCGCGAAACTGGCTTCGAAACTTCTATCGGACAAGGGGGCGGACATCGTAGTTTATTGTGCCAGCCCTACCTGACACGCCTCGGAACACGCTGCCCGTGAACTGGCGGCGCTGGGTTACACAAACGTGCGAGATTATGACCAAGGCAAGCAAGACTGGATTGATGCGGGATTGCAAGTCGAGAGCGAACACAAGCATTAAATTCGAGTTGATCATTACTAATAGGCTTGAGCTCGACCGGTTGTTTGCGGAAATTGAGTGCTTATCGAAACGGTCTAGAGCGGCTCGTTAGTGGTCCGGGTGTCGGGATATCTTTCCCGGAACAAAGTAACAGGGTGTTGGCATTCCCAGGGATGCGGCTGACAAAAGTCGCTCCCACGGTCCACTCAATCAGGTTGCTCACGATAGCAGTGATACAAAGAAGGAAACAGACGGATCGCGTCTGCAAACCATATCACAGGTAGTTAAAGAACGATGTCTCCATCCGGGGTATCGATTTGCTCTTGCTGGTTGAACCTGGGAGGGATGTTCGCAAGCTCGCGCCGCATGCGGATGGTGAGTTCCGTCTGCTCAGCTTCGTCCAGCAACATGCCAACCCAAGTGTAAACCTGTTCTTCTTCCAATTGATTGTGTGTATGTAGTCGAGTCTGAACCCCAATAACAAAGTGCCGTACTTCTCGGAGCACTCCACTCATTACAATTCGGTCGGAAAGGGTCATATCCTTTCGCATAATGTTTACTGCTCTGGCCAACTCACGCATGAAAAAGTCATGGTCATGCCGAAGAAGGTCGAGAGCGTTCCGAGCCTCGTCGTATTGTGGGGCGCCGCGGCTACCCGTTAACTTGGTCTGCGGTGTCTCCAAGATGGCGGGGAAGAGGCAGAGATGTTCGGCACGAATATGAACGGCCAGGCGCGCCCACAATAGATCGAGACGTTCGAAACTGAGGATCCTATCGCCATCATCCAGCGCTGCGAATAGGTCATCAATTAGCTTATCGAGTTTCGCGTGGTCATCGGTCATCAAACCCGCGGCATCAGTTGGCGTCGTCTTCGGAAGTATTTTCTGATCATCCACATCCGTATTAGGGGTGATTGTTCTCTGGCATTGTACACAGTTTGCCCGCCGCAATTACAAAACGCGTTTTGATTTGGCTTTCCTGCTGTTCATTCCTGACTTACCACCTTCATCGTGTTGATTCATGGATTACTAAGGCGTCGAGCATGAAATCGCTAGCTGAGTAAACGTAACCCCCCTAAGTCGACTTCGCTAGATCTTCCATCTCGGCGGCACGCGGAAACAGAATGTTGTTTTCCAAATGGATATGCTGATGCAGGTCGGTTTCCAAATCAGTCAGCGCTTTGTACAACGTCTGGAAGCTGATGCATGCATCCGCCGGGGCAGTGTAGTCGGAACTCGCTTCACGCATTGCGCGCAGGACGTATCCGGCGGCATCGTGCTCGGCCATCATCACTCGCACCGGATTCCGCGCAGTTCCAAAGGGCGGTGCTGGAAGCGTTTGATTTTCCACTGTCGCTTCCTCCATTCGGATGATGTAGGGAAAGAGCACGTTTTCCTCTTTTAGCATGTGAGGATCGAGATCGCTGCGAAGTTTCCTGAATTGATGGTGAATGTGAAACAGTTCGGGGTGGTTTTGCCCATGGACGCCACATACTTTGGTTAGTAACGTATCTAGCCTGGCCAACTCCTCGCGCGTATACGCGTGATGTTTTTCAACGATGTGGGCGATTAGATCCTTATGAGACGCCTTTTGCCAATCCTTACCGGCGGAGATTACTTCAGAACTGCCTTCGGTCTTAAGCGAACCAAGGACATCATCCACCGCGAGTCCGGCTTTGGCGCAAGCGGCCGCAAGACTCTGGCTGCCCCCGCAGCAGTAATCAATCCCGAATCTTTCGAAGATTCGCGTCGCACCCGGTATCTCCAGCGCGAATTCTCTAACCGTCCTTGTCGATTCAGTCATATGCTTCTCCTTATCTCCTTAGACACTGACAGGCTACGCGGAAATATCCTTCGATGCAGTGACTTAAATCACGGCTCAATGGAAAAGAAATCCATATACTAATCGGGTTTTTCAGGTGTTGGTGCCGCGGACTGTTTCTGATATCTCTACCGCATCGAGCGCAGACAGCAGGCTTATCACCCTGCCGAACGGACCATTTGATTCAGGGATTTCCAAGCTTGTTACCAGGAGTATGGATTAAAGCCAATTCATCAGTCTCAGAATCATAAATTATGATCCATTACCGCTATAAGAAACCAAGAATACTTTTCGTGGGTATTAATCCTCATTTTGGATCGTTCAATCGGGGTGTGCCGTTCTCCAACAACAAGATGTTTTGGTATTTACTCTCGGATGCTGGAATCCTTAAGGAAAAAAGACCCGAGCTTCGGGACGATAAGGCCCTGAAACGAATTTACAAAGAGAAATTCAATGTCATTTATGGCTTGGGCTTCGTGAACATCATCGACAGACCAACACGCGACATAACAGGACTTAAGAAGGGCGAGGAGTTGCCTGGCCGCAGGAGAATCTCCCGGATCATCAAGACTGAGATGCCGACCGTCGTATGCTTCATTGGTAAAGTCGCTTATGAAAAATATATCGGTTCTAAAGACTTCACATTTGGTTGGCAAGAACCGATCAACAAGTCACAAATCTTTGTAATGCATTTTCCATTGCGCGGGGAAGCAGTGATTAGAACTCGTGAGTTAAGGCGCGTTGTGCGGGCTGCTCAAAAACAGGAGCAATCGTGAGGTTGTCGATCGTGAGGCGCGCTCGGACGAGTAACTTGGCTAATCCTTGTAGTCGAGTCTGAGATTGGCGCTGCCTTCTCCCGTCAAAGCATAAAAATCATTGCCACGTTCCTCCAACAGCCCATCTTTAACAAGACGCTCAACCGTATCTAATACGGCAGTGCGAGCATCAGGATCGTTGCCTCCCGCCTCGAACAGTGCATGCAGATCCAGCGTCTCTTTATTGAAAGACGCAAACATATTCAAGATGTTTTGGGCCAATGTATCCATATCAGAGACAATATCATTTACAAGCACGAGCCGATCAGCGCACAGGGCTCAAACCTTCGCCGGTATCATCGCTTGTTCACAACCATGATTAAAAACAACAGCGGTAAATAGACCACAGATGCCAGCATCAGTCTTCGTGCGTAGAGCTTCGAGGCTCGTAATCTCCTTTGCGACACCATGATGCTGCAGGTGCAATAGGCGATTCCCAACCCGAGTGCGCCAGCAAAGTAAACTGGCCCTGTTAGACCAAGCAATGTGGGCAACAAACTGACCGGCACGAGCAACAACGCAGAGAAAACTATGTAACGTGCGGTTCGTCGACCATCGGTCTCGACCACTGGTAGCATTCTTATGCCCGCGCGTTCGTAGTCTTCGCGGTAAAGCCGTGCGATGGCAAAGAAGTGTGGAAACTGCCACAGAAACATGATTGCAAACAGCGCCCATGCCGCTGTGCCCAAGTGTCCACGTGCTGCCGCCCAACCAATGAGTGGCGGAATGGCGCCGGGAATCGCCCCGATGGTCGTGGAGTGGGGCGTTCGGGTTTTGAGTGGTGTGTATAAGAACAGGTAGCCGACTATGACGGCCAATCCCAGCAGAGTGGCGAGGGCCCCCGCACACAACGCGAGGTAAAGTTCAGCCACGATCGTCAAGCTCAAGCCAAATAAGAGAGCTTGCATTGGCCGGAGTCTCCGCGACGGTAGCGGTCGCCAGAGGGTACGCCTCATTAGGCCGTCTCTGATCCGCTCCATGTACTGGTTCAAACAAGCTATTCCCGACGCAAGCAGCCAGACAGCAGCAAGGGTGTGAAACAACAAACGACCGTTTAGCAGTTGATCTGAAGGACTCCCCAAGTAGAACCCGGCGGCCGAGGTCAGGGTTACCATCAACGTTACGCGCGGCTTGGTCAAGTCAAAATACGCAACGAGTTTTTCCTTTGTCGCTCCTTTGCTTCCGAACAGCGCTGCTTTCTCTCGAGTTCTGATCTCAATAACATTTCCCGTTGCCAACATATCAGCTTCCCCTAATGAACAAACGGCCTACGATCCCGCGATCAGTGCGTGCCGATCCAGACACCTTGGGATCAGAAAGGAAGAAGACGAGTCCAGAGCTTGTATTCGCTTTAAGGGATGAGCTTGCCTCATTTGTCCAATAATGGGAATGACTTATGTCACAGCACGTAGCAAAACTTGAGACCTGTGACTGAAGTCACTGCGACTACCCAGGAATCGATGTAGAGTCTAGAAAAGCATCTTTGCGAAACTCGGGCCCATTGGTGGCCGGGAGAATCAGGAATGGTTGTTGGTGTAGAGATGGGGATGAAGACTGGAAAGTGCAGATCTGAATGATCGCGTCCCGGAGAATGTGCCCGGCAGCTACTATGTCGATTGGCAGTGTATCGATTGCGAGGTATGCCGCACCAATGCGCCCGACAACTTTAGGCGTTCTGATGACGGTTACTCATTCGTAAACAAGCAGCCCGAGACGGAGGAAGAGCGGGAGTGATGCGAAGACGCGTTGACGGCTTGCCCGGTGGAGGCCATTGGCAATGACGGCTGACTTTATTCCAGTCAGTCAGTGGCTTGTTGCAGCTAAAGGTGAGCTACAAGGGAAGCGCAATGCGCTTGAAAAAAGCTCGGTCGGGGCCGATGATGTATTGCAATGACCTCCGACAAAGTTGCCGCGCTCCGGAAAACGCTTCTCTTTGGCAGTTTGGCGGACGAAGATCTGCGAGCTTTAGCCGCGCTCACGGTAGAGCGCAGGCTGGCTCGCGAAGAAGTATTGTTTATCGCGGGCGAAGAGGCACGCGGCCTCTACGTCGTTGTCAGCGGCCGAGTGCGAGCTTTTTTGGCCACGGCAGATGGACGAGAACAGGTGATACATACCGAAGGTGCTGGGGCCACGCTGGCTGAGGTGCCGGTTTTTGATGATGGAACGTACCCGGCGACGGCGGTCGCAGATGAGGATTCCGTTGTCCTCTTTCTCGGTAAGGAAGACGTGCGGGCGGTCTGTTTGGAGCACCCGAAAATCGCGCTGGCCGCACTCAAGATGTTGGCTGGGCGTTTGCGGCGGCACGCGGAACTGGTTGAAGCCTTATCGTTACGTGAAGTCGGGCAGCGACTGGCGCATTTGCTCCTCACAGAAGCAAAAACCCGCGGTGAAAAGTCTGCGAGTGGTAACAGCTTCGAACTCCTGATGACGAATGGTCAGATCGCGGCTCGGGTGGGCACGGTGCGCGAAGTGGTATCGCGCGCGTTGGCGCGGCTTCAGCAGGATGAACTGATCCTCCTGGAGAATCGTCGGGTTACCATCCGTGACGAACGGCTTTTAGCGGCGTACGCTGGCCAAAGTTAATGTGCTCTAACGGAGAAGCTTGGTGAAACAGTCAATCATCGGGTTCCACCAGGATGAGGAGCGTCATTGGGTCGCCGAGCTGGAATGCGGGCACTCTCAGCATGTGCGTCACAACCCGCCGTTAACCTCTCGTCCATGGGTAACTACATCCGAAGGGCGACGCCAACGCGTTGGCGCGGAGTTGCAGTGCCTGAAATGCGACGAACGGCACGACTCGCGGACCGCACCTCTTGGCAGCTGACAATTTCATCTTAGTAAAGAATACTAACGCCTTTAAGCGCTCGCCGTCAGTTGATGTGCTCCTCTTTCCGATCTCCTCGGTTCTGCTCCCAATATGGGGAACGTTCGTAGTGGGCGTAAAGTTTCCGCTCATAGTCACGCGTGAGCGGTAGCGTTGGATCGAACTCCGGCGCATTAGCAATACGTTCACGCGGAGGACTCACGTATGTGTTTGACTCAGCCCAACTGACCCACAACACCCATTCTGTAGCCAGCAACACTTTCTTGCCTGGCCACCAGTTCTTGGTATCTACCACAGCGTAGCGAATCGTCCAGGTCTGATCGTCGACTATAAAATTTTCTATATGTCCAATCTCGCCATCGAGCGTCATGATGTGATAAGCACCCACCACATCGGTGCTCCGCAAGTGAGGGTCGTTCTCTTCGTCCAAAGGCGAATCCATTGATCTCTCAGCGTCAGAATTCGTCCCTAGGTTTTCGCCAGAAGAATGGATACCAGTTGCATAGAGACCAACCAGACTAGGGTCGTACGGCCATCCGAAATAGATTGAGTAATCGGTTGGATGCTGCCGAGCAACTGTTTTGTGTGTATAGATGTCAGCGCTCTTTTCGATCTGATCTTTCGTAAGCTTTAAGTGAATCGTCTTCTGAATAGTGTTCACTTCAAGAATTGCTGTGGGCGAAATGAGTACCTGTCGACCGGACAGCCAGTTGCCGATGTCAACTACGACATACTTGACGGCCCAGGTTTTATCATCGAAGTAGAGTTGGTCGAGATGGCCGATTTCTCCGTCTATGGCCAGGATCGTATAGTCTCGCAATCCTCTTACGCGTAGTAGCATGATCAAGTCTCCTCACATGGTTTGAACAATCTTTTCGATCTTTCGCTCCATTGATATGAGCGGGTTAAGAACCTAATCAAACAGAACTCTCAATTCGCATCGTTTATGTTTCTAGGGGGATCGTTTGCGCCTTACGTTTGTTGGCTCCATGCCGAAAGTCACCGGTATGTCAACCAACCCCGCGTCAGGAAGTCACCCAGCGTCAGGGTTATCATGATGCCCAGCCAAAGGAGGCCGGCTGCTACCACCACCAGCATCAATGGACGGCTATAGCGCAGATGCATGAAGAAAAGGGCCACCAGCAGCGCTTTGACCATGGCAATTACCAATGCAGCAACGGCATTCAGGCCACCGAGATCGACGCCTGAGACAACGAACGTGGTAGCGGTCAGAGAGAGAAGCGTTACGAAAACAAGTGCATAAGTCTTAATCGAAACAGCGGCTTCATTCATATCGATGACACCTCAATGCAGGTGATGTCCAATCAGGTATAGCAGGGGGTAAAGGAAGATCCAGATGAGGTCGACAAAGTGCCAGTAGAGGCCGGATAGTTCGACGGGGTTGTAGTACGAGGCCGAAAACCTCCCCCGCCACGCGAGAATCGTCAGAGTCATCAGTAACCCGAGCCCCACTATCATGTGCAAGGCGTGCAGTCCCGTCATCAAGAAATAGAGTGAGAAGAACATCTCAGCCTCCCGCGTGTAGGGAGCCTGAAACTGGAACGAGCTACCCGGAACAAAGTGCTCGACAAACTTCTGGTAGTACTCGTAGAACTTGATGCCAAGAAACAGGGAACCGAGGAGCATGGTTAAGACGAGGCACAACACCAGCATTTTGCGTCGGCTGTGCTGCGCGCCATATACCGCTAAAGCCATCGTGAAACTACTACCGATCAAGACCGCAGTATTGATGGTGCCGAGCGTTATGTTCAGATGCCGGCTGACCTCGGCAAAGGCCAATGGGTGCAGGGCGCGATAGACAGAGTAAGTGGTGAAGAGGCCACCGAAGAACATTATCTCCGTAGCCAGGAAGATCCACATGCCCAACGTAGCCGCATCGCGCTGCTGCTCAGCACTGTCGAACTGATGGGCTACCTGGGTGGAATGTGGAGCAAGACTTTGGGCCAACTCTGCCTCCTATAGGCAATGATCGATATCTGACTATGCCGACTGCTCGCTCTGTTCAAGCGCGATGGTTGCGCGCTGCCTCGCGAGCTCTGGAAAGTCATACGGCTCGTTGGTAACAACTGGAGTTTTCTCAAAGTTGTTTGTCGGTGGCGGTGACGTGGTTTGCCATTCGAGCCCGGTCGAGGGCCACGGATTTGACTCGGCCACTGGTCCGTAACGCATGGACCAGATTAGATAAATCAAAGGCAGCACATAACCAATGCCCAAGATGGACGCACCCGCAGTAGACATCACATTCAGAGTCTGAAACTCCGGGGGGTACGCATAGTAGCGCCGTGGCATCCCCATGTAGCCGAGCAGAAATTGCGGAAAGAAGGTCAAATTAAAACCCACGAAGACGATTAGCGCAGCAAGTCTGGCCCAGCCCTCCGGGTAGCGGCGCCCGCTAATCTTGGGCCACCAATAATGAATTCCGCCGAGATAACCCATCACCGCGCCGCCCACCATGATGTAGTGAAAATGGGCGATGACGAAATAGGTGTCATGCACGTGAACGTTGACTCCCAAAGCCGCGACGAAGAGTCCCGTTAGTCCGCCGATAGTGAACAATCCAATGAACCCAAACGCATAGAGCATCGGAGCATCGAATGAGAGTGATGACTTATGAAGGGTCGCCGTCCAGTTAAAGACTTTTACCGCCGATGGAATTGCGACCGCGTAGCTGAGGAACGAGAAGACCATGCCCGCATAAACCGACTGGCCGCTGACAAATAAGTGATGACCCCAGACCAGGAAACCGAGCACGGCAATGGCGACGCTCGAGAAGGCAATAAACTTGTACCCGTAGATTTGCTTCCGGGAAAAAGTGGGCACGATTTCGCTGATGATGCCCATGCTGGGCAGAACCATGATGTATACGGCCGGGTGCGAATAGAACCAGAAGAGGTGCTGGAACAATACCGGATCCCCGCCGTAAGCCGGATCGAAAACCCCGATATGCAGTAGTCGTTCAGCACCGACCAGGAGCAGAGTAATTGCCAGCACCGGTGTGCCGAGAATAAAGATTATGCTGGTCGCATACATCGACCAGACAAAAAGAGGCAGCCGGAACCAGGTCAATCCGGGGGCGCGCATCGAGTGAATGGTTACGACGAAATTTAACCCGGTAAGGATCGACGAGAAACCGGCGACGAAAATCGCGAGCACGGCTGCGGCGACATTTGTGTTAGCAAAATTAGAGCTGTAAGGCGGATAGAAGGTCCAACCAGTATCTACGCCGCCGTTGACAACCGCGTAAAGTATGATCAGGCCCGCGAGATTGAACAGGTACCAACTCGCCAAATTGAGACGGGGAAAGGCCACATCTCTGGCGCCGATCATGAGCGGGATTAGAAAATTACCCAGGACGGCTGGAATCGACGGAATCAGGAAGAAAAAGACCATAATGATTCCGTGCATCGTGAAGAGCTTGTTGTAAGTCTCGGGCGTGACAAGGGCAGTTCCTGGCGTCAGCAATTTGATCCGAATTAGAACCGCAAATAACCCGCCCAGAAAGAAAAACAAGGTAATCGATACTAGATAGAGCAAGGCGATCCGCTTATGGTCAATCGTAAATAACCACGACCTCCACCCGTAGTTCACATTTAAGTAATGCACTCGCGGTGCAACCGGCGTGATAACTGCTTCCATACGATCCCCCCTCTAGCGTGTCCCTGACGGCTTTGCGACGCCTGCCTTGGTAGCGTTCCCGGGTGGTTTCGCGTCGCCCGGCGTGGCCGTTCCGTTTGCTTGCGCCGGCGGCCCAATCGATTTGAGATAGGCAAGAAGTTCCGACAACTGCTCCTCGTTTACTACGCTCTGAAAAGTCGGCATGAGCGAAGGCCGCGAGTAGCCAGCGACGATCTTTGCCTGCGAATCGAGGATCGATTCACGGACATAGCTCTCGTCGGCCTTGACGGTCTGGCCGTTATCCAAGTGCACCGTGCTGCCAAACAGTCCTTCCAGCTTTGGTCCCCGGCCGGTGCCATCGCTCTTGTGACAAGTGACACAGGCAAGCTGCTGAAAAAGTTTTTCACCGGAAGCCGCCATCGTGGTGCCGCTGCCACTGCCACTCATCCAGTTTTCGTAATCAATAGGCGACATCACTTCGATCCAACCGCCCATTAGCGAGTGATTGAGGCCACAGTATTGTGAGCAGAAGAGGTGATATCTTCCGGTCTGGGTTGGTTGAAACCAGAGTGTGATGTACCGTCCGGGGCCAGGCACTACATCCGTCTTGATGCGGAACGCAGGAACAAAAAAACTGTGAATCACATCCTCGCTGGAAAGGATCAATTTGGTTTTCTGACCGACTGGGACGTGAAGTTCGTTTATCTCTCGCCGTCCGTCCGCATGCTGAAACCGCCACATCCACTGTTTGCCGGTTACGTAGACATCCTCCGCATCGCTTGGATTTCGATAGATATCAAAGTAAAGCTTCGCCCCCCACACAAAAATCACCATGGAGATGATGAATGGAATGACCGTCCACGCAATCTCGAGCTTGAGCGACTGCGCTGTAGCTGGGGGAAACTCGTTCTTACTGCGCCGGCGGTAGCGGATGGCAAAGAAGATCTCCAGCCCGGCGATTAGCGATCCGAAAAACAAGGCCACTCCCAGCAGGAACGCGTAGAGCGCATCAACTTGTCCGGCCATACTCGAAGCCTGGTCGGGCGCGAACGGCACCAGCAGGGCGAGGATTGGCACTACTGCAAAGCTTGCCGTGGTCCAGGTTGTATCTGCTTTCGGTTTTCTTCGTCTAACTCGTCGCTGCAACCAGAAAAAGAGAGTCACGACAAGGAGTACGATAATGATACCCCCGATGCGCAGCGAGTTAGTCACCATCACTCCGTACTTACCCGTAGCGGCGTCGTAGTGATAACAGAGCAGCATTATTTGATCGACCGGTGTGCCGATCTTTCCTGCAGAAGCTTCAACCAGGCCCAGCCGCAAATCTCGCGGTGAGTAATCGATGCCGTAAAAGTAGCGCGAGATTCTGCCTTGCGGCGTGAGCACCATGATCCCACTGGCATGCGCATACTGATTCAAGAGGGCGTCGTAGACGTAGTGAAAGCCCACGGAATCAGCCAACGACGCAATTGCTTTTGGATCGCCGGTGAGGAAGTGCCAGCCTTCCTCCGCGCCTGGGCGGCCATACCTCGAGAGGTACATTTCCTTCTTCGCTTTAGCCAAAGCGGGCGTCTCTCTTGGATTAAAGCTGACCGTTACTATGTTGAACTGCTCACCCACGTTGAAGGAGACGCCTCGAAGACTGGTGACCTGACCATTGAGGACTTGCGTGCACAGCATGGGACACTCGTAATAGACCAGTGACAAGATCACCGGCTTCTTCCCAAAGTAGTCCCCCAGACGAACGGTCTGTCCGCTCTCGTCCCGAAAGTTCAGATCCATTGGTACCTGTTCGTCGAGTCGCTGATCGAAGTGGACATCGCTGAACTTCACTGGCGGGCCCTGCGCCAGAGCGGCAACGGTGACTACGAAGAGCAGTGTGACGAGAGTTAGCGCGCGAACCAACACCCTGCCTTGATGAGGCTTTGACCCCACCCAGATATTTTTAACGCAATCTTTTCTGTTCGTTTGCATTTCTTACTTGCCAGGCTGCGGTGGTCTTGGTGACGTCTCCTCTACGCTTCCGGCCATTCCCCTTTCCAGGATCAACTTCTTTGCCTCCTCGATCGGTATGTGGACAACGCCGCTCGGTTGATCAACCCACCCATATGACCTAAGGATTCGGTCCTCTCTCGCTCGCATTTCCAACATGTCATCAAGCCCGGAAGACTCGTGGCCGGGCGCGCCCTGCAGGCGAGGCTCTGGAGGTGGTTGGTTGCCCTTGAACATTGGCGGCGGCGGCGATTGCGATCTCTCTGCACTCCTATTGAAGTAGGTGAACGCCCCCCATACCAACAGGTTTGCGACGATAACGAGCGCGGCCAGTGCGACGCCGCTTTTCGCCAGACCCGGAATACTTACGTCGCTCTCCTCGTGCGCAACGATCAAGGTGTGCGCACGGCTGGGTGCATTCTGACCCTTATCGTTGATGTCACTCATAGCGGCAGGCCTTCTGGTTTCTGGTGAAACGTCGCATGCTCCAGCACGCCGGATAAAGCAGGTTCGTTCAATGGCAGCAGAGGTTGTCTTCTGAGTTGAAACATGAAGACCGCCAGCCAAATGCCTCCCAAGCCAATCGTTGCCAGGAACTCCATCCAGGGGACAGGAACCGCGGTAGGGAGAAACGCTGGGCCAATCAGCCAGAAGAGATCTATGAATCTCATGCCGAGAACGATGATGGCGACAATCGCCAGACCGCGGGCGTGGCGCTTCAGGTCGCGAGAGAGCAAGAGCAGAAACGGCAGAGCAAACTCGAAGACGATCATAGTTAGCCCGACCCACCGCCATGGACCCCCCAGGCGCGGCATGTAGAAAGTGATCTCTTCAGGAAGGTTGCCGGCCCAAATGACCAACAGCTGCGAGAACGCGAAGTACGCCCAGAGCATTACAAACGTCAAGAGCAACTTCCCCAGATCGTGAAAGTGTTTGGGCGCGAGAACCTCAGAAAGGGGCGGCGAAGCGCCCAGGACGACGCAGACAATGACGATAAAGGCTAATGCGGAGAGGACCTGACTGCCCATCACAAGCATCCCGAAAATCGTCGAGTTCCAGTCAGCCTGAAGAGACATGACCCAGTCGATGCCCGCGAATGTTGCAGTAAAGCCGTATATCAGCAATCCAGGGCCACTGAGCGTTTGTAGCCGTCTGGACCATCGCTGATCCGTTGTTCCATCTTGTTTTCGGGACCAATGATTAAGCAGGTACGCCAACAACAGCCATGCGGCAAAATAGATCGACGCTCGCAACAGAACAAACTTGGTGAAGAGATACGGATCTGGTGAAGTTGAAGATGTGTCGGTCGCCTGGGCCGTGCGGGCCCGTGCGTAAAGCCCCTGCATCCCGAACGCCAAGGGTATGAACAACAGCACCAGGACTGGCAGCGTCCTCGTCGCTGCCTCAAGGGGACGTCGGATGACTACACCCCACTCGCCACCCGTCAAATACTGCAACATCAGCACCGCTAGAGACCCCAGAGCGATGCCCGACCAGAAAAGATATCCTACGAGGTAGGACTTAAAAATCTGATCCGGATGGAGTAGTGCTCCCACGGCCCAAAATGCCAGGGCCACAATTCCTACAACAAGCGAGCGTCGCTGAATCTGAGCTAGGGATTGCGGTGCTGCGTACTGAAGGTTCTCACTCATTTTGGTGGCCCTCCCGTGTCCAACTTGCTCCGCTTTTCTGAAGGAACGACCGAAACCGGAGCATGTTGGCTGAGCTGCAGCGCGCGAATATAAGCGATGATGGCCCAGCGATCTCGGGTCGTGAGCTGATCGCCATAACTTGGCATAGCGCCGAAGCCGTTCGTTACCACGTCATAGAAGTGTCCAATGGGCGCGGAACGCAGACGGTCGATGTGATAGGAAGGTGGTTGTCGAAACCCTCGCTGGACTACCATGCCTCTACCGTCGCCCACCCGGCCGTGGCAGACCGCGCAATAGATGTTGAATCGATCTTCTCCACGATCAAGTATCTGGCCTGTGACTGGAATCGGAAATTGACTCACATTGGAAACATCGTTCATTTCCAAGCTCACAGTCGGTTTGGGTGTTACCAGCCAGGACGGGCGGAACGATTCATCTCTCGCTGAAGCCCGAGGAACAGTGCCCTCGACCAGCGGGCGGGCCGATCCGCCATCGTCAAACATTGGATTCGGCCGCAACGGTTTGAACTTAGGCTGATCATGCATGTCTTGTCGGCAGCCCGCGGCCAGTAATAAGCCGATCACCAACAGGAATGAGCGCCCGATGCAGTGCGTCCACAGACGCGGCTTAACGACTGACGTCATTCCAGCGAACCACTTATGAGCAGTCTCAATCTTCAACTTCGTTTACCTCTCGTGGTCCCAGACTCATTAGGTAGTTTCTTGTCGCGTCGCGATCAAATTTGGGGTCTCTTGCTTCAATACAAAGAAAGAATCTATCGCTGGAGGCGAACTTGAAGCGGGGAACGTTAAAAGTCGGGTGATAGGGCATCGGCAGTCCGTTGAGGATCAGCAAACCGAACACGGCCGATAGAGCCGCCACCAGCACCGTTACCTCAAACGTCACCGGAATGAACGCCGGCCAACTATTGAGCGGGCGCCCGCCGATGTTGAGCGGAAAATAAATTGCAGCGATGTAGTACTGCATAAAGAATCCCCCGAAACACCCGACAAGTCCTCCGACTAATACAATCAAAGGCAACACTCTTTTCCTTGCACCTAAGGCCTCGGCTAATCCTTCGACAGGGAATGGGGCGTAAGCATCCATTCTTCTATAGCCATCCTGATACGAGCGCCGAGTCGCTTCGACCAGGCTCGTCGGATCATCAAACTCGGCCATCAGACCGTAGACGCGTGTGACTGCGCTCATGCTTCTTCTCCCTCGACCTTTGCTTGCGGCAGAAGCGTTCTCATCTCGAATATCGAGATCGAGGGGAGAAGCCTGATAAAGAGAAGTACCAGCGTCACGAAGAGCCCGATCGTGCCGAGGAAAACGGCATAGTCCCAACGCGTACCGCTGTACATACCCCATGACGAGGGCAGGTAGTCGCGGTGCAAGCTGGTGATGATGATGACGTAGCGCTCGACCCACATACCGACATTCACCACGAGCGCGATTAGAAAAAGAGCCAGGGTGCTGCGTCTGATTCGCTTCATCCACAGCAACTGGGGGATGACGACGTTGGCGAGGATTAGCGTCCAATACATGGGCCAATAGGGTCCGCGCATTCGATTGATGGTCATGTACCATTCGAACTTGTTACCAGTCCGCCAGGCCATGAAGAGCTCCATCGTATAGCCGTAGGCAACGATCAAACCGGTCGCCAACATGATCTTTCCCATGTTGTCCAAATGGCGCGCCGTGATGAAATCTTCCAGGTGATAGAACTTGCGTAGCGGGATCGCGAGGGTGAGGACCATCGCGAAGCCGGAATAGATCGCACCGGCCACGAAGTACGGTGGAAAGATCGTAGAGTGCCAACCGGGAAGAATCGCGATTGTGAAGTCAAAGCTGACCACCGTGTGGACCGAGATCACCAGGGGGGTGGCGAGTCCGGCAAGCAGCAGATAAGCGATTTCGTATCGGTGCCAATGTCGCGCTGAATTGCGCCAGCCCATCGCCAGCATGCCGTAGGTAATCTTGCCCCATAGGCTGGTGGATCGATCACGGAGCGTGGCCAGGTCGGGAACCAGCCCCACGAACCAGAAGAGGAGTGAGACCGTAAAATAAGTAGAGACGGCGAAAACGTCCCAGACCAGCGGGCTGCGAAACTGCGGTTGTACGTTCATCACGTTGGGATAGGGGAAGAGCCAATAGAACAACCACGGCCGGCCCAGGTGAAGCAGCGGAAATAATCCGGCGCTGGCAACTGCGAAAAGGGTCATCGCTTCGGCGAAGCGATTAATCGAAGTGCGCCATTTCTGATTTAGCAAGAGGAGAATCGCTGAGATCAAAGTTCCGGCGTGACCGATGCCGATCCACCACACAAAGTTCACGATGGCGAAACCCCAGGCAACCGGCATGTTGATACCCCAGATACCAACTCCGACCAGCAGCAGATAGCCGATCGCATACATCAGGAGCATTACCAGAGAGAATGAAATGGCAAAGCCAACGAACCATCCGCGCGGGGTTCGCTGGCTCAGCACGATCGCGCTAATCTTGTCGGTAATCGAGGCAAAGGTGTAGCCAGGCGCAATGACCGGAGGAACACTCATATTTCCCAATTCTTCAGGAGGCGTCACGGCCATGATCTCTATTCCTCGCGAATCTCGGGATTGGGATTGTTTACCGCTGCGAGATAGGTCGTTCGCGGTCTGGTATTCAGCTCCTCCAACAATCCGTAATTGCGCTGCTGTGCTTTCAACTGCGAAACACGACTCTTCGGATCATTGATGTCCCCGAAAACAATGGCCTTTGCCGGACAGACCGCCTGGCAGGCGGTAACTATCTCGCCGTCGCGCACCGGCCGGTCCTCCTTCTCGGCGTCAATTTTCGCTTCGTTGATGCGTTGCACACAGTAGGTACACTTCTCCATTACACCGCGGCTGCGAACAGACACATCGGGGTTACGGAGCATCTTCAAGCTGGGCGTATCCCAGTCCTGAAACAGCAGGAAGTTGAAGCGGCGAACCTTGTACGGACAATTGTTGGAACAGTACCTCGTGCCTACACATCGGTTGTAGACCATGTCATTCAAGCCTTCGGAACTGTGGACCGTCGCCCCTACCGGACACACCAGTTCGCACGGCGCATTCTCACAGTGCATGCACGGCACGGGCTGAAAGCTTGTCTTGGGATTTTCGACAGGACCCTCGTAGTACCGATCGACGCGTAGCCAATGCATCTCGCGACCATTCATTACTTCAGTCTTCCCAACGATCGGGATGTTGTTCTCAGACTGACAGGCGACGACGCAGGCGTTGCAACCGACACACGTGCTGAGGTCTATGGCCATTCCCCAGGCGTAGCCGTTGTACTCAACCGGTGGATACAGCGAAAGAGACTTTGGTGGGGCGTGATTTTTCTCATGCGCGAAGTTTGGGTTCTTGAGATAATCGGCGAGTGATGCCGACCGAACCAGGTCACGGCCTTCCATGTTGTAATGCAGTTGTGTGTTGGCGAGTGGGAACTGCTCGCCGGTCTTGGTCAGCGACAGACCACGACCGAACCATGGTGAATCTGACGTCCGCAAAGCGTAGGCGTTGAAACCTGCCCCTGAGCCAAGGCGGCCGGCGCGCGTTCGTCCGTACCCGAGATGCACCGTGAGACAGTCGTCCGCGTGGCCGGGTATGATCCAAATGGGCGCGCGCAGCTTGCGTCCCTGATAGTCAAGCTCGACTAAGTCGGCGAACACCGCACCGTGCTCGCCTCCGCGCCCTCCTATTTCATACGAAAGTCCCATGCGCTGTGCGGTCGCCGGACTGATTAGCGCGGCGTTGTCCCAGGTAAGTTTGCTCAGTGGGCGGGGCAGTTCCTGGAGCCAACCGTTGTTTGCAAACCTGCCGTCGAAAATGTGAGGCTCTGGCCGGAAAATGATCTCGAGTTGGGAGCTTGACGGCGATGTGCCCGTCGCGGGCCCTACTTTAGTAGACCAGTCTGGTCGCAGAGAGACTTGTTTGACAGGTAAGGCGGTGTCGGGAATCACGCCCGAGCGCAGCGCCGCGCGCCAGGATTCTTCAAAATCATTTGCAGGGGAAGCACTCAGTGTCGCCGCTGTCTTTGCTGTCGTGTCTCGATTACCCGCGCTGATGTGGGCCTTCCAGTAGTCGCGGACTATTTCGTAGGCTGTCAGTTCAGGTTGGTTAAGCAACGCGGCGAGCAACTCATGTGCAGACTTACCGCGATATAAAGGAGCAATCAGCGGTTGGACTATCGAAACCGTTCCGTCATAGGCGCGCGCGTCGCTCCACGATTCCAGATAGTGGGCCTCAGGCACGTGCCAATGACATAGAGCGGAAGTTTCGTCGTCGTACAGCGCGAGGTGAATCCGCAAAGGCACTTTCACCAGCCGTTCACCAAAGCCGAGATCGGCAGGAGCGCTGTAGACGGGATTCCCGCCAACCATAACCAAGAGATCCACCTGGCCGGCATTCATATCCCGGACCAGCTCGCGCAGCGACTCGGTCTGGGCGACCGGCTCGGCCTCGATCGATTCGGTGTAATCGACAGTTTTTCCGACATTGCCGAGCGCGTGGTTCATTGCGTGTACGAGCGCGTGGACAACAGGCGACTGGCAGTCACCAGCTATCACGATGCTCTTGCCGCGATGTTGCAGCAGATCTCGCGCGACCGCAGCAATCCATTCCGCCGAGTTTGCCGGTTGATTTCCAGGGACCGTCACTCCACTTTGCACGCCCGCAGCCGCGGCTATCGTGCGGGCGAGGTTTTCGATCTCGCTTGGTCGCAATCTGAATCGATGATCGGCGACTGCTCCAGTGTTTGTTGCGGTGCTTTCAACCATGTAGAGACGATTCATTTCGGTGCGGCCAGGTTCTACTCTTCGTCTTTCCGCAAAGTCGTGGATATACCGCAAAGTGCCGGGACCGCCAGACAGAAAATCGGAATCGATCGAGAGGATGACGTTAGCCTTGTCGAAGCGATAGATAGTGTTTACGACTTCACCGAAGGCGAGGCGCGCGCCCGCTTGGGTATTGTCGCGATTGACCGGCTCGTACTGATGCCACTTGGCTGAGGGAAACTGCGTCAGCAACTGTCGAATTTGGTACGCCAGAGTAGGAGAGGTGATCGTTTCCGTAAGGAGACGAAAACCAGCTCCTCCGCTCTTAGCGATAAGCGCTGCCTGTACCTCCGCGACGAACCGACTCCAAGTCCCTATCTCGCCCATGTGGGTCAGTGTCTGGGAGCGATCAGGATCATAGAGGGTTAGTACTGAGGCTTGCGCAAAGGCGCTGGTCGAGCCCAGGCTTGCAGGATGATCGGGGTTGCCCTCGATCTTTGTGGGTCGCCCTTCGTGGCTTTCGACAAGTAGTCCTTCGGCAATACCGCCCAGTGAGAAAGCGGTAGCGAAATAGAGGGGCTTGCCGGGCACCAGGTCTTCGGGTTGGCGAATATAAGGAACGATTTCTTCCTTAGGCTGGTGTGTGCAAGCGCCGAGGCCAGCCAACGCCAGCGACGCGCCCATTAGCTTTAGGAACCGGCGGCGTCCAATTGCGTCATCCCACTGCGACGCGAGGCGGGGAAACTCCTCATGGAGGAGCTCTTCGAAACCCTCGTTCTCCGTCAACTCTTCAAGACTGCGCCAGTACTCTTTGCCACGAGAAAGACCCAGCCTTTCGCGGATGCTCGTAAGATCGAGACGGTGGTTGTTAGAAGACATTTTCTCTCCTCGCCTTCACCTGTGACACGTCGAACAACTGGTTATCACGCCGGGATTGGCTATGTGATATTGCTTGACCAGCTTCCGTCCTTCTTCGATCTGATTTGCCGGTGGCTGCCAGTCCATGCTGAAGACCTTTTCGCGAGGCCTGACAAAACGCTCTGGCGCGCGATGACACGTGAGACACCACTCCATTTGTAATGACTCCACCTGATAGGTCAGGGGCATCGTGTCGACGCGCCCATGACACGTCGAACAACCGACGCCCTTGTTTACGTGTATGCTGTGATTGAAGAAGACAAAGTCCGGCAGGTCATGAACTCGGGTCCATTTGATGGGCTTTCCGGTACTGAAACTCTCGCGTATCGGTGCCAGATAAGCACTGTCGACAAACAGTTGTGAATGGCAATTCATGCAAGTCTTTACTGGCGGGATACCCGCGAAAGAAGAACTTTCGACGGACGTATGACAATAACGACAGTCGATCCCGTCATCACCCACGTGGTGTTTGTGACTGAACTGAACGGGTTGCTCGCGTTCGGCAAAGGCGCGCGTGTTATAAGACGATCTCTGGATCGCCGCGAGAGCCCAGGCGACGCCACCAAGAACAAAGATGGCTCCAAATATGCTCACCTTGGAAAGGGTGTTCGTACTGCGATGGAAAATCTGTGGCATTCCCGCAGCCTCTCCAGCGGCCTCAAAGAGAATCGCGTCTCGTACGTGCAATAAGCTCCTGCGAGGTGACCTAATTCCGTGATGCGGATACAAAAGAACAACTGAACGGCCTTGTCTAATAATCGCTACATCGCGGCTGACTGTCCTGGTTTCACGCCGGGAGCGATATCGGCGTTAAGTTGCGGCCTGCCGCGACAACTTGTCAGCCTCTTAAAATGTGGTCGGAGAACTCTAGCAAGGTGAGCGTCAGGAAGTCGTAAACAAAGTATTAAGACTCTATCAATGGAGCGTCAAAAGAGCGTAAGTGACCGATAGTCTTGGACCAGAGCAGAGGCAGTAGGATGGAGAGTGTAAATTTGTGAGGGTCCGGTCGGCTATGGGCGCAAATCCGTAATCGGAGATTTTCAGATCGTCAGCAGCGTTCTCTTGGAATGTGGGCCTAGACACCTCGCACACAGCCGCGCAAATACCACGACTGGTTCGTCTCATGGATTAGCTGATCTTGGAGCACTCTCTTCTTGCCATTCGAAACATACCTAGCAGATTATTTTGGCAAATCGTCCGGACTCAAATATTTGATGGGATGTTTGCTCGCGCTCTCACATCGGGCGCGGATTGAGGAACGTAGATTTCCCGAACCGACTCGCTCATACTGCGCCATCCTCACTTCTGCGTGGGTCAGTCCATTGCCGCAGTGCTTTTGCGATCGCACCACTAGGATCGGACAGGGCGACTGACGCAGTATACGATCCGTGGTCGAGCCAAAGAGTGTTCCCAATTGGAATTCGTTGCCGTGGGCGCCGATGCAGATAAGATCGATCTCGTGTTCTACTGCGTAGGAGAAAATCTCCCGATGGGGCTTGCCTTCACGAACCGCATGAGTGATGTGACACCATAGGTGCGCCTCTGCCGGAATAGATTGGTGAAGCCGCTGCGCTGCCTCGTGATAAGGACCCTCAGTGTCTGGCGATGCCCAACTGATATCCGCTCCCTTTGTCGGCGAGTCGTTCATCACGTGTAACAGATGCAGGTCCGACTGATATTCCCGTGCAAGCGAAAGGCCGTACCGAAGACTCAGCTCTGAGTCGGTCGAGAAGTCGTTAGCGACGAGCAGCCGCCTAAAATTAATACCTCGCGACAAGTTCCCAGATCGACCGCCTCCCAAGCGAGTGACCAGTAGGGGGCAGGGTGCCGTGCGGCTCACGGTCTCGGCAGTCGAGCCGAGCAGTGCAGCAGCGTATGGCCGGTGCCGCGAACTCATTGCGATCAGATCGACGTTTAGGTCTTTCGCTGTCTGGACAATTGCCTCTGCCGGACGACGACTCTCAGCGACGATTATTTCCCAATCGAGAAGCGGGGTGGCGGCACTACAAGGCGAGGTGTCAAGCAAACGTGAAACCGATTTCTTGATGGCTTCCTCTACGCCGGTCCGCACCTCGGACGCTACCATTGATGCGTCTTCCACGACATGGTAGACGAAGAGCTTGGCGTCATATGCTCTTGCCAACGCCACAGCGCACTCCAAACCTTCGTCAATGCTGGGGGACGGCACGACCGGGCAAAATATTCGGTCAAGTTTGATTATCTTCTTCATGACGTTTCCTCTAAATCTCAGTGCCCTCAGCAAATGCCAAAATCGTCAGATGGCTCCATGCCGTTTCCGCTGCCGAAGCTCAATCGCTCCTAAACTAGGCGAAAGAATCGCTTCACGTAAGCGTATTAACACTCGCTGAGTTTGAGTGTTTACACTCGACACAGGATCAAGGATTTCAGTTGGACGTGAGGATGTCAGTCTTCAAAGTCGGGTAGAGTGTAAATACTTGCGCCTAATAGGTGGAATTACGCTATCGCCGATGCCGCCTATCCTTTAAGTTTGAGATGGGGATCGCAGGAGCAGGGTTCGAACCCCAAGCTAAATAAGGGAGGGTGGCGCAACTTATCTGACCACCGCGCGGCGGATGTTCAGAAAGTAAAAACCTCGCAGGAGATAGACAATGCATACGGCTCAACAGCGGATTCTCTGTATAGACAATCACGCTTCTCGTAACTTGGCCATTTACCTACTGGAACGAGTTGGCTTTCAGGTAAGCACAGCAGGCTCAATAGCTGATGGTCAACGCTTAGCTCGGGCCGAATAACGCTTGGCGTGAAACATCCTTTTACAGTGAACGTGAACGAGCGGCTCTGGCGTGGACGGAGGCATTGACTTTAGTTGCTGACAGCCACGTTCCAGACGAGGTTTACAACGAGGTGCGTCAATACTTCAGCGATCAAGAACTGGTGAATTTGAGTGTGGCTGTTGTCGCTATCAACGGTTGGAATCGCCTGGCCATCAGCTTCTGCTCGGAGGCCGGCACCTACCAACCTGGCAAGATTATTACGAAGGCATAGTGGGTTGTTTTGAGACCAGCAACCGCACGCCCCTATATGGTTCTCATTACCGAGCCTTGTTTCAAAGGCTTTCCCAACGGTCCTCATATATTTCCTTCAAAGTTGGATGGAAGGCGGTGAAAACACCTGCGATCCCCAGGAGTTAACACGCTTTCGAGAGTTATCGCGTTCATTTAGCCTAGTAACTGATAAATGTTGGCCTTGGTCACCGGCATCGGAATCTATTTCGAGAGCGCCGTCAAAAAACCGACCGCCAGTCAACTAACAAATAAATCAGAAAGCTAAGGGAGAAACCAAATGTCGAGCCGCATAGGAATGGAAGTTAGCGCGATGTCGTTCAATGCAATGAGCGAGGAAGAAGGCAAACAAAAAGTAGCCGAGGGACTGTCGCGAATCCTCGCTGATACCTTCACGCTATATCTCAAAACACAGAATTTTCATTGGAACGTCGAGGGGCCAATGTTTCCAACGTTACACCGGATGTTCCAGGACCAGTATAACGAGCTGTGGCTGGCAGTGGACTTGATTGCTGAACGTCTTCGCGCGCTTGGCTTCAAGGCCCCGGGTACATTTCGCGAGTTCTCAGAGCTCTCCTATATTCACGAAACCGACGGGGTGGTCCCGCGTGCCGCAGAAATGATCGAAGAGCTGATCGGGGACCACGAAACAGTCGCACGCTCGGCGCGCGGGGCCCTGTCGCTCGCTCGCTCCACCGTTGATGCGCCGACGGAAGGCCTTTTGATGCAGAGACTAACCGCCCACGAGAGAGTTGCGTGGATGCTGAGAAGCTCGTTAGCGGAAGAAGGATCCGCAAACACATCTCAACGGGATAATGATGTCGCCAGCATGGCGATCCTACATAATGTCAACAGATTAGAGGATTCACTCGCGACCAGTTAATAGCCTTGGTCCCTTACCTTGAAAAGAATCGCATTAAGGTCGCGGTGAGAGGTCAGTCGACAAGGCGATTCAGAGCGCATATAGACCCAGCGGATTCGATGCTGCACGACCAACATAGATGGATTTCGGGGCTTCTTGATGCTCCAACTGTTCGTGTCGCCAAGCGCATTGCTGTCGCAGTCATTGGTGGGTCTGTGACTCTTATCGGGATTGCACTAATCGTTTTGCCGGGGCCGGCGTTCATAGTCATTCCCATTGGCCTGGCCATACTTGCGACGGAATTCCTGTGGGCCAAACGCTGGTTACAAAAGGCTCGTCACATGGCCACTCGGTTGACGTCAAAGCCATCTAATGACATCTAACCAGGTCAGCTGTCCCATGAACTAAGGAAAGATCCCGAGTTCGGCATAGCAAGTAGCAACTTTATTGATAGCGTTGATGAATGCTGCCGTTCTCAGACCCGGAATAGCCGCATTCGATTTCCAGGTATCGTGGACTTGCTGATAAGCCACCACCATTGTCTCTTCCAGACCAGAATTAACCAGATCAATCTCATCCGCTCCGCGCGCGATGGCTCTTCTTTCGCCGTCAGAGAGTTTCTTACCGGTCGCGTGTTCGACCACTCGAAGCATATTTTCAAAGGTTGCCTGATCGAACCTCTTGCCCATCCTTCCAAATCTCACGTGAGACAAATTCTTTAACCATTCAAAGTACGAAACGGTGACGCCTCCAGCGTTCAAATAGATGTCTGGGATTATCAGCACACCTTTCTGCAACAGAATTTCCTCCGCGCGCACGGTGGTCGGCCCGTTAGCTGCCTCGGCCAGGATCTTTGCCCGGACGCGCCCCGCATTCTCCTCCGTAATCTGGCTTTCCAGGGCGGCCGGAATCAAGATGTCGCACTCAAGTTCGAGGGCCTCCTGTCGACTGTGCAAGTTTACTGGCCCCAGGAAAGTCCAGGAGCGAACCGGTCCTCCTTTCGGTGCTTCATGACTGCCTCAATGTCCAGGCCTTTCGCGTTAGATATAGCGCCTTCATATTCCGCCAGCCCGATGATGACTGCGCCACCCGTCTGACAGAATTTCGCCGTGTGATAACCGACGTTTCCCAGTCCCTGCACCACTATGCGTTTACCTTCCAGACCTTCGCTGAGGCCGAGTCGCTTCAAGTCGTCCCTGTGATTGCATGCCTCTCTAAGGCCGAAGAAAACTCCACGTCCCGTTGCTTCCAGCCTTCCCATAACGCCGCCTTGGGAGACGGCCTTTCCGGTTACACAGCCGAGCGCGTCAATCTGCCCGGGATGGAATGCGGCATAGGTGTCCGCGATCCATGACATCTCTCGCTGCCCCGTGCCATAGTCAGGCGCGGGCACATCTACACCGGGTCCGATGAAATTCTTCTTGATTAGCTCGGCGGTGTAGCGTCGAGTGATCTGTTCCAGTTCTTAAACGTTGTAGTTTTTCGGATTGATCTTAACAGCGCCCTTCGCTCCGCCGAATGGAACATCCATCACTGCGCACTTGTAGGTCATGAGTGCCGCTAATGCCTCCACCTCATCGGCGTTTACTTCTTCCGCATACCTGATTCCACCCTTGACCGGCAGCTTGTGATGGCTGTGCTCGACCCGCCACCCTGCAATTACCTCATACCCACGCCGGGTACGCACGGGGAAGGTGAATGAGTAGACGCTATTACAGGCCTTGATCTGATCGAGCAGGCCCTTCGGATGTTGGGTAAATGCAGCCGCTTGGTCGAAATAGACGGAGACGTTTTCAAAGAAGCTCCGACGAGATTGCGTTTCGGTCATGAATTACTCCTTCTATCTGTGATTAACTGTGGGTCTCGATCTCACGATCCCAGAAGGTTCCCACGCCGCATTCGTCTAATAAACAAAAGTAGCTAAGCGCGAGCGGCTCATCGGCTAAAGTCTCGCTCAAGTGAAGCTCGCGTGGTGGGACGTGGTTGTGCGGTTGATTGAGTGACCACAGCAGGAACTGACGAATTGGTCCACCCCGACAATCGTAATCGGTCGCATCCATTTCAACTGCGCGCGCAATCTCGAGAGCCGATTCACCGTAATAAGTCTTCCCGTTAAGGTTAAGAATCATTTCCTTCAACCTTTGCTAGGCTAGCGTGGCTTCAAGTCTTGACGCTGAATTCCATGCATGTGCTTGAGCCGGCTTGACGCCGATGTCCGCCAGCGTTGATAGAACACGCCGTGGCTTCCCCAGGTCTCTCCATCTCAAGCCAGTGACGGGAAGCACCGCCAAATCTCTCGGCCGTGCTGCCAGTATGTGCCGCGAAAAATTGATATCCGGCAGGTGAGAGTAAAGTGATCGCGCCTTGTCTTGTTCATTGTCAGTTCCAATATCTGGTTCAAGGGCGCCGAAGCGATCATAGAGGTCGGGCGATGCTCTGCGAATCATTTCCAGGAATGCGGAAACTCTTCCGACCATAACAAAGCTGTTCCAAAGGCAGCCACGGGCCATAAGTTTGTTAGCAAGCTCGGGAGTTGGTTTTTCCCAGAAGCGACGGACCCAGCTAAGCGCGTCAGGGTTTCTAGTCAGGGTTGCCGAAACCGGCTCAATCCAGCCGTACTCCGCTTCGGGGCCATCAGGCTCGATGCCGAGAAGAATAACCAGGTCAGTTCTTGTTTCCGTTATGTCGAAAGCGCTTTCGACGTAAGACATGAATAAGGCATCGTCAGAAACGTAATGATCTGATGGGAAGAAGACGACAGCCACCGCCGGGTTTACTCGCGCCACGCGTAACAGACTGTAAAGAATGGCCGGTGCGGTTCCAGCATTCTTAGGCTGGATCAACATCTGCGTCCGTGGCACATAACTCAGATATGAGTCATAGAAAGACTCATGAGTTTGGGTGACAGCAAACATGGTCCGCGCCGCCGGTACGGAGAGCCCGACTCTGCTTATCGTCTGATCCAGCAGTGTAGCCTCACCCAGAATTCGAGAGAATTGTTTGGGCCAGTCATCTCCAGCGATCTCGCGAGTCAATGAGCGCAGACGAGTTCCGTCACCCCCCGTCATAATTACCGCCCAACGGTCTACACGGCCGGAACAGATCCCATGAGTGACTGGCAAGCTCGTCGAGAGAGCAAGCGCTTCGTTAACACGATGAGTCATGACTAATTCGTCCTTACCTGATCCCAATGTATGTAATAGTCTGCGAGCGCAATTGCGCCTCAACTTTAACTAGCAGATGGTATTAATTTGCCGCTAAGGCTGCCAGAGTGTTATCACGCGTCCAACGCAGGTGTTTTCACCTTGCTCGTACGAGTGCTAATCGAAGATCTCGTCTTCGATTCCTCACACCTTGAACAAACGTTGACGGTTGGTAGGAGATTGCTTGATTGACCGCTACTGACAAAGAAGGGCGGCGGAGTTGCAGTCATGTTGCATCGCAGCTTCCGGTTCCGCGCTCGTAATTTCAACTACACACGAAAAATTGCGTGCAATACTTTGACCGTCTCGACAACTGGCGTACGAATCTCATTCAGCCTCAGTTGGATCAGCTTCCAACAACGGCTTCTGCTCTACCTTGAGCGAGAATTTGAAGGTCGCTCCTTTGCCGGAACGGTTTTCAACCCAGACTCTGCCGTCGTGCGCCTCAATGATCCCGCGAGCGATCGCCAGTCCCATTCCCGTGCCTCCATTCGGTTGCGGGTGCGTTCCACGATAAAATTTCTCAAAAAGCCGGCTTCTCTCCTCGGGCGCAACCCCGGCCCCCTCGTCTGTTACGCTAAGCAGTAGTTGATCGTCTTTCACTCCCGCCTCCAGAATTATTTCGCTGCCAGGCGGTGAATACTTGGCCGCGTTCTCAATCAAGTTTGAGAGTGCTTCAGCGACCAACCTAGAATCGATCAGCACAGCGGGGAGCATTTCATGACACTCGACGGTTACTTTGTGGTTACGGATTGCCAAAGCGCACCGGTCGAGCACGTTATGACAGACCTCCGAGATTGACTCCCATTTCTTCGACGGGCGCAGTTCGCCAGCCTCAATCCGGGCCATCGCCAGCAAGTTCTCAATAAGCCGTGTGAGTCGGGTTACCTCTTCGCTAATAATCAAATGGAACTCGCGTCGTGCTGTCTCATCCCACTTGGTGTCGCTATGAAGAAGGCTGTCGACAGAAGCGCGGATGGAAGTAAGTGGCGTGCGCAAGTCGTGAGAAACTGAAGCAAGCAACGCGGCTTTTAACTCATTACTCTGTTCAAGTGCTTCCGTGCGGCTTATCTCCCCGAGGATGCGCGCGCGGTCGAGAGTCCAAGCGACCAGGCCCGCGATAGCTTCCATGGTTTTCTCTTCTAGTGTCGCAGAGAGCAGTATCATGACCCCAATTGAAGTTGTTCCCACGTGCAAGGGGAGGTACGTAAAAGTGGAACCTGACTGAGCCATATCTCCAGCAGCCTCAGACTTGGATCCGTTCGTTCTCTTTTCGGCGCCAAGACCGACTGATTTCAGCTTTCCTGTAAGGGAGACGTCATCGAAACAAGTCAACGAAGGTGTAAATGAATTCTCCTCGTCCAGTTCAGAAGCAATTGAGAGAGGACGCCACTGACCGTCGTTACCCGGCTCAAAGACTGCGCAATACTGGACATGAAAGACGTCTTGTACCTTCGAAGCTATAGAGGAAATAAGGGTCTGGGCATCAAAGGTGGCTATGCTTGTTCGGCTAAGTTGGTAGAGTCTCCATATTTCTGCTCGACTCTTCACGGCTTCCTGGGTACGCGAGCGAGCCGTGGACCAGAGCTGGCTGGCAACCATCGCAGTTATCAGGAACGATGCGAGCGCTACCCAATTGTGGGGATCCTGCACCGTAATGGTGAACGGCGGGGGGAGAAAGAAAAAGTTAAAGCAGAAAGTGCTGATGAGAGAAGCGAAAATGCTGGGGCCGTGCCCCCGTTTGGATGCGATGACTAACACTAACAGTAAATAACTCAGAGCGAGGGTCGTTATGTTGACGTCTGTGAGAAACAGCTGGCGAAAGATCAACAGTCGGTAAATTAGAGTTACAGCCGCAACCCCGATCAGGGCCGCCAAGTATCCTCTCCAATTTCGGAATCTCACCAGAGACATCTGATAACCACGAGAAAGATGCGCCGTCGTTGGACATGCCCTTCTCAGCCCTCTAATTGTGATCTCACAACGAAGTCTGTGCCTTCCCAACGCTGGGTGTCATGCCAGAAGAAGGTAAAGACGATCTCGGTTCCGGGTTGCTGTGTATGCGTCGGCAGGTCAGCCAGATGAATACCCAAGCCCGTATCTTGCGTATCATTATCGTGAACCGTGGCCCATCCGTCGTCGCTCCAATGCACCAGCGCGGGAGTTAACACTTCCAGCCGTAACCTCTTGCCGACTGCCATCGTTTGGCATTTGTTGTTGAAGCGCAGTCGTCTTGGCAGCCATCAATGGGAGCTTAACTGTGAAGCACGAGCCTTCCCCCTTGCCAGAACTCTCTGCGCGAACTATTCCGGAGTGTAGCTCAACTAAGTGACGCACAATTGCGAGTCCCAGGCCCAGCCCCTGGCATCTGGTCGATCCGTCACGTTGACGGTATGGCTCAAAAACATGAGGCAAGAAATCCGGTGAGATCCCGTCTCCGGTGTCGGTGACTCTGACTTCCATGTGTGAATCAACGCGCTCCAGCTGGATCAGCACGGAGCCTCCTCGCGGTGTGAACTTTATGGCGTTTGACAGAAGGTTCCATATGACTTGCTGCAAGCGGGTCTGGTCGCCCAAAACACCTGCTGTCTTCGACGCACTAATGAGCTGCATCCGGATATGCTTTGAATCGGCCAAAGGCTGCAAAGTGTCGATTGCCGAATCAATGACCGACGAGAGTTCGACCGGAGCGACCTGAAGACGCAACTTGCCGGTCTTGATGCGCATTACATCGAGCAGATCCTCAATCAGCTGCTCTTGCGCGCGCGCACTCCGATCGATCGTGTCTAAGCCGCGGGTAAACGCAGACTCACCAGGCTTCACCTGGCGTAAAACCTGGGACCAACCGAGAATGGCAGTCAGCGGCGTGCGCAGTTCGTGCGACAGAGCCGCTAGGAACTCATCTTTTATTCGATTGCATTCCTCGGCGTCTTTTCGAGCCTTACGCTCTGCCTGATATAACGCGAATACTCTTTTGGTTAAGCCCTGCGCACTTGCAGAACCGTTCTGCTGCAGGGCCAGCAACTGATTGCGTTCCTCCTCGCTGGTCTGGGGTTCGATATCTTCAACGCTGGTTCTGGCAACGCTGTTCCGCACTGATAACGAAAGGGGTCGTTTCTGCATACTCAATTGCTCCTTGCATCTCCGCGAGACGACTTCGCGGTGTATGACGGCTCAGCGAGACAGTAACAGGGCCGCGATCTGAAAGTCATAAACGAAAGGTTAAGAGTTCGTTAGGAAACTGTTAAAAGATCGAAACTGAGGATTCCGCTAACTAAGACAGCTCTCTGCTGAGTGGCTTTGTTCGAGCAGATGCTCTATTCACAGTTCGTTATGGGCTCTCTTCTAAGAGACCAACTACCAGTAGCTTCGGTTGGTTTAGTGTGCCCGCCGTCGGTCCGCCGCTACGGCAACTTTCGACGTGAGCAACAATACGTTTCATTCAAAGAGGGCGCGAGCGTGTTTTCACGGGGCAAGTACAGGTGTTTCCTCGTGTGTCTGCTCGTAAAGTGGTTTGTTATACTTCGACGCGTCATTCCAGGTTGAGGGCTAAGCGTGACTATCCGTACAAGACTACTGACTTTGGGGATAGGCGGTGTTATTCCGCTGCTGGTTGTCGGTCTCACGCTTCTATGGTCAGTCTGGCAGGCAAAGGAGCAGCAACTCAACGAAGGCCTGGAGCAGCAGGCTGAATTGGCAGCAGTTGTTTTCGATCGGTGGCTTGATGCCCAAGCCCAACCGCTGCGCACCATAGGGGCATACCGCAATCAACGCCAAAGCAGCATCGCGGCCCTCCAAGATCAATTGCGAGCGACGATGGTTCCCAGGTCGCACTGGCACGACCTGCGCGTGTTGGATAGCAGCGGGAAAGTCGTCGTTACCGAGCCATTAAATGCAGAGACCCTTCCGCAGGGACTTGCTCAGAGGCTGTTGGAAGAGACCCGACACGCTGTCTCCGCGGTTGAGACAGACTGGACCAAGGGCGAGGGTCGTTACTCCATCGTCCTGGCGTCGCCGACCAGTGATGGAGGGGCAGTGATTGCGCGGATTGACGGTTCGTCCCTGAAGGAACTCTTTCTGGGTGTCAGTTTGCCAGAGCGAACGCTCGTGACGCTATTGGATCAACAGCATCGTATTGTTTACCGAAGCCAGATTCCAGAATCCGCTTTGGGGCTCGACCTCACCGATTCCGGAAGATTATCGGCGTTGGACAAGCAAACCACGGCGGTCGTGGTCGTGAAGAGTTCTATTGACGGAATAGAGCGGGTCTACGGACTCGCGCGAGTGAGTTCCACGGGGTATGTGGTCATGGTCGGCGTTCCCAGCGCGATCCTATATGCGTCGGCATGGAAACAACTAATGGGATATGGTCTGGTAGGCCTGATAGTGGTATTCGCTACCATGATGGCGGCACTCTTCATCACGCGGAGTATTGCTCGGCCGGTGCGACTCTTGAATTCTGCGGCTGAGCAGTTTGGAGGAGGTAACTTTTCCGTCCGGGCGCCCAGCAGTGGCGATGATGAAATGTCGCGATTAGGCTCGAGCTTTAATGCGATGGCGGAGCGAATAGAGGAAAGGGAAGCGCGCCTCACCGAACTCGACAACTTAAAATCTGAGTTCGTTTCAAGTGTCTCACATGAGCTACGCACACCACTCACAACCATTAAGGCGCTCACGCGGCTGCTTTTGCGCGATGGCCTCACCGACATGAAACGACGAGAGTATATTGAAACAATCTCGGTCGAGTGTGATCGCCAGATCGATCTTGTGCTCAACCTGCTTGACCTGTCGCGTATGGAGGGCGGGGTCTTTCGAATTACCCACGAGCGTGTTGATGTTAACGAAGTCATTTGGTCATGCGTCAGGTCCGAAGCGCGGGCCGCCGAGAAGAGGGGACATGAACTCCGCGTTGAAGACGAACATGAACTGCCGTTTGTCTGTGCCGACCCGAAGGCCCTGCGTCGAGTTCTGTCCAACATAATAGAGAATGCCATCAAGTACACCCAGGACGGCGGAAGAATCATTTTGGGTGCCCGGCAAGCGGGAGAGCAGGTAGAGATCAACGTGACGGACAACGGTCGTGGCATCCCGGCCGAGGACATGCCAGTCCTTTTCGACAAGTTCCACCGTGGACGTCCGGCGCCTCATTCCGCGGCGATGCGTAACGCCGTAACGAATGCGGAGTTCTTAGAGGACGCCGACGTGTCCGGCGTCGGCCTCGGGCTGTATTTAGGGCGCAACGTTATGGAGCAAATGGGCGGTCAAATCAGCGTAGACAGTCAGGTGGGGCGCGGAAGCACTTTCACATTGCACCTTCCGCTGTGGCGAGACAGTGGGTGCGGAGCAGCTGCTCAGGAGAATCGAGATGGCAAAACAGCTGTTAGTGGTTGATGACGATCCAAGTCTTTTGCTCGCTGTGTCAGAGACTTTACGGGCCGAAGGGCACGAGGTAGTGACCGCGCGACGGGGCTCAGAAGCGATGGTGCGGGTCGCCGAGTCTTTGCCGGACCTGATCATCACCGACATCCGCATGCCTGGAATGGACGGTTACGCGCTGGTGCGCAACTTGCGCTCTGCACCACGCACGCGGCTCATCCCTATAGTCTTCCTCACCGCCAAGGACGAGACGGTCGATCGAATCACAGGCTTCCAAACCGGTGTAGACGCCTATGTGACAAAGCCCTTTGAGTCAGAGGAGTTGATCGCTATCGTTAAGAGCATCCTCGAACGAGTGCATCGAACCCACTCTGACTTAGCGCGCCTGTTTGGCGACCATGAGGAGCGCGACGAGTTGGTGCGTGATGAAGATCTAACAGATGCAGAATGGCGTGTAGCGGAAGCCGTAGCTCGCGGACTCAGTAACAAAGAAATCGCCGGTGAGCTTAACCTTAGCTTGAGAACTGTAGAAGGGCACATCAGCCGTATTCTCGACAAGAAGAATCTTAGTAACCGCGTTGAACTCGCACTCCATGTACGGGAGCACAAACAAGCCAACAGCTGAGACTAAGGCAGACGAGCGAGTCATGTCATAAGAGTGCCGTGAGGCAAGTCTTCCCAGAGACTTCGGCTCCTCGGGCATTTTTCGGGATTCAAATAATTCGCCAGGGTTGGGGCATGCAGCGCCCACCTTCAAACCGTTTCTACCAACCAATCGCAACTGGCTCGCGCGAACCTCAAAAGCCTTATTGCCCCGACCATCTCACCATCAGTAAACAAACTACATCGCTATTAGATAACAGGTGTTAATACGGGCGAATGCTAGGTGTTAGCACGCTATTCGCTCCCCTCTTGCCGGGCTAAGGTACTCATGATCGCTGACCGCGATAACTTTAGACGCTGAGCGACTGGAAAGAGTCTTGGTCCGGCTAACGCTCTTAGAGCTGTCGCGGCAGCGGTCAACGGACTCTAAGAGGATCACCATTGTGAGAAGGAAGCGTTCCGAAACCAGGCGTCAAGTTTGATTCTGAAGTCATTGAGTCCGAGGTCGGCCACACTCTCAAGATGGAGGATGAGCGACCGGTGCGGAACAGCAGGAACTGGGTTGCGATGCTGCGTCGCTGGTTCGTTCAATGTCCTCGTTGCAGGGAGACGAGTTTGGTTGTCGGGATAAGCGAAGGAGATCAACATGTCTGCAAGGGTTGCGCTCACCGCTTTTCCGCCACCCTGATGCGCGTCTATGAAGACCGCGATCTAATTCCTCGCGCGACCATGCCGGATCGGCAGTAGCAGATTCATGTGAGAGGAGAGCTATGTCATATCGGGCGCCAATGGTAATTAACGAGCCAAATTTGCGGTGGCCCATCTATTTCGTGGCCGCTATTACCACCGGCCTGCTGGTTACATTAGCCGCCAGCGTAATGCATTTTTCCGCGACTCGGCCGCACAAGAAGATTGACGAGGTGCAGTGCCTCGAAAATGCAATCCGGCCCGGCATGCCCGCGTTTGAGCGATTACGCGAACAAATCATTCTCGAGAACTTTCTGGCTGAGCAGACAGTTCAACCTTTCGATGATCTGACAATCGACATGACTGCAGTCATCAGGAACTCCACAGGACGAACCATTAGCGGCCTGGAAATGCGCGGAGCGGTACTCGACGGCGAAAAGAAACCATTGCGCGAGCGGACTGTTGTAGTGGTTCCCTTGCGGCAGACAGCACTTGAGCCCAATGAAGTGATCAGGGTGCGCATTATGTTGCCAGGAGTCCAGCGCGACAAGGAGCGCTCGGAGGTACTGATGGAATTGGCGGCCGTCCGTTTTAACTGATACGACCAGGGATCAGATCAATTTGGAGTCGATTTGTTGGGAATGGCAGTGAGATCGATTGGGGGTTAGCGGAGTGGAAGTAGCTGTTGCGCACAGTCAAAGAATGTCATGGCCCGATTTGGAAGGTGCCGTTGCTAGTGCGGTGGGGCTCTTAAATCGCGTATTTGGATGTTGGCATCGCGAAATGAGCCTCCCGTTTACGCGCAATGACGAGACTTACCGGACCTGCGTAACTTGCGGTGCACGTCGCAGATTCGATCTCGATCGATGGACGACCATCGGCCCCTATTACAGACCGGAGTGTAAGTTCACCCTGCATCATGTGGTCTAGTCAGGGAAAATTAAGAGATCTTAAATGAGGAGTGGTCTTGTGCAAATAAGGAATAACAATGGCGGATTGGAACGCTCGCCGCAGGCTCTGCCGAATGCTCCGCGTGAATCCAAACGGACGAAGGTTCTGGTGCCCTACGACGGCTCAGAGAATGCCGAGGTAGCTTTAGCTGATTTGAGGATCGCGGGCCTGCCAGAGGATCTTGAGGCATTCGTCGCGGTAACAGATGTCTGGTTGCCAGCGTCGCCGTACGAAATTACCAGAGCGGTCAGCGCTCGCAGAATGATGCTCCTGACTTCTGGGGTTTCATCCTTTGTGCCGGCGCTGAGGAACCAGGAAGAGCAGCGGGTTCTCTTGGCGGAAGCGAGGCATCATCTCCAATCAATCTTCCCGTTTGCAACGGTAAGCTCGGAAGCCTTGGCCGATACGGCCGCAGTAACAAGCGCCATGCTGAGCAAGGCCGAACGATGGGGGGCTAATCTCATCACTATCGGCTCTAAGCGCAGCCCTTCGCCCCATATTTCAGACTTCGCTGGCGCCGCGCTAAGGGTGGCGGCCAAGTCACACTGTTCCGTGCGGTTTGCCCGACCATCCAGTCGGGTACCCGGCTCTCCGGTGCGGATCATTAGCGGGATCGATGGATCAAAAGGGATCCCGCTAGTGGTTCAATCAATTGCTCAGCGGGTCTGGCCAAAAGCCACCCAGGTGCGTGTTGTTCTCGTGCATCGCTCACCACAGATTGCGATAGCTCAGCCGGTCGGCTCCATCGGGTCGACGGCAGGAGACGCCGGCAAATGATTGAGTTCAATCAATCAAACGAACCCCGGGGCAGATCGTTCGTTCCCCTCGTGATTGGTAGCTTCCTAGTAGGTTCCTGAACCTAAGCTGGAATTCAGCCCCGAATAGCGTGTTACCACTCAAGTGTGACAGGTGTTAACACTTCTCGGGCGGTCGAGAATTCGCCATTCCCAGCTTCCAGATGAAAGGACGGTGAAAACACCTGTCATGTGCGGGTGATAACACGGTTTCGTGCGCTGTGAATTAACCTTAATCTGGCAATTGTAATGCTGAGCCATTGAGCAATGAATTCAATTGGAACCCATTTACAACGTTGAAACGCGGGGGAGAAAGAAATGTCGAGCGCGATTGGAACCGAAATGAAGGCAATACCGCCCACCGTAATGGTGAACGAAGAAACACAGAAGGTCGGTGAAGCACTTTCAAGTGTGCTGGCTGATACCTTCACGCTGTATCTCAAGACACACAATTTCCACTGGAACGTCACCGGAGCAATGTTCTATACGCTGCACTTGATGTTTGAGGAGCAGTACAACGAACTCTGGCTGGCCGGCGATGCCATCGCCGATCGAATCCGCGCGCTCGGCTGCGTTGCGCCCGGTTCGTACGGCGAGTTCTCGAAGCTCACCTACCTCCAAGAGCCCGAGGCCATACCGAGTGCTACCGAGATGATCGCTGAATTATTAAGAGATCATGAAACGTGTGCACGCACTGCCCGTTGGGCCCTCTCGGCTGCACGCACGGCAGTTGACGCACCGACCGAAGACTTGCTGACACAGCGTTTGATGGCCCATGAGAAGGCCGCGTGGATGCTCAGAACCATATTGGCCGAAGAGAGGCCTCTTACCATTGCCCAGCCGCTTGAACCCGGCGCATGAACCGCTGAGAAAATGAGCGTCGAATAAGGAGCTAAGAGAATGAACGATCACACCCCAACGACAGACGAGAAGAGGGCAGTTGAGAGATGGGAAAACGAAGGCGGTAGGTTGTGTATTCGGTGAGAAGTATGAGAGCGCCGGAGCACCGATTTAAATGAAAGCAAAACAAATTGAGGGAGCAGGGTTATAGGTGACCATAAGAGGCGCCTGCCAGAAGCCGAGCCGTTCCATAGTTCCTAAGGAGAGGAGATTGTTATGAGTCGCAATAGCAAAACAGGAACAAGCACTAGAGGACGTCACAGTAAGTTCGCCTGGCTCTTCGGTGCGACGGCCACGGTTTGTGCGCTCTTGTATTGGGAACAGATCGCATTTCTTTACGTGCTTTCAACACTGGCAATGTGCGGACTGTTTCTCGTCGTTGCGTTCTCAAATCTGGAAGCGGGAGATGAGGAATTGCATGCCTCAGCCGCCGAAGAAACGGTCAACACCAGGAGCGTTCAGCCAGGATGCCGACCGCAGATGGACATCTAAATATGGACGTGTCCACGCGTCGGACCATGCTTACCAGGAGAAATTAGGAGCATTAAACCATGCCAATCTACAAAACTAGATTGAAAAGCAGAGCTGAAATTGCTGCCGGAACAATGGCATTTCGTTTTGAAAAGCCGGAGGGGTTTGATTACAAAGCAGGGCAATTTGGTGATTACACACTGATGAGTCCCTCGGAAACCGATGCGGAGGGCAACACACGTGGATTCTCGTTAGCGAGCGCTCCTCATGAGAGTGACATCATGTTTGCGACTCGAATGCGTAATACCGCATTCAAGCGGGTACTAAAGACAATGGAGATTGGCACGGAGGTTTCGCTGGATGCTCCCTATGGCTCATTCACGCTCCACAACAACACGCGTATCCCCGCAGTCTTTCTCACCGGCGGCATCGGCGTCACGCCTGTCAGGAGCATCATCCTTCAAGCTACCCACGACGATCTTCCTCATAAGATCTTTCTTTTCGATTCCAACCGAAGGCCGGAAGACGCTGCGTTTCTGGATGAACTGATTGCAGCACAGAAAGAGAACTCGAACTACAAGTTTGTCGGCACGATGACCGAGATGGAAAAATCAAGCCGGAACTGGGATGGCGAAACTGGATACATAACGAAAGCGATGCTCGTGAAATACATAGGTGATCTCATACTCCCCATTTACTACATCGCTGGTCCACCAGCAATGGTGACTGCGATGCGCAAAACGCTGAATGAAGCGGAAGTCGACGATGACAATATCCGCACAGAGGAATTCTCAGGCTACTAAGGCTGAGTCGGGAAACATGAACATCAAGATAAAAAGGGTGTATGAGCAACCGGACAAGAAGGACGGGGAGCGGATTCTCGTGGACAGGCTCTGGCCGCGCGGTCTAACAAAGGAAAAGGCGAGCGTTGATTTATGGCTGAAGGAGATCGCTCCCAGCACGGAGCTGCGAAAATGGTTTGCGCATGATCCGAACAAGTGGAAGAGTTTCCGTGGACGCTATGAAACTGAGATCCGGCATAACGATGATCTGATCAAAGTGCTCAAGCAAAAAGCCAGGGAAGGTGCGATCACCCTAGTCTATGGAGCTCGAGACGAAAAGCATAATGAGGCATTGGTTCTGAAACAGTTCCTGGAAAGGGGCCGATAGGTCTGCGCGAGAGCCCGCCAAGTCTGATCGATGGAACTGAGCGAGCCTTGATATTGAGATGTGCCGTTTCGTAGCATATTCCGGTCTGCCCCTACTTTTAGCGGACCTGTTGTACAAACCGATCGATTCGCTCATTCTCCAAAGTTATCATGCGCGGGAGCGCCGCGAGCCTTTAAACGGCGACGGCTTTGGTGTTGGCTGGTACGTACCGGAGATCGATCCTACACCCTGCGTCGTAAGGTCAATCACCCCTGCTTGGTCCAACAGCAATCTGCGCCACCTCTCCTTCAAGACCCAAGCCTCCAGTCTGTTCGCACATGTGCGCGCCGCTAGCCCAGGCATGGCGGTGACCGAATCAAACGCACATCCCTTTAACTATGGCCGATTTATGTGGATGCACAATGGCATGGTCGCGGACTTTCATCGCATCAAACGCCGATTGCGCCACGGACTTACGGACGAGTTCTATAACATGATTGCCGGGTCGACAGATTCCGAACACGCGTTCGCGCTGTTTCTGAATGAATTGCCAGCCCTGGATGAGGTAAGCAGCGAGGAGATGAGAAAGACCCTCGTTGGGACCATCGTCCGACTTAATGAGCTGACTCGTGAGGCTGGTATCACTGCGGCATCTTTCTACAACTTCGCCGTGACAAATGGGGAGACTATTGTTGTCTCTCGTTACTGCTCGAACCCAAATGCGGAAGGCGCGTCACTGCATTACGCGCGCGGAGAGTTCCTGGAGTGCCTGCCCAACGGGAAGTGCTATATACCCCCGATGGCACCAGACGAAAAGGCGTCGGCAGTGATCGTGGCGAGTGAGAAGTTGACCGATGGAAGATGCGAATGGTACGACGTGCCCAACAACCATACTGTGACGGTGTTTCCTGATCTGACGGTGAAGCTCGAAAGGATCGAGTTGTAAACCTTGTGGCGGGAATCAGGGTGCTTTTATAGGACGTGAACCCGACCGTTTGGCTGGTGTCCTGTCGGTAGTATTCTGCAAATCTTCGCTAGGATAGGTAATCGTCGTGCCTCGAACTTTGGCGAGGGGAGTAAGCGCATGAACCTGGCGACGAGTCGCACTCATGATGTCCTCGGTGCGGATTCCCCGAACTAGCAAGGCGTCCGCAATGAGGGAACGATGACAGCGCCACGGCACCGCCTCGGCGCACATCAATGAGATCCGATCCTGGCTCGCCGACTGGATCAGTTCTTCGAGACTGTGCTCAAATTCCGCCGTCTGCATGTAATCTGCATAACCGCGGAACGAGGCATTTCGCCAGCCCACATTGAGCGAATCGCGATGAGCATGGCGCAACCCGCCGAGTCCTGGCATATGAATGTATCCCACGCCGGCTTTCTTCAATGAGCCGGGCAGGGAAGTCTTGTTGAACTGTGGATTGTGCCGCGAGCGCGGCACCGTTCGCACATCTACTACGCGAGAAACAGTATGCACCTGAAGCAGGCCGATGAATTCCTCGAGCGTGCGGGTAGAATGCCCAATCGTCATTATGATCGGCGACGGTTCAACCAACGGAGTTCCTTCCCTCACTAGAGTCTCGTCAGTGTCGAACGATACGAGGGCGACTACAAGCTCAGAATCTCTTATCTCCAGATTCAATAATCCCGCAAGCTATGAATGAGCATTCTGTTTTCTCTTATAGAACCAGACCTTGGTAAGCTCGGCGCACAATACATACAGCGCCACCACAACCGCCAGAACGGGCACGAACTTGAGCGGCAAGAGCGTAAACTCAAAGATGCGTGCCATCGGAGTCGTAGGCAACACCAGAGTAATCGCGACGATAAGTAAGGTAGCTATCAGAAGGTACCTTCCTGGTCTGCTCTTGTAGAACGGTTTCCTGGAACGCACCACGAGCACGATTAAGGATGCTGATACGACGGATTCGATAAACCAGCCGGTTCGAAACTGCGCGGGTGTAGCACGGAGAACGTAAAGTAAGACTCCAAAAGTAAGATAATCAAAAAGAGAACTCACGAGTCCAAATACCACCATAAAGCGGCGGATAAAGTGTATGTCCCAACGTCTCGGTTGCTCTACCAATTCGACGTCAACATTATCCGCGGCAATTGTCATCTCCGGGAGATCGGTGAGGAGGTTTGTCAGAAGTATCTGGGTTGGAAGCAGCGGCAGAAAGAAGGAGCGAATAATTCTGGCGCTCAAGAAGGCCGGGAACGTCGTCGGTTATATCGGTGATCCGTGCGTGGCAAGGATTCTTCGCTGGGCCGCATCATTACCAAACTCTCTTCGCCAGTGCGAGAAGGTCAGGATAGAGGCTGTTGCTTACAATTTCTCCAAGCTGCCATCTCCACAGGTTTTTACCAGCGCAGCTCAGCCCTCTGTCGATTCGCTTATCTTGCCGCTTCCGCAAGCCTGGCCTGCAGCCTGATCTCTGTGCCCCGGAGGGCCTGAGAAACAATGCAGTTAGTCTTGGCCAATTCAGCCTGCTCAAGAAACTGTTGCTCGTTGATCCCTGGAACCTGCGCTTGAGTATCAAGGTCAATCGCGGAAATCCTTAGATTCTCAGTATCCAAGTAAACGGTCGCGGTCGTGTTGATACGCTGCGGTGCAAACCCAGCCTTCACCAGGCCGAGCGAGAGCGCCATGGAAAAGCATCCGGCGTGAGCGGCGCCCAAGAGTTCTTCCGGATTTGTCCCTTTGCCGCTCTCAAAGCGCGATGCAAATGTATACGGACCATCAAAAGCACCGCTACCAACCTTCATTGTCCCTTTACCGTCCTTGAGATTTCCTTCCCAGTCGGCATTTGCAGTACGTGTTATCATGATCGTTAACTCCCTTATCGTTGTGTTGTTCCTAGTCAGGTTTCATCATGGTTTTCAAGGCTTCTGTTCCCCGCGAGGGCAATGCGCGACGTCAGGCCCAGACCTGTCATTCACTTGAAGGTGAGGTATATCTATCGGACCGATTTGTTGCAGTGAAACCCCCACTGCTTTGCTATCGACCATCGGCATGCGCTTGTAAGTTTCCTCGGTCCATCGATCGAGCAAGTTATCGTCGCGACGGCCCAAGGCCGCCGCCGTCAAGTCAAACCTGAATAGCGCTATGGGCTCGAGCTCGAACGTCACTTTGGAGTGTACGGTTCATCGCGGTTTCCCTGGCTTCTAGAACCCGCTCTTAATCTCCCATGAGACTTGTTATCGCGCCGTGGCGGTCCGTTGTCACAACCCCTGCTCATGGCACCAAGACTTCCGTTGTCCATGCAGTATAAGCGTTGATGAAATGCGCGCCGCTGGCCTTCAACATGTCTTTAGCCTGTTCTCGCGCCTCGGAATCACCTGTATAAACTTGAATGACACAGTGTCCTGCCAGTAATTCCTTCTCGTAGCGATCCATGTGCAATCCATCAACTAATCGAACGTGTTCGTAGATACGACTTATGTGATCCAGGAAACCATGCGACTCACCTTTCAGGTCCAGGTTGCGCTCTCCTTCCAGCCCACAAAATACCTCGATCATTACGTCGGTAATTCCGATTGAAGTCAAAGCTACACGTGCTGCATCTGCCTTGGACTTATCGTCAATGACTCCGACCACTTTGCTAGTGCCGAATTCATGAAACCCTCTGCGCTTTTTGTTCGGTGTCACTTCCATAAGTTCTTCGCAGCCGTTTATCGGATGATACCTAATCAAGCATCATCTAAAAGGACGCCCTCAATCAGGAGCGGTCCGCGTGTCCTCAAGGTTCCACAGAATGAGTCCGTTTTTGTTCCTCAAAGCACACGGGCCGCACGGGTCTTAAATAAACTCCTAAATGAATTGCTACTGATCGTTGCCACGACAACGCAGCAGTCATTCCTGAACAAGAACTCTCCTTACAAGAAGGCGCCGTCTGTAAATCATCGGGTTCAACGATCGGCATGTGTTGAGCATAAACTCGAAGAGCGGGCGGGAGTAGCGTACTAACACCTGAAACCGTGCGTATTAACACCTAGAATAGTGGCTTAAATAGATTGTGTGCCATCGAATCCTCCGCATTGAAATGCGGCGCCATACCTGCCAGCGTCGATAACGTCGTCACTTTCCAGTGAGGATCAGTGTTTACATCGACCGCCTTAGTCTTCACGATCAGCATGTCGCTACCTTAAAGCAGGATGACGGTGAGAAATGGAGTATTAACCCCTCTAAGTCGCGTGGGTGTTAACACCCGATGTTTTGGGAACCCAGAGTGCGCACGCGAATTTGATTGAGCGGAAATGCTTTTTGAATCTCAGCTTGATCTGTTGGGGCTGTGGCCCAAACCGTTGGGAAACATCGCGCAGTTTGTTCCGCTAGCGAAACCGCGTGGCGCCGTAACGTTGCCGGCCACATCGGATGTGAGAATCTAGGTGGAAACACTTGCAATGAACAGGTGGTAACACCGTCGTCACCTGCCATGAATCCGGGATAACGTTAGCTGATTGATCATGATGTGAAATATCCACCTGCGGAGCCAGGACGAGCAATTTGAACAATTTCCTCGGCGATTTGCGGAAGACAGCCGATCAGCGGAACAAAACGCCATTCTCTCAAAGGAGTTCGTTATGTCAGATAGTAGGCACCACGGAAATGACCCTGTGAATGACATCACGCGAAACGGAAGTGCAGCGGATGACGGAAACCTGAAGGCGTTATAGGTTCCATTCGGGACATGCTGACAGACGGCCACAAAATTCTTGAGGTTCCAGCGGCAGAACGGCTCCCGGCTGATGAGTACAAGTGAGGTGAAGCTATGTCGGTACGAATTGAAAACGCAAAAGACATCGCCGCCGGAGAGATGCGCGTCTTCGATGTTGCGGGTACCAAGGTAAACATTGCGAGTGTTGGCGGACATCTTCATGCCTTCGACGACACATGTACACACAGGGCGTGCTCGCTCGCAAGAGGCAAGCTGGACGGTACGACTGTGACATGCCCTTGCCACGGCAGTCAGTTCGACGTCACGACCGGCGAGGTCCTCCGGGGACCCGCGCAGCAGGCCGTGCGTTCACGGTTAGTCCAGATGGAGGGTGAGAGTCTGCTTGTTGAATCGTGATAGGAGGCTTCGGGTCGCGGACCCAAACAGTCTTCTGGTGGAATGGAACACGATGCTGTCATTACGATTGGACAGGAGAAATCTTCGTGTTGGTTCAAAGGGAATGCGAAGTGACTTTAAGGATGGAAATGCTGGGTTGGGTTGGGACAGCGCTCGTCATAGTCGCCTATGTACCTCAAATACGCCATCTCTATGTTGAGAAATGCGCATGGGGTATCAGCATTTCAACATGGCTAATTTGGCTGGTTGCCGGCGCATTGCTTCTGAGCTACTGCGTATTTCGAAACGACACCCTGTTCACATTCGTCCAGATCATCAACATCACGGCCATTGCGGCGACCATTATTCTCGCGCGCAGGAGTAATCGGATTTGCCCCTATCACCTAAAGACCACCTTGGCAGCGCGAGATGAGGATTTGGCGCCGCGAGATAAGAAAAGGCAAACGATACAGCTCCAGGAGAAACATAATGTCGTACACACGAATACCTGCTGACGTAAGGGATGGGGGAGGCAATACTCCTTTGATGCGTGCCGCACTCGATGGTCAAACTGAGATCGTGAAACGCCTGCTCCGCAATGGTGCGGACGTAAATGCGCGAAATCATGAGGGTCGTACGGCGCTGATGTTCGCAATCGTCAACTTTCACAGTGCTACGGTGAAGACGTTGTTAGGCTTTGGGGCGGATGTCAATGCCCAGTCTGCTGATGGGTGTACGCCCTTGATACTTGCCGCGTTCAACGGCGATGCCGAAGTTGCCGAGGCGTTGCTGAATAAGGGCGCCGATATAAGAAAAACCTTAATGCCAGGCAAAACCGCATTGGTTGTGGCCGCCCAACGTGGCTACAAGGCATTCGTTGAATTGCTTAAGCGGGCTATGGGTCAATCATTGAACGTAAGGCCGGCGAGTGTTTCTTCTGAAACCGGAAGTTCTCAGAGCGCGCTCACGATTCTGTAATCGTTGAGTGTGTTGCGCAACAACATTTGAGATTATCTAATGAAAAGGAGTAACGAAAATGATCAATACGGATTCATACGAAGCTAAGCAGTTCAATCTGAGTGGCTTGAATGGCATCTCCGATCGAACGCTGGAGATGCACTTCAAACTCTACGAGGGTTACGTCAAGGAGACGAATAAGCTGACAGAAAAGATTTCCGAGTTTCTGAGCGACGGCAAAGTGGATCAGGAAGAGGTACCCGCCTACTCCGAAATTACCCGCCGCCTGGGCTTCGAATACAACGGCATGGTCCTGCATGAATACTATTTCGGCAACATGAAACAAGGGGGTGCCGGTGACCCGGAACGGACCTCTGATTTTTTCCGTGCGGCAGCAGGGAGCTTCGGCAGCTACGACATCTGGAAGGCGGATTTTGTGGGTATCGGCAAGATGCGCGGCGTCGGCTGGGCCATCTGTTACGAGAATCCGGCCAATGGGCGACTCTCCAATCACTGGATTACGCTTCATGAGACGGGCAACGTGGCTGGTTTCAATCCCGTGTTGGTGATGGACGTGTGGGAGCACGCCTTCCTGCTCGACTACAAACCGGCGGAGCGGCCAAAATATATCGAGGCATTCTTCTCCAACATAGCTTGGAACGTTTGCGACGAGCGACTGAAACGGGGTTTAGCTGCGCGTTCTGTCACAGGTCGTGAACTTGGTTAGACCGGTGTTTAACTGCTTATGAGAACATCGAATCGCGAATGTAGTTGAGAACATGCAAGATATACGACGCATAAACGGATGCGATGGTAGCGACGTATGGACAGGCCTCGCGGCGGGTCTCATTTGTGGGCTAGTAGCATCCTGGGCGATGAACCGATTTCAAGAGGTCTGGAGCAAACTCGCCAAGCGGATCGAGCCTTGGTCGGAAAACCAATTTCAAAATGTATGGGCCGAGTTCGGCGAAGGCATCAAGGAATCGTTTGGTACTCAAGGTTCGAAGGCAGGCCCTTAACCAGAAGTTCAGGACGACACGGACCGTAAGAGCCGCCCTCGACAGTTTCAGAGGGACTTCTTGATCACAAGTTGACGCGAAGGGAAAAGAAGATTGCAGGTCCGGCGGTGCACTACATTCTCGGCACAGGCGTAGTTCGGCTATTTGGAACGGCAGCCGAGATAGCGCCGAAAGTCACTGCGGGGAACAGGCCTGCCTTTCGGCGCGGTCTTCTGGCTAGTTGTAGACGAGGCCGTGCCATTGCTCGGCCTCTCAAAAGGGCCAACGGCATACCCCTCTCGACCCACTCCTAAGCGCTCTCGGCACATTTCGTTTATGGGTTGACTGGGGAGGTAGTGCGTCGCGCGGTCCGCAGGGCAATGTAGTCGTTGGTCACCATGACAGATTCCGAACAGAGATTTGCCGCGAAGTCGAAACAGGAGCCTTTTTCTGATCGCGAGCTTGAAGAGCTCCAGCGTCTTACCTTTGACTATTTTCTGAAGGAAACAAATCCTGAGAATGGCTTGGTACCGGACAGCACCCGCCAGGGAGCGCCTTGCAGCATCGCTCCAACCGGATTTGCCTTAGCTGCTTATCCCGTTGGCGTCGAACGGGGATTTATCACGCGGGGGAACGCTATTAATCGAACCCTCACAACCCTGCGCTTCTTTTCGAAGAGCCCGCAAGGTCCGGAACCAGACGCCACCGGATACAAGGGTTTCTATTATCACTTTCTTGACATGAAGACCGGCCGCCGTACGCTAGACTGCGAACTGTCAACAATCGATTCGACCTTTGTAATCGCGGGTGCACTGACGGCGGCGGAATATTTCAATCGTGACACTGAAGATGAGCGTGAAATCCGCAACCTAGCTGAGGCCCTCTATCGACGCGTGGACTGGCAATGGGCCCAAAATGGCGACGACACGGTAACGCACGGTTGGACGCCCGAACATGGATTTATTAAGTATCGTTGGGAAGGCTATAACGAAGCCTTGATTCTCTACGTTCTTGGCCTTGCTTCACCAACGCATCCCTTACCCAAAGAGAGCTACCACGCTTGGACCAGCACTTATGAGTGGAGAAGTCTTTACGGATACGAATTCCTCTACGCCGGTCCACTCTTCATCCATCAACTTTCCCACATGTGGATCGATTTCCGGGATATTCAAGACGAGTACATGCGCCACGTAGGAATCAACTATTTCGAGAATAGCCGGCGCGCGACTTACATTCAGCAACAGTACGCTATTCACAACCCAAAAGGCTTCAAGGGTTATGGTGAATTCATTTGGGGTCTCACCGCGAGTGATGGCCCTGGACCAGCGATCGAAAGGATTGACGGCAAGGTACGCAGATTCTACGACTACATAAACCGCGGTATTCCCAACGGGCCGGACGATGGGACGCTGGCTCCATGGGCCGTCATTGCTTCACTCCCGTTCGCTCCCGAGATTGTATTGCCGTCGATTCGCTATTTCGACGAAACGTTTCCCGAGATGACCAGCAAGTATGGATTCAAGTGCAGTTTCAACCCGACGTTTTCTGGAACTTCAGGCGACGGATGGATCTCAAAGGGATACTACGGTCTGGATCAGGGTCCGATAGTTTTGATGATCGAGAACTATCGTTCAGGATTCACCTGGCGGTTGATGCGAAGCTGCCCTTACATCGTCACCGGTCTTCGCCGCGCAGGGTTTTCGGGCGGTTGGCTCCGCAACTATGCTCAAACGAGCACGGACTCCTCAGGAGTCGTCAAGTCGGAAACACTTCATCTGAGGTAATAAGAGTGGCAACTGAAAGAAAGACAGTGAGGTTGAGCACGGGACAGTTCATGCCAAATTTCCGTTTATCTGCGGCTAACCGCCATGGTTCAGGTTGGCCCATGGGACTACAAGCAGCAACCCGATTGAGAGAATCCCACCTCACTATCTTTTAGCAGCCACCCTGATTCTTCCTCTCCTCAAATTTCATCACCCTAATCCGTCGTTTGTCAGAATTTCTCACGCTGGCGGAAGAAAGCTAAAGCCGCACGGCGTTCCTGGTAAGCCTCAGGTGTAAATACGCGCAACATTTAGGTGTTAATACGGTATTTCGCATTCACATTCCCGGCTAATGTAAGCATTGTACTAATCGCAATAGCCGACGGACTCACAGAAGGAGACCAACACATGGGATTAGGAAGGAGCGAGTACCTTTCTCTAACCGACACTAGGACTAGAAAAGCCGCTGGGGAAAGCTGGCTTGAACTGCTAAGGCAATGGCTCGTGCAATGCCCGCAGTGCTCTGAGGTCCGATTGGTGGTAGGCGCCCACGAAGGCGATCGATACGTCTGCAAGGACTGTGGGCATAGCTTCTCCATCAACCGTTCAATTGCGCCGAAGGATAATTCGCTTCTGTGACTCGTCCAGGCTGCCGTCGGGACAGTAAAATATTATCTATTGAGAAAGTAAGCGGTATGTCTTATCACGGTCCAATGTTGATTAGAGAGTCCGCAAACAGCCTGCGCAGCTCGGTAGAGCCGACAGATCTGGAACGCACACGAAAGTCATATTAGCCATAGATGGGTCGTCACATTCGGCAGAGGCTGCGAAGTTAGTCGCGAGCCGGCCCTGGCCGCCAGACACAATCATCAGTGTGCTTACGGTGGTCGAGAATATTGCGCAGGTACCAGACATTTGGACTGGCACCGCCGGAATTGAAATGCTTGAACTCGCGCGACAAGAGTTAACGACACAAGCTAACCAATTGATCACGGGTGTGGCTGAGACTTTGTTGGCAAGAGGTCTGGTCGTCGAGACGGCCGTGCATTACGGCGAACCGCGTTCAGTAATTGTGGATCAAGCGGAGGAGTGGTCCGCAGATTTGATTGTCGTTGGCTCGCACGGCTACACGTGGGTGAAGCGATTGCTGTTGGGCAGCGTGGCTCAGGCGGTCGTCCTCCGCGCGCCATGTTCGGTTGAGGTGGTGCGCAAGAAGCGGCAGAAGGACACATGAGAAGAAACATACTTGTAACTTTGATAATTGGTCTTGGCGGTGTAGCGCTCCGACTATGGGCTTGCGCGAAAGGTTATGAGCTGGTAAGACAACGAGTGGGGTTACGCAAGTCAGATGGTTCGAGAGGCCGTGTCGATCTCCGTACACGAGCGGTGACGTATATCGTCAAGAGTACGTATGATCTCGTTTGACGCAGCTCATAAAGCCGTTCATTATCCGCCCGACCGGCGACTTCGGATTTGGATCAGGCCCTCGTTTGTAGTGGGAGTGATCGCCTTGATACTCATACCGCTTCTGTTCGCCTGGGGGCAGGTTGCTATTTTCGGATTGCCTTACATTCCTCCCGTACCTCAATTCATCGAAGCGGCGCTCACTGGACCACACGGCTTTCCGGTATGGATCCGCTATGCACACTTTTTTAATTTCTTCTTTCTGATGATGCTCATCCGCAGTGGTCTTTCAATTCTCATGGACCATCCGCGGCTTTATTTTAATGACGGCTGCACCCCGGGAACGGAGTGGATTCGATTCACGCCTTTGACAGTTCCGCGCGACCGCGTGTGGACGGCGAAGGACGATGCGCGCTACATCTCGCCGGTGTTCGCCCTGCCGGGCTATCGCCATACCGTAGGGGTGGCGCGCTCGTGGCACTTCATCGATGTCTATGGGTTCATTATCACAGGGTTGATTTTTGTGACGTTGCTTTTCGCAACAGATCAATGGCGAAGGATTGTGCCAACCTCGGGGATTGTACTGACGCAAGCCTGGAATACGTTCGTGCTTTATGCCAACTTTCATCTGCCGCCGGAACCGAACGGTTTTTACGGATATAACGCGCTTCAGCAGCTCGCGTATTTCGCCGTAGTCTTGGTTTTCGGACCGCTTTCGATCTTGACCGGCATCGCGATGTCACCGGCCTTGGCCAACCGCTTTCCCCTGTACCCTCGATTGTTTGGCGGCCGGCAGGCGGCGCGCTCCCTCCACTTTGTTCTTCTGCTTGGGTATATCGCGTTCCTGATCGTGCACGTGACGCTGGTCGTCTTGACCGGATTTGCGCGAAATATGAATCACATCGTTCTCGGAACGGATGATCAGAAACCGCTCGGGATGATTGTCGGCTTTGTCGGTATTGCGGTGGTGATTGTTTCCTGGATCGTCGCTCACTACACTTCGTGGAAGTTTCCACGCCTACTACAACACATTCAGAAAGCGGTTTCCCAGCCGCTCCGCCTCGCGACGTTGAACCGATTTTCTCCAAGTGAGCGGTATACAAAAGAGCAGATCTCTCCATTCTTCTGGCCTAATGGCAAGAGGCCGGTTCGCGAGGATTGGAAACGCCTGGCGGCAAACAGCTTCCGCGATTACAAGCTCAAGGTGGGCGGCCTGGTAGAGAGACCAGTGGAGTTATCGTTATCAGAATTGGAAGCCATGGGAAAAGCGGAACACATTACCATGCACCACTGCATCCAGGGCTGGTCTGGCATTGCGGAGTGGGGTGGCGTGTCGATGAAGGCGCTGGTAGCGTTGGTAAAACCGAAGCCATTAGCTAAGACCGTGGCTTTCTTCTCTTTTGGCGAAGGACTGTATGGCGGGGTGTATTACAACACCCAGAGCCTGGACAATGTCCTTAAGGCAGAGTGTCTGCTTGCGTATGAGATGAATGGCGCGCCGCTGGGGAACGAGTACGGCGCTCCGCTAAGGCTGCGCGTGGAGAATCAACTGGGATACAAAATGGTCAAGTGGATTGAACGTATTGAATTCATTGAATCCGAAAAGCAGATTGGTAAAGGCGAAGGCGGAACGAATGAAGACGACGAGTACTTCGATCTGTTACCGAACATCTAATGCGAAAATAACGTAATTTGGTTCGATCCTGACACGGGAAGACTAACCTAATGTCTCTGAGGCGACCGATCTACTAGTCTCGATCTTGTGACTCCTGCTCATCACCGTGGGGCCACGAAATCGAAAGCAGGAAGGCACTTTCCTCGACTGCACTGACATCATGCGTTAGACATTTTTCGAGCACCAGTAACTCCCCCGCGGAGAGTTCTACCGTCTTCTCTGGCAAATGCACCATTAGTCGTCCTCTGAGGCCGTGCATGGAGATCTGGCATCGGCTTTGTGCTCTCGCATGAGCGTTCCCGCCTGCATCAAAATCAGGACGATTCTGAAATCTGAATATTTCACCAGAGTCTCTGAAATCCGCCCATCCTTGAGCCAGTGTTCTGTCCGGCGCAATCGCTCGATCTCCTGCGCAAGGTCAAATGCGAGAAGCGGAGCCGTAAGGTCTGCGAACTCCTGTTCCTTCGCAATGAGTTCTTCCGATGTTTTCGCTTGAGCTTGGGTCATCACTCTTCACCTCCTCTTGGTATCACATGGATTGGAGACAATGGCTATAGTCTGATTGTCTTTAGCTTGAACCGCTCGCGCGCGCTCGACTCGTCTCCTCATCAATGTTCACATCCGAGCTCGGTTCGACAGCTATACCAGATTCGAAGAGGGTAAGTCATTACATTAATGACGTGGTAACGCTCTCTTAACGGGCCGCTAACGCACTCTTAATACGTTGTGTATGACTTCCTAACGTGCATCCTGTTAGAGTCAGCCTTTCAGTTATCAGCTTGAATCTGAAGAGGTGCTTCGTATGGACCGGATTGAACTTCTCAGGAACGACCACCAGAGAATCCTGGCTATCCTCAATGAACTTATTACGGGAGGTGTCGGTAAGGTGACGCAGACGGGCGATACCGCTAGGGAAATCAATCGCCAACGCCGAACGCTTTACGACAAGCTCAGAGAGCTTCTCGTTCGCCACCTTACCATCGAAGAAAAATTACTCTTTCCAGGTTTGCGAGGCTTCGTCGAGACGAGGACCCTGGTCGATGAATGTTGCCGGGAGCATAAGAGAACGGCGGATCTTCTGGGGAGGAGTGAGCAGCTCACGGAGTCCAGCGAGCACGACCACTGGGATGGCTTCCTCCTGCAACTAGAGAGGCACATCCAGTCCCACGTGGAAAGAGAGGAAGACTGGCTGTTTCCGAGGGCGCGGCTGCTCCTCGGAGACGCCAAACTGGAACAAATGCTTTTTGACACGGAGCAAGTAACAAGCATTCAGAGCGCGACAGATATTGTCGCTGCGTCAGCCGATAGTTTTGCTCTTGGCATTCTTGCATGACCTTTGCGACGGCAAATGCGGGACCTAGGTCTTGTTCAAATCGAGTAATTTTATGATGAGGCACTTTGAAACTGTTGACCAAATTCGAAGGTGTGCATGTTCACACCAATCGTCCTCGGCAAAAGTGCGAAGAACGCTCCGACTCAACCAACCAAACCCAATTCAAAAGGAGATTATTATGTTGAAATCATTGGCTCTTGTAATTACGTTGGTCGCTTTCGCGGCCTGCGGGACCGTCTTCGGTCAAAACACAACCACCCCGCCACCGCCCACGGATGCTCAGATCGCCATGATCGCAGTTGTCGCGGACACGGTAGATATCGACGCCGGAAACATGACAGCGAAAAAGACAAAGAACAAGATGGTCCGAGAATTCGCTAAAACGATGGTTCGCGATCACACGGCCGTGAACGCGCAGGCTACTGCACTAGCCAAAAAACTTGGCGTGATTCCGGAAGAGAGTGACACCAGCAAGGGTTTGAAATCGGGTGGCGACAAAACGATGGCACAACTCATGACTCTAACGGGCGCTGCGTTTGATAAGGCTTACATCGATAATGAAGTAAGCTACCATGAAGCCGTCCTGGGTGTGCTCGACAAGACCTTAATCCCAAATACCAGGAACGCTGAACTCAAAAGCCTGCTCGAGAGTGCGCGACCAATCTTTGTGACTCATCTGGAGCACGCGAAAAAGCTCCAGGCGTCACTGACAAAATAGGGCAACGAATTCTGCACTAGTGTTAGAAGTCGTTAGTAATGTCCTTCGTTTTGAAGTTCAGGAGAACGAGCTAAAGTGCGAATCGTTGTCTTTTCCGGTGGTGGCTGACACCTACTACTCTACAATGCTGAAGTCAGTGGTTTGAGTGCTTTTCGCTTCGGCGGGTTTAACGATTGGCGTTGGGAGATTGCCCGACACAAGCGGCCATAAAGATAGAACCGAAAGGATAAGATGAGAAGCTATATTCAAAGGAGCGCGACCGTCGGACTCTTTGCGTCGTTGATATTCTGTCTAACGGTACTCGTTCCGGCGCAAGGTAAGCATGGGAAGGGAACAGATGATGCGATATGGGAAGCCACTACCGCAGTTAAGGACCTGAACGAAGCTAAGAGAACGCCAGATGCGATGATTCCCCTGGACTTGCTCAACAAGACGGGAGAATCTGGCAATGACTCTCCCTACATCTGTAGCGAGGCAGGAAACAACGCGCCGTCGCTCGCGTCAGAAAGCATTGAAACCTTGCACACAGACGTACCCGGCCGCACCGATCTGTGGAACCTAGCGGGTTTGAAAGCGGCGCCCGCCGATGCGGGTCTTCCTGGAACTGAAGGGGATGCTGCCAAACCCGGTGCACCTGCGGTCGTGAAAGTGTCCATGCGGAATATGCAGTTCTCTCCTAAGACACTGAGAGTTAAGAAAGGCACCGTAGTCGAATGGACGAACGACGACATTGTGCCGCATACCGTGACCTCGGCTTCATTTGATTCGGGTTCGCTCGGTCCCGGGAAATCGTGGCGACATATGTTCACAGAGGCGGGCCAAGTTCGCTACGTCTGTACATTCCATCCCACGATGACGGGCGTCGTCATCGTCAAGTAGCGGAGTATTCATCTGTCGTAGCCCGAGCAATTCCCCGTGGAAGCAAAGGTGGAAGTCCTCCTTGGGGCTTGGTGCTATCGCGTAGAAAGAAAAGGTAGAGGATAGGTCTTGTGCAGGCACAAATAAAGCTGGGACGCATCTTCGGCATTCAAATTGGACTGCACTACAGTTGGCTGATCATCGCTCTGCTGGTAGCCCTTTCGCTTGCGGCCCAGTTTCATGCCGGCAATCCCCAGTGGGGTGAGGTCACGATCTGGGCCACCGCAATCGTCACCGCGCTGTTGTTCTTCGTGTCCATCATTCTGCACGAACTCTCGCATGCAGCGGTAGCCAAAGCGCGCGGCTTGCCGGTGCGCTCGATCACTCTGTTTGCGCTCGGCGGCGTAGCGCAGATTGAAAAGGATGCCACCGATCCGAAGACAGAATTCTGGATGGCGATCGTGGGCCCGATTGCCAGCGTCGTTATTGGCTCTATCTGTCTCGGGCTTGCGAGTGTGCTCGGCTGGAGGGTGTCGACGGCGGCGGGGACGCCGCTCGTGGCAATGTTGATGTGGCTCGGTGTAATCAATATTGCCTTGGCAGTCTTCAATATGATTCCCGGCTATCCACTCGATGGCGGGAGAGTATTTCGGGCCATCGTCTGGTGGGTGACGGGTGATGCCGCTCGCGCCACTCGGATTGCTTCATTGGTAGGCCAGTTCGTTGCTTTTGTTTTCATCGTCTGGGGCATCTTTCGCTTTTTCAACGGCGCCGGCTTCGGCGGACTGTGGCTGGCATTCATCGGTTGGTTCTTATTGGAGGCCGCGCGAGCCAGTTATGCGCAGTTGCAGATCACTGAGACGTTGCGGGGCATTCGCGTCGGTGATGTTATGACGCAGGACTGCCCTCGCGTTGACGGCCGTGACAATCTTCAGACTCTAGTGGACGAGCATCTACTGCGAACCGGACAGCGATGCTTCGTGGTGGAGGAGCAAGGCAGCATTGCCGGAATCATCACGCCGCACGAGGTGAAAGCAGTCGCCAGAACCCGATGGCCTTACACGACGGTTGACGAGGTGATGCTAACGCTTGACCGGCTCCACTCGGTGAGACCAGACACGTCTGTCGCCGACGCGCTGGAAATAATGGGGCGAGAGGACGTGAATCAACTACCCGTAATCAGAGATGGCCGTCTCGCCGGAATCATCTCGCGCGCTCACATTCTCCGCACTCTTCAGACGCGCGCCGAACTGCACGCCTGAAGTACACCTTTCGAACAGGTGAATTTCTTCTCGAACCAGAACCTCGTGTCCCCACAAGCGACTGATCGCTTCAGAACCATGGCCGAGTAGCTGGGGACTACCGCAATCGAGCCGATCATTGGTGGTTTTGGCGGGGGCACAACCCCGGATCTATGGACAGCATGAAAGCAACAAATGATGTCGTATTCCTGTTCGACTGTGACAACACGCTGCTAGACAACGATCGCGTGGTGGACGATCTCCGAACTCATCTCGAACGCGAGTTCGGCCGCCAAAACCGGGATCGATACTGGGACATCTTCGAGGCTTTGCGCACGGAACTGGGCTACGCAGACTATCTGGGTGCATTGCAACGGTACCGCCTTGGCGCTATGAACGATCCTCGCTTGCTACAGATGTCCTCTTTTCTTGTGGACTATCCATTTGCCAGCAACCTGTATCCGGGCTCACTCGACGCAATCCAGCATCTGCGTTCGTGGGGACCGACGGTCATCCTGTCGGATGGCGATGTGGTTTTTCAGCCGCGCAAACTGCAGCGCTCAGGATTGTGGGAAGCCGTCGAGGGTCGAGTGCTGATCTATATTCATAAGGAGGGGATGCTGGATGACGTCAAGCAGCGCTACCCGGCCCGGCATTACGTCATGATCGATGACAAGCTGCGCATCCTGGCGGCGATGAAAAAGACTTGGGGTAACCGACTCACAACTGTCTTCCCGCGCCAGGGACACTATGCGCTCGACCCCAAGAACATCGCCGCCTATCCTTCGGCTGATCTGACGATCGAGTGTGTTGGCGATCTTGTTGACTATGATCTGCCCGCGTTGCTCCGAGCCGCCGCGGGGGACCGTAGGAGATTAGTGGAACCGTGAAGCCTACTTAACAACCTCGGTCAAAACTGTTTGGGTTGATAAAATATTCAAGCGCAAACTGCTGAAGCGTGCCAGCGGAGCGGGTGGCCGGCGGGACAATCAGACCGTCGCTCCCAGATTGCGCGCTGCTTTCTGCTCCATCTTCAAGCATAAACTTTCGAGTCTGGCCTCACCGAGTAGTTGCATCGCCCTGGGGAACAACTCGTCTTCCTCCCTTGCTACATGACGCTTCAAATTCTGCTGCAGCTCCTTTAGCCTATCGTCCCAACGGTCACAATGTCGTTCCTTCCTGAGGTTCTCCATCTTCGCCAGGATCTCACGGATCCGCTTGTGCTCCCGGTAAGACTCATCTACTAGAAGGCGGGTTTCTGAAGAGCCTGCTAACTCCGGATAGAGTATTTGCTCTTCGAGCTTGGTGTGTTGAGTAAGCGTATCCCTGAACTCGCCAAACATGTTCATGCGATCGCAGTCAACGCTATCCTGCTCCGTCTGCTCGATCTGCTTGATGTCATGCGCCAGTTCATCAATCAGGGCCAAAACCATTTTGTGGTTGTTCTTCAGAAGCTCGATCGCGTTCATGTTACTTCGCCTACTTACATTCGTGCTACCGAAAACATTCTTTCACATTTGACAGTGCAGGAAACGCGCAAGTTGGTCCACTAACGATCTCTTAACGACTTATTGATGAAGTCTTAATCCATAGCTTATGACTCACTAACGATCATCTTGGTAAACTACTGCGACAACACTTTGAACTGGATAACCTCAGGCGGGCACGCCGTGTAGCCAGCGAGTGTCGCCCCTGAGTGGAGAATAGGAGCAACCATGAAGACTACGGAACAACTGCATGATCTCGGTCAAAGCCTTTGGCTCGATAACATCACCCGGGGACTGCTGGTGGACGGTACCCTGGGGCGCTACATCAGCGATTTTTCAATAACGGGACTGACCTCCAACCCAACGATCTTCGATAAAGCCATCAAAGACTCGATCTTCTACGACGATGCTATCCGCCAAAAGACGGCTGAGGGCAAATCGGGCGAAGCGTTGTTTTTCGAGCTTGCCTTGGAGGATTTAGCCCAGGCCGCGGACCTCTTCCATCCAGTCCACGACGCCACCCGTGGAGTTGACGGTTGGGTGTCGATGGAGGTGTCTCCCCTGCTGGCAAACGATACTGCCAGTACCATAAGGGAGGCGGCCCAACTGCATGCGCAAGCGCAACGCGCCAATCTCTTCATTAAGATACCGGGCACCCAGGAAGGCGTTCCCGCGATCGAGGAGTCGACCTTCGCGGGCGTGCCGATAAATGTGACGCTCCTGTTTTCACCCGAGCAGTACCTCGCTTCCGCTGAAGCATACATGCGGGGAATTGAACGACGAATCGTTGCCGGCCTTGAACCGAAGGTTGATTCAGTCGCATCGCTTTTTGTCAGCCGATGGGACGTTGCCGTCAAGGACAGAGTTCCGAAAGCGCTGCGCAATCGTCTTGGCATCGCCATCGCCAAGCGCACCTACAAAGTTTACCGCGATCTGCTGGCGTCCGCTCGCTGGCGAAAACTTGCCGCCGCGGGCGCCCGGCCGCAACGCTTGCTCTGGGCCAGTACCGGAACCAAGGATCCCGAGGCTCCAGATACGCTTTACCTCGAAGCGCTGGCAGCTCCGGATACCATCAATACTATTCCCGAAAAGACCTTGCGCGCCTTCGCTGATCACGGTCAGGTAAAAGGCGCGTTACCGGTTGATGGCGGCGATGCCCAACAAGTGCTCGCCGAATTCACTCAGGCAGGCGTGGATCACGCGGCGCTCGCAGCCCAACTCCAGCGCGAGGGAACGGATTCCTTCGACAAGTCGTGGCAGGATTTGAAGGACTGCATAGCCGCAAAGAGCGCGAGCCTGAAAAAGGTTGATCGAGCGGGTGCCGCAAAATCATGACTACCAATTCAAAAGCGCAGATGGAGCCGAGGACCATGCGGCCGGCCTGGAAGGCGCTCGCCCAGCATCACCAGAAAATACGCAATCTCCATCTGCGGGAACTCTTCGCCCGCGATCCCCAGCGGGGTGAGCGCCTGAGCGCGGAAGCCGCCGGCCTCTATCTCGACTACTCGAAGAATCGCGTGACCGACGAGACGATCGCGCTGCTGTTACGATTGGCCGAGGAATGCGGTCTGGCCGCGCGCATCGACGCGATGTTCACAGGTCAGAAAATTAATGTGACCGAGCAGCGGGCGGTTCTCCATGTCGCGCTGCGGGCGCCGAAAAACGAGCGGATTTTGGTCGACGGCGTCGATGTCGTGCCTCAGGTTCACGTGGTCCTCGACCGCATGGCGGCTTTCTCCGAAGAGGTCCGCAACGGCCGCTGGCGCGGACACACGGATCGACCCATCCGCAACGTCATTAACATCGGCATCGGCGGCTCTGATCTTGGTCCGGTCATGGCGTATGAGGCGTTGCGTCATTATAGCCGGCGCGATATGACCTTTCGTTTCGTCTCCAATGTCGATGGCACGGACTTCGAGGAAGCCACGCGCGACCTCGATCCTGAGGAGACACTGTTCATCGTCTGCTCCAAGACGTTCACGACACTCGAGACGTTGACCAACGCCCACACAGCTCGTGCCTGGAGTCTGCGCAAGCTAGTGGACGAGCGGGCGGTACGCCGGCACTTTGTCGCGGTATCGACCAACGCCGAGGGAGTGGCGAAGTTCGGCATCGACACCGCGAACATGTTCGGCTTCTGGGACTGGGTCGGCGGTCGCTACTCGATGGACTCGGCAGTAGGCTTGTCGACCATGCTCGCGGTCGGCCCGGAGAACTTCCGGGCCATGCTCTCGGGCTTTCACGAGATGGATCGGCATTTCCGGACCGCGCCGTTCGAGCGCAATCTGCCGGTGCTCATGGGGCTACTCGCGGTTTGGAACAATGATTTCCTCGGTGGGCGAACGGTCGCGGTGCTGCCATATGACCATTACCTGAAGCGCTTTCCCGCATATCTCCAGCAGCTGACGATGGAAAGCAATGGCAAGCATGTAACGCTTGACGGCAGGCCCGTCGACGCCGAGACGGGGCCGATCTACTGGGGCGAGCCTGGCACCAACGGCCAACATTCGTTCTATCAGCTTATTCATCAGGGGACCCGGCTGGTTCCCTGCGATTTTATCGGCTTCTGCCAGACCTTGAATCCGCTTGGCCGCCATCATGATTTGTTGCTGGCTAATCTGTTCGCGCAGACCGAAGCGCTGGCGTTCGGCAAGACACAGCAGCTAGTCGAAGCCGAGGGAACACCGGGTTGGCTGGCGCCACATCGCACCTTCGAGGGCAATCGCCCGACCAATACTATTCTTGCCGAACGTCTGACACCGGAAACGCTGGGGCGGCTGATCGCGCTCTACGAACACAGTGTGTTTACTCAGGGGACGATCTGGAATATCGACTCATTCGATCAGTGGGGGGTTGAGCTCGGCAAAGTGCTGGCAAATCGAATCGTTCCCGAACTGGAGAGCGCGAACGAGCCCCGTCTCGCGCATGACAGTTCGACCAATGCGCTGATCGGGCGCTACCGCCGGCTCCGGCAGGAACAAGTTTAGGAGCAATAAACAATGAGCTCAGCGACCACAACAACCCCGGCTCTGGACCAATTGGATCAACTGTCCATCAACACGATTCGTTTCTTGTCGGTGGACGCTGTGGAGAAAGCAAACAGCGGTCATCCTGGCTTGCCAATGGGCGCCGCTCCAATGGCCTATGTGCTTTGGACGCGGTTCCTCAAACATAATCCGACCAATCCAGATTGGGCGGATCGCGATCGCTTTGTCCTCTCCGCCGGGCATGGATCGATGCTGCTTTATAGTCTGCTCTACCTCACGGGCTATGATCTGCCGCTCGAACAAATCAAACAGTTTCGTGAATGGGGCAGCACCACTCCCGGTCATCCCGAACACGGATTGACGCCGGGTGTGGAGGTGACGACAGGTCCGCTCGGCCAGGGATTCGCCAATGGCGTTGGGATGGCGATCGCGGAAGATTATCTCGCTGCCCGCTACAACCGATCAGGCCACCAGATTGTTAATCATTACACCTACGCGCTGGTTAGCGACGGCGATCTGATGGAGGGTGTTTCGGCTGAGGCCGCGTCGCTCGCCGGTCATTTAAAGCTCGGTAGACTGATTTACCTTTATGACGACAATCACATCACGCTTTCAGCTGCGACCCACATCACATTCACAGAAGATCGAGCCATGCGTTTCGAAGCGTATGGCTGGCATACGCAGACAGTTGAGAATGGAAACGATCTTTCAGCGATAGAACTCGCGCTGCGTGCTGCGCAAGCCGAGAAGGACCGGCCTTCGCTGATTCTGGTGCGCACACATATCGGCTACGGCTCGCCGCACAAGGAGGACACTTTTGCGGCTCACGGCTCCCCGCTCGGCCCGGAAGAGGTGAAATTGACGAAACAAGCGTTGGGCTGGCCGCTCGATCCGCCGTTCTGCATTCCAGACAGAGCACTCGCGCGTTTCCGTCAGGCCGTTGAAAACGGCAAACAGGCCGAAGCAGAATGGCAGGTGAGATTCTCGGAGTACGCGAAAGCTTTCCCCGACCTCGCCCAAGAATATCAGCAGGGGATTGCTGGCGACTTGCCTGAAGGCTGGGACACAGGCATCCCGATCTTCCCAGCCGACCAGAAAGGCATGGCGACTCGCGTCGCGTCGGGCAAAGTGTTAAGCGCGATCGGTCCGAAACTTCCCTCGTTGGTCGGCGGCTCGGCTGATTTGGATCCGTCCACCCACACGGCGCTTACCGCGATGGGCGATTTCGAGAACCCGAGCGGCGAGTCCGGCAACCTGCAAGGATCGACAGGCGGCGGCTGGAGCTATGCGGGACGCAACCTACACTTTGGTGTGCGCGAGCACGCGATGGGATCAATCGCGAATGGTTTGGCAGTTCATGGCGCCATTATTCCGTTTGCGGCGACGTTCCTGATCTTCTCGGATTACATGCGGCCGCCGATTCGACTGGCGGCGCTGATGGAACAGAGGGTGATTTTTGTTTTCACCCACGACAGCATCGCTCTCGGACAGGATGGTCCAACGCATCAACCGATCGAGCAACTTGCCTCGCTCCGCTTGATCCCGCACTTGATTGTCATTCGCCCATGCGATGCAAACGAGACGGCGGTGGCGTGGCGCATCGCCATTGAAACTCGGAATCGACCGGTCGCTCTTATTCTGACACGACAGGACGTGCCCACTCTTGATCGCCGCCAGTTTGCCGCGGCAGAGGGCTTGCGGCGCGGTGCGTACGTCTTGGCTGATGCCCCCAACGGGAAACCCGACATCATTCTGATCGGCACCGGCTCCGAAGTCAGTGTGATTATTGCGGCCTGTCACAGACTGACCGAGAAAGAGGTCAACGTTCGGATCGTCTCCATGCCCAGCTGGGAATTGTTCGATGCCCAACCCAAAAGTTATCGCGACTCGGTTCTGCCTCCATCAGTGCGCGTGCGGCTTGCGGTTGAAGCCGGCGTGAGCCAAGGCTGGTGCAAGTATGTGGGCGATGAGGGTGATGTGATCGGAGTGGGTCGTTTCGGCGCCTCAGCACCAGGGGAGGTCATGATGCGCGAATATGGTTTCACTGCGGAGAACATTTGCGAACGGGCCTTGGATTTGGTGAAACGGAAACGGGAGGTGAAGTGATGCGGGTTGGAATTGCGGCTGATCATGCGGGGTTTGCCTTGAAGGAACAGCTGGCAAAAGCGCTGCGTGAGTCCGGACATGAGGTCGTCGACTTCGGCTCGTCCAGTCTGACTCCCGCAGACGACTACCCCGATTATGTCGTGCCGCTGGCTCGGAGCGTGGCCAATGGTGAGGTCGAGCGCGGAGTGGCGATCTGCGGGAGCGGTGTCGGAGCGTGCGTAGCTGCCAACAAAGTGAAAGGAGTACGGGCGGCATTGGTTCACGACATTTTCTCCGCGCACCAGGGAGTGGAAGACGACGACATGAACGTGATCTGCTTCGGCGCGCGCGTGCTCGGTTGCGAGCTCGCCTGGGACTTAACCAAAGCCTTCCTGGCTGCCCGTTTCAATAACGCAGAACGCCATCAACGCCGCTTGGCGAAAGTGGCAGCGATGGAAGATTAAGTGATACGGATGCCACACGAATTCAAAGTTGGGGATCATGTGGAGTGGAACTCCGAAGCGGGCCGCGTCCGCGGAACGATCAAGAAGAAGGTCACCTCGGCCATCAAGTTTAAGACCTACACGGTCCGCGCCTCAAAGGAGGAGCCGCAGTATTTGATCAAGAGCGACAAGACCGACCACTTGGCCATGCACTTGGGGTCGGCGCTCAAGAGACTTCGCAAAAACACACCATCGTCCCAAAACGTCGGTAGAAGGAGCCCACCATGACTAATCAGGTTCGCAAAATCCTTGATTGTTACCGAAGCGAAAATCCCGGCGTGTTGACCAATCTGGCCCGGATGCTCAATCACGGCCGACTGGCAGGAACGGGCCGGATGATCATTTTGCCGGTGGACCAGGGTTTCGAGCATGGTCCGGCGCGCAGCTTCGCGCCAAACCCTCCTTCCTACGATCCTGCCTACCACTGCCAACTCGCCATCGACGCCGGTCTGAACGCCTACGCATCCTTGCTCGGATTTCTCGAAGCGGTTGCGCCGGACTTCGCGGGCGAAATCCCGTTGATTCTAAAACTGAACGGCCACGATCTGCTGCACGAGGAAAAGGATCCTCTGGGTGCGCAAACGGCGTCGGTCTCCGATGCGCTACGACTGGGCTGCGTGGCCATCGGCTACACGATCTACCCGGGCACGGTGGAGCGTCGCCTGCAATATGAGCAGTTGCGCGAACTGGCGAGTGAAGCCAAAGCCGCCGGCCTGGCCGTCGTGGTCTGGACTTATCCGCGCGGAGGCGGGCTCAGCAAGGAGGGGGAAACGGCCCTGGACGTGATCGCATACGCTGCGCAAATCGCCGCGCAACTCGGGGCGCACATCATCAAGACGAAACTGCCGACCGCGCATCTGGAACTACCTGAGGCCAAGAAAGTTTATGAAGAGCTAAAGATACCGCGCGCCACCACGGCGGACCGCGTTCGTCACGTCGTGCAAAGCGCTTTCAACGGGCGGCGCATTGTCCTCTTCTCAGGCGGACCAAAAGAAGACGATGAAGCCCTCTTCGCTGAAGGCCGCGCGATCCGCGACGGCGGCGGTTTCGGTTCAATCATCGGGCGCAATTCCTTCCAAAGGGACAAAGCAGCCGCCTTGCGCCTCCTCGATCAAATGGTTCGTATTTACCAGGGCACAACTAGAAAGTCTCGGAGAAAGAGAGGGGTGAAGACCAGCTAGTCATGAAAACAAGTCCTCTTGCAGGAAAGCCGGCCGAGCCGGGGATGCTGGTCAATTTGCCCAGGCTCATCACGGCCTATTATTCCGAGACCCCTGATCCTTCGGTACCAGCCCAGCGGGTGGCCTTTGGCACCTCAGGGCATCGAGGTTCCGCATTCGACAAGGCTTTCAACGAATGGCATATCCTCGCCATCAGTCAGGCCATTTGCCTCTACCGCAAGCAGCAGAAGATCGATGGCCCGCTGTTTCTGGGCATGGACACGCATGCGCTCTCTGTGCCGGCTCTAGCCAGCGCCCTTGAAGTGCTGGCGGCTAACGGAGTGGAAGTCATGCTCGCGGAAGGCGATGAATACACCCCGACCCCGGTCATTTCTCATGCGATCCTGACCTACAACCGTAGCCGGAAGACTGGACTCGCCGACGGCATTGTCATCACGCCGTCACACAATCCGCCACGTGACGGCGGGTTCAAATACAATCCCCCAAACGGCGGACCGGCAGAATCCGTTGTAACCACTTGGATCGAGGCGAAGGCAAACGAGCTTATCGAACACGCCCTTTCAGGTTTGAAAAGGATTTCTTTCGAAAAGGCTCTTCGAGCTTCCACGACGCACCGGCACGATTATCTCAATACTTATATTGCTGATCTCGCGAACGTACTCGACATGGATGCCATTCATGGCGCGAGGATCAAAATGGGGGTTGATCCGCTCGGCGGCGCCGGCGTCCACTACTGGGGGCCGATTGCCGAACGCTACGGGTTGAACCTGACGGTCGTGAACGACGCTGTCGATCCCACCTTCCGTTTTATGACCGTCGATTGGGATGGCCAGATCCGCATGGATCCATCCTCGCCCTATGCAATGCAGCCGTTGATCGACATCAAGGATCGCTTCGACGTCGCCTGGGCCTGCGACACTGACCATGATCGGCACGGGGTTGTCACCAGGGGAGGGGGCTTGCTTGCTCCCAATCATTACCTTTGCGTCGCCATCTTCTATCTCTTCCAACACCGGCCTCACTGGCGCTCGGATGCGGCGGTCGGAAAGACAGTGGTAAGCAGTCAAATGATCGATCGAGTCACCGCGAAGCTTGGCCGCAAGCTTTACGAGGTGCCGGTTGGTTTCAAGTGGTTCGTTGATGGATTGCTCGACGGTTCGCTTGCCTTCGGTGGCGAAGAGAGCGCCGGGGCCTCATTTGCGCGTCTCGATGGCGCCGTTTGGACTACGGACAAAGATGGAATTGTTCCGGCGTTGCTGGCGGCAGAGATCACAGCCCGGATGGGCCGCGATCCCAGCGAAATCTATCGCGAACTCACAAGGGAATTCGGTGATCCAGCCTACGACCGTGTTGAGGCGCCGGCCACCTCAGAGCAAAAGGAGCTGCTCGCGAAACTCGCACCCGGGCAGCTTAAGATCAGCGAGCTGGCGGGCGAAAAAATCCAGACTATCCTCACTAACGCGCCGGGCAACGATGCGCCCATCGGCGGGTTGAAAGTGGTGGCAGAGAGCGGATGGTTTGCGGCGCGGCCGTCAGGGACCGAGGACATCTATAAGATCTATGCGGAGAGCTTCCGGGGAGCTGATCATCTGAGCCGGATCCTGGCGGAAGCACAGACAATCGTCAACGACGCACTTTCAGCGGTGAAGCCGCGGGGCAACGGCTTGAGGAAAGAGCATGGATAAACAGGCGCGCTTTATGTCGGGCCGCCGTAAGCCACCGCCGTAACGATTGAGCTTACCATGGAGCGGGCAGATCAGGTGAAACCATGAATGGCAGGAAACTAAGCGCAGAAGCTGAGATGGAAAAGCTTCAGCACGAATCATTCAGCTACTTTCTGCATGAGACGAATCCGGACAACGGGCTGGTGGCCGACAAGGACGCAGCCGGCTGGCCCGCCAGTATTGCAGCCACCGGCCTCGCGTTGGCGGCTTACCCGGTGGCTGTCGAGCGCGGATTTATGCCCCGTGCCGCGGCGGTAGAACGAACACTGACCACGCTACGTTTTTTCCGAGACAGCCCGCAAGGTCCCGAACTAGACGCCACCGGCTACCAGGGCTTTTATTATCATTTTCTTGACATGCGGACCGGCCGGCGCGCCTGGCAATGCGAACTATCAACGATAGATAGCGCTTTTCTGCTGGCCGGTGCGTTGACGGCGAGAGTTTATTTCGACGCGGACACGACCGACGAACATGAAATCCGCGCCGTCGCCGATACGCTCTATCGCCGCGCGGATTGGCAATGGGCGCAAAACTACGGCGCAACGGTTACGCACGGCTGGAAGCCCGAAAGCGGATTTCTCAAGTACCGTTGGGAAGGCTACGATGAGGCGATGCTGCTGTATATCCTGGGACTCGGCTCGCCTGCTCACCCGCTGCCCGAGAGCTGCTACCGTGCGTGGATTTCGACTTACCGATGGGAACACTGTTACGGATATGACTATCTTTACGCCGGGCCGTTGTTCACGCACCAGCTCTCGCATATCTGGATTGATTTTCGCAACATTCGGGACGGATTCATGCACGTCAAAGGAATCGACTATTTCGAGAACAGCCGTCGTGCGACTTATGTGCAACAACAGTATGCGATGGACAACCCGCTCAAGTTCGTCGGATATGGCCGCAATTGCTGGGGAATTACTGCGAGTGACGGTCCCGGTCCCGACACGATCAAAGTGAACGGCATCGTGCGTCAATTCTTCGATTACCTGGGGCGAGGCGTGCCGTACGGGCCCGACGACGGCACCATCGCGCCGTGGGCAGTGGTGACATCGCTGCCGTTCGCGCCCGAGATCGTGCTGCCCGCGATCGACTATTATATTAATCAGGTTAAATTAACAGAGTTCAACCCCTACGGCTTCAAAGCGACGTTTAACCCGACCTACCCGGTGAAGTCCAGCAATCCCAATGGCTGGGTATCACCATGGCATTACGGGCTTAATCAAGGGCCGATCGTTTTGATGATCGAAAACTACCGCACCGGTTTACTGTGGCGATTGATGCGAGACTGTCCTTACATCGCCGGCGGCTTGCGGCGAGCGGGTTTCAGCGGGGGTTGGTTATGAACCCTGTATTTTCGCGCGTATTCAGCGGCGCCGCCACGCCGATACCGGCGGTGCAGGTGCTGTCGAACGGCCGATACCAGGTGATGATCACGAACGCGGGAGGTGGATACAGTCGCTGGAAGGACATCGCGGTCACGCGCTGGCGCGAGGATAGTACGCGCGACAATTGGGGCACATTCTGCTATCTGCGGGATGTGGCGAAGCGAGCGTTCTGGTCAACCATCTATCAACCAACACTCAACTCATCGGGGGCCTACGAGGCAAGTTTATCGGAGGCGTGCGCGGCCTTTCGTTGTTCTGAGCAGGGCCTGGAGGCGCTCACCGAGATCGCCGTTTCACCGGAGGATGACATCGAGGTACGGCGAATTGAGATCACGAACCGCTCCGGGGTACGCAAGGTAGTTGACCTGACGAGTTATGCAGAAGTGGTGCTCGCATTGGCCGCTGACGACGCTGCGCATCCCGCTTACAGCAATCTCTTCGTCCAGACAGAGCTCATTCGTGAGTGGCGGGCGATCTTGTGCAATCGCCGCTCTGCGGTCGACCAAGCCGCACCGTGGATGTTTCACCTGGTTGTCCCCAGTGAGACTGTCTGGGGCGACGTTTCCTATGAAACGGATCGCATGCGTTTCATAGGCCGCGGAAATACGCTCGTGAATCCGCAGGCGATGCGTGATGTTGTGGCGCTGTCTGACAGCGAGGGCTCCGTGCTTGATCCGATTATCGCTATCCAATGCCGAATTACATTGGAGCCGGAACAGTCAGCAACGGTCGCGTTCGTCACCGGCATCGGTGAGACCCGCGACGCATGTCTGAAGCTCATCGCGAAATACCAGAATCGGAATTTGACCGACCGCGTCTTCGACCTGTCACGTACTCACAGCCAGTCGATCCTGCGGCAGATCAATGCGACGGAAGCCGAAGCTCAACTCTACGGCCGGCTGGCCGACTCCATTATCTACGCCAATGCTTCGCTACGCGCCGATCCCGGCATCCAGATCAAGAACCGTCGCGGGCAATCTGGTTTATGGGGCAATTCAATTTCCGGGGATTTACCGATCGTGCTCTTGCAGATTGGGGAACCGGCCAGTATCGATTTGGTGCGCCAGCTATTGCAGGCCCATGCGTGCTGGCGTTTAAAGGGAGTGACAGTCGATCTGGTGATCTGCAATTCAAATGATGTAGGGGATGCAGGTAGCCGGCAACCGCTCCACGATCAGATCACGGCGTTGATCGCCGCAGGCACCGAAGCCAATCTTCGCGATAAGCCGGGTGGGATATTCGTGAGAGTTGCGAAGCCTTTGCCAAGCGAGGACCTCATTCTGCTTCAGTCGGTCGCTCGCGTGGTGCTCGATGACGGTGGCACGCTGGCAGAACAGATCAATCGACACACTCTTGCTCAAGCCGTGGTGCGGCGTCTAACACCAGCACGAACGCCGCACGTAGATCCAGCGGCGGCCGTCGAATCATCTCGTGGCGATTTGCTGTTTTTCAATGGGTTGGGCGGATTCACCCCTGATGGGCGCGAGTACGTGGTTACGATTGCACCCGGCCAGGTAACGCCGGCACCATGGGTGAACGTAATCGCAAATCCATCATTCGGCACCATCGTCTCGGAAAGTGGCTGCGCCAACACCTGGAGCGAGAACGCGCACGAGTTTCTCCTCACGCCATGGTCGAACGACCCCATAAGCGATTCTGAGGGCGAAGCCTTCTACCTCCGTGACGAAGAGAGTGGACAGTTCTGGTCGCCTACGCCCTGGCCCAGCCGCGGACTAGGAAATTACGTTTGCCGGCACGGATTCGGCTACAGCGTGTTCACCCATACGGAGGATGGTATCGACTCCGAACTGTGCGTCTATGTGGCGCTCGATGCACCGATCAAGTTTGCAGTGTTGAAAGTGCGCAATAAGTCAGGTCGTTTGCGCCGCCTCTCCGTCACCGGCTACATCGCATGGGTGCTGGGAGAACTGCGGCCGGAATCGATGATGCATGTAATCACGGAGATCGATCCCAACAGCGGCGCGCTGCTGGCGCGTAACGCATACAACGAGGAGTTCGGCGAACGGATTGCATTTTTCGATGTGCACGATGTGGAAGGGGCGAGTTGCAGTTTCAGCGGCGACAGAACTGAATTCATTGGTCGCAACGGCACGCTCTCGGATCCGGCCGCGATGTCGTTGCCACGGCTTTCCGGCAAGGTAGGCGCGGCACTCGATCCCTGTGCCGCGATCCGTTTGCCATTCGAGATAACCGATGGTGAAGAGCGCGAGATCATTTTCAGGCTTGGGGCGGCTCGAAGCGGCCATGATGCGCGCCAGGTGGTGCAGCGTTTTCGAGGATCTGCGGCCGCGCGTGGCGCGCTCGAAGTGGTCACAAACTACTGGAAGCACACGCTCGACGCCGTACACGTGGAAACTCCCGATCCATCCATCAATGTACTAGCAAACGGCTGGCTCGTGTATCAAGTCATGGCTTGCCGTCTGTGGGGACGGACCGCGTTTTATCAGTCATCGGGCGCTTTTGGTTTCCGCGATCAGTTGCAGGATGTGATGGCGCTCGTCCACACCGAACCAGGTCTTGTGCGCGCGCATTTGCTTCTCTGTGCCTCCCGTCAGTTCAAGGAAGGCGACGTCCAGCATTGGTGGCATCCCCCGCTGGGCCGTGGTGTTCGTACGAAGTGCTCGGATGATTTCCTTTGGCTGCCATTGGCAACGTGTCGCTATGTTTCGAGTACCGGTGATACGGGCGTGCTGGATGAGTTAATCCATTTTCTAGGAGGCCGGCCGTTCAAGCCGGACGAAGAATCGTATTACGAGCTACCCAGCCAGTCCGACGAAACTGCGACGCTATACGAGCATTGTGTGCGCGCAATAAAAAGGGGCCTGCGCTTTGGCGAACACGGCCTGCCGTTGATGGGCACCGGCGACTGGAACGACGGCATGAATAAAGTTGGCGCGCAGGGCAAAGGCGAAAGCATTTGGCTGGGGTTCTTCCTTCATTACGTGCTCAAGGAATTCGAAAGCATTGCACATCTGCATGGCGATGCGGCTTTTGTCGAGCTTTGCCAAAACGAAGCGGCACAGCTGCGCCAGAATGTCGAGCAGCATGGCTGGGACGGCGAATGGTATCGCCGCGCTTACTTCGATGACGGCACGCCGCTTGGATCGGCAAGCAACCCCGAATGCCAGATTGATTCGATTGCGCAAAGCTGGTCTGTTCTGTCCGGCGCGGCTAGTGCCGACCGATCGCGCATGGCCATGGATGCGCTCGACAAGCACCTCGTGCACCGTGACGACGCCGTGATCCAGTTGCTGACGCCGCCATTCGACAAATCAACGCCAAACCCAGGCTACATACAAGCATATGTTCCCGGTGTCAGAGAGAATGGCGCGCAATACACCCATGCGGCGGTCTGGGCCGCCATAGCATTCGCGGCCATCGGGGACAACCGTCGCGCATGGGAGTTGTTGTCGATCATCAATCCAGTGAACCATGCAGCGAGCGCCGAGTCGATGGCAATTTACAAGGTGGAACCGTATGTCGTTGCCTCAGATGTTTATGCACTGTCGCCTCATACTGGCCGCGGTGGTTGGACCTGGTACTCGGGTTCGGCGGGCTGGATGTACAGGTTGATCGTGGAATCGATCCTGGGACTAAGGCGCGAGGCGGACAAGCTGCATTTCGAACCTTGCATACCCGCACACTGGGCGTCGTTCAAGATGAACTATCGGTACCGGGAGACGGTCTATCACATCACGGTATCTCAAATGCAGGAAGCGGAGAGCGTGACGACATTGGCGGTCGACGACATCGAGCGGCTCGACCTTGTCATCCCTTTAGTTGACGATCGACAGAAACACGAAGTCGATTTAAGAATTCAAATTGCACAGAGTTAACGCACGCAGTCAGCTAAACAGAAGCGGCGTTTCGCAGACCTGGTCGCTAAGAATTTGGAGCAACGCAATGAAGGAGATGCAAGATGAGATCGGCATGATTGGCTTGGGTGTCATGGGACGCAATCTCTTGCTGAACATGGCAGACCACGGCTTTTCGGTGGCGGGTTACGACAAGGACCGGACCAAGGTTGAGGCGCTGCGCAAGGAACCGGGCGAACGCGAAATACGCGGCGCCGAGAACATCGTTGATTTCGTTGCGATGCTTCGCAAGCCGCGCGCGGTCATGATGCTGGTGCCCGCCGGCGCCCCGGTGGATGCGGTCATTAAGGATTTGTCTACGCACTTGGACAAGGGCGATCTGATCATCGATGCCGGCAACTCCCACTTCACGGACACGGATGTCCGCGCCGACAACCTGAAGGCGAAGGGCATCCATTTCCTGGGTGTGGGAGTGTCGGGTGGCGAAGAAGGTGCCCGTCACGGCCCAAGCATCATGCCCGGCGGACCGAAAGAGGCCTACGAACGCGTGCGTCCGATATTGGAAGCAGTGGCCGCAAAGGTGGACAACGAGCCCTGCGTCACCTGGCTCGGCCCGCGCTCGGCCGGCCACTATGTCAAGATGGTCCACAATGGGATCGAATATGGCCTGATGCAGTTGATCGCCGAAACTTACGACTTGATGAAGCGAGGGCTTGGTTTGAACGACGACGAACTGAGCGACGTGTACCGCGCGTGGAACACCGGTGAACTGAACGGCTACCTGTTGGAGATCACAAGCCACATCTTTTCTAAGACGGACGAGCAGACCGGCAAGCGACTCATCGATCTGATCCTCGATGAAGCCAAGCAGAAAGGCACCGGTATGTGGGCGTCACAGGATGCCATGGACCTGCAAGTACCCATTCCGACGATTGACGTGGCGGTGGCGATGCGCAATCTCTCAGCGTTCGAAAAGGAACGCAAAGAAGCCAGTCGCGTCCTGCCGCGACCTATTCGCAGTTTTGCAGGCGATCGCCAGATGTTTATTGACCAATTGCGGAGCGCCCTCTACGCCGGGATGATCATCACTTACGTGCAGGGTATGGGTTTGCTGGTCGTGGCTTCGGCCAAGCACGAGTATCATCTGGACCTCGAAGCTGTCGCTCGCATCTGGCGCGGTGGCTGCATTGTTCGCGCCGCCTTATTGGAGGACTTCCGCGCGGCGTTCCATGTTAAGCCGGGCCTTCGCAATCTGCTCCTCGACCCGAAGGTATCGCAAAAGGTTAACGCTCACCAGGAAAACCTGCGCAAGATGGTCTGCATCGCGAGCGATCTGGGTATTCCCGCGCCCGGCCTGATGGTTTCGCTCGCGTATCTCGACAGTTACCGCAGCACATGGCTGCCCGCGAATTTGATCCAGGCACAGCGAGATTATTTTGGCGCCCACACCTACGAGCGCATCGATCAAAAAGGTACCTTCCATACCCAATGGGAAAAAGAGTGACGCAGATGGAGATTTCTCCGACCATCTTTGTGATTTTTGGCGGTGCGGGTGATTTGACTTGGCGCAAGTTACTGCCGTCCTTATTCGACCTGCACCGGGACGGACGGATGCCAAAAAAGTTTGCCATCATAGTCGTGGATCGCGCCCCCTTTAGCGATGCGGATTTGCACAAGCGCCTCCTCGACGGCGTGAAGCGGTTCTCTCGAGATGGGCAAGTGAAAAGCGCGGATTGGAAAAAGTTCGCCAGGCACGTCACCTATCAACAGGGAGATTTCAAAGACCCGCTAACGTACTCGAATTTGGAGCAGAGTTGCGCGAAACTGGATAAGGCTTGGAAGGTGAAAGCCGGTCACATTTTTCACATGGCCACTCCGCCGGCAATGGTTAGGGTGATTCCCCCCTTGCTGGCCGGTGCGGGGCTGAATCGCGATCGAACGCGTGCCCGGATTGTGGTGGAAAAGCCGATCGGTCATGATCTCCGCTCGGCACGGGAACTGAATGGCATCCTGACAGAGAGTTTCCACGAGTCGCAGATTTTCCGTATCGACCATTACCTGGGGAAAGAGACAGTGCAAAACATTCTGGCGTTCCGCTTCGCCAACCCGCTCTTCGAGCCGATTTGGAACCGGCGTTACGTTGATTATGTGACCATTACCGCGGCCGAAGAGGTGGGGGTAGAGCATCGCGGTGGTTACTACGACCAGGCGGGCGCCCTGCGCGACATGGTGCAGAATCACCTGATGCAACTCCTTTGTCTCGTAGCCATGGAGCCGATGGTCTCTTTCAATGCCGACGAAATTCGCAACAAGAAGGTCGATGTTCTCCACGCAGTGCGGCCGATTCGCAGGGACGCGGTAGGTCAGTGCGCTGTCCGCGGACAGTATGGCGGTGGCACCATTGATGGAAAAAGAGTGCGCGGCTACCGCCAGGAAGATGGCATATCATCACACTCAAAAACGGAAACGTTCGCGGCCTTAAAGTTGTTTGTAGATAACTGGCGTTGGCAGGGAGTACCGTTCTATCTCCGCACGGGCAAACGCCTGCCGCAACAGATTTCGGAAATTGCCATCCAGTTCCGCACGGTACCGCATCAGTCGTTCCCACCTGAGGCCCACCGCAATTGGCACCCCTCTCGCCTTGTCCTGTCGATCCAGCCCGAGGAAGGCATCGTGTTGGGCTTTCAGGCAAAGTATCCCGGGCCAAAGATGCTTTTGAGGCCGGTGGAGATGCGGTTTAGTTACAACGAAAGCTTTGCCATACGCTCGCCTGATGCATACGAGACTTTGCTTTGGGATGTGATGAACAACGATCCGACCTTATTCATGCGGGCGGACCAGATCGAGGCGGCGTGGCAGCTTCTGATGCCGGTGTTGGAGGTATGGGCAGAAACCAGTCCTCGCAATTTTCCCAATTATGTGGCCGGCACTTGGGGACCCAAGGCAGCCGACAAGTTGCTGGCGCGCGATGGGTACGCATGGGGGCCAATCGCGTGAGAATTCTAGTCATCGACGTCGGCGGCACACATGTGAAGGTGCTAGCCACCGGTCACAAGAAATTTGTGGAATTCCGTCCGGTCGAAAAATGACGCCCGCGAAGATGGTCGCCGCGGTACGTGCCACTACAGCCAATTGGAAATATGATGCTGTCTCGATTGGCTATCCTGGACCTGTCGCCCATGGTCACCCCATCAGTGAACCCTTACCACCTCGGACGCGGAGCTGTCGAGCGACGGTTGTTAACGGCTAAGGAGAATGTGGCCGCAGCCCGCTGAACCGGTCTAGCTGCTTTATGCAGTGAACTGGGCCCAGGATCAGGCTGTCACGCAATCTTCTGAGGGTTCTCTGTTTAACTCGTCACATGCAATTAAGGCTTGAGAAGTTGCCAACTTATTTGCCGCGAAGTCACATCGCGGTTAGAATGCGCCTCTAATCGCACGACATGGCTGACTTAATGGGCGATCGGGCAACTGATTGACCCAGAGATCATGAGACAATCATCCTCGGTTCGACCGCCTACCGGAGTTGAATGAGTTGCAGGTGACGCGTTCCCCCATTTTGCGCTACGGAGTTGCGCTTCTGACCGTAGCGCTTGCGCTCTTGCTGACGCGGTTGTTTCGTGTCGTGCTGGAGCCGACTGTATTCCTCCTATTCCTGCCGGCGGTGATGGTGAGTGCGTGGTACGGCGGGACTAAGCCAGGTTTGACGGCCACCTTTCTCTCCGGGTTGGTGATCGCCTTCTTTTTGCTCTCTCCGCATTTAGGGCTGACGATCGGCTGGGCTGATGCTCTGCGAATCATGGTGTTCGTGGTAGTCGCGACACTGATCAGCGCCTTAAGCGGGTCGCGCCGGCGTTCAAACGAGAGTTTGCGGGAAGCCAACCAAGCACGACAGGCACTTATTGAGGCTGTACCGCTTCCAATTATTGTGCTGGATCTTAATGCCAACGTGAAATCTTGGGGCCCTGCGGCCGAACGTGTTTTTGGTTGGACTGAGCAGGAAGCACGCGATCTGCCGTTCCCTTTTGTACCACCAGATGGGGGCACATTTCGTGAGAACTTGGAAGCCATGCGGCACGGCAGTGTGCTCACTGGTTATGAGACGCGTTGTCAGAGAAAGGATGGTTCAGCAATCTACATTAGCGTATCCGCTGCGCCGTCGCGCAACCGCAGTGGCGAAATCAACTCGATCATCTGTGTAGTCGCAGACGTCACCGAGCGCAAGCGCTCGGACGATGCCTTGCGCGAGTCAGAGATGAGATTTCGCTCCGTGGTTCAATCAGCCACCGATGGAATAGTTCTGGCGGACGGCCATGGGGGTATCCTTCAATGGAACGAAGGAGCTCAACAGATTTTCGGTTACGCTGAAGAGGAAGTATTAGGGAAGCCGTTAACGATGCTCATGCCTGAGAGTTATAGAGAAGCTCATCAGCTTGGAGTGCAGCGAGTCCGTAGTGGGGGCGAGCATCACATAATAGGCAGGACCGTTGAGATGCGCGGGCTGAGACGGGATGGGACGGTGTTTCCAATTGGGCTGTCCGTAGCGTCGTGGAAGAGCAATGGAGCAACATTTTACAGTGGAATCATTCGCGACATCTCAGAGCAGAAACACGCAGAAGATGTGTTGCGCAAGCTCAGCGAAGCGCTGCAGAGGAGCGATGAACTAAAGTCAGCGCTGCTCGCTTCCATCTCCCATGACTTGCGGACTCCCCTTACTTCGATACGCACAGCGATAGACAATCTATTGCAACCAGATTTGCACTGGGACCACCAGCAGCAACAAGAATTCCACCTTATTATCAGCGAAGAAGCCGCACGGCTGACGCGCCTAGTCGAAGATCTCCTTGACATGGCGCGCATCGAAGCTGGAGAGCTGCGACTTTCAATACAGTTAGGCAGTGTCGCCGAGATTTGTGGCAACGTGCTCGACAGATGCGAGAGAGAGTTGCGCCAACATCGCGTGAGTATTGATTGTTCTGAAGACCTGCCGCTGGTCAAAGTGGACTCTCCAATGATTGCTGAAGTGCTTACACATCTTGTCGAGAACGCGGCAAAATATTCACCTGCCGGTAGCGAGATAGTGGTAACGGCACGGCTGGAACCTAACGAGCTATTGATCAGTGTAAAGGACCAGGGTCTTGGCATCGGGGCTGATGAATGTAATCGCGTCTTTGACAAGTTCTACCGCAGTACACGTCTGCCCGCATCTGCCAACACCGGCACCGGTATGGGTCTGGCCATCGCACGCGGGATCATTGAAGCGCACGGCGGCAGGATTTGGGTCGACAGCAAACCTGGCCACGGAGCCGTGTTCACTTTTGCGCTTCAGGTTGGGGACAATGACGAAGAGCTGCCAACTCCTGTTCCTTCGCGGTGAGTTCCTCGGATGTTTTCGGTTGAACTTGGATCGTCACTTTTAAGCTCCTCTTGAAGTATCCCGCGAATTGGAGACAATGGTTATGGACCTGATGGTCTTTTGATTGATCATTGATAGACTCTTAACGCTTTGTTTACGTCTTCTTGACATCTCGCTTGTTAAAATTCCAATGGTTGAGAACCACATTGATTTGTGCGCGGTCCGTACTCTTGCCTTAAGCCCGCAAATGCCCGTGACCAGCGTGCTCCGGCGCCGGAGGTCGGATGACCTGACAGATGTGAGGCTCGACTATTGGTGAGATCATTTTGACATATAAAGGAGATTGTCGTGGCTGATAAGGAAAACAAGATCATTGACCTAGAAACGGAGCGGAACCTAAACGCTGAGTGTTTGGTGTTGGAAATGGCGGGGCGAACCTGGCATGTTCCTTTTGACACTCTGCAGGGGATTCCGCGGGTACGGGAGACAATTCGTCTTGCCGGTGGCACCGCGGGCAAGGTGGCCGAAGTCGAGTATGAATTCGCGCCTGAGGGGCCACCAATCGAATTGGCGAGGGAGATGCCCGCCGGCGCGTTGTACGCGGACCCGATCCGAATCGTAGTCAGACTGTCGTGATGGGCGGTCGCTCGGCATCATGAAGCCCATGATGGAAAGATTTAGGCCGACAGCGAGACTGGTATTCACGTTCGCACTTCATATTGGAGACAATAAGGTTTTGTTTGAAGCTTTCATGAGAGGTCGCGGAATATGACAAGAAAGCCGATCATCCTTGTTGTAGACGACGAACCGCAGATACTGCGTGTCATGCGGGCGAGCCTGCCGCCACGTGGTTATCAAGTACGAACAGCCCAAGGCGGCGAAGAAGCACTCGATGAACTTAGCAAGGAAATACCCGACCTGATTATTCTCGATCTGGCGATGCCGAACGTTTCTGGGCTGGAGGTTTGTCGCCGCGTGCGCGAGTTTTCTTCCGTACCAATCATAGTTCTGTCAGCGAAAGAATTCGAGAGTGACAAAGTGGCTGCATTGGACATGGGTGCGGATGATTACATCACAAAGCCATTCGGATTGGACGAGCTGCTTGCGCGCGTTCGCGCTATGCTCCGCAGGCTCGACCAGTCTGAGAACCATCCGTCCCTCCTGACCGCGGGTGACCTGACGATAGACTCCGATACCCGTCTCGTGGTCGTGGCTGGAAGAGAAGTCAAGCTCACCCCGAAAGAGTTTGACGTTCTTACGTATCTGGCGACCAACGCAGGTAAGGTAGTGACGCGTCGGGCGTTACTCCAGGCTGTTTGGGGATCGGAATCGACCGAACAATCAAACTACTTGCGCGTTTTCATCAATCAACTGCGCAACAAGATTGAAGCAGACCCGCACCATCCGTCGCACATCCTAACGGAACCATGGGTGGGCTATAGATTCATCCCCAACGAGTCAGGTTCAAGTTAAATGACGCGCCCCGAATGGGCGCGCCGTCCCAACCGACCTGCTCACTGCCAGCCTCAGTTTTGGTCGGTTCCGCCGCCGGGATTACTAGGGTTAGTTGCAAAACCTATCTTCAAGGCGAGTCAATGCTCCTTCGATTGCTTTCCGAACCTGAGGAGCGGTATTGTCAACTTAACTTCATGAAGCAACAAAATCATCAACTTATGCAAATGAATCCAGGTCTCGTCATCTATTTGATTAACGATGGCTCTTATTAAGCTGCTTTTCGAGCGCCAACCACCTCTTTCCAAGCAGCAAATCTACGCGTCATCATTTCTCGATAAACCGCGGCCGTACAGAGATGCCGCCCCGGCCGGAAGTATGACGTGATGATCCCGAAGACTGAGAGAAAACGCTGCGCCTGACCGGCTGACTTGAACCGCCTCATCACCTTCACGCCGACTTTGGATAAGCAGATGCTCCAGTTTGTGAGCGACTTATTCTCTTAAAACTCACAACTGGAAATCTGGCTATACCATTCACAGCGATCACTGAGATGGCGGAGTCTGAAGCTGCACGGTGTTGGTCGCCTGCGACGGATTGATCGTTACTTGATAGAACATGCTGGATACGCAGGTGGCACTATTTGGATAGGGCACCGTAGATGCAATGCCTCCGACAAAATAGCCAACCACCGAAGTTGAGGTAATGGCGCTTAGTTGCAACACGCCTGGAGTTGCCTGGGTTACGCCGGAGGCGATGACGAATCTGGTCTCAGTCCCACCAAACGGAGCAGCGACAGGACCGCTCGCAGCGGTACATTGAGGAACAGCCGAGGCGGGAGGCATCGTCTGACCAACGTGCAGGAACTGGCTGCCGGTATCGTTGCTGGTGGGCATCTTCAAAGTGGAGACGCTGTTGATGAAGGGGAGGCCATCAATCCCCTGCGCCAAGTTCAGCGCATCATGTTTCAAAGTTTTTGTTGCTTCGTCCCAGTAATATTGACTGATGCCGCCGAAAAAAGTTGTGTAGATTGTTCCTGAACCACGACGATTATCGAACAACTGGATCGCAGCAGTATTGTATTGACTCAAGTATTGGAACGTCGTGGTGTTTGGCGTCAGCGTCACGGTCTTCGCACTCGCGCCAACGAAAACCGGGTTCAGAAAGCCTTCCATGCGTCCACCCTTGAACACACCGCCATAGGCAACCAGGCGCCGCTTGCCTGAAGAATCAAGTGAAGGCTTCAGGGTGAGGTCGCGGCGATGATAAGGGTTTTCGGGATCCATTTGACCACCAGCAGGATTGGGAACGGCGCTCAGGAAATTCAACTTCGAAGGCTTTGTGTTGTTCGCTGGATATTCAAACTGAAACACACGTACGCCGTCGTTGTAAGTTTGATTCACCAGGCCGCCGCCAGGAGTGTATTCGCCGTCGTACTGGTGGCCGAAGGCGAGAACGAAATCGGTTCCGCCGGCAGTGTCGGGGAGTAACTCCAGATCTCCGCCAGTGATCGCAAGCGCCGGATGATCGAACTGAACAATACTAGCGGCAGCAAACGTGGCATCGAGCGGCTTCTTGTTGACGACCGCATCGGTCAGGGCGTCAAAATTAACAACGGTGACGTAGCTGAGAGTGCTTAACGTGCCCTTCTTTAGATCAGGGCCATAGCCGCCCATGATATAGAGCCAGCCATTCACCAACTGAGATTGCAGATTATTTGCCTTGAACTGGTTCGCAACTTTCGCCGGCAACGAGCCAACGGAAGCTGAGCCGAGCAGTTTTCTGTTCTTAAGGTCGAGCACATAAATCGTGTCGTTCGCTTCAGTCTTCGGAAACGCCGGACCTTTTGCAGCCTCGCGATTGGGAGGAAACCCGTGCATGCCGTTGCGCCGGCCGCCAAGGACGATTAGTTTCTCCGGGCTGCCCGCCACGGCCGCCGAATGAACTCCAGTGAATCCGGCGATAGAAAAGCCTTCAAGCGTGACACTATATGGAATTGCCGCAGCTGCATTCGTTGTCGAATTGTCATTTGCAGCTCGCATGTACGGTGCGCTGTTGCTGTCACCAGGGCCCGGCGAAGAACCGCACGCGAAAGTGAACACGAGCAAAGGGATCAGAAATAACTTTTTCATGATTTCTCCTTCATCAATAACCTGACCCGCGGTATTACGGCGTCAGGCTCGCCAGCCAGGAAACGATCATGTTCATCTTGCTGGGAGACAAGTCGCGCGTGACCGGCATGTATGCCGGATCCGTGATCTCTTTGCTCATCATCGCGTGGATGACAGGAGCGAAGCCGGTGACGGTCTGCTGATCTGAAATATCAAGGCGCGATTTCATGCCTGGATAAAGGCGCGCGTAAGCACCGAAGATTGCACCGATGTCGGTCCAGGTTGGATTCGCCGGAGCCTGGAAGGCCTTCCACAAGAGAATCGAAAGACCGGGCGTCTGCGGTCCGCCGTCCCCGACTGGTTGTTTGTTGGAATCTCTCATCAGGATGTAATAGACCTGGCTGTCGAGCGGTTGCCTGACGACCGGCAGCGTGAGGTCGGGCACGTTCACCGTGGTGGTGATGCCGGCGAGCCCGTTGGCATCGGTCTTTCCGATCTTGATCCCCACGCCGGTAGACGGGCTGAATTGGGGGTTCCCGTCAGAGTCCAGATTGTCCCAGTCGAAAAGCAGAACATTCGACGTCACCGGCGGCGTTTGCCCGACAACGGGATTGCCGAATTGTCGGACCATGATTTGCGACTGGCCAGGCTGCCCGGCGCCGCACTCCAAACGTTGGGAGGAAGCGGAAACGTCAATCCAGAATCCGCTGGCAAACTCCTGGGCTACCGTCGTGCCGGTGACCTGGATCGCCAGCGGGTTCGTCTTATAGCTGTCACCATCGCCCGCGGTCAACGGAATCGTGAACACACAACTGTTCTTCACCAGCGTGCAATTTTTCTGGGTGGACGCCAACGGTTGATATTGAGGAGCGATAGTGATTGCGCCGTTGGCGAAAGCGACAAATGTTTTGGTCTTGAGGGAGAACACTCCGACGCTGATCCCGGAGGCAACTTCAAACGTTCCGTCGGAGGTGGGGTTGTCAGGCGTGCCCTGCCAATTCAAGAGAATGCAGCCGCCAATGTCGATGCTGAGAAAGTTTTGCGAGCCCACTTTACGAATGACGGCGAACGCCGGATTCCAAGGCTGAGGCGACGAAGGCGGTGGGACCACCGGGGCAGCCTCAGTGGCTTCGGCGGTTGAGGCGGCGAGGGCGGCGAGATTGCTCTTTACAGCCTCGCGCGTACTGGCGAGCGTCGCCATCTGGGCCACTGCACGCTCGCGCGCTTGCACCAGTTTGGGGCTGGAGTGGACGACCGCGGACTCGAGCAGCGCTTTGGGCTTTGTGAAGGTCTGCAAGCAACGGCCGGGAACCACTTGTGCCAATTCACCGGCAAAGGCCGGCCCAATTGAACCGAGAACGCGTCCGTAACAGAACAAATCGCCAGCGGTAAAGATGTTGGCCGGGTTGTTCTGGTGGAGGTCGACGGTAAGCTTCACGGCGAGCCCCTGTGCACTGACTGCTTGCAGCGATGACAGAAACGGAGAGCCGGAGATGTCGCCGCTCCACTGAACGTCTTGCAACGTCCCCATCCAGTTGCCGACGGCGACCCAACTTCCGATCTGGAGGGGGATCCTGCCATTCAACTGCCGCAATTCGGGAACAGTCATCGCTCCCTGCAACCCGGCGCCGTTCGGCAAAGTTACAGCAATGCGAACTCCGAAGAGTGCGCTGCGGCCTTGCTGGTCCGGGTCGAGATCCACCATCTTGGCAATGTCGTAGAAGCCGTCATGGCCATCGCTCATTGGCGTTTTTGGGCTGGGTGTTTCCACGTCCGCGCCGATCACGGCATCGCTGGCATCAACCGGCGCCGCCCCGGAGCCAACCGCACTCAAGACGGTACACTCTTCCAACCACCATTGAGCGACTCCGGTCGGATCCCAGCCGGCGACATTCGGGTCGTATTGATGCTGAGCGTTTTCCAGTAGCACACTCGGGGTGTAGTTTTGGGTGATGTTGTTGATTGTGCTTGGCCCAGTGAAAAACAGGCCGCTGAAGTGAAGCCGCGGAAGATCCAAATAGCTCATTTCCTTCTCCTCGAATCTGCAATCGAGCGTAGTAGGCTGGTGTAGCTCTCCCGTGATCGGTTTGAAATTGGGCGAGAGCTGAGGCCCTGATTACGGGACGTTCGCCAACGCGAGGCTTACGCAGTGTGAGTCGCACGTCGACGATGGCTTCGAGCAGGCATGAACATACTCCCGCCTTTGCAAGAGTGTCAATAAGATTTACCTTAACACGATGTTGCGCTCCTCAGCCTCGAATTTGGCAAGTTGAATTGACAGCCATTGCGGGCTGGTAATAAGCTGCGCTCCGCGCTTGGTTTCAAAGTGAGGCGGCTGGGGTTGAAGTGATTGGCCCAGGGCAGCCGGTCTGAAGCAGGAATCGGCATGTACGAAGAAAATCAAGTTCACCAGCAGTGGCTGGAATCGCTAATCGCGCAGTTGGGCGGGATGGCCGGCACGGTCCATGTCCAGCGAGGCGAAGACCTTTACCTGACAGCCGCGCATAATATACCTCCCAACGTCGTTCAGATTGTGGCTCACGTGCCGCACGGGAAGGGAATGGCCGGCGTCGCCCAAGTGAAGAAAAGCCCGGTGCAAACTTGCAATCTGCAAACGGACGAAACGGGGAATATCAAACCTGGCGCCAAAGCTGTGGATGCACAAAAGGCGGTAGCATTACCAGTTTTCGACGAGGCGGGTGACGTCCGTGCGATTGTCGGGATCGCGTGGACTCAGGAAGGCGCGATTGAGCCAGACGAAGAACAGACAATGATGAACCTGGCGGCAGCTTTACCGCGGTAGTCCCTGTTGACGCGACTCAAGCACCGTCAGTAGCCCTCTCACTCAAATTCACGTCCTTTGCTAATCGGGGTTCTGAGTGACTGGGTAAACGAGCTTAAGCTTACTTTCACGCCTCGAGCGCGGTTATTCTCGACGGTTTACTTTAAGTCTGTCAGCAACACTTATTGAGCGTGAAGAGTGATGACGTCCGCTGTTGTAAATCCGGAAGTGGTGTTCGATGAACTATCGTTTCCAACCAGCCTGGCGATTGGCGACGACGGAATCTTTTATGTTGCTGAATCGGGTCTCGCGTTTGGCGGAGCGCCGCCGGGCGGGCGGATTTGGCGCTTAGCATCTGACGGAAAGCGCACTCTTCTCGTCCAGAATCTGCGCCAACCTGTTAATGGCCTCGCGCTTCACGATGGTCTGTTGTACGTCTCCGAAGGCGGTAATCCGGGACGCATCAGTTCCTTTGATCTTGACGGACGCTTACAGAAGGTGATTCTGGATGACCTGCCTGGCCAGGGCAACTACCACACCAACATGGTGGTTTTCGACCGGAACCAAAAACTCTATTTCAGCCAGGGTGCAATGACTAATACCGGGATCGTCGGGCTCGACGCCTATCAGTTGGGGTGGCTGCGCCGTCTGCCGCACAGTTACGATCTGCCGGGTTTCGACATAGTGCTGAACGGTGTAAACGTCGAAACACCGAATCCGCTCACCGAAGTTGAGGACTCGACAACACAGACAGGAGCTTTTGTGCCCTTTGGCAAGCGAACGGATCGAGGGCAACGCCTGCCTGCCCAGTTACCGTGTACCGCGTCCATCATGCGATGCAACGCGGACGGGAGTGATCTCGAGTTGGTCGCATGGGGATTGAGAAACGCCTACGGACTTGGGTTTCTTCCTGACGGCAGACTACTCGCAGTCGATCAAGGGGCGGATGATCGTGGCAGCCGTCCGGTGGGAAACGTACCCGACATGCTCTTTGAGGTGAACCAGGGCGCGTGGTACGGCTGGCCCGATTTTATCGGCGAGATTCCGATCACGGATTCGCGTTATCGACCAGAGCGCGGCCCGGCGCCAACTTTTCTGCTCGCGAATCATGACGAGCTGCCGCCGCCGGAGAAACCGCTGCTGCATTTTCCGCCGCATACCGCAGCCGTCAAGTTTGACGTTGTGCCCGACGATGCATCGCATTGGGCCGGGCATCTCTTAGTCGCTCTCTTCGGCGACGAAGTCCCGATGACAGCGCCTTCAGGGCCGAAGATGGGACGTTCCGTGGTGCGCGTCGATCCCACTGATTGGAGTTTGCATCCATTGGTGCAGGATGGACTCTTGAGGCCGATCGATGTTCGCTTCAATGCCAGAGAGAACGCACTCTACATTCTGGATTTTGGTTACTTTGAAATGATGGACAACGGCGCGGTCGACGCGAAGGCAGGCAGCGGCAAGCTCTGGCGTTATCGCTTGCCGGCACCAGCTAATCAATAATCGGTCGCTTCGTAAACATACGATTCAACCGATGACGGCAGTGAAGTGTGCATCATGGGGATACTGCTTCTATTAGGATTTGTACTGAGCCTCGACAGCTTTCGTGTCTCGCTCGGTTTGGGCTCGTTAAAGCTGCGTCGCCTACGACAGACTCAGATCGTACTCGCTTTCGGGCTTTGTGATGGGTTGGCCCCACTCATCGGGCTACTGATTGGTAAATCGCTTCTCAGTTATGTGGGTACCTGGACTGAGTATATGGGTCCGCTCGCGCTATGCGTCTATGGAGGTTATGTAATCTACGTCGCGAAGCACTGTGCCGAAAAAGAAACCGAGGAACCAGGCCGCTGGGTTGTGCTGGGACTGCCGCTATCGCTGAGTCTGGACAATCTGGTCGCGGGCGCGAGCTTGGGAATGATTGGCTTTCCAATTGTGATTTCGGTCGCCATCATCGGCACGATGAGCGCGTTGATGTCTCTGGCCGGCCTGCTCATGGGAGGCATGGCCGTCAGGCTTCTGAGGATTAACACAGAACTGCTGGGTGGCGTGGCGCTTGTTGTTATCGCACTGGCGCTCGTGTTCGAGAAACTTTGAATGGTTGTAAGCGAAGCGGCCCATCGGGCCATTCCCCCAATAGACACCCGATTCCTCAAGGTGCGAATCCCTCGCTCATCCATTGCTGGAAAAGTTGGATCTGCTCGAGTGTCAGCGGGTCGAATGGTGGCGGCGGCATGCCTCCACTATTGATCTGCGCATAAATGATCTGGGCGTTCGCCTTAACCTGGTCGTAATTGGTCAGGTCTAACCGCCACATCATCTGCCCGCTGAACTGGTTGAAAAGCGGCATGATGTCATTGCTGAAAGAAACCGGCATCGTCGTTCTCCCTCATTCTGCTGGTGAGTCGGGTCGTCATTGCAACCCGTAGCGTCGCCCGCGCGACCTGCCTCGTTAGTGCGAAAACTCGCCCTGGTCTGTTGATAACAATCTGCGACCATCACTTCGGCGGAAGCGGCGTCGGGCCGTAGATTCTCAAGACGCCGCCGTCTCTGCCGAAGACGAGCGCTCCCGCCACCACGTAATTCTTCCAGATGGCGGGACCCAGACAATAGCCATAGCCGCCATTGAAGCCATCAGTCTGCATTCCCAGGTCGTCCCACCAAAGCAGCGTGCCGTCGCTCACTCTAAACGCGTAGATCGACACTTTGCTCGTACTACAAAACACTACGTCGTTAACCACCGCGGGCGAGCTCAAGCCGCACTCGCCGGCGCTGGTGTACATTCCGGCGAAGATGCCGTTGGTTTCATCAACGTGCGAGGCGTTGAGATACTTGGGCGGGTCGCCCTGGTCCATCGGCCAGGCATCGACAAGCTTGGCGGAATCGAAATCGATCGCGCGCATGAAAGGCGTGGAGTTGAAATCAATACCGGGTGAGGCGTTATGGTAGTTCGGGCCACCCATGCCGATGAAGAATCGCGGCGAGATCGTTTGTGGCTGATCAGCCGAACCCGGATAGAGCGCGGCAGTATTGAAGACGCCGGAAAAGTTTTCGCCGGGCGTGTGGTTCGACTCATCATTGCCCACCTGTGGATTTAGAGCATTGGGATCGGCGGGATGCTGGTCAACGGTCGGAATCCAGGTGCCGTCGTTCTGATAGGGAAGCAATTGCCGCCACTTTTTAAGTTCCAGCGTGTCGGCATCCAGCACAAAGAAACCGCCGTTCTTACAGGTGAGAATAACAACCTTCTCATCGCCCAGGTTAGTAATTACCGGAGCGCTGCCGATGTCAATATCGAAGTCGGAGTCGCGGTAGTTGCTGACGGGTGGCACCTGAAAGAAGGCTTTATACTCTCCCGTCTCCGCATCGAGCGAGAGCACTCCATTGGAAAAGCCGGGACTGGGCAGTTCAGGTTTGAACGGTCCGCCACTCCAGTTGCCATCAGGCTCGGGTTGCTGATTGCCGGTCGAGCAGTAGATGCGATTTAGATCCTTGTCGTAAGCGATCGCACCCCAAACTGAACACCCCATGACAATCGGTTCGCCTTTGAAAATGCTGAAACCCGCGGGTGGGGGCAGAACTTGCACGGCCTGCTCGGGCAGGACGTTCGGCTGGTTAAACTCGCCGGTGCAATAGAGGTTGGTGCAGTAAATCCAGTTGACGTTGCCGGAGGCTGGGTCCAGACAGAAAACGAAGCTGTAGAGTTGGGGATTCTCACCTTCTCCGCAAGCCACGTAAAGCTTCGTGCCGTCGGCGGACATCACCGGTGACGTCCAGATAACCGCAGGAGCATAACCCTGGCTCACTCCGTTAATGTTGGTAATGGGTTGATTGTGTGTAAGGTCTTCGTTGCGCAGGTCAGTACTCCAGTCCAGCTCCAGCGTGTCCTGGTGTAGACAGTAGAGCTTTCCGTTGAACGCACCGAAGTATACCCGGCCGTTGATCAACAGCGGGGTGCATCCCATGCCGGTGAAGCCATGCGCATCCTCGAGGTTGGGAATGTTGTTGGCGTTGTTGCCCAAATTCCAGCTAAAAGTTTTGACAGTTTCACCGGTCTGGATGTCAATCTTATGAAGCGCTCCCCCGTTTCCTCCCTGAGCTAAATGGTAATTGGCGATGCCGACGTAGATGAAGCCATCCACGACGGCCGGCACGGAGAGGATCGGCCCGCCCAGTTGGAGCGTGAATAGCGTCGAAAAAGCTGTCGAATTAATATTGCCGCTGTTAAGGTCGCTATCCGAAACGTAGCCGATGTGGTCCGGACCGCCATGGTACATCCACCAGCCGGATGGAACTTCGCCGACCGAGGTCGGAGGTGACGCAGCCGGGACGGTCGCCGCAAGTTTCGCAGTCGCGGCCGCAGTAGGAGCTTGGGGTGCACTAGCCGCAGCTTGCGCAGCCTCTCTTCGTTTGAACATCGCGATTTCGGTCTTCTTATCCATTAGTGTGCCCTCCGGTTCAAGCCCCAGCTGAAATCAGATTGCCCCGCTCGGTAATGACAACTCATGCAGCTATTGCCGCCGGCGCCGGCAGCGTCATTCTGAGTTTGAAAGTAAGTTTCCATCGTGGTGTTCACTACGCCGTTCACCGGAAATGCGCTGCCGGCGTTTTGCGGATACACGCCGCCGTTTTGCATCAACATGAACGGATTGCCAGTACCGATGCCGGGGTTGAAGGGCCACTGCGTGACAACCAGTTCGTAATACCGCCAGACCGTACCTTTCAGCAGTTGCTGATAATAGATGTTGAAATCACGCGTCGAGGCGCCGGTAGGAGTATTGGGAATCGGATTAACTCGGGTCACCTGCACGGGTAATGGACAGGGCTTAGACGGATCACTCGGCGATGGACACGGAGTAGGCGTTACCGGTGGTCTGTAACTGTAGCCATTAGGGGTTTGGGGATTGCCCGTGCCGTTGTTGAACGAATACCCGTTGGACGGCGGCGCCGGCTGCGGCGAGATATCACTATCCGGCGGCACATTGTCGACCTGCTCGAAAGTTGACCAGACCCATTCGGTAAATGGATCTATTTTGTGTGCGATGTGGAGACCTACCAGCAACACGGTCGCCGGCGCGCATGTTTTGGTCGATGGATTGTAGATTTGCGCGGCGGTAGTGTAGAAGCGACTGGTGTCATCTTTGTCTGTCTTGATGCGCCACGCTGCTTTTACCATGATCGATCCGAGTGTATTCGTCGGTGTCGTCGTAGTCATTGGCATTTGCACGCCGAACTGTGCGTTCTCTTTCGGCGCCAGATTCTTGAGTAGGTAAAGCCACGAGGTGGGATCGCTATCCTGACCACGAATGAAGTTGTATTCGGCCTGATCGTAGCGAATGTCGTAATAGACAGAGTTGCCGCGTTGATCGATGAGCGGGAACGAAAACGCCTGCGTTGTCTGCATCAGCGGCGTATTGCCCTTGCTCGTGAAAATCAGCGTCTTTTGACCGGATTGGCTATTCGAGCATGGGGGCGCTGGACCATCGGGCGCGTCCCAGGCGTTTGGCCTTTGAGTCCCTTGACCGAATAAATCGAAAGAATCTTTGTAAGTGCCCCACACCACCGGCGTCCCACTCGTGGCGTTCAGAAATACGCTCGGGTTGTTAGGTTGATCGGGCGCGCCGCGTGCGCCGGTCGCCGCCGGCCAGTTGAGCGCGATGAATGATTCCCACGAGAAGTAATCAAAGTTGGGCCGGATCTGCGTCGGATTATTAATTTGCGACGGCAGCGGGACGGTCCAGGGAATATTACCTGTAACCGCCGCCGGCGGCACGCTCGGTGGAAATGCCGGTGGATATGTGGGTATCACAATCGGAGCGGGGCTGGCGCCGGGGGTTGCCGTCATGCTTCCGTTGCTGTTGCTGACCGGCGCGGATGGCTGGCAACCGTAATCAATCAGCGCCAAGAGAGCGACGGCAAATACGACGATCAAGGTTCTGCCGTCTTGCGTAGGAGTTCTGCCCATAAATTGCTCCTCCTTTGTTTTTCGAGTGCGAGGCGAATACGTCTGTTTCAACGGTGCCTCCATATGCCAATCACGTTTCGAGCTGCGCGGACACCATGACCGCAACTAACCACATAACCACCGTTAACGAACAAGAACCCGTCGGTATGATGGCGAATTGTTAATTCTACGGTGGCGATACGTCAACAAGAATGAACTCGTTTCCGACATGCATGCCCTGGCTAATGCCGCCGACTGCTCCTCAGTGGTCTTCGACCTTTCGTGGACGCGCTCTTGAACTCAACTACAATCAAGTGAGTATCAGTTCGGCCGGTGTTTTCCTCGCAGTGCGTTATCGGAGGCTTTATCAGCGACTCATCGGCCCTCAGCGCAACAGTATTGCCAGGCCCATTGCATGCGCTGATCGGACTCCAATCGGTAAACAAACGTGTCGCGTCACTAATTACATACACGAAGAAATTAGGATGAGAGTGCTTTGGAACCTTGTGGCCGGGTGAATCATGGTATTCAAGTATCCGGACGGTTCGACTCTCGAAGAGAACCTTATAGTGATCGGGATCAACTTTTACCGGGTCTTGCGCTTTGGTCATTTGCGCTGCGGAAATGAGAGTGGCAAAGACCAACAAAGCCGGCGCGATCACGTGAAGATAGGTTCTCATGTTTACCTCTGGGGTCAGGGAATAATAAAGCCAGGTAATGTGCCTTATGCTTTCGCTGACCGAGTAAAGGTCAGCCTTCAGGTAACCAACTGATAACTTCTAACCGGTGGTCGAGTGTTCTCCTACTTTCACCCGTTCTAGCGTCCTCTTGTACGTTACTTGATCGCCAATGATCAAGGTGTCACCCGAGAGTTGATACGGTCTCGCCTGTGGCGTTCCGACTTGAGTTGGGTCCCACGCACCTTCGACTTCTACCGTGATGTTTGTTTCGTCGATGAAATACGTTCCGTAGTACGCGATGTAATTGTTGTAGATAGCCAGAGCCTGGTCCGGGGTCGGAGGGTCGGAGGTAATCTTCTGCGGCGGCGTGGTCATAATTTGTATCGACGCGTGTCCCGTCGAATCGTAGATGAAATAACCCGACGGAGGATTGCCGAAGGTATATGGCACCCACGGGTCGTTGGGTGAAGTTCTGTCTTCGGCCGAGATTAATCTCCATGTCCCGACAATTTGCTTTTGCAAAGTCTTTAGGGACGGTTTTCTGGCTCCGGTTTTGAGTTTGCTTTTAGAAACCATCTTTGTTGCTCCTCCATCTTGCTGCGTATGTGAAGATCACGCGCGCGAATTGACCGACGGCTCCGCCTACTATATGGCGATTCTTCCTGGTTCTCTTTCATCAGGCAGCGATGGGATGCCTTCAGTCATGCAGGATCTGAAGGTGGCTCTCGCTACACTGTTAGGCGATACGATTTGCGATTAGAGATCGCGTTAACACAATAATAATTCCCATGAAATCAACGCCAAAAAAGTCCGCTAGACATCGGGGCAGCGTTAAAGAGCCGTGGGTCTGAGTAATACGACTCAAATTTGGCGGCAGTATAGTTCTCCAGATGCATCGAGTCAATCGGTATTCGCCCAGGGAGAACTCTGCATGCGTCCCGCGTCGAGATCGAAATGACTGAGTCGCCAGAAACCTGCCGAGTGCTGACCTCGTCTAAGCAACGTGACGACGATAAAATCGCCCTTCGCCTATCAAAATCAGTCTTTTACCAATTTGACGTTGTCGTTTAAGGCCGGCTGTTCTGCACCGCGACGTCTTTTTCTCGAATCCAGATAAGGCTCAAGCAAACATCCAACCAACCAGAATGAGCCCGTAACCAGCAGCACCACTCCGAACATCAGCGACGTACTCTGGAAATTCGCGACCGTGGCCCCGGTTAGAGCATACAAGAGTGCTGGTGGCAGCGAACCGATCAACGCCGCGAGCGCCATGCGTCCCCAGCCGAGAGGGGAGGCGCCCGCCATGATCGCAACGGTCTCGGCCAGCAGAGGAACCGGTCGGGTCACAACCACCGCAAGAGTGCCCCAACGAGCCAACATGCGATCGGCGCGGGCTCGTTCTTCGGGTGGCACAACGCGCGCAAGCAATGTGCCGCCTCGTCGCCCAATCGCAAATCCGAACAGCGCCGCGCCGACACTGCCGAGCAGTGAAAGAAACGTTCCCATTACCACACCGAAGAGCGCTCCATGCGCCACCATCACCAGACTGGACGGCACCGGCAGCAAGACGTCTGCGATCAGAAGCGTTACCCCTAAGACGGCCGCCAGAACTCCACCATGTCGCATCCAGGGCCCGGGATCTGCCAGCAGCGGAATTCCGAGGGCCTCAACCACAAAAAAGAGAAGCAGAAAGAAGGCCATCATGGTCGCCACGATTAGTAAATAGCGTTTCATGTTTTCTCTGAGGCGATCTTCAGTCTAGACCTGGATTTCCGAAACCGATCCCAGTTCCGGCTGACTTCCTTACTTCACTTCTTCAGCAGATTGAAAAGCTCAACCGTCGTACCGAATACCACCGAACGCCCGGGCGCGGGGGCACTGTAATAGTGTTCGAAGTAAAACGTATTGGTCAGATTCTCTATTCCGACTGTGAATGAAGCCCGATAGTTTTCCCGACGGTAAGCGTATCCGCCGCGCAAGGCTTGAACGGTAAACGAATTAAGGCTTGCCAGAGTGCCGTACTGAGTCGAGATGGTCGCTGACAGATCCAACGGATCGGCGCGCGTCACTCGCGCTTGATAGCGGATCTCGTACTCGCCAAACCATCGGCGTTTAGGACTGTCAAAGCGAACCCCGTCGATCATGCGAAAGGGCGTGATGCTTGATAACGGCGCATCATTTGCCGACCCACGCAGAGGTACCGGCGTGTCGGCACGATTATAGAATTGAGCGATGAGTTTCAGCATATTTTGGTCTGGCGTCAGATTCGAACCCTTCAGCCAACCTAGCGTTCCGAATGGAGTGACCGTTCCGAGTTTACCCAACTTCATACGGGCGTCAGAAGCGAGTTCAAAGCCTCGAATCCGCGCGCTTGCGTTATTGGTGCGCTGCACATACAGCACGCCGTGAAAGGGAAAAAATGGCGAAATTGGATTCAGGCCGTGACCGGGGTCTGCCGGCACAAAGAGAGCCGGCGCAAAAGCGGAACCAATGAAGTCTTTGAGATCATTTATGAAGTAAGCCGCAGAAGCGTTCCACTTGGCGTGCTGAACTTTCAAGCCGACGTCATACTCCCGGCCTCGTTCGGGTTTCAATGCGGTGTTCGGAATTACCAGCACGCTAAAAGTTGGATCGCCAAAATCCCGCAACAGGTAACGCTCAGTAATCCCGGGCTCGCGATAGCTGGTTCCCCAACGAAAATATGGGTCGACGCCATGAGGCAAACGGCCGACTACTCCGACGTTGCCGGTGATCACGGTCCGCTCGGTCGTGATGCCCCGCAATCCCGTAATGAGATCAATGACCCCAGCCGCTCCCGTTGTATTGATTGGACCAGGATTAAGAAGCAGCTTGGAAAAAGAGGCATCAAGCAACGTCGACTCAACCCCAAGTGGAAAGCCAGGCGTGACACGCGCCTCAGTCCGCCAATTATCAACGCGTAATCCACCCGTGAGCCGCAACCAACGCGCCGGCTCATGCTCGAGCAGGTTGAACCAACCCCAGTTTCTGTAGACCGAGTCCGGATTGCTCGCGCGCCTGCTAATGACTTTGAACGGCGGCACAAGATCAGTGCGTGAGAATTCGTCAGCAGATGAATCGCGCAAGTACCCAATGCCGGTCGTGAACAAAGTTCCGACTGAGGGCGCGAACGTCGCTTGCAAATCCAGACCGTAGGTCGTTATTGAGTTCTTGTTGTCAGAGAAATTGGCATTAGTGAAGGTCGAACGATTGCCGGTAAGAACGGCCAGGAGATTCTGAGGTGCGTTCGGATCTGGCATAAGAGCAAAACTGCTGCCGAGCACGATCGGCGACGTAACGGTGTCGTCAGGAAAGGAATACTTTTGCCGGTAAACACTCGCCGCGATGCGCGGCAGCCATTTGGTTAATTCCCGGGCTTCATAACGCAGGCCGTATTTATCCAGACGGCGAAAACTGTTGAACTGGGTGCGTTGATCGAAGGGCGGGGCAATGAATGAGAATCCCAAGTTCTGGTGCTGACTATTCAGTTGGCGATAGCGAACGCTCTGATTCGGGTTGGGGAAAACCCACACATCGACTTGGTTATTGAAACCGTGCGACTGTCCGTTAGGAATCTCTGAACCGGCCGGCAAGTTCCAGACGGCAAAGGTTCGCGCAACGCTGTTCCCAACGGCATTGCCCATCTCGGTTGCCAGTGTACCGAGCCGGACAACTTCATCAAGTGAGATTGATCGATCACCCGCATGGTAGTCAGCTTCGCGGAAGAGAGAACCGCCAAGACGTAACGCGAATTTCGGCTCACTCCAATTGACTGTCGCCGCCCCGCGCCGAAATTGCCCGTTCAAGTGAAAGTCACCGTTGAATCGAAGGCCGAGGTCATGGCGTCGATCGGTTCGAACCGGACTCGAAGTTATCAGGTTAATGACTCCGGCCATGGCATCAGAGCCGTACAGGCTCGATCCTGCGCCACTCAGGACTTCAACCGATTCCAACTGGGTGACGTCGATTACGCTCGGCGAAACACCCGACGTCGGATCGCTCCGGACATTGTTGAGCCTCTCGCCATCCAGAATAATTAGAATCCGATTTGATGCGAGACCTCGAAATCGTGGCCGCTCCAGCGCAGCGTTGGCGATGACCGGCGTCAGGTTTGGAGTTCTCTCAATCGCCTGCAGCGTTGAAGACGGCCGCTGCTCTTCTATTTGTGACGCGGCTGAAATCGTTACTGACTGCGGTGTTTCAGCGGCTACTCGCGCGCCGCCCTTACCGGCGGTAACGGTGATGCTGCTCTGGATGAGCCCAGGCACGAGTACGAAGTCTTCTTTGTGAGAGCCGATCCTGCGTAAGGTGATGGCCCGCGTCGCAACAGCGAACCCCTCGCGGCTGACCGACACCTGATAAGAGCCGAGCGGTAAGCCGTTGAATTGATAGCTGCCTGACGAATCCGTCTGGGCGTTAAAAGTTCGCCCGCTGGCAATACTCAATAGTTGCACGTCCACATTGATAACTACGGCGCCATTTTCATCGGCGATTGTTCCAGAGATGGACGCGCCTGATTGAGCCTTGATGCTAGCCGCGAAGAGAACCACAAAGAGCATCGCGACGGTTGTGGAGATCAGTGAGCGAGTCATATCGAAGGTTCACAGGAATCGTACGTCCTGCACGAATGGGATAAACTGCGCTGTGCAGCGTGGGACTTAAAGCCCAGTGATAATAATCCCATTCCTCTTCGATATCCAGAGCATTCTCACGTTCTCTAAGGCTATCTCGCGATGGAGGAGAGTCAATTCCCTGAAGAGGACGCAAGTCTTTCTTTTGAGGGATCGGAAAAACCGCAGGCGATTAGTAAATCACGTCCCCAAAAACTCCCCAACGGATTTTTCGGCGAAATCTCACTTAGAGCGAGTCCCTTCCGCATGAATTCCAGGGCCTGTTCATAATTGCCCTGCAAACGTTGGTCATTCCCGACGATGCTAAGCGCTTTGGCAATTTCCGCCTGGTCGCCAACCTTCTCTCTCAATTCCAGACTTTTTTGATTGGAAATACGCCAACCCTGTAATCGCGGAACAGATCGGTGACATCCTCAAGCGCGGCACCGGGCGGAAGGCGGGCGTGAGCATCAAGCGGGCGGACGGCGCAAAAGTGAAAGGCTACCCTAGCCAGGCCGGAGCTGATTCCTTCACCGTCACAGACTCCAGGAGCGCGCAGTCAACCACGACCGCTTACAGCGATGTCACAGAGGTCAAAGGCGCCGGTCTCTCTAAGGGAGCGAAGATTGGTATTGGGCTTGGCATCTGCCTTTGGTATCAAGAACAGGTTGCGAAGAGTGTCCAGTTTGGGGAGCCAAATTCGAAATAAAGGTCGCGGAGAGTTAGCTCCAGCGACCTTCCTTCCTGGCCCGTAGTGTGTTCATGACGGCAAGAATACCCTCAAGAATCTGCTGCCCTTGATCGTAAAGCGTTAAGATTAAGGGGTCATTACTTCCTTTGTATGTCTTGCGATTCGAATGCAGCCCGCCATGTTCGATCCCACAGCAAGCACAGAAGAGCTATCCCTGAAAGACAACTCGTGCCTGAACAAAGCTGGGTCAAACCTCGGCCTCTATCGGAAACATGAATTACTCTCAACGGCAGACGGTCAGCGATGCCGCTTCGGGCCTCGCTAAGAACCTCTTGAAGCACTACGCGACAGCGTCTCCCGCTCGTCCTAAGGCCAACGCCGTTCCGCAACCATCGTCAGGTAAACATCGGCGAGGGATGATCCCCGGTCGAGTTCCTCCCGGGGGAATATCCAGTCGTTGGCATTCACAAGGCGCGGCATGTACTGCTCAACCCAAAGGCTCGCGTTCTCCCCTCCTTTCGACGGAACGGTCTGGCCCCAGACGAGTTCGGCGACGATCCTCAATTCTGGGCGGCGGAAGGCGTCGCGAATCCACTCATAGATTTGCTCGTACTGAACCCATGGCTTGCCAAGCGCTTGGAGATGAAGTTGCACCAGACGATGCGTGACCGCTATGCGGCCACCCGGGCGAACGACCCGGACCATTTCCTTCACCATTATCGGTCCGAGTCCGAGCTCCCAAATCGCGCCTGTCCACTCGTTGACGGCGGCATCGACCGACTTATCCGGAAGCGGAAGTCGCTCCGCACGACCGGGCCGGAATTGAAGATTCGTGAAGTTTCCTTCGTAGGCAAAGCGTCGCGCGCGTTCCGTCACAAACCTCCGCAATTCAATCGAAATGATTATGCCATCGGGACCGACCGAAGGGGCCAGCCGGCGGGCAACGCGACCCATCCCGCCGCAGACATCCACAATCGAACTTCCCGGCTTAAGCAAGAGCAGATCGGGGTGATTCGGCAGGAGATCCTCTGCGGACCGGACCCACTTGTCTTCTGCCTCGGGGATCTGGCTCCAAGGATTGTCTTGTTCAAACGATTTGATGAGCGGAATTCGCCAGCGCAGATACGCGAGGCGAAAGCGGCGCGTCGTTTCGGACGTTTCCTCGCTGAGCCAGCCGCGATCGGTGTTTCCGAGAAGGACTTCATCGCCTGGCATGTTAATTATCACGACGTCGCCGAGAACGATCTCAAGCGCCCGAACTGCGTTCAACACGCCAGCAAATTCCTCCTCCTTGATCGTTGAAGGATCCAGCCGCAGGCACAGGCCGGAAACCGACTCGCTCCGAAACCACTCGACACACCGTTCGCGAATGCTCTCGTCGAGGATGGACGCATCGGGCGCCATAATCGCGTGAGTTGCGACGAGAGCGCGCACGAGTTTCGCAAGCCCGGGGACCGAACTATCCGGCGCGGGCCACTCAACGCCGTCGATTTCGACGGCAGCGCCCAGTCGAACGAGGAATTCACATCCTTCCTGGCCGCAGCGAGCGTCGTTCACCCGAACCACGACGTGGTGCGCGCGGAGGGTGCCTGCGGCTCGGCGATGCGCCAGCTCACCCAGGGCCGTGGTGTGGTCTGACAAGTGCGAACAGCGGAGCAGCACTTCAACCGCGGTTTCGCTCGAGTTCCATAGCGCACACAATTCTTCGATCGAAGCGATGGCGTCAAGATCGAACACCAAGGCCCGGCGAAGTGTCTGAGTCACCAACGGCCCGTCAGATGAGGTGACGTCGGCGAATCCGCGCGCGAGGAGGGAAGACAGGATCTCATCGATCAACTTACGATCGTCGTATTCCTCACGCAACGCTCCGATGCGGGCCGGCTTACCCGTAAGCGACCTCACGAAATCAAGGAGCCCTTCGCCGGGAGGCACAACCATCCCGACTCCGAGATCGGTATGACACAGCAAGGAACACCCGTCGACCTCGGTGTTTAGGATCTCCACGGCGGGGTCGAGCATGACGAACGTGTCATCCGAAAGACCTTGCGGTGGACAGCCCGGCGTCTCCATCATCTGACAACGGAAAATTGACTTCGGATCGATGTGTCGGGAAGTCCGACGACGTGACGGGCCTTATCTTCCTGCACGAAATCCCGGTCTCTCAGCGACAACTCCGTACTAATTTCTGCGCGGGTTCTGGCACGGTATTGCACGAGGATCTCATGGTTATCGATGTGTTGGCTGAATCCGACCTGATAAAGATAGTCGACTGGCGGCTGTTGTGACGGTTGCGGAGGGGCGGTTGATTCGGCGTCCGTCGAAATGGCGCGAGCGACGTCAAACCCGAACGTCACGCCGCGTCTTACGAAGTAGGGCGTGTCGTCGATAGTCTCAACCTCAAGTCCCTCGTCTCTGGCTCGATCTTCGTGCAGGGGTCGCATGATTGTTTCGTAGCGGAAGATCTCCAGCAGGAAGGGATGCAATTCACTCTGCGCCTTCGGAAGGATCGACTCGTTCCACCATTTATCAAGAAGCGTCAAAACACCGGGGTGCTGGTAGAGGATCCGGATCGGACGACCCGTTCGTGAGGCATCGAGGTTGGCCACTACTTCGTTGCGACAGCTCAGCAGAGCGGCTGCCGACGGGTGGTTCACTTGCGTTTCGATCCAGGCGTCCAGGTCGAGCAGAATTGTGGACTGGGAAAGGCCGCACCGCTCACGGAGCGGAGTCCAAATGTGGCGAAAGAACATAAACTCCGCGATGATGCGTGCCCAGAACATAAAGGCGTGGATGCGGCGATTGTCATCCAGCGTCATCGTGGCGTGCGTCAGTACGTATTCGAAATCGTAGTCCTGACCGCGGATGGTAACGAACTTATGCTCGGCTCTTTCCAGATCATAGCCGGTGTTGGGCAGAAGGAGGTTTGAATAGGTCGCGATTCGCGGGACGAATCGGGCGATACGGTCGTACGCATTCAGGAAAGACTCGCAGGTCTCGCCGGGCAATCCCCAGATCATCTCGGCGTAGGAGCCCAACCCCTCCTTTTGAAGCCACTCGCACAAGTCCTCGAACTTGTTGATGGGCATGTTTTGCCGTCGCGAGGTATGCAAAGCGTCGGGGTCAAGTGTTTGGATAGCGAGCGTGAAGTCGGAGTTGAGGCCGGCCCGTTGCATCGTTTGCACGATCTCGTAGAAGAGCTTCCCCTTGTTCTTGGCCCACGACGTCGTCAAAACATGCGGAAAGCGATGTTGCGAACGGGTCGTGATGAGGTCCTCAAGAAACTCCCGATCCGCAGGCAGCATACCGAAGTTGGCGTCGCACAAGCAAAGGTTCTGAATGCGCATTCGTCCAAACAGCTCAAGCTCCTCGCGGAGGCGTTCGCGCGAAAAGGCGTGGATCTTCTGTCCGATGGCGCCTCCCCAATAACAGAACGCGCAACTGTAAGGACATCCTCGATTGGTTTCCATCGTGACCGCGTCGTACAAAAACTCTCCCTTGTCGTCGAACAGCGGAAGGGCCTCCGTCAGAAACGGCGACGGAATGCTGTCGAGATCCTTGATCCGTGGCTCGGCTTCGGTCGTAACAACATCTCCCGTGGACGAACGGAAAGATATGCCGCGCACATCTGCAAGTTCGTGCCGCGATCGGCCGGCAAGGAACGCGCGGAGGAGGTTTGCGAACGAGATCTCTCCTTCGCCGTTGACCACGATGTCAACGTCAGGATATAGGCTGAAGACCCTCTGCGCTTGGAGCGCGACGTGTGTTCCACCAAAGATCGCCCAACCCGCCGGATTGATCTGCCGAAACGTTGTCGCGAGTTGACCAAAGTTCCGAAAGTTCCACCCGAAAACCGAACAAGCCAGGATGTCAGGAGTATCCTCAATGAGCACTTCGGGAACCATTTGGATAGGTCGATCAGCACCGCGGTAATTGAAAATTCGGAAATCAACGGCATTTCTTACTTCCTCGTCCTTTTGCGCGTACGCCTTCAAGTAGCCGAGGGCAAGCGGCATGGAAAGCTTCTCCATGTCCCAGATCCCTTGATGCACGAGCGCTACTTTCACTTTGGAAGTCATGCTTCCTCCCCGCAGACGACAAAACCGGCCTCGGCAAGCGAGTCAATTACTTCGAGAACTTCAGCGATCGGAAGGCCGTCGAGCGCCGGCGACAGTTCGGCCGCAGTTTTCGGAGCCGACAGGAGGGTGAAGGCGCGGGCTGCGCGCTCGGACAGTTCCGCGTAGGTATGTGCTGCCTCGGAGGCCGGAACATAAATCAGCCAATGCTGCGTAGACCGTCCTAACTCCGCATCGAGGGCGAAGTTCAGCGGATCCTCCAGCCACGGTGCCACATTGAAGCTTGTTGAAACGACGACCGCTGCGCGACTCGCGACGTAGCGATCAGATTCGCGGGCCTTGGACAGATTGAGGGAAGCGGTTCCCGGCCACACCGCAGGCCAAGACTTGCCGAGGCGCTGGCAGAGCGCAATTGCCGCCGCATCGAGCGCTAGCACGTCTTGTAGTAAACCTGAGGCGAACGTGGGAAGCATAGCCAAGTGCGCCACAAAACCGCCAGCGATCCGCCAGAGGTTGGGCCCGTCGTCGCGGTAACCAATGGACTGCACGAAATCCGCCGCCACGGCCGACACGTCCAACTCGCTCGTGTATAGCAGGCGGCGACTGAGCGGCACTAGATACAACGCAGCTAGTGCGTTTCTCACCAGGCCGCGTCTATACATTCCGATCGTTATGTCGGTAGCGATAGGAGTCCTCGCGTAATCCGCCAGAATCGCCATCTCGTCGGCCACAAGGCCAAGTGGCGCGGGGTCGCGATCCTTTGGATGGAGCACCAGTTCGACGAGTTCATCGCTGGTCAGGATCCGGCGCCAAGTGTCCCACACCAGCCGAGCATTCGTCCCGCCGGTCACGCTGCCTCGCTTCGCGTCGTTCTTCGACTTCCTACGCCGTAAGCGTAGTCCCACGATTTTCGGGCTCGCTCGAGGTCGTCCACAATTAAGTCAATGGTGCGCTCACGATCAAGCGTCTCAGCGCCGCTGTAGAGAGCCTGTGTTTCGTATTCGAGAATCACGGCGCCGGGGCGTGATCGCGACAGAACGTCGTCGAGCAGACTCCAGACGGCCTCGGGAACCTGCGTGTCATGCAGGTCGTGATACTGTTCGTCAATCCAGCGCCCGCCCGCCATGTGAATCACAATGACGCGGTCGAGCGGGATCGTAGAAAGGAACCGCGGAATCGAATAGCCGCGCGCTGCATGATTTAGTGCGTTCGCGTAAAGATTGTGCAAGTCGAGGTGTAAGTAGGTTCCGGACAGTTCCACAACCCGTGCGAGGAACTCTTCTTCCGGCATTTCGCTTCCAGGACACGTTCGGTAGTAGGCTGCGTTTTCGTGTCCGAGGGGGACCCCGTAGAGATCTTGGAGCGCGCGCGCCCTCGCCGCGACGCGTACGACCTCGGCATGAGAAAACTGCAACGGGCTGCTCCATACGTTCGCCCAGGAGGCGTCGCCGTAAAAGCAGTGATTCGAAACCCAGGGGACGCCAAATCTTTTGGACAGAGGGACGTGTCGACGCACGGCCGGCGTGCTCATGAGCTGGTCAAAGCCGAAATCCCCCCCATAGTTTGAATGTCCGATGATCGGAAATCTGGCGGCGACGTCTCGGAGGAGATCGTCACCGTCAGGCCACATTAAGCTAGGGCCATCAAGCGGCCCCATCACTCCGTCGAACAAGACCTCCAACACATCGAGGTCCTGGTCGAGAAACGGAAACCATCCAATCAGGGCCGGGTTAAACTGGAGTCCGACTCCTAGGCTGGGAACGCTCATAGTGGTATCCGGTCGGCCGTGCGTCGCGGCTTCGCGAGGGAGCACAATCTTCTGGCCGGCTCGAGGTCCGCCGCACACTTCGTGTCAACGACCTACTTCCGGTTTACGGCACACTTCACCGCTGCCGCACACTTTACCGCGTCTGCCGCGCACTTAGCGGCCTGGGCCGCGCACTTGGCCGCGTCCGCCGCGCACTTGGCCGCGCACGACGCGCACTTGGCCGCGTTCGCGAAGGAATCACGCTTTACGGAAAGTTTCCTGACATCAGCTTTGGGGTTTGCCATCGGGAGTCTCCTTAACTTGGGTGACATGAGATGTTAGAATCGAGCGAGTATGGGCCGGCCCAGACAAATTTGTCAAGCAAATTGATCCGGTCATCGGCATCGGGTCGCCATGAGCGATGGTATTCCGACGCTCTGACTATAACGATCGACGCTCCGACATCTGCATGCTCTTGCCATCTCGCTCTCCAAAGCGATCCGGACTCCAAAGTGTGCAATCTTGCACAGCCCAACGCTCGCCATCAGCCGCATAACTGAGAGAGCGGCAGATCTCGATGACTTCATGCCGATTCGTGGCTGAATGGGATTGAGCGGTTAAGCGGCTTCTACTAGGATCAGTCTCGCAACTGCGCCAGCCACCTTCACCTTATGACGATCGTTCTCCCCACCCACGATTATGATTCCGTCACCTTCCGTAAATCTTTCCGTCCTATCGGAAAAGGAAATGTCCAGCTCTCCATCCAAGACATACCCAAAATGATCTTTCATGCACCAGCCATGCTCCACGAATTTGTCTGTGAACTCAACCAGACGCAACTTTTTACCATCTCGGACAATAGCTTTGGAGCGGGCACCGACATCCGACTGGTCCCAAGGGAACGCTGAAAAATCTATTCTCGAGATATTCATATGGGCTCCGTATTTCAGCCTTTACAAACCTTCCTGATAAGACTCGGAAACTTCAGGCTATTTTTCCGTGACTAATGGCGCCGTAGATGATACTGAATCACCGTTCTGTGACAGAAAAAATCAAGGTGCTCCTGAAATATTTTCTTGTAATCAAGGCCCAGGAAGGTTTAGTTCTCTTTTAGCCTCCGGCGTGTGACAACAACACAGCTCGTCGAACAGATTCACGAGGGCCTTAGCCTCGCTAAATCGATGTTCATTAGCTTCGCCCAGGCTTGGTTTCGCAAGACTACAACCTTATACAACTCGGGGTATGTTTCCTTAACGGCGTCATGGTTCAAAGCCAGGGACAGAAGTTCGGCAAATCGCGCGTGGATGTGCTTCTGCAAGTTAACCTTGTCCAGACACTTCCTTCCCAGTCCGATCGAATCCGTAAGAAGCTCAATTCGGTGCCACCACAAGGCCGGCAGGTAGATCACGTCACCCGGCTTCAAAACACATTGCATCATCTGGGTTGCTGGATCATCGATAAGGTTGGAAAACTTAAAACTACCTGTTTTGTCGAAGGCGACATAGGCCTTCGGATTCATTACGGACCAATGTTTTTCGCCAACGATCTGAGCATGCATTACATCGATAAAATAGGAATCCTGATGAAACCTCGTGGTTCCCCCGGCCTGTCCTATCCACAGTTGATGATTTGTCGAAATACTCTTGCCATAAAGGTTGCGACGGAAGTCGTATTGCGCTATCAACAGCTCTGGTAAATCTTCTGCCAGGAATGGGCAATCAGCCATGTACAGCCACTCCTGTAAATAGAGTGGTTCACCCGGAATGCTACTTTTCAGCATGTTGACAAATTCAGCGAAGGTCATCTCTCGTGCCTTTTGGCTGTCATAGCTATCGACGGTAACGCTTGCGCTGCCGCACGTCGCGGCCAGGTAATCGAAGCTCCATTTCTTTAAAGCCGGCCAATGGCCCATCAGTCCCTCGATGACCACCGGTTTGGCTTTCTTTCGAAATTCCCGATCAAAGACATGGGGGCTCAAATTAGCGCGACGTTCAATCTGCGGCGCGCTCTTCAGCGCCGTTCGCAAAGAGCCAGTTCGAAAGCTCGACTCGATTCGGGCAATATCGGCTCTCTTCCTGCTTTTGAGCATATTTTGTTCTAGTTCCAAAGTCTTAAACTCCGAATCAAAGGAAAACAAAATCGGTACGGTGGCGTGTTTTGCGCGTTGCCTCAATTCTCTGAGAATGAACACTACAATGTCAATGTACCGAATTGCCTCACAAAAAATCTACTCGAAATGGAATCGTTGCCTCAAATTAGAAATCTACTCGAAATGAGTGAGATAAGCTCCGCCGCTAAGGAGAGCGGCGGGGTGAAAAATGAGGTTCATCGACGAGCAAACCAAGGAACAACTGCGACAACGTTACCAGTTGCTCAATCCGGCGCAACTCAAACGACAGCTCGAGCGGTGGCAAAGAAAGCTACTCGCGACGGCAGTCCGTCCGCGGCGCAATCAAAGACAATCGGCAACCAAACGCCGCGCCGCGCGACAGCCGGCTGTGGAAATGCCGCGCCTGCGGAAAGCGACCAAGAGCGTCGCTTCCCTCAGTCGCTTGGAAAAGTCAGCCCAAAAGGCGGCCTGACTTTCCCACATTCCCACAGCCACTACTACGAGCCATAAACCAGATGCAGAAAGCCAAAACCAAAAACTTTAGCTTGCCAACCAGCGCCGCTTCGCGGCACACTACGCCGCTCCGCGGCTACTTCCTTTCGAGTAGATTTATTTGTGAGGCAACGAATCACTCTTCGAGTAGGTTTTGTTATGAGGCAACGGGTGTACACTGACCTGTTCGTGCAATGGCAGTGCCGACACTCCGATCGCAGCAGTAATGAATGACCTGTAAAGAAGCCATATCGAGCTTTTAATAGGTGCTCGGTTTACCTTCAGCGGTATGTGGTAAACTCGGTCTTCCAAAACCGCGGTAGTTCGGATCACAAGTCTCAGATAAGAGTGAGAACGGGACTGACTTTATTGACGATTGCCCGTTGCCTGTACGGTGGATCGCTATAATCGCGATTCTCCCGAGCGTGGTATAGAATAAATCGAAGTATTGCAAACGTCTCTCACTTTCTTCTGACACGTGTAATAGGAGAAATTCACTTCCACACAAATGGCAAGTCTTTACGGCCACGACATGCTTTCATTTGTGCCCGATTTCGAGAGTTATCTCGGGTCCGCGTTCAAGACTGCCCTCTATTTGTTGACGTATGGGTATCGATATCCTTCCGGAGACGCGGTGGCTTCGCTGGGCCTGTTTGACCGGGCCGCTTTCGAAACGCTCAGCAGGTATCCTGACCTACCGGTAACAACCTCCCCTCCTCAGAGCAACGCGCAATCCGCTCTGTTGATATATCTAAATTGCCTGGGGCGGTTACATATCCGGCGAGCCGACCAGGATATTCAGGACGGTGGCAATAACGAAGTCGTCAGGACGATTGGCTACATTAGCGTCGCTCCAGAAATTATGATTGAGATCCTCGACAATTTTGCGACCGCCACACTGGTTGAAGAACGGAATCTGCAAAGAGTAAGAAGCGCGCTCGACGCGCTGTTTGCGATGGGCGAGCTGTCGCAAGTGCTCGAACAAGTCATCGATCACGTCAAGCACGTCGAAGCCGTTGGTTTTTATGTCGGTGATCGTTTCCTTGCTCGCATGGAACGCTTCAGCAATTTGATTTCTTTAGAACAAGGTCGTACCCCAGGTCTCTTACAGGTGCTCCGTCACAAAGCTTATGCGGATTGGTCGATGGAGGAAGTCCTGATTGTGGCGGCTTTGCATGCACTCTTCCTCTCAGGAAGGTCGATGCGCTTTGAGGAATTCAACGGCGTATCGTTGACGGCGACCGCGCTTGTGAACAAGCTCAACGGTCTCTTGCAAAACTATGCAAGTGTTGGGTGCGATTCCGAAGTGCCGAGCGACATAGACCTTTTTCAACTGGCGCGGATCGTTTTCGCTCAAAGCCTTAAAGCCGAGGGCAGCACGTGGCTTCGTTACCGATGGATATGTGGGTTGAATTTCCAAAAGACTGAAAGGCTTCTGCGCTCAACAGAATCAACCGAAGACCCGCTTGGTTATCTTTCAGAGTTTGGCCAAGACTTCAAAGAACTCGTTGGGCAAATCCCATCCGTTGGGATTTCCGAACAAGAGTTTTTCTCGGAATTGGCCCGCGCCGCGCTCGATCGGGATGTTCGTGCCGTGCCGTTTGATAAACGCGAATTTGCGGCCAAAGGATGGTTCGAATTTCTAATCGAGAAGATCGTCTCGTCAGCAGTGCTCGCGACGAAGGCCGATTACGGCATGTCGAGTTCCATCAGAGACGTTTCGCGTCTATTGGAACCGGATGAAGCAAAGCTGCTGGACGTCATACACGGACTCAACAACCAAGACTTCTTTACCTGTTTTGTTACTAATGGTTTTCGCGACCAGATGGAGAAGAAACTGTCAGATGCCATTGCTCAATCTGTGCAGAGACGCATGATGTACAATCGATGGCATTTCATCCCTGGAAATCTTGCGCGCCGGAACATTGCGGATACCAGACATTGGTTTTACCCTCCGGTGCTGCCGGATCTTGCTATTCACTCGGATGTCCATCACGGTGGACATGTGAGAGCCCGGGTAAAGTACTCAGTGCGGGCCCCGGGACCGGACATGTCGATGTCGCCTTTGCTGATAGCGAACCGGCCCTACCGCGGTTTTTACGATGTTCGGGTGGTCCGTATGGCAGGCCGAGAGTTTACGACCGACGACTTGTTGCGCGCCCGACATCGCACTAAGTGGCTGGAACCACTCTACTCAGTCCTCGTGGAATATCTAACGCGCACCGGTTGCAGGGTGCCGGTCACCGGTTTTCAGCCGGGCAACTACTACGATATTGAATCGCGCCGAACGCACGCGGTTTGACCATAGAGGCGAATTGATCAGGCAAAGACTTTTATGTCTTGGGAAAATATTAAGAATGCGCGGCTCGAAAATGAGCACATCCTGCTCACTCGGATCACGCCGGCTGCCCGAAGCCAACTGCATGACATCGCGTTTGACCCGGAAATCTGGCGCTACTTCGTATCGCGAGTTTCGACTGAAGCCCAGTTTGACAAGATGGTCTCAGAGGCGATAGCGGACACCGATGCGGGCAGACGCATCGTGTTTTGTGTGATCTCTAAACCCCACCATCAGGTTGTCGGCAGTATGAGCTACGGCAATCTTGCGGAGAGTGAGAAACGGCTCGAAATCGGGTGGTCATGGCTCGGGAGACAGTATCGCGGCACGGGTATCAATCGCTGGGCTAAGTATCTCTTGCTCGACTATGCCTTCGAAACTTTGCAGTGCGAGCGAGTCGAATTTAAGACCGACGTCCTGAACATTCAAGCCAGAAAAGCTCTTGAGAACATTGGAGCCAGGGAGGAGGGAGTGCTCCGAAGCTATAACTTCATGCCTGACAACCGGCGTCGTGATGCTGTTTACTACAGTATTCTCAAATCAGAATGGCCCGTAGTAAAGGATGTTTTGCAACACGTGAGTAAGTTCCCTTCAGTCGAAAATTCGGAATCATCGAGGCGCGGTTGAGGGCTGGCACCCAAAATTGGTTCGAAACTTCATCCTGCGAACGTCGCGACGGAGAAATTTACATGGATGTCATTAACGAACTCCGCTTCGGCAGGAGTAATGATACTAAACATAAAATTTACTTCCTCAAGGATGGCGAAGTCCGGTCAATGACGTTGGCCGAGTTTGACGGCAAGGCAAACGCTGTCGCTTCGCGGCTGGATGATCTCGGGGTGGGTAAAGGCGATCGTATCGGAATCAGGTCGACTAATTGCATAGAATGGGCCCTTCTTGATTTAGCGGTTCTCAAGCTCGGCGGCGTTGTGGCAGGAATTGATGTCGGACGCTTTGATATTGGCGCGACTATCGACAGGTATGGCCTGCGATGGATGTTTGTAGAACGTCCCACGGAAACGCTCCCCCAAGTCCTGGCGATGGAAACAGTCAGTGAATGGGCCAGAGTCGCTCAAGAAAGTCATTCCTTCCCTGCCGATGCGTATCAACCAACTGATATCTGCGCGCTCAAGTTCACCTCGGGCAGCACGGGACCGCCCAAGGGCATGGAAGCCACCGTAGCCGGCATTAACGATTCATTGACCTCAATACAAGCGATGTTCCATCACAGCGATGACGACAACATTCTGGTCTTCCTAAGGCTAGCTCAACTCCAACAGCGCTACTGGATTTATTCGGCTCTCGCGTTTGGTCACGATGTCACGATTACTTCGCTGGATCAAGTGATGGAGGTAGCCCAAACGGTCCATCCCTCTATCATCATGGGTGTGCCGGGTTTCTTTGAAGATGTAAAACGGAATCTAGAAACCACGGTGAACCAGGTATTGGAAGATCACGCGGTACGACAGCAAGCAATTCAATTCGTGTTCGGCGGTCGAATTCGATATCTTTGGACTGGATCAGCTCCGGCCAGCCGAGCATTACTCGACTTCTACAACGACTGTGGAGTGCCGCTTTACCAGGGCTATGGACTAAATGAAACGTGCATCGTCGCTAAGAATTGTCCGAGCGCAAATCGCATCGGCAGTGTCGGTCAAGTATTACCAAACAAGACTGTGCGTTTCAACGATCAGGGCGTGTTAATCGTAGGAAGTAGCAATCCCATTATCCGAAGCTACTCGTGGTGCTCTGCTGGTGACAACGAAAAGACGTTCCTCTCGTCCGGCGAAATAATAACCTATGACCTTGGTTACCTGGACGATGACGCATATTTATATATTCTGGGCCGAGTTGACGATCTCATTGTGCTCAGTACGGGACGCAACGTTCTCGTAGGTCCGGTTGAAGATCGCCTTCGAGACAATCCCGAAGTACACGAGTGTGTGCTGTACGGTCATGGCAAACCGTTCCTGACGGCGCTAGTATCACCGGCGTCCGAGGCGTTTGACTGGGCACGCATCGAAAACCATATTCGGAATACAAACACCACTTTGTTTCCGGAACAACAGATCCGCGGTCTTGTCATATCCCCTGAGCGATTTTCGATCGAAAACGGATTACTAACTTCGCAGTTTAAGCCCATCCGCAAGGAAATATATGCGCGGCTCGAGCGCGAAATAGGAACTGTATATGAAGCGGCGGGCGGCAAAGTCTTGTGGACGGGCGCGTATGGACAGTAGGTTTTTCTGAAATCTCGGATGCGCAACGATTTCCGAAAAAGCTCAGGCCGTTACAACTCATCATTAGTTTGCGTTAAGGCAGTAAGATGCGAATTCAGGATTGTGTCTTCAAGGTGGGTGACGAAAGACTGACGGGCACCAAGCTATATGCTGCCTCGGGCAAAGAGCCGAGTGTCATCTCATTTCATGGGTTTGGACAGACGGCAAGCCGCGCACGCATTCGATACGTTTTGGATTATCTCGCGCAACACGGCGTGTCATCAGCATGTTTCGACTTCTCTGGAAACGGAGATAGCACAAACTTTGAATCCGCGACCTTGAATCTGAGAAAGAAACAAGCTTTGGCGGCCGCGAAGGAACTGGGCCGCAAACAAGGTTCACTGGCAATTATAGGAACGAGTATGGGAGGATTTATCGCTGCGATATTGGCGCCGCAACTTAAACCGCGTAGTCTGGTGCTATTCTCTCCGGCAGTCTACCCAGAAGACGCCATGGGCCTCAAGCTTGATCAGAAATTCCCGATGGCAGCACGAGCGTCGGGAACCTATTTGAATTCTCCGGCATTTCGAGCATTAAGCACGTTCAAAGGAAAGTTGCTGATTGTCGCCGCCGAAAGGGATACAATACTTCCCAGAGATGTGATCGATCTCTATGTGGAATCCGCGCGATCAGCAAGGTGTACGAAAGTGATCAAGCTTGACACGACTGAACATAAGGTCAACTTGTGGCTAGAAGAACACGAGGAAGAGAGAATTCAGGTTTTGAGCGAAGTATTGGCTGTAACGGCCGAGGATTAGAGGGCGAGGAATGAGAGGGGGGAAATGAAATTTGCGTGCTGTTCTTCTGGTTGACGACAGTGTCTTTGAAAGTAGTGACCCGAACTTTGCAAAACACCAGTGGCCAAAGTATGCGGCGGCAGAATTCTGCGTCAGTCACGCGTTGCGAAGCCTGGGGCACGAGGTGGTTGGCGTTCCGGCAACTGTGGACATCACCGATACGCTAAAGAACATTACCGCGGCCAAGCCAGACTTCGTTTTTAATTTGGTCGAAGAGATAGGCGGAAATAGACAGCACGATGGTCTCATTGTTCAAATCCTGGGACTTATGAAGATTCCTTTTACCGGAGCATCGTTTGATGCGTTGATGATTGCCAGAAACAAACAGCTTTCCAAATTGGTGGTGGCTAATGCCGGCGTTCTTGTTCCGAAAGGCGTCGTCATTCTTAAAGATTTGAAGTTCTTAGCAAGTGATTTAACATTTCCTGTCATTGTAAAGCCGGCGTATACGGATGGGTCAGAGGGGATAACTTCAAGATCATACGTCAAGACTGCGGCCCAACTTCAACGTCGCCTATCAGAATTTAGGCGATGGCTGCCGGTCATATGCGAAGAATATATTCCCGGGCGGGAAATTATCGTCACTGCTTCAGGCACGAAAACAGTTACGATTGATTCGATTTGTGAAATGGTGTTTCCGGAGAAAGCGCCAGTGAGGTTTGCGACAGATCAGGCAAAGTTCGATGCCAAATATCGAGAGCGCTTCGGAATAGTTTATCAGACACCCACACGACTTCATGCACCGGTTAAGAGGATAGTGGTAGATGCCGCGAGAAAAGCTTACCGTGCCCTTCGCATCGATTCATACGCGAAGCTGGAGTTCCGGGTAAGAGACCGAAAGGTTGTATTTATCGAAGCAAACCCGAATTCCCAGATGAATAGGTTTGCAAAATCGACGGATTTTTCTGCGATCGGCTATGAGAACTTCGTAAGGAAAATTGTCAGAATGGCGCTAAGTCGCGTCCATTGAGGATGAGTCTTCATTGAATGCATGGCTCATAGCAATTACAGTCTCGGTCTCAGTCGTCGGCTGAACCGTGGCAAGGACGCCTAGGACAAGCTCGAACCTGAGCGCGTTTGTTTGCAAGATGGGGGCTAAGATGATGGCGGTCCGTGTAACATCGCAGGTCCAAAATCCCAAGCTGGCACTTAATTAGTGAAGTTGGTACTAAGATACATGCTTGAAGACGACTGTTCGAGCCAATGGCTTCCCGAAACTACTTGGGCTAAACATTCAGGCGATTAAGGGCGGCTCAACTATCTTCCAAGTGACGTGGCTGCATCAATTACTGATCATGTGTCACAGATCCGTTTTGGCCATAGTAGCTTAGACTAAGGGGCGACACACAGAAGTTGAAACGTTACTTTCATTTGTTCACCAGCCGCCCAGAAAAAGGTTGCGAAGAGTGTCCAGTGTGGGGAGCCAGACTGGACAACATTGGGGTCGATGATAGGGCCAAAAAGAGGCCAACACATTTCTTAGCGTTTTTGCTAAGTTCTTTAGGCGCGAAAATATAGAGACAATAAGCTCTACCACTGAGCGAATGGAGCGTGAATCCCTCCCAGGACGGTTGCGACCAACTGTATATGCGAAAGACCGCGCTGTCGCGCGGTCTTTCGCATTCTTGTTAGGTTTGTCGCACCTTTCTGATTTACCTAAGCTGGTGATGGTATTGGCAGGTTAAGTGAAGATTTAGAAACCTGGCTACCATGTGGCGCTCAAAGAGGCGCAATCCCTAACACGCACGGTAGGCGCTGTACGAAATTCTTTAAGTTGACAATACCGTGGCCCTCTCTAGAGGATTTGAGGGAGTGACCGGTCCTGGAATGCCTGTCACAACTAAGGCACAACGGGGCGCTGAGTGCAGAGAGGGTACGGTCAACTTAAATCACGGACGAAACGAGGAATGCTGATAATCTTAGGCGTGTTGACAGTGGGTGTATTCTAAAAGCTGTGGGACAATCTGTGGGACAGCGCCAGGTCCCATGGAGAGCCCAAAAGGGAAGTGATTGTAGTTGTTGGAGTTAGTAAAGCCCGCGGGCGTAGCTCAATGGTAGAGCGCCAGCTTCCCAAGCTGGATGTTGCGGGTTCGATCCCCGTCGCCCGCTCCATTTTTCCTCAGTAAAATCACAAATCCTGATCGCTGATCGCTTCCAAATCACGACCGTCCCCCAAAACGTCCCCCAGCTCCATCTGAAATCACTGATTTCTGCTGAGTTTTGGCGCGCTCTTTGCACTACGCGGAAGTCATGGATTACACAACCACAATTTCCAAGAGACGGCGGCACAACAAAGTGGAATACTTGGCCCGCCTGAGATACTACGATGCCGAGAGCGGAGCGAGAAAAGAAAAGTCCAGAAGTGCTCCAACCATCTCCGAAGCCAAGCGTCTCCTAAGAGACATGGAAGACGAGTTTGAGTCTGGTGGACAGACGGCTATGGAGTCCGACCAGATGACCTTTGCCGAACTCGCGAAGCATTGCAAAGAGACCCGTTATTGCGAGGCTCAGTTTGACAGCGAAGGCCGCAAGATCATTGGCGTGAGGGCGTGAGGGGCAAAGACACGATCGACTCTCACATCAAGGCGTTGGAAGAGTATTTCGGCTCAGACAAACTGCGAGAGATTCGAGTAGCTAGTCTGCGCGCTTATCGAAAGCACCGTCTCTTCTGCAAGAACCGAAGTGGTAAGCGGCTGTGTGTAGCCACAGTTAACCGTGAGTTGTCCACCATGCGGGCAATGCTGAACGAGGCAATGGTTAACGACTGGATTCTGGTGAATCCCTTCAAAAAGGTGCGTCCTGGTGAATTGATCAGTGTTGCCGACGAGCGTAGGCGGGAAACCATCCTAACACCCGCCGAGGAGAAGGTGTTGCTCGCAGCCTGCGCCACCCACTGGCGGCGACATCTGAGGGTATTAGTCATCGCAGCGTTAGACACCGGCGCTCGTCAAGGTGAACTGCTGAAGCTTCGTTGGTCAGACATCGCCTTCGATGAGGGCGTAATTAAGAACGTTACCAGCTATAAGGGTAAGACCGTCCAACGGCGCGAAGTGCCGCTTACCGGGCGTCTCAGAGCAGCCTTACTTGATCTAAAACAAAAGCGCGGGGCGGCTACTTTCAAACGAGGCCGCACATCTGGAAATAAGCCGGACAACGCGCTTGTGTTCGGCGTCACCAACAACGTGCAGAACAGCTGGCGGGCAGCCAGAAAAGACGCGAACTTAGAGCACCTCCGGTTTCATGATCTACGTCACACTGCCGCCACTCGATTAGCACAGACGATGCAACTCGCCCTGGTCGGCCAAGTTCTCGGACACAGCGATCCCAAAACCACTCATCGCTATGTCAACCGAACTCGCGACGTAATCAAGCAAGCCGGCCTTGCTCTGCAGAACTGGCAACAGCAAGACTCCGTAAACTCAGAGCCAATCATTGAAACATCGGGAGTCAATTAGACAAAGGGCAAAACCCTTTGAACGACTCTTCGAGCCTAATGGACGGCAGTCACTCTTGCTTTTCGTTCTGCCAGTAGCAGGTATTGTTCGAGGTGGGTTTGTCCGACGATTCGGCGAGTTCCGATTTGGTAATAGCCAAGCTTACCGCTATCCATGAGCCGAGAAACGGTTGCCGGATGTACCCCGATAACTTGTGCGACTCTGGCGATCGAGAATTTCTGCTCAGTTGTTTTTGATGCGGCGATTTCAATTTCTTGCTGCATGACGGTTTCAGGAATGAGCGCATTACCAGTGTCTTAACCGTCTTTCAATCCCCATGCCATTTCTTGCGATAGATGTTAAGGTCACGGCGTTTGAATCCGAATGAGGACAAACGTTGGTTTTGTCAGGATCTCTGAATTGGCTCAGGGAGTAGAAAGAAGCAGCGCTCGTTACCTGTAGCGAAATGCATAATGACTTTATCAATTTTTGCGAATGGAATCCGCTGCGAAGACTTGCAGAACCGCATCGGTCACTTTTTCTGCTGCCGTTTGATCTCCTTGGCGGTGCTGTAGGCAAAGTCTCGGGCTTCGTTCGTTTCGGTGTCGAAGCGTTTCTTGATTTCGGCATTGCTCACGCCCTTCTCTTTTAGACCGGAGGCTAGAAGTTCCCAAGCCGCTTTTCGTCCAGCTCGACTCTCTGCGAACATATCCTGTAGCAGCGCCAGACTCACGTCTTGTACGCGCAGTGAGGTTTCTCCTTGCAGCACAAGTTTGATTAAGAGTGCCTGAATCGCCACAAGGGTTTCTGAAGCGGACCCTTCAGTCAGCCCCTTGTCCACTTCTTCATGCGCAACCTTGCGTCGCCGGGCGATAAGTGCTTCATCGATGAGCTTCCTTAGAACGGTTGATTCTTTTTCACCGGTATCGGCCATGATCTGACCGATTGCGTCGAACTGATCGACCCACGGATTGAATCCATACGTTTTGGTTTTGGAGATTACTCTTTTGGCCTTCCTCATCGCTTCCTTATCCTCTCCGCGCTGACCTTAGAATCTCTAATCTCAGGATGAAGTTTACATCAGACCTCAAAACCGCTAAACACCTGATATTAGTTGAGTTGTTGAAAACCTTAGAGAGTCTAGGCAAAAACTCTAGAGTTCTTAAAACTCTAAGGTCAAGGAATTCAACAACTTCACCTTGAACATAAGTCCAAAAATAACCCCCTATCCTGTCCGCTCATTAATCTCCTTCTCTAAGGTCGCTTGTACCATCCGACCGACAGGTCGAAATCAGATCAGAACTTGATCGATCTCGTGTCCTCCCAGAGCCGGTCAACTTGGCAGAATTGCAAAGCAGTTAAATCTCCGTAGTGACAGGTCAACCAGAATCAAAACCCACCGTGGACAATGACGGGGGCGCGCCTTGAGAGCGCGCAAACCACGATCTGGGAATAGGGAGGTTTTTGTCCTCATCTTCCTAGAACCGTCTTATCGTCCCTAGGGTGAAACGAACCATAGAGGTAAGCTCAAAGAGGTGGTAATAGTATTAAGACTTCTCACAGGCGCGCGGAAGCAAAGGGCGAAGCATCCAGATTATCCGGAAAGCACACCAGAGCAAGAACTACTACTTTAACTTATACAGATGGCCAGCGAGATTGGCATGATAACGCCGGCGCAGAGTGCCCAGCGGAATCAGTGGAAGCGGATTGAGGGTTTCCCTACGGCGGCGCAGTCGTGCAGCTACCCTTGGGCGCAGGCGCATTAGTCGCCGGAACCGGTCCTGATTCCAATCAGCTCGTGCCTCTCTCAGCTCGCGGTCTAAGCGCGTGAGAAGAGTCATAGCCTCGAAAGCAAGTTTTCGGTCGGGTTTCCAGAGCAGGCGCGGCGAGGTCGTCACCAACGGATAGACATAACAGCGGATAGTTAAAGCGCCGCCGCTGGCGTCTGCTGCGCGTGGGTCTGTGCGTTCTTCGATGCAATTGATTGAACTCGTCAGCATCGCTTCGCCTCTCATCCGAAGTCCAAAGCCAGTTGTATTTCCTCTACATCGCGCGGAACATCAGAACGTCGCGCAAAGTAAAAGGCCGGTAGCGTAAGGCCAAACTCGGCATCTTCAATGTCTTTGGCTATCGCGACGACTGACGATTCCGGCTCGCTCGTCGGCTCGGGCGTCGCGACGGAGATAAACCACTCGTCGAGGTCAACAATCTGAGGCGGTGCCAATTCGCTCGGCTCAATCTCCACAAGCGCTGATTCGTCGTCGGCGAAAGCGTCGCTGACCATGACTGGATAGCGAGCAAGCAATTCAGTGAGTACGGCGACACCGGCTTCTTCGTCAGTCGGAACAAAGAATCGCTGCTTCCAATCGATTTGCTCATTGATTAGCCCAAGGCTGCGAACCTCGGCGAACCTGTATGGATCGACTCCGATTAGCTCAATGGCTGGCTCTCGGTGAATCACTTTGCGGCAAAGCTTCAAACCGGAAACGAGCGTGACTTCTTCGCCTTCGTCCAGGATGCCGGTAAAGATTTCTTCGGGGTCGCGCAGGTCACGAGTCGCGCCAAGCGCCGCGACAATGGGGCCAACCTGCTCTTGGGGGATTCGAATGCCGACAATTCGCTGCCCGTCGTCTGTAGTAACTCGGACTACGCGGAGTCTTGCTTCTTCGTGGGTTTTGAATCGCTGCCACAGCGGAATGATTGCGCCACCTATGATGTGCGTCTCGTGTGTTTCAATCGGCGGCACAGACGCGTGTTTCTCGATCCACCAGTCACGGGCTTTCGATGGAATCACGGCGCGGTACTTGTCCTTTAGTTCGTCGTCATGAATGTAGGTACTTCGCGCGGCTTCGGGTTTCCAGACTGCGAATGTGCGGTAGCTATTTCCATTCTCCGCATTGGTGTGGAGTCCAGATTCGATTGCCAGAATGAAGTGACGATTCTTTCGGTGGCGAAAGAAGGCTCCCGTCTTTCGCTTCCGCACGCGCTCGGCTTCGTAAAAGCTAACGGCCTTCGAGGGCACATCAATCTCTAAGGTGTAGTGCGTGGTTTGGGCGTTGGTGATTTCGTCGATATGCACTACGCGGTGAGGTTTGGCGATCCGAATCGCAAGCGCTTTGATATCCGTCACTCCTTCGTCAAATGTGCCATTCGCCTTCGCATACCTCACAGTCTGATCGAACAAATCCACAAAGTGATCAAACAGCGCATTCTGGTGATCCACGTCGACCGCTAATACTCGATTCAGGAATCGCGGTACGTTGTAGAGGTCGTCTTTGCGTACTTCTTCGCACCCGTCGCGGTTGCGGACAAGTAAGCCAATATCGCGCAAAGTCTGTCGTGGGTTCGCGAGGCCTGGTACATTGCCGCTTTCGACTATGCGCCTGAGCATGAGGCACAAAGCCGCTCGCCCTTCTTCCGTCTCAAAGTTGTACTTCGCGAGATCGCCACTATCGGCACTGCGGCGGTCGCCTTTGGTCAGTGCACCCAGACTGCCGAGCCTTCGCGCGATCGTAGAGCTAAAGCGCTTTTCGCCGCCTAATTCGGTCGAGAGTAGGACGTACTCTGGCGGCATAGCCTGATCTGATCGGTGCGTCCGGCCAAAGGTCTGCATCTGCTTGTCGGCAGACCAGCCAAGCTCAAGCGTGACGTGGACTCGGCGCTGTCGGTTTTCCGCGCGATTAGAAGCATGAAGCGAGATTCCCATAGCGGCGGCATCGCTGATAATTGCAACTCGCTTCTTGCGTAATTGAAACTGTGCCATTTCGTGAACGTTGGTTCGGTGCATGGCTACACCTTCGGGATTGCGTTTCTTGTACTCAACTCGTCCCTGTGAGTCGCGAATCAAGCGCCGCGTTCGTCCAGTTAGTTCGGCAACATTGCGCTCGCCAAAGTGATTGACAAGCTGGTCAAGTGGGTTCTCCGGCAACTCCAAAGCTGATAGGCCGTCGATAGCTTCCTGCTTCATGCGCAAGGCTTCTTTGCTCTGTACGGCGTTGCCTTTGCCGTCTTTCACTGGTACTTGGATCGTTCGCCCTGTGCCTGGGTCGGTTACGTCCTGATAGAGCGTCGTTGGGAATCCGCGATCGACCATCGCGGCAATTACTTCGCGTGGTGAAAAATCCAAGTCCTCAAGCATGCCGCCGTTAGCTGTGGCCTTCGCAACTTGCTCCTTCGTTCGTGCCTCGCCGGTTCCTACCAGAGAGATCACTACTGATTTGCCTTCGTTCAAGGCGGCTTCGGTTTCCGCTATCACGCTCGGCACTTTGAAAGCGCAGATAACTTGGCGAAAGAACCGCTGATGATCTCCCCAAAACTTATTGAGGGCGATCGCGCGAGCGCGGGGCCCGCCGTTTGTCACCTCTAAGGCGGCGTCAATGTTCCTTAGCACGCTCTGCCACGCGTCGGCGGCGCGGTTGTACCAGTTTCACTTAAAAGCCTGGCATGAACATCTGGATGCGCCCATAGAGCCGTCTCGGCGACCAGGACACTCAAATGAATGTTATGACGCTGTGCTGCTTCGATAAGCATCTCAGAAGCTACGTATCTCGCAGGCATGATTTTCCAGCTCCTTACTAATCTGCCACGGTGATCGTCGACAACGAAACAGTTCCGTCCAGATTACCTTTATCTTAATTCAAATCGGACATCGCCCTCATTCCGCTTCGCTCCATTCCAGCCGAGTAGCTTGATTTAGTTTTCCCCCTTCCTTCGTTCTCAGCTTCGCACGGGAGCCCATCACCGCAACCTCCATTACGCAGGCTCCATTCCGGTTCTCCACTTCGTTCCGACCTTGCAGGTGCGGTGCTGAGCGCCCACCCGTGCTGCGCCTCCACTACGGAAGGGGGAAAACGCATTTTACAAGCCAAAGACCAACAACCCTTGTAGCGAAAGGAGCACCAACCATGCAGCGATACGCCACCAAACCAGCGCCCGACGTTCCCAAGTGGTCAGCCTTCTTAGTTGAAGCAGTCAACAAGCCAGGTCTGATCATGGAAGCTTATTCCGCGTTTCACAACTACTCGATCGGCAATCAAATCCTCGCCCTCGTGCAATGCCAATTGCGCGGACTCGAACCCGGCCCGATCAATACCTTCCCCTGATGGCAAGCACTAGGACGAACAGTCAAACGCGGCGAGCGAGCCTTGATCCTTTGCATGCCGATCACTCGTAAGGTTCGCGATGAGGAAGCACCGCAGAGCGAAGGCGAGAACGGCGAGCGCACATTTACCAGCTTTATGCATAAGGCTCGCTGGTTCGCGATTAGCCAGACCATCGGCGACGAATTCGCCGCGCCACGCTTGCCGGAGTGGGAAGCCGAGCGAGCGCTTGCCGCTCTCGACATTGAAAGGATCGCCTTCACCGATACGGACGGCAACTGTCAAGGATACGCACGGAAGCGACAGATCGCGATCAATCCCGTGGCGCAACTTCCGCACAAGACAGTATTTCACGAAACGGCCCACGTCATTCTAGGCCACACCAACGAAGCCGATTTTGCCGACACCGAACGGACGCCGAGGAACTTGCGCGAAGTAGAAGCCGAGTCCGTCGCGCTGCTTTGCTGCGAAGCCTTGAACCTTGAAGGCGCGGACTATTGCCGAGGCTATATCCAGAACTGGCTATGCCCCGCGATTGGCTACAACGGCGACGCCATCCCCGAAAAAAGCGCTCAGAAGATTTTCCGCGCCGCAGATCAAATCCTGCGAGCCGGACGACTACAGGCCAGCGAGAACGAACAAGAGCAGTGAGAAACCAGAAGGGGCTAGGAAAGCGCGTCAACGCTCGCCTAGCCCAGGCACCAACTTTAATCCGACTAGGAGAAAAATCGATGCGACGAAACCATAGCACAACCACCCAAACCAGCGTGACGCGCTTTGCGCTAGGTCAAACTTTCATCACGCCCGGAGCCGAAGAAGCGCTCCAGATCGCCGGACAAACAGCGATTGAGTTCTTGCGCCGTCACATGTCCTGCGATTGGGGAGAGCTTTCCGACGACGACTTACGCGAGAACGAGCTTTCGCTTGAGCAGGGGTTCCGACTGTTGAGCAACTACCAAACCGGAAAGGGCCAACGGCTTTGGATTATCACCGAAGCAGACCGTAGCGCAACTACGGTCTTGCTCCCGAGCGAGTACTAAACCGAACAACCGAAAGAAAAGAGCAGCGCGGGTGTTACCACCACCCGCGCCGCTTACACCGTGACTTTGCCCAACTTCAAGGAGAAAGCCAGATGCCAGATCAGAGTACAGGTCTTTGCGCGGCCAGAACAAACGCGCTTGTCTGCAATATCCACGAACTCATCACGCCCCATTTTCCTCAGTAAATTCTTAACGTCAAATTCAAAAGTCACGCGAACGCTAGAAACGTCCCCCCAAACGTCCCCCACATGCTCTCTCGATTTTGGGTCGCCGGAAATGTCAGCCTCTAGAGATGAGACTCACAACGGATTTTAAGAACGTTGGAGACGGCATCACCTGGTCTTACGAAACGATATGAACCAGTATTTACGCGCCTAGCGGTCGTCGAGGTATCGCTTCGGCTGGCTTCGTATCAACACGTACCGCCACCATCTTAGCCCCATCTTCGTTCCGTTTGGGAGTGCCCATGGCTTCCAGGCGGATACTAGCATTGCTTTAGTGACCTAGCGTGCGCGTGGGCGCGCCGAAGGCGACTAACAATAGTGAGAGCTATGGATATTTAGGCGGTTGGCTGTGCAAGAGCGAGCAAAAGCACGCTGGGTCTGCGAAACGACCAAGCGAAAAATTTTGTCGGCCACCCAAGAAGAGTTGCTATGAAGAAAAGTTGCTATTGACATAACGATCTTATTTCGCATAGAGTCCGCAGCGCAGCTCTCAACACTTGTCGGTTGCCTGGTTTTCGGGTCTGAGCCTGAAGTCTCGACAAGAATGTGCATGGCTTCCCGATGTCGTACGCCACCACATTTGGCAGTCTCAGTTTTGCACGCTCCAAAAATTGATTAGTTCGGTGATATGGGCACGCAGCTTCTTACCATCGTAGCCCCGGACCAAGGTAAGTCCTTGCGACCCTCAAGCTAGCCGGAAGGACCAAATTATGAATCCCCCTGCCCCCATGCGCCTTTCCGCATTCTTTAACCGTCTAATCCGGACAACGCGCCTTGAAGCGGCCAGAGTTAGCTGGAGATCGGTCTCTTGCCAACTATTGTCGCTGCTGCTGACGTACGCGCTGCTTTTGCAATTGGTTCCGCGTGTAGTTACGGCGGCGCCGTCCCAGCCGTCCAGGCCTTCACGTGAAAAGCAGGTTGCAAAGAGCCTTAGATCAGACATCGCGAATGCAGGGGCGGAAGGATCTAGGTATGAGACAGTTCCGTCAGCCTCCGCGGGCGGCGATGTCTCGCCCGCGACGATCACGGACGCCGTAGTGTCGCGGCATAAACCAACATTCAATAGCGGACGCATCGAAGGCACGCTCCGCGTGCTGCTGGGCGAATCATTCACAATTGGCGGAAACACGCAAATAACTTCCGATTTGTATCTGCCGGGAACTCCGACAATTCAGTTGAGCGGCAGCGCACAGGATGGTGGAACTGTTAGTGACGGAGGCTCGGCCAGTCCGGCGAGCTATACAATAAGCTTGACTGGGGGTGTCAATCTGCCTGGACGCATCCACACTCAGGTTGACGCCCTGCAACTCCCGACTGACTTCCCAACTTCGGTGCCCGCCCCCAGTGGGACGCGAATCGTTACCGTTCATTCGCAGTCAGAGGTAGGTGGAATCGGAGATTGGCTGACCGTACGCGACTTGAACGTGACAGGTGCGCACATCACCATCAACGTGCCGCCCGGAAACTACGGCACATTTACCATCAACGGGAACAGCCAACTAAATTTCACTGCCGGCACCTACAACTTCTCAAACACTTTCAATCTCGACGGCAGCGCCACGCTGCAAGCCACCGGACTCGTGACGATCAATGTCGGTCAAAACCTAACGGTCAACAGCGGTGCGATAGCGCTAGGCAGCTATACGTCTCCCGGCGATTTGCACTTGAACGTTATGGGATCGCTGCTAAACGTCAACGGTAGCAGCCAGGTGTCGGGATTAGTGCGCGCTTACAACGGCACGGTTACTCTGAACGGGACCAGCCAGGTTCGCGGTCAGGTAATCGCCAACGGCATCACGCTCGCTGGCGGCAAAGTCATCGGCGCGGTTTGGCCCGCGCAATCCGCTTGTGGCCTGGCTGTTTTCGGGCCCCGCCGCTTTGATCGGACGACAGGCCCGCCTAACCAATATGTGGAACAGTTCGCGTTGCCCTCAGGAGTGAGTTCACCTTACACCCTGCACATACAGAACGGTGAGTTGAGTGGTTCGAACCGAGTCTCGAGCGCGACGGTGAAACTCAATGGAGCCGATGTTCTAACGCCGAGCGATCTCAATCAAAATGTCGCGGGTCTGGATCGAACGGTCACGCTGGCAGCCAACAACCAGTTGGATGTTCGCGTGGCGAGCAGTCCCGGTTCCTACCTGATTATCAACATCTGCGGCACAGTACCGGTGAGCGACACCACGCCACCAACGATCTCGATCACTTCCCCTGCTAACAATTCAACGACGACCGTCACACAGACCGCGGTAACAGGAACAGCGACGGACCTTGGTCCCGGCGCTTCAGGCGTGGCGCGCGTTTATGTGAACAACGTCGAAGCGGCTTACAACTCCGCCGATGGAACGTGGACCATCTCAAATGTGTCCCTGGCCCTGGGAAGTAATCAGATTGTTGCGCGCGCGGTCGATCAGGCGGGCAATCAGGCAACTGCCATCATCACTGTCACGCGACAATCGCCAACCAATCACGCGCCGACTGCCGATGCCGGTCTCGATCAGACGCTGACCTTACCGCAGACAGCATCGTTGCACGGTTTGGCGACCGACGACGGCTTGCCGAGTGGAAGCACGTTGACCACGACGTGGAACAAGGTCGCTGGACCCGGGACGGTAACCTTCACTAATGCGAACGCGCTTAATACGACTGCGAGTTTCAGCAGCGCGGGAACCTACGTGCTCCGTTTGACGGCAACCGACGGAGCGCTCTCGACGACCGACGATGTCACCATAACTGTGCAGCCGCAGAACCAGCCGCCCACAGTAAGCGCAGGTCCCGATCAGATAATTGCCTTGCCTCACACCGCAACGCTCAACGGCACTGTCACCGATGACGGACTGCCCGCCCCCGCCAGCCTTAGTACAGCCTGGAGCGAAGTTAGTGGCCCCGGTACCGTGACGTTCGAAGACGCGACGTTAACAGATACAAACGCCACGTTCAGCGTGGCCGGAACTTATGTGCTGCGACTGACCGCCAATGACGGAGAACTCTCGGCGAGGAGCGACGTGACCATAACCGTCCAGCCGGAAAATCACGCGCCGACGGTTAGCGCAGGTCAGAATCAGACGGTCTCGCTACCAAACGCGGCCGTTCAACTCAGCGGTTCAGCATCAGACGATGGCTTACCCTTCGGCAGTTCGCTCACCGTTTCCTGGAGCATGGTTAGCGGACCGGGCTCAGTTGTCTTCGACAATCCGAATAGTACGGCGACGGTCGCGCATTTTGCAGTCGCCGGAACTTATGTTCTGCGGTTGACGGCTAGCGACGGTGAGTTGAGCAGTAACGCCGATGTAAACATTACCGTCACTCCACCGAATCAAGCGCCCACGGTGAACGCCGGCGCGGATCAAGCGGTCACATTGCCGAATGTCGCTAATCTCAACGGTACAGTTGGTGACGACGGACTGCCTCTCGGCAGTAGTGTGTCTACTGTATGGAGCACGGTCAGCGGCCCAGGCACAGTCACGTTCGCAAATCCGAATGTCACGGTCACTACGGCTTCGTTCAGTGTCGCTGGCAGTTATGTGCTTCGGCTGACGGCGAACGACTCGCAACTTAGCACTAGTGACGACATCGCGATCACGGTAAATCCCCAGAACCAACCACCCACTGTCAACGCCGGACCAGATCAAACCATTACATTGCCCAACACTGCGCAGCTAAATGGCACGGCGACTGATGATGGACTCCCGACCGGCAGCACTCTCTCTCTATCGTGGGGCAAAGTCAGCGGACCCGGAACAGTCACTTTCGGCAGTCCGAATGCGGCAGTCACCAACGCGACGTTTAGCGTTGCTGGATCTTATACGTTGCGTTTGACCGCCAACGACTCACAACTCTCAGCGAGCGACGATGTCGTGGTTACAGTAAATCCGGAAAACCACGCACCCACGGTTAACGCAGGTCCAGATCAAACAATCACACTGCCAAGCTCGGCGAATCTTAACGGAAGCGTCAGCGATGATGGTCTGCCGTCGGGTAGCAGTGTAGCAAGCACGTGGACCAAAGTGAGCGGGCCGGGAACTGTCACCTTTACCAATCCAAATGTGACTGTTACTACAACTTCCTTCAGTGTGGCCGGCAGTTATGTGCTTCGGCTGACGGCGAACGACTCGCAACTTAGTACTAGTGATGACATCACGATCACCGTAAATCCACAGAACCAGCCTCCGACCGTTAACGCCGGCGCAGATCAAACCATTGCGTTGCCCGGCACCGCGCAACTGAATGGCACGGCAACTGATGATGGCTTGCCAACAGGCAGCAGTGTGTCTATATCGTGGAGCAAAGTCAGCGGACCCGGAACAGTCAGCTTCGGCAGTCCGAACGCCGCGGTCACCAACGCGACGTTTAGCGTTGCTGGATCTTATACGTTGCGTTTGACCGCCAACGACTCACAACTCTCAGCGAGCGACGATGTAATAGTCACGGTTAACCAGGAGAACCACCCGCCGACGGTAAATGCTGGAACCGACCAGACGATTACTCTGCCCAGCATTGCGAATCTTAATGGGAGCGTTAGCGACGACGGATTGCCCACAGGCAGCAGCGTAACGAGTACGTGGACCAAAGTGAGCGGGCCGGGAACAGTTACGTTTGGCAATCCCAACGTCACCGTGACCACGGCTGCCTTCAGCGTATCGGGAAGTTATGTGCTGCGTCTCACCGCCAGCGATTCAGAACTTACCGCCGCCGCCGACATAACGGTCATTGTTATTGATTCACTTGCGCCGCCGGTCGCCAATTTCGTAGTTCCCGAATCGACCGGGACTGCCGGAGCTTTTGTCATCGCCCCAGTCGGCTCGAATGTCGAAGCACTTCTGGATAACGACATCGCAACTTCCTGGAATACGCCAGGGATCGACAATCAATTCGCGACCCTACAGTTCTTCGATCCGCAGATGGTCTTCATCGATCGCGTGCGCCTGCAAGCGAGAAACGGTGTTGCCAACGATGCGACGCTGAAGGACTTTGATGTCCAGGTCTCATCCACAAATTCCAGCGACGCCAGCTTCGCCACGGTCTTCAGCGGCACGCTTCTCAACAACGGCCAGTTGCAGGAGTTTGTGTTTCCCGGCGGACCGGCGCGCGCGCGTTTTATTAAGTTACTGCTTAAAAATAGAAATGGCAGCCCCGGCAGTATCCAACTCGGCACTTTCAATCCTGTGGCGGTCGGGAGTGTCGACAACATCATCTCGCTGCCTGGGCAGACAAACGCAGCGCTCAGCCAGTCTCCCGGCCTGATCGCGAATGGCGCTGCAATCTACGAGTCCACTTATGCCGGCGGCAGTAGTTCGGCGAATGGTCTGCTGGGTTACTACAACGGTGGTTGGATTGCGCCCGGCCTCACAAACCAGTTCGCGACCATTCAGCTCGCCGGCGGCAAAGTCTATACGCTTGACGGGATAAAACTCGCCACCGACTTCAACTCCGGGTACACCTACCAAACGGCCGTCAAGGATTTCGAGGTTTGGGTCTCGACCACTACTCCCGACGCTGCTTCTTTCACGAGAGTCTTGTCAGCGTCGTCGGCCTTCGTTGGCCGCGTGCAAACTTTCATGTTTCCCGGCGGGCCGGTGCAGGCGAGGTACGTCAAATATGTGCCGCTGAACAACTTTGGCGGCGGCCCTACTATCAACACTCTAGTTTTCGATGTGATTGCCGAAGGCGGCTCACGTGTGGTCGGACTTTCCGGTGAATATGCAGACGGGCCCAATCCTGCTGAGGCGGCCTTCGATGGCGTTACAAACAGCTATTGGTACGGACCGAATGCCGTGTTAACAAACGTGTGGGTGAAGACCGCCCTGGCCGATAGCGCCATACATCGGATTTATGGTGTGCGCATCAATCCGCTCGACGGCTTCGCTACGGGCTTGCGTGGGCCGAAGGACTTCGACATTCGTGTTTCCACGACTACCACGGACGACAGCGCCTTCACCACGGTTTATTCCGGCACGTTGATAGAGAATTACAACACCGGGCCGCAGCAGTTCCTCTTTAACAACTTTATTGATGCGCGCTACGTCGAGTTCTATTGGAAAAACTCCTACAGCACATCGGCGATTGGAGTCAGCGAACTGGAAGTGCTCGCGGCGCCGGATCGAGGATCGGCCGTCATTGGTTTCTCCAGTGGGGCAGGCGGGGTTGAGGCTGTTCTGGACCTCGATCCAACCAACCAGCCGTGGGTTACTCCTAATAACCAGAATACAAATGTCTGGTTCAAACTGCTCCTCCCTCGGGCCGAGCTCTCGACGATCAGCCACATCGCTCTCAGGCCCGCGATCGCGTACAACGGCAATTACCGCGCGCCCAAAGATTTTCAGCTTCAGGTGTCCACGACGGATACCGCCGATTCCTCTTTCACGACCGTGTTTGCGGGGACGTTAGTCGATTCAAGCCAAATGCAGGATTTTTATTTTGCTCCCGTGCAGGCGCGCTACGTTCGGCTGCTGCTGCTCAAGGGCCCGAATGACACCGGCAGTTTTGCGCTGCACAATTTTCTTATCTATTCCTCCGATACCACGGGCACGACCACGCGCTTCATGGATCGGTCCAGCGACTCCGATGGCCAGGTTGTTTCCTGGGCATGGAATTTTGGGGATGGCACAACCAGCACGGTTAGGAATCCGGCGCACACCTTTGCTCAAACCGGCGACTACACTGTCTCGTTGACCGTCACAGACAACAGCGGACTCAGCAGCAGTTATTCGAGTCTCTATCACGTAGTGGAATCGCTTAGCCCCGACTTTGCTTTGTCGCCAATGATCGCTCATGAAGGCGGCGAATCAGTTCGCTTCACGGATTTGGTGGATTTGTTTTCGGTGTCGACAGCGCTACGGCAGTACGACTTTGGCGACGGTAGCGACCTGTACTCTCAATACGGCCGGACGAGCGTCCACATCTTCCAGGACAGCGGCGTCTTTCACGTAACCTTGAAGGTTGGTGACGCGCTTGGAGTCAGTCACACAGTTACCAAAGATATCACGGTTCTCAACCTGCCGCCCGTCGTCGATATCGATCCGGGGAAAACCGTTGTGTGGGGCGAACAATGGACTAGTGTGCCTCGCATTAGCGATCAGAGCTCAGTTGATTCGGCATCACTTCAGGGCCTATGGGATTTTGGCGATGGTCAAACGACGCCGTGCGTCAACTGCAATAACGCCAACGCCACGGTCACGCACGCCTACAGCAACCCGGGTACGTATACCGCGGTGCTTACCATCACCGACAAGGACGGCGCCTCTGCCTCGGGCAGCGCGGTTTATTCGGTCAACAAACGGCCGATCAGTCTGGCGTTTCAGGAGGCGACACCGCCCGAGTTGGGCCAGCCGGTGTTGCTGCGTGTCAGGCTCATGGATAGCTTTGCCAATCAACCCCTCGTTGGCCGCACGATTCAGTTTCAACTCAATGGCGCTACCGCCACGGGCACGACCGATGCAAGCGGCTACGCGGAAGCGCAGGTAACGTTTGCGGCCGGCCTGGGCGCTAACACCGCAACGGCCACCTTCGCGGAAGATGGTTTCTATCTTGGTGGCTCAACTTATCGTGTCCTGGCCGGAGCAGCCAACCAACAATCATGTACAGGCAACAGCACCGGTACGGATTTCTGGCTGATGTTTCCGGGAAACTATCTTGATGCAGGCGGCAACCAGGGAACATTCCTTGAGATTTCTTCAGAGGTTAATACGACCGGAACTGTAACTATTCCGGGACAGAATTTCAGCCAGAATTTTGCGGTAGCGGCCCACACGACAACTCAGGTACTGGTTAACGAGTATCAGAGTAATAGCGATCAAATTGAGGCTCGCGGAATACACCTGGTCTCGCAACAGCCAGTTACCGTTTATGGGCTGAATAACGTTAACTCGACGGTTGACGCGTTTCTGGGTCTGCCTACGGCTGTACTTGGCAACAACTATGTCGTCCTTGGCTACAAGAACGGCGGCTCGATCAAAGGTACCCAGTTTGGCATCGTCGCATCAGCCAACGCCACTACGGTGACGATTACACCGACAGTCACGGTCGGCCAACGCGCCGCCGGCGTTCCTTACAACATCACGCTGAACCAGGGCCAGACCTACCTGTTGCGAGACAGCGTCGGGGCGACCAGTGATCTTAGCGGCACGATTGTGCTCTCCGATAAACCGATCGCGGTCTTCGGCGGTCACGAGTGTGCCAACATCCCAGTGCCTTTCCCCTATTGCGATTACATAGTCGAACAACTGCCGCCCACTGATAGCTGGGGAACGCACTTTGCAACTTTGCCTCTGGCTACGCGCACGAAGGGTGACACTTTCCGCTTCCTGGCTGCCACCAATGACACGCACGTTTTCCTGAACGGTTCGAGAATTGCCATCCTGAACCGGGGCCAATATTTCGAACGAATCATTGAGGGACCAGCCGAAGTAACGTCTGACTATCCGATTCTGCTGGCCCAGTATTCCAACAGCCACCAGTATGACAACGGGTTGGGCGATCCGTTCATGATGCTCATTCCACCGCTCGAGCACTATCTGAACGCCTACACGGTGACTTCGCTCACCGGGTTTAATCCGAATCTCATTAACGTCGTCGCGCCCACCTCAGACATCGGCTTCGTCATTCTTGACGGGACGGCAATCCCGGCCCCTGCTTTTGTGCCTATCGGAACTACCGGTGTTTCCGGCGCCCAGCTAACGGTCAGCGCCGGCACGCACACACTTTCAGGTCCGCATCCCTTCGGCGTCTACGTTTACGGTTTCAACATCGATGTCTCGTATGGATATCCGGGAAGTGCGTGTCTTTCGTCGGTGCTTGGGCCAACTGTGCTCACGCTCGCGCCCAAGTCGCAAAATGCAACGCCCGGCGCGCAAACCTGTGTGACTGCGACTGTGAAGGATCAGGGCAACACCCCGGTCAACAATCAGAACGTCACTTTCACAATCACGGGCGCGCACCCGCAAACTCCGCCCGACCAACGCACGAATGAGTTGGGCCGGGCGCAACTTTGCTACGCCAGCGCTACCGCGGGCGACGATTTAATTACTGCCACGAGCGGCAACTCGTCAGACACGGCGAGTATTAGTTGGAGACCGACTAACCAGCCGCCGGTCGTGAACGCCGGCCCTGATCAGAATATCGGATCGCGTACTGCGAACCTGCAGGGCAGCGCAACCGATGACGGTCTTCCGGCAGGAGGTACTCTGACGATCTCCTGGAGCAAAGTGAGCGGCCCCGGGAGCGTGACCTTTGCCAACGCGCCGAGCCTTAACACCTCGGCAAGCTTCAGCGCCGTGGGCACTTATGTGCTGCGCCTCACCGCTAACGACTCGCAACTGAGCTCGAGCAACGATGTAACAATCACTGTCAGCAATCAGCCCCCGGTCGCGGATTTTGGTGTGGCATCAAGTGGCGGTCCGCTGCAACTGACAACCGTGTCTTATTCGAGCTACAACAACGATGGATACGAGTCGTATCATCCGAAACAATTGCTTGACTCTTCGGCCAATACCTATTGGCAGTCCGCTTCGGGTCAGGCAAGTAACCAGTTCTTAGTATTTCGCCCGGCCGACGGACAATCAGTCCTGGTCGATCGAGTACGTTTGCAAAACGCGTATGGCGCCAACGATACAAACGTCCGAGAGTTTGAAGTTCAGGTCTCGTCCGCGACAGCGAACGCATCGGATTTTCGCAGTGTCCTTAACGGCTCGCTGCCAAATAATCCAAACCCTCAGGAGTTTGTCTTTCCGGGCGGAGTTGTAACTGCACGGTTCATCAAGCTGGTGATCGTTGGTAACTACGGCAGCGCGAGCTATTCAAATCTGAGCACATTCCAACCGGTCTCTGCCGGTGGGCTGGACTCGATAATTTCGTTCCTGGGAGCGCCAAACTCCGCGCTGAATCAATCTCCGGCGCTGGCTCCGAATGGTGGAGCGATATACAACTTCAGCTACAGCGGCGGCACCACGACGGCCGATCCGATGCTGGGTTACGGGCGGGGTGGCTGGATCACTACGGGCACAACCAACCAATTCGCGACGATTCAACTTGGTGGCGGGAAGCTCTACACGTTGGACGGGGTCAAGCTGGCGACCTGGTACGACTCCGGCTATGGCCGGCCGACGGCCGTCAAAGACTTTGAGGTCTGGATCTCGGCAACCACGCCCGACGCAAACTCGTTCACCAAAGTCCTGACCGCAACGGTGGACTTCAATCCTCGTTTACAGACTTTTCTTTTTCCGGGCGGCCCGGTCCAGGCAAAGTATGTAAAGTATGTCCCCCTTAATAATTGGGGTGGCGCTGCGAACATCAACACGCAGATTCTTGACGTCATCGCCGAAGGCGTCGCCAAAGTCGTGGCCGCGTCAGGCCAATTAGAGTACGGCACTAGTCCGCCGGAAGAGGCTTTTGACGGCAACCTCAACACTTTTTGGTACGGGCCCAACGGCGCAGGCAGCGATGTCTGGGTCAAGACGTCGCTCGAAGATGAAACGATTCACAAGGTCTATGGCGTTCGCATTACTCCTCTGAACAGCTATTACTATGGTTTCCATGGACCGAAAGACTTCGACATTCGGGTCTCGACAACTACCACGGACGACAGCGCCTTTACCACGGTCTATTCAGGAACGCTGTCGGGAGCCGTCAGTAATAATGCACAGGAATTTCTGCTTCCCAATTCAGTTGACGCCAAATATGTCGAATTCTACTGGAAGAATGCCTACAGCGATTCTCTCATCGCTGTAAGCGAGTTGGAAGTTCTGGCGGATTCCGCGCATGGTTCGACGGTGGTTGGCTATTCCAGCTCTTCCGATCCTTCCTCCCAAGGGCCAGCCAACGCCCTCGATATCGATACGATCAGTCCCTGGGTTACCGCCAACGGTCAAAACACGAATCAATGGCTGAAACTAAGTCTGCCGAACGGTGATCTTTGGACCATCGATCACATCGCGCTCATGCCGGGCTTTGCATACTGCGGCTTTAGCTGTATCGAATTCAGCGTGTCGCCAAAGGATTTCGAGCTTCAAGTTTCGACCACAGATGCTTCCGACGCGTCCTTCAGCACTGTGCTTTCCGGTAGTTTGACGAACACGGCTACGTTGCAACATTTCTCTTTTCCTGCCGTCCAGGCGCGTTACGTCAGGTTGCTGCTCAAGAACAACTACGGCTCTGGCTCGATCTCGATACTCGGTTTCTATGTGTACACACCGGATCACGGAAGCACCGACGCGCGCTTCGTCGATCGATCTACAGATGCGGATGGGCATATCGTCTCGTGGGCCTGGAATTTCGGTGACGGCGGCACGAGCACGGCACAGAGTCCACTACATCATTACGCCACTGCGGGAAGCTATGCCGTTACGTTGACGGTCACCGATGACGGCGGCTTGACGAACAGTCATCAGATGACTTACACGGCGTCAGCATCGACTCTCGCGCCAGACTTTGCCCTCTCCCCGGTCACTGCTTATGAAGGCGAAGAGTACGTGCGTTTCACTGACACTACTCAACTACTAATGCAGCCTTATGGTCGTCGCGTCTTCGATTTTGGCAATGGCGTTTCGGTAACCGATCTCTACCAGGCAAACTACTATCCTTATCAATTCCCTGATAGCGGCACTTTCAATGTGACGATGACCATCGGTGCCGACAATGGCCTCAAGTCCTCAGTCACAAAAACGATTACCGTACTGAATCTCCCGCCTGCGGTCACCGTGGACACAGGTAAGACGGTCGTTTGGGGTGAGCAGTGGACCAACGCACCGCACATGTCCGATCCAAGTCCGATTGACAGCCAGACTCTGCACGGCCTATGGGATTTTGGCGACGGACAGAACTTTTCTTGTAATAACTGCACCAACACGAGCGCGACGGCGACCCATGCTTACACGTTGCCCGGCCTCTATAACGCCACGCTGACAGTAAATGACAAAGACGGGGGTGTGGGTTCGGCGACGGCCACTTACACTGTGAATAAGCGACCGACTGCGTTGATCTTCCAGAGTCCGCCAACCCTGACGAATGGCGCGCCTTTGGTCATTCACGCCACGTTAACGGACACGTTTGCGAACGTGGCGTTGAGCGGTAAGCCGGTTCAGTTCATCTTGAACGGCGCGACCTTCAGCGCGTTGACCGGGGCAAATGGAGTTGCCGAGGTCTCCGTGCCGCTGCCGGCGGAGACAAGAATAGACATTATCACCGGGACCTTTGCCGGGGACTCTCTATATTTGAGCTGTGGCGGCGTCGGCGTTCCGGTCACCGCTGGCGGCGCGCCGCCCGCCGGCACGCTCGGCAACCAGGGCACGAACTTCTGGCTGATGTTCCCGCACGACTATTTCGACGGTTACGGTCTGGCACTTCAACGCCTATACATCAGTTCCAGAGTCGACACCAGCGGCACCGTAACCATTCCCGGCGCCGGCTTTAATTTCACGCAGAACTTCACCGTACAGACTAATACGATCGCGACCGTGCAGTTGCCGTTTGTGCAGGTCTATGAATCCGATGTGATCCAGGACAAAGGCATTCACGTTACCTCACAACAACCTGTGACCATCTATGGATTGAACCAGCGCGTGTTTACTTCTGATGCCTTTCTGGGACTGCCAGTAAACACTCTGGGAACTGATCATTTCGTGCTCACTTACAGCAACATGGGTTTCTCGCCCACCAGCGAGGTGGGCATGGTGGCAACCGAGAATGCTACGACCGTTACCATTACGCCTTCGGCCACGAGTGGCAGCCGAGCCGCGGGAGTTCCTTACAACGTCACGCTAAACCAGGGACAAACTTATCTTCTTCAAAATACTGTTCCGACCACGGCCGGTGATCTTACCGGCAGTCGAGTTAGTTCAAACAAGCCGATCGCAGTCTTTGCCGGCCATGCCGCGGCGACGATTCCAGCAGAGGCCGGTTGTTGCGCGGACCACCTGGTCGAGCAACTTCCGCCGACGAATGTTTGGGGCAAGCGGTTCGCTACAATTCCGATTGCTACGCGGACCAAGGGAGACTTTTTCAGATTCATCGCGGCTGAAGATGCAACAGCCATTTATCTCAATGGCAATCTGGCGGCCACGTTGAACCGCGGTCAGTGGGTCGAAAAAATCATCAAAGAACCAACCGAGATCATCGCTACCGCGCCCATCATGGTGGCGCAATATTCCACCAGCGTCTTTTACGATCCACCAACCACAGGCAAAGCCGATCCGTTCGAAATGATCATCCCGCCTTACTCGCAGTTTTTGAATCACTATACGATTTCGACACCGGGTACCGGCTTCCAGATCAATTACGCCAACGTAGTGGCGCCGACGGCGTCACTCGGCAGCATCACGCTCGATGGAACGCCGATTTCCGCAAGTAGTTTTGCGCCCATAGGCGTCAGCGGTTATTCGGGAGCGCAGATTCCCATTACCGTCGGTATGCACAACCTCGACGGCCCGGCGAGCTTTGGTGTGTTCGTATATGGATTCAACCAGGACGAAGGTTACGGCTATCCCGGTGGAATGAATATGAGCGCGTCCGTGCAGAGCGTTAATGTCGTTGTTACGCCAGAAACCTCGGACCGTCCGATCAATGCCCAAGCCTGCGTCCTGGCTACGGTCACAAACCAGGACCAGATTCCGCTGGGAGGCAAAACGATCACTTTCACCGTCACCGGAGCAAATCCTTCCAACTCCTCGGCGACCACCGATGCTGCCGGCCAGGCACAGTTCTGTTTCACCGGGACGCACCTCGGCAGCGACCTTGTTACCGTCGCCGTAGGCTCGGCGTCTGGTACCGCCTCGGTCCAGTGGCTAACGAATGTTCCCAATCAAGCCCCGGTAGTTAACGCTGGCGTCGATCAAACAATCAGTCTGCCGGCCCCCGTCACTCTGTTTGGCTCAGTCACTGACGATGGGTTGCCTTCGAACACGCTCAACATTAGCTGGTCCAAAGTCAGCGGACCGGGCAACATAGCGTTCACCACTCCTTCTGCGGCCGTAACGTCGGCGACGTTCAATGCTGCCGGCGTGTACGTCCTGCGTCTGACCGCCAGCGACACCAACTTGAGCACCAGCGATGACGTGCAAGTTACTGTCAATCCTACGCCAACCAATCAGCCGCCGACTGCAAACGCCGGACCCGATCTGTCCGTGGCGATCAAGGGTAACCTGATTGTTAATTCCGGAAATGAAGAGCCGCTCGTCAACGGCGAGATTCCCGGATGGATCGAAGAACAGGGCACGACATGGACCCAGGGAAACAGCAGCATACCTGGCTTGCCCGACGCGCACCGCGGCCAAAACTTCTTCTACGTCGGCGCCGACGGCGCGCAATACGCCGAACTGCGCCAGGACGTCGATGTCTCAGCTTTCGCCGCCAGCATCGCCACCGGCACGCAGCAATTTGAGTTTCAGACCTGGGTACGTTCGCTAGCCGAATTTCCTTACCCCGACACTCCGCGAATAATTGTCGAGTTCCGCAACGCCCAAAACAACGGGGTCCTCGCAACGATGGACTCAGCCAATGGTTATGCGATCAATAATTGGTATTTGACAGAGACGCTGCAGGCGGCGCCCGTAGGCACCGGCTGGATGCGTGTTCGGTTGATTGCCACGCGCACTATGGGCGGATTGAACGATGCGTACTTTGATTCGGTCAGCCTGCGGCCGGTCGGCTCCGCTGCAGTCAAACTAAGCGGAGCGGTCAGCGACGACGGCTTACCATATGGCAGTAGTATGTCTGCGAATTGGATCGCGGTGAGTGGACCCGGAGCCGTGACGTTCACCAATCCGAACGCAGCCAGTTCGGGGGCTTCGTTCACCACGCCGGGAACTTATGTGCTGCGGTTGACGGCAAGCGACGGACAAGCGAGCACGAACGACGACGTCACGATTACCGTCTATCCGATAAATCAGCCGCCAACGGTCAGCGGCGGGACGAATCAAACGATCACTCTTCCCGAAACGGCCCCTCTTAACGGAATAGTTAACGACGATGGGCTGCCTCATGGGAGTAGTCTGTCCACCCGTTGGAAGAAAGACCAGGGCCCGGGCATAGTAACGTTCGCCAATCCCGATGCGGCCAGCACGACCGCGAGCTTTAGCACGCCAGGCTTCTACGTGCTGATTCTCACGGCTGACGATTCCGAGTATTCCGGAAGCGCAGTCTTCTATGTCAACGTCAATCCGTCCGCTACCAATCAACCGCCGACAGTCAATGCGGGAGCGGATCAAACGATCGCGCTGCCGACGAACACGGTGACTTTGAACGGCGCCGCAGCCGATGATGGTCTGCCGTCGGGCAGCACGCTGGTCGTTCAATGGACACAGGTGAGCGGTCCTGCTCTCGCTTCATTTACGAATCCTAACAGCGCTGTGACGACTGCACAGTTCAGCACTGCGGGTACGTATGTCTTGCGATTGAATGCGAGCGACGGACAACTGACGACCAGCGATGATGTGACGATCACCGTCACTGGGCAAAACCAGCCGCCCACCGTTAATGCAGGCCCCGATCAAGCCACTATCTTGTCGTCGGGGACCCAACTTAACGGCAGCGCCGGCGATGACGGCTTGCCTACGGGCAGCACTCTGACGACGAGCTGGTCGAAAGTGAGCGGCCCAGGCACCGTCACATTCATGAACGCCAACGTAACCGTGACCGGCGCGCAATTCAGCGCGACCGGAACTTACGTGCTGCGTTTGACCGCAAGCGACGGCGCGTTAAGCTCTAGCGACGACGTCACGATCATTGTCAACGACAACGTGCCGCCACCCACGGTGCAGATTACAGCGCCGGCTGATGACAGTAGTATCACCGAACCAACGATCGTTAGCGGTTCAGTAAGCGGCGGGGCGTGGACTCTCGAATACAGTCTGGACAGCAACGACGATCAGAACAGTCGTGTCTGGACCACGTTTGCGAGCGGCAACGGCGCAACGAGCGGAACGCTGGGATCGCTCGATCCCACGATGATGATGAACGGCTTGTTCGATATCAGGCTGTCGGCGACTGATAGCTATGGGCAGACCTCGCGCACGAAAGTCAGCGTCATCGTTGAGCGCAATCTGAAAGTCGGAAACTTCACTGTCTCGTTCACCGACCTGAGTATTCCGGTTGCGGGCGTGCCGATGGAAGTCACGCGCACTTACGACAGTCGCGACAAACGCATAGGCGATTTCGGCTTTGGCTGGACGCTCGGTCTGCACAACATTCGCGTCGAGAAATCCAGCGTGATCGGTCTCAAGTGGTACGAGACTGTTTCGCAGGAAGTCTTCCCGAATTACTGTCTCGAGCCGGTCGGCTCGCACGCAGTGACCGTGACGTTCCCTGGCGGTAAGGTCTTCAAATTCCAGCCCAACGTTGCGCCGCACTGTCAACGCAATGCGCCGATTACGAGCGCGAACATCAGCTTCACAGCGATGCCCGGAACCGTAGGCAAGCTGGAAGTCATTGGCTCATCCGACGTGCAGATCGATGGCAGCGTCCCCGGTCCGGTCAACCTAATCGGCTTTGCCAGCGGCGTGGACATCTTTAACTCGTTCGTCTTCAAGTTCACTGCGGAAGACGGCACGGCTTATATCATCGATCAGCGCTCAGGCCTGCAAAGCCTCTCTGATCCCAATGGCAACACTTTGACCATCGGCGCCGGCGGCATCGTTCATTCAAGCGGCAAGAGCATTGTCTTCAACCGCGACATCGTGGGCCGCATCACCAGCATCGTCGATCCGAACGGCAACTCGATGACCTACGGTTACGATCCGAACGGCGATCTGGTGTCGTATACCGACAACGAGAACAACACCTCGACCTACACTTACGACGCGAACCACCGGCTGTTGACCATTCACGATCCGCGCGGCATCCAGCCGATTCGCAACGACTATGACCCGAGCGGCCGTCTGATCAGTCACACCGACGGCTTCGGAAAAGTCATCACTTATCTGCATGACATTCCGAACCGCACTGAGACGGTCACCGATCGTCTCGGGCACCCGACTGTCTTTGAATACGACGACCGTGGGAACGTGTTGCGCAAGACGGACGCGCGCGGTGGCGTGACTTCGTTCACTTACGACGCCAACGACAATGTTTTGACTGAGACAAACGCGCTCGGCAAGACAACGACGTACACCTATGACAGTAACGATCACCGCACCAGCATTACCGATCCGCTGAATAACGTAACGCAGTTCACTTACAACGTGCTGGGTAAGGTGCTGACGACGACCGATCCGCTCGGCCACGTCACCACGAATACTTACAATACAGCGGGCAATCTGCTAACGACTGAGGACGCACTCCACAACATCACCAGTTACACGTACAGCATCTTTGACGGACAACAAACCGCGATCACCGACGCGGCCGGCAACACGACTAGTTACGAGTATACGGGCTCCTTCTTGTCGAAACAGACGGACGCGCTCGGCCATGAGACGCTTTACGATTCCATACCCAGCGGGCAGGTTAAAACTTTAACCATGCATCGCACGCGTTCCGACAATTCAGTTGAAGACTTGGTGGCTAACTATGCCTACGACCTGCGCAACCATCTAACCAAGACCACGCGCCCGGACGGGTCGATAGAAAAAATCGAATACAATCAGATCGGCAAGCGCAGCGCTAGCGTCGATGCACTAGGCCATCGGATCACCTATGACTATGACGATATGGGACGGTTGATTCGCAGATCCTATCCCGACGGCACGAAGGAAGAGTTTCAATATGATGCGGAAGGGCGCCAAACTAAGTGTATCGACCGGGCCTCACACACTACTGAGTATGCTTACGACGAACTCGGTAGAAAGACGAAAACTACTTATCCTGACGGCACCTTCACGACTAGCACGTACGATGCGGCTGGCCAGGTGCTTTCCGTCTCAGACGAACGCAACAACACGACACGTTATGAATACGATGCTGCCGGGCATCGCATCAAGGTAACAAGCGCGCTAAATGAAGTGACGTCCTTTGCCTACGACCAGGCTGGCAACGAAATCTCCAGGACGGATGCCAATGGACACACGATCAGCTACGAATACGATCAGTTAAACCGGCGTACGAAAGTGAAGTATCCGGACACTACCTTTACCACGACCACTTATGATGCGATCGGAAGGGTGATCGCGAAAGCAGATCAGGCAGGGAAGACAACGCAATTTGAATATGACCGATTGGGTCAACTGGTGAAGGTTACTGATGCTCTCGGCCAGGTAACCAGTTACACCTATGACGAGGCCGGCCAGCAGATATCGCAAACGGACGCTCGAAACCAAACCACCCGTTATGAGGCAGATCCAATGGGCCGGAAAACTAAACGGACCTTGCCTCTGGGAGTGTCTGAAGTATTCACGTATGACCCGGAAGGAAACCCCCAATCTCACACGGACTTCAACGGAAAGACAACCACCTACGTGCATGACTTGATGAATCGGCTGGTGACAAAGACTCCGGATCCAAGTCTCAATCAGCCTCCCGTGCTCTTCACCTATAACGCAAACGGGAAGCGAGCTACGATGAGTGACGCTTCGGGCATGACAGTCTACAGCTATGACGCGCGCAACCGATTGAGCAGTAAACAGACCCCGGCTGGTACGCTGAACTATACCTACGACGCCGCGGGCAATCTGCAGACAACTCGATCGTCCCACGCCAATGGTATCTCCGTAGATTACAGCTTTGACTCATTGAATCGCTTGTCCTCGGTCAAGGACAATCATATTGCCGGTCTCAACGGCGGGTTGACTCAATACAACTATGACTCCGTCGGTAACCTGCAAAGCTGTCAGTATCCGAATGGCGTGGCGACCAGTTACACGTACAACGCTCTCAGTCGTCTCACCGCGACGGCCGTGGGGACGCCCCTGGCGCCCCTCGCAAGTTACTCGTACACGCTCGGCGCGGCAGGGAATCGAACGGCGGTGACTGAATTGAGTGGTAGAACCGTCAACTACACCTATGATGATCTCTATCGACTGACCAGCGAGTCGATCACTAACGATCCGCATAGCGTAAACGGCGCCGTCAGCTACAGCTACGATCCCGTGGGCAACCGATTGAACCGCAATTCCACTCTGCCTCAGGTGTCTTCGCAGGTCTTAACCTACGATGCGAACAATCGCCTGAGTTCCGATAGCTATGACAACAATGGCAATACCACGTCGGCGGACGGTAATAGCTATCTCTATGACTTTGAAAACCACCTGACCTCGGAAAACGGCGGCAGTGTTAGCTATGTTTATGATGGTGACGGCAATCGCGCCAGCAAGACCGCGGGCGGCGTGACAACGAATTACCTCTCGGATTCCAATAGTCCCACCGGTTACCCGCAGGTAGTCGAAGAGATCCAGGGAGGCTCTGTAATAAAGAGCTTTGGTTATGGCCACAGTCTGATCAGCCAACAAATAGTCGGTGGGAGCCTGAGTTTCTACCAGTACGACGGCCATGGCTCGGTAAGGTTGCTTACTAACGCCAGCGGGGCAATTACCGATACGTACGACTATGATGCCTTTGGCAATCTCATCAATCGCACCGGTTCAACTCCTAACGATTACCTTTACAATGGAGAACAGTTCGACGCGAACATCGGATTCTATTACTTGCGCGCTCGGTATTTGAATCCGGCGGCAGGTAGGTTCCTCTCGATGGATTCCTTCGAGGGTGATTTAGCTGATCCTATTTCGCTGCACAAATACCTTTACGCGAATGCCGATCCCGTCGACAAGACTGACCCTAGTGGAAAGTTTGGTACATTCATTGACATCGCGGCCGCCCAGGATCTCAACTTATCCGTGATTGGTATCAGAGTGCTGCAACTCATTCTTGCCGTCGGCATTGGAATCGAGATAGGTCGCTATCTCGATCGCCGGTGGAGAATGTGGACGGCAGGCAGGCTCAGTCCGAATTTTCACACTTGCATGGTGGCTAAGGACTCGCAGGGAGGCCACAATTGGACCTATGATGTAGGGGGGTTGACGGCTCGTGAGTATTACGATTCAAAGGAATCACCGTTCACCTTCTTTGAAGGGGCTCTCGAAAAATCTCCAGCCCTGGGGGACACAGCGCTATTGATTCCGGTCGGACGAATGATGGATTGGCAGTTGGAACTGTGGGAAATCATCATGATGGGAGGAACCGCGGGCGCGGACGAGCCATTCACGACACCGTACGAGTATGCATTTGCGTTCCGCAACTGCACGACCTGGACTATCGGTGCTGCAGCCACCGCGAGAATTGTATCTCTCATTCCCAGTTAGTCGCGTTTTGGAAAATCGCATAGATCATGGCGCCTCGAATGTACGTTGGTATTGAGTTCTACTATTTTTGGAAGGATGCATCTTTGCGCGCGCTGGAAGATTATTCACTCCGGCTAAAGAAGGCCTTTGGGAAGCACTACCGAAGTGTTGGATTCTCTGAAAGAGAATTTGTGCGAATCTTCGAACCACATTTGAATGGGTACGACCCCCATGGCAATGTCTTATACCGATTTGATCTTCAAAACAATGGCTGCAACGAGAGATGGGAAGTTAAGCTGTGGCTCACACAGATTAGCCATCTGGAAGGCGGGGTTGTCCGATTGCTTCCTAATGAGTGCAGACAAAATCCGGATATAGGCCGCGCGCTTCTTGAAGAAAGGGTAGCAAGTATCGTGGGTCTCTCAGAGCACGCCAAGAGAGGAATAGGGCGGCTCTTAGGCACCGCTCTTCGCGGGAGCTACATTGGAGATAGTGCATCGATTTATCTTTGGGAAAAAATATTGCGAAGTCGCAATTTGAACAAGAAGCGGCGCTGGGAGTCTTTTGGCCCCTCTGATTTCAGGTTCTTCGAATTCGCTGATCACATCGCAACATTGATCCACACAGAAGCTCCGCCGAATGTTGAATTGTCGTACTTGAATGATGAACTTCGACGCTTCATGCAGCAGTGCGATGACAGATTGAAGGATCAACTATCCGCAACTGATCTGATTGACCTTTTCAGGTTAGTCAATCTTTCTCCCCCTGAATGGTTCCACACAAAATAGTCTATTGAGTTGGCCAACCCGCGACGATGAGCGATGCCTCGGGCGCAACGACCTACTCGTACGACGCGCGCAACCGGCTCAGCAGCAAACAGACGCCCTTCGGCACGCTGAGTTACACCTACAATGAAGCGAATAGCTTACTGACCACGCGCTCATCGAATGCAAATGGTCTGAGTGTCGATTACAGTTATGACACGTTGAATCGTTTATCTACGGTTAAGGACAACAATCTGGTTGCACTGAACGGCGGCGTGACTAACTACGCGTACGACGCCGTAGGCAATCTGCAAACCTATCTGTACTCGAACGGCGTCACGACGAGCTATACGTACAATTCGCTTAATCGTCTCACGACAATGATGGTGGGTACTGCCGTTTCGCCGCTGGCTAGCTACTCTTACATTCTTGGCGCAGAGGGTAATCGCACCGCAGTTACGGAGCTAAGCGGTCGAACGGTTAACTACACCTACGACAATCTCTATCGGCTGACTAGCGAATCGATTGCCAACGATCCGCATGGGGTCAACGGCAGCGCCAGCTACAGCTATGATCCTGTCGGGAATCGGGTGAATCGATCTTCAGCAATCACGCCGGTTCCATCGCAGAGTTCGACCTACGACGCGAATGATCGGCTAACCAGCGACAACTACGACAACAACGGCAACACTACATCCACAGGCGGCAACAGCTACGCCTACGATTTCGAGAACCATTTAACTTCGCTAAATGGCGGCAGCGTGCGTTACATCTATGACGGCGACGGCAATCGTGTTGCGAAGACTATAGCCGGCGTAACGACCAACTATCTTGTCGACACAAACAACCCGACCGGCTATGCGCAGGTTGTTGATGAACTTCAAAGTGGTGCAGTCGTCAGGAGCTTCACTTACGGTCATGATCTGATCAGCCAGCGAATTGTCGGCGGCAGTCTGAGCTTCTACCAATATGACGGTCACGGGTCAGTGCGTCAGTTGACGAACGCCGGCGGCGCAATAACCGATGCCTACGATTACGACGCTTTCGGCAACTTGATCTATCGCTCAGGTACGACGTCGAACGATTACCTCTACAGCGGCGAGCAGTTCGACGCCAATCTCGGTTTCTATTATCTGAGAGCGCGTTACATGAATCCATCGTCAGGAAGATTCTGGACAATGGACCTTTTTGAAGGTAGTGCTTTCGACCCAGGCTCTCTGCACAAATATCTTTACGGCGCAGCTAATCCGATCACGAATCTTGATCCCTCTGGTTATCAATTCCTGGCAGAGCAAAACATCGCAGCGATGATGGAGGTTACGCTGGCCGCGATGGCTTCGCTCCTGTTACTTAAAGTCGTCGAGGATCTTACGATAAAGATCACTCTTCATCCGAAGTTTCCTCCTCGGCCCCAGCCATCTCCGGAGCCTGAGCCGGTTCCGGGTCCTCCACCTGTTTTTCCTGCCCCAACGCCCCAGGAAAACTCCAGCCGCTACGTAAACTTTGATACCTCAACTGCCGAGGCGATAGCGATGGAAGGTTCTTCAGAAAACGGTAAGATATTTGCTGCTGTTGGAGGACGGCAGATACTAATGTGCGCGACGGCGATTCAAGAATTCCAATACCGCGTCGGGCGGTTCGCAGGTCCCAACGAGCAAGAGAGAGCAGGTCGGCTGATCCACATGATTACGCCAATTTTGGACAGTCCAGATCCTCAGGTGATGGCGGTTCCGGATCCCAATGGATCTAGAATGAATGACAAGATTATTTTCGGTACCGGTCAGGCTTGGAGAATTCAGACTTTTACAGCCGATGGCACCTTCGTTCGACACGCTGAGTCTAACGGCGTAATCTGGACCCCTTACCCTTTTATTCACGGACCTGGGAGATTCACTGGACAATAGACGAAATACGCGCAACTGAAGGAACCAATGAACTCCAATGACCCACGAATTAGCCTGACTCTTGACCGGTCGGTTCCGTTCGTCGATGCAGTTTTCCGCATTCTCGACGGTACGGGTACTGAGGTCGAGGCAGTCAACATTCTCCGAGACATCGAGCGTCTTTGCGAAGTCGAATTATCAACCGCAAAACAAACTCGCGCCCTTGAGGAAATACCCCTGGAGCGGTACTCAGAGCTTGTCGAGGACCGAATGAATAAGTTCCTATCGGCGACGCACTTCGCGATAGGCAGCGCCGAATACAACCAACTGAGGATCGTGATAATGAAGAGCTACACGTATCCGTGGACGCACCGAGAGTGGGCCAACATGCTTGCCAAGTGGGCCAATAAGACGAGTTGGCTTGGCTGGAAAAGCTGGAATTATCTTGATTTTTATGGCGGTCCAAATGATCGGTTGATTGAAAACTACGATGTTTGGATCGAAACGGCGTTGCGCATAGTTCGGACAAAATCCGCGGGTGAATAAGGACCCTTCAGCGACTCCCTACTCATACATGTGATGAGCGCAATCGACTCACGAGCAAGAAGAGCTCAAAGATTCGATTAACGAGCGACACTTACGACGATAACGGAACATCACCTCAGCCAACAGCGCCGGCGGCATTCGACTTTGAGAATCGATTGACTAATCTGAACGGCGGAATCGTGTCGTTTGTCTATGATGGCGACGGCAATCGCGTGGCGAGGACCATCAACGGTGTCACAACGCGATACCTTGTCGATGCTAATAATCCGACTGGCCACTCGCAAATTGTCGAGGAACTCGTCGGTGGTCAGGTGACTCGCACCTACGCCTTTGGTAATAACTTAATCAGCCAGCGGTCTGATCAACTTCAACGGCTCCATCACTGACACATACACTTATGACGCGTTTGGCAATCTCATCGCAGCCACGGGGAGCACTCCTAACGAGCATCTTTACTTGACGGGCATGGTTCGGTTCGCATCCTGACAGACGTGAATGGAGCGATAAGCGATACGTACACGTACGATGCCTTTGGTAATTTAATCGGTCAGACCGGCAGCACACCAAACACTTACCTCTTTGCCGGAGAACATTATGACGCAAGCCTCGACATGATCTATCTGAGGACACGGTACTATCAGGCCCGGTCCGGACGTTGATCGCCAACGACCCGCATGGGGTCAGCGGCAGCGCTAGCTACGGCTACGATCCAGTAGGGAATCGGTTGAATCGATCTTCATCAATCGCGCCCGTGTCGTCTCCGAGTTCGAGCTACGATGCGAATGATCGGTTGACGAGTGACGGTTACGACAACAACGGCAACACTACTACGGCTAACGGCAACAGTTACGCCTTTGACTATGAGAATCACCTGACAAGTCTCAACGGCAGCAGTGTGCGTTACACCTATGACGGCGACGGCAATCGGGTTGCCAAAACCGTTGGCGGCGTGACGACGAGTTATCTTGTCGATACAAACAACCCGACCGGCTATGCGCAGGTTGTTGATGAGTTGCAAGGCGGTGCAGTGGTCAGGAGTTTCACTTACGGCCACGAACGGATCGCTCAACGAATCGTGGGAAGCAGTCTCAGCTTCTACCAATACGACGGTCACGGTTCAGTGCGGCAGTTGACTAACGCGAGCGGAACGATCACCGACGCCTATGATTACGACGCTTTCGGCAACTTGATCTATCGCTCGGGCACAACGCCGAATGATTATCTCTACTGTGGCGAGCAGTTCGACGCGAATCTTGGGTTCTATAACCTGAGAGCCCGTTACATGAATCCATCGAACGGCAGATTCTGGACGATGGATTCATTCATGGGCGCGCCAAACGATCCGCTCACACTACACAAGTATCTTTATGCCAGATCGAACCCGGTGAGTAACGTCGATCCTTCGGGTCTGGCTTCTCTGGCCGAAGAAGAGATTGTGATGGCCGAATCGAGCATTCTCGATTCGATGTCGGCGATTGGCCAGGCCGTTCTCCGTCGGCTGGTCGCCAATCGGCTAACCGTGGGCGCCGCAGGAGCGCTGACCCGGCTCTTCAGCAATCCTGAAACTCTTCAGGAATTGGAAGAGGACGGCGAGGAAGGGATCGTAAAGATCCAGGAGACTTTTTCCAGATTCGAAGGAACCGTCACCGAAGCCGAGTCTGAGGCATCATCTCTCTGGAACAATTTCGATCAGCTTAAGAACGCCTTGAATCGCCTGTTCACTGGGATCAGATCACCCAATCCGCCGAACATTCAATATCACCACTTGGTCGAACAAGGCGGAGAAAATGCCCAAACCTTCTCTCCTCAGGCCATAAACTCGCTCGCGAATGTGGTGCCGACGCCTACGGGAATTCACCAGACCATCTCGAGTTTTTATTCCTCAGCCCCCAGTTGGTTACCACAGGGCATGACGACGGTAAGAATGTGGATGCAAACGCAAAGCTTTGAAGTGCAGTGGCGCGCGGGACTGGAGGTATGGAAGCAAGCTATGATGGGTGGGCCAATTACTTGGGGACCGTGAGGAGAAATCGTAGAAAGTGACAAGTGACTCGGCCGCTTCGCGAATTTCGGAAGCTTTGATGCTCGATCTTCCCGTTGACGTGCGCGCATGGCTGGACGCTGAGCAATTACCCGACGCGCCAGCTGGACGGTTTAACCAACGTATAGACCCAGCTCGTCTTTTGGACCCTTCTTCCGGAGCGGTTTGGGGTGGGTTAATGCTTCCCGATTCGCTTCCCCTGGTGTCGGACGGCGGCGGAAATGCGTTGTGTTTGCGCTTTGGCTTTGACGGCGCTGTTGCAGAAGTTATTCATTGGGATCATGAAGGCAGTTTGTGGAAGCCCTTCGGACGCACACTTGCCGAGGCCCTCGTCCTCGATGCCGCATTTGCCTTGATCGATCAGATCGATAACGATGACGAACCGGACGCAATCTTCATAGAGGAATCCTTCCCGCTCGCCGATTGGGCAACTGACTGGTTACCGGGTCTGAGCAAACCCTTGCTTCGCGGTCTGCTAAAGGACGCTTCCAGTCTCCCAGCAAGACTGCGCGAACTCGGGCTGGCTCGGGTCGTCATTGCCCAATGGCAATGTCAACGGCTTCTGACGAAGAGATTGGATAGGTTTTGCCGAAGAGTCGGTGGTGGAAAGATTGCCAAAACCCTGGGTGTGGACTGGAGTGAGTTTCGTCGTTGGTTAGCTGATGCTCGGCTCATCCCGGAGGATCAGAAGCAGCAGCTAAGTACTCTGACGACTATTCCGTTTGATGAATTGATCTATCAGGATTGGGAGAACGCGGCTTCCGAGGCCAAGGATGTTCTCGACGTGCGCAGCGACTTGGCATGGCCCTTTGCTGTGCTTGGCAGATACAAAAGCGAACGCCAGGATGTTGCCGCCGCAATGGAGTTTTACGCGGCCGGGGTGAAAACGCTCGGAACGTCCGAAGACTTTATCGCAACCTGGAAGGCTTTGTTTAGTAATCAAATCAAGTTTATTCCTGGCGCCTTGGCTTCAATGAATCCGCGACTTCCGGACGAGAATGAAGAGTACCTTCAGTTGTTCTTCTCATCTGACCCTGCCCAACGTGTTCGCGACTACTGGATCAAACGCGGTGAAGCGGCAGAGTCGAACAAACAATATGAACTTGCTTACCGCTGCTACTACAGTGCCGGTTGGGATCTGGCCGTTCAGAATGACATCGACAAAATACTTGACCGGCTGGAAAGGGCCGCCGCCAGCGGAGGTTACATCGGCCTGTCACTAATCGCTCGACATCATCGGCTGGCTATATCTTGATCAGCCTGATAGTCGTCGCCATTTTGGCGAGACTGGTTACGCTGTCAGCGCCGGTGATGCTCTGGGCGTTACAGTTTGACGTTGGGTTCGGCGGCGGAAGAGGCAAGGCTTGGTCATTGCTAATGCATCTCGCCAAGAGAGTGAAGAACAGGATTGGGTTCTCGGCAACGGTCGGGGTCTCTGCCTCTGGCCCAGCCTATTTTCAGATAGGCAAAGGCACGTTTTTCTCGTCCACCGTGACTGAAGACGGGCCCTTCGTTCCAATCACCGATGTTCCGGAAGACGTGAGAGAATATGCCGTCGCCCTGGGTGAACTTACCTCCAGCCTGGCCCGGAAGATTCATGACACGGCGGGCTTGTATGAGAATGGCGACGCTTTCCTCTTGGAACTTCAGGGCTTTAACTACTGAGCCGGGGACGTGAATCACGCAACAGGATGATGCCACGACGCCACAGCCGCCTGATACTTGTCTTGTTGCTCGGGCTGGTCGTGTCCCTGGTTATTACCGCGCTGACCCATAGGAACGCTCCCGTATTAATCTGGTTTGTCGTCATCGGGCTCGGTTTTGTCTTTGGGATCGGCCGGGAATGGTTCATCGTCACTAAGCGATTGCGATCGAAACTACAGACACCCTTTCAAGTCCTCTCATTTCTGCTCGGGTCCTATCCGTACGTGGCGGCGATGATCGTCATGTTCATCTTCACGTATTGCGTTCTTAAGTTGCTCCTCGGATATCACCTCAGCCCGTATGAAACGCGAACCATGGGGAAAATCGTGGTGATCGCTCTAGCTACCATATTCTTTGGTGGATTCTTTATCTTCCTCTTCCGATTCATAGGGAAGCTAATATGGAACCGCAAGCCAGAGTCAAACATCGATCGCGGCAAACGAGGCGATCGTGCGCCCGGCGGCCAATCGCACGGCAAGTGAGTCGGGCAACCGCAACGGTCAATTATCTCAGTACTGACCACGAGCGAATTAGTCAACGGATTGCGGGAGGCAGCCTGAGCTTCTACCAATACGATGGTCAGGGTTCGGTGCGTCAAGTGACAAACGCCACGGGAACAATCACCGATGGTTACGACTATGATGCGTTCGGAAATCTGATCTATCACTCAGGCACGACGCCGAACGATTATCTCTACAGCGGTGAACAGTTCGACGCGAATCTCGGGTTCTACTACCTGAGGGCCGGTACATGAATACCGCCACGGGTCGGTTCGTTTCGATGGACTCGTTCGAGGGGAACAACAGCGATCCGCTTAGCTTGCATAAGTACGTTTATGCCAACAACAATCCCTCAAACAGAACCGATCCATCTGGAAATCAGTCACTTGGGGAGCAGGCGGTAACAATCGCAATAAACGGCGTCCTCAGTGCAATTGCATTTGGATCCATTAGCTACATTTTTGGAGGTTATCACTTCGCGCGCGGCCGCGACAAAGAATATTCCTCTGAAAAGCGCCAGCCCGTACTCTTCGTCACGATAAGCGTCGTACACTGACTTGGCTTTCCCAATCCGCGCTGTTTGGAATGATACTCTGCTAATTGAGCGGATAGAAAACGGTTGGACTCCTGAAACCGATCCAAGAACGCTTGAAAGCATGGCTTAAGCTAATGCGACGGTTTTCGAACATGATGAGAAAAAACCTTGCGTGCTATGAGCGAGCGCCATTCCGCTCCGCTTGAGCTTCAAATGAATCGCAGAATCGAAGGCCTGACCCCTGTCTCTGCGTGGACTATCGGTGCTGCAGCCACCGCGAGAATTGTTTCTCTCATTCCCAGTTAATCGCGTTTTGGAGAATCGCACAGATCATGGCGCCTCGAACATATGTTGATATTGAGTTCTACTATTTTTGGAAGGATGCATCTTTGCGCGCGCTGGAAGATTATTCACTCCGGCTAAAGAAGGCCTTTGGAAAGCACTACCGAAGTGTGGGATTCTCTGAAAGAGAATTTGTGCGACTCTTCGAACCACATTTGAATGGGTACAACCCCCATGGCAATGTCTTTTCAGTGACACGAAGGCTGGGAGACATAATGCGGATAACGTTGGCGCTGGTTAGCCAACGCCAGGTCTGGAAGGACTGCTACCGAAGGGGGAACGAGCGAGTAGATATCGTAGTCAATGCGGGCGTAGCCTTCGTTCCGTAACTATAGAATTCGAATGAATCAGACAGAAGCAATCAGTCGCTTGGACGAGATCGAACAATTAGATCCGGATCCTACGATCGATGTCGGAGCGCTCGAGATTATGGAAACACTGGCAGAAAAGCCGGAAGGCTTGCGGCTGCTGGTTGAGCAGTAAGTGGATCACCCTCGTTCACGTTGTGACATTCGAAAACGCGAAGATGAGTCGCATTGGGTTGAGCGAAATAGCGTGGATTGCGAATCGTTGAAACGAGAGCACGGGCAGGGAGTCAAGGTCATAAGGCAACACCGTCCCCCAAACGTCCCCCAGCGACACGCAAATCAGGCAATGCATGCACGGTATGCAGCGCATGCACGTACATTTTTTCTGAGCGGTTTTGTAAGTGATGAAAATAAAGGACCGATAATTTAGATTCCCAAGCTGGATGTTGCGGGTTCGATCCCCGTCGCCCGCTCCAGATTTCCCTCAGTGAGGTGCTTTGTATGCCCCCAATTTGGTAAAGATCATTGTGCAGGTCGCTTCAGGATTTCGGCCAGGGCCTGCAATCGGTTTGAGTCTGCTGTGCTTTTCGTCATGGCAGCGCTCTTTTCCAACGAGGGTGCGAGGCTTTTGAGTTTTGCGAGCTCGCTTGGCTTCATGTGCGAAGTCTCTGCGGTTTGGATCGCCTGCCGCAGGGCTGCGATTCGATCAGCGGGCAGAGCTTGTGATCGCTCCAACTGATCCACATACGCCTTTGCCACGACCAACTGTCGTGGCCACTCAATTTTTTCCTGGTTCTGCACGTTGAGCTCAGCCACGCGAACCGCTTTCGCAGCGTCGATCTCGTTCTGGGTCAGGAATGTCGTCGCCGTCAGCTCAAAGACATCCAGGCCGCGGGCTATCTCCGAAGCGTAAATATGACCGTTGTACCAGTAGGCGGACCAGTCGCCGCCGAGCACGAGCATCTTTGGATCAATCGGCCCGCGATCGAAATAGGCGATTTCAACTGGATGCTCTGCGTCGGTGAAGTCCATCACCGAGATGCCGCCCTGATACCAGGCTTGCACCTCGATGTCACGGCCAGGAACCGGAATGAGCGAGCCGTTGTGGGCTACGCAGTTTTCGCTGTCGCCCTGGGCGGCCGACAACTTGTAGTAGCTGGCGAAGCTCAGCTTGTTGTCCTTCAAATTGAAAAGCGCATCGGCGCCCCATTTATTCGGATCGTTCGCCCGGCATCGCGCGCCTAGTCCGCCGCCCCACTCATCGGTGAACACGACCTTTGTTCCATCGTTCGAGAACGAGGCCGAGTGCCAATACGAATAGTTCGGATCGTTTACCGCGTCCACACGTTTTGGATGAACCGGATCTTTGATGTCCAGCAGGATTCCATTTCCGGAGCAGGCGCCTGCCGCCAGCCCGATCGCTGAGTACACGGTGATGTCATGACACTGATTGGTGTCCGATGGCTTTGCCAGTCCGTTCGGGCTATGGGTACCGCCGTTATTCAGGCCATTCAGGGCGCCCGTCCTGGGATCGATAAACACCCGAGGACTGGATACCACCTGCGCATCTTGCGGCGCCGCCAGAGGCACTTTAATCACATCAATGCGAAACAGCGCTGTATTCGGATCCTTGTCCGGTGCTTCACCCGAGCACCCGGCCAACTCTTCGTTTTGACGGACAAAAGAGGTGCCGGATACATAGATGTAGACATTGTTCTTATCATTCGGATCGACGACCAGCGTATGCGTATGCGAGCCGCGGCAAGTCTGCACCGCGGCCACCTGCTTCGGATTCTTGACGTCGGCAATATCGAAAATCCTCACGCCGCGGAAACGATCTTTTTGCGCGGCCGGTAAGCTCGGCTTGTTCTCTTGTCCCGCGGCCGGCGGCGGGTTCGGCGGAAATCCTCCGGTGCCGCAATCCAGCCGGCCGTTCGTCATCTCCACTGACATAAACATCAGGTTCTTATAAACGGACACGTCGCCCTGCCCACCAGGGCAAATCATCGAGGTCAATAGACTCGTCTTCGCCGGATTTGAGATGTCATAGATATTCACGCCGTAGAAATTTCCCAGAAACAGGCGATTGCCCTGGAACGCGATGTCCGAGTTCGCAAAGCCAAGTCCGGCAAGCACCAACTTCGTCGCGCCTGGCATTTTCGAAGAGTCGGCTACGCCGAGCACGGTACTGAGTGTCTTGTTCACTTTCGGATCATTAGGATCGTTTGAGCCAAGTTCGAACGCGTCAGGTTTTTTGAGCAGCATGAGATGCTTAATGCCCATCGCTGCTTCCCCTGCGTCGTACATGCCCGGCGACAATTTTGCGCGCGGATCATTGACGTCCGAGCCCGTCATACCGGCCGGTAGCGGCGGCGCGGGTTGAGGAGCAAACGGATTCGCCGGAGCGGCAGGTGTTGCCGACGGCGCAGGCGACGGCGAAGGCGTTTGTGCCTGCGTCCTCATTGAAAACCAACAGCACAAAACTAGCGAAGCTAATAGCATCCTGAAAGCGATCCTGTATACCCGATTCATCGTTTGTCCTCCGAAGGTTTTCCCCGCATGGTTTGCATAATCCTGATCTCGGCGCGTTGGCCACTGTCGACATCGGTCGCGAAATTGAACAGTTCGGCATCCTGCCCCGAACCCGCAGTGTCGAACAAGTCTTTTACCATAATCAAGGCGCCGTTGTGGTGCTGAATCATCCCGCTCAAAAATAGTTGGTCGAAGTCCGCGCCCTTTGCTTTCTTTAGAGCCTCCATTTGCTTCGGTGTCAGCATCCCGGGCATGAGCACAGGCTGGCTCGACATATCCATGCCTGGCATATCCGGCATCGTCATGGACGTCGGCTCTCCTCTCGCCGTTAGCCATCGTTTCATAAATCTTATTTCTTCCGACTGCGAATGGCTGATGCGCGCCCCTAGCAATCGCAGGTCCTTGTTCTGAGTGCTTGATGCGATCAGTGCGGTCATCTCAACCGCTTGCGCGTGATGCATGATCATACCCTGCATGAATTGAACATCTGCCGGCGAACGAGGTGGCAGTGCGGCCCTCGTCGATGGCGGCAATGTCCGCGTCGGCTGGCCCGGCGCTCCAGGCTGCACCACGACCGGCGTGCCTGGATCAGCCTGTTGTGCGCCGACCGTCAGCGAGAACAAGCCCGCGAGAGTACTGGCGGCCACCAGCCCGCTTCGCCACGCTCCGCCTCCCATTAATGACTGGAGCGTACGCTGGCCCTTAAAATAAAAAGACTTCATCGGCGCGAATGGTTAAGCATTGAGGGTGTCACCTTATCATAAAGCGTCGCCAAGGGCACTTGGGTCAGCCGCGATTCGATCGAAAATCTCATGCGACAGAACCGTCCCAAACGTCCGCCAGCGCTACGCAAGTCAGGCACTGCATGCACAGTATGTGTTGCATGCACGTTGATTTTTACTGAGCGGTCTTGAGGACTGGCGTCCTTAGTTCACCAAACATCGTTATCACGTCGGACGGAAAATCTTACGCTTACTCTTACTATCGCAACCTCTCGCAGCTCTATTCTGTTGAAGGTCTCAAATGAACTCTCATTAATCTGATACATCGAGTCAGGAATTACAGCTTATGGGTTTTTCCAAACCCGAAACTATTGAACTAGGGTGCGCCAAAGTTGAATCTGTCAGAATTAGGTTAAAGCCGGCGGGGTTTTCCGAAACATCGTCGAAAAATCGTGTTGGAAATCTACAAAAGCCCGCAGAAGTTGGCGTATACTGTGTCCCCTGGCGAGCGTAGCGGTTCAAAGGCGCGGGCCGATCCCAGTCGCGCTCCCGGTCTTTGCTGAACGAATCGCCTCGGCGAGAGTCAAGTAAATCTCGATATCAGGGAGCGCAGCCATGACAATTCTTTTGCTGTTGCCAATTCTCCTAATGCCTGGTCCGCGAGCCCAAGATCCCGTGACCAGCGAAGAACCGATTCCAGTGGTCGTCACCAGTTTTAAGTGTGCCAGGGATCGTAAGCCAATCGAGAATGCTGTTTCGGCAACTGTCCCTCCGGCGCCGGCCATGAACGCCGCCAATAAGATTTACGAAAAACAAAAAAGGGCAAACGATCCGGCCGGCGCGAGAGATCCTAACGCCGATACGCTCGACGGACGCAGCGCTGAGCTTGATCGGATCGTGCAGCAATCACGCGAGCCGCAACCGGTAGACGGCTTTACTTATTCGGTCAAGGTTCAAAACGGAAGTCGCAAGCTCATTCAAACGATTTTCTGGGAATATCAATTCAAAGAGGCCGCGCGCCCAGCCAATGTGACGCGGCGCCAGTTTCTGTGCAGTGCCCGAATCAGCCCTGAGAAAGGAAAAGATTTGCAGGCCTTCAGCTTGTCCGGACCCAGCAATGTGGTAGATGTGAAGACTCTAAGCAAAGAGTCTGCAAAACAATTCCTGGAGGGCGTCTTAATCAATCGCGTGGAATTCGCCGACGGAACATTCTGGCAGCGGGAAGGTTGGGATATTAACGATCTAAAGTTAACTGCCAAGGCACGTTCAGAAACGCGCAACCTGCCTCCGTGCAGAGGTCTCTGAACGTTCGAGGTACTGACCGACCTCATTCGTCCATTTTCAAGAGCCTGGCCGCCGCGTTAATATCCAAGAGACTTAGAGGAGGTAACGAACATGAGCATGGAAGTGGGAGCACTACTAAGTTCGTCTCCGGAAATTCGCCACGGCAGGCCTTGCATTCGGGGAACCGGGATTAGTGTGCATCGCATCGCTGTTCTTCATAATCTAGGCCACAGCCCGGAAGAGATTGTCCGCAAGTACGAGCACCTCACAATCGCCGGCGTTCATGCCGCCTTGGCGTACTACTATGCGAACAAACAGGAAATTGACGCCGAGGTCGCCGCCGATGAAACGGATGCTGCAGAGATCGAGAGAGAGTTTCTGAATACACAGCAAGTGGCCTGATGCGGATAAGGCTCTATTTTGACGAAGACGCGATGGATAATGACGTTGTGCGAGCTCTGAGACTTCGGGGCGTTGAGGTTATGACTGCACACGATTTCGCCTTGATCGGGTCATCTGACGAGGAGCAGCTTGCGCACGCTACTGCGAATGGCCGCGTCCTGTATTCCTTCAATGTGAGTGACTTCATGGCTCTTCATGTTTCCTATCTGGTGGCGGGGAAGCAACACGCGGGAATTGTCCTCGCACAGCAACAGCGATATGTGGTTGGCGAGCAAATGCGCCGCTTGCTGCGCCTCGTAGAGATGAAGCCAGCCGAGTCCATGCTCAATACTTTAGAGTTTCTTAGCGCGTGGGGTTAAGCGTTCCGGTTGGGCATCCGATGCGTATCAAAACTCGACCCAGGTGCCTGCATTTGTCTCTTGTGCTTTTTGATAGACTTGCGCCGCAGCCGCGAGATCTTCCAGCGCCAAACCGAGTGATTTGAATACGGTGATCTCTTCCGGTGACGTGCGGCCGGAATGGACGCCTGTCAGTACTTCTCCCAAATCCGCAAGGATGTGTTCGGGGCCGATAGCGCCTTCGTTTGCCGGGATCAAATAGTCTCCGGCTTCATTCAAAGCAGATTCACGGCGGTCAACGAACAGCCGGGCAGCGACCATCGTGGCGGTGTCGATTTCGCGCGCCTTGGGCGAAAAGGTCCCAATGGCGTTGATATGCACCCCGGGTGAAATCCATTCGCGTTTCAGGACCGAATCTCTTGATGTGGTGGCCGTAACGATGATGTCCGCGTCGCGCACGGCTTCCTCAACGGTCTCAACTGATTCAATGAGAAGAGGGTATTGAGGCTGCATTTCCCTGGCGAAGTTTTGCGCGCTTTCAAAACGTCCGCCGGCTATGCGAACTCGCCTGAGCGGCCGAACGCAGTTCATCGCGGCGAGATGTGAGCGGGCTTGCACACCGGCCCCGATGATCGCGAGGTCGCCCGCATCCTCCCGCGCCAACAGACGCGTGGCGAGCGCGCTTACGGCGGCAGTGCGAATCGCCGTAATGGCGGACGCGTTGACGAGCGCGCGCAGCTCACCGGTCTCTCCGTCGAAAAGCATTACGCCGCCCTGATGAGCATCTTTGCCAATCGCCGCGTTGCCGGGAAACACACAAATTGCTTTGAGACCGAACAACGGAGACGGGCTGGCGCGGAAGGTGGGCATCATGGCCAGCACGCCTCTGACCTCGGGCGGTCTGAAGATCGTGCGCAGTGGTTGATGAGCTTCGCCGCGAGCCAACGCGATAAATGCTTTCTCCATCGCCGAAATGCATTCGGACATTGGCAGGAGCTGCTCGACTTCGGTGTGATTCAGGACGAGGAGTTTCATGCGGCCTCGTTAACGTCTTAGAACCAGTTTCCATTTGTCATTTTTCATTTGCCATCGAAGACAGGCGTTTAGAGTACCGACTTCAGTCGGGCTCTGCCTAAAAAAGAACCCAACTAAAGTTGGTACTCTAAACACCTGTGCCTAATGGCAAAATGATAAATGAAAAATGAGAAATGGAAAATGGCTCGGTTCGCGGTTGGTTAGACTTTGCCATGACGTTGGCGATATTATCACGGCCGAAACGGTCTTAAACTCTTTTCCAAATCCACGAAGATCTTCAGATGATGAAAAACCATTCCTTTGGCCCTACGCGTCCACGGATACTATCAATATTCGTACTCGCCTCAATGATTGCCGCCGGCGGTTCGGTGTTTGCTCAACAGTTCAGCCCGGATCTCTTCAAGCCGCTTCATTGGCGCAGCATCGGTCCGTTTCGGGGTGGCCGCACACGCGCCGTCGCCGGTGCGCCGTCACAACCAAACGTGTTCTACATCGCCCAGGTGAACGGCGGCGTTTGGAAGACGGAGGACTATGGACACGCCTGGACGCCAATCTTCGACGACCAGCCGACGGGTTCTGTTGGTTGCATCGCCGTAGCGCCTTCAGATCCCAACGTCATCTATGTCGGCAGTGGTGAAGGATTACAACGCCCCGATCTTTCAGTTGGCGATGGTATCTATAAATCGACCGACGCAGGAAAGACCTGGACGCACCTCGGGCTGCGCGACGGTCAACAGATTCCGCAGATAGCGGTTGATCCGCGCGATTCGAATCGCATCCTGGTTGCAGTCGCCGGCCATCCTTACGGCCCGAATCAAGAGCGCGGCATATTTCGTTCGACCGACGGCGGTAAGACGTTCGACAAAGTTCTGTATAAAGACGAGAACACGGGCGGCGCTGACGTGTTAATCGATCCTTCGAACCCGGACATTGCCTACGCGGCGCTTTGGGAAGCGCGCCAGGGTCCGTGGGAAAATGCCGCCTGGAGTGGGACGGGCGGGGGAATATTCAAATCTACGGACAACGGAAAGACCTGGCAGCAATTGAAGACTGGACTTCCGGAAGGAATCACCCAGGCAAACCTCGCCATCGCGCCCAGCTCGCCGAATCGCCTGATCGCATCGGTGGCGTCTCCGGGAGTAGTCAACCTCTTTCGCTCTGATGACGCGGGAGAGAGTTGGGCCATCATCACGAAAGACCCGCGCCCGGCCGGTCGCATTGGCGGCGGCGACCTTTCAGTTCCCAGATTCAATCCCAAAGATCCCGAGATGGTGATTGTCGCCAGCACGGTAAGCTGGAAGTCGATCGATGGGGGCAAAACATGGAATGCATTTCGCGGCGCGCCGGGCGGCGATGACTATCAAAACGTCTGGATTAATCCGAATAACCCCGAAGTGGTTCTATTAGGCAGCGATCAGGGCGCGGTCATCACCGTCAACGGTGGAAAGACATGGAGCAGTTGGTACAACCAACCGACAGCGCAGATGTATCACGTCAACGCCGACAATGCATTTCCGTATCGTCTCTGCAGCGGTCAGCAGGAGAGCGGCTCAGCCTGTGTCGCCAGCCGCGGCAACGATGGCGAGATCACTTTCCGTGAATGGCATCCGGTCGCGGCTGAGGAATATGGCTATGTGACACCGGACCCGCTTGATCCCGACATCGTCTATGGCGGCAAGCTCTCGCGCTACGATCGCCGCACGGGTCAGGCTCAGAACATCATGCCTAAGCCGTTTCGTTCGGCGGATTTTCGCGTGGTGCGTACACAGCCGGTGATCTTCTCGCCGGTCGATCCGCACGTGCTTTTCTTTTCGGCAAATACCTTGTGGAAGACGAAAGACGGCGGGCGAAACTGGAACCAGATAAGTCCGGATCTAACTCGAAAGACATTCGAAGTGCCCGAGACAGTCGGCAAGTACCGCCCGCAACCGACAGCGCAGCCGACGCAGCGCGGCGTGATCTACGCGGTGGCGCCTTCGCCGCTCGACGTTAATCTAATTTGGGCCGGAACCGACGATGGCTTGATTCATCGCACGACTGACGGAGGCGCGCATTGGAGCGATGTCACTCCAAAGCAACTCAAGCCGTGGCAGAAGATTTCGATCCTCGACGCCGGCCATTTCGATAAGAACATTGCCTATGCAGCCGTCAACACGTTGAGACTTGACGATCTGCGGCCGCACATTTATCGAACGCATGACGCGGGAGCAATCTGGACTGAAATAACGAATGGTATTCCCGATAATGAAAACACCGACGTGGTGCGCGAGGATCCGGAAAGAAAAGGTTTGCTCTTCGCCGGCACTGAGCGGGCCGTTTACGTTTCTTTCGACGACGGCGATCACTGGCAGTCTCTGCGGCTCAACATGGGCGCCAGCTCAATTCGTGATTTGATCATCAAGGGCGACGATCTGTGCGTCGGGACTCACGGACGAGGCTTCTGGATTCTCGACAACATCACGCCGCTGCGGCAACTTCAGGATTCCATCAAGAAGGCGCCGGCGATGTTGTTCCATCCGCAGACGGCTCTGCGTGTTCGTTGGAACACCAATAGTGATACGCCGCTGCCGCCCGACGTACCTGCCGGTGAAAACCCGCCCGACGGCGCGATGATCGACTATTACATCGGCGCGGGTTCATCAGGGCCGGCTATTTTGGAAATTAAGGACGAGGCTGGCCAGGTCGTGAGGCGTTATTCGAGCGCCGATCCGCTGCCGACTCCCGATCCGGCTCTGGCAATCCCGCCTTACTGGGTAAGACCGCCGCAGAAACTTGCCGGCGAACCGGGCATGCATCGCTTTCTCTGGGACATGCATTACGCTCCAGTGCCGGGAGTACAACCGCAGTATCCGATTGCCGCCGTGGTCCACAACACCGCGCCCGCGCCTACTTCTCCATGGGCGATGCCGGGAAAGTACATGGTGGTGCTGACAGTCGGCGGCAAGAGTTATCAGCAGCCGCTGACGCTAGTGATGGATCCAAGGGTCAAGACTTCGAATGCGGATCTGGCCGAGCAATTTAGATTATCGAAACAGCTCTACGATGAATGGCTCGCGCTGAATTCCATTTCAGAAAGTGTCAGACGCATTCGAAGCCAGATGACCGAGTTGCGGCCGCGAGTTCCCGAAGGCGATCTCAAAACACACCTCAACGCGCTGGGCGAAAAACTCCAGGCCCTGTCCGGCGCCGGTGGAGGCGGCCCGGGCGCCGCCGCCGCCGGTGCCGCTGCGGGTGCTCGAGCCAGCGTCGCGAGCACAACCGGCAGAGCGCGAACCCTGTTCAGCCTGATCGAGGACGTCGATCTAGCCCCGACCCCGCAAGCCGCCGCCGCGGTTCCTGATGTGCTGAAAGATTCGCGCTCGCTTCAGAACGACTGGCAGACAATCAAGTCACAGGACATTCCCGCGTTGAATCAGGAACTTCGGGCCGCGGGCCTGCCGGTGATTGAGGTGCCAAAATAGCCGCTCCGGAAGCAATCAGCAGAAAAGTGTCAGAAGCCCAACCGTCAGGGAGGGCCGGCACTAACCGATTCATTTCATCGCGGCAAGCTCAATGTCCATTGTGCTGTTACTTCAGTTCAAGGAAAAGCGGCGAGGCTGAGCAAACAACCTCGCCGCTCCGTTTTTCCGCCATCGTAGGCCGAGAGCGACCTGTGCTGACGGTTTTGTTTTGGCGGCTTTGCCGCACCCGACTCACTTCCCTAAGCGGTAATTGTCCCGCTCACAACTTGACTCCACGGGCCGCTTTCACCGCGAGTGCTTAACCAACGCAACCTATAGTAAGCGATTTTGCCGGCGTCCCCGTCGTCGTACTCCGCCACGTAAGGCGAGCGCGTGTCCAATGCCAGATAAGTTAAGTCGCTCGGACCAGTTGGCGCTGTTCCGACCTTCACCCAAATCTCGCATCCGGTAACACCGTCCGGCTTAGCGCGACTGCTGGGCGTAAGCTCGTCCACGAAGGTGATCGTGTGCCGCAAACTCTGGCTGGTGTCAACCGTCACGACCGGCCGCGTAGTCGGTACTCCTGACGCCGTTCGCGTGGTCGACCGTACCGTAATTCCCAGAGTCTGCCTGATCGAATCCGTGGCCGCCGGATTCGCTTGGATTCTGTTCACCAACGGCCGTACGACCGTATCAAGGTCATCGAGCTTGACATCCTTGTCCTCGCGCGCGGCTTGCGCGGCTGCCTGTGCATTCGTGAGCGCACCGTAGGCGACGCGCCAATTATCATAAGCCAGTTGCACAGGTGTCATGTCGGCGGCAGTCAGATGGAGGGTCGTCATATTGGCGTCCAGGCCGTCTAGAAAGTTGTCCAACCATGGGCTGACGTCCGCGTCTGCTGATGGAAACCAATCTTGTGCCATTTTCTTTTCTCCTTTTTTGGGAATCGAGGAACGTACTCCTCTGTAGTTGATGGGAGGAAATGACGCGGTGCCATTCCCCAGGAAGTTGGGGGAAATTGTTCTAAAGACTAAAGCGTGTTTGAGGAAGAATCTCCCTCAACGCCCCTAATTTTAGGATGAGGTCAATACCGGGAGCGGTGCTGACTCCATGCCGTCCACGGCCCGAGCCGTTCCCGGCAAACGGTCTGGTACCTCATCGACTTTTGTCCGGAGGATTCCTAATCCCATAGGATTTTGGGGAAGGCAAGGGGACCAAGAAGCTTTGCGCGAAAAGTCAGCGCCTCTAAGTTCGCGTTTGGCGACGATTGAAAATAGCCCAGCGATTTATCCCTGGGATCGGTTGGCGTCTGATACGAAGTCCGTGAAGCGGGCGGCTGAAACGGTACGGAACCCCGAGCGGTAGCGAGGGGATGCCAAGCTCAACTTACGACCATCGAGAGCAACCCGATGTCTCAAGGCTTGGTAGCATCCGGTCGCTACCGCTCCCGGTTCCGTAACAGCCGTCCGCTCCACGGACTGCAAACCTCCAGCTCTCTTTCCCAGCAGTAAACTGCTGGGCTACTATCACTCGTCCGCTTTGCGGACTGAGAAATCTACTTTTCGGGCAAAGCCGGGCCAAGACATAGGAAATCACCCCAAATCCATGGGTTTTGCGGGTTGAGCGTCGTTCTGTTTAACGTGTTTATCTTCTGCGGATGTTCCGCAGAGCTAGATGGCTCATCGTTAGAACTCTAGCCTTCATCCCCGGGGTTCCGATCATGGCGGTTAGGACTCTGGCGACCGGCTCCAGAGTTCTGATCATGGTGGTTAGAGCTCCGACGGCCGCACCCAGAGCCCCGATCGCGGCGGTTAGAGTTCCGACGGCCGCAGCCAGAGCTCCGATCACGGCGGTTAGAGCTCTGGCTACCGCATACAGAGCTCCGACGACGGCAGTCAGCGCTCCGACTGCCGCCTGCAGAGATCGGTCGGCGGCTGCCAGAGCCAGGGTTGCCGGGCTCTGAGTGTGGCCTCCAGTTCCAATTCCTATGTCGGGAAGGTGGTGCGTAATACCGCGTCTGGCGGTATTATGAAGCGGTTTTGATAGATATTTAGTAGTTCGGCTGCTTCAAACTGAGTTGGAGGCCCTCATGGCGTTAATATGCAGAACTTTTACGACTTGGATAACAGAGACGGTACTTGACCAAGTTGAGACTTGGGTAGATGAACAACAGGAACAATGTAAACAGTATCCGTGGTGGGACCCAAGGGGATGGTTCTGCTGGATTGAAACTATCACGGTCAAGGTAGTTATTCAGTCAACTAAAGAAATCGTAGTCCCCTTTAGTAGAACTATTTGCTTTGTGATGGCCGGTATCCTTTTTTTCTCGCTATCGCCATTTGCAGCCGCCATCGACTCTGTTGCCCCGACATGGCATGTGTACTTCACCCTCAAGAAATGGCTCTGGACCCCTAGAATAACTTTTGATGGCAAACAGCCAACCAGTATTGAAGGTGTCTACCTCTATAGTTTTACTTGTCACTGCTCCGGTGAGAACGAAGTACCCATCGCTATTACCGCCTCAAATGATGATGAAGCCGCGCTCAAGGCTGAAGAGGAATGTGCAAAGGTGTGCGATAAACAATGACAGACGCGCCGCCGAACAAATCGGGTATGAAAGACGAAGTCAAGCATAGACATCTCCTAACCGCCAAAGTCGAATGACTTCGGAGGGCTATTTACGACACGCCGGCTGGCGGTGCAAGTTGAGTCACCGAGTTGCTTACAA
>Ga0193732_1000011_pt1 | contig 179135 bp, 174 predicted proteins | sample U1s1metaG_FD_145077 | JGI IMG/M metagenome (GOLD analysis project Ga0193732, IMG submission 145077) | Soil microbial communities from a riparian zone of the East river system, Colorado, United States - U1s1 | ecosystem: Environmental > Terrestrial > Soil > Riparian zone | place: USA: East...
ATTCCCGAAGACAAGACGCCGGACGCGGATACTCCTTTTCATAGATTTATGCACTCTCCGGACCGGATAGTCTTACCCAGCGACGAAAAGAAGAGAGCGAAAATTGTCGACCTAAACCCAAAGCTTAAGGACGCGCTGGCCGGCAAAACGTTAGTGCCGGTAGAAGCTAAAGACATCGGTGTGGAAGCGGTGGATGCTTACACCCTGCGAATTTCGCTCCTCCAGCCCGCGCCGTTTTTTCTCAGCATGATGCCGCATCAATTCTTTCGGGTGGTTAATCGTAAAGCTATTGAAAAGTTCGGCGGCGCCTGGACCCTCGAGCAGAACATCGTCACCAGTGGTCCGTTCAAGCTCGAGGCGTGGAAACACTATGATCGGATCATCGTGAAGCGCGATCCCATGTACTGGGACACCGGCAATGTGAAGCTCGATGGGATTATTTTTTATCCGGTGGTCGAGGCCTCGACCATCATGAATCTCTATAAGGCGGGCGAGATCGACGCGATGCTCAATCACAATGTGCAAGCGGCATGGTTGGATATGATTGCTCCGTATAAGGATTACATGGACGCACCGGAGGCTGCCATCGAGTATTACCTGTTTAACTGTACCAAGCCGCCGACAAACGATGTGCGCGTGCGCAAGGCGCTGAACATGAGTGTCGACAAGAAAGCCGTGGGCGCATGGCGACATCAGATGCCGCTGACGGCGATAACTCCGGGAGGTATGTTTCCCGGCTACCCCCAGCCCAAAGGCGATCCGTTCGATCCCGAGAAAGCTAAGACGCTGTTGGCCGACGCGGGGTATCGAGATGGCTCAGGCAAGTTTGATCCAAAGAAGTTTCCCGTCGATCAGATCGAGATAAACATAAACCCGGACGGCGCTAACATTCCCCTCGCCGAGTTTATGCAGGCGCAATGGAAGCAAAACCTGGGAATCACCATTTCGATCAAAGTCATGGAACAAAAGACGGGCCTGGCGGCGCGCGCGAAACTTGAATACAAGGGAATATTCAGGACTGGGTGGAGCGCCGACTATATGGATCCGTTTACGTTTCTCGGCCTGTACTATACGGCGACCGGCAACAACGGCACTGGTTGGTGGGATCCGAAGTACGTGGCCCTGCTCGATGAGGCAAATTCAACCGCTGATCTTCAGAAGCGTAACGAGCTAATGGCTAAGGCCGAAGCGCTCGCGCTGGATGCCCAGCCGGTTTTGCCGCTGATGACCACCAGCGCGCGCTGGATGAAGAAGCCTTACATTAAGGGAATGTATCCTAACGCCGCGTCCCTGTTTCCCTGGAAATGGGTCTACATTGAGCGCGATCCGGCAAAGTGGGACTATGGAGTTCCCAACATGGCTGAGTAAGGAAAAAGTAAAAAGGCAAAAGGAAAAAGTCAGAACTACAGCTCGATCTAATTCAGCCTTTTCTTTTTACTTTTACCTTTTGCCTTTTTCCTTCTAACTATGCTTCGCTTCATCATTCGCCGCGTAGTCATAATCATTCCCATGCTGTTCATTATTGTGTCTATCACGTGGGGATTGATCCGTCTCGCTCCGGGAAATTTCTACACCGGAGAAAAGAAGCTGGCGCCGGCGATCGAGCAGAACTTGCGTGAGAAGTATGGACTGAACAAGCCCTGGCATGTTCAGTATCGCAAAGTACTATGGAACATGGCACGGTTCGATTTCGGAGACTCGCTGAAGTACGAAGGGCAATCCGTAAATCAAATTCTGCTCAGGGCTCTACCGGTCTCGGCAACTTTGGGATTGTGCGCTTACCTTTTCGCGCTCGCGGTCGGCATTACCACCGGAACTCTGGCGGCGCTCCGACAAAACTCTTGGATCGACTACGCCACCATGGCCCTGGCAATGCTGGGCATCTCGATTCCGAACTTTGTCCTGGGACCGCTGTTGGCTTTGGTGTTCGCACTGACGCTCTTTTGGTTGCCGCCCGCATTGTGGGACGGGTTCCCCAGCCGGAGTATTGTGCTGCCCGCCCTCACCCTGTCGGCTCTGTACATCGCTTACATCGCGCGGTTGACTCGTTCGGGAATGCTGGAGGTAATGCGCTCCGATTACATTCGCACCGCGCGCGCCAAGGGCTTGAGTGAAAGTCAGGTCGTCTTTCGTCATGCGCTGCGCGGCGGGTTGTTGCCGGTCGTTTCGTTTTCCGGTCCGGCGCTGGCCTTTCTGATCACGGGGACCGTGGTCGTCGAAAGAGTATTCGCCCTGCCGGGCCTGGGAAATTATTTCATTAACGCCTGTTTCAATCGTGATGAGCCGCTGATCATCGGAATTGTGGCTTTCATCGCAGTCGCAGTTTTGGGTTTCAATCTTTTGGTTGATATTTCGTACGGCATCATCGATCCGCGCATCAGGTACTGAGAAGTAACGCAATATTGCGTTTCGATCTCAGTTGATAGGGGAGCAAGCCCCCGGGAAGCGAAACGTTGGAAGACAACAAGCCACCTTCAACACCGGACCCGTCCGATCTTCACATCGGGCCCGAATACGCCTTTGTCGAAAAGGACGTGCGAGAAGTGATCAGCGGTGAGGTCGTTGTCGGGACTTCTTTATGGCGCGACGCGTGGCGCAGGCTGCTCAAGAACAAACTCGCGGTCCTGGGCATGATCATCGTAATTTTGATCGTAGTTGCCGCCCTGATTGGTCCGACAGTGATCAAAAGCGCCACTGGTTATGCTTATGATGTCATTCCTAAAGATCAGTCGCTGACAAAATCGTTTCCACCTTTTCGCGGACCAGACGGCACGTTTTCCTGGACGCATCCGATGGGCACCGACAACGCTGGTCGCGACATCCTCGCGAGGGTCCTGTCGGGCGGACAAATCTCGCTAATGGTGGCGTTAATCGCGACTCTGGTATCGCTCTTGATCGGCGTTTCGTACGGCGCGACGGCCGGATACCTTGGCGGGCGCATCGACGATCTGATGATGCGAGTTGTCGATGTGCTCTACTCTCTGCCCTACGTCATTATCGTGATCGTGCTGCTGGCCCTGCTGCCGGCGAAAACACCTACCGGTCAGTTGGCCCAGTTGTTCCTTGCGCTCGGCGCCGTATCGTGGCTGACGATGGCCCGGATCGTGCGCGGCCAGGTGATGTCGCTCAAGAACCAGGAATTCATTCTGGCGGCGCGCGCTACCGGAGTGTCGACGACGAAGATCATCTTTCGTCATTTGGTTCCCAACACGCTCGGTCCGGTGATCGTTTATGCGACGCTGACAGTTCCGACCGTGATGCTGAGTGAAGCGTTCCTTTCTTTCCTCGGTCTCGGTGTCCGGCCACCGCGCGTCTCGTGGGGAAGCCTGGCCGCCGAAGGGGCGCAGGTCCTGGCCATCTATCCATGGCAACTGATTTTCCCCGGAGTTACGATGGCGTTGATGCTCTTTTCACTGAACTTCCTGGGAGACGGGTTGCGTGATGCGCTCGATCCGCAGATGCGGAAGGACTGACTCTTACACTCTTGAGAGTTGGGAGAGGCTGTTATGACGGTTGAACTGGGAGTCTCGCGAAAGGGTTCGCCGTGGATCTTTTGGCCGGCCTTAGGAGCGGGGCTCTTCGGACCATTACTCGCGGGTCTTCTGATGCGATGGATGGCATTTCATTTCGCGAGCGGCATCGCGGCCTTCGTGACGTGTTTCTTTTTTGGCCTGATCGTGGGGAGCCGATACCCACCCAGGTTTCGCATTCCGGTTTGGTTGGCCGCAGTCTTAACGGGCCTGGCGACGGCCCTCTTTGTCGGCGTGCTGACCTATTACTTTCCCTGGAAGTAACAGCGTTCTGACTTATACGAAACGATGACGGCTAGCAGCAACGGAAACCTTCTGAGCGTCAAAGACCTGTGCACGTACTTCAAAACTGAAGACGGCACAGTCAAAGCCGTTGACGGGATCAGCTTCGAACTTAGGCAGGGCGAGACGCTGGGCATCGTGGGAGAGTCGGGCTCAGGCAAGTCGGTCGCGAACCTATCGCTGATGCGTCTGATTCCTGACCCGCCCGGCAAGATCGTTTCCGGATCGATCGTGTTTGACGGCCGCGACGTGCTCGAGCTCACTCCGCGCGAAGTTCGCGATATTCGCGGCAAACGCATCGCTATGATCTTTCAGGATCCGATGACCTCGCTCAATCCTTTCATGCGGATCTCGAAGCAGTTGATGGAGGTGACGCAACTTCACCTGGGTCACACCAAAGAACAGGCACGCGAACATGCGATCAAGATGCTGGAGACGGTGGGCATTCCCGACGCGCGCGAACGGGTCGACAGTTATCCGCACGAGTTTTCGGGGGGCATGCGCCAGCGTGTGATGATCGCGATGGCCCTCTCTTGCCAGCCCGAACTCTTGATTGCCGACGAACCTACGACGGCGCTCGACGTCACCATCCAGGCGCAGATTCTGGAACTCATCAAGCGTCTGAAGGCCGAGACCGGGGCGAGCATGATTCTGATCACACACGACCTGGGCGTCGTCGCCGGCATGACTGATCGGATCATCGTGATGTACGCCGGCAAGATTTTCGAACAGGCGGCGACGACCGAGCTGTTCGAACGGCCCGGCAATCCCTACACGCGCGGCCTTTTGCGCTCGGTGCCCGATCCTACGGACGAGCAGGGTAGTCTCTATCAGATTCCCGGGTTGCCGCCGGATCTGGCGCACTTGCCGCCGGGCTGTCCGTTTGCGCCGCGCTGTGATCGCGCGGAGGATCTTTGCCGGCGCGAATTTCCTCCGTACGTGGAACTGACGCCGGGGCATTACTCGCTCTGTCATTTCGCGAATGACGTTTTTGCAGAGTCAGCCGATCAAGTGTGATGGAAGCAAGCGCCCAACCATTGATCTCGATCAGAGACCTCAAGGTCCATTTCCCGGTGTCGGGCGGATCGTTATTCCGTCGTTCACGGCAAGTGGTCAAGGCGGTTGACGGTGTTTCACTCGACATTTATCCGGGAGAGACTTTGGGTCTGGTTGGTGAGTCAGGGTGCGGCAAGTCAACCTTGGGCAGAGCGATCCTGCGTTTGACTCAGCCGACCTCAGGACAGATCCTTTTTAACGGTAGCGATCTGGCGCATCTATCGAACTCCGCAATGCGCGAACAGCGCCGCCACTTACAAATAATTTTCCAGGACCCTTATGCTTCACTGAATCCACGCATGACCGTTAGCCAGATCATCGGCGAGCCCCTCGATACCTTTCAACTGGCTCGAGGCCAGGCTAAGAAAGAGCGCATACAGGAGTTGATGGAAATGGTTGGTTTGAGCGCCCGCTTTCTGAAGCGCTATCCACACGAGTTTTCCGGCGGCCAGCGGCAGCGTATCGGCATTGCGCGCGCGCTCGCCGTCGATCCCGCTTTCATCGTCGCCGACGAACCCATCTCAGCTCTCGATGTTTCGATCCAGGCTCAGATCATGAATCTGCTGGATCGCCTGCGCCGCCAAAAGAATCTAACCTACCTGTTTATCTCGCACGACCTGCGGGCGATTCGGCACGTTTCGGATCGGGTGGCGGTGATGTACCTGGGCAAAATTGTAGAGCTGGCGGATGGGAAGACGGTCTATAAGGATCCGCTCATGCCGTACACCAGGGCGCTGATTTCCGCGGTGCCGGTTCCCGATCCGAAAATTGAAGCACGCCGTCGCCGGATCGTCCTGGAAGGCGACGTTCCTTCACCGATCAACCCGCCCAAAGGCTGCCGGTTTCACACTCGTTGCCCCTATGCCATCGACATTTGCCGCGAGATCGAGCCCCAACTGGTTCAAATTAAGCCTAATCATTTCGCGGCCTGCATCCGCATTAGTCCCGAAGAGCCGGACATTGACCGGGTTGCGCCGGGAGCCGCTCCGGGTCTTCAGGCTCACGCGGCATCGTCAACGGCGTGAAAAACGCCACTTATTAGTCATTTACGTTAGATGTGAGTTCAGACTAGAGGCGTTTTTGAATGCCCGAGTTGGTCTAAGTGTGCAAGCATCATTCGCTTGTCGCGAGGTAGAGTGCAACCTATACTGAGCCTCTGACGCCGGCTTAGTTTGGAGTTCAAGCTTTAGCTTGCGTCTGTCGGCGGCAACCTAAAGGCTTGAACTCTAAACGCGGGTTGTAGTCCTCTTCGCGAGCGTCCAGATTGAATACCTCTTCGGAATCAGAAAACCAATGAAGCGTGCGCGGACAGAAATGCGAGAGAGCAAGGCGACCAGGAATGAGCTCGCTGGGCAATCGCCTGTGATTCCTCAGGAAGCTCCGGAACGAGCCCCGTCCGGTTGGGCCGAAGTGCAGAAATCCATCGCTGAATCGTCGGGAATCTCGCTGCTGCTGATTGAAGGTTATCAACCGCCGGCCTTGGCGATCGCCAACAACAACTCAATTTGTGAGGCTCTGCAATCGTCGCCTGAACACGTCGGGCTTTGTGATCCGTTCTGTGGTGCTGCCCACGACCGCGCGGTCGGCGCCAACACGATCACGCATTATCGTTGCCACGCGGGCTTGCAATGCTTTGCCATGCCGGTCGAGATTGGCGGCCAGAGTCAGTTGGCAGTAATCGGAGGCCGCGCCTTCGTGAGCAGCTCGGATTACCGTGAGCTTGCCGAGCGGTTTCGCTCCGGCGATCTCAAGCGCCTGAGTTCCGCCAATCTGTTTCGCAACGTAATCTTCGCGGACGAGGCCGACTTGGATCATGCGGCCTTGCGCGTGGCCCGAGCAGCCCGAGAGTTCGCCGAGACGAAGGCGACCGCGCCGGCGTCCCCCACTGAAGTGACCGAACCCGTCGAGGCTGTCACCATCACTGAACCGCCGACAGAAGATAGACGCAGCGAAGCGAGTCTCCGGCGCGGACTCGATCGGCGTGCGCCATTCGCAGATTCGATTCGCAGATTCACCGAACAAATTGACGCGAGCGAGCCGGCACAAACGTATGCATCGATTCTGTCGCAGGCGGCCGATCTGGTTAAGGCCGAGCGCGGCTCGCTGCTCCTCTTCGACGAAGCCGCGAACCTCTTGACGATGACTGCATCGCGAGGCATACGAGCTTCCATCAGTGAAGTTGGATCGATTGCCCTGGGTGAGGGAATTGCCGGATCCGTCATGCGGGAAGGCCGCCCCATGGTTGCCAGCATCGACGATTTGGGCATGAAGAGCCCGCCGGAGCGCGGCTACAAAACGAAATCTTTTATTAGTTATCCAATCTCTATCGGTAGCCGCAGATTTGGTGTGCTCAATCTTGCCGATAAGGTCGGCGGCGGCGTCTACGATGCGAACGACTTGAGCGTGATTGAATTGGTGGCGCCCCAAATTGCGCTGGCGATTGAGCGTGCGGCGTGGCAGCAGAGAGCCAACCAGTTCCAGGTGATGTCGATCACTGATCCGCTCACGGGTCTGCACAACCGGCGCTATCTCGAGGCCCGGCTAACTGAAGAACTGAGCCGTTCCAAGCGCTATGATTATCCGCTTAGCTTCATGATGATCGATATTGACGACTTCAAAATCTACAACGATCAGAACGGCCATCAGGCAGGCGATCGGGCGCTGGAGATTACCGCGCAGTGCTTGCGATCAGCCCTGCGTAAAGTCGATGTAGCTTCGCGTTATGGTGGCGAAGAGTTTTCCATTCTGCTGCCGCAAACCACTCTGCAGGAAGCCGGAGTGATCGCCGACCGCATTCGCCGCAAAATTAGCAGCACGTCGTTCACCCACGGCAAATCGCAACCATTAGGCGCGGTAACGGTGAGCATCGGACTCTCGGCGTTCTCTCCGGCGCTTGACTCGGCCGAGGCCATCGTACGCGCCGCTGACCGCGCGCTGTATCACGCGAAGGGTCACGGCAAGAACCGAGCTTACGCATACCAGGGCGTTCAGGCCGCGGCCAATCGAACGGCCGCGAATCCCCAACAGTGATCGATGACCCACCAGCGCATACTTGCCAATGTCAGCCGAGACGAGTTTGTGGGCCGCGACGCGGAACTGCGAGAGATTGTGCGTCAGGCGTCACTGCTGGTGGATCGTCGCGGTCTGGTAGTCCTGGCTGCCCCGGGTGTGGGCGCAGGAGAGCTACTGCGCCAGGCATACGATCAGTTGTTTGCGCGCCGCGGTGATCCTGTTCCGATCCACTTTGCGTTCAAGCGAAGTGAAGAGGCGCCGCTCGACGCGGCCCGGCGATTCTTTCAAAATCTTCTGCAACAGTATATCGCCTATCGACGAGTCGATCCTTCACTGTGTGATGTTCGGATGAACTTTCACGACTTGATGGAGTTGGCCCTGCCCGGCGACTACGAGTTGGTCAGCGACTTAATCGAGGGGTTTGAACGCGAGCGCGCCGGCGGGGATCAGCGTGACTTTGTGCGCTTCTGTCTGAGCGCCTCGCATCGTTTCTCAGCAGCAGGCCGCAGGATCCTTCACTTGATCGACTGCACTCAACTGGCCACGCCGTCGAAAGACGAGACTCTGCTGGCTCAGGAGATCACGGCCGCGATCACCCGCTCGAATGGTCCTTTTGCCATGGCCGGTTTGCGCAGGCAGGTGGTCGATCTGATTCAGGGAACCGATGGCCAGGACGCCGGTGAACTCATCCACCTGGAGAGATTGAGCGACGATGCCGCCCGCAGATTGATCGAGGCTTCAGCGCGGCGTTACCAGATTGAGACCAACGAACCGACGCGCGATTTGATCGTGCAACAGACCAATGCGAGTCCTTTCTTCATCAACAGCTTGATTCAGGCAGCCAGGGAATCGAAAACGCCTCTGACCAGCTTTCTCAATTGTCAGCGTCTCTACGTTGACGAACTAATGGGTGGACTCATTCACCGTCACTTTTCCAGGATCATGGACTCCGTCGCTCCGAACCCGCAGACAAAAAGGCTGCTGCTGCGAGTGCTCTTCGAGTCAGCCTCCAGCGACGCGCACAAGTCGTCATTGTGGGCGTGGAAAAAGCGTCTCGGCGTTGATGCCGCTGAGTTCGAACGGATCGTCGACGCGTTACACGTCCACGAGTTGGTGAATTCGAGCGCGGCGTTCATCGAGGTAAACGCCGAGTCGGATGTGTGGATGGATTACCTGAAGGCGCATTACCGCGTCGAGGTCGCCGGTGAAGGTCGCGCGTTGGTCGTCGCGACCACGCTGCTCGATACTTTGAAGCGGGCGCCACAGGCAATGGCTCGCAAGTATCGTCGCGAAGCCGCGCTCGGTTTGCGCGACTTGATCGCGGATTTCAATTGCCAGCGCGTGCCGGCCAGCTTGTTCCATTACGATCGTTTCGCGGCGGTTCACAAGGGCGAAGACGCTGACACGATCGACGCGGCCCTCGAAGCCGAATCCGATCTGATTAGATTGCCCCAGATTGTTCATGCCGCGGGTTGTAACGCTTACTCAACGTCCATTATCTGTGACAGTGAGCGTTGTGCCGTGGCGCACGGCTTTGAAGCCGCCGACTATACGGATGAAAACGAAGTCGTGTGGATTGCCGCCGAGATCGATTCAAAGCTCGAAGCGAGCAGGGAACTGACCGCCGAGTGGTGCGATCGTCTGGCGAGCCTGGCGCGCGAGTGCGGCTTTGAACAGGTCCGCCTTTGGCTGGTTGCGCCCGAAGGATTCTCACCGGAAGCATGCGAGCTGCTGAACACCCGCGAAGCTTACGGCTCCAGTCGCCAGCAGGTTGAATTGCTTACTGCGCGCATCGAGTCGGCAACCAAAGAAGAGGAAGAGAGCCGGCCGAACGAATACGAGATGGTCATTCCCATGGGCGCGGACACGGAACTGATCGCAGCGCACACGGTGGAACAGATCGCGCGGCGAGTGAACTTTGGACCCGAAGCGATTAATCAGATCAAGACCGCGTTGATTGAAGCTTGCATCAACGCCGCTGAGCACAGCCTTAGCCCCGACCGCAAAATTTATCAGCGATTCCGCGTGGAAAATGATAGATTAGTCGTTACTGTTGCGAGTCGCGGCGTGGTGCCGGCAAGTCTTGCGGGCCAAAACGGTCAGCCAGGCGACGTCAAAGGTGAAAAGGAAGACGGCCGGCGCGGTTGGGGATTGAAACTGATTCAAACGCTGATGGACGAAGTTGAATTCGAGCGGGTCGATGACGGCACGCAACTGCGGATGACAAAGTATTTTCGTAAACAGTAATCGGGCACTAGCCCGACCGTCAGGGAGGGTTTATCAAATCGAGTACGATTCACCAAGGAGAGGGGGCCCTTAGCGAAGATGGCGGATACAACCGGGGAAACTCCGGTGCAGGCGCGCTGCATTGGAGACACAGCAATCATCTACGCCAGCGATTACCTGAACAAACTGAGCGGCGAGCGCATCGAGCGCGAATGCAAACGCCAGCTTGAATCGGGTTGCCGCGCGCTGGTGATCAATTTCCGAGACACCGAACTGGTAAACAGCATCGGTGTCTCGATTCTTATGGGCGTGATCGATGCTTCGGAACGGAGCAATGCGCGCGTGGTCTTCTCTGACGTAAATGGCCAGACTGCGAGTCTGTTCGAACTGCTGGGACTAACCAGGCATGTCAGTGTCGCCAAAGACGAGACCGAAGCTTTGGCACTGATAACACCGCAAACGAACGCCGCCGGCTCAACGCCAAGTTAACAAGCGGGGCAGTAGCCCGACCGTCAGGGAGGGCTTTGGAGTGTGGCGACTGGTCGCTGCTTTCGAAAAGCGCTGACAAGTCAGCGGACTCCAAAATTATCGCGCATGGAAACAAACACTCAACGATTACTACACACCTTTGCCGCGCTGGCCGATCTGGGCCAGGAGATAGCCGACACCGGCGACTTTGAAGAGATGCTGCGCGCGTCGTTTCATTTGTTGCTGGGTTCTCTGGCAATCAGACGTGGCGCCGTCGGCGAATACGATCGAGAGGGAACTAAACTGCGTCTGGTCGCGGCGCGCGGCCTCCGCGAATCGCAGGAGCTGCTGCTGCCATTCTCAAATGAACACGCACGCCATTTGGCGAGCCTTGGTTCGTCACTGTCGCTCGATGAATCGAGGAATGAAGCGGCCAGGTTCCTCGAAGATCATCAGGACGGTTTTGCTGCAGTCGCAATCGATTTGCTGTTGCCGCTGGTGGTGCGCGACCGCTTGATAGGAGTGGTCTTGCTCGGTGAAAAGGCGACTGGAGAAAAGTTCACCGAAGAAGATCTGCAAATCGTAAGCGCGCTCGCGCGTCACATCGGCGTTGGGATTCACAGCCATCGCCTGCTGGAAGAAGTCGAGCACAAAGCGGACGAGAACCGCCGGCTGTACGATGGCCTGCGAGCAATTTACAAAGAAACGGTGCACGCCTTTGCCGCGGCGATCGATATCAAGGACCGATACACACAGGGTCATTCCGTTCGTGTCGGCAAGTACAGCGAAATCATCGCGCGCGAAATGGGCTGGACCGACGATGCGGTGGAAGGCATTGCCATCGCCGGGTATCTTCACGACATCGGCAAGCTCATCGTCGATCTGAACGTTCTCAACTCTCCGGGCCGCTTCAACGCAAAGGAATCGAAAGAGATGAGCCGGCATCCAACCGCCGGATACGAAATTTTGTCGCCGATCAGTCATCCTTACGCCGACATCCCTCTGATGGCCCGCTATCATCACGAACGCCTTGATGGGAATGGCTACCCTGACGGACTGAAGGGCGACGAGATCCCGGCGGGGGCGAAGATAGTCACGCTGGCGGATTCATTCGACGCGATGACCACCGATCGCCCCTACCGCAATCGCCTCCCGCTAGCGGACGTGCTGGAAGACTTTCGCGTTAATACGGGAACTCAGTTCGAGCCCGCAGTCGTCTGCGCCTTTTGCCGCGCATTCCTGAAAGAGATCGAAGGCACCTCAAAAGATAAACGCCTGATGAAGCTGCTGGGGAAGAACTACGACAACGTTGAAAGTGTGAGTCCGATACTTAGCCAGTTGATCTCAGACCTCGATGGCAACGGTGATATGCGAGCGGCGAGCGCTGCTGGGCATTGAGCCGTCTCGCGCTGTGGTAAAGTAGGCCCTTCGATGAATTATCAAGACATCATCACCATCGAACCCGGCAAACGCGGCGGACGGCCAACCGTTCGCGGAATGCGCATTTCGGTTGGAGACGTGCTTGGTTGGCTGGCGGCCGGTATGTCTCATGAAGAGATCCTGAGTGATTATCCGGAACTCACGGAAAAAGACATCCTGGCTTGCCTCGCGTATGCTGCCGACCGCGAGCGGCGACTTGTGACAGCAACCTCATGAAGCTGCTGTTCGACCAGAACTTAAGCTTCAAACTGTGTCGACTGCTCGCCGACGTTTTTCCTGAATCAAATCAAGTACGCTCGATCGGCATGGAAGAAGCCGAGGATCTCGCCATCTGGGAATATGCAAAGGCGAATAGCTTTGTTCTTGTTTCGCACGATGCGGATTTCGCGGATCTGGCTACACTATTCGGACCGCCGCCGAAAGTGATCTGGCTCCGATGCGGCAATCAACCAACCTACGCAATCGAACACCGACTACGCGATCACGTGGATGCGATAGCTGCCTTTGTCAAAGATGAAGCGGCTGCGTGTTGGGAGATCTACTAAAACCGGCGTTACTTCGGTTGAATCCTTAGCGTAAAACTACAAATTCCGATCTTCTCATCCGGTTGGACGATAGTGCGTTCCTCGCGTGGGATTTCTCGGCCGGACACCAGGGTCGGGTTTCGGCCTTTGGAAGTCAGCCAGAAGCGGCCCTGATCGTCGAAGGTCAGCGTCGCGTGCACGCGACTGATTTCCGGATCGCCTTTCAGACGCACATCGACCGCTACCGAACGCGAGCCGCGACCAATGCTTATCTCGGCTTTGGTAATTTTGACCACTGATTGCCGGACGCCTTCACGCCAAAGCTCCATCGAGTACAGATCGACTACGCGCGGGCGCACGACCGTAACGTCGCCGGCGTCGGTTTCTCCCGGGGCGTTGGTGTCGCCTTCGACTTCAATAGCGTCCGCTTCACCCGTCGTCGCGGGCGCTGCGCCGACGTTGGTAGTCGCCGGGCGTACCGTAACCATCGTGTGACCGGCTTCGGTTTCGTCCCAAACAGGTTGCACGCGAAACTCGCCCTTGTTCAGGGTCCCATCAACGCGCAACTCGATGGCAAAAGATTTGGTTTGCAACTGCACTGACCCGGCCAACTCGCGCGCGCGTTCGGACAGCACATGAAACAGTCCCTGCTCTAAACCGCGCCGCTTGTCGCCCTGCCAGTCTTTGTCGTCTTCGCTGCTGAGATAGACGATGTACTCGCGCGGAATGTAGGTTGGCCCGCCGGGCGGCGTGAACATCTCGCGCTGCATGCAGGCCTCGACTTCGCGCGCAATCTTTACCAGAAATTCTTCCCAAACGCGCCGCGGCTTCGCATGCTCGTCAGCTTCTTCCAGGATGTCGTCGGTGGTCTCGCCGTCGATCCAGCGTCGAATGGATTCTATTAGTCCCATATTTTGGAATGCGCCGAGGCGCCATCAGAAAGCGATGATAAGATACCGCACTCCAACGTCTAATCAAACTTCAAGAGATCCCGGTTGACCCAACCACGGTCGAGTGAGTTGGGATCTTCCTTGGGGCGCGCGTGTTGGATGATCTGGACTTCGCACCAGTTATTATTATTGCTGCTGACACTCAGCACCTTCACGTGTGAACCCAATTCGACTAATCCCACCTTTTCGGTCCTCCAGTTGGGGCCGGCACGCAGGTTTGTATCGATAGTAGTTACCGCTTCACGTCCAACGATGCCTGTTGGAGTCGTAGCAATTGGCGGTGTCATTCGCGTCTTGATCCACGATCTAACATAAGCCCCTGTCGCCACCAACAACCCTGCGAAACATAACACGAGAGCCACTCCCACGACGAAGTCTCGGCCGCGCCGCCGCGCCTTCATTCCAGCGTTAGCATCAACCGGGCGGGCGACTTGAAGGTTGCGGGCAACGGGTACCGTTACTCGGCCCAACTGCGGCGGCGCTGCAAACCCCTGTCCGGCGGTTACGGACGCGGCGTTGGTAAACGTCGTCGACTGGCCGGCGATTGGGACTACGATTTTTGGACGCGTCACACCGTTACCGGCAATCGTCTGATGTTGGATCTCACGTGAAGTTTCAAAGCGGGGCTTTGGTGGCGCGGCCGTAATTACTTCTGCTTCCAGACTCAGATCAGAACTAATGCGCCGTCGGGCCCGCGCGTTGTTCAAAGGTTGAGTGGCGGGCAGGGAAGCGTCGCTCAGCTCTTCCCAAAAATCCTGCACCCGCTGATAGCGATCGCCCGGCCGCGTCTGGGTCGCGCGTTCCAACACACGCAGAAGTGATTCCGCCCAGGGCTCGAAAGACATTGGCGCCGGCAACGTAGCGATTGGGTGATGAGCAAACGCGCGCGGCGGCACGCCGCAGATCATCGTGTATGCGGTCTTGGCCAGAGAATAGATGTCGGCTGCCGGCGTCAATTGAGTCTGCGTGCCTAAGAGCGAGCCGGTATCCAGCGCAGCCGTTTGCACCAGCGGATTATGCTCAGGGGCCGCATAGATGTTGGTGCCGACGCGAGTAATCGCGCCTTCCGCGGCCTCGATCTTGGCCACGCCAAAGTCGGCAATCTTCAATGTCTCGTGATCGGCCGTCAGCAAGAGATTCTGAGGCTTGATGTCGCGATGAATTACACCGCAGGCGTGCGCATGCGCCAGTCCGGCGCAAAGCTGCTGCAAATAAAAAAGGGCCCGATCAAGTTTCAGCGGCTCTTTGCGGCACAACAGCGCCAGGTCGCCACCGCCCAGATACTCGAGCACGATGTAATGGAAAGCTGTACCCGTCAGATCAATCGCCGTCCCATGTCCCAGGCGGCTGATGATATGCGGATGGCGCACGCGATCGAGCGCGACTGCTTCGTTTTGAAAGTTCTGGATCAGAGTGCGTTCGAGATCAGGATCCTGATAACCCTGAAGCAGGACGTTCAGCGCCTTGATGACCACCATGCGGAAGCGTTCATCGGTGGCGGCGCGATCGCGGGCCATATAGATCTCGGCGTAGCTGCCGCGACCCAGACAGTCTTCGATGTCGTAACGGCCGTCGACCCTGCACTGTAAGAGCTTTAGTTCAGTCATTCAGAAGCTTTTTCGTCCAGCAGTCTTTTCAGCGGGTCTACGACTTGCGGCAGGTCGTTGGAGATGATTTCCCAGACGACATCAAAACTCACACCAAAATAGTCATGGATTAATCTATCGCGAACGCCGGCCATACTCTTCCATGGAATCGTAGCGTGCTGTGCGCGCACTTGGTCCGAGATCTTCTTTGCAGCTTCGCCTATGATCTCAAGATTTCGAACTATGGCGTCCTGGGTCTTGGTATCCAACAGGAAGGTTTCGTACGTCAGGCCGGCAGAGTAAGCGGATATTCGCTTAATCGCCTCTTCGATATCTCTGGCGAAATCGGAATCCGTTCGTTCAGACATATACAACGCTCTGTGCGATGTCTTCGGCGACGCGCTCGATCCTGATGCCCTGGAGTCCGGCCCTTGTTAGTAGGTCGACCTTTCGACCTAACAGCGTTTCAAGTTCCTCTGCGAAGTCAATGAACTTCAAACCTATTGGACGATCAAACTCCACGATCAAATCAACGTCGCTTGTCGCACCAGGCACGCCCTTCGCATAAGACCCAAACAACCCGACCTTCTTCACGCCATACTCAGCCGCAAAGCGAGGATAATTCTCGCGGAGAAGTTCTTCGATTCTTTGTTTGGTTAGCATCACAGCCTGAAACTCTGTTCGTGAAAAACAGCCGTTTGTATCTACTTTGGAGGCGCCTCGGCCTTTAAGCCGAGCACTCCATCCAACGCGCGCGCGGCCTTTTGCTCAGCCATCAAGCTCTCCTGCGATTTCCCTGCGGGAGACTGTTTCACTTGCTTCAAGGCGGCCGCCGCCTGGGCCAGTCTCACTTCCGCGCCGAACGGCAAGTGCCCGTTGCTTTCTGTACGAAGATTGTTGACCGCCAGTTCTAAAGCCTGCATCGCGTCGCGATGATTTCCGGTGAGCATCAGAGCGCGGCCGTAAAGATAGAGGAATTCCGGATCCTTCGATTCTGTCGCTTTTGGGAGCGTCACCTCCGTCAGCCACTTCTGAGGATTCGCGTCGACCGCGGCGCGCTTTTGTTCGAAGGCCGCCGCGCTATCCAAAGCCGACGGAGTAGGACTCGGTTGGGACGCGGCGGTCGGCCCAGGCAAAAAGGAAGGGAAGAGCCGCCCCTGTTGATATCTTATGCCGGCATAGAACGCGCCCGCAGCTACACCCACGAACAAAATGAAGACAAAGAAACGAAGCACGGCCCGCCCGCTTCCCGATTTAACTTCGGCGCTGGTTCGCGCAGTGGCTTGAACCTGTTGGGTAGCGCCGGGACCCGGGAAGGCAATGCGCGACGGCGGGGTAAGACGAGCCTCTGGTGCTACGGGAATAGCTGCCGGCGCCGTGGTGGTAAGTTCGTCCAGTTCGTACGATACGGTGCGCTCGTCGTCACTACCGGCAGCCGGGGGCGCGCCCATCTGCACTATAACTGCGGTCAGGTTGTCTTCAGCACCGCGCTGATAGCAGCGATTTTTCATCTCCGCGCAAATGGCGTCGACGCTTTGACCGCTCAGCAATAACTCGCGAAGTTCGTTGTCAGGAATGTGCCGGGTGATGCCGTCGGTGCAAAGAAGAAAAGAGTCTCCCTCGCCAACCTCGATAGTCTTCATGTCGACTTCGACCGACTCTTCGGCGCCGAGGGCGCGGCTGATCACGTTCTTGCTGGGATGATTTGCCGCCTGCTCGGGCGTCATTCGTCCCGCGCGCACCTCTTCTTCGACGATTGAATGGTCCTCAGTCTCGCGCAGCAGTTTGCCCTCGGGACTGAGACGATAAAGTCTCGAATCGCCGACGTGGCCAATGGTTGCTCGAGCGCCGTCGAGGTGCAGCGCGACTACGGTCGTAGCCATCATTGAAAAGCGCGGATGCTCGGCCGCCATTTGATGAATCGCGCTGTTCGCCTTTTGGATGGCCAGCTCCATCAAATCTTCGACATCTTCTCCATCGCTGACTTTGTCCGGGAAGGCATCGTTGAGAACATCCACCGCCTTCTGCGAAGCTATTTCGCCCGCGTCCGCGCCACCGACGCCATCAGCTACCACAAAGATTCCCCGCGCCGCATCGGCCAGAAACGAATCTTCGTTCATCGGCCGCTTCTCGCTCAGGCCGCGATCGCTGATCGAAGCAACCTGGACTTTATCTGTGGCAGGTGCGCTCATTGGACCGCCTCCAGGGCGATAGCACTCTCGGGTTCACGCTTGGCGCGCGCGACGGCTTTCGCGTCCTGGGCATTACGATGCGAGAAGGCCATCAACATTCCGAGCATGGCAAAGCTGGTGATCAAGCTAAACCCACCATGGCTGACGAACGGCAAAGTTATGCCGGTCATTGGCAACGCGCGAGTGATTCCTCCGATATTTACCAGCGCCTGAATTCCCATAAACGCGGTCAAGCCGGCAGCGCAAAGTTTGGTAAACATATCACGCGCTTCGATGGAAGTGCGAATTCCCGCTATCACAAAAATGATGATGGCAAGCACCACCAGAGCACCGCCCGCGAGCCCTAACTCTTCGGCGATTGCCGCATAAACATAATCCGAGTCAGCGATGGGAATGACTTCCGGAAAGCCCAGCCCAAGTCCGCGCCCGGTTGTTTTTCCCGAGGCAATGCCAAAGATTGCCTGCGCCGGTTGAAAAGCCAGCTTGTCAAACCAGATGTCTGTGTTAACGCTCTTCTTCATGGCCTCGTTCTGGTCAGCGAGCTCCTTCATCCGCGGATCCTTTGCCAGCGCTTCGTCATAATCCTTCTTCCACCAGGACTCTTCCGGTGAAGGCGGGTCGAACCCGTCCAGCCACAGATGAAATCGTTGCTGGATACGCGCCGGCAGCGCATGCTGAATCGGCCGCGCGAAAGTGGGCAGCAGCGGAAACTTCTCCTGGATGTCGCGTGGCAGTGCGCCTATCACCAGGATTGAAATCACGAGCATCACCGAGCCCACGAACACCAGCAACTGTGGCCAGCGACGCACCGCGACCAGATAGAGCGTCGCGTAAGCGCCACTGAAGATCAGCATCTGGCCGAAGTCCTTGAGCGCAAAGAAGGGAATGAACGGAATGATCGCCATCACGACCAGGGGAACGATGTCCCGTGCCCTGGGAATGCCCCAGTAAGTGCGGGCCAGGTCTTTATAACGCGCCGTCAGGATTCCGGCGAAGCCGAGCAGGAAAGGAACTTTCGCTGGTTCCCAGGGAGTCGTATTGCCAGCAGCCTTGCCGGCACTTGAACTCACAATTGCAGCGGCGAGTGGAATCAGGGTCAACAGCACGATAATGAAACTGTTGCGCTGGATCCACAACAGAAAGCGATCACTGGCGCAGAAAGAAAAAGCCAGAGCGAAAGCCACCAGGGAGAAGATCGGGATCCAGGTGTAGCTCGACGTAAGCGCATTCGCGATCGTGTAGTTGGATTCCTTCGCGGGTGCTTCGACGTCGGTGGGAGGAGGTGTGGCCGGCAAGCCCATTATCTGCCGTTTGGTGGCGTCGTAATTCTGATTGATATAGCGCATGCGCAGGGTGTCGGTTTTCTCCTGGCGCGCCGCCGCTTTGTTTTTCGCGTTGTATTCGGGATCGCTGTAGAGACGATACTGCACCAGCAGGCCGATTGAGAAAAGGAGAATCGCCGTCGTGTAGAGCGTCCAGTTGCCCTTAAACTTATGGGCCCGCGTCAACCAGAACGCCACCACGATGAGCGGCAGGAAAATCAACAGATCGCGGCCTGCTCCAATCCATGAAGTTTCATACCCGCGAATCAAAGCCGCCTTGTGAATCGCGTAGTAACCGGTAACCTCGATCGCGATCAAGGCAACCAGAACGAACAAATGTGATGACAGGCGATTTCTCATAAGACTGTCCACGGCCGGTCACTAAGGGCGCTTAGGCTTGCGTTGAGCCGGCGGCTGGCTCTGTTGGTCACCGGCCGGACCAAAGTATCCGAGTGCCTTCGCTTTCAGGATAAGCTGCGCCGCAACAGGGCCTGCATTCTTGCCGCCGTAAAAACTTATGCCGGGTCCCGGCCCTTCAAGCAGCACCGCCATGGCCATGACCGGTTTTTCCAGGGGCGCAAAACTCAAGTACCAGGCGTCGCTCCGAAGCTTATCAGCCATGACGATCTCTTCGTGCTGTCCGATGATGTTGCCCTTGAAGTCCTTCTCGACCACCAGACGTTTTTTTGGCTGGCCGGTCTTGGGATCCATCACGGGCACGGCTTTCTGCGCCGTTCCGGTTTTGCCGCCGCTGCGGATGCCGGCAGCTTTCACCGGGGCCATGGCGCCGGTGGCCGTGCCCCCTTCCGTAACCATGTTCATGATGCGACGTATTTCGCTTGCTTGATCGCGCGTCAGCACCTGACTGAACATCTCAGGTGGGCGATCGGATTCAATCTTCGGCTTCATCAACCTGCCTTCGAGGTTTGCGGCCACGGAGATGATCATCGCCATTTGAAACGGAGTCATTTGCGAAGCGTATCCCTGGCCGTAGCCTTCATACATCAGTTCGCAACGGGTCGAGTGTGGGCCGGCTTTGAGCCACGACTCTGTCGGCGCAATCGCGTTCTTGATCGCATTCGTACTCGCATTCCAGATTTCAGGCTCGCGGCGGCCCTGCCCTTCGCCACTGAGGCTGTCATAGGCGCCCAAGCCCAGCAGTTTCGCCGTATCGCGGATCTTTACTCCGCCCAATTGCGTGCCCAGATACGAAAAATAGATGTTGCTGGAGTGCTGATAGGCTGAATCGATCCCGATGTTGCCGCAGGCTTCGCAACCGCCGTTGTCATCAGTAATCGTGCGGCCGCAGCCCGGCGGCGAGAAACCTCCGCTGGTAGTGAAACGTGTGTTCTCCATCCCGTTGCGAAAGGCCGTGTACATCATCACGGTCTTAAAAGTCGAGCCCGGCACGTAGTATTCGTTGGTCGCGCGATTCAAGAGGGGCTTTTCGATCCGGTCGTGCTCCAGCTTGAGCCACGTGACCTCGTCCTGCACCTGCTTCAAGCTGTACGACGGATTGCTATACATGGCCAGGACGTCGCCGGTCTGCGGATTGAAAATGACGACGGCGCCATGGTTTCCCTTGAGTTGGTCGACGACGGCCTGTTGTAGATCGCGATCGATGGTCAGCGTGTAGTCTTTGTTTAGTTTCTGTTCGACCGTTTGTCCCTTGATGATCTGCCAAACCTCCGGCACCGCGCCGCTCTCTGCTCCAAACATCGCGCGCTCAAGTCCCGGCTCCCCGCGGTCGGTTCCAAACAGATGGGCCAGCGCTGAGTCCATTGGATACTCTCGTGCGATATCGCCGTCGGATTCCTTCTGGTAATAGGCCAGCGGGCGGCCCTTCCGATCGTAGATCCATCCGCGCAAAGTCGATTCAGACAGCCGCCGATTGCGGAGGTCCTTGTAGCTCATCTCCTGAAACTTTTGGTTCCGCTCGGGGGCGTACCGCGCCCAGTAAACATGAAAGCCAAACACCGTGATCGCCGCGAGAGCGAACAGCCAGCGCCAAACGCGCAGTCCGCGATTGGTCGTAGTTGCGCCCAGCCGTTTGCGAATTTCTTTTGCCAGACTTGCTGGCGCGGTTAACGCGGAAGGAGATCGCCGGAGCCAGGTACGAATCAGGGAGACCAGCAGCAGGAGGGCTATGAACCCCAGACCCGAAAGATAGATTAAGGTGAGCCACGCGGGAAACTTCTCCGGCGTGCTCGCGGGCGAAGGGGTCGCGGTTTGAAAGAGAAACAGTGCGAGCGCCATGTTACGAATTGAGTCTGCGAAATCGAACTTCAACTTCGCCGAACGCCACGACGTCGCCTTCTGCGATGGGGCGCGCTTCACCATAGGGGATACGCACGCCGTTGATGTGTGTACCGTTGGTCGAGCCGGTGTCGGCAACAGTCAGTGTGCCCAGGTTGTCCATTCTGACCGCAGCATGAACTTTCGAAACGCTCGTGTGATTCAGATATAGATCGTTATCGGTGCCGCGTCCAACATTGAGACGCCGTCCGCCGGCCACGAATGCAAGAGGGATTTCGCGCGAACCCTCTGGGAGCGTAACGCGGGCACTGAATGCGAGTTCTTTCTTCCTTTCTTTCCGCGCCCCCTTCACTACGCCTTCGAGTTGGCGCTCGAGATCCTTCTGCTTCAGTTCTTCTTCAAATTCACCAAACGTCGGATCGACGGAAATTCCGATGGTAAAGATGTCCACCTCGGTTTCGATCTTCACCGGGGCCATCGTGCGATAACGGTTGTCGTTGATGTGATCGATGGCGGCGGCCAGAATCTCCGTCTCCAGACGGCGCGTGACTTCCGGCGGCGTCTCAGAGTGCGTGCCCCATTCCATCTTCAGTTTCAAATGATGCGGCGCGATCCGGCCCTGGCCTTTTTCATCCCGCACGCGCTCGTCAATCATGCGGTTCATGCGCGCAATCAGTTGGTCTGTGGTCAGGCCTGTCTTGGGATCGACCGTACGACCCAGTTTGCGATCGACCACATCGCCCACGCCTTCCAGGACGCGGCGCATCAGCCGCTCAGGCAGGATTGTGTCGCGTCGTCGTTTGGGGGTTGGATTCTCTTCGTCAGCCATGAATCAGAATACGTCTCTGGTTTTGCTCAAGTTCAAGTGCGACCTTCAATACCGCGAATCACAATGCACAAACTATGGAGGCTATTCTATCTGAAAACGAGTCATAATCGTAAGAGAAAGGCCACGTTTCAGCGATTTGACCGCCAGGATTCGCTGTGCTCGCCGTGGAAGAGGATGCCGGTTATGAGGTCGCTGCGAACCCAGGAATCCAGAATCCGCTTGATAAAATCCTTTACTTGAAAGGATATGAATGAAGGTTCATAATGCGGCGCGATGGGCGAGGAAACCACGCGAGAGCTTTCGGATAACCGCTCTTTTGAGGAGCGCGTATTCGCGCGTTTCGACGCGATGGAAGCGCGGTCTGACGCGATGGAAGCGCGGTTTGAGTCTCGCTTCGCTGCAATTGATGCGCGCTTTGATAAGTTGGAATCGCGATTTGACGCTCTGGAAGCGCGGGTGGAGTCTCGATTCAATGCTGTTGACGCGCGAATTGATCGTCTTGAAATCCGGCTGCAAGCGTTAGAATCCAAGGCGCTCGACACAAAGCCGATCTGGGAGCAGGCTCTGGTGGAAATCGTCGAGGTCAAAGAGAGCATTTACGGGATAAAGAGAAAGTTCGAAATTGTGACTGAGGACCTCATGCAGGTAAGAGCCGATCAAAGACGAGTTGAGAAGCGGATGGACACCCTCGAATCAAGACCTTAATACCCGGTCTTCTCCTTCTACCCGCCGTCTGCTCGTTGACGGTTTGCCTCATAAAGAATTATCCCCGTTGCTACCGCCACGTTGAGACTCTCTACCGATCCCTGCATCGGAATCCGCACGGCTTCATCAGCCGCGGCGATCTCTTCAGGTGAGAGCCCGGTGGATTCGGGTCCGACAATCACTGCTAACGAACCCCGCCAATCGACTTCAGTAAAAGCCTTCGAACTTCGGGCAGCTCCGCAGATGGTGCGAATGCCGCGTTGAGCACACCAGCCGATCACCTCAGAGTATTCGCCTCCAGCCCAAATCGGCAGTCGAAAGGCCGACCCCATCGCGCCGCGCAGGGCCTTGGGCGAGAAAGCGTCGGAAGTATGCGCCGTCGTGATAGCGCCGCTCACCCCTGCCGCTTCGGCGGTTCTTAGGATCGCGCCAACGTTCACCGGATTGTTGATACCGTGCAGGATCACCAGGAATGGAGACACTGGCTGTTTTTGTTTGAAGGTCGCTTCGTCATTCGCGGGTCGTGCGGCGAGCACGACGATGCCTTGCGGAGTTTTAGTGTAAGAGATCGATTCGAGAAGTTTTTCGCTGACTGATGCGTTCTTTTCAGTGGCGGCCGCCAATTGCTCAATCAGCAACGCGGCTCTTTCTTTGCGCTTGAGCTCCTCTGAGTAGATGACTGCTTCTATCTCTAATCCCGACCTGAGTGCTTCCTCGCAGAGGCGCAAGCCTTCAACAAAAATCGATTCGTCGACCTTACCATCGCGCACAGCACGCGCATGTCGGAGCAGGGAATTGTCGCGACTGGTGATTTTCATGTTTAGAGTTCAGCCTTTAGGCTGCCGGTTCGACAGAGCAGGCTAAAGCCTGAACTCTGAACTTTCAATTTCTGCCCAGATCGGCCAATGATCGGATACCTTCATCGGCTTTACTACGCCCCACCGCTTTACTTCCAGGCCGTTCACAAAAATCCAATCGGCATGAAAGCGCAGGCCCGCGCCTCGCCACGTCGCCGTGCCGGTCGGAAATGGCGTTGAGTAACCGCGCGACTCCATCAATTTTCTGATCTCCACGGCCTTCTGTTTTGAGAGCGTGTTGAAGTCACCCATAATAACGCGCGGGCCGGAGTAGCGCTCGGCGTGGTCCAACAAAGCCTCCACTTGTTGATGTTGATTATCGAGAGGTCCATGCGGATCGACGTGAACATTAAATAGGCGGACTCGCTGCTCTCTTAATTCGACGATTGCACTCATAGCCAGACGCGGCCGCCAGGCGCATTGGTGCCATGGCAAATCGATCCTTTCGATCTCATTCAACGGCAAACGGCTCAGTAAGGCGACCCCCGTATCGCCTGGATCATGCAAAGCGATCTGCTCTTCAAAGTTCAACCACCACTCACGCTGTTCAGGCGGCACTCCCCGAGGGATTCCCGCGCCGACATGAACGTAGGGCACGCCAAGTTCGCTGGCAAGCTTAGCCGCGATATGCTGACCGCCGGCGCGGCCGGTCTCTTTGTCCGCCTCTTGCAATGCTAGAATGTCGGGCTGCGGCAGCAGCGTGTTGTCGGAAAATATCCGGGCCGCGGTCTTGAGATTGTGCGCGACCGATTCAGCCCGGGGACGCGGCAGGTTGATTCCAATCTTGCGCAATAAGCCCGACGAGATTAGATGGCTGCCGACTCCATAGCGAATGTTATATGAAGCCAGAACCAGGCTCGACCGATCTCGGTCACGTGGCGCTGATTCTCGACCGCCGATTTCAATGCCTTTGTCGGGCTGGGTTGAAACATCCGGGAACGGTGCAGAGATGGCCACGCGGGAATGATTACGCGAAACCCGCGGGATTTGCAAAAAGGATTTCTGTCAGAAGCCCGCGCGTAAGCAAGGGCAGTTTACTTTCCAGGAAGACCCCCTCGGGACATGCCAGGAAACATCATTGCAGTTGTTGACGATCTCTTCTTCGCCTCGAAGATTCGCGGCACCGCGGAAGAGTTAGGTGTGACCGCTCGGTTTGCGCGTAACATCGACGCGATGATCGAGGCAGCGCGTCACGATCAGCCTTCGCTGATCATTTGCGATCTGCACTCGCAGAAAGTCGATCCGATGGACCTGGCAAAGCAGTTGAAAGCAGACGAACAACTCCGTTCGATTCCCCTGCTCGGTTTCTTTTCTCATGTTCAGACCGAACTTCAGCAACAGGCCGAAGCAGCGGGTTTCGATCAAGTCATGCCGCGTTCGGCTTTCTCGAAGTATCTCGGTGATATTTTGTCGGGAACCAGGTGATGGCCTAGACGACGGGCTGTGGGGCAACCACCTCATGAATGGGCCGCACTTCCTGAACTAACTGATCGTACTGTTCGAGTGTCAGTGCTTGGGCTCCGTCCGACAGCGCTTTCTCAGGCTGATCGTGAACTTCGACGATCAATCCGTCGGCGCCGACGGCGACACCTGCGCATGCGAGCGGGATGACCATATAGTTCTTGCCCGTGCCGTGTGACGGATCGACGATGACGGGAAGATGCGAGATGCGTCGGACCGCGGGGATCGAGGCGAGGTCGAGAGTGTTGCGCGTGTGCTGAGCGAAGGTGCGCACCCCGCGTTCGCAGAGGACGACATTATAGTTGCCTTCGGACATGATGTATTCGGCTGCCAGAAGCCACTCATCCAGCGTCGCTGACAAGCCGCGCTTGAGCAAAACAGGTAAGTGCGATCTGCCAACGCGCCGCAACAAAGAAAAGTTCTGCATGTTGCGAGCACCGATTTGAATCACGTCGCCGTAACGCTCGACAAGATCCACACTAGCTTCATCAAGTGCTTCGGTCACAATCTTCAAGCCGTAAACTTCGCGGACTTCAGCCAGGATTTTTAGTCCCTCTTCACCCAAACCCTGGAACGCGTAGGGAGATGTTCGGGGTTTGAACGCCCCGCCGCGAAAGAACCTGGCGCCGCTGCGTCGCACGGCCTCGGCAACAGCGAACGCCTGTGCGTGGCTCTCGATCGCGCAAGGTCCGGCGATAATCGCCAGCTCGTCACCACCGATCGTGGCGTCGCCGACGCGAACGATGGTTTTCTCAGGCCGCAGATCAAGCGAGATCAGTTTGTAAGGTTTGCTAACGCGAATGGCCTCGGCCACGCCCGGCAAGTTTTCAAAACGCGTCGGGTCGACCGCACCCTGGTTGCCGGTGATCCCGATGGCGGTGCGGGTGGCGCCCGGCATCGAGTGTGGTTTCAGTCCGAGTTCCGTAATGACGTCACAGACATACGCGATTTGCGCATCGGTGGCGTCGGCTTTCATGACAATTAACATAGGTGTCTATCGTAAAGGGAAAATCGCGAATCGTAAACGCCCGGCTAACGGCTTTGCCGTCGGATGTGCGGAAAGGCTGTGCCTTTCCGTCATAGTCCCTTATTGGTCCTGGAGGCTGCGCCTCCAACATTTTGAGGCGAAGCCTCAAAGAAGAGTTAGGGCTTTTCGGAAAGCCGGAGGCTTTCCGCACATCAGACGGCATAGCCGCAGAGCTGGATCGAATCATTGCCTTACATCCGCTCCGGCACGGTTATCCCCAGTCTTGCCAGTGCAGCGGTTAATTGTTGCCTCGTGTAATCCGCAACCGCGATCAGCACCGCGCGCTTGAGCGCGTCCTCTTCACCGATGATTCGATGGCGGTGATAGAAGAGATTGAAAGCCCGCGCCAAATTGAAAGTGTATTTCGCCAGGAACGCTGGCTCGGCGCTAATAGCCGCTTGGGCATTCGCTTCCTCAAGACGCCCGGCCAGCATCAACAGAGACCAGATTTCATTTCCAGACTCGCCGTCGAGAACACTGGCTACGTCATGGTTCTGATCGCGAAGCAACTCATGCGATTCCGCACCCGCCTGCGAAACGACCCGGTCGCTACCGCTCTCGGTACTGACCTGTTGCTCGTCAAGCTTGCGAAAGATCGAATTCGCGCGGACAGCGGCGTACTGGCAGTACGGGCCAGTCTCGCCTTCAAATGACAGGGCTTCTTTGAAATCGAAAGCAATAACGGAATTGCGCGTGAACTTGAGCAGAAAATATCTGAGGGCGCCCGTTGCAATCGCATGCGCTGTCTCACGCATCTCCTGTTCAGTCAATTCCGGATGCCGAGTTTTGACTTCTTCGAGAGCGTCGGTTTCCAACTGGCTAATCAAATCGTCAGCTTTCACGCCGAGGCCCTTGCGGCCGCTCATCTCGATGTAAGGACGCTTTTGATCTTCTTCGGAGAGTTGAATGCCGAGTTCTCCACACGCCGCGGGTGAAAGCGCCACCATCTCGTATGAAAGATGCACGCTGGCTTCTTCACCCAGCTCAGGCACGACGGCCGCGACTCCCTTTCTCACTATTTCCTGCGGGTACGATTGGCGTGAATCGATCACGTTGTAGACAATCTCGCCACCGCCGAAATTCGGACGGGGAACTTCCGGCTGAACATCCGCATTCGGCTCAGTCGTCGTTATCCAAGTCGCGTGACCGCCCTCATAAGCGCGGAACGGCTTGTAATTAAAGTCGAGCCCGAGTTGTCCCAACTTCCAAAGTTGATACGCGATGTCCTTGCCGGTGTACGTCACGGTGCCGTTCGAACGCACAATGATCTTGTCCGACTCATGCTCATCGGTGCCGGTGTGTGATTCGAACGGCATCACCCAGCAACCGTGATTTCGTCCCTCGGCTTCGAAATGAATCACGCCGCGCTCCTTCATTAATTCGAAGGCCCGCTCCCAGAAATGAAGATGCAGAATCTCAGATTCGCGCGCGAGCAGATCATAACGAATACCCAGGCGTTCCATCGTATCTAGAATCTGCTCAACGTTGCGGGTCGCGACATAGTCAGCCAACTCGGCCGTAGGATTGTTTCCCGCTTCGATGGCGTGCAGAACTTCAATGCGCAGCTTCATCCGATCCGGGTTTGGCTCACCTCCAACGCCACCTTCGCGATAGAACGCGCCGACCCGCGTGTAAAGATCCCAGCAGTAATAGTCAAACGGAAGTTCAGTGGGAAGGGAACGATCCAGCGACTTGATATCGTCGAGCGTCAACTGCTCGATGTGCATAAAGCCGACCACGACATCAGCGACCTGCACGCCGGTGTTATCGATGTAGTTCTGCACTTCGACTCTATTTCCGGCCGCGTGGAGAATCCGCACGAACGTGTCGCCCAGTACTGCGTTGCGCACGTGCCCGATGTGCGCGGCTTTGTTGGGATTGATGCTGGTGTGTTCAACCATTAACTTTCGCGAAGCCGTCAAGGCCTCTTCTGGTGTAACCGGCTTTGAAGAGAGCTCAGAGATAAGCTTCGCCCGATCGAAGAAGACATTTAGATAACCTGCGCCGGCGACTTCCACGCGGGAGACTTCGTCAATCTCTTCCAAAGCGGATTTCAAAGCTTCGGCAATCGTCCGCGGCGCGCGTTTCTCTCCGGTCTTCTGCTTGATTTGCTTGGCAAGTTCGAAAGCGATCGGAAAAGCCAGATCACCGAGTTCAGTGCGCGGAGGCACTTCAGTAACCAGTTGTTCGAGCTCTATCTGGAACAATTCGGCGGCCGCAGTCCGAAGAGCGGCCCGAAGCTTGTTTTGGAGCGCAATCACGTTCACAGGTTCTGAAGTCGCCTAACCATTAACTTAGATGAAGGAACAACGAGCACAATACATTAACCGGTTCAATCGTTTTTCTGAAACCGCCAGACCTCACTCAGCCGGGGTGCCATCCCTGAAAATAGGTCGCCATCGCGAAATTGCCTTGCTTGACACCGTTGCCGTCCGCTCTGCTACGATCCGATTTCGCCGATGACCCCAACGGAAAGACTATCAATCTCTGAAGAACTACGGGACAGGTTTACGCAAGCAAACAACGTCCTGGTACTGACCGGCGCTGGAGTTTCCGCAGAGTCGGGCGTGCCCACATTTCGTGGCGGAGGCCACACGACGGTTTGGAAGGGCATGCCTTTCGATGTGATTTCGTCTGCCGGAATGCTCGCACGCGATCTCCCGGCGGTGTGGGAGTGGTTCAACTACCGGCTCGGCTTACTCGCGGCATTGAAACCAAATCCGGCCCACGAAGCCATTGCGCGCTGGCAGACACAGTTCAAGGATCTGACTCTGGTTACGCAGAACATTGACGGCTTGCATCAGGCTGCGGGCTCGCGCAACGTCATCGAACTGCACGGCAACATCTGGCGAGCGCGTTGTTTTGAATGCGGATCGCGTCATGACGTGCGCGGCTTGAAATTTGATAATAGCGTTCCGGCATGTTTCGATTGCGGCGGCAATCTGAGGCCCGATGTAGTGTTGTTCGGCGAGATGTTGCCTGCGGGCGCATTCGAAGCCGCCGCAATGAAAGCGAGCACATGCGAGCTTTGTTTTGTGGTAGGCACTTCGGCAGTTGTCTATCCTGCGGCTTCGATTCCCGAGATTGCGCGGGGCGCTTCGGCTTATGTCGTGGAAGTAAATCCGGAACCAACTCCGCTGTCTGTTCTCTGCGATGAAGTACTCACCGGCAGGGCGGGTGAGATTCTTCCGCTGTTAGATCAACTCAGCAGGGAAGAGAATTGAGCCACGAGAAGGCACAAAAGGCGCAATAGAGAATTCGCTTAGTGGCGCTTCTTTGTAGGACGTGTCTAATCTGCTTCCTCCTTGCGCGTTTTGCCCTTTTCACGGCTGATCAGACTTCAATGAAAACTCTCTACTTTGATTGTTTTGCCGGCGCCAGTGGCGACATGATCCTCGGCGCGTTGGTAGGTGCTGGGGTTGAACCGGGGGTATTGATCGAACAACTGGAATTGCTCGGAGTCAGTGGTTGGCAGATTGATTTCGAGAAGGTCGATCGTTCCGGACTGAGTGCAACCTATGCGCGGGTACACACCGCCCACGAACACGCGCACCGTCATCTTGGTGACATTCTCAAAATCATCTACGACTCTCGTTTGACTGACGGCGTGAAAGAGAGGGCTGCTCGGATCTTTTCGCTCCTGGCTGAAGCAGAGAGTCGTGTCCATGATCAACCGATCGAGAAAATTCATTTTCATGAAGTGGGCGCCCTCGATGCGATCATCGACGTGTGTGGCACGGCGATCGGTTTCGAGTTACTGGGAATCGAGCAATTCATTTCTTCGCCGCTGCGTGTTGGTACCGGCATGACGGACATGGCCCACGGACGTTTTCCGATTCCGCCGCCCGCCGTCGCTGAGTTGTTGAAGGGTAAACCAATCTATGCGGGCGACATGGAAGGCGAGTTTGTGACTCCTACGGGAGCGGCGATCATCAGTGCTGTCTGCCAAAGCTTTGGACCAGTTCCGGCGATGAGGATTGAAGCGACTGGTTATGGCGCCGGTTCGCGCGATCACCACAAGTTTCCAAACGCGCTAAGGATCTTCGTTGGTGAGACTGAGGGCGTAACCGGGCCGGCCGATGAAATCCTGCTGATGATTGAAACCAACATCGATGATATGTCGCCACAGGTGGTTGGTTACGTGATGGATCGGGCCTTTGAATTGGGCGCGCTTGACTGCTATCTGACACACACGCAGATGAAGAAGAATCGGCCAGGGCTGCTGCTTTCTGTCTTGTGCCGGCTCGACGAACGCGAGAAGTTCCTGCAAATGATCTTCGCCGAGACCACTACGATCGGCGCCCGCAGTTATCAAGTCCTGCGCCGCGCGCTGGCCCGAGAGACTGTCAGAGTCGAGACGCAATTCGGCGGGATTGATGTTAAAGTTGCCTATCTAAACGACAGCGCGAATAATGGCGCGGTAAACGCGATGCCGGAGTTTGAACAGTGCCGGATGGCGGCGAGACAAGCGGGCGTCCCGTTGCGTGAAGTGCAGGACGCGGCGCGCGCGGCTTATCAAAAGGAGAAGGGCGAGGCTTAACCAACCGTGTTGATGCCGAAGGAAAGCGGCGACGAGTCGCCGCACTCCAAAAATGAGTGCAAAAGTGACTGACATCGAAGGGCGAAAGAAGCCTGCGGAGGTCGATCTCGATCGACTTGCGCGCGGGGTTCGTTTGATCCTGGAAGGCATCGGCGAAGATCCTGATCGCGAGGGTTTGCGCGAGACTCCGCGGCGCGTCGCCGAGATGTACGCCGAACTCACCGCCGGAATGCGTGAAGACCCGAGCGAGCATGTGGTGCCCTTGTCCGGCAACAAGCACGACGAGATGGTGATCGTAAAGGACATCAGCATCGCATCGTTGTGCGAACATCACCTGGCGCCTTTTGTCGGCAAGTGTCACATCGCCTACATTCCGAAGAACGGAAATATCCTGGGCGTTTCGAAGCTCGCGCGCCTGGCGGAAACCTTCGCACGCCGTCTGCAATTGCAGGAGCGACTGACTTCAGAAATTGCGAACACGCTTTTTGATCGGCTGCAACCACTCGGCGTCATGGTGGTAATTGAAGCGGAACACACCTGCATGACTTTGCGCGGCGTAAAAAAGCCGGGAGCGATGACCATAACCTCGGCGGTGCTCGGCGGCTTTCGTAAAGACCCGCGCACCCGCGCAGAGGCGATGGCGTTGATTACCGGTAAGTAGACTCGGCATCCTCCCGAAAGCCTTTGTGTGGCTTTACGCCGGCGATCTCGATAAACTGAAGATCTTATGGAGCAGATAGGAACGAATGAAGCTGATGCAGGTTCGCAGGTGATCACCGAGTACGTTTATATCACCAGGCAGAGCGCCGTCAGAGGTGGAAATCCGATCGTAGTCGGGACTCGGATCGGGGTGCATGACGTAGTTGGTTTGCTTCAAAACGGCGAAACTGTTGATAGTCTGGTTACGCAGTGTTTCCCGCAGTTAACTCGTGCACAAGTTTACGAATGCCTCGCCTATTATGAGGATCATCGGGGCGAGATTGACGTGCTTGTGGCTCGCCAGATGACTCCTGGCGAACCAGTGTGAAATTCCTCTTCGATCACGATGTGCCGGATGATATGGCCTATGGCCTGACGGCTTTGGGCCACGAGGTTTTCAAGCTGCGGGAGTTAATTCATCCACAAACAAACGATGAAGAGGTTCTGAGCTTCGCTGCCAAAAATAGCTATGTGCTCATCACTTGCAACCGGGATGATTTCCTGGCCGCTGCTCGGAAGATTCCTCATGCTGGCCTCATAATATTGATTCGTCGTAGCGCGCGCGTTCGCGAACGGGTCGCTTTGTTGCGCCTCTTGGACAGAGCGGGCGAAGAAGGAATCCGGGAGAATATCAATTTTGCTTAACAAGAGTAAATTTCGAAACAACGTGAGAATTCTGGTCACAGGTGCTCTGATAATCATCGCAATCGCGATCACGTCCGCTGCCCAGCAAAACAAACTACTACCCAGTCGCATAAGTGAAAACGCCTTGCGTGCACACATCAAATTTCTTTCCGATGATCGTCTGGAAGGGCGCGGTACTGGGGCGAAAGGCGGCGAAACTGCCGCGCTGTACGTAGCCGAACAGTTTGAGGCAATCGGATTGAAAGGCGCCGGTGCCAAGGGAAGTTTCTGGCAGCTGGTTTCGCTGGTCGGCGTGAAAGCCGATCCGAAAACTGAGCTGCGCATCAACGGTCCCGAAAGAGCCGAGGCCTTCAAGTTCGCCGACGACTTTGTCGCGTTCACTGGCGCCCAGACGGAACATGTGTCCGTAAATACAGAACTGGTCTTTGTCGGCTATGGCATCGATGCGCCGGAACAGAAATGGAACGACTACAAAGGCCCGGCCGAAGATTACCGCGGCAAGATTCTGGTAATGCTGGTTAACGATCCGCCGGCCACGGCCGCCGAACCGGATCTATTCGGGGGTCGCAGGCTCACTTACTATGGCCGGTGGACCTACAAATTCGAAGAGGCCGCTCGTCGCGGCGCCGTGGGCGCGCTGCTACTGCATACGAACGAATCGGCAGGTTATCCCTGGAGCGTGGTGCGCACCTCGAACGGTTCGTGGCGCTTTGATATCGCCCGCACCTCGAGTGACAAGACGCCTTTTTTGAAAGTGCGTTCGTGGATGGCTGATGACGCGGCCAAGCGCATGATGCAACTGGCCGGACAGAATCTGGATGAGTTACGTAGGCAGGCGGCGTCTCGGGATTTCAAACCAGTGAAGCTGAACCTGACCGCCTCGCTTGACCTGAATAGCGAAGTCAAGCGGGTCGAAGCGCCCAACGTCGCGGCGGTTCTTCCGGGCCGCGATCCAAAGTTGAAGGACGAGTACGTCGTCTATTCAGCGCATTGGGATCACTTCGGCATCGGCGCGCCCGACAAAACCGGCGACACGATCTACAACGGCGCGCTAGATAACGCCACGGGTGTCGCTTCTGTGCTGGAAATCGCGCGCGTACTGGCGAGCTTGCCGGCCGCCGAGAGACCGCGCCGCTCGATTCTGTTCCTGATTACTACTGGTGAAGAACAAGGGTTGATCGGCTCAGAATGGTATTCGCGACATCCGCTGGTGCCCCTCAATAAGACCGCGGCGAACATCAACCTTGATTCAATGAACATCCTCGGCCCGACGCACGACTTTGTACCGCTGGGCGCCGAGCGTTCGTCACTCAAAGCTGTAGTCGATGCGATTGCGCGTGAGCGCGGCTTGAGAATTTCACCCGACCCGCGTCCTGAACAAGGTTCTTTCTATCGCTCAGATCATTTTCCGTTCGCGAAAGTTGGCGTGCCTTCGATCAGTTTGAAGGAAGGCGACGATTACATCGGCCGTCCCAAAGGCTGGGGCCCGCAGAAATTCAAGGAATACAACGACGCCCATTATCACCAGCCGTCGGACGAGTTCCATGACGATTGGAATTTCGCCGGCATGATTCAGGAAGCGGATTTTGCCCTGGCCATCGGCCGCCGCGTGGCGGACATGAATTCGATGCCGAAGTTCAATCCGGATGATGAGTTTGCCAAGAATAGTAAGCGGTGAAGCGGTTTAGGAGTATTCGATGATTGCGGTCACGGCAACCACGATCTGTCGAAGAATCAGAGGAGAAGCGTCACCGAGCTTTTTGATGAATCTAAGGCGGTCCACTCCACGCAACTGAAGCGCGTCTGCGGCTGAAGTCTTAGCCAATCCATTTGTCGGAGTCGGATCGATCCGAACGTGCCAAATATTCGCTGCGTAATGATCCTTCCAGTCAGTGACGGGCACAACTAGTTTTATTGGCAGTCGGCCCACTGCGTCGCTGCTGATTACAATTGCGGGTCTGGTTTTTCTGATTTCGCTTCCAATCGTCGGATCAAAACCGACCAGCCATATCTCGCCTCGTTTAGGCGCCTGGAGGTTAGGACTCGACAATATCGCCTCCCTGCCAGAGCTCACGTTCCCTTGTCGCTTGTTCCTCTTCATAGAAGCGCGCAGCCTGTTCCGCTTGCTTAACTAAAATCCTTCTTCGCGTCTCCAGCGGTAGCTCCATAAACGCAAGCCTTTCCGCGATGGACATCACCGAAGCAGTCTCAACGATTTCCTTTTCCTTAAGCATGCAGTTGCTCCTTCTGAGACGAGTGTACGATACTAGAACCAGCTCTTCCAAATATTTAGCGACGAGTTGAACCGGGGCGCCGCATAACTGAATTAGTCGGCGCTGGAAAACCAGAACGTTCGATGACCACCTTCTACGTCACCACACCCATCTATTACGCCAACAGCCTCCCTCATCTGGGCCATCTGTATACGATGATTGTCGCTGATGCGATCGCGCGCCATAAGAGACAACAGGGAATCGAGACTTTCTTTCTCACCGGGACCGACGAACACGGCATCAACATCGAACGCGCGGCGAAACTGAACCACCGCACTCCGCAGGAACAAGCGGATTACGTGGTCAGCTATTTCAAGAAGATGACCGCGGCTTTCGGTCTCGATACGGCGCACGGTGGCTATGACATCTTCATGCGCACGACTGAACCGTTTCATTGCGCGGGCGTCAGTGAACTATGGCGGCGGGCAGCGAGGACCAAGACTCCAAAAGGCCGAGAAGCGATTTATAAAGGCCATTACGAAGGTTGGTTTTGCGCGGCCTGCGCGGCTTACAAAACGGAAGACGAATACTTAAAAGCCGCGAATCCGGATGAACCGCCAACGTGTCTGATTCACGAAACCAGACTCGATCGAGTGTCTGAAGACAGCTATTTCTTCCGGCTTTCGGATTACGACGAGGCTTTGCTGAACTTGTATGATGCGCGGCCGGACTTTGTGCAACCGGAGGCACGGCGCAATGAAGTGAGAAGTTTTGTGCGCGGCGGTCTGCAGGACCTTTCGGTCAGTCGTTTGAAGTCTTCCGTCAGTTGGGGCATTCCCGTTCCCGATGATCCCGAACACACGATGTACGTCTGGTTTGACGCTTTGACTAACTACATAACGGCGATTGGATTCGGCAACGAACAACAGGAACGCGCGGTTGGGTTTGAAAAGTTCTGGCCGGCGCTGCACGTTGTGGGCAAAGATATTCTGCGTTTCCACGCGGTCTATTGGCCGGCATTTCTGATGGCTGCCGGAATAAAAATGCCGCGAGCCATCGTCGCGCACGGCATGTGGGTCGATCCCTCGGGCCGCAAGATGTCTAAGACTCTGGGAAACACAATTGAGTTGGATGTACTCAACCGTCATTTCGCGACTGATGCGATTCGCTACTTTTGTTTGCGTGAGATGGTGTTCGGCCAGGATGGGCGGTTCGGCTACGAGAACCTGATCGATCGCACTAATAGCGATCTCGCCAGTGGTCTCGGCAATCTTTCCAGCCGAACGCTGACTATGATTCAGAGATATTGCGAAGGCCGCGTTCCCTCGGGAAAGATTTCCGAAGAGGGTCGTTTGCTTGCCAAGCGCGCCGGGATTGATGCCGACGAAGCAGCGATCTCTGGGGTTATCGGGCACGCACGCGATGAGTTCATTCGCTACTTCAGCACCTTCGGATTCAGCCGAGCGCTGGAAGAAGCCTGGGCGATCGTGGCGCGGGTAGACAAGATGATCTCGGAGGCAAAGCCCTGGGACCTGGCGAAGGATCCGGCTCAGGAGCAGACGCTGCACGCGGTGCTGTATCGCGCGGCCGAGACGTTGCGATGGCTGAGTGTGCTGCTTTATCCCGTGATGCCCAACGCCACGCGAGAGATCTACGCCCAGCTTGGACTCTCTGAAGACTTGTCCAAGCTTGATCCCAGGGAATTGAAATGGGCCGGTTTGCCGGAAGACACACAAATCGGCGAGGTCAAGGGACTATTTCCCCGTCTGGATAAGGCGAAGATTATGGATGAGATCAAAAGCGGTGGCCTGAGCGCCGAAGGTTCAAGTGAACCAGGCAAGACCCCAACCACAAGCCCGGAACAGGGCACTAGCCCGACTGTCGGGGAAGGCTCAGGTCAACACGCAACCGAGGCTGACGCCGTGCTCGGAGCAGCACCTGGTGATCGGGGCAGTAGCCCGACCGTGAGGGAGGGCGTTTCTCAGCACGCCACTGAAGCGGATGTCGTGACGAACCAAACTGGTGACGGCCTGATCGAGATCACCGACTTCGTCAAGATTGATCTGCGCGTTGGTGAGGTTCGCACCGCCGAGCGAATTCCCAAGGCCGACAAGCTGCTCCTGCTGACCGTGGATATCGGGGAAGAGAAGCCGCGCCAGATTCTCGCCGGCATCGCGCAGTACTACGAGCCCGAACAACTGGTCGGCCGCAAGATTGTCGTCGTAGCAAACCTTAAACCTCGGAAGCTCCGCGGCCACGAATCGCAGGGGATGCTTCTGGCTGCTTCGGTGGGTGAAGAAGGGAAGCCCATTATTGCGACGTTTGCGGAAGATGTGCCGAATGGGGCGCGGTTGAAATAGAATCAAATGGCGATTTGGCCAAAGGCAAGACTTTTTTCTTAAGACCGACGTTAGTAAGCGCGTTACTGACGGTTGCTGAGCTAATCGATCTAAGTCCAGTTGCACCCCACGATACCCGGATCTCGTCCTTAGCAAGTTTGATTACATACAAATGAGCTGGTCTTGGTGCTAAGATTGCGACTTGAGGTAAATCGATGAGTCGCGTAATCAAGACAATTGAAATCGAAGGTCAGCCAGTGAAGGCGCTTTTTGATACGGGTGCTTTCCATTCTTATGTTCTTCGGCAATACCTTGAAAGCGTTCCCATGCGCTCGGTGGCTACTCCCTATGAAGTCGCTCTTGGTGGCGAAACCATAAAAATCCGAGAGCGCGCTCTGATCAATGGAAAAATCGAAGGGCTGGATTTCGATACTTCAGTAGTACCGGTGGATTCGCTTGGCAAAGCTAATGGCCATGACCTCGATGCGATCATCGGAGCTATTACGATGGAGGCTTGGGAGATCACAGTGAATCCGAAGGAAGGAACCTTAGGACTTGAAGGATTGAGACGCCGCGAATTCACTGAATACTAACCCGATACTTTCCTTTTCTCTCTTCGGGGTTTTCTATCCCGTCCCTGACGGTCGGGCCACTGGCCCGGGCTTATGAGTCTCTTACCACCCGCGATGATTAGGTCAATCCTCGTAGCTTTGCTTTGGCTAAACTTTGGCGGCGCAATTGCCGCACAGGCCAAACCGCCGTCAAAACTGCTTGAGTTAACGGCGGAAATAGTCTCGCAGAGTTACTGCGCTGCCAGTCAGAATTCTGCTTCGCTTGAGTTGAAGCTGAAACTTCGCTTCCGAAATATCGGAAACCAAAAGTTGATTCTCTACAGAGGCCACGACCTCTTTTATCAAACGAAGATTCGCAGCGCGCCAGGAAATCCGTCCGGTCCCTACGACGTCTGGGTGGTTAACTCTCGATATTTTGATCAGGAGGTCGAAGCAATTGACCAAACGTCGCCCAGTAAAGTCTTTATTACTTTGTCGCCTGGCGCCACGTACTTGTCAGAAATCGAGATCGGAGTGGGCATCGTGAATGAAAAAGTCGACCGCGGTGACTCATCCATAAGAAGTGGCGATCATACTCTGCAATTGATTGCCTCTACCTGGTACCAGTCCAGAGCTATGGCTCAGAAGCTTCGTCAGGAATGGCAAAGGAAGGGTCTGCTCTGGTCCGATCCATTGGATGCTCGACCAATACACTTTCTGGTCCAGCGTCCCAGCGTGTTGGTTCCCTGCAAGTCGAGCAATTGAAGAATAGCTACACGGATGTTCATCGATTCCCATTGCCACATCGACGGCCCCGAATACGGTTCCGATCGTGAAGAAGTAATCGCACGTGCGCGCGATGCGGGTGTTTCCACCATGCTCAACGTGGGGACAGGCGATCCTAACAGCGGCACGTTGGAGCGCGCGGTCGGGTTAGCTGAAAAGCATTCAGAGATTTACGCCGCCGTGGGGGTTCATCCGCATGATGCGAAGCTCTTTGATGACGCAGCAGAGCAGCGCTTATTGAACCTGGTGCGGCAAAGCAAACGCGTGATTGCCTGGGGAGAGATTGGACTTGATTATCATTACGACCACTCGCCGCGCGACACTCAGCGCGAAGTCTTTCGCCGGCAGTTGCGGCTCGCGCGGGAACAAAACCTGCCCGTCGTGATTCATTCTCGGGAAGCCGACGATGATACGATCGCGATCCTCAGCGAAGAACTGACCGGCTACAAACGTGCCGGCGTATTGCATTGTTTTGGCGGCAGCCTGGTAATGGCCCAAGCGGCAATCGAGCTTGGCTTCTGCATTTCGTTCGCGGGCAATCTAACTTTCAAGAAGGCTCAAGACTTACGTGACGTCGCGCGTCAGCTTCCCCTCGGACGGCTGCTGATTGAGACTGACTGTCCATATCTCACGCCCGTTCCTTTTCGCGGGAAGCGTAACGAGCCGGCGCGAGTAGTCGAGACGGCGCGCTGCCTTGCGGACCTTCACGATACAGAGCTTGGAGATATTGCTCGGGTCACGACCGAAAACTTCCGCACCCTCTTTGATGTCCCGGTTGGGTAAGAGCGTGAGCGCGCGAATCACAGACTGAAGTCTGTGCCACTCAGCCGGCGCACTCCAAATAGAGAACACTTTCACATGCTCTTACTTTGATGTTATCCTCACTGCATCGAGGTCGAGAACAGCAGACACGGATGGCCCAGCAGAATTCATTTGACATAGTTTCGGAAGTCGATCGCGCCGAAGTCATGAACGCGGTCAACCAGACCATGAAAGAAGTGCGGCAGCGCTTTGATTTCAAAGACAGTAAAGCCGCGGTCGCGCTAGAAGAGAAGGATCTGGCCCTTTCCGCTGAAGACGAAACCAAGCTGCGAAACATGAATGACATTCTGCAACAGAAACTCGTGCGTCGCGGTGTGCCGCTGAAAGCACTCTCATACGGCGATCCCGAACCTGCGGCCGGCGGCACCGTAAAGCAAAGGGCGCAGATTCAACAGGGCATCCCGCAGGAAAAAGCGAAGGAAGTCGTGCGGTTCATCAAGGATTCGAAGGCGAAAGTCCAGGCGTCGATTCAGGGCGACATGGTGCGCGTCTCGGGGAAAGACCGTGACACTTTGCAGCAGGTGATCGCTTCGCTGAAGGCGAAGGACTTTGGCATTAACATGCAGTTCACGAATTACCGTAGTAACTGAAGTCCGCCGTCGAAACACGATGCAAGCAGCAGAACAGAGCGCGGTCCTTGAAGACGTTCGAGACTCAGCCAGGCGCATATTTGATTTAGTCTCGCCCGAGCTCGAGCTGGTCGAAGAGGAATTCGAGCGCCAGGCGCGGTCAAATATTCAGGTCATCGCTTATATCGGCGAATACCTCCGGCGCTCGGGCGGAAAGCGCGTCCGCCCGGCGCTCACCATACTTTCTAACTATGCGGTCGGTGGCGTTGGATCGAACTATGGCTCGATTCGAATGGCCACCGTGATGGAGTTTCTGCACACGGCCACGCTGGTGCACGACGACGTGATCGATCGAGCTGCCACGCGGCGCAATCGTCCTTCGATCAACAGCGAGTTTGGCAATCAAACCGCAGTGCTGATGGGCGATTGGCTTTACATGTCGGCGTTTGAGACGAGCCTGGCGGAACGTTCCCTGGCAATCCTCGACATCCTGACCGCGGTCACGCGCAAAATGACTGAAGGCGAGTTGCTTCAACTCACTTTGCTGGGTCGCACAGACATTTCTGAGGAGCAATACTTTGACGTCATCGCGCGCAAGACAGCTTATCTCTTCAGCGCCTGTTGCGAGATCGGAGCGCTGCTGGGCAAAGCAAGTCCCGGAATGCAGAACATGCTGCGCGACTATGGGATGAACCTCGGGATTGCGTTTCAATTAGTCGACGACCTGCTTGACTTCACCAGCACCGAAGATGTTTTAGGCAAACCTGCCGGCGCGGACCTGCTGGAAGGCAAAGTTTCTTTGCCACTCATTTTCCTGCTCCAACGCGAACCTGAAATGCGTTCCGCGATTCAGACTGTGATTAGCGAAGCTCGTTATGAAAACGTTTCGCGGGCGCAGTTGCTGGCCGCGCTGGAACGAACGGGCGCATTGCAATTGGCGCTCGATCGCGCCATCGAATATGCTGCCGCCGCGCTTTCGTCGGCGGAGGGATTACCCGATTCGCCGTACGCGCAAGTCCTGGCTTCGATTCCCACCTACATCGTTGAGCGGGATCGTTGAGCATTTCCGATTGCCACTTGCCAATTGCCGAATCGGCTCAACGAAAGGCTGGCTTTCGCTTCTCGCTTTGGGTCAGGGAGCGAGCCGAGATCACAAAGTTGTTGTCAATCGGCAATCGACAATCTAAAATCGGCAATGTCGTATGGCTAACGAGACTCTCATCGCCAGACTCGAACAAAGCTTGCGTCAATCGCGCGGGGCGCGCACACGCCTGGCCGCGCGTTTGGCTGAACTTGAGTCCGAAGCTGAGATTATTCGCGGCGAGTTGGCTGAGATGGATACACTTGCCGGCCAGACTGAGGCGGCGATCTTTCGCCTTCTGTCGAATGTGATGAGCGGCCCGTCGACCGCGGTGGGCACGACTTCGGTCGGAGAGTTGGAGTTGGCGTTCCAGAGACGTCTGGCCCAGGCTGAACTCTCGCAACACATACACCAGGAGCCGCCGCAGAGACACAACGTGCCGGCGGTGCGAAATAATATTGAAGCCTCCAGCGATCGCTTTTATGATCGGACCATCCCCCAGGCTACGACAATGATTCTGCGCGAGGCCGGCGGGCCATTGCACGTCAACGAAATCTACAACATTCTCATGGAAGGCGGATTCAGCTTCACCGGCCACAACCCGACAATCAGCATCGCAGTCTCACTGAATCGCAACACCCGCTTTCGCAAGGTCGCTCCCGGAACCTTTGATCTGGTGATTCGTGACGCGGCGAAGGCATCTTAGATAACTCCGCGCATTTTCCATTTCTCACTGATCAATTCGTGGCTCTTATTTTCTAGACACAACCAAGAATACTCGCAGTCGGTAAGGGTGCTTGCGCCCGCGGCTCCTGTTTCGTGATTGTTCGTGTGATTTAGTGGATCGCTTTTCTGTCAGCAAAGACTCGATCCACGAAATCACACGAAGCATCACGAAAGACCTTCGGTAGAGTTAGTTGAGACACGCTACTCTAGAGCAATTCCTTTTGTAATTCTGCGAGCAGTTGCTTTGCTTCTTCCGGCGTGAGCTTTTCCGGATCCGCCTCGCGCAACGTATCCGCGACTTTCTGATTCGCCAGATCAAACAGCGATGACTGCGCGGCCAGGCGTCGCCGACCAGCGCGGGTAGCAGCCTTGTTCAGGGCCTGATCTTCCACAGTAACTGAGCCCTCAGCTCCGGCAGCGGCTGCGCGTTCAACCTGAGTGGCGATATGCGCAGCAGTCTCTTCTTCGGAAAACACGTCCAGCTCATAACGCTCGAGCCTTTGCAGAACCTCACGCGCGCGGGCGAGCGCGGCTGGCGGCATGCCCGCGAGGCGCGCGACTTCGATGCCATACGACTTTGAAGCGCGGCCGCGTTCGAGGCGATGAAGAAAGACCACTTCGCCTTCGCGTTCAGTCGCAGTGATTTCGTAATTCTGCGCCCCGGGCAGACGTTCGGCGAGTTCAGTGAGTTCGTGATAATGAGTTGCGAATAGGGTCTTGGCTGCGTGCTCGGGCGAATCGTGCAGGTATTCCGCCACGGCCCAGGCGATCGAAAGACCGTCAAACGTTGCCGTGCCCCTGCCAATCTCGTCGAGCAGGACGAGCGAGCGCGGCGTGGCACTGTGCAGGATTGCCGCGGTCTCGGTCATCTCGACCATAAACGTCGAACGGCCGCGCGCGAGGTCGTCTGACGCTCCCACGCGCGTCCAAACTCGATCGAGCATTGGCAGTCGCACTTTCTCCGCTGGTACGAATGAACCCATCTGGGCGAGGATGCAGATAAGCGCAGTTTGCCGCAGTACGGTGCTCTTGCCGCCCATGTTCGGCCCGGTAATGATCAGCAGGCGATCGGTCGAGTTATTGAGATAGACGCTGTTCGGAACGAATGGTTCTTCATTGAAAACTTCGATCACCGGATGGCGGCCGTGGACGATCTCGATCTCGTCACCGTCATGCATTGACGGCAGCACGTAGCGGCGTCGCACGGCTGTTTCCGCCAGTGAAGCAAGACCATCCAGACAGGCGAGCGCGCGCGCCGTCGCCTGGATCCGCGACGTTTCGGCAGCGACCTGACGGCAAATCAGTCCAAAGATTTCCGATTCGAGTTGCAGGATGCGCTCTTCGGCGCCCAGCACTTTGCTTTCCCATTCTTTCAACGCCACGGTGGTGAATCGTTCGGCGTTGGCCAGCGTCTGTCGTCGTTCGTAATCATCGGGAACGCGCGGGGCGTTCGCCTTTGACACTTCAATGAAGTAGCCAAAGACGTTGTTGTAACGAATCCGGAGGGAACCGATGCCGGTGCGCGCACGCTCGTCTGCCTCGAGCGCCGCGATAGTTTGTTTCGCATCGCGACTGAGCGAACGCAACTCGTCGAGCTCGGTTGAATAACCATTGCGGACTACGCCGCCGTCGATGACCTTGGCGGGTGGATCGTCTTCGATTGCCGCTAACAGCAGCTCGCGTACGTCGGCCAGTTCGTCGGTCGAGTCATTGAGCACCTGCAACAGGGACGAAGAGCAGTTGGCAAGTATCTCTCGAATTCGCGGCACCTGATCGAGCGAACGACGCAGGGCCACGAGATCCCTCGGCGTCGCCGAGCCCAGGTTCAGGCGACCGGTAAGACGTTCGACGTCGGCAACTTCTTTCAAAAGATTTTGCAGACCATCGCGCTTCATGTGCGAAGCGTGCAGCTCTGCTACGGCGTCATGCCGGGCTTCGATCTCGCCGCGTCTGAGCGATGGCCGCAGCAACCACGAACGCAGCAGGCGGGCGCCCATGCCGGTAACGGTCTCATCAATCACGTCAAGCAGGGATCGCGCGACGCCGGCGCCGCCGAGGGCCTCGACCAGCTCAAGGTTGCGCACGGTAATGTGATCCAGGACGAGATGATCCTGCGGCTCGAAATAAACGATGTCGCTGATGTGTGCGGCGCCGGCTCGCTGCGTTTCCTGAGCGTATCGCAGACACGATCCGGCGGCACGAATGGCTTCACTCTTACCAGTCAGACCATAGCCATCGAGAGCGCGCACACCAAATTGTTTGATTAGTAATGATACGCTGTCGTCGCCCTGCCAAACCCAGTCATCCAGCGACGTCAACCTCGCGCCGGCGTATACATCCGGAGTAGTGATGTCAGGTGTCGTCGCCGGCTGATCTGAAGACGCGCTAGCCGGCGAATGTAATGGCAGCGGCGCAGTGTGTGGTGTATTGGCAAAGCCTGCTCGCACCAATGGCCCCAGCGAAGCAGGGAAGAGAAGTTCACGGGGAGCATACGATTCAATGTCGGCTACGATGTGTGGCCAGGCGTCGGCTCCGCTAGCCTGCGTGGCGCGAAACTCTCCGGTAGAGATGTCGAGAAAAGCTGCGCCGACAGTCTCGCCGCTCGCACAGACCGCGGCGAGATAGACCGATTCACGTGGCTCGAGCAACTGCGGATCGATTGGCGTTCCGGGGGTTACGACCCGGACTACTTCTCTGCGCACCAGCTTTTTAGTTTTTGACGCCTCCTCGGTCTGTTCACAGATGGCCACGCGATAACCCTTGCGCACGAGTTTGGCGATGTAGTTGGCGGCCGAGTGATGCGGCACGCCGCACATCGGCATGGGATCGCCGCGCTCTTTGTGTCGCGCTGTCAGAGTAATCTGGAGTTCCCGCGCGCCGATGATTGCGTCTTCAAAGAACAACTCATAAAAATCTCCCAGGCGGAAAAAGAGCAGCGTCCCGGGATGCTGAGCCTTCAGCTCTCGATATTGCCGAACCATTGGTGTGGTGTTACCAGCAGTCATTCCGGTGCCAGTGAGAAAAGTGCGATCAAAACCGATCTTATTTCCTTAGTTTGCGAGAGCGAAGAAGCCTACAGTGTAAGGAGGGAAGGTGCAAGCACGTATTGATGTTGCATGGTGATCAATTCGAGGGAGTCTCAATTTGGGAATCCAGGCGGTCAGAGTACCGACTTCAGTCGGGCCTGTGCCGCTGTGAAAGAACCCGACTGAAGTCGGTAATCTAAACATCTGTTAGATTAAGACTTCGTCCCTTTTATGAATTTTCTTGACAGGCCAGAACCAAACATTTAGTCTCTTGGCCCTAATCGAAAAGAATGGATCGGGACCCCGCTCGTGTAGGTTTGAACCGGCATCGGCGGACATTAGTACAGGTTTAGGTTTAGGATTTCCATAACGGATTTTTGTCTCTCCGGCCAGCGCGACTCCGAGAATAAAAATGCTTAGTGGTAAGGGATTAACTTCGGTAGCCGTCGCTCCAGCAACCTACTCTTTAGGTGAGAATCCAGAACACTCTCTCGCCGAGCAGGCAATGGCCCTCGTCGCGCTAAGTCACACCGTAGTCGAACACCAACTTTACTCGGCAATGCTGGCGGAAATCGCGTCTGTCGGCACGCGCGTCGCCTCAATAACGACACGCCGCCTAATGACCCTGACCGGCATTAATGGCTACAGTACTGTGCGCCGCGGCGTAATCGGACTCGTCAATAAGCTGAGCATCGACCGACAGCGCGTCGCCGGCCACAATGGCGGTCACCAGCCTCTGCTGGTCTATCTGGTTTTCAGTCCGGAAGAGATTCTCGAGCGCCGCCGCGCGGTCGGCTTGCCTGCTTATCCGAAAGGACTGGAAAACGAACACGGCCCGACGACGTTGGGACGGGCGGTCAAGCGGGTGATCGATGTCGAAAGTTTGAGCCGCCGCGAGGCACAGGTGGCGTTGTGCTGTGCGCAGGGATTAACGAATGCCGAGATCGGAACAAGGTTGCAAGTGAGTGAACAGACAGTGAAGTTTCATCTCCGGAATATCTTTGTAAAGTTTGGAGTCAAGCGACGTGCGGAATTGGTCTCGCGTCTGTTTCGCGATGGTGGTGGCATGAGCTTGTGAGTTGTTTCCCCCTCCTCTTGGGAGGGGTTAGGGGAGGGCGCAAGGCATGTCGCAGACAAGCCCTCTCCCCAACCCTCTCCCAAGGGAGAGGGAGTTTGAAAATTTGAAGCTGCCTCGCAAAAGAGGTTTCCCTTTGGGGTCGCTGCGTGTCTTCCCGGTCTTTCGTTTTGGCGAAGAGCACGCCTCGGGGGAAAGTGTGTTTCCGGGTTGATCTGAATTCAAGCAATGACAAAGAAGGAAAAGAAAAAAAAGAAGAAGAACACAGCGCGGGTTGTCTGCCGCGATCGCAAGGAATTCTGGACCACGCAGAAACAATTCTGGCAGTGGGTGAGGGAAGGCGTCATCGTCAAGACTAACGACAACCCGCTGACCGGCACGTTTCTTCGCGAGTATGGCGAACTAATGGTGCTGGTCAGCAACACCGTGCTGAACCTGGCCCATCCCAATCACATGCGTGAAGCGCTGCTCTCGCGCCGTAGCGGACTTGGTAGAAGGTGAACTCCATGAACAGTCGTATGACGTCCATGTATTCGCTCGGGCTTTTGGTGATTGTGATCACCGTTCCCATTGCCGGCATCGCTCAGATTGATCAGGGCACTGTGTCGCAGGCGACGCAAGTCTCTTCATCCGGGCCGGCGGCGCAGCCCAGCCAGCGCTATCGCATTGGGGCGGGCGACGTGCTCGACATACGCATTCTCAATCGCCCGCAACTCTCGCGTGAAGCTGTGCGCGTCGAAGGCGACGGAATGATTCGCATGCCCTTAATCGAGGGAGAGATTCAGGCAGCGTGCAAGAGCGTGAGCGAGTTGGCGAGCGAGATTGCCAGGCGCTATTTGAAGTATTACCGCAATCCGCAGGTGGACGTCTTCGTTAAGGAATATCACGCACGTGAAGTGGCGTTGATCGGTGCCGTCAACGAACAGGGCCGGTACCAGATGCAGCGCCGCTTGCGCTTGCTCGAACTGCTGAGTTTTGCCAAGGGGCCATCAGACAAAGCCGGCCAAACTATCAACATCGTGCGCGGGCCGCGCACGGACATTTGCGGGAACAATGGCGAGTCCACTTCAGATGAAGGCGGTTTTATCAGCTTGCGCCTGAGCGATACTTTGCGTGGTGAAGAACAAGCCAACCCTTACGTTCAATCAGGCGACATCGTAACAATTCCGGAAGCCGAACAAGTTTACGTCGTGGGCAATGTCTATAGTCCGAAGTCCGTGTCGCTCAAAGAGCCCATCACGGTGTCGCGCGCGATAGCGATGGCCGGCGGCCCGCTGCGTGATTCAAAAACCGATCGCGTACATATTGTCAGGCAGCAACCCAACGGTGAAAAGTCCGAGATGTATGTGAACCTGAGCGCTATTGCTCGCAAGCGCGCCGAGGACGTCATGCTACAGCCTAACGACATCGTCGAAGTGCCTGAATCGACCGGCAAAAGCGTGATTCGAAGTCTGCTGGGTGCGGTCGCGCCCTCCGTGGCGCAGTTGCCGGTGCGAGTGATTCCGTAAGGAAGTATGAGGGTTCAGTCTCCCTCTCCCTTTGTGAGAGGGCTGGGGAGAGGGCTTGCTTCGTCAAGCTCCGCACCCTCCCCTAACCCCTCCCAAAGTGAGGGGAAGAAACCAGGATGATCTGAAATCTGAAGTTTGAGATTTCAGATTTGGAATTCAAAGGCAGAACAATGAGCGAAGCAAACAAAATCGTCCGGCGCGAGGAAGAGGCCGGTGAAATTGATCGGCGGATGGACGACGCCTCGCCCTATCGTTCGGCATACGGCTATGGGGCCGAGGCCGGTCCGGAAGGCGAGGTCCGTCTGCTCGACTATTGGCGGGCTATTCGCAAGCGTCTGTGGCTGGTGATTGGAGTCGCTGCTTTGATCACCACGTTGGCGATGATTTACGTGGCCCGCAAACCGGACGTCTATGAAGCTTCGTCGCGGGTGCAGGTGGATCTCGAAAACAATCCGATGTACGCGGGGAAAACCACCCCGATGATCTATAGCCCGATGAACGATCCGGCTTACTTCAACACGCAACTCCAAATTCTAACCAGTCCCGGTCTGCTGCGTCGCGTAGTCAAAACGCTTGACCTCGAACACAACCAGGCCTTTCTCCGTCCGCAGTCGGCACAGACTCGCTCTACCTGGAAGACAATCATGCAGATGTGGGGCCTGTCGGGCCCCGAGAAGAAGGACCCCGTCAAGCAGCCGAATGAATTACCGCTGACCGCGGCGGTAGCGCCGGCCAGTTCGAGCGATGATCTTGCCGAAGCAAAACGTCTGGCGCCTTACGTTGGCGCGCTACAGGGTGGGTTGCGGGTCGAACCAGTGCGCGAGAGCCGCGCCGGCTACTACAAAGAGACTCGCCTAATAGATATTGGCTACACCCACGGTGATCCGGACACAGCCGCCAGGATCACCAACGCCGTTGCCGAAACCTTCGTGCGTTCCAATCTGGAAAAGAAAAACGAAACCAACACCAGCACCAGCGAGTTTCTTTCCAAACGAGTGGCTGAACTCCAGAGTCAGATCCGGGCCGATGAAGAAAAACTGGTGGGCTATGCAAAGAGCAACCAGATTCTTTCCCTCGACGCGAGTCAAAACACCGTGGTCGAACGCCTGGCCGGACTTAACAAGCAGTTACTCGAAGCCGAAAACGAGCGCAAGTTGGCCGAGGCTGAGTACAACGCCGCGAAGGCCCCCGGCGCGGCCAGCGCACTGGCCGAAGCAGGCGCCAAGGACGTTAATGAGTCTGAGCAGAAGCTGGCGGATCTAAAACAGAAACGGGCGCAGTTGCTGGTTGACGCGACTGAGGAAGCACCCGAAGTGAAGGAAATCAATCAGCAAATTGACGAAGTGCAGAAGCATTTGAACGAGACGCGCACCCGAAACACCAGCACGCTGCTGACCAATCTCGACACCAAATATCGCCAGTCGCTCAGTCGCGAACAAGCGCTGCGTACTTCTTTCAATCAACAGAAGGGCGAAACTGTCACGCAGAACGAGGCCGCGATCAACTATCGCATCCTGCAACAGGAAATCGAAACCAACAAAGGGCTGCTGGACAATCTGCTGCAGCGATCGAAAGAGAACGACGTGGTGTTGGCGGGACGGCCGAATAATATTTCAATCGTTGATTACGCGATCGTGCCGGACTTTCCGGTGGGTCCCGCGCGCACGCGCTCGGTCATGCTGGCGTTGGTGCTCGCGCTCGCACTCGGAGTTGGCTTGGCGCTGTTCCTCGAGTACCTCGACGACAGCATTCACTCAACCGACGACGTCGAAAAGTTTCTGCGGCTGCCGGCCCTGGCTGTGATTCCCGCGATGGGAGCCGGCGCGGCGCGGCGGCGCTTTCTTTCATCGGCCACGTCCATACAAAAGCGCAACGGAAGTAACGGCGGCGGCAACCCGGAATTGCTCTTGAACGTAAATGGCCGCTCGGCCCTGGCCGAATCTTACCGGCAACTGCGCACCTCGGTCCTGCTTTCCACCGCTGGACGCGCGCCCAAGACGCTCCTGATCACGTCCAGTCTGCCCGGCGAAGGCAAAACCACCACGGCAGTTAATACTGCTATCAGTCTCGCGCAGACGGGAAACAGCGTCGTGATTGTTGATGCCGACATGCGGCGTCCGCGCCTGCGTTCAATCTTTGACCTGACTGAGGGTGAGGGGTTGAGCTCGATTCTTTCCAGTGAGATGAACGAGGAGAAGATGATCCGGTTGATTTCTCGAGACGAGGCTTCGGGCTTGCACGTGCTGACGGCAGGGCCGATCCCGCCGAATCCGGCGGAGCTGCTCGGCTCAGACCAAATGCGCAAACTGATCTCGGTCCTCAGCAGCAAGTTCACGCACATCGTGATTGACTCGCCGCCAATTAGCTCGTTCACTGACGGAGTGTTGATTGCCTCAATGGTGGACGGCGTCCTGCTGGTCGTGCATGGCGGCAAGAGTTCGCGCGGCGTGGTGCGCCATTCACGGCAATTGCTGATTGACGTAGGCGCGAAGGTTGTTGGCGTAGTGCTGAACAACGTCAGCGTAAGCTCGCGCGATTATTATTATTACCACCAGCGTTATTATCACCAGAGCTATTACAGGCACAGCGCTGAAAACGAGCAGGCGTCTGCCAATGGTAAATAGGCAATCGTCTGACTAATGTGGCGCAAAAGTTCGGTTTTGCGGTTGTGCCTAGGGGGACGAGGACTTCTTGTGCTGAACAACGTTACCCTGGCTTGTCCGAACTCGGATAAGTTTTCCTCCGTTCAGTCAGAGACCATGCTCCGATCGCTGATATTCAGGACGTTGATCGTCAACTGTGGAATCAACGCTCTCGGACTCTTCAATTCGATCCTCCTATCGCACTGGTTAGGGCCTGTCGGACGCGGCGAAATCGCAGCCGCAATGCTCTGGCCCATGCTCCTGGCATACTTGTTCAGTGCGGGCATCATTTCTTCAACCGCGTATTTTTCTGCCGCTCGAGGCCCGAAGGTCCAATCGATTTTTTCGAATGCTATGGCGCTCGCGATGATTCAAAGCGCAGTCGCTCTGGTCGTTGGCTACGTTGCGTTGCCGTATCTGCTGGGCAGCCAGAGTGCGAATGTAGTTAGCGTGGCGAGATTGTATTTGTTGGTCATTCCCATCACTTTGTCCACACAGTACGGCACCAGCATTCTGCAGGGGCGGATGCATATGTCAGCGTTCAACTGGCTGCGCACAATCATTCCGCTTGGCTACCTGGCGGGAACTATCGCGCTGGCGATGGCCGGAAAACTGATTCTTCTTAATATAGTTATTCTGCATTTGAGTCTGACGGCAGCCACCTGGCTGGGTGCTATGGCCGCACTGCTCAGGTTTGGAATTCGTCCTTCGTTTCAACCCGAGACCGGACTGGGAAAAGAGATGCTGAGGTATGGAGCAAAAGTGCAAGTCGGCAATGTATCCGGTTTCGCAAATCAAAGTCTTGATCAAGTTTTGATGGCCGCCTGGCTTCCGCCGGCCTATCTGGGACTCTATGTGGTGGCGGTGAGCTCGGCCTCAATCTCGCAGGTGTTCTCACAGGCCGTGCAAACGGTTTCGACGCCCAGTATCACGCAGCGCCAAACAAACTCGGAGCGAGCTGCGGTGCTGCAAGGGGTGTTTCGCAGATATTGGTTGCTTAGCCTTCTCGGTTCCCTGGCTATCTCAGCAGTTCTGCCGATTGCGATCCCAATTGTCTTTGGCATCAGGTTTACGCCTGCGATTTGGCCCGCTGAAGTTTTGTTGTTAGGGACGCTTCTGGGCGGGGCCAGGGCGGTCCTGGCAGGTGGCGCGCAAGCTTTGGGAGATCCCTGGCTGGGAAGCAAGGCGCATCTTGGCGCGTTGGTTGTGACGGTGCTCCTTTTGTACTTGCTGTTACCGATGATGGGGATCATTGGCGCCGCAATAGCCACCGCGTCTGCATGCGGAATGGAGCTCCTAATCGTAGTCGCAGGTCTGCGCAGCTCTCATAGTATTCCGGCGATGAATCTTTTCCGGCCCAGAGCAGGCGATCTAAGTTCCGCTTTTCGCGTCTTTGATGTCTTCAGAGCAAAGCGTGAAAGCCTGTTGCCGGATCAGGGCTAAGTGAAAATGGATAACCTCAATTGCAATAGCACCGACCGTCGTCACGACGCAGTACGGAATCATTTGCGGAACTGAATATCTTGAGGATTAGTTTCATCTTACCGTTCTATTCGTCTCGTCCGATTGGCGGACTGAAAGTCGCGTATGAATATGCAAACCAACTTGCTTCCCGCGGCCATCTTGTTTCAATAATTCACCCCCGATTCATGCGGAACGTTGATAGTTCCCGAAGTCCGCTACGAAAGTTTCAAGCCGCTGCGATCAATGCTCGAAACGCTCTGACGCCTCGATCCGGACTTCAGTGGCAGCCGCTGGAAAAGGGCGTAAGAATCCTTCATGTCTCAGAGCCGACAGCCTCAAACGTTCCGGACGCTGATGTCGTTTTTGCCACTGCCTGGCAGACCGCCGAATACGTTGTCGCATACCCCAAACAGAAGGGAAGGAAATTCTACATCATCCAGGACTTCTACAACTGGATCGCGCCAAAGGACGTGCTTGAGGAGACTTGGAATTGGCCGTTAAGAAAGATAACAATTTCAAACTGGCTCTACGATAAGGTGCGGGCCTCCGGCTGCCCGGCTGCTGAAGTTAGGAACATTCCGATTGGTATTAACTTCGATCAGTTTCAGCTCCTTGGCAACGTATCTAATCGACCGAAAAGAGTATCGATGCTCTATTCAGCGTCAAAGAGTAAAGGGTCGGATGATGGCCTGAAAGCGCTGCGCAAGTGCAGGGAGAGGTACCCTGATTTGGACGTGGTGCTGTTTGGACCGTCCTGGCGCTTTCGCCCATCCGGCCTTCCCGAATGGGCTGACTATAGAGGGGTCCTTCCACAACGACAGCTTACTCAACTCCTCAATGAATCACGAATCTTCGTGTGCAGCAGCATTGCCGAAGGCTTTGCCCTGCCGCCTGCCGAAGCGATGGCCTGCGGGTGCGCTGTGGTATCAACTGACTGCGGCGGTAATCGTGAATACGCATGTCATGATGTCAACGCTCTGTTGTCTCAGGCCGGCGACGCCGAAGCCCTGGCCGGTAACATCGACCGCTTACTTTCAGACGAAGCGTTGCGGGTGGAGATTGCTGGACGGGGCCATCGAATGATCCAGGACTTCACCTGGGAGAGAAGTACAAATCATCTGGAGGAATTCCTAAACGCAAGTTGAATCTCCACTGATGAGCTACTCCACGCTTCCCAGAGTATATGCGGTCGTTCTGAACTGGAATAACTTCGAGGACAGCATGCGTTGTCTTGATTCCCTCGAGAACGCCGGTCATCCGAACCTGCGCACAATTGTCGTGGATAATTCTTCCCAGGATGGATCCGCCCGGCGTTTGCATGAAGAATTTCCCCACCTCACTTTGCTGCTCAACCCAACCAATCTCGGGTTCGCCAGGGGTTGTAATGTCGGAATGCGCGAGGCTTTGAAGGATCCTGAATGCGCGTATGTACTCCTTTTGAATAACGACGCGACGCTTTCACCGGGGACACTGCAAGCCGCGGTTGGCTTTGCGGCAGGCGATCCGCGCATTGGCTTGCTCAGCGGAAAGATCCTGTCATCACTGGCAGCAAAGACCATCTGGTACGCGGGCGGACGGATCGACCGATGGAGGGGACGGGCGGTGGCACGCGGTTTCGGGGAGATAGATCGCGGTCAATATGATTCGCCTTGCGAGGTAGGCTTCGTTACCGGTGCGATGATGCTGATCAAGCGAGTAGTCCTCGAGGATACCGGCCTTCTGCCTGAGGAATATTTTTTTGGCATCGAAGAATGGGATTTTTCGCTGCGAGTGAAAAGGGCTGGATATAAACTCTATTACTTTCCTGATCTGCTTGCTTATCACCGAGCAGATGGCAGCCACTGGAATTACGATCCCAAGTTCGTCTACAACTCATACCGGAGCAAACTCATTTTCCAGGAGAAATATTTACCTCGATACCTGTTCGCATTATGGAAGCGGGTGTTTGGTCTATACGGAAAGTATCTGGCCAGAAGGGCCCGGCAGCGTTTGATTCGACGCGGCGGTTTTGATCCGCAGGGACGAGTACAACTTGATGATTTGGATTTTGCTTTGACTAAAGCACTACAGGACCATGGAAGGAATGCGCTTTCCGAGAACGTCTTGACGGCGTTCGAAGCAGAATTGAACGCGCGCAGGAGCACGAGGCAGCCTCAATCATCGAGATCACGCGTCGTCAGTTAGCGCAGGACTTCAACTCTTTCCTTGAACTCGTGAACGCCGAAAAAGAATCCGTGGGAAGGCGAAAGCCTTTGGTCAGCGTGGCGATGCTCGGCGCCAGAATGCACTTCGCTGTCCCGGGAATTCTGGCTAGCGCCGGGCTGCTACATACGTTTTACACGGATATGTATCTGGGTAACAAAGCGTTGTTCCAACGAATAATAGCGCTGCTGCCGGAGAGCGCGAGGCCTAAGCTCCTAAGGCAATTGTCCCTGCGATCAGCAGACCGCATTCCCGCCGGGCAGGTGGTGTCTTTTGATCTTCTCGGTCTCTGGTACTTGCTGAAAAGACGCGGCGCTGTAGCGCCCTCCGAGCGCGCACTGCTTTTCGCAAAGGTGAATCGGCTTTTTGGCGATCGCGTGGTCCGAGAGGGCTTCAACGGAGCCGACGTTGTCTGGGGTTTTAATGGAGCGTCGCTGGAAATCTTCCAACATGCGCGATCGCGCGGGCTCAAATGCATTCTCGAGCAGTCTATTGCACCGCGAAGAATCGAACTCGAACTGCTGGCGGAAGAGGCAGCGCGTTGGCCCGGGTGGCAACCAGATGAATATTCGCCGTCGGCTTCTGCTTGCGATCCGCTTGCGGAACGGGAAGAAGCCGAGTGGCAGTTGGCTGACAAGATTGTCTGTGGTTCGCGCTTTGTCGCCGATGGCTTAGCGCAACAGGGCGTTGCGATCGACAAACTCTCAATCGTCCCGTATGGAGTAAACACAAATCATTTCAGAGCGCGCAATGGACATTCGGCACGGAAAGAACTCAACGTGCTGTTCGTCGGCGAAATTGGTTTGCGAAAAGGAATTCCGTATCTCCTGGAGGCTTTAAAGTCACTCAATCGGCCACAGGCCGTCCGCGCGAAGCTGGTCGGGCCGCTGGCGGTAGACCCGGAGCGACTGAAACATTACGGCCAGTGGTGTGACGTTGTTGGGCGGGTATCTCGCGCACGAATCCTCGAAATGTATGGTTGGGCCGACATGTTGGTGCTGCCGTCGATTTGCGAAGGCTCAGCGACGGTCACTTACGAGGCGATGGCGTGCGGACTGCCGGTTGTCAGTACGCCTAATACCGGATCGCTTGTTCGTCACGGGGTGGATGGTTTTGTGGTGCCAATTCGCGATGCAACAGCTCTACAAGAAAAGATCGAGTTGCTTTGTGATGATCGAGCGTTGAGATCTCGAATGGCGACTTCGGCACGAGAGAGATCGAAAGAAGGATCCCTGGGAGCGTACGGCAGAAGGCTTTTGGAGAGTATTTCATTTGGAAGCAGTTAACCACGCCAGAAGTTTTCCCCAGACCCGGTTGCGTTTGTGGGTCAAATGGATTCTATTCCCCGGCCTCAACGTGGGCACGAGGAAGCGGATGAAGCTACGCAAATACTTGCGTTCAGGTAACTGTGCGACGCTCGACGCGGGATGTGGAAATGGAGCTTTCAGTTATTACGCGTCGTCGCTGGGCAACAGCGTTCTGGGAATCAATATCGATTCGGAACAGGTCAGGAAGTGCGAAGAGTTTCGGGCCTTCTTAAATCTCGACCGGGAGCGCTGTGGCTTCAAGGTGCACAACATTTACGATGTGTTGTCCCTGGGCCAGACGTTTGATCAGATCATCTGCTTTGAAACATTGGAGCACCTGAAAGAGGACCGCGAAGTTCTGAAACTGTTTCGCCAGGTAATCAATCCTGATGGTGTGCTGCATCTCTGTACTCCAAGACGCAATCGCCGGTCTTATTTTGGAGAGGTTCTTTCTGAGACCGAAGACGGCGGCCATGTGCGATTCGGCTACGAATTGCTGGACCTCGAGCCGATGTTGGCTGCCGCGGGGTTTTCGGTAAATCGGACGGACAAGGCGATGGGATTTTTCAGCCTGAAGATAGAAGAGTTGCTTAACCGGATCGAGATGAGAGCCGGGGCGATTTCCCAAAATGGCCGGCAAGAGATTCTCCGCACCCTGGCGTTTTTGTGTCTTTACCCGTTGACGTTTCTGGATGTGTTTTCCACGACCCACCTATGTATTTACGTTCAGGCTCAATCCCGCGAACCCACCTAAGGGCGCCGAAGTTCCGAACAAATCGGACCGCGGAGGTCGCGGGTTGGCTCTTTCTTTTTGGAGCTGCCGGCATAGTCTATTTCTTTGCTCAGGCCAATAACACCTGGCCTTGGATCAGGGCTTTTGTTGCTGCTCTCTTCCTCGTAGTTATCCTGGGGATTGGCTGGGAATGGGTCTTATCCAGGCGAGCGCCTGCCAATTCGCGCAACGCAATCCTGGCGGGTGTCTTGTTTTGGTTACTACTTGATCCACTGGTGTGGCGTGAAGGCATCGATGAGTTTTCGCCGGACGTAATTGTGAAAGCTTTGTTGTATGCGGGGATATTTATCGCGGCAATTTGTGCCGGCTACCTGGTTCCGGCGTTTCCAGGCGTGAAGAGATTCTTCTCTCGCATGCCGTTGCAAACAAAAGATGATCGAATTTTCTGGCTGACGGTGGCGATCTACCTGCTGGGGATCGTGCCTCAGATTTATATTTCAGGAGGCAGCCCCACTGAGTTCTGGCGCCTGCTGCTGGCGGGGTATTCGCCTGACATCGAAGTAGGTTGGCGGCGAGGAATGCTGGGCAATCTGGATGATTTCCTGAAGAGTACCGCGCATTTACTGGAGCTCAGCATTCCGTTTCTCGGCGTCTACTTGCTTCGGCGCCAACTGGCCCCGTGGAAGAAACCCTTGCTCCTCCTGATGATGATTTCGGTATTCCTGATCATATTCTTCAGCGGCGAACGCAGGGTGTTTGCGCTGATTGCACTCGGCCCGTTGCTGTATCTCTTTTTTGTCACCGCCAAGCCAATGCGACGAAAACTGACACCGGTGTTTTTGGCGGGAGCGCTGGTGCTTTTTTGGATGATGCAAGCGCAGGTGCAGTTTCGTTCCGCCGGATTCTATGAGTTCGATCCCGCAGTGGTTCAAACGAACCCCCTGGAAATGCACCGGGACAATAACTTTTATTGGTTCGCCACTGCGGTGGACACGATGCCCAGCATGTACGAATTTACGAACGAGTGGGTCTTCCTCCAAATCTTCACACATCCGATCCCGAGATTTCTTTGGCCCGGGAAGCCATTTACCGTGGGTCTCCCTTTTGTGCGGTGGGACGAGGTCGGTGCGAGTCTTTCGATATCAATCGTGGGCGAGTTGTACGTGAGCCAGGGTTTGACCGGGATAATTCTGGGAGGACTGCTCTACGGTTGGATGGCGAGAAACTGGGACCAGTTGCGAGAGTACTTCAGTCAGAGTCAGGCGATCAGCCTGGTCTATTCAGTTGGCTTAACGCTGTTGCTTATTGGCGTGCGCAGCTTCGGCGACATTGTCCTCAATTGGTATGTGCTCGCCATAGTAATTCTGGCGCTTCGATTGTCCGGTCAGCGTGTTCGATCGAGACAATGGTACGGTCTGTTTGAAAGCGCAAGACTCCGTCGCACTGGAGTAAGGTTGTGAGTCCGATCCAACGTTGCCGACTAGCATGGTTAACCAATGTTCCATCCGGGGACCAAATAGATTTACTGAGAGCGCTGGCTGAACGCCCCGAATTGGATTTGACCGTGATTTATTGCTCCGCCCGGTCGGTCAAGGGTGCAATCGATGCTGTTGAGCCGTCCGGACGAGGCTTTGTTCTGAAGGGCACGACGTTACCGGGCCCGGGCGGGCGGTTACTCTTCAATCCCTCAATTGTTCCACACCTATTGAAGACTTTGTATGACCTGGTAATCATCGCAGGTTACTTCCATCCTACGATGCAGCTCGCGATGTTAGTACGTGCGTTGCAGAAAAGACCCTGGGTTTTATTTGGAGAGCGGCCCGGCATGAACAATGGAAGTTGGTGGTCGAAATCTCTGCGCCGCTTCCCACTTACGATGGTTAGAACCGCTGACGCGATTATCGCAACCGGTCGTCTGGCACAACAGCAATACGAAACCCATTTTGGGTCGGAACGTCCCATCTACTCATTACCTTATCTGGTTTGCCCTGAGCCGTTCCTGCAGATCGAACGCGCAGCCATACGCGCACCTAACGGTGTTTGCTTTCTCGCTTGTGGCGAACTAATACCGCGTAAAGGGACCGACGTGCTTATCAAGGCATTTGCCAGGGCCGCGCAATCGCTGCCAAATATTTCTTTGAAGATTGTGGGCGACGGTCCCGAGAAAAACACTCTGATGGGGCGCGTGCCAGAAAAAATTAGAAACCGAGTCACGTTTACCGGCCTCGTCCCGTTCGGCGAACGAATTAAACCATTTGTTTGGTCTGACGTATTTGTTCACCCTGCGCGCCATGATGGTTGGGGCGTAGTCATTCAGGAAGCTCTTTCAGCGGGTCTTCCGGTAATCGCGACCAGACAAACGGGCGCCGCATTTGATCTGGTCGAAGAAGGGAAGAATGGCTTTTTGATAGAAGCTGACGACGAAGATCAGTTGTACGACCGGATAGTTTGGTTCTCAGAGCACCAGGAACTAATCCCGGGCCTCGGAGAGCGCGCGAGAAGCAGCGCCTCAGCCCTGACGCCTGAATGGGGAGCAGCACAGATTGTCGAGATCACCCGAAGCGTGCTGAGGAAACGAGGCCTGGAAATTAAGTGAAGGTCTTGCACGTCATTCCCGCGGTTGCTGCTTGCTATGGTGGTCCATCCCGGGCGGTCCTGGACACGTGCCGAACTCTGCGGAAAGAGGGCATAGAGGCAGAGATTGCTACGACGAATGCCGACGGAAACGTCAACCTGCCGATCCCGGAAGACGCGCCGACTCTTGTGGACGGCGTGCCAGTGCATTTTTTTGAAAGGCAGCGGCCCTGGGACTACAAGTTCTCCTGGGGTTTGACCAGATGGCTCAAGAGGAATGTCGCCGGCTATGATCTGTTGCACCTCCACGCAGTTTTTTCATATTCAACTGCGGTGGCAGCGTTCTATGCACGCAAGCACGCCATTCCTTACATAATGCTTCCCCATGGAATGTTGACGCCCTGGCCGGTGCGTCAGAATTGGTTACTCAAGCAAGTCTATTTGAAGATGATCGAAAGAAGGAATCTCGAAGGGGCGGCTGCGGTCCAGTTTACGGCTGAAGAGGAATTGCGAACCAGCGTCGTGCGCGGTCGCTTCAATTTCGTGCTGCCCTGTATCGTTGATCTCGAAACCAACGGCAATCGCCTTCGACCAAAACCGGACCCGACCCGGCTACGAATCCTGTTCTTGTCTCGGATCGATCCCAAGAAGGGAATTGACCTGCTCATCGCCGCTCTAAGCAGTTTGGCCGAAGAGGGCCTGGACTTTGAGTTGATTCTGGCCGGCGCTGGCGAGCAGAAATACGAAGAGCGCGTCAAAGCAATGATTCATGAAGCCGGACTCTCAGCCCGCACCAAAGTGACAGGGTTTGTCGACAGGCTAACGAAAGCAGAGTTATTCGAGACCTCAGACATATTTGTATTGCCATCGCATCAAGAGAATTTTGGGACAGCGATCGTGGAAGCGATGACCTTTGGCTTGCCCGTCATCATCAGCAACCGTGTCGATATCCAAGCGGAAATTGCGAAAGCCGGGGCAGGACTAATCGTGTCGCCAGCCATCGAGGAATTATGCGCGGCAATTAGGACACTGTCGAATGATCCGCTTTTGCGATGCGAGATGGGCCAGAGAGCGATGGACCTTGCGCAGCGCAGATTCTGCGGAGCCGCTAACGCGGGCGAGACGTTAAGGGTTTATCGCGACATCATTCAAGATTCGCGGGAAAGCAGCGCATGGAAGAGTCTGCCCAAGCCACTGGCCGTTTGAAAGGACTCGATCCAAACAGTACGCTTAATCATGCTGGATTCCATCACGCCACTGATTCTCACTTACAACGAAGCAGCGAACATCGGGCGCACTTTAGAACAGCTTCGTTGGGCGCGGGACATCGTCGTGGTCGACAGCTTCAGCGATGACGAGACGATCGAGATTGCCGGCAGCTTTCCGCACGTACGAGTCTTTCAGAGGAAGTTTGATAACCACGCGACGCAATGGAATTTTGGGCTCAGCGAAGCGGGGATAGCGACGGAATGGGTTCTGGCGCTGGATGCCGACTATGTTCTGACCACGGATTTTGTCGATGAGTTAAGAAGACTGGAGCCCTTGGCGAAAACTAGAGGGTACGAGGCGCGCTTCACTTATTGCATTGCCGGACGTCGTTTACGTGGCGGCGTGTATCCGCCGGTCACCGTACTCTATCGAAAAACAGGCGCCGTCTATTCACAGGATGGACACACTCATCGGCTGATACTCACTGGCGAAGTCGAGGCGTTGCGTGCACGAATTCTTCACGACGATCGCAAGCCGCTGGGCCGCTGGTTTGAATCACAACAAAGATATATGACGCTCGAAGCGCAGAAGCTGCTTGCGTCCGACGCGAGTGATTTGAGTAAGTCCGATCGAATCAGACGGCTGCGGGTGATCGCGCCACTCGCGGTGCTGTTTTATTGCTTGATTGTTCGCGGCGGTGTCCTGGATGGCTGGGCGGGGTTCTATTACGCTTTCCAGCGAATGCTGGCAGAGTTGTTACTGTCGCTTTATTTGATCGAAGACGACTTTAATGCGGCCACAGCACCAAGGAGCCACCGAGAACGGACAACAAGCCGTGATGAGTTAGTTGTGAGCAGCAAGCAGCAGTGAGCAAGTGTGGCACGCGCATCTTGCGCGTGGGGTTCACGGGTGGGACGCCCGTGCTACCTTTTTAAGCGATGTACATCCTGGGTCTCAACGCATATCACGGTGATGCGGCGGCGGCGCTGATCAAAGACGGCCGGCTGATCGCGGCCGTCGAAGAAGAGCGCTTCAATCGCATCAAGCACTGCGCCGGCTTTCCCACTCAATCAATCCAATACTGTTTGCGCACGGCGGGAATAGACATCGAACAAGTCGAGCATGTGGGCATCTCTCGGGATCCGTCGGCGCATTTACATAAGAAGGTCCTGGCGGCGGCGCGACGAGCAGTGGGCGGTGGGCAGTGGGCAGTGGGCAGAAAGAAGGCAGTAAGCAGTAAGCAGAAGGCAGAAGACAGCGAGCTTCGTTCGGTGGGCGTTGTCGATGAAGAGGGGGACGAGACGTCCACGCTCCCAGCGAGGAGCAGCCTGGCGGCTTTGGAGGGCCCGGGAATTCGCGAGACAAAGGGTGCTGCGGGAAACGGCAACGGCCATGGATCAGGTTTGGCGCACCAGCTTGCAGATCGTTTGCGCAATGCGGCCAGGGTCCGCGATCTGAAAGCTGAGTTGGCGCAGGCCCTGAATGTTCCCGGCGCCAAACTGCCTGCTCAGTTTCATAATATCGAACATCATCGAGCCCATCTGGCCAGTTCCTTTTTTGTTTCGCCCTTCGAAAGGGCGGCACTGCTTTCCATCGACGGCTTTGGCGATTTCATTTCGACCATGTGGGCGAAGGGCGGCGACGGACGCATAGACATTCTCGGCCAGGTCGAATATCCACACTCGCTCGGGATTGTTTATACGGCGACGACGCAGTTCCTGGGCTTTCCGCACTATGGCGATGAAGGGAAGATCATGGGCCTGGCGCCATACGGGCGGCCGCGATTCATAGAAGAATTTCGGGAAATCATTCGCACCGAAAAGAACGGCCAGTTTCGTTTGCACCTCGATTACTTCCGACACGCGACGGAAGGCGTCGAGATGAGTTGGGACGCCGCGCCCGTCATTGGGAGACTCTTCTCTGACGAATATACGGTCGCCTTTGGTCCGCCGCGTGAACCACAAACGCCGCTGACTGATCGGGATCGCGATTTGGCGGCCAGTTTGCAGTTGCGTCTGGAAGAGGTCGCCTTCCACGTGCTGAATCACCTGCACGATGAAACCGGGCTGACGGATCTCGGTTTGTCCGGTGGCGTCGCTTACAACTCAGTCATGAATGGAAAGATTCTGCTGCACACTCCGTTTCGGCGCGTGTTTATCCAACCGGCGGCGGGTGACAGTGGCACGGCGTTGGGTGTCTGCTATCAAATTTGGAACGACGTAGCACAAGTTGTTAACTTGCGTCCTGAGGGCGGCGGACCGCAAGTTAACAACTCGCCGTACATCATGGACGCTGCTTACACGGGGCCGGAGTTCAGCGATGAAGAGATCCAGAAAGAGCTCGAAAGTTCAGGTTTGAAATTTGAGAGGTATGCAGATGAGGAGTTGACTGCGCGCGCCGCGCGCGACATAGCCGCCGGCGCCGTGGTGGGTTGGTTTCAGGGGCGGATGGAGTTCGGACCGCGCGCGCTCGGGAATCGTTCGATCGTTGTCGACCCGCGCCGCGCCGATATGAAAGACATTCTCAACGAGCGGATCAAAAAGCGGGAACCGTTTCGGCCGTTTGCGCCTTCGATCCTGTTGGAATACGTGGCCGATTATTTTGAGCAGACACATCCAGCGCCGACGATGCTGATGGTTTACCAGATCAAACCTGAGCGGCGCGCTGAAATTCCGGCGGTGACGCACGTCGATGGCTCCGGCCGTCTGCAGACTGTCACGCGAGAAATGAATCCCCGCTATTACCAACTGATCGAAGAGTTCTACAAACTCAGCGGCGTGCCCCTGGTCCTTAATACTTCATTCAACGAGAACGAGCCGATTGTCTGCACTCCGCGTGACGCGATTGATTGCTTTCTAAAAACGAAGATGGATGTGCTGTATATCGGGAATTATTCAGTTAGACGGAGAGTTGAGCCACAGAGACGCAGAGACGCAGAGACACCGAGAAGGCAGTACATAGGATGTCAACCAATTCTATAAACACGTTTCATTGAAGATGCCGTCGTCCTGGAATTAAAAAGCGTCGAAAGATTCGATCCGATTTTCGATTGATGTTTACCGTCCGGCTTGTTTTTCTTATCTCTGAGGCTCTGTGTCTCTGTGGCTAATCCTAAGAGATATCCTTTGAAGGTCCTTTTCCTAAATCAGTGTTTCTGGCCGGATGTCGTGGCTACTGCCCAACAGTTGACCGGTGTTGCTCGCGGTTTGGTTGCGCGCGGCCACCAGGTAACCGTGATCTCCAGCCGGCGTGGTTATGACGACGCAGAGCGTCGCTTTCCCAAGCGCGAAGTCTGGAATGGAATCGAAATCATTCGTTTGCCGTCGATTAATCTGGGCAAGACCACTCGCTGGCGCAGGTCGCTGAATTTCGCCAGCTTCTCTGTAGCCGCCACGCTTCGCTTAATGCTGACTCGACCACCGGATGCGGTGATTGCCTTGACGTCGCCGCCGCTGATTTCATGGCTGGCGTCGGTGTTCACCAGGATCAAAGGTGGACGAATGGTTTTCTGGGTGATGGATCTAAACCCGGACGCAGCCATCGCCGCAGGTTGGCTCAAGCAAAATTCGGCGCCGGCAAAACTGCTCGCGGCGCTTTTGCAAAGCAGCATGCGGCACGCCGAAAAGATCATTGCCCTGGATCGATTTATGAAGGAAAGGATCGCGGCCAAGGGAATTCCCGAACACAAGATCGAGGTGATTCCACCGTCCCGGGATGATTCAGTTTGCTTTGACCAGCGGGGCAGGGAATCATTTCGCCACCAGCACCAACTCTCGGAAAAGTTTGTAGTGATGTACGCGGGTAATCACAGCCCATGTAATCCTCTCGATACGCTGTTGGAGGCCGCGAACAGGTTGAAGGCGCGCGACGATATCGTGTTTGTCTTCGTCGGTGGCGGGAGCGAAATGAGCAGGGTGCGAGAGTTTGCCCGGACTAACCAACTGAAAAACATTCGCAGTCTGCCGTATCAGCGACAGTCAGAGTTGCCGGCCGTCCTTTCCGCCGCGGATCTTCATGCGGTGATCCTGGGTGAAGCGTTTCGGGGCATCATTCATCCGTCCAAGATCTATAACATCCTGGGCGTCGGGTCGCCGTTTGTTTACATCGGCCCCAAAGAGAGCCATGTCGCCGAGATCGTTTCCAATTTACCGGACCAGCAACAGGCGTCTTCAGCCCAACACGGTCAAGTGGACGCGGTAGTGAATTGTATTCGTGACCGCGCTGAGCGCTTTCATTCTAATCGTGATCGCATTATTAGATTCGCAAACACTTCTGTGAGCACGACGGCGCAGTTCATAACTCAGATTGAGTCAATTCGTCCAGAGAAGACCTATGTAGCACAGACTTCAAAATCTTTTCTCCCTCTCCCTTTGGGAGAGGGCCGGGGAGAGGGCTTGTCTGCGTCAAGCTTCGCACCCTCTCCTAGCCCCTCCCAAAGGGAGGGGAAGAATCCACGCACTCTGAACTAACTCGAGCCACAGACTGAAGTCTGTGCCACTAACCAGCAATGAAAACTTATTTCGCGCTCTTTCTGATCTCCGCAGCCGCGTCATTAACGGTCACGCCGCTTCTGCGGCGATTCTGTGAGCGCTATCACCTGCTGGACGAACCGCATGGCAAGCGGAAAGTGCATCAGACGGCCGTGCCTCGCCTGGGCGGCGTCGCGATATTCCTGTCGCTCGGCATCGCTCTATCAGTCCTGCCGTTGGTTAACAATCTCTTGACTCAGACACTGCGGCCTCGGTTGCGGGAAGTGATAGTGTTTCTCATCTGTGGCTCTATTGTGCTGCTGCTGGGGGTTTACGACGACTTGTGGGGCGCCAACGCGTGGGTGAAATTCACTGGGTTAGCGGGCGCGACCATACTGTTCTATTTACTCGGCGGGCGCATCGCAGGTCTTTCGATTCCGTTTGTTGGCAACGTCGCCCTTCATCCGGTGCTCGGTTTTCTCCTAACACTGGTCTGGGTCGTCGGCATTGCGAATGCCTTTAATCTGATCGATGGGATCGATGGTTTGGCCACCGGCTCCGCACTTTTCTCCTCGCTGGTCCTGCTTACCGTTTCGCTGATCCAGGGCAACGCCCTGGTCGCGGTAGTCGCGCTGGTATTGACGGGCGCACTGGCGGGGTTCCTGCGTTACAACTTCAATCCGGCATCAATCTTTTTGGGAGATTCAGGGTCGTTGTTTGTCGGCTTTGCCCTGGCCGCGCTTTCGGTCCAGGGATCGCAGAAAGCCTCGACGGCAGTCGCGGTAGCGATTCCGATCCTGGCGTTTGGCGTCCCGGTGGTTGATACCAGCGTGGCCATCGCCCGCCGGTTTCTTAACAGGAAACCTATCTTCGAAGGGGATCGCGAGCACATTCATCACATGCTCCTCGATCGTGGCTGGTCACAGCGCCGCGTTGCTCTGGTGCTTTATGGCGTAAGCGCGCTGTTCGGCTTGCTGGCGATGATGTTTGTGAACAGCGGTAGCAGCCTTACGGCTGTCGTTTTGTTTGCGGTTGGCGTGGCCGTCGTCCTGGCTCTCGGGAAACTGCGCTATCGCGAGGTCGACGAACTGCGGGCCAGCGTCAAACGAAACATTGGCGAGCGGCGCGCGCGCGCTGGAAACAATCTGCGTATGCGCAAAGCCTGTCAGGCAGTTTCGTCAGCGTCGACGCTGGACGAATTGTTTGACGGTGTGCTGGAAGTTCTCGAATTAGGCGAATTCGCCTATGCGGCGGCGCAGTTGAGTTGTAACGGACATCTGGAAGTGAATGAGCGAGCGTTGGCTCTGGCTGAAGAAAATGGCTCGATGCGTTTCGCGACGATCAGCGGGGGGCGAATTCACTGGACATGGAAACAAGTCGACTTCCAAAACGTCGATGTCGTGGGGTCGGATCGTTTCTGGGCGATGCGACTGCCGTTGGGCAGCGAGCGGGGCTCACTCGGCTATCTGAATTTGTATCGTCAGTTTGATGCGGACGCGCTGCTGTTTGATGTGAACTACCTTACCACCGTGTTTCAGCCGGCTGTCGCCCGGGCCGCGGAACGGATCTTCGCCGCCGCCGGCGAAGCAGCGCCACGACAGTTCGCCGCTAGCGCCGGATAGTCTGGCTTTGAGTTTAACCCGCACCCTTACTACCAATCACACGAATTTTGGATCGATCGCTTAATCAGTCAACCTCCGGCGAACCGTGGACGGCGGTACTTTCCGCCGATTCGCGCAGCCGCGTGATCTCGCTGCTGGATCGTTCGATCTTTTATGGATTGATCGCCGTCATTGTCCTCACCGCGATTCCCTATGGCACTGTCGATTCGTGGTCGGAAGCGCTGTTTGAATGTGCGGTGTTTTTCCTGACGCTCCTTTGGATAGTTCATGGATTCATACAGGGTTCGTGGCACATCGGCAATGCGCGTTTGCTGGCGCCGATAATTGGCCTGGTGCTTTTGGCGGGCGTCCAGAGCGTCGCGTGGTCGAAAACGGATTTAGCCGAAGAGCAGGTTTGGTTTGCACTAAGCGCAGATCCTTTTGAGACCAGGGCTTTCGTCTTCAGAATGGCAGCGCTCGTTTTGGCGGCTCTGCTCCTCATCCGTTTCACGTCGACTACAAAGAGGCTGGGAATTCTGGTCCACGCGATCATTGCCGTCGCGGTTGGGACCGCGCTGTTCGGAATCGGGCGCCAGGCGATGCAGCACGGGCAGGGATTTATATTGGCACGGCTCCAGCCCGGGCAGGGCTATGGTCAGTTCATCAATAAGAACCACTTTCCTTTTCTAATTGAGATGGCGTTTGGCCTGGTGGTCGGCGTGGCCTTTATGCAGAAAGGTCGCCGCGAACGCGTCCTGCTGTCTGTCTCCGCGCTGCTGCTCATGTGGACGGCAATTGTGCTCTCCAAATCCCGCGGTGGTTTGCTTGCGATCACAGTGCAGGTAATCTTTGCGGCGCTGCTGTTTGTTAATTCGAAAAGACCCGGCAGAGAGAAGGCCGTGAGTCAGACGGGTTGGATCGACTGGACCCGTTCTATCGCTGTCACCACGATTACGATTGGCGTCCTGATGATAGTCATTGTTGGCGGAGTTGCCTGGCTGGGCGGAGATCAATTAGCGACGGGAGTGGACACAGCAAGCGGCGAAATGATCGGCCTGGATCGATCAGAGATGCATGAGGGCGCCCGCCGGCGCGACATCTGGCGCGCGACCTGGCGCATGTTCAAGGCGCACCCGATCGCTGGCGCGGGGCTCGGCGGATATTGGGCCGAGGTGCCTCGCTATCATGCGGCGTCGGGGGTTCTGACGCCGCAACAGGCACACAATGACTATCTGGAACTGCTCGCGAGTGGCGGTGTCCTGGGCGCGGCGCTGTTCGTGTGGTTCAGCATTGTTCTGATCCGACAAGCCAGGGAAAGCCTCACCAACGCGGACGGATTTCAGCGCGCGGTTTTGTTGGGCGCGATGATCAGTCTGGTAGGCGCCGGCGTGCACAGCATGGTCGACTTTGGCCTGCACATTACCGTGAATGCGCTGGTGTTTGTGGTGCTGCTGGGAATTGTTAGCCTGAAGAAAATGCCGGGCGAGTCTTTGCGGGTGTAGCTCGATCGCTTTGGCGGGGCAGTAGCCCGACCGTGAGGGAGGGCGCATTGGTGAGGGAGTTCGACGCCCTCCCTGACGGTCGGGCTACTGCCCCGTCTGGCTGGCACGGGCGCTCCGCACCCCTGACACGCGCAAGTGCATCAAATCGCGGCGTTCAATTCGCGTCTGGTTACGAACCCTCTTTGTTAAGCGAAAGGTTTTCTGTTTGCAAAAGCGCACAACTAACTTCAGCAAGCTCGGAATATTCTTGTTCGTGGCGCTATTGGGTCAGACCCTCTTAGGCTGGCCCCAACAGGACATTGCCGGTGGCGCCAGCTCGCTGGTCGGTCAGGACATCATCGGCGGAGCATCTATCGTCTTCAAGCGTCCGCCTCGAGTTCGAGACATCTCAGGCGGCGCCAGCTCGTTTATTGTGAGGCATCGCGCTCCTGGCAGACCAGCGCCGCCCACGGAAATCGCGCGTAACCGGCCTCCCAAACCACCGCAGCCCGGCCGACCTGAACCTGAGGTAAAGACTCCGCAGATTTCCGAGGAAGCGAAAGTCGATGCCTTCAACGATCACGGCAACACTCTCTACGACGCGGGCCAGTACACCGAAGCCATAGCAGCCTACAAACAGGCGCTGAGTGTTAAGCCTGGCGACTCTCTCACTTTGAATAACGTTGGCGCTGCCTACTTCGCGCTCGGGCAAAACAAAGACGCGATCGACGCTTTCCAGAATGCGGTGAAGGCAAAACCTGACGATGCCGAAAGTTATCTTAATCTCGGCATCGCCTATAACACCGCGGAAAAGTATGACGAGGCCGCGGCCGCTTTGAATAAGGCGATCGCTTTGAAGCCCGATTGGCCCGAGGCGTTAAGCGCCCTGGGAGATACCTACCTCAGTCTCAATCGGTATGAAGAAGCGGCGAAAGCCTATCAGGCACTGGTGAGACTTCAACCGGACAACGTGAACGCTTATAGCAACCTCGCCTTTGCTTACGATCGCCTGTCGCGTTACGACGATTCCATTGCCGCGTTGAAGAAAGCCGTTCAACTAAATCCGTCCGACGCGTTTGCCTATAACAATCTTGGCGCGGCGTCTTACAAAGCCGGCAAGTTCAAAGATGCGGTCGATGCGTTTACCCACGCGTTGCGGATTAAGCCCGACGATCCGGAGACGCAAAACAATTTGGGCGCCGCTCAATATGCGTTGGAGAAATATGGCGACGCCACGATTTCTTTTCAGCAGGCAATCAAGTTGAAACCGGGCTATGCTGATGCGCAGTACAACCTGGGCAATGCTTTCCTGATGTTGGCAAAGTTCAAGGAAGCCGCCGAGGCCTTTCAGCAAGCGCTGCGGAGCAAAGCAGACTATGGCGAAGCGCAAAACAATTTGGGCATAGCACTGACGAACCTTGGTCGCTTTGACGAAGCCGTGATTGCTTTCAAAGAAGCCGCGCGTTTGAAACCGGATCTGGCAACCGTCTTTAATAACCTGGCCTTTGCTGAAGACAAACTCGGACATGAGCCGGAAGCGATCACGGCATATACGGCAGCGATCAAGCTCAATCCAAAATATGCGAAGGCGCTCAACGGGCTCGGTTACGTCTATGACAAAACCGGGAAGGCCGCGGAAGCGATCGAGCCACTGAAACGGGCGGTGGAAGCCAAGCCTGACTATGTGGCGGCGCATTACAATTTGGGCAAAGCCTATTACGACGCCGGCCGGTTCGCCGAGGCTGTCGAATCATTCAAGCGCGCCACGCAGCTCAAGGCAGACTACGAACAGGCTTATCTCGGCCTTGGGACTGCAGGCTTCCGGGCCGGCCAGTTCAACGACGCGGCCGAAGCTTTCAAGAAAGCCGCGGCCCTGAATCCAGCGAACGTGGAAGCTTTCTACGGGCTCGGTAATGCCAGTTACAAAGCCGGAAAATATCAGGATGCGGCCGCGGCTTTGAAGGAAGCCATTAAGTTGAAGCCGATGTACGCGCAGGCGCATTACAGCCTAGGGCTCGCTTATGCCGCCCTCAACGATAAGGACGGAGTCACTCGGGAATTTGCGATTCTAAAGAAAATCGATCCGAAGCTTGCCGAACAGCTCTACAACGCAGTGAAGAAGTAGTTTCAGTGTTCGTGTTATTTCGTGTGAATTCGTGGATCGTCATCAGCGGCCAAAGAACTCGCTCCACGAAATCACACGAAGCCACACGAAAAGGAAGAATGCTGGAAGCTCAATCTAATATTTACACCAGGTTAGTTTTGTTTTTCTGTTGCTCTCATTAGCACCGCGCTTTAGCGCGGTAAGTTTTGGATCCGAAACTAATCGGAAACCGTTTAAACGGTTTCCATTCGAATGCAATCACAAGTCACCGGCTAAAGCCGCGGTGCTAATGAGAGAAGGCCTCAAGATTCAAATTGGCCACTACCAATTTGCCACTGAGACGGCTACAAAATCATTGACCTTCTTTGGATAAGGGAAGTACACTTCACGCGTCAAGTCAATCAGAAGAATCGGGTCACTGGGCTATCGTTCGAGGAGGCGAAGGCGATGGAGATGAGAAAAAGGAAAGCTCTGAAAGCTCTCGCGATGTTTCTCGCGTTTTCGTTTGCGCAAGTATACGTTCAGGCCGGCTTACCCAATCCGGCTCCCGCGCCGGGCACGCCACAACGCCCGGTCACGGCGAAGCTGATTACGAAGAACAACCAGGCGATCACGGTCAACGGAAACAGCATGGGCACCGGCGGGACCCTTCTTACCGGCGCCACGATTGAGACGCCCGATCAATATGGCGCGACGATTGATTTGGGGGATGCCGGAGTCATCGAGCTGCAACCGGGTGCAAAGATTCAATTGGATTTTGACGAGAACGGCAATGTGAGAGTCAAAGTAATTAAGGGATGCGCGGTCGCCAGGAAAAAGACCAATGTTCTTCCGGGCGAGATTGAAATGTACACCGATACGGCTTCTGAGAAGACTGACAAGAAACGCCGTCACATGGGCTTTTGCATTCTCCCAAATGGTGGACTATCGCCGTTCAACGTTGGGCTTACTGGTGCGCAGCAGGCGGAGTTAACCGGCGGGATTGCAGGTGGGATAATCCTTGCTGTTCTGCTAACGCGTGGCGGCAACCCGAGCCCGGCGCGTTAAGTTCCTTCGATCATTTTAGACTGAGTCAAACCAGCCTTCGGTTTTCGGAGGCTGGTTTTTTATTGCTGCTCTCGCAACCGTCTCGGAATCGCTTGCCGCTCTCTTGGCCAATAACTTTTCAATCAGTCGCCTCGTCATCGCCTTGCTGGCCGCGTGCCTTTGTTGCTGGGGAATTTGGCAAACAGCGCGGGTTGGGTTGGCGCGAACTCTTGACGAGTACGCAGTAACGCAACGGCGCGACAATGCAACTGAGGCGGTGTTGAGCATGGCTATGGTTAGCGATACAAAAGGCGCCGTCGATCGCGCCGTGGCGTTCTTGCCCGGCGATGCTGAGAGTCATGCGGCGCGAGCCGAAGTGCTCCAGCGAATCGAGGATTATGAGCAGGCCCGCGACGAATTTGCCCGCGCCGTCCAGCTACGTCCGCGCGATTACTATCTGTGGATGATGCTGGGCGTCACACGAGATCAGAATCAGGATCAGGCAGGAGCTTTACGGGCGCTCGAACAGGCAGTGGCGCTGGCGCCGTCATACGCGCAGCCGCGTTGGCAACTTGGTAATCTGTTACTAAGAATGGGCCAGTTGGATCGAGCTTTCGCTGAGCTTCGCCAGGCGGCGCAAAGTAATCCGTCCCTGTGGCCGAACGTAGACGATCTGGCGTGGGGTGTTTACGGACGCGACGCAAATACAGTTGTCAGAGTAATCCAACCCGAGACGGACAGCGCCCGCATCGCCCTGGCGTTGTTCTTCGCACGTCACAACCAGGGCGCGGCTGCGCTCGATCAGTTTCGCGCGACACAGGTCAAGTCGGACAATGGGACTGAAGCTTTGCTCGATCAACTGTTGAAGGCGAGAGCGTTCGGCGAGGCTTACGAAGTGTGGGCTGTTAGGCGAGGCGTTCCTTTGCCAAACGCGGAAGCGATCCGCGACGGAGGCTTCGAAGGGACACTCACCATCGGCGAACCCGGATTCGGTTGGCAAATCATCCCGAACGCGGGGAACGTGACGATGTCTATTGACGAGGGAGCGCACCAGAGCGGGACCAGAAGTCTGCGGCTGGACTTCCACGGAAATTCAGATCCGACATCTCCCTTAATAACTCAGATCATCCTGGTTCAGCCGCGAACGCGTTACCATCTTGGTCTTGCCGCACTTTCGAAAGATTTTGTCTCGGCGGCAGATCCGGTAATCACAATGTTCGATGCATCTGATCCGAAGGCTGCAGTATTGGCGAAATCACCGCCGCTGCGTTCAGATCCCAACGTCTGGCGCGAATTCGCAATCGATTTCACGACCAACGAAGCGACGCGCGCAATTACTTTTACTCTTGCGAGACAGACGTGCGCCAATAATCCCTGCCCGGCGTTTGGCACGGTGTGGATCGATTCAGTTTTGCTGGAGAGTCGGTAGGCGTCGTTTCGAGTCTGCGTCCGTTAGAGATAAGGGGTTCAGTGCGCCAGATTGCTAACCCACTGACGCGAGCCGCATTGGCATACATGTCACAGTATGAAGTTGCTATGGAGTCAATATGGAACTAGGCCGAATTAGTGCCATCTTTCGCTACCCAGTTAAGTCAATGGCCGGTGAATTACTGGATGTTGCCAGGCTAAGTTGGCATGGCATTGAGGGTGATCGCAGGTTAGCTTTTCGGCGACTCGCTGACAAAAGTGGGTTGCCATGGCTGACAGCGAGCAAATTACCGCAGTTGCTCCTCTATAAACCGTTTCGTCTCGACAGCAACGCCAACAGTAAGAATGGCGAGCTACTCCCAACGCACGTTCGTACGCCGGACGGGAAAGAATACGAACTCCGCAGCGACGAACTACGGGAGGAAATTTCGAGCCGGTATGGCAGTGATGTCGACCTGATGAATCTCAAGCATGGCATCTTCGACGAGTCTACGATTTCGGTAATCAGCCTCGGCACAGTGCACTCGGTTGCGCGGGAATCCGGCCGAGGCGTGGACCTTTGCGACCTTCGCCGATTTCGACCAAACGTGGTGATCGAAACAAATAGCGCTGAGCCGTTTGCGGAAGACAGATGGGTGGGCCGGACATTAATGTTTGGCGAAGGGAACAGCGGGGCAGCCGTCAGGGTTACTATGAGGGACGAGCGATGTGTCATGGTTAATTTTGACCCAGACACAGCCGAGCGAGATTCTGAAGTGATGAAGGCTGTTGTTCGTATGAACGAGAATTGCGCCGGCGTATACGGCACGGTGGTCAGTGCGGGCGAGCTTCGTGTCGGTCAAGTCGTGACCTTGGGAGGTTAGGACATGGTGAAGCATCAACGCCTTTGCACAGGTACTCCGCCCAACAACGCGTTGGATCGTGGCGCGGACGGCGTGTTTCGCAAACCGGGCACGTAAACTTTCATAAGTCAGCAACGCTGATAGGACACTACCGCATTGGCACGACTATTGACGGCTTACCTTCACCATGATAATTTCCGAAGCTCCTTAACTTGAAAGAAAAATATTTCGCGACAGTCTTCTTGCCGAATGAAATAATATTCAGGCAACACAATCTTAAACCGCTGGGTGCGCGCGACGAGGACCCTTTGAGTGAATAGCAAGGCACGAATCGCAAAACCAATTGCCAGGAAACAAGGCCTCGTGATTCAGGAGTTGCCTGACGAAGTGCTGGTTTATGATCTCGAGCGAGATCGCGCACACTGCCTCAACGAGACGGCGGCCTTTGTTTGGCAGCGCTGTGATGGCCAAAATTCGACAACACAGATCGCGCGGACCCTCGGCGATCAATTGAATTGCGAAGTCGACGAAAAGATCATCTGGTTGGCCCTTGATCAGTTGGGACGCAGTTACTTGCTTGAAAAACAACCTACGGCTCCACCGGCAATGAAGGGAATGAATCGGCGCACAATGATGCGCTCGCTCGGCATTGCGGTAACCGTTCCTCTCGTAATTTCGATCACGGCCCCGACGGTACAAGCGGCCTCGAGTTGCATTGGCTCAGGAAGTCCCTGCACTCCGGGCGGAATCCCTTGCTGTGCGAATTTGTCATGCAGCGGCCCCGCAGGCCAACAAACCTGCCAGTAGAAGCGTGACTTCCGCCTCCTGGAGTTAGAAAGTCGGTCTGCAATTCGCAAGTCCCGCAGTCCTTCGAAGTTGCTCGCGCCAACACGATGAAACGAAGTGATATTGGGTTGAGGTCGCGTGGGTTGGTTATCGCAAGCCTGCTGGCTGGCTCCTGGCGTACCGCGCCGCCGCCGCTTAATCTCTCGCCCGAAGATCTCGACGAGATAACGCCGTTGCTTTACAACTCAGGCGCAGCGGCCCTGGGTTGGCGACGCATTCGGGACACAGAGCTGAGCACAATACCTTCGGCTGAGGTCCTTCACCAGGGATACCGTCTTCAGGCGCTGCAAGTTGCAATCAGTCAGAGCAAGATAGAAATCGTTCATCGTCTACTGCAAGAGGCCCGCGTCGACGCAATCCTGGTGAAGGGGTGGGCGGTGGCTGGCTTCTATCCGGAACTCGCTTTGAGGCCTCTCGGTGACATCGATCTCGTGGTGAGACCGGCCGACTACGAGGCTGTTGGCCGGATTCTCGCGCGGCCCGAGGCTCGCGGATGCTGGATCGATCTGCATAGCGGCCTATCAGAATTCCAGGATCGCTCGATTGACGAGTTATTCTCGCGCTCTCATATCGTAAGTCTTCGCGATACGCAGATCCGGGTCTTGTCGCTCGAGGACCACCTGGCGCTGTTGACAATTCATTTACTGAAGCATGGCGCGTGGCGTCCCTTGTGGCTTTGTGACATCGCGGCGATCGTCGAATCGCTGCCGAATGATTTTGATTGGAAGATTTGTCTGGGTTCAGACAAACACCGTGGCTCGTGGATTTCGGCCTCGATTGCCCTGGCACATCAATTACTCGGGGCCAACATTAATAAGGTGCCGTTGCAGGCACGAGCGAAACATGTACCCGAATGGTTGCGGGAGAGTGTCCTCAAACAGTGGGGCAATCTTTTTCCAGGTGATCATCTTCCGGTACAGCCTCGCCCACTCATGACAAATGTTCTGACGAGCCCACGCGGAATATTGAAAGAGACATGGGAACGCTGGCCGGATTCTATTACCGCGACCTTTAACATGAGAGGCCGGATAAACAACTTTCCGCGTTTGCCTTATCAACTTGGCGACTTCTCCACTCGGGCGGGACGATACTTGATCGACTATCTTCGCCGCGCCGCGGCCCGAACGTAGGTGGAGAGTGGCACGCGCATCTTGCGCGTGATTCACGGGCGGGACGCCCGCCACGCCTACGATAATCCTGTTGTCTCGCTCTTTTGATTCCCAGATAATGGCGCCGCCCCCGAATTCCAGATGAGACGCGATTTCATGCGACGCCCGATCGCCGTTGCTGCACTAATAGCAGCCCTCACTCCCGCAACCGGCACGGCGCTCTCAAGCCATTTCAAACATCGCCGTGACCACAAGCAGGCTGCAAAAATCACGCTCGCACATATTGCTGAAACCAAAGTCATGGCGGGTCGGAATGGGGCGCTGATTCAATGGCGCACCTCTTTCGAGGTCGATAATCTCGGCTTCAATATCTATCGCGAACAGGGCGGCTCTCGTACCCGGGTGAATGCAACGATCATTGCGGGCTCCGTTTTGATCGGCGGACAGGGAACTCCGCTCTACGCTGGGTTTAGCTACCAATGGTTCGATCGCGTGGGCACTCTCGACTCTCGTTATTATCTTGAAGACCTTGACTTGAATGGAGCACACACTCTGGCCGGACCGTTTACGCCGGTGTGGGATGAAAGTGTTTCGCAAACTCAACAGTCAAAGACGATCAGCGACATCGCGGGACAGGCGGAAATGTCAGCGCAGACCGGAGGACCCGCCGGAACACCTGGTCAAACGACAATCGGGGTGGCAGCAATCGAAGATCAATGGGCCATAGCTGCGCAGCCGGGATTGAAGATTGGAGTGAGGCAAGACGGGTGGTATCGCGTGACGCAGCCGGAGATGCTGGCTGCGGGGTTTGACGTCACGGCCGATTCAAGGAACTTGCGTTTATTCGTCGGCGGTCGTGAAACGCCCGTAGAAGTTAGCCAGGGCGGCGGGCCTTTGGGCGCAAATGATTTCATTGAGTTTTACGGTATCGGTATTGATGTTCCGAGTACCGATACGCGCATTTACTATCTAATGAATGGGTCGCAACCTGGCTTGCGACTTTCGATCTTCGGTGAGATTTGGGCCGATGGTGCGCTTACCCCGACACCGGTTACGTTGCCGGCCGCTCCCTCGAATTCAGAGGCGAGAATGTTTTTCAGCGGAGCGTGGCCGATAGACTTTTCGTCCAGCGTCATGGTGAAGGAAGAGAGGCAGAAGCAACAAGCCACAAACGCGCAGCCGCCAACCGAGAGGCCGCAATTCATCGAGCTCACAAATGATCAAGAGTCACTCCGTCCAGCGACTTCAGCCAGTACGGGGCTTAATTCCGATTCGGCTAAAACTCCCGCGCCCCAGGCAACTTCCCTTAAGATCGCTGCTCAGTCACCGGCTATTCCCAAGCCGGCGGTATCTGGTCGGTCGCACTCGCGGCCTTACAAGCGGAAGCGTCATCGTCGTCGCCGTCATCGCGGGCACGCCAATATCACCAACAGGAAACGAAGCCATGCCGTTGGGATTGCGAACGCGGTCGCCAGCTTTTTGTATACGAGCCAGTTAAAAGAGCGCTCTGTCTATTTCACGTCCTTAATAAACGGTGACGAGGAGAATTTCTTTGGCCAGGCAATCACGTCCAGCCCGGTCATCGAAACATTGAATCTGGATAGCGTCCAAACTGATTCGACTGGAACTGCTCTGTTGGAAATTGCTTTACAGGGAACTTCAAATCAGGCGCATTTGGTAAGCGTCTTTCTAAACGACGTAATGATCGGCGCCATCAGTTTCTCTTTTCAGGATCACAAGCAGCAGACTTTTCTGCTTAGTCCTTCACAGTTGCGCGCAGGAGCGAACACCATCAAGTTTGTGCAGAGCAATACCGGCGATGTTTCTTTGATCGATTACGTGAGAATAACCTATCCACACATCTTTCGGGTCGAGACGAATACGCTTTCCTTTACGGCCAACGCCACCCGGAGTGTGACGATTGATGGCTTCACGACACCGAACGTCCGCGTCCTGGACATTTCTGATCCATGGTCGGTTCAGGAGGTACACGCGATTATCCAGCCCGGCATCGGCGTGGGCAGCGGCTATACCGTGACCGTGCCGTCGAGTGGGGTAAAGACAAAAACCGGACGGAGGTTCCTGGCGCTTCCGTCAGACTCGTTTCTCCATCCTGCCTCGATCACGTCAAACCAGCCGTCGGCGATAAACCAATCCAGTAACGCCGCGGACCTTTTGATTATTTCCCACCAGAACTTTATCCCGAGTCTGGCCACTCTGGTGGCTCAACGGCGGTCACAGGGATTCACCGTCATGGTGGTGGATGTCGAAGATGTCTACGATGAATTTAGTTACGGCTTGCATTCGCCACAGGCGATCAGAGATTTGTTGACTCGCGCGTCGGCCCAATGGTCAAAACCGCCGCGTTACGTCTTGCTGGTAGGCGATGGCAGCTACGATCCGCGCGACTATTTCCATCTCGGGAGTTTTGATTTCGTGCCGACCAAATTGGTCGACACTGCTTTCATGGAAACGGGATCAGACGACGCTCTCTCAGATTTCGATAACGATGGGATCCCTGAGATTCCTATTGGGCGACTTCCGGTACGAACCTCCGCGGAAGCAGACCGCGCAATTTCGAAGATAGTTAACTTCTCTCCCACCAACGTGCCGCAAACGGCGCTGATGGTGGCTGATACCCAAGGCAGTTACTATTTCAACTTCGAGCAAGCAAACGATCAGGCCAGCGCGCTGCTGCCACCCGGCATGGCGGTGCAGAAGGTTTATCGCCGTCTGGAACCTTCAGATGCAGCCGCGCGCGCGAATATCATCAGCAAGATCAACTCTGGTGCAGCGCTCGTGAATTATTCCGGCCATGGAAATGTCGATGTCTGGACCGGCGCGCCAATTTTTTCCGGAAGCGATGCCATGAACCTCACTAACGGCAACAAGCTTCCTTTGGTCATTGTGATGGATTGCCTCAATGGTTATTTTGTCGCGCCCGCGATTGATTGCATTGGCGAGTCTCTGATGAAGGCCCCGAATGGCGGGGCGGTCGCCAGCTTTGCTTCGTCAGGCCTCACGATCCCGGACGGCCAGCATGAAATGGGTCAGAGGCTGTTTCAGTCGCTCTACAGCGGTCAATCGATAGCGCTCGGCGACGCGACGCGGCTGGCAAAAGCCGCCACCACGGACATCGACGTCCGCCGCACGTGGATCCTCTTTGGCGATCCGACGATGAAGATCCGGTGAGCATGGCAGTGAAGTCAGTATCACCTGCGTGAGCGGGTGGTACCACCGCATTGCGCCGCTTGAGATTCAGCCAAAGAAAACCTCGGCCACTCGATAAATCTCTTCGTCGAGCCGCTTTAGCTCGCCGACTGCTTCGGCCAAGGGCACGCTGATGATTCTGTTGCCGCGGATTGCGGCCATCTCGCCCCACTTACCCTCGCGGACCATTTCATAGGCTTTGATTCCAAACCTGGTCGCGAGAATGCGATCGAAGGCGGTGGGCGACCCGCCACGCTGAACATAACCGAGTTTGGTCACCCTGGTTTGAATATCCGTGCAGCGCTCAATCTCTCTCGCTAACACCTCGCCGATCCCGCCCAGATGCTCGTGCCGGTAGATAGCGTTGTGCTGATCTTCGTTTATGAAAGGTTCGTCGGGATGCGGATGCGCATCTTCCGCGACTACTACGATCGAAAAGGCGCGGCCCTGTTTTTTTCGTTCATCAAGCAGAGCACAAACACGCGAGATTCTAAACGGGTGCTCGGGAATAAGAATGGCGTCCGCGCCGCCCGCCATACCACCGTACGCCGCGATCCAACCGGTGTGGCGGCCCATCACTTCGACTACCATCACGCGGTGATGAGACTCGGCGGTCGTATGCAGGCGATCAACTGCGTCGGTAACGATCGAGACGGCGGTGTCGAAACCGAAGGTGAAATCCGTTCCGTTAATGTCGTTGTCGATCGTCTTGGGAATTCCGACCAGTTGCAGTTGATGATCCCGCCAGAGCTCGAGCGCCGCCGAAAGAGAGCCTTCGCCACCGACGACGATCAATCCTTCGAGTCTGTGCTTGAGCCAATTCTCTCTGACACGTCCAAGGCACTCCGGGTCTCTGAGCGGGTTGTATCGCGAAGTCCCGAGAATCGTGCCGCCGCGGGGCAGTATGCCGGTGACCGAAGCCCGGTCCAACTCCATAACGTCATTCTCGGCCAGCCCCAGCCAGCCGTTGCGAATGCCCAGGACCTCAACTTCGTCCGCGTAAGCGCGTCTGACTATCGCGCGAATCGCTGCGTTGAGCCCCGGACAATCACCGCCCGCAGTTAAGACACCTATTCGCATATTCCAAGGATCAATCGGTCCGCCCTTTGCTTCAGATTCAATTGTGTGGTTTAAGATCATTGCCTCCGCAGTCGCCCAGTGTCAAACGACGGATGAATGGCAGGCGTTTGGAGTATTAAGTTCAGTTGGTTTTTCATCCGAACAAGAGCCCGACTGAAGTCGGTACTCTAAACACCGTTGCGCAAACAGAGCGCCCTATGGTGAATAGAACTTTGAGTAATCTCGAACCACTGATTCTGGCTATTGAAACGGCCACGCGCGCGGGCAACGTGGTGCTGGCGCGAGGCGCAGAGCTTCTGTGTTCAGCATCAGGAGATCCTTCGGCTTCGCATTCGACCGACTTGATTCAAACGGTCGAACGTATTCTGAAGAGCCGTGGAGTTAAGCTCAGCGACGTAGATTTGTTTGCAGCGGCTGTTGGACCCGGAAGTTTCACCGGCTTGCGAATCGGCCTGGCGACAATAAAGTCTTTCGCGGTGTGCACCGGAAGAAGTTGCGCCGGAGTTTCGACTCTGGCTGCGATAGCTCACGCGGCTGGCGCTTCGGAACCCACGGTGTCGCTCTTGCCCGCGGGACGGGGCGAACTGTTCGCGCAAATGTTTTCAGTTGAGAAGGGGCAGGTGAGGGAACTGGACACCGCCGCGCACCTCTCCCCAAACGCGATTTTGGAAAGATACGGAGAGGAGAGCGATCTGGTGTGGGCCGGCGAAGGCGCTCATGTGCACGCGGAAGCTCTGCGGGCGTGGGCCGAGACCCGAAATATCTCGTTCGACGATTCAAGCCTCGGTCGGACAGGATGGCGCCTCGCTCCGCTTACAGATCAACTGGCAATTTCGATCGCGGCTTTGGCGCTGGACGCATACCTTGCCGGAAACACCGTAAGCCCGAACGAGTTGCGAGCCGTTTACGTCAGGGCCTCCGACGCCGAAATTAACGAAAAATGCACGAAGTAGTCAGTCCCTATCCAGGTCTCTCAATTAGCCGAATGACTGAGCATGATTTGCTCGAGGTCGTCGAGATCGAAGAAGTTTCGGGTATCAGCGCCTGGGGTTGGGACGCTTATCACAAAGAACTGCAATCGCCGGAGGATGTGATCATGCTGGTCGGTAAGATCGAAAACGGAGGGGGCAATATTGCCGGCTTTATAGTCTCCCGCGTGGTGGCAGGCGAACTTCACATTAATAACGTCGCCGTGAGACCGGAATTTCACCGGCGCGGATTTGCCGCCCAGCTTTTGACGGCGGTGCTAAGAGAGGGTCAGCGCCATGGCGCCCGTCTCGCGTTCCTGGAGGTGCGGGCAGGAAATGCCGCTGCGCAGGGCCTTTATGGGCGCTGTGGGTTTCAAGTGACGGGACGGCGGCGGCGTTATTACAATCAGCCGGTCGAGGATGCGCTCTTGATGTCCCTTTTATTGGAAACTTGACCTTGATTTGCACACATGATTGGGCTAACATTTCGCCCATGACGAATCGCCCCGGGCTGTTCTCACCGCAAGCACTTTTTTCCAACCCCAATTCAATCGAGAGGAGAATACTGATATGGAAATGACTAAGGCGGAGAGCGTGAAGGACGAACTAATGACGAGCAATTCTGAGTTTCGCGAGCTCGCCCGCGAACACGGCCGTTACGAAGAGCGTTTGAGCGAACTGTCCGCACTTGCATATCCGAGCGATGAAGAGCAGTTGGAAGAGGTTACATTGAAGAAAAAGAAGCTTGCCATAAAGGACCAGATGTATTCATTGATGCTCCAGCACGAAAAGAGCACGGAGCATTAATTCTTGATACGGCTGGGCGGGCACGCCCGGTTCGTTTAAATTTCAACTCCAAACGGGGACGACAGAGCCGCTGTTGCGCCCCGTTTTGTTCTTTACAGGATTGCTGGTGTGGAGGTCCAGGAATTCGCTAATTGATCAATCACCGGGGCAGTAGCCCGACCGTGAGGGAGGGCTCAGGCTTTACGGGTCGCTAATATGAGCCCTCCCTAACGGTCGGGCTACCGCCCCGTTTGTAGGCACCGATCTTATAGCGAACTCTAGAGAGGGGCTAGAACGATCAGTTTCCGCAACCATGGTTCGCGACGGAATTCCATATGTAGTTATCCCTTTGGTGCTGGCGGTCATGCCAGTTGTCCTCGGGTATTGGCTGTTGGCTGTTCCTTTCGTGTTGATCGCCGCATTCATGGCTTACTTTTTCCGTGACCCGCACCGGTCAATTCCTACCGAGCCCGGCATAGTGTTGGCTCCGGCAGATGGTCTGGTCACAATCGTCAGACTGGCCGATGGCGCCGAGAATCCTGAGTCGCTGGTCAGCATCTTTCTGTCGCCCCTGGACGTGCACATCAACCGCTCGCCGATCAGTGGGATGATCACTGAAATCGCTTACAAAAGAGGGAAGTATTTGATGGCGACGAAGGCGGAATCCCGTTTGCTGAACGAGCAGAATACCTTGACAATTCAAGGCGACGGGTTGACTGTGAGGTGCACCCAGATTGCCGGCATCCTGGCCCGCCGCATCGTTTGTTGGAAGCAGCAGGGCGAAAGAGTAAAATGTGGCGAACGGTTCGGCATGATAAAGTTTGGCTCACGCACGGATGTGCTAATGCCGGCGAATGTGGATGTCGTGGTTCATGAAGGAATGCACGTGCGCGGTGGCGTTACGATCGTAGGAAGAATCCAGGGATGAGTGTTCCACGCTTACAAACGGGCACGCGCTTCGGACCCGCGCCGGCGCCTTCAGGCCACAAGGGCCTGAAGAAAGGCGTGTACCTGATCCCGTCGCTATTCACGGCGATGAACATCCTCGCGGGCTTCTATTCACTCATGACCACGATGAGTGGATTTCGCCTGTTGGGAATCGGCGGTGTATCTCAGATCAAAGAAGCGGCTGACCGTTTTGACTACGCGGCTATCGCCATCGGCTGGGCTTTTGTGTGTGACATGCTGGACGGGCGCATCGCGCGCATGACCAGGAGCACGACCGAAATCGGGATCCAACTCGACTCGCTGGCGGACATAGTGTCGTTCGGTCTGGCTCCGGCTATCCTGGCCTATGCCTGGGGTTATGGCACGGCGCTGCAGGATTGGAGTAACGCTCGGCAACTCGCGTGGTTTATCTCGTTCATGTTTGTAATCTGCGGTGGCTTTCGCCTGGCCAGGTTCAACGTTCAGGCTTCGCGTCCGCGTCCGCTCGCGGAGGGAACACCAAAGGTAGACAAGAAGAGCTTCGTTGGTTTGCCGATTCCGGTGGCGGGATGCTTAGTCGCCGCCATCGTTCACTTCGCGCCGACGCCAATCAAGTATGCGCCGCATCGTTTCGAAGTCCTGGCAATCCTAATGATGGTGTTGATGGGGTTCCTCAGTCTTTTGATGGTCACCACCTTACGCTTTACCAGTTTCAAGTCTTTAGGGACTGGCAGGCGTAATGCCCGGCTGGTAATTGCGATGATTGCCCTCGTGGGTTTGATCTATCTCTATTCGCAATGGGTCCTGCTGCTGATGTGCATTGCGTACGTGGTCCATGGTCTGCTTTCGCGCGGCTTAACCTCCCTCGGCCGGCGCTCGCCGGAAAAGCAAGCCGGGGAGATGCGCGAAGTCTGAAAGCCACCCGACGTCTTCTCACTACTGAAAAGCGATCCACGAATTCACACGAAATAACTCGAAACAAAGCCGGTGTTTCGTGTGAATTCGTGGATCGCTTTTTCTACCATCAGCCGCTAACCACCTTTGCCGATCACGGCAAAACAATTCCCCCGCTTGCTACGGGCTCTGCCCCGGTGCGGCAAACGCGAGCAATCCATGCGAAGTCGCAATGAGTATAAGGTTTTCAACCGCCAGGGGCGCTGCGCTGCTGCTGTTTTCTTCACCGAGCGACAAGGTATTCGCGGGCTTGCCATCCTGAAGATTGAGAACAATCGCGCTGTCCGTCGAGAGTGGTGTGAATAGAGCCCCATCCGGCGCGGTAAGTGGCCGTGCCGGTATCCGCCCCGGAAGCTGACGCCGCCATATCAGTGAACCCTTTTTGAGCGACAGCAGGTAAGCGAAATTATCCAGGGAAGCGACGAGCAAACCGTTGTCGACCACGCGTACTGCTTGTACCGCTGCGCCGGTCCGACGACGCCAGATCAGCTTGGAGCGCAATTCGCTGAACGCATATACGTAGCCGTCGCCTGAACCAAAATAGATTATGCCGTTGGCTATGCCGATTGGCCCTTGAATAGCACCATGCGTACGATACTGCCAGACGAGACGGCCCGTTGCCTGCTCAAGCGCGATCAGGTTGCCGCCTTCACTACCGAAATAAACCATCTGGCCCGACAGCAAGGGTTCACTCGAAAACCCTTCGGTGTATTGATTGATCCAAAGCGTGAGACCAGTATGCTTGTCAAAAGCATAGACTCTTCCATCGGCGCTGCCGGCAAACAGGGCCTTCTCACCGGCGCCCAAACCGCCACCGAGTGAGGCCGGCAGAGTCCTCATCCACAAGGTCACGCCCGTTGATTTGCTTAGAGCGCGGAGCGTCCCGTAAACATGCTTCTGCTCGGGGTCAGAATACCTGGTGGCTGCATAGACGACTCGCTCATCAGTGGTCGGCGCGGCCGAAAACTCGCCGCCGGCTTCAGCTTTCCATAATAGTTTGCCGTCCGCGGCATTAAGAGCTATCAGAACTCCCGCCGCCAATGGGAGAAACACTGTGGTCTTATCGGCAGCGGGAGTTAAGTTCGAGGTTTGATCCGATTGATAACGCCACTTTACGATCAGTGGTTGCGAAAGCGCGATTTGATTTTGCCGAGGAGGCCGCACGGCGGAGCCGGAGGAGGAAACCAACGGGATCGCCAGAAAACAGCAGGCAACTTTCGAAAGAATATTCCAGAGCTTCATTGTGAGGTTAGGAATCTCGGTTCATCTAAATCAGCGTACTTTCATTTCCGTAACTTGCTTGATAGCGTCCTACTTTGATTGAACGGCGTTTTGAGTACCGACTTTAGTCGAGCTTTGTGTTAAGCGAGAAGAACCCAACTGAAGTTGGCACTCTATACGCCGTTAAGTTATAACGCCACCGCTTGCTTTGCTCGTTTCTTTACTGCCAACCTATAATCCGAAGTCTACCAAGCTTCGCTATCTTTGACGCATAACGTAGCACGGAGGTTTTTCTTTTTTGCAGAGCTCAAGTCACGAAACCATAATCATACTCGACTTTGGGGGCCAGTACACCCAACTCATCGCGCGGCGCGTGCGCGAAGCGGGCGTTTACTGCGAAATTCTTCCTTACAACGTTCCCATCGAAGAGATTCAAGCACGCCGGCCGCGCGGACTAATCCTGTCGGGTGGCCCGGCTTCCGTCTACGACGATTCTGCGCCGCAGCCTAAACCTGGTTTGCTCGAAAGCGCCCACTGTCCGGTGTTGGGTATCTGCTACGGTCTGCAACTAATTGCCCACCGCCTGGGCGGGGAAGTCCAGCCGTCGACAAACAGAGAGTACGGCTATGCGCGGCTCGAGGTGGTGGACTCGACGAGCCAGTTATTCCGAGGGATGCCGGTCGAAATGGACGTATGGATGAGCCACGGCGATCACGTCACCGTTCTGCCTGAAGGGTTTCGCATGACGGCGAAAACTGCGGACGCGGTGAATGCATTTGAGAATTCGGACCGCGGTGTTTACGGAGTGCAATTTCATCCTGAAGTCGCCCACACGCCGCTCGGCGCGCAGATCTTGCGCAACTTTTTGTTTGAAGTGTGCGGCTGCAAAGGTGATTGGACGCCCACGGCCGCGATTGCCGAACAGACTGAGCTTATCAAAGAGAGGCTCGGCGACAACGGCCGGGCTGTTTGCGGACTCTCCGGCGGCGTCGATTCCTCGGTCGCGGCCGCGCTGGTTCATCGAGCCGTCGGCGACCGGCAAATCTGTCTTTTCATTAACAACGGTTTGTTGCGCGAAGGTGAATTTGAGTCGACCCTCGCTTTGCTGAAGCAGAAGTTAGAACTGAACATCGAGGGAATCGACGCCAGCCAACGCTTTCTCGATGCTTTGAAGGACGTAGTCGATCCGGAAACTAAGCGCAAGGTAATCGGCGCACTGTTCATAGAAGTTTTCGAAGAAGAAGCCACCCGCATTGGTGGGGTTGGGTTCCTGGTGCAGGGGACTCTTTATCCGGATGTGATTGAGTCCGTCTCTGTCCGCGGACCCTCAGCGACGATCAAAAGCCATCATAATGTTGGTGGACTGCCGGAAAAGATGAACCTGAAACTGATCGAACCACTGCGTGAGTTATTCAAAGACGAAGTCAGACTCATCGGCACGGAACTGGGAGTTCCGGCAGAGATCCTCTCCCGCCATCCATTTCCGGGACCGGGACTGGCTGTGCGCATCCTGGGCGATGTGACCGAGGAACGGCTCCGCATTTTGCGCGCGGCAGATCGAATTCTCGACGAAGAGCTGCGGCGGGCCGCTTTGTATGATTTTGTCTGGCAGGCCTTTGCTGTCCTGCTGCCGATTTCGACCGTCGGCGTGATGGGCGACGAGCGCACCTACGAACGCGTGATCGCCATTCGCGCCGTCACCAGCGTCGACGGAATGACGGCAGACTGGGCGCGTCTCCCGCATGATGTGCTGGCGCGCATCTCAACGCGGATTGTGTCGGAAGTCAAAGGAATCAATCGCGTGGTTTACGATATCAGCTCGAAACCTCCCAGCACTATTGAGTGGGAATAAGCGGGGCAGTAGCCCGACCGTGAGGGAGGGCGTAACAAGTCCGCGTAGCGGACGAATCGAAAACAGCCCAGCACTTCAGTGCTGGGTAAGCGAACCAACCCAATTCGCAAGCCCGTGAAGCGGGCGACTGAATTCATCGTCACTGGGCTTTCAATCTCAGCCGTCCGCTTCACGAACTCGCATCCTATTCGGGCCTGAACCCACCGATAAAAATCGGTGGGCTGTTTTCATTCGTCCGCTGCGCGGACTCTTTCTTTGCGAATAGACAATTTCAGGGAATGTGCCGCTTGCGATCACTCCTTCGGAAGTGGCATCTGTTTGAAGGACTTCATAAACTCCAACAACTGCATCTTTTCCTCTTCGCTTAGCTTGGTACCGTATTCGTGACCGGAATTGCTGTTGCCGGACTTTGTAGTATCCATCTCGAATCCCCGCAGCGGGTCCTTTTCGTTCACATAACCCAAATGCACGGCGTCATATTTACGACTGCCCACGAAAAACTTCGCCGGGCGCTGACCCGCCGGCAGCAGCAAATCATAAAGCGTCAACACTGAGCCGTTATGCAGGTAAGGAGCTGTGGCCCAAACGCCCGCCATCGGCCTCGCAGAATACACCTGCGGACCACGCCACTCAGGAGGCAGCCGGCCGTGGTTCCACGCTGTCTGCTCTGCTACTGGAACATTATTGTCTTTGTAGTACGCCTCCGCGATCTTGGGAACGAGGAGGGCTATCGCCTGAGGCAGAGGTATTTGTTGCCCCTTGTAAGTGACCGGCACCGGGAAGTTCTTCGCTTCATTGGGATCGGTACCGATTTCGGCAAGTGGATACGTGTTCAGGACCCAGCTTCCTTTGGGCATGTTGTCCGGTGGGGGCGAGGAAGCGAATTGCTCATGACAAGCCGCGCAGTTCTGTTGGTAGAGAGTTTTTCCTTTGACGGCTTTTTGCGCATCGATTGCTCCGAACTCCGCCGGCCAATCCGGAACCTGAATCTTGTAAGCGAGTTCTTCGAGGGCGTTCGTATTCCTGATATTCACGCTGGTCGCAAAAGTCCCAAACGTATGGTCATACGTCGCGCCGAGACCCAGGGCCTGGCCTATGTTTCGCTCCAGTATTGAATTCGTGTTAGCCGCGTAATGGAAGAACGCGGTTTCCGCGAAGCCCCAGAGATACGGATAACACACGGGCGCAGTAGCCGGTTTGGCGTCCGCGGGAAAGAGGAGGTTTCGCGCGCCGCCAAAAGCATCCACGCGACCATATCCACCATCGAGAGCGCCTGTCGTGCCGAGAGTTCCCAAAGATTTAAGCAGCTCCATATAGGAATAGAACAGTGCGATATACTCTTCAACATCTTTTAGAGTGTCCTGAATTGAGGATTGGCGCTCGCTTGGGGACTTAGCCTTGGCGAAGACGCCAGTGGGCGCGGGATTTTTCGTGGCTACCTTCTTTGCCGCCGCGGCGTACGTGTCCTTCGGACCTGTCTTCATCTGCGCTTTCTTGGTGGGCGCAGTCTTATGCTGCTCAACCAATGCACTGATTTGATCCGCCAATTCCTTTTCGAGATCTCCGTCCTTCTTTAAATCATCGAGACTCTTGTAGCGACTCAGGAGTTGGCGTGTCGTGTCGCTGGGGAGTTCGCTGACGGGTTCGCTGGCACTCAGTTTCCTTGGCATGGCCTTTGTTGCCGTTGGTTGCGCTGCAGCCGCATCGTGACTTTGCTCCCACCAACGTGCCAGGAATGCAAAAAGTTTTTCGGGACTCGTGACGGTGGCCTTTGAGTCTTCAAAGATTTCACCGTAAAAACTTCCGAGGTCGAACAGGTTCTGTCCCCCATCGACACGGAAACTGGTGTTCTGATATTTGAGTTCAGCTACGTGGCAGGCAGCGCAATTAACGCCAACCATTTCCCCCAGCGGCACCCCGCGGCGATTGGCCACGGTCAAACCGATGGGCAATCCCGTGGTGTCACCCGTGTCTGGAATCAGCCCAAAGCGTTCGGGGTTTTGCAGAAAGGGCTGGCCGTTCGCGGTCTGAAGAGCTTTCATCCACGCGTACGGAAAAATCTCGCTGCCCTCCGCCAGATGATAGAAATTCTGCCGGTCGGCGCCGGAGAGACCATTTTCCCCGATGGCGGAAGACGAAGACGAAGACGAAGAGGTCGAGTTAGTGTTCCCGCCATTCTGCGGCTTGCACGCGACGGCCAACAAAAGAATCAAACACACTGAGATCTTAGACGTTTTCATCGCGGTTCTCCTCTATTCCCAGGGCTTGGCACTGGAGTTGGTTGTGAGATCGGTTGCTCGACACGGTCTTCCCAGATTGAATAAACGCCGTCGTCATCAATACGACGGAACCTTCGCTCCCCCCAGAGATCGCTGCCAAGAGTCTTCCAGCGAGCGGCCACCTCAAATTGCGTCAATTGCCTTGCTGCCTACCCCACCGATCCCGGCTGACTTACCTCCGTTGTCGTCGTTGGCGGCAGCGGCGGTGGGTTTGGCGTGCTGGTCGTAGTTACCGTCGTTGATACGCTGGCGTCGACGCCCTTGGCCGTTACATACGAGCCTCCGCTGATTCCCAATAATGCCAGGATGCCGCCGGGGATCGCTGGAAACGAAGGCGGATTCGTGCTGACCATTATCAAGAACAGGCCCATCGCGATCACAAAGGTAAAAATCAGGAACTGAAATCGCGATAAGCTGGCATTGTTGTCCGGCGGGCCACTGATCAGGTACTTGAGTTCAATTCTCCCGATCAAAATCTCGAAGATAATCACGGCCGCGAAACACCCGAGGAGAATCGCGATGATCCATCCCATCACCAGTGCTAGAGTTTGCATGCTTAGTCTCCTTATTCTTCTCGTTGTGCGATCTTAAACTTTACTAAGTGACTCGAGCTTTTTTTGCAGACTGACTCACTGTTGTTTGAACAGGGAATAGCTCTTACCTCCCAGGTAGAGCGCATGGCTACCGAAGAGGGCTAAGAGCCATTTCGGATCTAAGGTTGGAAAGCCAGGCTCACCGCGAGCAATGGACTCCAGAACCTGCGAGAAAACATAGGATGCGCACGCCAGTGTCACCAGCAGCAACTGCAATCGTCCCGGACTAAAGACTCCGTGCTCGTCATTGAAGAGCCCCCGAGTGTTGATTTTGCCGGTAAGGATCTGATAGACGACTATTGCTGCCAGAGTACCCAGCAGAACCTCGATCTCATGTCGAGCGAACATCATCAGCGCTGTCATCTCAGACTCCTTTTAAGTGACCAGGCAATTCGTCAGGCGACCTTGGCTCGATCGTGGCGACGAGGTTTGCCACGAGGAAAGCAAAAAGAGCGGCATGACAGTATTCCAGCAAGACGAACAAAGTCAATAAGTTTTCAGGCTTTAGTTAATGAAAGTGTCCACTCAACTGCCTGAGTGAGAAATCCCCCGGGGGCTCGACTTGTTTTGGGGAGGGCTTATCATCCCTTCACTTCGGCCATTCGCTTGCTCACCTCAGCTCGCGCGACACGAAAAGCGGGAATGGATTCGTCGAGGCTAAGGATCTGCTCCCAAACTTCATGGCGCTCTTCGACGGGCCGGCCCATCCGGGCCAGCAACTCATCCAGCATCAGGTACGCATCCGCTACTGTGTAAGAAGGGGAAAGGCTGGGCCGGGCTCGCAGCACGGTAATCGCCTCGCGGTATTCGTTACGCTTGAGCAGATGCTTCGCCAACTCAACCTGCGCCCATTTGTAGTTGGGCTGGCGCCGCAATACCTCGCGCACAGACCGGAGCCCTTCATCAACGCGCCCCTGCTTTAACAAGGTTGCGGCGAGACTCGCATGACCCTCGACCCAGCGAGGTTCTTTCTTTACGAGCTCGCGAAACTCTCTAATGGCCGCTTCGCGATCTACAGGATCAGTGGCCAGGTAAACCTGCCCAATCACCCAATGCGGTCTGGCCAGGTTTGGATTGAGTGTCATGGCCAAACGAGCTTCCTTGATGGTCAGGCGGCGATTACGCTTCCAAAAATAATCAAACGCCTTATCCCAATGTTCCCGAGCGAGAGATGTGTTGGACATGAGAACCTCCGAAGTGAGTACTGCGGTGGATTATCGTTCGATTCGCACGAGGCGGCAAGGATTATTTGGGGAGCCGGAGGGCGCGGGGGCCTCGGACACTTAGCAATCACGGCGCCCCTTTGATAAATTCACCGAGAATTCCGAACAAGCGAGCTCCATGGGTTAAGGTTTTCACCTTCTCTGGGGAAACAATTTTGATGATTTCATTCGCTTGCCCGTGCCGATAAGCTCCCTTCGGCGTGTTTTGGGTGGCCTTCTTGAGAGCCGCTAGAACTTCGGCCTTTGAGCGAGTTTCCAAATTGGTTGTCGGAAGCGGCGTCGTGGTAAAACCATTCTTGAAGAATTGTTGAAGTGCATTTTGATCCGTAAGGAGCCAAGTTTCGACGAAATGAACCATGAGATACAGGTGTCGTTCTTCTGCCCATACAGGACGTTGCCAATTATCGCTCGTTCGATTTGCTACAATATTCCAGACACTACTGCCTTCCGGCGCCTTCGTCTCGGAGTCAACCAAAAGCGCGCACAGGTCTTCAGGATGAACACTCTGGTGTGCGGCAAAAAGACGGAACGTTTCGGCTCGACCCTTACCACGAACAGGCTTTAAGCCATGATAACCGTGTTGACGGGCCAATTCATGTAACTCGTTCAGAAACTTCTTCCAACTTTCTCTGAAGGTGTTGCCCTCGCTCTTACCCTCAGCTCCTCCTTCTATATAAACGCGAACGAAGCGCTTCACCATCGATTACCCCCAAGCTCTCCCGAGGTCCAAAGTTCACCCAGAGTATGTTCTTCGCGCCAATGCTTATATTCATCTTGGGAGAATCGCGTAACGATGGATCCGTTCAACCCAGCGTCAAAGGCAAACAGTGCGTCGAAATCATCTTGTAAAGCCGTTAGAAGATGCTCAGAGTGAGTACTGACCAAAACTTGGGTTCTCTCTGAACACTCCACAATCATCCGAGCAACCATGCGAATCATGTCGGGATGCATTCCGAGCTCTGGCTCTTCCAGGCAAATTATGGGAGGCGGAGTTGAATTAAGTAGTATTGCCGCGAGCGCCAAAAAACGAAGAGTTCCATCCGAAAGTCGTTTTGCCGGTACGGGAAACTCAAACGGTGCTTCTTGCAGTTCGAGTCCAACGTTGCCGAATATTTGTCGCGTTACGTAATCGAGATATGTCTCTTTTAGTTCTTTTAGTCGCTCTCGGATTTTCTCATGCGTGGGCGTACCTTTCAGACCGTCTAGCACGAGCGCGAAGTCGTTCATAGAATCCGACAGTATCGTGTCGGAACGTCCTGCCGGTGTCGGCTCACGAAGTCGAGACGAACGTCCGAAGCTCCATTCAGAATAGATCCGGCATCTCGTATACAAATCTGCCAACAGCGTGATTTCCGGATATTGACCGACGTCGCGTATTTGACTGAGTATTGAGCGAAACGGATCGTACTCTGTATCTCCCATTCTACGTTCGCGTCGACGCTTCCCGGTGCCTACCGCAGTAATGGTCGCGCCGCTGCGATATGAGCCAATGAAATAAGCTTCTGCTTCGCCTTCGGTATGAGTACTCGAAATGACTTCTTCGAGGCGGGCACGGGCCTTCAATTCTGGTCCTAATTTAAGTTGGTGGCGAATCTCCTTGTGAGTTTCAGGCAGGCTCGCCGTGACTTCCAGAAATGCCGTAGAAGATTTTTCTTTAGGTCCCTTATAAAGCCAATCTTGGAAGCCCGAGTCCTTAAATGTCTCTTGAATGTCGGATGGAGCGTACCGTAGAACCCGAACGCAATCTATTAGGTTTGATTTGCCGGATCCATTGGGCCCAACTAGGATATTTAGCCGCCCGAAATCGAAGACAGTCCTCTCACCAAACGATAGCAACCCTTCAACGACCAGTTGTTGAATCGCCAAGCGGATATCCCAATCGCTTGTCGTTGGGCCAAGCCCAAGAACATCGTCCGCTGTTAGTTCACGGACCGGATCTTTCGACCGTTTTGGGCTAATTCGCTCTACAGCTTCCTTGGATCGCATCAGATGTTTTCGAACAACTCTTCGTTCGGGGAAATTGCTGGTTCGAGACTGTATAGCATTCGGAAGTCATCGTTTACTTCGCCACCCGGTTGGTTCGAATAGCCAAATTCATAGGCAAAGATTTCTACGATATCCATGCTGGTGGCGGCTTCGACGTTTACGCCAAAATTGCGATAAAGAACTATTGCAAGATCTATAACGGACACGGGCATCGAAAAAAGAAGGTGTTCGTACGCGCGCCTCCCATGATCCGGAGGCAATGAATACTTGGTACCCTGAATATTGACTACCTGACGGAATGCCTTTCCGATCCGCAGCGAGCTTGGGGCGTAAGAACCCGCTACATTTTGATTAAGCCAAAGATTTTTGTTGCTGGGCGCTTGTTCAGTGAATAGCTTGATGTAAGGGGTGCCGAGGGGATGATCTTTTACGGAAAAGAACTTCTTGAAATAAGATATAAACTCCGGCTTTAGATCGTCTAACCTTCCAAGTTGCGACGATAGTTTTTGAAGGTATAGATATCCGGAAAAAAGGGTGTGTGTCTTCTGTTCGCGAAGATTGTGAAGCGATCTCGCGATGATCGGCTTCCGAACCACCTTCATAACTGCGCCCCCTTCCCGGCTGCTGACGAATCCAGATCGACGCCGAAACAAGAACGACCTAGTTCCTGGGCAACATCCAAAGTTGTGCCTGTTCCCATAAATGGATCCAGCACTACGCCGGGCACAAACTCAACTCCGCAGCCGCAATCGGTCCAGCCGCTAGACTTTCGCTTCGCGAATGTGAATTCTCTGAAATACCCTCCCAACATTTCCTTTGCTTCCGCGGCTAATTTTCTCACTTCTTGTGCGTTTCGATCAGTACCATTCTGGGTAAACCGCGCTTTGCCAGCATCCGAAATCCCGGTAGCTTGGATCGCGGCAATATGTTCCGCCGTCAATCCCTTTTGCTTTGCTAGTTCCATCGCTCGTCTGGCCTGCGGCCGGAGCAGATTGAGTTCTCCAGTGCGTTCAACGATTCTTCTGCGCGGTATTCCGCACTTTTTGCACACTTGCTTTGGACAAGCGAGCGTTATCGCGCGTCGTACTATTTCACTTGGGAATGGGGCAAGGTGTTTTCCGAGATTTCTCTGCCGCTTAATTTTCCAGACATCACCTGGATTCGCGCCCGTATTCTTGTTGCTGTACTGCTCTGCATATCCGAAGAGATCGTAGTAATAACCATTCAAAGCAAAATGAAGAATATATTCATGCCTTGGCGCTAGCCGGTCCTTCGCCGGATCAGGCGTTCCGCCCGTCTTTACCCAAACGATGCGATTGCGGAGTCTCCAACCATGTGCCTTTGCTTCAACCTCAATACTGCTGGGAATACCCTGCAAGCTTGTCTGCCAGTACGTATCGCCAATATTGAGAAAAACTGATCCTGAAGGCCTCAACACACGTTGCCATTCATCCATTGCCTTCAAAATATTGGCGACGTATCCTTCGGGAGTTTTCTCCTGACCAATTTGATTTTCCAGCTTGTAGTCTCGTTTTCGCCAGTATGGAGGCGAGGTCACCACCAAATCTACGCTCTGATCTTCTACTTCCAACAGCTTACGGGCATCTCCCGTGTACACTTGACGGAAAGGCTTTGCTGTTTGAATCATCTCATCCGTCTGATCGCCGTACGATAACATAACGGTTTCATTCTGACTGATTTTGCGGCTAGCCTTCATCGCTGTGGCTTTCCTGTCAAAAAAGATTGAATATTACAGACGCCGACATGATACAGCAATCGCTGAACGCATCAAGTTGCTCAACTCGTCAGTGGAAATAGGAACCCTCGTTCGCAAAATCCCCGAATCGTCCCACGGGACGGCCCGGGTAATCGCACAATCCCACCCGGTTGACGGAATGGGAATCTGGGCTCGTATGACGTCCGAATGGGCCGATGGTATGAGTAATCGGTTGTACACAGACCTACTGACCATTTAGGACCGACACTCTATCGCGCCAACCAACCCTCCGCCCGCCCGAACCGGCACTCCGGCCCTGCGAGCCGACACGCTGGCGGTCCGAATCAGCAGTCCGGACCTGCGAACCGACACTCCGGACATGCAAACCGACGCGCCGGACGTGCAAACCGACACGTCGGTCGTGGGAACCGGCGCTCGGACTTTGCAAACCGATGCTCCGGTCGCGTTATCTAGGACGCCGGTCGCGCGAACTAGCAGTCCGGTCGCATGAACCCGCCGTCAGTTTGTGCGAGAACGCTGGCCGGGCGCGCATAACGCGAGTCCGGCCGAGCATTCTGGCGTTCTTAGCTGTCTTTTCGCTGACGCGCGAACTCTAACCCCTTGACCTTTTTGTAAAGCTGGCTCTTCGTTCCCAGGGCAGCCTGGATATGCTCTTGACCAGCAACGCCGTATTCACGATCGAGTCATCGTCCAGGTATAGCAGCCGATCGCGCTGGCCGCGGGCCTGGTTGAGTGTCGCGGAGGTGGTGCTCACTGCGTTGCTCTTATCCTTCAGGTCGGCGGCGAATGCAGTCAATGCTGCTACCTTCAACTCAGCCTCGTTCGGTTTGTAAGCCGGGACGTTTTTGACCACTTCAATGTAAGACTCGAAGTGGCCGACCTGATTGTCGTAGCTCATCTGTGAAGAGGAACGGGTAGTTGGGCCTTCGCCGGCCGGAGCAGTAGGAGTCGCGTTGGGATCGGCTTTTACTTTCGGTGATTTGCGCCCGCCGCTTAACTTGCGGATGAAGGTCTCGGCATCGGCGGTAACCGGCTTCGGCGCGCCCGACGCTTTGAGAAAGTTGCGCGAACGGACCGCGAGGGTGCGCAAGCCGCCGAAAGCAGTTTCGCGATCGGTAATCGCGAGTCTGTTCGGCGCACGCGCGGCTGAGACCGCCGAGGCCGACGCGTCGCCGGCATCGTACTGGGCTTCGAGCGCGGATTTTTTCAGCTTACTGTTTGCCGGGTTGTAGTTTGGATCCGCAGAAACCTCATCAATCAGTTTGCGGAAGTTACCAAGCAGCTTTTTGTCTCCTGATTCAGTTGGCATTTGTCATCCTCCCAAGGTGAAGTTTGAGTTGACCGTCGTACATGGTTGCGAGATGCGTGGCAATCGGGCCTTTGAGTTCTGCCGCCGTCGCTCGGAGGCGAGCAGATGCCTGGCAACGATCGGTTAACTGAAACGGTTGTGAGTTTGGCTGAATCGCTGAGTCAGGCAGCTCGGGAGTCAGCCGTGATTTTGAGCGCCCTGCTTGAAAAACCCCTTGATGGCGGGAAGATAAATCAGGGCGCGGCGGGATGTCAATGGGAACAGTGAGCAGTGTGCCGTGTGCAGTGCGCAGTGAACGGTAAGCAGTGACAATGAGGGTGGCTTTGCCACCTGATTTGCTTCGTCCGTTTCTACTTATCCTTTGGCTTAAATCCAATCAGACGCCGCGGGGCTTTCGCCGGAATGATTAGTTGTCGAATCGCTTCAAAGATCGTCTGGATCTGTTTGTCGTGGCCCGCTAAGTGTCGCTCAAGCTCATTTACCTTTTGCGCAAGTTCCTGGTTTGAGGTAAACATCTCTCGGAGGCGCATTCACGCCCGCATAATCTCGATGTTTACTGTTACAGCTCTCTTGCTGCGCAGAACGCTGGACAACACCGCCACGCCTTGCTCGCTGAAGGCGTAAGGTCTCGATCGGGGATCGCGATGCTTCTGTGAACCGGTCACAAACTGTGACCGGTTCAACTCGACAACTTCCTCAGCCGTCAGCCGAAACATGAAGTCAGATGGAAAGCGATCGAGGTTTCGTCGTACCGCCTGATTGAGAGCTTTTGTCTCAACGCCGTAAAGAACAGCCAGGTCGCGATCCAACAAGACCTTCTGCCCGCGAATTATTACGATCAGAGCGTGAATTCGGTCGGCTGGAAGTGATGGCGCATTAACTTTCACTGTTATCCTCACTCAATGTCCCAAACGTGCCTTGAGAGTTTATCTCGCTCTGCAATCCATCAATTCTTGCATGGGCTGCGGGTAACAAGCCCGGTGGAATGCACGGTCCATGAAGCGGAGACTGAATTCATCATCACCTGGCTTCAATCTCACCCGCCCGCTAGCGCGGGCTGGAAGGCTTTATCTTCCGACGCACTCCACACCGCGCACTGCGACGTGATATAGTGCCGATCCTTCGAGTGGTTATCTAACAACCCGATTTGAAATTGATTCTTTCATCATGCCAGACAAAGATTTTGTTCATCTCCATCTACACACCGACTACAGCCTTCTCGACGGCGCGATCCAAATAACTCCACTCGCCAAGCGGACTCAGGAACTTGGGATGACGGCGTGTGCCATGACCGATCATGGAAACATGTACGGGGCGATCACTTTCTATAACACGATGAAGAAGGAAGGGATCAAGCCGATTATCGGATGCGAAACTTACATCGCCACCGGCAGTCGCAAGGATCGCGGTGGTCGCGCAGCCCCAGGCGAAAAAATTAACCATCATCTGATTCTCCTGGCAAAGGATCTCGAGGGCTATCGCAATCTTTCGCGGCTTACTTCAAAAGCCTTCACTGAGGGGTTCTACTACAAACCTCGCATCGACAGGGAACTGCTGGCCGAGCATAGCAAAGGATTGATAGCTCTCTCGGCATGCATGTCGGGCGTACCGTCAGCGATGCTGGCTAAGGAATGCCCGGATGACGCCGCTGCCGCAGCTTATGAGTTTCAGGAGATTATGGGTGAAGGGAATTACTTTCTCGAGATTCAGGAGCACGGACTGGAACCGCAGGCTCGCATTCGAAAACCACTGGTCGAGTTATCGAAGCGCACCGGCATTCCCCTGGTGGCCACAAACGATGCTCACTACCTGATGCCGGATGACGCTCGGGCCCATGACGTGCTGTTGTGCATTGGTTCCGGGAAAACTGTGAACGATACGAATCGTCTGCGATACGGCACGCCGAACTTCTATGTGCGTTCGCCCGATGAGATGTGGCAAATTTTCGGCAACGAACTCCCAGAGGCTCTGCAACGTACCGTTGAGATCGCTGAGAGATGCGACTTAAGCTTGCCGCACGGCGTCAACTACCTGCCCAACTATCCGATTCCTGCGTCGGACGCCGGTCTTTCCGCCAACGAATACTTTGAGAAGACCGTTCGCAATGGTTATCAGACGCGCAAAGCTCAGGTCTGGGACGGAGAATCAGCCAGAGGCGAACTTACCCACACCTTCGAAGAGTATGAGAAACGGCTCTGGCATGAGATCGAAGTCATTAAGCGCATGGGGTATGCCGGCTATTTTCTTATCGTTTGGGATTTTGTAGCCTACGCCAAGGATCATGGCATTCCGGTCGGACCAGGTCGTGGCTCTTCGGCCGGATCGCTGGTGGCGTACTGCCTCGGTATTACCGACATCGATCCTTTGAGGTACAACCTCTTCTTCGAGCGGTTCCTGAACCCCGAACGCGTCTCAATGCCAGATATCGACATCGATTTCTGTGTTCGCGGCCGCAGCGAAGTAATTAACCACGTGGCAGACCTCTACGGACGCGATTCGGTATGTCAGATTGTGACCTTCGGGACACTGGCATCACGGGCCGCAATCAAGGACGTCGGTCGCGCGCTGGACATGCCGTATGCCGATGTCGAGCGCATCTCGAAGTTGATCCCGCCGCCCGTTCGCGGCCGGAACGTCAGTATCGAGCAGGCTATTCAACAAGTACCTGAGCTCCAGAAGGCAATGGAGACTAACGATCAGGTCCGGGACGTGATAGACCTCGCCCGTCGAATTGAGGGATGTGCGCGCCACGTTTCGGTACATGCGGCGGGTGTGGTGATCACACCTCAACCTTTGGAAGAACTAATTCCAATCGCTGTCTCAGCCAAAGATGAAGTCACCACCCAGTACGAGATGTCCGACCTTGAGAAGGTAGGCGTACTTAAGATGGACTTCCTGGCGCTTAACACGCTTACGATCATAAGCGACTGCTTAAAGAGCATAAAGCGCTCGCTTAACCAGGATGTGGAGTGGTCCAAGGTTTTGCTTAACGACGAGAAGACTATGCAACTGTTTGGCGAAGGCCGGACGGATGCCATATTTCAGTTTGAATCCTCAGGAATGCAGGAAATCTGTCGTAAGCTCAAGCCCAAGAGTATTGAGGACCTCTCGGCGCTTAACGCCCTCTACCGGCCCGGTCCGATCGACGGTGGAATGGTCGATGACTTCATTCTGAGGCACCACGGCAAGAAGAGCGTTAGGTACATTGTCCCGGAGATGAAAGAGATTCTGGACAGTACTCAGGGCGTCATCGTCTATCAGGAGCAGGCGATGCAACTGGCGCAAAAGCTGGCCGGATACACAATGGCCGAGGCCGACAGCCTGCGCAAGGCGATGGGCAAGAAGAACCGGGAAGAGATGGCTCAGCAGGAACAGAAGTTCATCCTCGGCGCCGTGGCCCGCGGAATCAAGCGCGATAAGGCCCAGCAGATCTTCTCCCTAATGGCGCAGTTTGCGGATTATGGCTTTCCCAAAGCGCATAGCGTTGCATATGCCTATCTCGCATTTCAGACCGGTTATCTCAAGGCCCACTACGGCGAACATTTCTACGCCGCCGTCCTCTCGAATGAAATCGACGACACCGCGAAAGTCTTTCGGTATACGAAAGAAATGCGGGGGCAGGGAATTGTTCTGCTGCCGCCGGATGTTAACGAAAGCGACATCGGTTTTACTGCGCTGAAGGGTGCGATCCGTTACGGTCTTGCGGCCATCAAAGGCATCGGGTTCAACAGCGTCACGGCGATCATGAAGGCGCGCCAGGCCGGCCCGTTCCGATCGCTTTTCGATTTTACTGAGCGAGTTGAAGAAGGCTCGATTAACAAGCGGGTGTTGGAAGGCCTGGTATGCAGCGGGGCGTTTGACTCGCTGAACCCCGCGGCCAACACCAGCAATCATTGGCGGGCGCGGCATTTTGCGGCTATCGATATAGCTATGGCGCGTTCGGCCAGAGCCCGACGCGCGAAAGCGATGGGCCAAAACGATCTATTTGGCGGCGATACATTGGCTGCGCCTGATGACGCCAGCGATTTGCCTGACGCACTGGCCTGGACGGCTTCGGAAATGTTGGCCGCGGAAAAAAAGGCCGTGGGTTTTTATGTCACCGGGCATCCACTCGAGGCGCACTTCGAACTCGTCGCGAAACTTGGCGCCGTAACCTCGGCTGAACTAAGTCAGCAGGAGAGCGGCTCGCGGGCGACAATCGCCGGGCTCATTACCGATCTTCAATTGCGCACGACTAAGAAGGGCGATCGCTTTGCCATATTCCGTTTGGAGGACCAGGCTGGATCGGTAAAATGCGTGCTGTGGCCTGAACCTTTTAGAAGACAGAGCGCGATGGTCGCGGACGAAGCAACAGTCCTGGTAACCGGCCGAGCGGAGATTAGCGACGACGGAATGATTACCGTGATCGCGGAAAAGCTCACCGAGCTCACGCAGGCAGTCCAACAGAAAGCACGAGAGCTCGTCATCGGCTTTCCGGCCACAACCAATTCGGCGCAACTTTGCGACGCAGTCAAGAATCTGCTCGAGCAGGCAAAAGGCGAATGCGACGTTTTCGTCGAGGTAGTTTCTGAGGGTATGCTGGTGCGCGTGCGAACGCATCCGTCGTTGAAAGTTCAGGGCAGCGCCGAAATCGAATCAGCATTGCGGAACCTGGGCTGCGAAGTCCGTTGGGAAGGTTTTGCTGCCTCGAAACAAGCCGCCGCGGCCCGAAGCTCGGCATAAAACTTCTAATGGCAGAAAAACGCGAATTGAACATGGAGCATTCCACGACCGCCTTTGAGCGGGTCCAGCTCGCGCGCCATCCCGAGCGACCCTACACGCTCGACTTCGTCGAGCGTCTGTTCGAGGACTTCACTGAGATTCACGGCGACCGGCGCTACGCCGACGACCCGGCCATTGTTTGCGGCTTTGCGCGTTTTCATGGCATGCCGGCGCTGGTTGTGGGACATCAGAAGGGTCGGGATACAAAGCAGCGGCAGTTCCGCAATTTCGGAATGCCCAAGCCCGAAGGCTATCGCAAGGCGATCCGCGCGATGAAGCTGGCAGAGAAATTCGAACGGCCAATCTTTTGTTTCATCGATACTCCGGGAGCCTATCCGGGGATCGATGCCGAAGAGCGCGGACAGGCCGAAGCAATCGCTTACAACCTTCGTGAGATGGCGAAGTTAGTTGTGCCGGTGATCGTCACCGTGATCGGCGAAGGAGGATCCGGTGGCGCCCTGGCCATCGGTGTCGGCGATCAGGTGTTGATGCTCGAAAACGCAATCTACTCCGTAATCTCACCGGAAGGTTGCGCGGCAATTCTATGGAAAGATTCGAGCCAGGCCGCGCGCGCAGCCGAAGAACTGCGGCTTACCGCGCAGGACTTGGAACAAGAGGGAATTATCGATCAAGTAATCCCCGAACCTAAGGGCGGCGCGCAAAACTCTCACGATGAAGCAGCCGGTTTCCTTGATTCAGTGCTGGTCGAAAGGCTGGCAGAGTCGGTCACGAATAACGTGCCGGACCGCCTGGCCCGGCGCTATCGCAAACTGCGGGAATTGGGTAAGTGGGGAACCAGCGAACCAGTCGGCACCCCTTAAAGCTCGCAGATCTAATCCGAACCCGTCTAAGCAAAATCAAAACGGAATATCGTCGTCGCTTAGGTCCGTTGGTTCAGGTGCTGAATCGCCTTGAGCCCCCGCCGCCGCGCCGCGCGCTGGAGCCCCACCGCCGCCGGCTTCTTCACCTCTGCCGCCAATGAACTGCATGTCGGTCGCATTCACTTCCAGCGAGTGACGAGGCTTTCCATCACGATCAGTGTACTCTTCGACGCGCAGGCGGCCTTCGATGTAGACAGCCTTGCCGCGAGTTAAATACTGAGAAGCAACTTCCGCCTGGCGTCCCCACAAAGTGACGCGAAACCAGGTGGTGATGTCGTTGTTTTCGCCGGTGGTGCGATCTTTCCTTCGCTCGTTCGTAGCCAGACTGAAGCTGCAAACGGGAGTGCCCTGCGGCGTATAGCGCAACTCTGGATCACGCCCGAGATTACCGACTAAAGTGATTTTATTGAAAGACATTTGCGTTCTCCGGTTGTCTTCATCCTCATTGGGAGTCAGGAGTCATAGAGCAAGAGGGCAGATACTACTCGGAGCCGTCAGATGCGTCAAGGACGAGAATCTTGCAAGAATAAAGTTTGGATGAATGTCGCATTCTGAAAAAGTGCCCTCTCGCCCCGGGTAAAAACGATCCACGAAACCACACGAACGGTAAGTGGTTTTGTTCGTGCTGGTTCGTGTGACTTCGTGGATCTTCTTTTCTCAGAACTCGAAAACGCGAAACCATAATGACTAACGTTTACGATAATAATGAACGTCACGAAGAAATCTGTTAGACTTTGCCGGTTGCTACAGAAAAACGAAATGGGACCGTCAGTTTACCTGGAAACCTTTGGTTGTCAGATGAATATCGCTGATAGCGAGCGTGCCGATGTGCGTTTGCGCGCGGCCGGATTCGACTTGTCCGCAACCCCTGAAACCGCGGACGTGATTATCTTCAACACTTGTTCAGTGCGTGAACGCGCGGCCCACAAAGTGTTCACGCGCATCGGCGAGGTTCGCCGGGCGCGCCTGGGCAGGGAACCGGTCGTGGGTGTCATGGGTTGCGTCGCGCAGTTGGAAGGAAAGAGCCTCTTTGACAACAGTCCTTCAGTGAATCTGATCGTAGGCACGCGCGCCACGGACCGGCTGCCCGAATTGGTGAACCGCGCTCTCGACGGCGAACGCCGAGTCATCGATCTCGATGAGCGCGCCGATGGCGAGAAGTGGGACGTTCCGGCCACGGCGCGCACTTCGAAGTACGTGGCCTTTGTTCCTATCATTGAAGGCTGTAACAAGTTTTGCACTTATTGCATCGTGCCTTTTTCGCGCGGTCGAGAGAAGAGTCGCGACGCTGACGATATCATCGCCGAAATAAAAGAGCTTCGCGATCATGGTTATCGTGAGATTCATCTGATCGGACAGAATGTGAATAGCTATCGCCCGCAATCAGCGGCCGGGCTGGAAGAATACAAAGGCGCCACCTCTTTCAGTCGTCTATTGAGAGCGGTGGCTGCGACTGGAATGGAAAGAATCAAGTTCACGACGTCATTTCCGCGCGACTTTCATCCGGACATCGTGGCGGCCATTGACGAGCACGACAACCTTTGCGAGTGGATTCACTTGCCGGTTCAGTCCGGCAGCGATCGCATCCTCCGCGCGATGCGCCGCGGGCATACCGCGAGCGACTATCTGAACAGGATCGCCGCGATCAGAAATGCGCGGCGTCGAATGGCGATCACCAGTGATATTATTGTCGGCTTCCCCGGAGAGACCGAAAGTGACTTTCGCGAGACGCTGAGTTTGATCGAGCAGGTTGGTTACGACGCGCTCTTCATCTTTAAATATTCAGAGCGTCCACGCACGCCGGCCGCGAAACTCGCGGACGATGTCAGCAGGGAAGAGAAGAGCGCCCGGTTTCTGGAATTGGAAGAGACGCAGCATCAGCTTCAACAGCGGATTTATGAGAGCTACGTTGGTCGTGAGATTAAGGTCCTCGTCGAGCGTCCCAGCTCCAGGTCAGATCAGGACATGAGCGGACATTCAACCTGCCACAAGTTGGTGAATTTTCCCGGCAGATTAGCCACGCTCGGAGAAGTGGTAACCGTCCGTGTGACTGAGGCCAAGCCAAATAGTCTCTATGGTCAGTTAACGTCGGCGTTCTGAGTGAGCCAGGATTGTGTACAATAGCGGGGAAGAGAAAATGGAAATCGAGGTCAAGATTCGGGCGCTGATGATGGATCCCAATAGTGGCACGCCGATAATTATCCTCAAGGACATCAACAGCGAAACTATGCTCCCGATCTGGGTCGGGGCCTACGAGGCGAACGCCATCGCCCTGGAGATTGAAAAAATTGCGCCGCCTCGACCGATGACCCATGACCTGCTACGCAATTTGATCGTCGAGTTGGGACTAAGAGTCGAGCGCGTGGTGGTAACGTCGTTACGCGATAACACCTTTTATGCAGTAATTGAGTTGACCGGAGACGACGGGGAGCCGATGAGGCTCGATTCGCGTCCGTCTGATGCGATTGCCCTGGCGTTGCGCGCGGACTGTCCTATCTATGTCGACCTGGATGTGATCCAAGCCTCGCGCAATTCAATTGCGACCGAGGATGAAACCGACGCCGAGGTCGAAGGCGCAGAGGAAGAATGGCCCGACGTTATCGGTGACGCGAGCGATTTGCCAATGTGATCGGGATTTGTCCGACAAACTTTAGTTTGTCGCTCACTTGCTTTTGACAGCGTCTACGACAAGCTAAAGCTTGTCGAACATCAGAGTCCGTATCGTGATAATAGCAATCACCAATCAAAAGGGCGGCGTAGGAAAGACCACTACTGCGATCAATCTCGCAGCCGCCTTCGCCAGGCAAGGGAGCAAGACGCTGCTCCTGGATCTCGATCCGCAGGCGAATAGTTCCATATCATTTCTTGATCCACTGAAGATCGACCGCTCAGCTTACGAATTGATGATGGACGGGCAGGGAACTGACGAACTGCCCGTGTACAAGACGACGGTCGAAAACCTGGACATTATCCCGGCGAGGATTAGTCTGGCGAAACTCGAATCAAAACTCGTCGGTGACTTTGACGCCCCTTTTCGACTGAAGGACCGGATCGCGCCGCTGAAGAAAATCTATAAGGTGATTGTGATTGACACCCCGCCGACGCTTGGCTTGATTACCGTAAATGCACTCGTGGCCTCGAGCCACGTGCTGATTCCGATTCAATCGTCTTATTTTGCTTTGGAAGGAACGGACGATTTGTTGGAAACGATCGAGAAGGTGAAAGCCCGCCCCAATCCCAAGCTGGAAATGGTGGGCGTCGTGGTTACACTTCACGACAAGCGGACGACGTTGGGTAAGGAAGTCTACGAACAAATTCGTCGCGTCTTTGGGCCGAAGCTCTTCGATACGGTAATCACCAAGAGCGTGCGATTAGAAGAATCGCCGGCATACAAAGAATCCATCTTTACTTTCGCGCCCCAGTCTTCGGGCGCAGTCGAGTACGAAAAACTTTGCAAAGAGGTGATGAGTCGTGTCTAGAAGAGGCTTACCCGCCGGTCTTAGCATGCGCCACGACGCGCACTACGTCGAGGAGTTGACGCAGACAACCACGACCCACGTTGGGCGGATGATTCCGATCGATAAACTCGATCCGAATCCCGATCAGCCGCGCACCGAAATTGGCGACCTGACAGAGTTGACGGCATCGATCAGCGAAAAGGGCGTGCTTGAGCCGCTGCTGGTCAAGCCGACGATGGGTCGTTGGATGATCATCGCCGGCGAACGTCGCTGGCGCGCAGCCACCGCAGCCGGCTTGACTGAGCTTCCGTGCATTGAGATGGACGTCGATGAGAGCGCCGTCGCTGAGATTGCGCTGATCGAAAACATGCAGCGGAAGGACCTGACGCCGTGGGAAGAGGCCGACGGTTTGCGCGCCTTGTGCGAACGTTTCGGCTACACCCATGAAGATGTGGCTCGCAAAGTCGGTAAGAGTCGCAGCACAGTCACTGAGGCTTTATCGATCGCCTCGATTCCTAAAGACATACGAGAGATTTGTCGCTCATCAGACATTACTTCGAAATCGCTTCTGCTCCAGATCGTCCGGCAGCCTGATGATGAATCGATGCGCACGATGGCCGAGCAAATCGCGTCAGAAGGTTTGACCCGAGACGGCGCGCGAAAGGCGCGCAGGGCTTTCGTCGATCCGACTGGGGCATCAGAACCTTATGTCTACCGCTACGAAGCGCCGGGAAGGGAATTCAGAGTTGAGGTGAAGTTCAAGAAAGCTAACATCTCGGCCGAAGAACTTTTCGACGCGTTGAACGCCGCCGCTCAAAATATCGACGAAGCAAGTTGATCCTATTTGTAGCATAGACTTCAGTCTGTGATTTTTGCTTTCCTGAACACAGACTAAAGTCTATGCCACTCAACCCTTCTTCTTCTTTTCCTGAGCCGCCCGCTTTGCCAGAGACTTACTCCAACGCTCGAGTGTAGGTTGGAGGGGTTTGAAAAGCTTCGCGCGGATCTTGTGTTGACTTTCGTTCCAGGCCTTCAACTGCTTTTCGACGTACGCGCGCACAGCGGGTTCAACGGACCCGCGCTTAACCGAATGACGCAACGTCAGGTGATAGTGCTGCGCCACCAGAGAGAAGATCACCGCCGAGAGATTCCCCTTGAATGAGAGACGCGGAATGATCCGCTTGTGAAATGGTTTGTTCGCTGAGGTGAGGGGAGTCAACGCAACTTCAAACCAGGCGCCCTGATTGCCCTGGCGCGGATGATACAGCCCCGGCAGGTCTGTGCCTTTGGCCGCCATGCGCGCGCGCGGCTCCGTAATCACACTCACCAACCGGAGCCGCTCGATGCCGCGCAGATGTTCACGCGGCACGCTCCCGAGGGCGCTCTCGATATTCGCCAGCGTATTCCTTGGCAGCTTTCCCGTGTATTGATTCTCAATCTTGACAGCCATCTACACCCAGACCTTCTTTAACCACCAGCTTAATAACGAAAGCACTGACTCTAGGAGACGCCACCATGCTTCGTCAACCTGAGCGGACACTTGTCCCTCGCAGATGAGCGGTCAGCCCAAATCTTCCTTCTTACCAACTTCAGTTGCAGCGAAGCACTCAACGCCACACTCGTGAGGGGTGCCAGGGGAAGCCGCGCCGCCGCGACTTCCTATATCGACCCATTGATAAGCCTGCGTCTGATAACACATATTATGTAGGGACGGGCTTTGATCCATAAGTCTCCAAAACAGTCCTTTTGATCCAAAAAGCATTTTGACCGATTCTGTCACTGACGCGCCTGCCGTGATATCGTGCAGCGGAACAATCCTTTTTCCCGGAGATCCAAGAGTCATGGTGGAAACCTTTAACGTGTACCCAAAGGAAGGGGCCGAAAAAGTCCAGTTAGACTTGGAAGGCTTTGAGTTAAAAGACGGCATATTCACGCTCTATCGCGCCGGTCACGCAATAGACACATGGCAGTACATTTCATATGAGAACGTGGCGGCCATCCTTCCCGAACCAACGCCTTCTTACGATGGCAGTCACTCCTTCCTTATCTACCTCAAGGACAGAAAAAAGCCAGAGCGCGTATACGCAGCCATTTTCAAAACCGACACACCGCCAACCGTTAGGTTTTACTGGGGCGAGCGCGACGAAAAGCCGATTGGAAACATCTACATTGCGCTGTCCGAGGTAGTAGCAATCCGACCTTTTAAGGAAGCGGTGGCCTCTTAATAACGCCCGCGTCCAATGCGCTTTGTTCAGTAGCGGTCAAGTTATCCCAGTCTGTTTCACGAACGGGATTCAAAGCCATGATCTCTTTAGTCAGGCTCTGTGCTGTTTGAGCTATGGCCTGCTGGTGCTCGCCCAAATCGTTCGAAAAGTCGGAAGCCTCTATCAACTTGCCAGCTTTTTCGTATACGCCTCTGAGTGCAGCATTTATCAATTCCGCGTTGAGTGCCCTGTCGCGAGGGTCTGTCTTTTGTGTTGACACTGCTGGTTTCTCCTATTAAGATTTTTGCCAGCAAGTCACTATTCTGAAGGTTTAATGAGCGGCCACGTGTACAAGACGTTGGCCGCTCTCGGCTTTCTCAATCGGCCTCCGTCCGGGCCTTAACGTTGGCGGCAATCCTTTTATAAGCATCATCCAGTTTGTGCGCTCTACTGCGAACCGGATCGTTGGGTTTCAAATCAGCAAGACATTTCCGTCGCATGAAGTATCCGAACTGAGAACCCGATTGACCGGAAGGATGTGGGAACCAGCGGTTTGAAGTAGCCATGATCGTTTGCATAGCCATCGCTGATTTCAACTGACGTGACGATGTTGGTTTTCGTTCCGCACATTAAGTGAACCTTGATCCACATGCGCCGATCTTCTTCTTTGCCATACTTCACGTCCAACCAGCGCATGAATTGACCCGTGCTGAAGCCTGACGAGTCAACGGCAAAATCATGTTCGATTGATTTGAGCGGCATCGCGCTAGTCGCGATCAGCTCGTACAGGTAAGGCGTGAGGGCTTCGGATTCGAGATAACGAAATATCGAATTGAACGCTGGCATCCTAGAAAGAAACCCGCGTCGTTTCGCTTCCTGCAAATCGCTTTGAAACCGACGGCCTGAGACAGTGGAGTAAACCTTGAACGTGCTGGCGAAGATGATGTCTGCGAGTGACAGGCGCGGCCTACCGCGTTGCTGCTCCGGTTCCGGGATGGTGCGGCATAGTTCATAGAGAAGGGCTTGCAGGTGCGACTTCTCGGTTGTCTGAGCGGCATTATACGCGGGCCAGTTCTGCGAGTAGGTCTTGCGCGTAACCTTAACGGTTTCCGTTGTGATGGTCTGGCCGTCTGCGGTCTGCTCGCGCTCAATCGTGTACTCGACTGCGAAGATATGCTTGCACTTGTCGTTGGTGAATTCGTGATCACGACAGGTGCAACTCGGCTTATCTGAGTCCAAAGCGACAGAGTATTTATCTGCTAAACCGCTTTGCGACGGTACAAGCCAGATATTGCTTTTACCCTTGCGCGTCAGCTTTGTTTTTGCTGCGATTTCCAAGCCTTTAATCTCTCTCGGTTCCATCTGTTTTCTTACCTCTCTCAGTGCCGTCTAACTGAGAGGTATATTACTATAGGTACATAGTAAAGTCAAGATAAAACATGCTTGACAGTATATCCCTTTAGGTATATATTCGGAGCATGGCTAAGAGGAAAATAAGCGTTTATCGGTATACCTGTGAGCGGTGCGAGCATGAGTGGATACCCCGCGACACTGAGAATGAACCCCGCGTCTGTCCAAAGTGCAAAAGTCCTTACTGGAATCGACCCCGGCAAGAGAAGCGAGCCAAGAAATGATTGACGAACAAACCGCCGACGCAATAACTCAGAAGAAGCTGGAAGCTCTATGCGCGAAGCACCTTCACATAAAGAGGCTTGCTTGGCTGCGTAGATGGAATCGCGCCGTAGATTTCGCCGCGATTGGAGTGCCCGGCTTCTATTTTGTGTTTCGTTACCTTGCCAAAGGCAGGGAAGCGGGGCCGTATGTAGAGACCTCGTGGGAAATCCTAGCGGCGTCGTTAGTGCTTTTGGTCTTAGCGAAAATAGTCTTTCATTGGGAAGAGCGCGCAAAGCGTCATAGTCAGCTTTTGGGAGAGAATATTGCCTTAGTGAGACAGGCCGACAATCTTCTAGCCACGAGACGAACCGACCTGTCCGAGGGCGTTCAGCTATTCTTCGCATTGGTTGAGAAAACCGATCTTGCTGACAATGAGGCGTTTGGGATACCCGCAGAAAAAGATTCACAATTCGCGTACAGGCAAGGCTTGAAGGAACTAAAGGGAGTGTGTCAACACTGTAAGTCCTCGCCGTGGGATTATAAGCCCGGATCGTGTCAGGTGTGCGGTAACACTCCAGCGGATCAACGTCAGAAAAAAGAGGCGTAAACATGGCCGACAACATAACTAGTCTGAAAGAGTGGTTTGACAATCTACCCGCTTCCGAGCAGGAGAAAGTCTTAAAGTTTCTCTATGGCCCCGTGCTAGTGACAAGAGGCGGTTATACTGGGCCGCCGCCCGGATGGGCAACCAAAGGCTTGTATTGTGGCGATGCACCATCGTCCTCATCAGCTTGCCCGACTTGTGGCAGAGCCTACTAGCGGAACCCACTAGCGACCAGCAACGCGCCAAACAGTAAGAACCCGCCGACCAGATAAAATATCTCTGGTCGCTTGGTCGCACTGCGTTCGGCGAAATAAAGGTCTATCATGATCACAAGTGACATTAAGAGTAAGAGAAGCGTTTTCACGGCTGACTCCTTTCACGCATGGACGCATCGAAGCAACTGGATTTATTCCCAACAAGCGAGCCCGAAATTAAGGGCCAGCTAGTCGGCTTTGCGGTCGTTTTGAGAGGTCTGATTGAAGCCCTTATAGCAAACGGTTCCTTGACCGGGGAACAAGCCAAAACACTCCTAAGCCACTCCGACATCAAAAGCGCGTTCGCGATCTGGGATGAACCCCCAGACGGCATACCGGACAGCGAACTCCGGCGCATGGAGGAACAAGCGGCGCGGTTCCTAAATGGGCTTCGTAAAGACATGTTCGGGTGATCGGTCATATTGCTTTTTGGATCAAAAGACGTTATTGAGGCAAAGCCGTAGGGACGTAGGGACGTAGGGAGATAGGGGGGCTGGTGGGCGGCTTTGCAACCTTGAGCATTTCAGATCTTGGTACGACGCGCGGTGAAAGCGACCCGCTCGACGCCTTCGATCATTTGGAGAGCGAAGACTGCGCTGTTCATTGTGCTTGTTTTGAGCGTGTTGCGGATAGGGGTGCGCAGGTCGGGATCGTTTTCATCGGGTGATGCGATCCGGACGACGTTCTTTCGTCCCCCCCGAAATGGAATGACGTTAACTTTTAAGCTTTTCTGCTCAACGCCATGTTCGTCGCGGAGCTCCCTATAATAGCGGGCAGAAGGATCCTCGCTTTTCGGATCGGCGTTCCTGTCCAGTCCGAAATGAAGGGTCTCAGGCTTCTGGTGAATAATCCAAATGCATTGGAACCAGGAGCAGATTACTCATTGTGATAATCAGCGGCAACCAAGTACCGACGCGTTGTCGATGAATGCCATTATTTAAGGGAACAGCGGCAATAGGCGACGGAGATTATGCATCTTCGAACTGTTTGTCAACTGTAATTGCAATAAGCAGTTAGAGGTACCTGTTATTGCCTGATTGAACGCAAGCCACTTGAGATGCTTGTAGCGTTCTTATGCATGCGCTTCGGCTGTAGAGCCGTACTCAGCAGTTCGGTCCATGCAATTCCTGACAAAAGCGGCGCCCTGCTTACGGCGCAGGATTAGTTTCAGTCAATTAAACGAAAGCCTCGAATACTGCCCGGATCGATAAACATCATCACTGGCTTCCGAGCCTGCGGCCCGCTTGACACCCCTTTAAACGGGCTGCTATCGTACGCGGTCTTTGATTTCACATTAGTGTCGACCGTAACCACATACGCTTTTATCGGAGGAGTTTGAATTGAACAACCATCGCGGAGTCTTATTTACATCTGAATCAGTCACTGAGGGCCATCCCGACAAGATTGCCGATCAGATATCGGACGCAATTCTGGACGCCGCACTCACGCAGGACCCAATGTCGCGCGTGGCGTGCGAAACACTTCTTACCACCGGCATGGTTATTGTCGCCGGTGAGATTACAACCAAAGCCTTGGTTGACTATGCCGACGTCGCCCGAGAGACGATTCGCGAGATTGGTTACGACCGCGCCAAGTACGGATTCGACTGTGACACCTGCAGCGTCCTATCGGCCATCCACCGGCAGTCCCCGGACATCGCCATGGGCGTCGACCCGGGCGGCGCGGGCGACCAGGGCTTGATGTTTGGGTTCGCTTGCAATGAAACGCCGGAGTTGATGCCCCTTCCGATTCAACTGGCGCACCAGTTGGCCCTCAGGCTTTCCGAAGTTAGAAAGTCCGGCCAGCTTCCCTATCTTCGTCCCGACGGTAAGTCCCAGGTCACGGTTGAGTATCGCGACGGCCGCCCCTTTCGGGTTGACGCAGTCGTCATCTCCTCGCAGCACGCGCCCGAGGTTGGCAACGAGCAGCTTCGCTCCGAGATTCTTGAACACGTTATCAGACACACCGTGTCCGGCGAATTGCTTGACGATCAAACCAAGTATCACATCAACCCGACCGGCCGCTTTGTCACCGGCGGGCCGCAGGGTGATTCGGGACTCACCGGCCGCAAGATCATTGTCGACACGTATGGCGGTTATGCTCCGCACGGTGGCGGCGCCTTCTCTGGCAAGGATCCGACAAAGGTGGATCGTTCGGCGGCGTATGTCGCCCGCTACATCGCCAAGAACATTGTGGCAGCGGGACTGGCGGAAAAGTGTGAAGTGCAACTCGCCTATGCCATCGGCGTGGCCGACCCGGTCTCAGTCCGAATTGACACCAGAGGCACCGGCCGAATTGATGAAGCGGCACTTTCCGATCTCGTGCGTGCACACTTTCCGCTGAAGCCTCAGGAGATCATCGAAGGGCTGAATCTGCGCCGGCCCATTTACAAGGCTACTGCGTCCTATGGCCACTTCGGTCGTACCGGCGATGGATTCACCTGGGAACAAACCGACAAAGCAGATGCTTTGCGAGCTGCGGCCGGGGTGTAAGAAAGCACTGGTTGTTCTTCTTTGCGACTCAAGTTTTTCCTTAGCGCCTTTGCGTGAAACCTGCCTGTCGAGATTAGGTTCACGCAAAGGCGCAAAGAAAGCCGAAAGGCGCAAAGGAAGAGCGGAACTCCAAATTTCATTTCACAGAAGGAAGAATTTCAAAAAGATGAGTACAGCAATGCCTGCTATTGAACATGACATAAAAGACATTTCCCTGGCGCCCCAGGGCAAGAAACGCATTGATTGGGCCGAGCGCGAGATGCCCGTCCTCCGTTTGATCAGAGAGCGATTCGGAAATGAACAGCCCTTGAAGGGCGTGCGGCTGGTCGCCTGTGCGCACATCACGACTGAGACTGCAAATCTCGCCCGCGCTCTGCAGGCCGGTGGCGCAGAGTCCTTGCTGATAGCTTCCAATCCCCTTTCGACCCAGGACGACGTGGCTGCTTCGCTGGTTGCCGACCATGGGATTCCGGTATTCGCCATGAAGGGTGAGACAACGGACACCTATCGCCGCCACGTGCAAACCGCGCTGGATTTTGGGCCCCAGATTATCATCGATGACGGCTCAGACGTCGTGGCCACCATGATCAAGGAAAGGCCTGACCTCAAAAACAACCTGATCGGCAGTACGGAAGAAACGACCACCGGCATCGTGCGCTTGAAAGCGATGCAGGCCGCCGGTGTGCTTACCTTCCCGTCCATCGCCGTCAACGACGCACAGACCAAGCACTTCTTTGATAATCGTTACGGCACTGGCCAATCAACGCTCGACGGTATCATCCGCGCTACGAACATCTTGTTGGCGGGACGCAACCTGGTCGTGGTCGGTTACGGCTGGTGCGGCAAAGGCGTAGCGTTGCGCGCGCGCGGCATGGGCTCAAACGTCATCGTTTGTGAAATCGATCCCATCAAGGCTGTCGAAGCTGTGATGGATGGATTCAGAGTGATGCCGATCGCGTCGGCTGCCTCTATCGGCGACATCTTCGTCACCGTCACGGGAAATCGTCACGTGATCGACGGCGCGCATTTTTCCAAAATGAAGGACGGCGCGATCGTCTGTAACAGCGGCCACTTCGATCTGGAACTGAATCTGGTTGCGTTGAAGGAAATGTCTCAACCGGTCGAGCAGGTGCGCCCGTTTGTGGAAGAATACAAACTCAGCAACGGTAACCGCATCATCGTCCTAGGCGAAGGCCGGCTCATCAATCTGGCTGCCGCCGAAGGCCATCCAGCCAGCGTGATGGACATGAGCTTTGCCAACCAGGCGCTCTCAGCTGAATACCTGGTCAAGAACAAGGGCAAGCTCGAACCCGGCGTCCACTTGCTGCCTAAGGAAGTCGATCAGGAAATCGCGAGCCTAAAGCTGCGCGCGCTCGGCATGTCGATCGACACACTGACCGCGGAACAGATCGAGTACATGACGAGCTGGGAAACAGGCACTTAGTGGCACGCGCATCTTGCTTGTGATTCACGGAGCGCGGACATCCTGTCCGCATTGAGCACGAAGGGGGCAGTAGCCCGACCGTCAGGGAGGGCTCAACGTACTTCCCTCTAGTTTAAGAAGCTGCGGAGTTCCCTTCTCCGCGGCTTTTGTTTTGCCGTACACTCCGGCCGGAACAATTCACCCGACAACCTAAAAGACGCAACCGCCAGGGTATATCGGTCCGGCGCTAACCTGCGCGACGCGCACGCTATCGTGCACGGCACTCGTGGTCACACGTGCGACGCGGGTGGTGACTTGTACGGCGCGGATGGTGACATGTATGGTGCGGGTAGTGACATGTGTGGCGCGGGTGCTGGTTCACTGCTGCGCACGACGCCGGTGTTTTCCTGCGCGACAATCGCTGTCCTGTACGGCGCCTGGACTCAGATACATGCCTCAGCCCGTCATGTTGTTAGTCCGTTTCACGGACTCGCGATTCCATCGCGGACTGCTCACTGCTTACTAATTACCGTCATTCGTCTGCTGCGCAGACTTACGATCGCAGAAGCGGAGGCCTGACCCCGATTTTCAGAATTTCCGATTTTCAGAATTTACGGGACTGAATTTTCATAGCCTACTCCTGTCATTGGTTGGCGCTGTAGTGTTCAATGATCGTCTATCAAGCGCTGTTTCGCCGGAGACGGTTCCTTGGTATAAAGTAACCTTAAGCGATTGATTGCAGGTGAACGTCAAACGGAGGCACGGTAATCTAGCGCCGCCTTGTTTAATCACGCGATATCAGAAGGAAAGTCTATATGGATTCCAATGACGAAAGAGTCCAAAAGCATGTCGTAGACTATAGTCCTGGCCAGCGACACGAGGTTCTGACCGAAAGAACGGAGAGAGGCCCGCGGGAATCTGGTCTTTCAAGGGGCACGATAGTCATAGTTGCAATTCTCGCGATCACGGCTATCGCCATCGTTCTCTATTTGCTCAGTATCAGTAACAGATTAATCAGTATCAGTGACAGAACGGGTATTCTCATATTGAACCGCCAGGAAAGTTCGACCCTGTCTTTTGTCACTTGGATTGTTATCGGCCTGGTGATCGGTTTCATCGGCAATAAAATTCTCAACAAGACGGGTCGCGGTCTGGGTCGCGATTGCCTAATAGGCATTGTCGGGGCATTCGTTAGCGGTTTTCTATCTAATCTGCTTGGGAAGCCCGGTGGTTCGCGTTTGGATCTTTATAGCCTCCTCGTAGCAGCCGTTGGCGCCGTAGTGGCCATGATCGTCTACCACGCCCTGTTTCGCCGGAGACGGTTCCTTAGTATGAGGTTTAAACAGCCAACCCAGAGAGACATCGCGAGCGATGATGCAAACATGCAGGAAGTTGCGACAAGAAGGCTGAATGACGAGGCTGAGATGACTGCAGTTTCCATAACCATCAGTGAAGCCCGAGCAATCTTGACTGGAACCGTCAATTCGGAAGCTACAAAGGCGAAGGCTGAACAGATAGTAAAGGCGGTTCGGGGCGTGAAATCAGTTGACAATCAGATTGTCGTTTCGGGATAGTGAGCCGTTCGTACGAGGAACTGATCCGACTTGCTCTATTTCTGACTCCAACCTTCGCCGTAGCCGAGCCCGTTCATTTCTGAAGTAAAACCCGGGGTGACGCCTGGATTCAAGATCGCACAAATCGCAGGCCTGACCCGATCCAATTGTGGCCGAGCGCTTTAGCGCTGGAACCACAGATCGACAATGATTCGAAGCCCGCTTTAGCGGGTGACATGATAGCGGACGCGCTTCGCGCGTCAGAAGAGCTACTCAGAAGAGATTGTCGGCAACGGAGCATTCAGCTATCATTCCTTCACGGAGAGAACAATGGCTACCGCCAAGGAACATATCGTCGAAATCATCAAGCGCCAGCCTGATGACAGCTCCTATGATGACATCGTCCGCGAGTTGGCTTTCGATCTGATGGTGCAACGTGGGCTGAAAGATTCGGATATGCGTCGGACGATTTCCAATGGCGAAATGGAACGTCGGATAAAATCCTGGCAGAAATAAATTGGACTCGCGAGTCCGAAATCTGGCTCAAAGACATTTACGACTACATAGCAGCCGATGATGCCGAAGCGGCTGCGCGAACCATAGTCAGTATCTACGAAAAGGCGCAACTACTCAGAAACCACCCGAAGCTCGGCCATGGATATGAAGCCGAAGAGTCCCACGAGACTCGGATTCTGCTCTACGATCATTACCGCATAACTTATCTAATAGAGCCGGACGGCAGCATCGATATCCTCGGAGTCTTTCATGGTGCTTTGGATATCGATCGATATCTTGTCTGACCTGACGCACTTCCGCGTCACAAATGCCAGCCAGAAGGCCGACGCCGCTCGCGCCGATGTTGCTTTACTGACTCCTGCTTTTCAAAATCGAATGCAGGGTCAGGCCTGCGATTGAGGCTCTCAATAATCAAGGTTCTGAACTCCTCGGCATGAGGTGTAATTGATCTTTGCGTTGATGAGGGCAAATGCTGGCCGAGGAATCTTATCGCCGCTTAGCTTCAAACAAGATCGCAGAATCGCAGGCCTGACCTCGATTTCAGTGATATGAAATGAGGTTAAGTTCTCTTCAGACCGTGTAGCCATTCATCGAGCCCGCAAAGTGGACGCGATATAACCAACGTGGGTGTCTGCTGATCAGTAGGGTGTGACTCGACAATTCGCAGTTGGCTTCCATCTTTAGGACAAAACGCGTGATGATATGTGAAGTAGTGGACACGTATTGCTTCCGCTTCCTTTTCAGAAAGGGTATTTGGATCAGGTTGTTTCCGCCGAGCCAGGCGAACTGCGGATGCGTCGGGTTTGGGGCTCGCCGCTTATGCGAACAAGATTTCGGCCAAAATTCTTCGCTTCGTACAAAGCAGCGTCAGCCGCCTTTAGAAGTTCGCTGGGCGTTCGCGCATGAGTCGGGACCTCCGCAATGCCGAAGCTCATCGTCACCGATAGGTGTTTGCTACCGATCGGGGATGACGCGATTGCAATCCTCATCCGCTCTGCGAGTGAACCCGCCTCATCGGCGGTATCGTTTAGTAAATCTGCTTACATCAGTGGCACTCTTCCAACATATCCAATCCCTCTCGCGCGACGTTCTGGTCAATGTTCAAGGCTGGGAACATCGTCAGCGCGTCATCTTCGAAATCAAGAGAAAGCCCACGCGGCGACGGAGTATCGCCATGAACTCTCCGCGCCTTACTAGCTTGCGGGCCGGTCAAACTCCACCAATACGTCTTCCCCTTCTTCATCGGCTTCGCTGGTATCACAACGGAAGACCAGCGGCTGTTCGAGCGGGTCAGGCTTTTCAGCGAGGCGCTGCAACTTCGCAAATTGCGATAGGCGAAGGTAATACTCTGGCGAAACCGGCTTGACTGAGACATCCGTCGTTTTGAAACCCTCATGCACGGGAAACCACTTCCTTGCCTCAGCGCAAGCCTGTTCAGCGGCGCTGTCGATATCTGTCGCTTCAACCATGAGGGGCACATGGCAAAAAAGGCTTTTCGGCTTGTCATCCTCAAAGGTACTGCGAATACCCAACAGGGAGACGAGATAGAGTTTCAGTTTGTTACTCATAGAGTGAAGATGCGGATCCTATTATTCCTCATTCTCGAACCAAGGAGATTTTTATCTCCCTCTCCCATTGGGAGAGGGTTGGAGGCGAGGGCGTACTGCCGCGTTGACCCGATTGATGTTTTGTCTTTGAATGCCACTCATCGATGACGGAACACAAATAAGAAAAGAGTTCCGCTCGCAGGCCCTCATCCCCGGCCCTTCTCCCAAAAGGGAGAAGGGAGAAAAACGCTTCGCGGAACTTTCATTCATCTTTCAAAATCGCTTCGCCCTTAGTCAGCCACGACACGCCGAACGTCACCACTGCGAGGGACTCAAACCAGAAAACGGGTTTGTAGAGATCAAAGAATGGAGACTTACGCAGCGCGAAACTTATGCCCACGCCGGCGATTGACGCGAGAATCAGGTAGCCGCAGGCTGCATACACCTTATTTCTTTTGCGTTTTTGCGGTGTGGGTGGTTTGGCCGGATCGGTTTTGCGAAATAGACAGAGCGAGAAATACGCCAGCGTTAGAAAGAGCAGCGTGGCAGCCGTGAAGTGAGTAATACTGGTCCAAGTCGCTGAGGGAACATCTTTAGGACTCGTGGGAAACAAGGCCACGGTGATGGCGAACAGACCTCCCAGTTTACCGGCGACTTGGTCTTTGAGATCAAAGCCCCGGTAAGACATCAGGAAGGTCCCGATCGCGCAGAGGCTACCGACAAAGACATTTCCCATGTTGGTGTAATAGTAGGCGCTGATCGAAGTCTCCAAACCCGCACTGCCGAGAAGGATATTGCCCAACGCCAAAACAATCGGCAGGAGCAATCCGATGAAACCAATGGCCTTGCGCAGGCTCAGGTAAGAGATGACGAGATAATTATTCGCCTCGAGTTGCTGATGTTGATCCATAATTTAGGCCCTCGTTATGTTTTCGTACCTTCCGCAATTGCGGCCGCAGAATCGTCGCATCTACTTAGGTGGAGCTTACCAAGCAGATCTATGGCGCGAGTCGATCATCGAATATCGCGCGAGGCTTATATTGTCTTCATGTGCAGAGCTCAGTTTCTCCCACTGTTCGGCACAATTGTCTTCTACATAACCCACAAGGTCACCGGATTTGGGACAGCCGCGGATTCCGATGTTGTTTGTGGATGGACATGGAAAAGACAACCAACTGCCTCGCTCTGAAACGAGTTCAACGACCTCGCCCTGGCGAATAGGCGCACCCCGCCAAGCTACTCCGGCAATCATCTTGATCTTGATGCGGCCAAACACTCTATCGTCGGTGGCTGGCGGAGCTCCAATCAAGTCAGGGTCTCGTTCTACTTCTCTCGGTTCTTCATATTTCCATATGTCACAGTTGTCATAGCTCGATTCCAAAACATAACCAACTCCCCAGTACCTGCCATAGAGCAGCTGGTTCACAGTTAAGCCGAGTACTCCCGCTCGCTGGATTGAGCCTTGCATCACGCTTCGTAATTTTGAAAAGTCGCGTCGCTGAAGCGCATTCTCGCCTGCTTCATTTAGCCGCCAACCGGTAACTTGGACGATTTGTCGATTGCTCTTTTTGCGATTGAGCACTTTTCGATAGAGCAACCCGGCGTCGTCGAGTACGTGAACATATTGAGGCTGAGTTAGTTGTTCTTCGAAGACCCACTCTCTGAGGGGATCGGCAGGAGCATTTTGATGAGCCACGGTCTGAATGTCGCGTAAGACATCGGCCGCATGATTAGTCTCTGCCTCGATTGTGCCCTCTTTGAAGCGTTGCTCGTAGACTTGGAACAGGCTGAGAAACTGCTGTTGTTTGGATTCCTGCTCCACTTTGAGCTCAATTTCTACCTGCCTCCTGGCGTTTTCGCGCGGAGATCTAACCGTCTGGTCATAAAGTGCGTAGGCTCCGATCGCAAATCCGATCACACCGAGAATGTCGAGCGCTCTTCGGAATCTCGGGTGCGGCTGAGGTCTCACAGGATCGATATCATCACTCATGCTGGATCTTTACCTCAGGCCGCTCACGCGGACGGTACTGACTTCAGTGCAAAGCGACTGCTGATCCGCTCGCTCTGACATAAGCCCAACCGCGCCCGAGTCATTCAAGCTCAATCGCCGCTACTTCCTCGATCGCTTGAACTCCAACCCTTTGATCTGTTGTAGAGTTGGCTCTGAGTGCCGAAGGCGCCTTTGACGTATTCCTTCACCAGCAACGCGGTGTTCACGACGCTGTTGTCGGCTTGATAGAGCAATTGATCGCGCAGGCCGCGTGCCTGGCTTAGAGGAACAAACGTCGAGCTGACGGCGTCGTTCCTGACGCGCAGATCGTCGGCGAATGCCTGCAACGCCGGCAGTTTCAAATCAGCTTCGTTTGGATTGTACGAAGGTAGATTCCTCAACACTCCGAAGTATCCGCTGACGTGACCGACCAGGTTGTCGTAGCTTAACTGCGAAGAAGAGTGTTCCCTCTCAGCTTTCGGCTGCGGCGTCGCGGCATCGGCAGCCACCGCTGCGCCGGCTTTCGACTTCGGTTTGCGTTTCGCGTTGAGCTTCCGCTTAAAAGTGTTCAGGTCGTCGATGACTTGTTTCGACGCGCCCGAAGCTTTGGCGACTCCGTGCACCCGCGTGATGCGCGGATTCAAAGCGGCAAAGGCGGCTTCGCGAGCCATGAGAGTACCTCCTGTGAAGTACGAATCAAAAAGCCATTGAGAAGAAGGAAGCGGGCGCAACTCTATTCCCGAGCGCATCGTCTGTCAAGCAAGAAGTTTGGCAAGAGTGGGTTACTGGTGAAGATCGATGGGTGTAAGTACGCGCGGGCGGCGAGTGGTTGGGCGGCTTGAGGCAGAGACAGGCGCCGTCCGGCACGGTCGCGCTACTGCCCTGTTCGCGCTGCGCGCTCAATGCGGATAAGGATGTCCGCGCTCCCAACTCACGTACGCACGCGCGAAATAAAATACAACCCGCCACACGCAAAGATCACAATCGGCGTCCACACTGCCGGCGCGGCGGGCAACAAAGAATGTTCCCCGAGTTGCTGGAAGCCGCCCGACACCAGCCAAAAGGCCAGGGTCACCGCTACCGCGGAACAGAGCGCGACTACTGTGCTCTTGCGTCCGAAGGAGATCGCCAGAGGCATTCCGATCAGCGCCATCACAATCACGCTAAACGGCGCTGCGTATTTTCTTTGCAGAGCAACAGCGAGCGCAGCGGTATCGGCGCCTCGATCTTTCAAAGTCTTGATATAAGTCTTCAGATGATCGGCGTTCAATTGTGATGGGCGATCCACTGTTGGTCTAAACACGGATGGCGGATCGACGCCGCTGATTTTCAGTTGCGCCGCGGACTGCCGCGTTACCCGAACGTCATTGAGATCGATCCATTGCGCTTTGCTAATCTCAAACTCATTAGGTGAAAGCCACTTCCCTTCCTCGCCCGTCGTCACGCGTCTTAATTCGATTTGATGATCGTCGAATTCATAGATCGCCGGCTTCAGAAGCACCTGCCGTCGTTCGTCAAAGTCATAAGAATAAATGCGCGCGCCGTCGGTGCTCACCAGCCAACGTCTCTCAGAGCCGGCGGCCATTTGCGCAATGGTGCCTTTGATCCTGGCGCGCAGACTGTCCTGACGGACGTTGGCCTGTGGCATCACGCGTTCCTGGATGAACCATGAACCGGCCGCGATCAAAATCGCGAACCCAAGTCCGGGCAGCATCAATCGATAGACACTTTGCCCGCTGGCCCACCACGCCACCGCTTCCCGGCGCCTGGCGATCAGCGCATAGGTCATTAGCGCGGCGACCAGAACACTGCCTGGAAACAGCTCGATACTGACGAGCGGCAGCAAATAAAAGAGATACTGCGCGACGAGCGTCATGCTCGCTTTGCTGCCCGCGATGAAGCGCCACAACTCAAAAGTTGTAAACACATTGAAGATTAATACCAGAGACATGAACCCAAAGAAGAAGCTAAGGGCCATCGTGCGGATGATGCTGACATCCAGCAAAGTTGGAAAAGTAATCAGCCAGCGACGGGCATTTTGAGCGACGAATCCGCGGACGACATATTCAGGTGACGGAGCCGATCTCTTTTCTTTTCCTGCGCGGCGAAAATGAAATCCAATCTGCCGCCGTCTGAACGCCAGCAAGGCAATCCCCAGCGCCAACGTTAGTGCCGTCGCCAGCCAGGCCCCGATAATTGGCGGCAGAGAGCCGGCGCGGGCCATCTGATCCCCACCCAGCGTCACTAGGTAATAAATGAGCAAGACCAGCAGAGACATGAGGACACCAAAGCCACGGCTGCCCCGGCGCATCCGCAGAGCCAGAGCGGATCCAAACAGCGCAAACACGAACGGCGTAAGCGAGAAAGCCAGACGCTTATGAAGAATCATCGCGGCTTCGCGCTTTTCCGCGCCGTTGCTCTGGGCGATGAATTGGCGCAACTCGCTAAATCCCATCGAGTCAGGTCCGGACTCTTCCTTCTGCATTCGCGCCACCAAACTACTGCGCCCAGTGGGAAAGACTATCCGAAGTAGATCCAGGCGCTCGACGACGAATGATTGATCGCGCGCCTCTGCAGACGGCAGTCTGGTTTGCATTGCTTCATGCAACACCAACTCGGATTTCTCTGACGAGGAATCGATCCGGCCGGCCCGTGCAGTTACCAGCATTGTGGAATGATCGGCCTGCTGCGATTGAATGAAAACACGACCCCACTGGCCCGCGGATTTATCGCCATCCCGAACGTAAATGACATAGTTCGGAAGGTCAGTCGAGAAAGTACGAGGCTCAACGGGTGAATCCAACTTGTAAAGGGCACTGCGGATCGCGACCGACTTCAATTGTTGTTGCGCTCGAGGAGTTTCCTTTAGATTGAGCCACGCCGTGGCGCCGGTGGCCAACAGTCCCAGCGCCAACGCGGGCCAAAGCATCCGCCACGTGCTGACGCCGGCCGCGCGCATGGCCACCAGTTCGCTGTCACTGCCCATACGGCCCAACCCGATGATCGTGCCGGACAAGACAGCCATGGGGATGGTGAACACAAGAACGGTGGGCAGAAGGGCCAGGGCCAATCCATAAACGAAACTGGAAGGCATAACGCCGTGAAAGATGATCTCGAAGTAGCGGCCGGTTTGTTGAGCGAAAAGGATTGCGGTCAGGAGGATGAGCGAAGCGACGGCATACGGAAATATTGTGCGCAGCACGTACCGCTCTATTAGTCTCCGGTTCGCCATAATGCTGAGTCCCATTTGAGTTCAGAATTCACCTTTAGGTTGCTGATTGGAAACGCAAGCTAAAGCTTGAACTCTAAGCAGAAGCTATCGCGTTGAAGCTACCTGCGTTCGCGGCCGTCGCTCAAGTGCGCGCACTATCAACCTGTGCGTTAACTCGCCGAGCTGCGCGTCCGCTGGTTCCGAAAGTCCCTTGAACGTAGATGCAAATTCTACTGGCGGAAGATGTTGACTCGCCACGACGCTCTGATGAGTCTCGGGCAATAACCTCGTGGCCGGCCCCCGACTACACCTTTGACAGTGAGGGTTTACCTCAACATCCAGACAGGCGGGGTCGCCCTGGCCCAGTCGGACCCCGCACTCAACGCACGAACGCACGTCAGGAAACAAGCCAGCCAGGCGGAGCAACCATACCTCAAAGTAGCGGAGCACCAGGCGCGCTGATTCCGGCGCGACCTCCAGCGCCTCAATACACGCCACGACCATGCGAAACAACTTTTCATTGGCTTCGTGGGGTGGAGCAAAGTCACCCACCAGCTCACCCATGTAAGCCAGAACCTCGGATACTTCAAGTTGTGCCGCAAGATCGAAGTGCGACTTGATTATCTCAGCATGGGAAATCGAGACGAGTTCGCGGTTCTCTCTTTCGTAGAAGGCCAGCCTGATGAGCGTGAATGGTTCGAGGGCAGCACCGAACCGGCTCTTCATCCGCCGAGCGCCTTTCGCCACGGCTCGCACCAGGCCGGCGCTGCGCGTAAGGCAAACGGCAATGCGATCTGCTTCAGCCAGATTGTACGTCCGGAGGACGATCGCATCTGTATTAACTAAACCCATGCGCGACCCCATTTCAGTTTGAAGTCAAGACATCCCTTTAACGTAAGGGCAGGAAGTAGAGGATCCAGCCGAGAATAAAAGCGACGAACAGAAACTCACCAAAGACCTTCAGACCATACACCAGGCGCTGACGGTCGGTTCCTTTGGTCACTACCCCAAAGACAACTGCCGTCAGAGCGGCGAAGACCGCCATCCAGAACACGTGCCTCATTGCTTCCTCCCCGCGGCGATATCGAAGGCATCGAGCATTGCCACGTAATTAAGCAAGCCGGCGACCAACAGAAAGGTGTTGCCGTATTCGTATGTGATCATCTGAGCATGGTCGGCAAAGCCGCTGTTCGTGAGCCAGCAAAAAATGTAGAGCAATCCGGCGCCCACGTTTGCGATCATCGGTAATAGTTGCAGCAATGCTGCGAGCCCCTGATCGTTGGCGCTAAGTGTGAAGAGATGGCCTCCCAGCCATAGGCCCGTGAAAAACATGCCCCAAACCGCGCCGCCAAGCAGAAGGGCCCGAGCCCATCTCCTTTGGAGCAAGTGTCCCAGTCCGGGCACCGCCCACGCCGCCAGTCCTATCAACCACGCCCTGCCTGGGGTCTCAACCCTGGATGTTTGCTGCATCTGCTTTGCGACCAAGAATGCTCTCCCTTCATCAATCGCCTCGTCCCGGTGGCGACCGTTCCCGGCTTAAAGTGTCTTCTTAATGCTACAAATATTCGTGGTGCCGACTTCACTCGGGCGCCATCTCCCATGAACATTCCCGACTGAAGTCAGTACTCCAAACGCCTGCTCATCGCCGTTTCATTCTGAATAGATGCTTTAGCTGTCGGCTCAACCACCACTTACCTATTAATAAAGGAGGAACTGCGCCCGTAGGCCCATGAACTCTTCCAAGGGATCCTCCCACGACGACTGGATTGCCTCCAACGAATCTCCCCGCTCGATCGCTTCGCGAATTTTCGAGGTGCCTGAAATCAGATCGAAAGGGTTGCGGTCATACTCATATTCGTAGGGGGGGTCCTTCCACCGAAACTGATCACCATACATATCGAACGCGGTCTTCACAATTGCTATTCCGGCGACCACCGGCTCAAAGGCCTCACGGTCAGTAACGTGAATTTGTACCCCGCCACAAGCCTGGCCGGCATGCTTCTGATACGTGGGCATGAAGACGCAGGAACGGAAATAGACGCCTGGGAAATTGAATCCAGTTAAGGCGGCCGCGAAATCGCCCGCGTCGACGTATGGTGCTCCGGCGAACTCGAAAGGCTTTGTGGTTCCCCTCCCTTCAGACATCTGCGTGCCCTCGAGGTGGACGGTGGCCGGGAAGACAGCGGTCGTCGCGGTCGTTGGAATATTCGGAGAGGGCAAAACCCACGGCCCGTCCGTGTCGTCATACCAGAGTTCGCGGGTCCAGCCGGACATGGTTAGGTACTCTGCTTCGCACCCGATGTTGAAATGTTCATTGAACATTTTGCCAAGCTCACAAAACGTCATCCCCGGTCGCGTCGCGATTGGGAATTGGCCGACAAAGGAGGCGCAGGCCGGATCGAGCACTACTCCGGCGACTTTAGTTCCGCCGATAGGGTTCGGCCGATCGCACGCGATCACTTTCTTGCCGAACTTCTTTGCCGCGCGCATGCAATTGGCCAAAGTGTAAACAAAGGTGTAGATGCGCGTGCCCACGTCCTGCAAATCAACCACGATGATATCGACATCGCGCAACATCTCTTCCGTCGGCTCACGCGTCTCGCTGTAGAGCGAATAGATGGGAAGGCCGGTTTTCTTATCCCCCGCGTGGCCTGTCTCAATCATGTTGTCCTGAACGTCGCCGCGGATTCCGTGCTGCGGGCCGAATAGCGCAGTCAGCTTGATATCAGGATTCGCATGGAAGAGGTCGGCCACGTGACGGAAGCCATGATCAACCGAGGCCTGGTTGCACACCAGGCCGACCCGCGCGCCGCGCAGCATGTCTATCTTTTCGGTCAGCAGTCTTTCAACGCCCAGCTTGATCGGTTGCTTATCGTTACTCATGTCAATTGAGATTAATCACGTACCGCAAAACGAACCGTGCAAACTCGCCGGTTTCCATGAATCAAAGAAACCGGATTGCTTCGTGGCATTTCGTGTGAATTCGTGGATCGCCTGCTCTGGGCGAAGAATCGATCCACGAATTCACACGAAACGTCACGAAAAATGATTTTTGTAAAGTCAATTGAGCGACACATCATCTTACCCGCACAGCACTGAGCCGCCGTTCACGTTGAGAATTTCTCCGTTAATGTGACGCGCCCATTCGCTGCACAAAAAAACTATCGGCCACGCAATATCTTCCGGAGTGGCCACGTGCCCAACCGGGATCGAGTCTTCAATCTTCTTGCGAAAAGTCGCATCCTCGAAAACGTCCGCGCACATGTCCGTGTCCACCCAGCCCGGCGCAACTGCGTTCACATTGATGCCGGACGGACCGAGTTCGGCTGCCAGCGACTTCGTAAATGCGATCTGCCCGCCTTTTGAAGCGGCGTAGTTTGAAACGTTCGCTTCCCCTCTCTGTCCAGCAGTTGAACTAACGATGACGATACGCCCGAAGCCGCGGGCTTTCATTCCAGGTACGGCGGCGCGACAAGCGGTCCACGTACCCTTAAGGTTCAAATCCATTGTGCGGTCCCAGGCGTCTTCGGCCAAAGCGTCCACCGAACCGCCTTCCCAGATACCCGCACTGCAGATAAGAAAATCGACGCGCTCGAATCGTTTGACGGCTTCCTCAATCAGTCGTTGCGCTTCATCAACACGCGAGACATCGGCCCGAATCGCCATTGCATTCACGCCAGAGTTTTCAGCGCTCTTAACCGTTTCCGCTGCAGCCTCCTCATCCCTGACATAATTGATGACTACATTGGCGCCGAGCTTGGCAAAGCAATTGACGGTGGCGCGGCCAATACCGCGCGAACCCCCTGTCACTAGTGCGACTCGGCCTTTTAAGTTCAGGGAAGCGATCAACGCGAACGAAGTTTCCAAGGTTTTTTCCAAGCGGATTTATTTGCCCTCGATTAGATTCAGCTTCTCTTACAAAGATGCAGTCGTAGCAGTCTCGCTGGCGCCGGCCTTCTCTTCCGCATACTCGGTCGCCTCGGCAATGAATCGATTGAAGAGTGATTGTGAGAACTCGTCCCGCTCCCAACCGAGTTCAGGATGCCATTGGACGCCCAGGACGAACCGATCGCCGCGCGGATCCTCGACAGCTTCGACGATACCATCCGACGCCCAGGCCGTCGCGACCAGTTCCCTGCCCAGCGTTTCAATTGCCTGATGATGATGGCTGTTCACCGGTGCACTTTCGGCATTCGCCAATTGGCCCAGACGGCTGTCTTCCAATAGGCGCACACGGTGCGAATGCCGATCACGAGGCGCACCCTGTTCGTGTTTGATGGCGCCCGGGTGTTGACTAACAATGTCCTGGATTAACGTGCCGCCGCGCGATACATTCAAGGCCTGGAGACCGAAGCAGATCGCGAACAAGGGCATAGCGCGGTCTTCTGCCTCAGCCAGCGCCAGCAGGTCAGTTTCGTCTTTTTCGGGGTGCACCTCCCCGAGTTGCGAGTGCGGCTCGCGCCCGTAGCGCAGGGGATCGATATCGGAATTGCTTCCCGGAAGCAACAGGCCGTCAAGATCAGCCACCACCTGCCTGACAAAATCCGGGCGCGGGATCAAAGGGATAAGCACGGGCAAACCACCGGCAGATTCGACGGCCTCGCTGTAATACCGTGCCAGATAAAATCGATTGGTTTCGAGTTCCAGGCGCATCGTGATTCCGATGCGCGGTCGTTTCTGGAATTTCATTCGTTCCTTTTGTCCTTTGTCGTAAGACACAAAAACTCTCTTCATAATAGCGCAAAGACATTGCCGCGTCCCAATCGCGGCAATAGCAGTAAGGTGGGCACGCGCATCTTACTGTGATTCACGGGCGGGACGCCCGTGCCACTCTTTAAGCGTCGTAAAGAACGGAGAGTATCGCACACTCTCAGGCGCATCGCTTGACTAATCTTTGCGCGAGTTCCTATAGTGCTGTTTCACCAATGAGCCGGAAAAATTCTTTACAAGTGCGCAGCACAACCGTTCTGCTGGTGCGGCGTGACGGACAGGTCGCGATGGCCGGCGACGGTCAGGTTACCGTCGGCGAAACCGTGATGAAGGCCAACGCCAGAAAGGTGCGCCGTCTTTATAACGACAAAATCCTGGCCGGATTTGCCGGTGCTACCGGCGATGCGTTTTCGCTGCTCACGCGGTTTGAGGGAAAGCTGGAGCAATACCACGGCAACCTGGAACGGGGAGCAATTGAGCTAAGCAAGGAATGGCGAACGGATAAAATCCTCCGGCACCTGGAAGCTCTCCTGGTCGTGGCCGATGAGAAGAGTTCTTTTCTGTTGTCCGGCAACGGTGATGTGATCTCCCCGGACGACGGCGTCCTCGCAATCGGCTCTGGTGGTTCTTATGCATTGGCGGCAGCGCGCGCGCTGGTAGCCAACACGCAACTCTCCGCGCGCGAGATAGCGCTGGAGGCAATGCGAATCGCCGGCGACATCTGCATCTATAGCAACTCGAACATAATTGTCGAGGAGCTCTGATCGGAGGGTGATTCAAGGTTGTGATGAGGAGTTGGCCGTCGACACTTCTAAAGCATCTTATCTGTGACTGGTGTTGATGTAGACAAATGGTTATCTACCTGGCAGGTGATACGGAAGAGCAAGAGGCGCGTCTGGATGAGATGACGCCGCGACAAATCGTGGCTGAACTCGACAAGCACGTCGTCGGACAGAATGCCGCGAAGCGCGCCGTGGCGATCGCGCTGCGGAACCGCGTTCGCCGCAAGAAACTGCCCGCCGACCTTGCCGCGGATGTGATTCCGAAGAACATAATAATGATCGGCTCGACTGGCGTCGGCAAGACCGAAATTGCGCGGCGGCTGGCGCGCATGTCGAACTCCCCATTCCTGAAGGTAGAGGCGTCAAAGTTCACCGAGGTTGGTTATGTTGGCCGCGACGTCGAAAGCATGATTCGCGACCTTACTGAAATCGCAGTCGAGATGACGCGCCAGGAAAAGATTGAAGAGATCGCGGATAAGGCCGAGCTGAACGTTGAAGAGCGCATCCTGGATATCTTGTTGCCGCCGCCTAAGTCATCCTCTGGTGGTCCCCTTTTCGATTTCGACTCGGGCGAAACGACGGCTCCGGTCCTGGTGCCAGACCCGGAACCGAAGGATGAAAACTTCGGCCGCACGCGTGAGAAACTGCGCACTCAACTGCGTTCGGGCAAGCTGGACAACCGTTTGGTCGAGATGGAAGTGCGCGAGAAGAACTTTCCGACGATTGAATTTGCCGGGCCCATGGGTGTCGAAGAAATGGGAATCAATATGAAGGACATGCTCGGCAACATGTTCCAGGGCCGCAGCAAACGCCGCAAGATGCGCGTCGACGAAGCGATGGAATACCTCATGCAGGAAGAGGAAGAGCGGCTGATCGATATGGATTCTGTGGCCAGGGCCGCGCTGGAACGGGTCGAATCATCGGGCATTATTTTCCTGGACGAGATCGACAAGATCGCCGGCCGAGAGTCTGGCCACGGCCCCGATGTTTCTCGCGAAGGCGTCCAACGCGACATTCTTCCTATCGTCGAAGGCACTACCGTTAACACGCGCTATGGAATGGTGCGCACGGATCACATACTGTTCGTGGCCGCCGGCGCATTTCATGTTTCCAAGCCGTCGGATCTTATTCCGGAACTACAGGGCCGATTTCCGATTCGTGTCGAACTCGAGTCGCTGACAATCGAGGATTTCAAGCGGATTTTGGTGGAACCAAAGAATTCTTTGGTGAAGCAATACCTCGCGTTGATGGAAACCGAAGGAGTGATCCTTGACTTCACGAAGGATGCCATCGACGCCGTCGCCAACTTTGCCGCGCGCGTCAATCAGAACACAGAGGACATCGGCGCGCGGCGTTTGCACACCATCATGGAGCGACTGCTGGACGAAATCAGTTTTGAGGGACCGGATCTGGAACCAAAGAACAAAACCATCGATGCCGCATACGTCGAGCTGATGTTGGCTGATACCGTGAAGGATCAGGACCTGAGTCGTTATATTCTTTAGTCGCTTTCATAGTCCATTTCCCAAACTCCAGTGCTCGCACCGCTACAAAGCTCCACGTCAAGGCGTAAACCAATCGCGCGTCATTTGCTGTTGGTGCTTGCCGTCTGTGCGCTCTCGATGGCGCCCACGTGTGGAAAGCGCCGGCCTCCCCTTCCCCCGGTTGAAAGAATCCCACAGCGGACTGAAAAGTTGACGGGCGCACAGCGAGGCAATCAGGTCATCCTCACTTGGCCGGCGCCGTTGCGCAATGCCGCTGAAGGTAGCGTGCAAAGTATCCGCCGAGTGGACGTCTATCGCGTCGCCGAAAAACCTAAAGCCCCATTGTCGATGACTGAGGACGAATTTGCCGCTCGGGCAACCCTGATTGGTTCAGTCAACTATGATGAAATCAAGCAGGCCGCCGGCGATCTTACCTATACCGACACACTCGAGTTGGCGGGAGAGCCCGCCCGGCTGCGTTATGCGGTTCGTTATGTTAATGCCGCCGATCAAAGCGCGGCCTTCTCAAACTTTTTTCTGATGGAGCCGGCAGCCAAAGTCGCCGAGCCGCCAGTTATCATTAAGACCGGCAAAGAGTATTCGGAGACGGCGAACACGATTACCTGGGAAGCGCCAAAGACTAACACCGACGGCTCGACGCCGGTAAACTTGCTGGGCTATAACGTCTACCGCACCGATGCCTCGCAGCCGGAGACCAACAAGAATCCATTGAACCCGGAACCGATTACTGCGACACAGTACGAGGATAAAAAGTTCAAGTTCGGCGACAAGTATGTCTACGCAGTCAGGTCCGTGTCGCTGGGTACTGAAGGCAAGCCTGTTGAGAGTCGAGACTCGAACAGTATCCAGTTAGCCCCGGTTGATACCTATGCACCGGCTGCGCCAGAAAACGTCCAAATCGGTCCCGCCCCTGGCAGGCTCTCGATTTTCTGGGTGGCGAATTCCGAACCGGACGTGGCGGGCTATTACGTCTACCGCTCAACGGATCCAAATCTGGCGAAAGACAAATGGACTAAGCTGACGCCAACCTTGTCGACGAAGACTACCTTCACCGATGAGAATGTTGAGACAGGCAGGACCTATTACTACTACGTCGTCGCGATGGATAAGGCCGGCAATGTGAGCCCGCTATCTAATGTTGCTTCTGAGACGGTGCCGTAAGATGTCGTCCCTTACTTACATGTGCTGCGCGTAGTGTACGAACACAGTTAGTAAGTCGACGAGCTGACACCTGGAGATTCACATGCAGCTTGCGATGATCAGCAACCAAACCCATAAGGAGATTAATCATGGCTTCCATTCCCGCATTGCGGTGGGCATCACAGTCATTCAACTCCCCGAACATTGAGAGCCTCAACGACATGTTCGGCGCGGCGGCGGCGGCGATGACGGCCGTCGGCCTTACCAAAGTTAAGCACAACGCGAACGACGTATCCGGACTTAGTGCCAACACTATCGCGGCCGTAGCGTCTTTCCGTTGTGGGAAGACTTTCATACTGATGGTCATGGTGGCCGGCAGTAATGGTGCGGAGACAAAAGTCATTTTGGACAAGCTGCTCCATGAGATCCCGAAGCATATCCCAAACTTGTAGGGTCATTCGGGAACTGACTGGACATCACGTAAGGCTCGAAGCGGACTAAACGCCTGACCGTGATGGAGGGTCAGGTGAGACGCAGAGGTCCTCTCTCAAGAATGAATCCCAGAACTAGCGGATAAGAAAGAGCCCGGATCCACGATTAGTGAAGCCGGGCTGTTGTTAAAGTAAGCTCTCCTGACGCTGTCGGGCGAAGGCCGTCGTTCGTTAGAACCGCCTGATATCCAGAATCAGGTTCAGGATATCGCCGAGGACTGCGTACTTCCCTCCCGAGTAGCTTCCGTATTGATAGCGGCCGTAGTAGCCGTCTTCGTAACCTCGACGGAAACCCTCGCGGAAGTAATATTGATACTCGGCTACGTCGACATAGTATCCGTCGTAACCGTAGCTGGCATCCTGAAAAGCGTCGCAGTTGTCCGGATCGAACTGCCATCCGTCCTGCTGGTCAGCCTGGCCCGCGCGAAAGCCTTCTTCATAACCTGCGTTGACTGCTCGTCGCAGCAGGTCTGCTCCATACTGATTGACGTTGTAGTACTGGCCACCGCGATAGTAGCGATAGTCAGGTGCGCCGTAATCGTAATACGTGAAGCTCTGAAGCCTTATCTGATCCTGGCGCAGACGCTCCCAGTAGCGTTGCTGAAAACGCCATTGGTTCAGACGCCTCTGTTGTTGCAGTTGTTGTTGGCGTTGGTTCCACCAGCGTTGGCGATCCGCGTCCCGGCCGCGGAACTGATTCTGACGTTCACGCCAGGACTGTTCCTCGCGACGGCGCCATTCGTTGCGTTGCTGGTCCGATAGACGAGCCTGCTGGTTCCACTGTCGATTCTGATTATCACGCGCCTGCCGTTGCTGATCACTATTGCGACGCGGGTCGCCGCCGCCCTGTCGCTCCCATTGACGCCCCTGATTGTTCTGTTGCTGAGCTCGGCGCTGCTCTTCAGCTAAACGCCTCTGCTCTTCAGTCTGTCGTTGTTGTTGAGTGCGCCATTGTTCCTGGTTGCGCTGATCCTCTGCGCGACGTCGTTGATCGGAATTGCGCCGTTGCTCTTCCGCCTGGCGTTGCTGATCAAAGCGGCGGCCATCTTCCTGCGTTTTGTTTTGCCGCTGAAGCTCCGCGTTGCGCCGTTGTTCTTCGGCCTGCCGTTGCTGATCAAAGCGACGACCATCTTCCTGCGTTTTGTTTCGCCGCTGAAGTTCCGTGTTGCGACGTTGCTCTTCAGCCTGCCGTCGACCCTCTTCGGCCTGACGTTGCTGATCAAAGCGACGACCGTCTTCCTGCGCTTTGTTTTGCCGCTGAAGTTCCGCGTTGCGACGTTGGTCTTCGGCCTGCCGCCGCTGCTGTTCGTTGCTCTGGCGCTGTTGTTCACGCGCCTGACGCTGCTGTTCAGAGCGTTGTTGATCCTGACGCTGCCGTTCGGCCTGGCGCTGCTGATCTTCGCCTTGCCGACGCTGTTGTTCCTGTGCCTGTCTTTCGTTGTTCCGGCGTTGCTCCTCAGCCTGGCGGCGCTGTTGATCGTCCTGTCCACCGCCGCCACGACGTTCGTTTTGAGGCTGCTGAGGCTTCGCCTCTTTTTGCTGCTGCCGTCTTTCTTCGCGTTGCGGGCGGCGATCTTCACGCTTTTGAGACTCTTGCGCCTGAGCGAGGCCACTCGCGCCCGCCAGTGATACCGCACCCACAGCCGCCGCCAGCGCGAAGCGACTAAAGTAACTACTTTTCATGACTACCTCCTTAGAAGGAAAAGGCTGAGGGGAAAGTGATTTCGCTGCCCCGAAGCGCAATTGCTATTCCAAGGATTAGGACTAGTCGAAACGCACCACCTCAAGAGGTTCATAGCACGCTGTCGAATACGATATGGTAATGCGATAAACCGTATCGGGCAGAACGCTGAGAGTCGCCGGTGAGTAGCCGCTTAACCATCTCTCAGGTCAGGAAGGGGCTTGCTCCCTGCTCGACTCTGGCAAACGATCAGCGGAGGTAAACCACCCTTCCTAACCTGAGAGGTAAATTTGCTTGATTGGGTGGTCATGCCGCCTTGGCCGAACCGATCAGGATTCAAGCTAAACCTTACCCATTCCTCTCTTCGCTGTTATTCCCACCGGGTTTCGCTTATATTTAATGCCAGCCAGAAAATCTAGGGAGGCGATTATGAAGTTTTTTCTCGACACAGCGAACCTGGACGAGATTCGCAAAGCGGCAGCGCTCGGACTTGCCGACGGGGTGACTACCAACCCTTCGCTGATTGCGAAGGAAGGCAACGTCGATTTCAAGCAGCACATTGCCGAGATCTGCAAGATTGTCTCGGGCCCGGTTTCCGCCGAAGTGACCAGCCCTGACAAAGACGACATGCTGCGAGAGGGCCGCGAGTACGTGAAGATTGCGCCGAACGTAGTCATCAAGTGCCCGCTTACCGCCGATGGGTTGGAGGCGACGCAGATTCTGAACGGCGAAGGAATCAAGGTTAACGTGACGCTTTGCTTCTCGGCAGCGCAGGCGATCTGCGCCGCGAAAGCCGGCGCGTCTTTCATCAGTCCCTTTCTCGGTCGGCTGGACGACATCGGTGACAATGGTCTACGTCTGCTCGAAGAGATAATCGAGATCTATGACAACTATGGCTGGAAGACGGAAGTGCTCGCGGCGAGCCTACGCCATCCGATCCATGTGATCGAAGCAGCACGATTAGGAGCAGACATCGGTACGATGCCTTACAAAGTACTCGAACAACTGCTGAAACATCCGCTCACTGACAAGGGACAAGACCAGTTCCTTGCCGACTGGAAGAAGCGAGCCGCTAAGGCTTAGCGTTTGGGGTTTAGGGGGTAGGGGTTAGATGCCGGAACATTTTCGCGTCGCGCCTTTACCCCCCACACCCAAAACCGAACAGCCGATTCCCTGTCCTGTCGTAGTCCAGGCGAACTCCCTTACCAAAATCTATGGCCAACAGCGCGCCGTCGATGAGATCGACTTTGCGGTAAATCGCGGCGAAACGTTTGGTCTGCTGGGTCCGAACGGTGCGGGCAAGTCCACGACGATGCGCATGATCGCCTGTCGCACACCGCTGAGTTCAGGTCAACTCCTCGTCGAAGGCCGCGACGTTCGGACGCAAGCTCGCGAGATTCGATCGCTCATCGGGGTTGTTCCTCAGGAGAACAACCTCGACCCTGATCTGAACGTCCTGCGGAACCTAATCGTTTACGCCAGCTATTACCGCATTCCGAAAAAACGCGCCGCCCAGCGCGCCGAGGAATTGCTCGACTTCATCGGCATGAGCGAACGAGCGGACGCCCGGATCGATCACCTCTCCGGCGGCTTGAAGCGACGTCTGATGATCGCACGGGCGCTCTTACATGAGCCGCGGCTCCTCGTGCTGGACGAGCCAACGACGGGACTGGATCCTCAAGTCCGTCAGGAAATCTGGCAAAAACTGGAAGAATTGCGACGCGTCAGCGGAGTTACCATTCTGCTTTCGACCCATTATATGGAAGAGGCCGAGAAGCTTTGCGAACGCCTGGTCGTAATAGATCATGGAAAGATCCTCGCCGCGGGCACGCCGCGGGAGTTGGTGTTGGCAAAGGTATCGCGGTTTGCGCTGGAGGTTCGTGATGTGGGCGACCTCCCTCTGCGCCCGACGCGAAATGGGATCAGCGCCGTAACTCGAAACAACGCACATTTTTATTTCGCAGCCGATGCTGAAACACTCACGCCGATAATGAAAGAGTACGGGGGCCGGCGTCGCATGATTCGTTTGTCCAACCTGGAAGACGTGTTCCTTCAGCTCGTCAGTGACCACGAGTTAGGGACGAGCAGGGTGATGAGGTCAGTACCACCTCCGTGAGCGGGTGGGTTAAGCACTCAATGGGGGAGTTACCGATGAACCCACCCGCTCACGCAGGTGGACTGACTTCATATGACAGATCAGATCACAGTACGCGTTCTTAAATACGACGGCACAGAGTATCGTCGCTGGAACGCGACGTTAGCGCAAAGAGACGATTCACTAATCGTCCTGGATGCCGCATTCGAAGACGATGTGGAGCACGATCTGCTCGGAAACATAGGACGTGGAACTCGGACGATTGAATACTATTGGCCTGATCGCTGGTACAACATCTTTCGATTCCTGGAGAGCGATGGTTCGACGAAACTCTACTACTGCAACGTAAATATGCCGCTCTCCATCGAAGGCGGAATCCTGAGTTACATCGATTTGGACATAGATGTTCTGGTGCGACCCGACTTTTCATATCAGGTCCTCGATTTGGAAGAGTTCGCCGCGAACGCCGCCCGCTATGGCTATCCGGAACAAGTCAGAGCGCAGACTCATAAGGCGGTCGCTGAGTTAGCCTCGATGATCGAAACGCGCCAATTTCCTTTCTCGTGAAGCCCGTCTCTTTTCATCCAACTCTTAAAGTTTCGGGAACCTTTCCGCGCCAGGGAGTGAATTAACCGTGATAGCAGCGATTTTAGTTCAAACGATGGTGACGCAGATCACGGACAGCGAACTCGTCCAGACGATGCTCGGCGGAGACAAAGAAGCCTTCGCTGAACTGTATCGTCGCCGTCAGCGCGACGTTTACCGGTTTGCCTTACACATGACCGGCGCGCCTGATTTGGCTGAAGATGTGACTCAGGAAGTCTTTATGGTTCTAATGCGCAAGGCAAACCAATACGACCAGCTCAAGGGATCCGTTAACGCATTTCTGCTCGGGGTGGCCAGAAACTACGTGCTCCGGCGCCTAAGGCAGGAGCGCTTCTTTGTTTCGATCGACGACTCTGTGGGCGATAGGGCAGGTGATGAAGCCGGCGCGAACGAGACCCTCACTCGGACCGAAGAGATTCTGGCTATGCACAAAGCCATTTTGAATTTGCCGGCGCACTATCGCGAAGCTGTCGTGCTCTGCGATCTGCAAGAGTTGAGTTATGCCGAAGCCGCGGCCGTGCTCGGTTGCGCGATCGGCACGCTTAGATCGAGATTGCACCGCGCCCGAGCCATTTTGATCGAAAGGTTACGTACCTCCGGCCGCGCACCTAACAAGGAACTTGAATCAACGAGGTGTTTCGCATGAATTGCCAAAATTTTGAAGAGGTCGTCACTGAGATTGCTCGCGAGCAGATCATCGACGCCGGCGCGCGCGCGGAAGCCCTCCGGCATAGTGACGTCTGTGAACCATGCGCCGGGCGACTCGAAGACGAGCGAGCCATGACGCTGAGTCTGCGCGGCCTCGCTGAGAATACGGCCTCCGCCGGCGCTCCGGCTCGAGTCGAGTCGCGCCTGCTGGCAGCGTTCGATGAATTGGCTCTGACTCAGTTCCCTGCTCTGCCTGTGTCGGCAGGACGATACCGTCGACAATATTTCATCGGCGCGATTGCTGCCGGGCTGTTGCTTGTGTTCGGACTCTCGGCGATACGTTGGCGGCAGTCGGTGCCGCTAACCCAGGAAATCGGAACACCGTTAGCCGCGGACACCGGATCGCGTTCCAGCACTCCAATGGTTACTACGTTTACTCCGCCGATCATCAAGAAGAACCTGACTGATTCTCGTGGCTCTCGAAGAAAGTCCTCAACCAGACCCAAAGGTGGAGCTTCGGCAAAAACAAAACCCGCGAATACCGACCATACCGAGATTGCCACGGATTTCATTCCCGTGATCTATGGCGGCGCAGTGAACCTGGCAGAGGGTGGTCGCATGGTCAGGGTGCAACTACCGCGTTTGGCCATGGCGTCGTTCGGCCTGCCCGTACATATGGATCGGGCCAACGAGAAAGTAAAAGCGGACGTGCTGGTGGGTGTGGATGGCTTGGCGCAAGCCATTCGCTTTGTGCAGTGAGCAGTCGGTTCAAGTAATGAATCGGCTTAAAACAAACGGGCTGTCGCGCCCGCTAACCGAAAGGTAAATGACTATGAAGAAGACTCTAGTATCTTTTTTTGGCGTGGTAGTCCTCGTGCTGATAGGCGGCCTGTCGGCACTTGGCCAGGAAAAGGAAAAAACATTTGAGAGAGAAGCGGTGGTAAGCGGCTTCGCATTCCAGGGCCCGGGACAAGGCGAGGGCGGCAACACCTTTACCTTCGTCAACTCTGAATTCAGTTTCGACAAGCTGGTGAAGGGTGCGCCGTATTCGGCGCAGGCTATCACTGAGATGACGCAGACCCTGAGTGACGGCAACCGCATAGTTAACACCAACTCATCCGCGGTATATCGGGATAGCCAGGGCCGCACGCGCCGGGAACAAACATTGAAAGCGATTGGAAACTTCTCTGCCCACGGCGAGCCGTTCCAGACCATTTCAATCAACGATCCTGTAGCCGGTGTTGCTTACGTGCTGGAACCGCACAGCCAAACGGCGCGAAAGATTCAAGGCTTTCGCATGGAAGCAGGTGCAGTGACGGTCAAGGCACGTACGCCTGGAGGCGAAGGTGAAAACTTCACCTTTAACCGCACTCCCGGCGGTGAAGTGCAACTCAAGGTAGCGACTGCGGAAGCGAAGATGCGTGAGGAAAAGGAACGAACCGGTTTTCGCAAGGAAGACCTGGGCACGCAAACCGTCGAAGGGGTCAGCGCGGTCGGGACCAGAACTACCTTCACGATTCCCGCCGGTCAGATAGGTAACGAACGCGCAATTGAAATAGTCGACGAGCGCTGGTTTTCACCCGACCTGCAAACGACTGTAATGACTCGTCACACTGATCCGCGCTCAGGCGAAGTCGTTTACCGGCTGACCAACATCAATCGCGCGGAACCGGATCATTCGCTCTTCGAAGTGCCGGCGGATTACTCGCTCAGAGAAGACTCCGAACCAATGCGGTTCCGCTTTGACAAGCCGGCCAAACCCGATCAAGAAAACCGCTAATCCCATTCTGTCGATCGTGCTCCAAGGGCTGCCCGAAGAAATTCGAGCGGCCTTTTTTTTGTTCCGCGACGCGGCGATTTCGATGGATGGCTACGCGAGGTCATCTTCAAATGACGAGCCTCTATTCACTGGGAGCGCGGGGCGCCCCCGCCCGCCGCCCCGCGTCTCACGCAAATTCCTCCAAGAACGCAACATCTCCGATTCTTAGATTTGCGGGCGAGGGCACCCGCACTCCCAATAAGAACAGGCCTTGGAACATCCGAGCGACCTGCCCCAACGACATTTTGACGAATACATCACTGGCGGGTTAGCCTGACTCTTCAGCCCATGACATTCGCTACCACTCAGATCAATCTGCGCGATGCTTATGCCGTCTGGCGGCGTGATGTCGAAGTCCATCTGCGCCTCTGGAAGATGAACCTCATCGCACCCGCAATCGAGCCGGTCTTTTCGGTCCTGGCTTTCGGTTGGGGGTTAGGCGCACTGGTGGCCGGCAAGGTGTCTGGCATTTCTTACCTTTCGTTCGTAGGCGCAGGCATCCTGGGTCTCACGGTCCTGATGCGCGGGATGTTTGAGACCACCTATGCGGCGTACTTTCGCATGGTCTATCAATCAACCTACGACGCGATCCTGGCCACACCGGTTGATGCCGAGTCGCTGGCGTTCGCTGAGATCCTCTGGGCGATAACGCATGCGGCGTTCGACACGCTGATCATCATGATCGTACTGGCGGTGTTTGGCGCGGCGACTTCGCCCTGGGCCGTGCTGGCGCCAGTGCCTCTGCTCGTCGGCAGTGTCTTCATTGCCGGTTTCTCCCTCGGCGTAACCGCGCACGTTCACGACATCGATGCTTTCAATATTTACATGGCGGCGTTCTTTACCGTCATGCTGATCTGCGGCTGTTGGTTCCCGGTAGAAGTTCTGCCTTCATGGTTGCGAATCATAGCGTGGGCAATTCCCTTAACTGAATCGATCGATTTGACACGGGCGTTTCTGACCGGGCGTTTTCTCTCGCGACACGTCTATGAGGCCGCTTATCTGTTAATATTTGCCGTGGTGGCCTGCGAATGGGCGATGAGGAGTATGCGGAAGCGAATGGTAGCTTAGGCAGCCGAGTTGAATGTCTTTGCCAAAGGTTCGATGTTAAAATTTCGCCGGTGGGTTACAGTGAGTGGGGATACCTATGACGCCTGACAATATTTCAATTCTTTCACAGGTCAAGAGCCTCGAGGCGCAATTGGGTGCGATTAAGGCCCGATTGTTGAGATCAAAGAATCTTGACGATCCGTCTCAACCTTTTGCGCTCTTGTACGGACGCCTCGCAGGACAGTCGGACAGCACAGAAGAAGAGATAGACGCGATTCTTTATCAAACTCCGCACCAGCTCGAGGAAGCTGGCTGATGGTATACGTTCTCGATACGCACGCCATCGTCTGGTTTCTCGAAAAGTCGCCCCGCCTGAGCTCAACCGCAAGAGATGTCATGCTGGATCCGATGGCCGAGTTGGTGATTCCGGCAATTGCCCTACTGGAGATTAAGTTCCTCTACGCAAGAGGCCGTATCGCGAGCGCATACGAAGATATTAGGCGCGATATCATCGATTCCGGGAACTGCGTGATCTATCCGGTGGACGAACAAATCGTTTCGCTAACTCCAACCACGCTTAACATTCATGATGCTATTATCGTGGCCACGACACTTGTCTATCGCGATGTTCTCAATTCTCCTTCGGCATTGATTACTAAGGATCGTGCAATTCACAGCTCGGGTTTGGTCGATTGCATTTGGTAATTTGATCGCCTTCGCTAACGGAACGGCGAGCTGGCATAAGCACCATATGGCAACATCAAAGGCATCAACAGGTACGCTTGGGCGGTCGGCGCCTTCCAAACTCGATCAGCTTCGCGAACGTGAGCAACGCGCCGAAGCCGGCGGTGGCGCCGCTCGTGTCGAGAAGCAGCATGCCGATGGCAAGATGACCGCGCGCGAGCGGGTTGAGTTCCTGCTCGACGACGCAACCTTTCAGGAGTTCGACAAGTTGGTCGAGCATCGTTCGCAGCATTTCGGAATGGACAAGGAGATCTATCCCGGTGACGGCGTCGTAACGGGCCATGGCTTGATCGATGGCCGCAAGGTCTTTGTCTTCGCCCAGGACCGCACCGTTTTTGGTGGCTCCCTTTCCGAAACGCACGCGGAAAAAATTTGTAAGGTGATGGACCTGGCGATGAAAGTCGGCGTGCCGATCATCGGCCTGAACGATTCCGGCGGCGCGCGCATACAGGAAGGCGTGGTCAGTCTCGGCGGTTACGCGGATATTTTTCTGCGCAACACTTTGGCCAGCGGCGTCGTGCCGCAGATCAGTTGCATCATGGGCCCATGCGCCGGCGGCGCGGTTTACAGTCCGGCAATTACCGACTTCAACATCATGGTCAAGGACACGTCTTACATGTTCATCACCGGCCCGGACGTGATCAAAACCGTAACGCACGAAGACGTGACGAAAGAAGAACTCGGGGGCGCGTCGACGCATAATCGAAAATCAGGTGTCGCGCACTTCGCCGCTGACTCAGACGAGCATGCGCTGCGAATGGTGCGCGAACTACTATCATTCCTTCCTTCAAACAACGTCGACGATCCACCACGTGTCGCTTCTTCAGATTCGTCAGAGAGAGCCGAACCCAGACTTAATTCGATCGTGCCGGACGCCTCCAACCAGCCCTACGACATTCGCGAAGTGATCGACGCGATTGCGGACGATGGTTACTTCTTTGAAGTTCATCGCGAATACGCTCCGAACATTGTCGTCGGCTTCTCGCGGCTTGATGGACGGCCGGTGGGGGTGGTCGCCAACCAACCTGCTTATCTCGCTGGCGTGCTCGACATCGACAGTTCTTTGAAAGCCGCGCGCTTCGTGCGTTTCTGCGACTGCTTCAATCTCCCGATCGTGACTTTCGAAGACGTGCCCGGCTTCATGCCCGGTATTTCGCAGGAGCACGGCGGTATCATCAAGCACGGCGCGAAGCTGCTCTATGCCTATGCCGAAGCGACGGTTCCAAAGGTTACCGTGATTACGCGCAAGGCCTACGGCGGAGCCTACTGCGTCATGGGCTCAAAGCATATTCGCACCGACATCAACTTCGCCTGGCCCTCCGCCGAGATTGCCGTGATGGGAGCCGAAGGCGCCGTCGACATTCTCTATCGCCGCGAAATCGCCGAAGCCTCTGACAAGGCCTCCGCGCGCCGTGCGAAGGTAAGTGAATTAGAAGACAAGTTCGCGAATCCCTATGTTGCCGCCGAACGCGGCTTCATCGACGAAGTGATCGAACCAGCCCAGACCAGACCCAAACTCATCCGCGCCCTCGCCTTGTTAGAGAATAAGCGCGATACGAATCCGCCGAAGAAGCATGGGAATATTCCGTTGTAAGTTACGGTCCTCGGCTCCTGATCCAGGAGCTTCAACGGTCACATCCCCATTGTGCGTATGGTTTAAACGTCCGATTTTACGGTCACCGGCACACCCCCGCCAGGTATTTGCCATCTAAAAAGACGCAAGTTAGAAAGGAGTGGTTTTATGACACTCGAACAATGGATTTCCGTGGTTGGAATTGTCACTTCATTTCTCGTTTGGTTTCTGGGTCAGAAGTGGACGAGTCGCAAATCTGTTAGGAAGATGTGGACTGATCTTACTGTGATTGCGATTCCTGTGGGGCTTCTACTTCTATCGCTTGTTGTGTTTGAAAACGACCGGACCAATTCCATTAGGAAAGAAACAATTGCACTGAAGGAAGAAGTTACCAGGCTGGAGAACTCGTTTCGAGATTCCGCGCATGTCGAGTCAATCCATAGTTACGAGGAGTTTGTTTCGTGGCTGGAACATGATATTTCGACTACGCACTCTCGGTGGTTGATAACCAGAACCCAAGCCATTCAGGCTCCAACTGACAAAGAGAAGAGGTATTTCGAAACCATGGTTGCAAGAGTGGGGCGCGGGGAGATTCCAGACTGTCGCCGCCTCGTCCGAATACCAACAAAGGAGCATCTGGATCTTTACCGAAATCTCCTCAAATCCATGAGGCATTCACCCAACTTTGGTTTGGGTGTTTGGACCGCAAACGAACCGCCGTTCGACTACGAGTTACTTATCGGGGATGAAGTAGTTATTTTCGCGTTTGGAAGCGGTGCGCCTACTTTCGGTCTTCGGATCCCGGATAAGGCGGTAGCAGATCGTTTCGCTCAAACGTTTGATAACTTGTGGCGACGTTCGGGCTCGACCAGAATAATCAAGGAGCGCAGGGATGTTGCCGACGATTCCGAGTTTGAAGCCATGATCAAGCAGATGGAATCGTTAGCTCCTGGCCTTCCTTCGATGAATGCTTCGGCTGTACCTTACGGCAATTTCGGCACTTTCAGCCGCGCGGGGCTACCTGCCAGAATGAGTCGTCGTCCTAAAGCGCCTCGCAGGCCTCCAAGCTCAAGCGATCCATCGCAGGCGGGCCACCTTACCGCACCGCCGTTGTGATAAGAGATCGCGGCTTTCAATCACGGCGATCTCAACCGGAGGCATCGGTAACGCGGCGTCTCACGACAAATTGCTTGTAACGATCAAAGCGATCGAGGATATGGGTGACGTAGTTGACCGGCTCGAGTCCGCGGCAGAAGCCGAATTTCACCACTGGGTCGGTTGAATATTCCTGCGTCGATTCCTGCAGCAACCAATACGAGACGTCGTCCCACACCTGAGGATTGCCGCCATATTTTTCGGTAAGACGTTGCGCATCCCGAACGTGGCCCGCGCCGCAGTTGTATGAAGCGAGCACGAACTTGAGGCGCTCCGCGTCATTCGAGACGCGCTCTGACCAAAAACTCTCCAGCCACTTCAGGAACTTAACTGCGCCCTGGACATTGTCCGCCGGATCGAGCGAGTTCTTTACCCCATATTCCCGCGCTGTCCCGGGCATGAGTTGCAGCAGTCCCGCCGCGCCTGCCCACGAGTGCGCGTCCGGTTTGAAGCGCGACTCCTGGAAGGCCTGCGAAGCAAGGAGCCGCCAATCCCAGCTAAGCTCACTCGCGTGCTGCTTCAGCAGATCATCGTAGGCACAGAGCTTACCGGTCTTCGAGGTAAGGAAGCCGCTCTCGACTCGCTCAAGATAATTGCGACGGTCAACGAAATACTTTTGGTAAAGCTTGTCGAAGAGCGAGCCGTTTTGTTTTTCTTCAATCCAACTGTTCAAGGCCTTCATTAATTCCGGCGAGTTCTTTCTTACGGCCCAGGCGACGCTGTGCGATTTACTGATGACGGGGCGAACTTTGAGGTTCTTGAACTCGGCCTCTTTCAGGTCCGCCAGGTTTTTCTGCATTACGGTGAACTGTACCTCGCCCCTGGCTACCTTCTCGGCCAACGCCTCGTCCGGCATCTGGCCGCCGATCTCGACGACGTGAATGTCGCCTGCGATTTCGTCACTCAGCTCAACCAGGGTCCGAGCGTAGGGTGATTGCTCCGGCAAAGTAACGGTTCGTCCCGATAGCTGCGCCGGCTTGGTGATGAGTCGTGCCTGGATATCAATTTCCGGCAAACGGTCGGCAGGTCCCGCCGCCATCGCTTTCTCCGTACCTTTACCGGCTTTCGCGGGCGGCTCATCTTGTTGCACCAACACCGGCTCAGTGCGATAAAGTGCGCGCGTAAACGAGACGTCTGTTTCATTCTCAGGCGTGGGAACGATACGATTCGCGGCGATGTCGCCCTCGCCGCTGTTAAGTATGCTGAAAAGACTCTTGGAGTCCGCAACTACGACCATCTTCAAATCCAACCCCTGCGCTTTGGCGAACGACTGAAGCAGTTCGTACTCGTAGCCGAGCGGCTCGCCGCGATAAATGAAATAAGTAGTCGAGTTGTAAGGGGCCAGGACGGTCAAGGTGCCGCGTTGCTTGATGTCTGCCAGATCGCGGTCGATGGGCCCAACCATGGGCAGGTTGGATCGGCGGTCAATCGGATCAACCTGCTCAAGTTCCGCATAGGCCTTTCTATGACAAGCTGTGAAGGTCGGGATAACAGACCCTAAAAGGATTACTGCCGCGAGTCGAGCGGATTGAATGTTCATTTATGCCTTCGTGACGGGAACGTTCCCGCATTTTCATTTGAATCTTGAGGGGATCTGCAGGGGGCATCGGCGGGGGCCAAAAGGTGATAACTATTTATGCTAAAGGCGCGGGTAAGTCAATCTCGCAATTCCCTTGATCGTTTCAGTTGATTCCTGGTCGCCGTCGGCTTTCACCGATGCTTTCCGTCCACAACTCAACTGCACGCTAGTCATGCGGTCCAATTGAAATGCCTCGCGACCGCAACCGCATTGCAACTCAGGTCAGCCCCGGCGCATCTTATGTTTCCCGACAAATTGCTTCGCGAAAGAGCACCAGCAGAGAGCCGACTGCAAAGGTTCTGATGCGCGGCAAATTTCCCGGCAGTCCTGAAGTATCAATAAAAGAAAGCTAAGAAAGCCGATGAGAAAAAGTCTTGTTTTCCTCTTAACGATATTTGTGTGCGCGCTCGGATCAGCGACAGCTTCTGCTCAGTCCTCCTCGACGACAGGTGAAGCATCAGAGGGCTCCAACACCAATCTCCTTTCCGCGTCTGATCTTTTTGACCAGATTAGCGATGCGCGGCGTCTGTTAAGCTCGCGCCCAACGTCTGGCCCGGCGCCCGATCGCGTCACACTCGCCGCGTTCGATTCCGAAACGTCTCAGACAATCATTGTTTCGCTGCCGAAAAATGAATTCCTGACAAAAGATGCCGACTTCTTAACGACCTCGGAGCCTGGCCGCACCATTCGCGTGCACGTTGTTCGCGCCAACGGCGTCAATACGGCCGTGACGACAACTGACGCGTCGACCGGCCGCTCTTTGGTTCCCCTGCTGGTTCAGTTTCCGATCGTCAAGGGCGGCGCCGTGACTGAGATGGCTTATTACACCTCAGCGCATCCGGCGCTGCTTTCGCAGTCGATCACAGAAGCGGGTCGCTCCTACGTCAGGAAGATGTTGGATTCGGCTGCTGAACGGCTCGCGCAAGACGGAGTAACAGTTAGCCCTGACATCGTTGATATCGCCGAGCATCTCTGCATCGTCGAGCACACAGATCACAAGCGCTTCATGAACGAAGACCACGCTGTTCTTTTCCCGGAGATTCTTTCTTTATACGCGCTAAATGAAGGAAACACTTTCAGATATTCGGTGAGTACCGCAGGCGCGGGTGGCATGATCCAGATGATTCCGCGAACGTACGCAGGCATTCGGCAACAGCACTCCGGCGTTTCGCTGCAGCCGGATTTTGTAAGTGGCATGCGCAATCACGCCAATGCCCTGGAAGCGATGCTGCTTTACATGAACGACACCTGGAACAATCTGGCGCAGAGTTCAGAAGTTAAGGACGCGCTTCGTGATGGCATTGCCACGAAGCCCGAACTTATGGCTGCAGGCTACAACTCAAATCCGATGCGCTTGCCGCTTTATCTGAAGACCGGCGGATCTCAGTGGCGCACGCTCATTCCTGCTGAAACGCAGATATATCTAAGGATTTACACTTCGGTAGACAACACACTCGAGATGGGATCAAATTCGGTCGGAAGTGCGAGGGCTTCGAATCGTCCGCAGGCAGTGGTCGCAGTCATGAAGCCTTCAAATGCGACGGCAGTCTTCTCGTGGCTGAGCCAGTCTCTAACGACCGGCACCTCACTTCTCAGGCTTCTTGGTAATTGAACCAGCCGGGAGTCTTCAAGACTCCATAGTTGTTAGTTGATGGGGACTTCCAGCAGTTTCATTGCCTGGGCAAACCGTTTCTTGTTGGTTTCGTCCTGGTAATTCTTTGACCCGTCCTGCGCTACATCGAAAGCGATCCGCTCCTTCTTATCTTTCAGTTTCAGATCAGCGTCCTTCGCGAGCAGGATTTTGATTTCTTCGATGTTCGCGCGAAATGCCGCGGCCATCAAAGCTGTGCCGCCGGCATTGTTTTGGGCATTGACATCAGCTCCGGCCTCGATCAACTCTGCGAGTATTCCCGGGTTGGCCTGACTGGCCGCGATCATCAGCGCGGTTTCTCCTTCGTTATCTTTGGCGTTGACGTCGGCGCCTTTGGCAATCAGGAGTTTCATCATTTCCGGATTGTCGCGAGCCGGCGCGACCCAAAGCAGGGCCGTCTTTCCGGTGTCGTCTTTAGCATTCACATCGGCGCCTTTGGCGAGTAACTCTTTGACGGCTTGCATGTCTCCATCCTGGGCGGCTTTTCTCAAAGCTGCGCCGGTCTGAGGATCCTGGCCCGCGACGACCACGGCCGAGCACGCGATAAGAATAATCAAAACTAAATATCGTATCGGTTTCATGGTAACTCCTTCTCTGCAAACAGCCTCATCAGAATACAGGAGACTCGTTACTATTATCGAGCAATTTGCCAGACGGTGCATCTGAAATTCATCCGATCGAGCACGGCCTGAGTGAATACCCCCGGTCAGGCTACCCCGGTCAGGCTACTCTTGACTTAACCCATCACTTGGCATAGAAGCATTCCGCTCGCTTAGCTCGAATCCGGGAGTCACCTTCAAAATGAAACGATTACTCGTTGTGGCTTTAGTCATAAGCATTATCTGTCTGCCTGCGCTGGCGCAGAAGAAAGGCAGCGATGATTTCAATGACTTAATCAAGCGCTACTACGCGGCATGGAACACTCTCAATCCCGATAACGCTTCCTTTTTATATGCGCAGGACGCGGACCTGGTTTTCTTTGACATCGCTCCGCTGAAGTACAGCGGCGGCTGGCCGGAGTATCGTGAGAACTTCAAGAAGAATGTGGCGCCGGGGTTCTCCAGCCTCACGCTCACACCCAACAACGATGTGAAGGTCACGCGCAGAGGGAATTTGGCATTGACAACTCTGACCTTTCATCTGTCAGCCAAACAGAAGGACGGCACGCCGTTAGAGTTCGATGCCCGGCACACAATTGTCTGGGAAAAGAGAGGGGGGCAGTGGCTGATCATTCATGAGCATGTGTCCAAGCCGCTGTTCTAGGCAGCCGTACCGATCCGACAACTGCCGGCCCAGTGTGAGTTGAACAAATCAGTTCGATAGCAGTGTTTAGACCACCGACTTTAGTCGGGCTCTAAACAGCCGGCGGTGGCAACAGAAAGCGGCAGGAGAAGTCGGCAAGTCAAACTTCACCCCCAGAGGCTCCTCCCGCCTTGTCCAAAGTTTCCTTCGGACCGGAACATCTCAGCGCAAGGCTCGATCCGTTTGGTATCTGCTAAGGTTTTAGCGCGAGGCGGATTTCAGCGAGACATTATGCCCTACTAAACATCTGGACAGCGGCCACAACTGACGGTCGGGAGGAATTGCTCCACAGTTCAGACAGCCATCAACTTAAGAACTCATCAGGGAATTCACTTGGAAACGCTTGTGCGCCATCAGGGTCTGCTTCCCGGCGAGATCTCAATCAACCGATGTAATGGATCGAATCTCAATCTGAATGGCCGTAGGGCGCTTAAGCCGAGGAGAACAGGTGCGTCGGCTTCTGTTCCCGAGACGAGATCGGTCGGAACTCGTCGCAATGTGAGCGCTCCGATCGAAACCGTCGTCGCGGCAACGCGCCGGGACGAGATTTGGCCGCCGCCGACATCGCGCACGGTATAGGCCGGCGCCTTCCGATCGGTCGAACCCGAATCACGGATTGCCAAGCCGAGACTCGATCCGGTATCCAGCAGCGCTCGATCACCGTTGTCGAGCATTACAAACGGCCGGCGGCTCAGCGCTTCGCGAATCCAACGCACGACAGTGCCTTCAACGGGTTGCTCGTTGATTCGGATTGGATTGTCTCGCGGATCGAAGGCGGATAGTTCGCGTTGCGGGAGATCGATCACATAACCAAGTGGCGAAAAGGCCTCGGTCGGATCGAGCACGCCATCGAGATCGCGTGGCAATCCACTTACAACCATTACCTCACCTTTGGCGGGCAACTCATTTTCGCTGTCGCCAATCGCCAGCCTTTGGATGGAAGCATTATGAGCCGAAGCAGCAGCGCCACTCAGACCCGCAATTGATGTGCGCCCGCTTTTGATCGCCACTCGTGCTTCATCGGCGACCCTTTGAGACAACAATGTCGCGCCGGCGCCGGTGTCAATGGCGAAGTCGAACGGTCCGACGGAGTTGATCCACGTTCTTACGATGAGGCCTCGCCCGGAAACTTCTCTGAACGAGACGGGTCGCGGAACTTTCAGTACTGCAGAGGGCTCGCTTATTCGCTGGCCCTTACTTTGGGCAACGGAAAGGGCAGCTCCAAATGGAACTGCCCTTCCGATTGTAGTTACGAACAATAGTACCGCGAACAGAAGCTTGGTTCTGTTTTTCACAGGCCAACTCCTCGACTAATAACGACGCGGCGATCGCTTGCGCAACTTGTAGGTGTACAGCGCGGAGCTGCCCAGGCCGACTAGCGAACCAATGCCGGCGCCCTTCTTGCCGCCGATCAGCCCACCAAAGGCCGCACCGGCGCCCGTACCGATGGCCAGCGTCAACTTATCGCGATGCTTCTGCCAGAAAGTACGTCCGCGCGGCGCCGTACCATAGTCGTAATAGGCCCGGCGTCCATTGGAGTAGCGGCGAACCGGCGCCTGATAAGTCGCTAACGTTCTGGTCCGTGTGTTAGTAGCAGGCGACGTGGTACAGGCTGAGAAGCCCTGGTCAAAACCCTGTTTGTAGGCGGTCTGCTCCGCGGTAGTGCTGAACTGAGAACTGTTTTCAGCCGCTATCTGATCAGGCGTTTTTGCGGTCCGATAAGCGGCGTCTGAGTAGGTCGCATTCGGATTGGCCGTCTGAGCGTTGTCATAATTCGTGTTTGCCGCGCTGTTGCTCGCTGCGGAACGAGTTATGAGCGATCCAATGCCCGCACCAACCAGCGCACCGATTAGCGTCAAAACAAGTAGCATTTTCTTGGTAACTAACATTTCAAATATTCTCCTTTTGCTTGATGGCTGCGTCGCCAGGAATTAAGTTCGCGCCGGTTAGTGCGGCAAGATGCATGCCTCAATCGCGACTTTTGCGTTGATGTTCGCCGCCAAAAAGCCCTGTATGCAAATTTTCGAACCAACATTCGTGATTGCAATTGAATCGCAAGAAGCCGAGAAGGAAGGAATCAAGACCAGAGCCCGCAAAGGATTGAATCAGGATTGCCCGATGTCGCATATGGGCTCGACTCCCATTCCAAATGATCACACGAGGGGTTTGGATCGAGTCAGTCAGGCCGCTCGTGAAGCGCAACCGCGCCCGGGGCCGGCACTTTCTTAGCGGAATCGAGCATGCATTTGCGGAATGGTTGATCGGCCGCCGGAGCAGCATTCTCCCACGCACTGGTTTGCCAGTTGTCGCTGGCGCGCGCTTTAGGCAGCCATCCGGGCAATGGCATCATTAGATATCGAGACAAGACATGAGTGTACGGTTCATACATCGCCCGCAGCTCCTCGAGCGTACTTTCATCACCCTCCTCATTGCGAAGCGCGACGCCGGTGTCGGATAGGACCATTCGCAAGGTCTCGAGATCCTTTTTGGGCAAACGCGCGCCATCGTGCTTCACTGGTGAGGTATTGAAGATTTGAGATATATCAACGACCGCATGCCGGGCCATCTTAAACGTCAGTTGCGCCTGCCACTTTGGTATCCCATCGATGCCCACCATCACCAGGCTGCAAGTGTCGAGCACGGTATTGAGCGCTGCCAGCCAGGATTGATTGTCGTGCTGCGATCGGAAGAAGCACAAAACCGGGTACGACAAATGACTCTCCATCAGGTCGGCCGCCCACATCTCCCAGTCGCGGAGAAATTGATCGAGACTCTCCAGACTCTGCCCTTCCTGATGCCGCCGCAACAGTTCGGCCGCGATCGGCGGTGTACCGGCGCGCGCGTCCAGCATGGAAATGTTTACTTCCCGGCGCGAGAAGGCTTGATAGAGAACGGGGAAATAACCAATCACCAGGGCGAGCAGGCCAAAACCCACGCTGGCCTCGATTACGGTGATGGCCCGCGCCGCCGGACCGGTCGGGACTATGTCGCCAAGACCAAGAGTAAAGAAGGTCGTGCCGCTGTAGTAGAGATCCGAAAAAAAACCGGCGTGTCCGCTGGCCAAACCCATGTGGGATCCAAAAGCGAAGTGCAGCAGAGCAAAACCGAAAACCAGGGTCACGGCCCAGAAGACCAGCAAACCCAATAGTGAAAGCGGGCCAAAGACGCTGAGAAAGGTCTCGCGTTTCTTGCTCTTTCTGAAACTGTGAGCAATGGCCGACCAGGGATACCAGACCAAACGATAGAAAGCCCGCGTCAACCGAAATCGTCTGGTGACGCGGCGCGGCAGGACAATCGTCTCGAAGACGTCCCACAGAACGACCACGATTAGCGCCAAACCAATGAGTCCGATTGAATTGAACATAGTCCCGGGAACGGATGAATGAAAAAAGAAAAAGGACCGGGCAGACGAGACACGTCGCTCCGGCCTTTCCGAATTAACTGGCAGTTCTGTTACGCCGCGCGCTGCGCCGGAGCAGCCGAGCGCAAGAGCTCGATCGCCTTCTTCATCTGCGTATCTTCCGGCTGCGCCTTGGGTGCGACGGGTTCAGAGGGCGCGGGTTTGGTGTTCGGCTGATTCGGTTTCTCCTCGTCATTGCCAGTCAGGTCATCAACATCGCCGGTGTTCTGATTCTCCGCCCGCTTAACTTCTACGGAAGGCGCGATGCCTGAACGAGTTCGATCCTCGCCGAGAAAAGGTTTGCCACTACCCGAGGCCCACTTCACGGTGGTGAGCAACAATCCGTCACCGTCACGCAGGGTGAACAACTCCTGCTCGGCGCCGGCGCCGAAACTCTTCTCGCCAACCACGTCGCCGCGTTTGTCTTCCAGGAAAGCTGAGGCAACCACTTCCGCCGCTCCGGCCGTGCCGCTATCAATCAGGACCACCACCGGTCCATTGAATATGGTAACTTTGGGATCGGCTTCAAAACTCTTCAGAACTTTTTGTTCCCGGCCAATTGTTTTGGCGATTTGTCCGTCGCGAATGAAAAAGTTTGCGACCGTAACCCCTTCCTGGATCTCACCGCCGGCGACGCTGCGAAGATCGAGAACTATTTTTTGCGCTCCCTGTTTCAAAAGCTCCTGCAGACGGGCGCGCGCATCGGCGGCCTCGTCGTTGTCCAGGCTGTTGATTCGCAGCACGCCGATCTTGCCGGCCTCCATCCGCGCTTCCGCGGCCGGGGCCCGGAACGAACCGCGCTTCACGGTAAGCGTCACAGGCAGCGAATTCGCACGCAGGATCCGCAGTTTCACTTCCGATCCGGGTGCGCCGTTGAGCAACTGACGCGCGTCGTATAACGAGATGTCGCGCGTGGCTTTGCCGTCGATATATTCAATGACGTCGCCGGCGCGTACGCCGGCCTGATCGGCCGGTGAGCCTTTTACCGGAGCCACAACGTAAAGAAACGAAGCGACCTGTGACAACTCAGCTCCCAGGCCCGCCTGATTGCTCTTAGTGCCGGCGCGGTAGTCCTTCACCTGCTCAGGAGTCAGATAGGTCGAGTAGGGATCGAGACCGTAGGCCAGGCCGCGCAATGCACCCGCGCGAACCTTTTCCATGTTTGGCTCATCAACATAATCGTTCTGGATATGCTGGAGTACGCTCTCGAAAATCTTCTGCTGCGCACCGGGATCGTTCGCCGGTTGCTGGGCGCGAGTAGCCAGCCAGGCTCCGGCGATGGTGTAAACTGCTAGCGTTGCCGAAAGGACGATCAGTGTGAATTTACTTTTGAATGACATCAATTGAACCTCGAATAACTATCAAGCCTGGCTGCACAGGGAAGACTTAAACGATTCGCCAAACGCCTGTATCATACCGTGGCTCTAAAAGGTGCGCAAGCGATGCGCTTAGTGGCACAGACTTCAGTCTCTGATCTTAAGAGTATGAATCACAGACTAAAGTCTGTGCCACTTACCTGAACCAAGCGACAGGATTCATCAACTTGAAAGAATCAGAAACAGCAGTGCCACCCCCAGCGATCCGGCCGGATTCGGCCGGTCGTCTGCTGGCCCTCGACCTCGGAACCAAGCGGGTGGGCCTGGCTGTTTCTGATGAATTAAGAATCACCGTGAACCCTCTACCGGCGATTGAACGTCGCAGTTGGAAAGATCTCCTGCGTCGCGTCGCCGCCGTCATCGAGTCGTACGATGCGCGCGGCCTCGTGATCGGTTTGCCGTTAAGTTTAGAAGGAGCCGAAGGCTCGGCGGCCCAGGACGCGCGAGCCACGGCCGAAAAGTTTCAGCGCTCTTTGCCGGTTCCCGTCTATTTACAGGACGAGCGGCTGACTAGTGTGGCGGCCACCGCTCAGTTGAAAGCGGCCGGGCGCAGTGCGCGAGAGATCAAACGGGAAGTCGACAGCGAATCTGCCACACTGATTTTGGGCGACTTCATTTCACGCGCTTAACGGGCTGACTGGTAGTGGCTTAATTTGAAGAGTTTTCTGTTTCTCTGTGTTCTCCGTGGTGAGTCTAATTGCAGGCAGGAATCCACCACGGAGACACAGAGAACACGGAGAAGAACTCAAACGAGGACACTACAGGCTGAATCAGAGCTAGAAGATCGATTAGGGGTGGCTATCAAAACAAAAACCAGGCGGTTGTTGATCTCAATCGCGATTCTCTTATTCGCCGTCCCTGCAGTTTTTTCTCTTTGGCTGTACCGCGAGCTGCATGCGCCGGTCGTCCATGGAAAAGCGAATGACTATATTGAAATTCCGCGCCGGTCAACGCCGGAAGGGATCGCCAACAAGCTTTTGGCCGAAGGCGTTATTCGGCGCACCTGGCCGCTCCTCTTCTACATAAAACTCACCCGGAGCGCGAAGCTGATCAGAGCGGGCGACTACCGCTTCCCTTCTCCGATCTCTGCGCTGGGAGTTTTGAAAAAACTCGAAGAGGGCGAGCAGCGGCTCAGTCGCTTCACCGTGATCGAAGGGTGGACCCATTGGGACATCGCCGAGTCACTCGCGCACGTTCCCGAATTGCACTTGCGCGACAGCAACGAAGCGCTCGCCTTGATGGATGACACGTCCGCGATTCGCGATCTCGATCCCTCGGCCCCGAATCTGGAGGGTTATCTTTTTCCGGCGACGTACAGTTTTCCCGATGACACCAAACCTGCGGCAGTGATAGCCGGAATGGTCAAACGGTTTCGCCAGGAATGGACGCCGGACAGAGCCGAGAGAGCCCGCGTTCTGGGAATGACGCCACGGCAGATCGTGATCATCGCATCGCTGATCGAAACTGAAGCCAAGCTTAAAGAAGATCGCCCTTTGGTTGCTTCCGTCATCTACAATCGACTTAAAAAACATATCGCGCTGGGCATCGATTCGACGATTGTTTACGCCTCAAAGCTGGCGGGCAAATGGCGCGACAACGGCAAGGTTTATAAGAGCGACGTCGATCGGCGCTCGCCTTATAACACGCGTTTGTTCTCGGGGTTGCCGCCGGGACCAGTCGGCTCGCCGGGTGAGAGTTCGATCGATGCGGCGCTGAATCCGGCGCAGACAGATTATCTGTATTATGTGCGCGAGCCTTCACGGAACGACGGGGCTCACAACTTTTACAGTAAGGACGCGGATTTTCAGAAAGGTGTGCGGGCGTTGCGGGAGTGGGAGCGAAGTCAGGGACGTTGAGTGGCCGCAAATTTTGGAGTGCGGCGACTAGTCGCCGCACTCCAAATCGAACAGTTCGCAGACGCCTTGTGTTTGCAGATCAGGTGCTTTATCCTCAGTTTGTTTCCCTGCCGTCGGAGTTTTTCACGTTCGAGGTGATCTCATGAAATATCCAACATGCATATTTGCTCTGCTGGTCATGGCTCTCGCAGCGGCCTCTGCGTTCGGACAGGGAAAAGGCGTCGATTCACAGAGTCAACGCATCACCGATAACAGCAGTAACCGCGCTCCCGCGAATAACGGCGCCAAGCAAGACGTCGGCACCAACGGATCGGGAATCAATTTTGGAGGGGAAAAGACGCCCACCAGAATGGCCCTGGACAATCCCTACCGCTTGACGGCGCGACGCGATGTGATTATCAAGGCCGTCGCCGATCTGATGCGCGACCGCAAGCTGATCATCGATGACGCTACTTCAAAACCTAACGAGGGCATTATCGTTAGTCAACCCTACACCTTCATCAAGGGCGCCGTGGTTTCACAGTCAGAGCTTTATCGTTATGCCCGTATCGAGAGCTCACAGTCACGCGGTTGGACCCGCGGCCGGTACACGATCACGGTCGAGGTGCAGCCGATCGACGGCACGAGCGCTAACGTGTCCGTCAACGCGAAGATCGAGGGCCGAACGGATGGCGCGACCGGCGCCGAATGGATTACTCTCCAAAGTACCGGATACGCCGAGCAGGATTTTCTCGCCGCGCTAATTGAAAGCATCACCGGATCCGCTCCGGGACCTAAACCATAATTTCGTCCGCTGTATCTTGTCTAAGAAGTATGCAGATCCTAAATCAGTTAGAAACCCATCCCATCCCGATTGAGGAAGAAGAAAAACGACACGGGCGCCGCCTGTTGATCGGATTGCTGTGCGCCCTGCTCTTAACCGGCTCGGTGCTGGGAGGGTACCTCTACCTCCGCAAGCGACACGAGCGCCAGGTTGCGGCAGCCTTGCAGGTCGAGAACAAAAAGAAAGCTCCGAAGGTCGAAGTCTTCGTAGATGAAGCCACGGTCGATGGGAAGACGACGTCGCTGGGTGGCACTATTCATAACATCTCAAATGAACCTCTGCACAACTTGGCGGTCGAACTACTACTGCGGCGTCGCGTAGGTAGCGGCGTTGAAACCCGAGCCGTCACCGCGAACCCAACAGAGTTGCCGCCGGACGGCAAAGCTCGCTACACGCTCGAGCTGCCCGTACAGAATTATGTTAGCGTCACCTTTCTTCGTGTCATTTCCGGCGACAATCATGCCGAAGTGGCCTTCAAAGTTCTCCCCGGCACGGCGCGGCCACCGCTGGACTCGCCCGCGGCCAAGACGGTTATCGTTAATCGGCCGGCGCCACGCGGCGAAGAGTTCATCAATACTCCGAACAATCCGGGCAAGGTTCCTTAGCCTTTGGAGTGCGGTGACTTGTCGCCGCTTTCGCATGAGTTGCTATTGACTCCCTGGGCGTTGGCACCGACAGAAAAGCGGCGACAAGTCGCCGCACTCCAAATCTTTCTTCCCATTGGCCAACGATCGGCTGAGGTTTCATCGTCACAGCATCGCACTTTGGCTTGAGCACCCCGTTAGCTTTCGGCTAGGATTGCTCCCGAGAATTCAAATGGCTTTGCTTAGTAATCAAGCTCGTCCCTTCGGTCACCTTCGCGTCGTATTGTTCGCGGTAATCCTTTCGCTTGTGGGGGCAGCTTCGGCATACAGTCAGACCAAGCAAAGTCCCACGCCGCCGCCTCCCGAGCCTCCCTCGGTTAACAAGCCGGATTCCCCGTTGGCTGACTTTGGCTCGCCCGAAAGTGAAATGCGCGCGCGCGTTGCACTTAAGGCCGAGAAGAAGCAATACGACGAAAACCTGGCCCGGGCTCGCGAGGCCTCGCAGCTTGCCACACAACTCGTCGAAGGTTACGAAGCGAAGAAAGTTTTTAGTTCTGAAGACAGCAAAAAGTTGGAACGGTTGGAAAAGCTGACCAAGAAAATTCGCAACGAAGCCGGTGGCTCGGAAACCGATGCGGACGTAAAGGACATACCGGAGCTTATGGAATCCGCCGTCAAACAGATAGGTGAACTGGCGGATGATCTGAGAAAACAGGTTGAGAAAACACCACGTCACGTCATCTCGGCATCCGTAATCGATCAGGCCAACAAACTGCTCGGATTGATTCAGCATTTGAGAGAAAATGGTCGCTAACCACTCTTGATCTTGCAACGCAAGCTGGTAGCTTGCGTCTGGTCTTCGGTCCCGGAGGGACCAAATGTTTATAGAACCAAGAGCTCAAAGAGTTCTGAAGCTCCAGCGGAGCGAAACACTTGGCTTTGCTGAAGCAACATTGCGCTCCTCCGGAGCTGGAACAATTCCCCTGGCCCGGAACCATAAACATTCGGCCGCTACGCGGCTGATGTTTTCCGTGGTCCTGGCGATAGCGCTTTCGTCCGGACAAATTTTACCCCAGCCCGCCGGCGCACATTCTTCGTCATTCAAGCAGTCGCCGTCGCAAGATCAGGACGACGACGTAGTGCGGGTGAATACTGACCTGGTCGTTTTGAATGCCACGGTGCTCGACAAGGATGGCAAGTTTGTCCCAGGGCTGAAACGAACCGACTTCCAGATTCTTGAGGACGGGGCCGAGCAGAAAGTCGCCAGCTTCACCGCGGAAGAGACGCCATTCGCGGCCGCCATCTTACTGGACACATCAGGCAGCATGGAGTCGCGCCTGTCTCTGGGACGATCAGCAGCGATTCGTTTCCTAGACGGCTTGCGTCAGGAAGACGTCGCCGCGGTCTACAATTTTGACAGCAAGGTCGAGCAGATGCAGGACTTCTCGCCGGGCCGAGATCTTCCGGCACGGGCCTTCGGCTTGCGCACGAAAATGATGACCGCCCTTAACGACGCAGTCCTTCGCGCGGCCGACGATCTGTCAAAGCGAGAGGAGAAACGGCGCGCGATCGTCGTGCTCTCGGATGGAGGCGAGAATTCCAGTCGCGCCAGTGCCGACAAAGCTCTCGATCATGCTTTGCAGGCGGGGGCGACAATTTACGCCGTGAATATGTCAGAGACAGGTCCGGGCCGCGACATCACGGGAGCATCGATCCTGAAGAACCTCGCCGACAAAAGCGGTGGCCGCTATGTCGCGTCGCCGGGTGGGCAGGAACTCCGTGATTCTTTCGCGGCCATTGCCGAAGAGCTGGGCCATCAATACACCCTGGTTTATCGTTCCCTCAATCGCACGCGCGACGGAAAATGGCGCGCCATCCAAATAAAGCTCGCCCGCCCGAACGTTACCGTTCGCACTCGCAAAGGTTATCGCGCGCCTAAGGGTTAGTGCGGTGTCTTTGTAATAACAAAGGCCAGGCTGGTTTCGCTCCCTCAGGGATCAAGGAGGATGATGTCCTTCTTTTTTCGTGACTCTTCGTGTGATTTCGTGGATCGTTGTTTTTGCGGGCAGAGACTCAATCCACGAAATCACACGAAAATGCACCAAACAAAGCCTCCGGTAAAGCTAATGAGAATCTCGATCGTTCAGGTGACGATACGACCTAGCCTGGCGAGCAACCGCTCTTTCACGGCCGGCCACTCTGCTTCAATAATGCTGAAACACACCGAGTCTCGGCATCGGCCATTCGGCATAATCATATGATTGCGCAAGATGCCTTCCTGTGTAGCGCCGAGGCGCAGAATGGCTGCGCGTGAACGCTCGTTCAGGATATCAGTGACAAGTTCGACCCGGACACAACCAAGATCTTCGAAGGCCTGCCTCAACAACAAGTACTTTGCTTCCGTATTGATCGGCGTTCGCTGTGCGCTTCTCGCCAGCCACGTATAACCGATCTCCAGCCTTCTGTGCGCTGCGACGATTTCCGTGTAACGGGTAGAACCGACAATCACATTGCGCTGTTTATCTACAATCGTGAAGGGCTGCTCGCGACCTTGTTCCTGCCCCTCGAGAGCGTTTCCTATGTACTCAACGATAGTCTGCCTCGACGGGACAATGGTGTAAGGCAACGTCCACAGCTCGCCATCGCTGGCAGCTTCCAGGAGAGCATCCTGATGAGCGAAGGAAAGCGGTTCGAGTCGAACATGAGTTCCCTCCAAAGTTAAGGGTTCGATCATCGGTAGCTTACGTGCAGACAATTTCCAGCCTTTCATTCTCCATCAAAATTGCCACTGTCTACCAGTCAGCGGCGCCGAAGCCCAAAGGGGAGTCAGTACCGGGAGCGGTAGCGACCGGGTCGTAATCAAAGAACGCCATGACCGATGTCCCGGCCATACTTCTTGAGTTCGTTTGAGAATACCCGGGTCGCTGCCGCTCCCGGTACTGACTCCCTTGGGAAACCTCCACTGTCCTGGAACAAGTCCGGTTACAGCCGATGGTGCTCGTGCAGAACGCCAATAGACGCCATCATGAAGAGAACGGGATCCATCGATTTACGGGTGTTGTCATCCATCGCCGGCAGTTCGTCGAGAAACCGAATGACCGCAGACTGATCAAAGAACGGTACAGATTTGAAATTCTCGCTGCGCAAGAGATCCTGTAGCAGTTCGTACATCGGATTCCCAATCAACATCGGGGGCGCAAAGAATGGCTGCTTCGCGCCCCGATAAACTTCGTCGGTCACAAACGGCTTCACCGCCTCACGCAAAACATACTTCTGCGTGCCGTTCCGCGCCAGCAATGTCGCCGGGATTGAGCGGGCGAACTCGAAAAGTTTATGATCCAGAAACGGCAGTCGCACCTCGACCGCATGGGCCATATCCAAACGCTCCCCGGCGAGCACATAATTCACGAAGAGCGACTTCATCCACAAATAAATGATCTGCTTATGCGGCTCCCGGCCAAACAGATTCGCGCGCCATTGAAACTGTTTGAGAAATTCACGGTAGGGATCTCGCTTTTGGAACTCGTGGGCAAAATCGGTTGCGAGCATTGATCCGAGAAGGTCGAACTTTTCCGCAACGTAGTCCAGCAAGTTGGGCGAGAACGCCAGCACCCGGCAGACTCGCTCAAGCCAGGGTGAGGTGCGGGCGATACGCTGCTCCGTCAGAGTTTTCGCGCGCATCAAGCGAAACAGCATCCGGGGCCACTTCGACAGATTGCCGTTCGTGCCCGAACTCAGCAACGCCTGACGAGAAAAATCATAGCCCGCAAAGAGTTCATCCGCCCCTTCACCCGCAAGCACGACTTTGTATCCGGCTTTTTGCACTGCACGGCTGAGCCGGTAACGGGCCGCGCCGTGGGCGTTGTAGTGGACCATCTCTCCGTGCTCCACAGCTTCGATAAAAACGTCGGCGAAGTCTGCCTCAGTAACCGGCACCGGAAAGAAGTCCGCGCCCACGTGAGCGGCTTATGCAAAAGCGATGGCGCTGCGAAGAGAACTAGTGCCTGTAAACTAGTGAAGAACCATCTAAAAGGATTTGATCTCCACCCAACGCCTGACCATCTTCACCGCGAAATCTCCGTCGCTACCGAGCACATCGTGTTCCCGCAGCCACGCACGTTCCGCAGGGGCGTCCGGCGGAGTCTCGCCTCGAGCGATCGCGCGCAGGATAGCCTGCCCCTGCACACCCGCGTCGTTCCATACGCTGGCGAAGTACTCCGCGCCGTTCACTAGCGCGCGCGAGATTGCCGCCTCCACGTCTTCGGGCGTTGCCTCCTTGCGCTGCTGTTCATTGAGAAGTTGCACCAGATCGTATGCCGTCGCCTGTGTGAGAAAGGGTTGACCGTTCGTCGCCGCAAAAAGGGCGTCGAGCGCTCCGGGCGCATACGTCATGATGAACTCTGGGATTGGTTGTGTGAGTAGCGGAAACACTTCGTCACGCGTGAGGAAGCTGACGCGTACGCGGCGCGCGCTAATGAAGCGATCCGTCCATGCCGGCCCGAGTTCCTGAAATGTGTGCGCGCCTGCGAAGAGCAGGACCACTTGAGGCCGGTGTTGCAATATATGCCGTAGCGCGTCCAGAAATGCGCCGCCCCATCCCGCATCCAGAGTCGCTTGCAAACTCTCGTACTCATCCAAGCATAGTAGCGCGCGCATTCCCGCTGGCATTGCATGCTCCATGCTTTCCAGCCATTCGTCGAAAACAGAGAACGGCTCTCGCGCAAGTGACTTCGTTTCGAGTGATTCGACTATCACGCGCCGGCGCCGCAAGCTTGTACTTAACTCGCGCGACAGGTAGTGCAGCAGTGTAGCGACGCTTTCAATCACTGCCGGATACTGACAATCAACGACCGAAGGCGCAAAGTCCGGACCAAGCAGGCGAGGCAGTTGATTCAGGATACTCGTCTTGCCCATTCGCCGCGGGCCGTGCAGAAGCAGTGTCGGTGTCTGCATGGCACCGAGCATGCTCGCTTCGATCTGCTGTACGATGTCCCGTCGACCGGTGAAGATGTTATTCTCCGTCTCTACAACACCTTTCCCAGACACGAACGGGTTCGGTATTTCTCGCGGCGCGGTCGAACTTGCGCTAAAGGTCGTCTGCTCGGATTCGAGTAGCGCACGCCACTCATTAGCTCTTTGTAAGAGCCGAGGGGCAAGTGACCCGCCTGCGGCGATTAAACTCTTTTGAAGCCCTTCTACTTCTATGAGCGCTCGCTCCAAAGCTTCTCGTTTGCGATGGTTATTATTGAGCTTGAGGTACTGGTCGGCATGCCGCGCTGTTCTTTCAAAGCGCGGAAAAGCTGTATCTAAAACTTCTGGCATTTCAGAGGGCGCGTCAGTTGTCCAATCCAACTCTTGGGTAACGTTTGCCAATTCTTTGATCGATCTCACCTGGAGGTCATTGATCGCAATTTCCTCCGACGCATGCGACGCTACCTGCGTTTGCAGTCTCCGCTCTGCTGCGACAAAAGCAATCTGCCGGAAGCCTTCTTTGCGGTCTTGTATGGTCAGCATCGTTAGCAACTTTGCGGCAAAGGGCAGTGGAAGCCAGATAACTTCATTCCATGCCACTGGACAGAGTCTCCAAGCGCGTTCAATAGTCTGTGGGCTCTGCTTTCCATAAAGGTAAGCGAACAAAGATAGAAAGATGTCGAGCGGATATGTAAAGAGTCGGAAATAAGCAAACCAGAGTGCAACGCAACCTGCTACGCCACCCGCCTCGCCGTTCACGGCACCGCCCACCACGCCGAACATCATGCCGAGAGCCAGTCCTCCCTTCACCCGCCCCACAATGAAGTACCCCATACTAAATGCCAAACCGAGCGTGAGCCCGTACGCCACCGCGAACGCTAAGCCGTACGACATGCCCTCCGCAGTACTGTAAAACATGCCGAATACCACGCCGACGAACACATTGCCCGTTACCCCAATTGCCATGCCGACCGCGATGCCAAACACGATACCAATCCATTTCCACCGATAATCTATCCCAACCTTCTCACAGATAAACCAAATAGCGAGGCTAGAGAAAACGTTGACGAGAACTAGCCACGGCAGTATTTTCAGCATGTACCAAGCTCTCTCTTTGAGCCCGAGACCCACCTGCCCGAGATCCACACTCTCGACTTCGCTCTTGAAACGTGTTGGCCAAAAATACATCAAGTAAAACTGTCGAGCTGACCAGCGCAGATAATCTTTCATGATAGATATTTACCAGCCACGCGGCAGAATGACTCTCATTTCATCGGCTGCCTTAATAATCGCAGCAGAAATGCTCCCACTGTTTTTCGCATCAAGCACGTGGTAGCAAGCGATCTGCAAAGCAAGTGGGTGGCCATTAGCAAAGTCCAGAATCGCGCCCTTCTCGTCGGGTGTGAAGGCTGGGGTGCCAGGCCGGTAGATATTAACGAAATCTTCTGCGTCTGCGGGCTGGAACGGGCCGAGAGGCAGGTGTCTGAAAGCTGTATAGAAGGGCGAAACGAGTTTGTCGGAAGGGTCGAACAATTCGCTGAGTGGTTTTCGTGACGCAGTAACAATGGACATTCCTTTCTCCCCGCAGGAACGTAGGGCTAAAAAGAAGTTGCGGGTGAACTCATCTGGCCGCATGGTCAGTTCTTCAAATTCATCAAGGCACAGCACTGGGTGCAGACCTTGTTCTAGCGTAGTAACGATGCGGGCAGCAAAGTCGTTCAGCGTCGTCGCGGGCGTTGACCAATGACACTGCTGGCTAACCTCGCTCAGCCAGCCGGCCAGGGAGTAGCAGCGTGGGTCATGCGGGTCGAGATAAGCAACCACCGTGTGCTTGTTCCAGTTGACGGCGGCGCGTTCAACTTGCCTGAGCAGAGGAGTCTTGCCGATGCAGTGAGGGCCGACGATCTGGCAGTTCTGCCGCCCGTGAAGGTAAGAACGCAGGGTACGCTGCTCTTCCTCGCGGTCGAAAAAATTCGCTGCGGCGGTGACGCCACTGCGCCAGACGAAGGGGTTCGGTGCGCTTTCCGGTTGGACATGTAGCGCGCGTACGCGATACACCCTAGTCGCGCCCTTGAGGCCCTTGAGTTCGCGTGTAGGTAGCGCCTCCAGGTCCACCTCGTTCTGATTGAGCATCCCGGCCGCAGCGTCGGATATGTAAACCTCACCGGGAGGGCACTCTGAACAGATGCGGGCGCAACGGTTGGCCGCCTCGCCGCGCAGTTCGCCGTTGGCGAGCACTACCAACTCACCCACGTCTATCCCAATATGCAGATCAAAGTGCAATCGGTTGTTGCGTTGTGCAGCGTTGCGCTCCGCCACGCGTTGCTGAAGGAGCACGCCTGCCTGTACCGCTTGGAGCACCGCGGAGAATTGCGCGAAGGCGCCGTCGCCTGTGTCTTTGAGCAACACCCCATCCGTGACACGCAGTACTTCGTTGGTGAGATCATCTTGTTCAAGGGCAACTTGAACAATCTCCGCGTTTGTACGCAGAGTGGTATTCGCCGTGGAGTCTACCTGGTCGGTGAACATCACGATTTTCAGTTCGGTGGACATTGCGTTCTCCGGTGAAAATAGAGGATATCGGAAGCCTCAGCTTGCGCAATTGCGGAGTGTCTTATGGAACTTGGTCAAGTACCCGCCTATCTTCATCCGATCATCTATCAGTTGAAACTATTTCGCGGAAACTGACTGCCCTTGCAGTATACAAGGTGACGACGATGTTCCATAAATGACGCTGAGCCGAACTTATGGCGTCGATCTCGTAGCCAGCACCAGATGCGATGTCCCCTGGGCAGAATGAAGATCAGAGGGAATAGCGGCTCGAAAATAAGTGCCGAGTAATTCAGCAGCTTGAGCAACGGCAAATGCTGTGGCCCCCAAAAGTTCGGGCTCAGAGAAATCGGCAGCTTGAAGATTGCATAGAGCGCGGTGCCGTCGCGCCACATGGGGCTGGTCCACTTCCACGCGCCCGCGACCAGATAAATCAGCGCCAGGTTCCAAAACAGGCAACGGACAGCGACGCCCGGTACTTTCGCGCGTTTCCATCTCTGCCAGGCGCCGGCGCGATCCGCCAGCCACTCGCTCAGCACCAGAGTGCGTCCGACCGGCAGCAGCAACAACCAAAAGAGCGCGAGGTGCATGATCGAGGCGTCAACATACATCACCAGAAAGTTCCATCGATAAGTGCTGACGGCGATCACGTAGTGGATAGCCGCGAAGATCTTGACGCGATAACCCAGAATCACTGCCCAGCAACACAGACAAGCGATCAGGAAGGTCGTTTGAAAGAACTGCAGACTGAGGCCCGAATGAAAGAGTCCTATCCGCGTGAACCAGAAAATCTTCTGACTGAGTTCATGGTCGATCAATCCATCGGGCCCGCTGAAGTCCCTGGCCTCGAGGAACGTTTGCAGAAAATACATGAAGGCCAGCAAGCCAACCAAAACCCGGAAGATATCCAACGGCAGAGCATCCGTGGGCCGTGCGAGCGATTGTCGCAGGTGAACCAGCGGTCCTGGATCAGGAAGCTTGGCAAAAGACGGCCGCGAAGACGGCCGTGTAATTTCCGGCTGCGCCCGACTGTGCCTGCTGTCAGCCACCTTCTTATCGCTCCATCGTAACGGAACTTTATTGCCTGGCTACAGGTTCTTTAGCATATGCTCGACAATTAGAAAAGAGTCAGTACCGGAACCGGGTTCAAGCTAAAAACGCGCGATCCCCGCAGTGCGACTATCCTCTTATTTTCCGATCCCGTAATTCCGCACTAACGAATTTCTCGTCGTAGTTATATTCGAGGATCAACCAATATTGCTGGCCGCCAAGTGTCATTACGACTTGATCATCGTTGTGCACGTCGGGCTTATTCTTGCGGTTAGTGTCATTTTCATATTCATCTGTTCTTTTACATGTAGAGTCATACAAGGTCATGTCAGTGAACACGACGTCATCTCTTGAAGTGCTAGGATTAGAAATGAATCTCGTGGTGAATGTTATTGCACCGATTAACTGACCATCCTTATCTGACAACGTGATGCCGACCCGCTTGTCTTTCGATTGGTCCCGGTTAAAAAAGTTAGCTCTGAGACCTACCGTTATGGAATTCCTGGATATTTCGGGCAAAACCTGATTGCAGCCCACAGACCTGGGCGCAGTTGAACTTGAGCCAGCGCTTTGCAAGTTTGTTGGTGTCGTTGTGACGCTTGGAGGTGCCGATGTAGCAGCGCCAACAGGAGATGCTGAACCCCTGCTGGCATTTGTATTTGAATCATCAGAGTGCGGCGGTTGCTTGTCATTCGTATAAACGATGTAACTCGCGCCCATGAGTGCAACCCCTACGATACAAGCTAAAACTCTTATGGAAGTATTACTCGATTCGGTAGTAAGTTGCTGCAATTGAATTTTGCCAAACAGCCCGACGAAGAGCAAAACCAGGCCGGCAATAAGAAGGACTAAGGGGAATGTCACGGCATCAGCCTCCAGGAGGTGAGAATTTGCGACTACTTTGACCCTTGCTTGCGTGGATGAGTCTTTCTGTAGGACTCAAAGGGTCCGTCGTTTTTGACAGACAACGTATAGCAAACCGGGCTGAAATAGCAACCGAACTACGTACTAGACCTAGCAGTGAGGTCCAAGTACTCTATGGCACGCATTATGCCCACTCCATTCGCAAACAACCAAACTAGATCAGAACTTCTTACGCCTATCGTACAATCGCGCCGACGCGACTATTTCGCTTCAAATACTCGTCTCGTTCCGCGCGCGTTCGCGATGCCGTTCGATCGCGAATTCGATTAGTTGATCGATTACGCTAGGAAAAGGAATGCCCGATGCTGCCCACATCTTGGGAAAGCCGGATACGTCGGTGAGCCCAGGCAGAGTGTTTATTTCGTTGAGCAGTAGACTGCCGTCCGGCCGCAGAAAGAAATCAACGCGAGAGAGTCCTGATCCATCGATCGCCTGAAAGGCCTGGAGGGCCATCTGCTGAACCTTCTTCACGGTGGCTTTGGGAATTCTGGCGGGCACGACAAACTCAACGTTCCCCGTGCTGTCGTACTTCTCTGTGTAATCAAGAAAACGCGCGGCTTCATCGTGGATTACGTATTCACCCGGCAGGCTGGCTTGTGGTTTGTCGTTTCCCATCACGGCGCACTCGAGCTCGCGCCCCTCGACGGCCTTTTCCACTATTACCTTGCGGTCGTAACGCGCGGCTAACTCCATCGAACGCGCCAGGGAGGTTTTGTCCGTCGCTTTCGAAATGCCAACTGACGAGCCGAGGTTCGCAGGCTTCACGAACGCGGGAAAGCCGATACTGCGCATGATGCGGCGAGAAACTTTTTCCGGCTCGGTTTCCCATTGCGTTCGCAGGAACCACGCATAGTCACAGATGGATAATCCGGCGTTGCGGAACAGCGCCTTCATCGCTACCTTATCCATCCCACACGCGGATGCGAGCGTACCGCAACCGACGAAGGGTACAGCGGCCATCTCCAGCAAACCCTGAAGCGTGCCGTCTTCACCATAGGTTCCGTGCAGCACCGGAAAGATCACATCGAGGGCTTCCGCAGGTCCGCCATTCCGGTTCAGGCGCATCAATCCGGCCCGCGAAGGATCGCCGACGATGGTCACGTCTTCTTTCTTGCCGCTGCGCGTGCGCGAGGGAAGCGAACGCTGCGTCGTCTTCGGCAACAACTCAGCGGCCGCGGCCGGCGCGAGCCAGTTCCCTTGCTTGGTGATGGCAATCGGCACTGCTTCGTATTTCGTCGCATCTATCGCGTCGATTACCGCGCGGGCCGAACGGACCGAGACTTCGTGCTCGCCTGAACGACCACCAAAGATTACTCCGATGCGAAGTTTCCTGGTCATTAGTTTTCTCTCATTGTCCTCCGTGCCCCCGTGGTTAAAAAAATGTTCACCACGGAGACACGGAGAGCACGGAGTAAGACCGGCTATAGAATCGTTTTTCCCAGTGCCGACAGTATCAGCTCAACCCCAAGTTCCGCCGTGCGATTATTCACGTCGAGCGCGGTATTGATCTCGACGACTTCCAGTGAACGCATCCGGCCGTCCTCGGCAATCTTTTCCATCGCCAGATGAGCTTCGCGGTAACTTAGACCGCCGCGAACCAGCGTGCCCGAACCGGGCGCGTCACCGGGATCGAGCGCATCAACATCAAATGTGACCGCATAGCCGGCAGTTCCCTGCCCGACAATCTCAATCGCTTCGTCCATACAGACGGCCAGACCTCTCTCGTCGATCTCGCGCATCGTGAAAAACCGCATGTCCAGACGCCGAATCAATTCACGCTCGCCCGGGTCGATATCCCGTGCGCCGACATGCGCGCAAACCTTCGGATCAAACTTTGGCGCAAAGCCCGCGACATGCACCAACTCTGGCGCGCCATAACCCAGGAGCACGGCCAAAGGCATGCCATGAATGTTACCAGATGGAGAAGTGTCCGGAGTATTCATGTCAGCGTGCGCGTCAAAGTAGACCAGACCCAGTCTCTGATCACGCTTGCGAAAGGACTTAACGATCCCGGAGAGTGATCCAATCGCGATCGAATGATCGCCGCCGATAGTAATCGGCAACTTACCAGCATCAGCAACCTGTTCGATTTCGGAGGCCAGGCGCTCACACGCTCCGTAAATATCACCGAGGTACTTTGCCTTTTCCTCAAATCCAGGCAGTGAATGAGGCCGTTCGATGGACAGGTCGCCAAGATCCTCCACTTCATAGCCGAGCTTCGCGATTCGACGAGCAAGGCCGGCGACGCGAATCGCCCCCGGGCCGAGATCGACGCCGGCCATGCTTTGGCCAAAGCTCAACGGGACGCCGAGAATGCTCACGCGCTTTCCCACACCCGGATGATCACTGGATCGTGTTGAATCTTCAACCATGAGAATCCTGAGGTCCTATCTTTCTTATGGAGTGCGGTAACTTGTTACCGCTTTCCGCGTCGCCGCCCATGCCAAAGCGGCGACAAGTCGCCGCACTCCAAATCATTCCGCAGCTAATCCCACTCGAACGCCACTTCAGAGATCGCCGTGTCGGGGTCGGTGCCGTAGTAGACCGACTTAATAACGAACTTCACCCACTTTGTCCTTACCGATCCAATATCAACTTTCTGGCTGTCCATGCGATCGGTGAACGTCAGATCGCGTGAAGTGCCGTCAGAAAAATAAGTAGTCAAGGTCGCCAGCCGATTGTTCTGAGCCCAGATGGCCGGGCTCTTGAAATAACCGGGCTGTATCAGGATGCGGTGCAGATTGATCTCGCGATCGAAATCGAAGCGAATCCACTCGCCCAGGCCCGGGCCGTCCACGCCTTCGATCCACGCAGTGCTGCGCTTGCCGTCAATCGCGTTCGCAGGATAGTAGGTGTTGGATTGAACGGCCAGGCGAACTGACGAAGAGCTTGGCGTAATTTTCAAAGGCGTGCCGGTTTGAGATTCAGATGAAGTGATCTCAGCACTGTTACTTGGTGAGCCCTCCCTTACGGTCGGGCTACTGCCCCGGTTGGGTGTGGGGCTAGCGACTGGATCGGTCTTTGCCAACTCGTTTCCGGCAGATTGTTTGAAAACAAAGAAGGCGGCGATTCCCATCAGCGCCAGCAGCAGCAAAACAATCGCAATAACGCCGGCAGTTAGGACAGGGTTCGTCGCTCGCACCTCGCTCTGGGGCGGACGTAAGCTTCCAGCATTCGGATAGGAAGGAATAGTTGGATCCGCTGACGACTTTAGCGTTGGCCCACCGCGCGGCATGATCTCGGTGGCCGGAGGGTTGGCGTCGCGTGCGGCGATAGCGAGCGAAGCGCCGTCTTCGAGACAGAACTTCAGCGTATCGTCTTCATACTTGCGATTGCATTTTGGACAATGCTTCATAAGAACTATCCGCAGATTTCACAGATTACGCAGAGAAAGTAGAACATACATCAGAGCGTTTCGATTGTTCGCAGACTCCATGGCAAGGTAACTATCCGAGCAATTCACCAGGCTGCGGTTTTCGTTCGTGTGGCTTCGTGTGATTTCGTGGATCGTTTTCGTTTTAGCGACACCACGTCTCTTCCCTACCTTCCAATCTGTGAAATCTGCGTAATCTGCGCACTTTCCTGCTTACACGACAACGCCCTGTGATTTTTCCCTGATGATCGCCACCGCTTCTTCGGGCGTGCCGGCGAAATTCAGAAGCTGAACATCACTATCGCCGACCGCGAGATGGCTTTGCCACGCTTTCACAATCGGCGGCCAGCAATCACCAAGCAACACCAATGGCCGCGGATCCAAAACTCGCGTTTGCAACTTATTCCAAACCAGGGAGATTTCCGTCACGGTGCCCATACCGCCACGCAAAGCTATATAACCGACCGACTGTGTAATCAATCTCTGCAGGCGTTCATAGAAATGTTCTGAAGGAACTTTCTCGGTCAAATAACGATTCGGTTCAGACTTGAACTGATTCATCGTGATGCCGAGCACGCGACCGCCACGCTCATGCGCACCACGACTGGCTGCTTCCATCACTCCGGCGTAGCCGCCAGTGCAGATCGTGAATCCTGAGTCGGCGAGTAAGGCCCCGACGCGTATCGCCTGCGCGTATTCCAGATCCGTCTCGCGACACTTCGATCCGCCAAAGATGGTTACAATCCGTTCTGAAGCTTCGCTCACTTTGCGACCTCGCCGCTGACCACTAAGAAGTGGCCCGGGCATCCTGCCCGTGGCTCACGCGCAAGGTGCGCGGGCCACGTTACCCGACCTCGCCGCTAACCATCAACGACCCTGCTCGCTTGTATTCTTCGTACTCTTCGCGACTCTTGAAAGAGCTGCCAGTGTAATTATCGGGAATCGGAGTAGGATCGAACAGACGCTGATCGCGAATGTTTACAAAGCCGGCATCCATAAATAAGCCACGGTAGTCGTCGACGCTCAACAACTCCACCGGAACCTTCAAGTCATCAATCCACCGATGCGTGGCCTCGTTCTCCCAATAGAGATCTACGACGGCGACGAACAATCCGCCAGGGCGCAGCACTCGATGAATCTCTGTTAATGCCTTCAGAATATCCGAGTAGTAATACAGCGATTCCATCGAGAAGGCATGAGTGAATTCATTATCAGTAAACGGCAAATGCTCGGCACTGGCCACTTCGAAGTCAGCATTCGGAAACGCGTTCGATGATTCACGCGCCACCCGGATCATTTCGTCCGAGATATCAATGCCGGTCACCTGACCATTGACCGCGTACTCAGCCAGCAGACGAGTCGCCCACCCCGATCCGCAACCTACGTCAAGCGCTCGCGCGTCAGCCGGCACGCGCATGAGTTGAATCGCCTGCTTGCCGACCGGGCCGTGGCCCTTCTCCATCCCTTCGCCCTTGCCGGCGCGGGCCCATTCGTTGAATTCGGTTCGGAGTTGCTCGTCCATACGGCGATCCCCGCTGTGCCATCTCTGTGATGCCCTGTGTCTCTGCGGTGAATCTGTCGCAAAAAACAGTCACCACAGAGACACAGAGGTACACGGAAACACAGAGAAAAACTAGGGCTTCAGTCGATACAGCATCCGCGGGAACGGAATTGTCTCTCGCACGTGTTCAATCCCGCACATCCAAGCGGTGCAACGCTCGATGCCCATGCCAAACCCGGCGTGCGGGACGCTGCCATAGCGGCGCAGGTCCAGATACCATTCGAAAGCTTCCTGCGGCAGGCCGTGCGCGGCGATCTGTTGCTGCAGAAACTCGAGCGAGGTCGAGCGTTCACCACCGCCGATCACTTCGCCGTAACCTTCCGGCGCCAGCACGTCGACTCCCAAAGCGATCTCTTCCCGATCCGGATCACGCTTCATATAGAAAGCTTTAACCGCGGCCGGATAATGATGAACCATGACTGGCTTGTCGAACTTGCTCGAGATATAAGTTTCATCCGGCGCGCCGAGATCGCCGCCCCACTCAAATTTGTTTTCCAGTTCTCCTTTGTCGAAACCTTCGTGCAGCATCTTTATCGCATCGTCATAGTGCAGGCGCGGAAACGGCGGCACGATTGCTTCCAGCTTTGAGGTGTCGCGCTCGAGCGCTTTCAATTCCTCGCCGCGCTCTGCCAACACGCGGGAAGCAATGTAGGAAAGAAACCTTTCGGCCAGGTTCATCGCATCGTCGAGCGTTGCGTAAGCCATCTCTGGTTCAACCATCCAGAACTCGGTCAGGTGTCTGCGGGTTTTTGATTTCTCAGCTCGGAACGTAGGACCAAAGCAGTAAACTTTGCCGAAGGCCGCCGCGGTCGCTTCGTTATAAAGCTGCCCTGACTGAGTGAGGTAGGCCTTCTCATCGCCAAAGTAATCGACTTCGAACAGCGTGGTGGTTCCTTCACATGCGGCCGGCGTAAAAATCGGAGTGTCAGCCAGGGTGAAGCCGTCGTTGTCGAGAAAATCGCGCACGGCTTTCACTACCGTATGCCGCACCTTCAGAATCGCATGCTGCTTCTTCGAACGCAGCCACAGATGACGATTGTCCAACAGAAATTCCGGGCCGTGCTCTTTCGGCGTGATGGGAAAGTCGTGCGCGTTCTGTACGACTTCAGCGTTAGTGACGTCGATTTCAACTCCGCCCGGCGCGCGACTGTCTTCGCGTACCTGACCGGTCACAATCAGCGCGGACTCCTGCCCGAGAGGCTTCAGCGCCTCCCAAAGTTCCGGTGATACCGAGTTCTTTGCTACCACGCCCTGCACGATGCCGGTGCCGTCTCGCATTTGCGGAAACATAAGTTTCCCACTTGAACGCAGGTTATAGAGCCAACCCTTCAGAGTGACTTCTTCGCCGACGTGCTTCGATAAATCTTTTATGTAAGTTTGCATTTATTGATTGGTGGCACAGACTTCAGTCTGTGATTTGATTACTACGATCACAGGCAGAAGCCTATGCTACTCTTTCATTAATCATTCGCCGCAATATGGGAAATCGCTCGAGCCAGTCAGCGGCCTGTAACACAATCTGGAGAGTTGGCTGGATATGCTTCTCATAGAACGCGCCCCGACCACATACCGCGGTTTGATAAGAGAAGGTGCCGATCGCTTTCAGCCCGCGCTGTATTGTCATCAATCGAAATTCTTTGACGAAATCGTCCGGGTCAATCGGATCCAGACTGAGGCGCAGCCGCTCTTCAAGCAGAAATAGACGATGCCCTCGCACTTCGGCCAGGGAAGGCGGCTCAGGTTGCCGGTCCATCAACAGTGACACCAGATCATAGCTGGCCGGCCCCATCCGAGCATCCTGGTGATCCACGATCCGTATCTGACCGTGCCGGTCGACCAGCAGATTCGCCGAATGATAGTCGCGGTGACAGAGTACGCGCCGGCAGGCCGACAACTCAGCGGCAACGTCATTCAACTCGACTTTCAGCTCAGCGGCTTCGCCATGCCGCAAGGTTTCGCCGCGCAGGCTGCCAAAGTAATGCTCAAAAAAGAAATTCAACTCCCAGGCCAACTTGGCTTCGTCAAAGGCCAGTCTGCTCGCGATTGAATCGCGTTCGAATGCCTTGGGGGTGGCTGACTGAATGCGGGCGATGATCTCGATTGCCTGCTCCAGCAAAGTCTCGCATTCTTCATTGGAAGCAGTTTCAAAAACCTTGCATAACTGGTTGTCGCCGAGATCCTCCTGCACGATGATTCCGGCGTCGCCGTCGACATCATGAACTTTCGGGACGGGCAATCCACACTCCAGGAATAGGTTAGTGACATCCAGGTAGGGCTGAACGTCAGGATCGAAGGGCTCTGGGTAAACCGCGGCCACTGCCGTCCCGTGGTCCCAGGGAACGCGAAAGTACTCACGGGTCGAAGCATCCGGAGTCAGCGCGACAATCTCTGATTTGCGGGCAGTCTTACGCTTCGCCAGATAGTTCGTCAGGCGGTTGCGAGCGCTCCTGGTGAACGCGTTTGGGCTGGTTTGAATGGCTGAACTCATGCGGGACGCATCTGAAAAACGATTCAACGTCTCATCCTTCATACAGCTTGTCGGTGACGGCTGAATCAGCGAATCTTATCACTGCGATAACGGGACAACAAAGTTCTCCCCCCTCACGTGACCTTTGAGGGCCTTTGCCGGCGGCGTTCTTCCGGACACCAGTTCAGCCCGGACGACGACCTCAGCCTCGACTAGCTCACCGGCCGGGATATGCACACCATCACCCAAAACTGCGCGCCGGACACGCGCTCCTTTTGCCACGGTCACGTTATCCCAGAAAACCGCTTCGTGCACCTCTGCCTCCTTATCGATCGATGGATTCCGGCCCGGGTATAAATCGTCTCCACGCCGGCGTAACAGTGCGAGACTGATATCCAGATATCGCCTGAGAGTCGAGAGTTCGAACCACATTCCTTCGGCGACATGAGCGGCGATTCGCTCGCCCTTCGCCATGGCCGGAAGGTAGACGTCAGTTACGGAATGTGAAAAAACGCCGCGTGGAATGTATTCAAATATACGTGATTCGAGAATGTGTATGCCAGTGAACATCAGCGGCGGTTCCGCATGCGGTTCTTGCGATGGCGATGGCATTCCGCCAAAACCACTGACCATACCGTCGCGCGTCTCTACCACACTGAAACGCTCGTGCTTTGGATTGCGCAGCAGCACCAGAGTAGCCAGGGCCTTCCGTCCCCGATGAGTTTCAAGAGCCGCGCTCAAATCAAGATCGGTGATTAACTTTCCATTCACCACCACAAAAGTATCGCCTTCCAGAAGTTGACGGGCATTGTCCAGCGCGCCACTGGTACCCAGAATTACGGGCTCGTGAACATACTGCAACCTGACACCGAATTGACTGCCATCACCGAGCGCTCTGCGGACTGAGTCTGGCTGATGATGCAGGTTTACTACTACATCCTCGACTCCATATTTCGCCAGATACTCGGCCACATAGCCGACCAAAGGTTTGCCGAGAACCGGCAGCGCGGGCTTGGTACGATCGCAGGTTAACGGCCACAGCCGCTCCCCGTATCCTGCCGCCAGAATCATCGCTTTCATCGTGGACACATTCTAGCAGACTGTTTATAGGACGACTTTGACGGGCTAACGTTCGGAGTACCGACTTTAGTGGGAATCTTTGGAAACAACAGCCGACTAAAATCGGTACTCCAAACTCTTTAGTTGAATCTCTGTCGTTTGCTGTCGTAAGCTAGCTGCCGCCATTCCATTCCGAAGACCTGGCCACCATCATAATCAATGCCATTTGATCAATTTTACTCGCTGCCACTCGAACAGCAGATCGGGCAGTTGTTTTTTATCGGTCTTCCGGGACCCGAACTGGATGAAGAAGCGCGGTCGCTGATCGAAGAGATCAAGCCGGGCGGCATCATCCTGTTCGGGCGCAACGTGGAAGGCGCCGATCAAGTCCGCAAGTTGCTTGATGGCGCGCGGGCGATGCTGCCGATTGCGCCACTTTGCGGCATCGATCAGGAAGGCGGCCTGGTCGATCGCCTGCGGGACATTTTTCCAGCGATGCCGTCAGCCCGCGCGATTCGCCAGCACGGCGACCTGTCCGGCGCGCGAACGCTGGGACGGGTGACCGGCGAAATCCTGCGGATGCTCGGCCTGGATATTAATTTCGCGCCGGTGATGTCAATCATTACTCAAGAGCGCAGCCAACTCACGAATGGTCTTTACTCGCGCTCGTTTGGTCGCTCGCCCGGTGAAGTTCTGGGGTATACGACCGTGTACATGCGCGGCCTGCAAGCCACCGGATGCCTCGGTTGCTTGAAGCACTTCCCCGGCATCGGCGCCGGCGACGTAGACTCGCACATCGAGATGCCGATGGTGCCGCTGACCCACGATGATTTACTGGCCCAGGATCTGGCGCCTTACATCGAACTGTTTCAGCGCGTCGACGATAAGGTCAGGGTGGTGATGGTGAGCCATGGCGGCTTCCCCAACATCGACATCAAGAAAGGAACGACCCACGGCCTGCTCGAGCCGGCCTCGATCAGTTCCAGCATCGTCTCAAATCTTTTGCGCGAGGAACTCGGATACAAACATTTGGTTGTCACCGACGACCTGGAGATGGGAGCAATCGCGAAGAATTTTGAAATCGAGGATGCCTCGGTACGTGCCTTTCTCGCCGGCGAAGATATGCTGCTGATTTGCGCGACGCCGGCCACGATTCGGCGCGGTTATCGCGCCTTACTTGAAGTCGCGCGCGCCGGCAAGATCAGTGAGAAACGCATTCAAGCATCCCTCAAGCGCATCGCTGCTACTAAAGCTTTGGTGAAACCGCCTCCGCCGCTGGACATGGAAAGATTCAACCAACTGGCAGATGAAATACGACAACTAAATGAAACGCTTGAATATCGTTATCCAGGAGAATCCAATGTGCAGTAACCCCGGATCAGGAGCACCTTGCCCAGCACGAATGCGCTTCTTCAAATGTTTTGGTTTGGGCCTGTTGCTGCTGACAGCCATTCTTTTGCCGTCGGCCTGCAGGCGCTCGCGGAGTAATGTCTTTGTCATCGCGATCTCAGACAACATCAAGACGATTGATCCCATCGGCTCGCCATCAGTCGATGCAGCCAGCGAACGCGTCCGCACGTTGATGTTCAATTCCCTGGTGAAGAAAGACGAAAAGTTTGATTACGTTCCGGAGCTGGCTGCGAACATTCAACGTTCGGATGATGGCTTGGTGTTCACGTTCGCGCTGCGTGACGGCGTGACTTTTCATGACGGGCGTCCGTTCACTTCGGCCGACGCCAAGTACACTTTGGACACTGTGTTGGCTTCGACGTTCGCCAAAGCCTCCAGTTTCTTTGAAGGCTCAGGCGCGAACAAGACGGCCTACGTTAAGAGTGTAGATGCCCCCGATGCACACACATTGGTTGTTCGCCTTAACAAGCAATGGACGGGATTACTGCCCAACCTGGTGCCCATCGCGATGATTCCGAAGGACAGTTACGAATCGCAAAAGACGCATCCGCTTGGTACCGGGCCATTCAAATTCAAGAGCTACGATCAGGTGCAACAGGTCGTCGACCTCGAGGCCAATCAGACGTATTGGGAGGGCGCGCCGCAAATCCCCGTCATTCGCGCACGCGCAATCAGCGAATCAAACACGATGCAGGCCGAGCTGCAGAGCGGACGCGTGGATATTGCTCCGTTGGCTACCAGCCTTTCGCCGGACGCGATCAATGGGCTGCGCCAGAATCCGAATCTATCGGTGCATCAGTTTGTCGGATCGAATCTGAATCTGCTTACGTTTAATACGACCGAGGCGCCACTCGACAATGTCAAAGTTCGCCAGGCTATCTCATACGCGATTGATCGCGAGAGCATGATCCGTGATCTGATCCGCGGCCAGGGCGCAATTGCTCATTCAATTTTGCCGGAAGCATCATGGGCGTACGCCAGGCAGCAGACTTACCAATTTGATCCAGCCAGGGCCAAGCAATTGCTTGACGAAGCCGGCTTTCGCGATCCCGATGGGGACGGGCCGCAGATGCGCTGGGCGAAACCTCTGCTGTTTCGTATTTCCGGCAGCAGCGCCGCGGCGCGCCAGTATGCGGGAGTAATTCAAAACTATTTGAAGAATGTCGGCGTGCCGGTGACGATCGAAACTTCGGAGTTCACCACGATGCTGGACCAACTGCGCTATGGTCAGTTTCAGATGACCTACGGCCAATGGGTTGGTGGTAATCAGGATCCGATCTTCTACCATGACTTGTTCGCGACCTCCGAAATCCCCACCCAGACGCGCGCGGCGCGCAATCGCAGCCGCTACAGCAATCCCGAGCTGGACAAGATTCTTGATGAAGCCGCAAACACCTACGACCATGCGAAGGCCGCGCCCTTGTATGCCAGGGCGCAGGAGATCATCAGCCGTGATGTGCCGGTGTTTCCACTCTGGTATCAGGCAAATATGGTGATCGCCAAAAAGAACGTGGGCAACATTCACGTCAACGCCAGCGGTGATTGGGGATTCATAAAGGACTTGACGGTGACGAAGTGACGGAGCGCAGGCATCTTGCCGGAGCTACTGGCTTCACTGCATCATCGGTGGGTGTCCACAACCGCTTGTAGTCTTTTCTGGCTCTCGCTCGATACGCTTACAAACTCAATGCCTGCTCCCGTCGGTGGCGCGCCTTCCATAACTCGGATTTGATAGCGCACCGCGCCTTTCAGATTGATAAGGCCCGCCCCTTCTTCCGTCCATCTAATATAGATTTCATCCCCCGACCTTAGTTCGCGCTTCGTCGCCAGGAAGCATCCGCTGACGCTTAGACTGGTGACCCGATCGTAATACTCACACTCAGGTCCCCAACCCCAGTCGGCAAAGAAATCTGCGTTGACGCGCGGGTGTCTTCTCTGCTCTATCGATCCCATAGGGGCGTTTCAGCTTTTGTCCGTTGTAATTCTGTCCAGCTCGGTCTGAATGGCTGGCCATGCGATCGCGCCCTCGCGAATCAGTCGCGGCTCAACGTCGCAAACATCCAACACCGTTGACGGTTGGTCCGTCGTGACCTCGCCGCCATCAACGATCAAATCGATTGCGCTATCAAAGTAGCTAAAAACCATCTGCGCAGTCGTGGCGGGCTCAGCGTTTGAGGGATTCGCACTCGTCGCAGTCAAGGCGCCGCCGCAGGCCCGCACCAGAGCGCGCACTCTATCATCAGCGGGTAAGCGCACGCCAATGGTTTCTGTGCCGGCGGTGATCTCGTTCGGAAGATCCAACGCTGCCTGGCCAATCAACGTCAAGGGTCCCGGCCAAAATGCTTTGGCTAACAGATCGAATGTCGGCGTGGGACTCGCGATGAAATGCTCCACCACTGCAAGATCGCTGATGATGATCAGAATGGGGTTGTGACTGCCCTTTAGCTGCTTGATTCTTTGCACTGCGTCGCGATGGAAAGGGTCCGCTCCCAAACCGTAGAAGGTGTCGGTGCGAAAAGCTATGACGCCGCCGCGGGCGATTGTCTCTGAGATCCGACGAAGAGATTGAGTTGTTTGAGAAATGATCACGCTATGCGGCCGAAAGCGCCGTCAGGCGCGAAATCTTTATAGAGTACCTGATGTTTGCGATCCTATGCCTCCTTTAGGAGCGACAACATTTCGCTCTTAAAGGAGCTGATTGGAATTAGGTGATGGGAACCGCTATAAACATCTGGCTCCTAACGGAGCGAAAGAAACCTTACGAGATTTTCACTCCATAGCCAAGACCATCACCAACCGCCAAAACCTCTGCCCACAGTTGTGGATGGTTGACGAAGTAACGGTTAAATTCGCGCAACGCCTCCGTCGATGGCTGCTGGTCCGGCGACCGAATCTCGCCCGCAACCTGACCGCCCCAGAGAAGATTATCGCAGAGGACTACGCCGCCAGTCCGCAGCTTCGGCAACGCCAAATCCAGATAACCGCGATATTCTTCTTTTACAGCATCAAGGAAAATGAGATCGAATGTTTCGTCGATTTGCGGAATTACTTCAAGCGCATATCCTTTTTCGATCCGGGCGCGCTCACGCAAACCAGCTCGAGTCAGATAACCTTCCGCCGCTTTGATCATGTCGTCGCTGGGGTCGATTGTGATGACCAACCCGTCTGTGCTCATTCCGCGCGCCAAATGAATGACTGAATAGCCAATCGCCATTCCACATTCGAGAGCCCGCCGGGCTTTGATGGCGCGGGCCGTGATTTCCAGAAACAACGCGACCTCCCGATCTGCTATGGGCACGCGATGCTCCGCCGCGTAAGCTTCCATCTCCGCGAGCAAGCCGTCGCTGGGCGGCAGCAGTTTGTCCAGGTACTGTGCTTGTTCAAGCTGAATGATGGCGTCTAGTTTTGCTTTCACTTGTCTTCCTTTTCCTGCGCTCCGGATCCAACCGCTACGTACCGCCTGCCCAGCCCGAGTTCTCTCAATTTATGTTGTAGTGACTGCCGATGCATCCCCAGCACCGAAGCTGCGCGCGTTACGTTGCCGCCCGATTCTTCCAGGCAACGGGCAATGTAGCGCCGCTCAAACTCGCGCCGGTCGTCGCGAAAGTCAGAAGTGTAAGGAACCAGGAGACTACCGTTCGAAGCGACTTCGACTGCCGCGATAGGAGTTCGTTCGGCTGGTCCTTCGCTTAGATCGAGGGCGTTCAGTTCGGGGCCTTCGGACATGATCGCGGCCCGTTCGATCGCGTTGCGCAGCTCGCGCACGTTGCCGGGCCAATCGTACTCCATCAACTTTCTCAGCGCGTCGCGTCCGATGGGGCGCTCAGGCAAACGATGACGTTCGGCAGCCTGACGGGCAAAGGCTTCCGCCAGGACGGGAATGTCCTCGCGTCGTTCGCGCAGCGGAGCAATGTCGACAGTAACCACGCGTAGGCGATAAAAGAGATCGGCGCGAAAATTTCCGTCGGCAATCTCTTCTTCCAAAGCGCGGTGCGTGGCACTGATGATCCGCACGTCTACCGGAATCGATTCGTCACCACCGAGTCTTTCAATCCGTCGCTCTTCCAGCGCGCGCAGCAGCTTTGCCTGGACGTTGGCGCTCATGTCGCCGATCTCATCCAGGAAGAGCGTGCCCCCGTTGGCCTGCTCGAATTTTCCCCGCCGGCGCGCTGCAGCCCCCGTAAATGCGCCCTTTTCATGGCCAAACAGCTCAGATTCAATCAGCTCAGTTGGCAGGGCCGCGCAGTTCACGGCGACGAAGGTCCCGCCGCTCCGGGTGGTGCTCCGGTCGTGGAGTTCGCGGGCCACCAATTCTTTTCCCGTGCCCGATTCACCCCGCACCAGGACCGTCGCGTCGGTGTCGGCGACCTTCTCAATCATCGCGCGCACGCGTTGCATCGCCGACGAATTTCCCAGCAGCGCCCCGCGCTGAGAGGTTTCGATTTCGATTCGACGCCGCAGTGAACGATTCTCACGACGAAGCTTAATCGTTTCGAAAGCGTTCTTGACGACCAGCCGGAGATCGTCCAGCTCGAAAGGCTTCGAGATGTAGTCATAGGCGCCGCTCTTCACTGCCTGGACCGCCAGGCGCTCGGAACCGTGCGCCGTGATAATTATGACCAGCGGCGCTTCGGTGTGATTGCTGTCACTTTCGGTTTGGAGCTCGTTGAGAAATTCGAGCCCACTAATGCCGGGAAGATTGACGTCGAGTAACAGCAGATCGAACTTTCGATCCCGCATCAAGACGCGAGCTGCTTCGGCGCTTTCGGCCTCGGCAATTCCATGACCGAAGGCCTCGAGCGCGCGCCTGATGCCATATCGCGCGGCCTCTTCGTCATCCACCACCAACAATCGCAAGTCGCTCTTTTCCATAAAGACTCCCCCAGAGTTTAATACTTTTCTACCGCTCGACTCTAGCAAATCCAGCGCCACAGGCTCGTCAATGGTACGATGGTCGTCATCTTCTAGGTTACAAGCATGCCGGCAATGAGCCCCCTTACCAAAGAAAGCCTGGTGAACGCAGCCGAGATCCTGGCCGCTCTTGATCCTCAGCTCGCATCCATTTACGAGCGCCATGGCCCGCCGCCCATGTGGGCGCGGCGACCGGGGTTTCCAACTTTGCTGCGGATCATTCTCGAGCAGCAGGTCTCCCTGGTGTCCGCCCGCGCGATGTTCGAACGTCTCAAAGCCAACGTCGAACCGTTCACGGCGCAACGCTTCCTTGAATCAGGAGAAACCTACCTGCGGTCGCTCGGCGTCACGCGACAGAAGGCGCACTACTGCATCCAGGTGGCGCAGGCTTTCACTAACGGCGAGCTAAATCACATTGCGAGGATGAACGACGAAGACGCTCACCAGACGCTGCTCTCCATCAAAGGCGTCGGCCCATGGACCGCAAATATCTATCTCCTAATGGCCCTGAGACGTCCCGACATCTGGCCCGATGGCGATATTGCCTTAGCAACTGCTCTGGGGAGATTACGCAAGATGAACACGCGACCGTCCTTCGCTGAGCTAGCAAGGATCGCCGAAGGCTGGCGTCCATATCGATCCGTTGCTGCGAGGATGTTGTGGCAGTATTATTTGGCGGAACGAGATGGAAGAAAGATTTGAAAGCAACGAACGAAGATAGTATTCTCAACGATAGTTATTCGGAGAATTGAAAGATGAGCCAAACCTTTGCAGAAGTAGTCGAGGACGTAAGGCAGCTCTCACCCGCAGAGAAGGAAGAACTGCAAGAAATCATAAAGAAGTCTCTCGTCGAAGAGAGACGCCGAGAGATTCTTGAAAACGCCGAAGCTGGCATGGAAGAAATGCGCCGCGGAGAGCTCGAGTCTTTCTCGAATGTAGACGACCTTATGGACTCCCTGTCTCATGACTGAGATCGTCCCAACCTCGGGATTTCGAAAAGCGTTCAGGAGGAAGGTTCGCGGCAACAAGAATCTGGAAGTGCGCTTCCGGGATCGAGTTGTGATATTTCAAACGAACCCCTTCAATCCGAGACTGAAGACACACCGACTATCAGGACAATTGGAGGGGCTTTGGAGCTTTAGCATCGACTACGATGTGAGAGTTGTGTTTTCATTCACTGAACCGGATCGGGCTTTGTTTGTCGATATGGGCTCTCACGACGAAGTCTACTAGGACCGCTGCGAGAAGCCCTTGAGTTACTGGGACCAACCCACGGCCTCACTTTGCAATCGTCGACTGCGCGGTGGAAACCTTGCCGACGCTGAGGTCTACGTTGCGCGGCACGTGTTCCATGGTCAATTCCATCAGCCGATCGACGACCGCTTTTAAGTCGTTGGTTTCGCTATAGACGCGCAGTTGTTCTTCGGCTGAGGTTCCCCGCTGGAGGATTGTGTGGATGTGCTCAACCTCTTTGCGCGAGCCCAGATCGTCCAGAACGTCGTCAACGAAATCCAGCAGCTCGAGGACCAGATCTCTGGTCGGCACTTCCTTCTGCTTACCGAAATCAATCATCTTGCCTTCCAGGCCCCAGCGCACCGCGCGCCACTTGTTTTCCTGGATCAGCATGCGCCGGTACAAACGAAAGCCTAGATTCTTTTCAATCAGCTTCGTCAGCTTAGCCACGATGGCCTGGAACAGCCCGGCGATAGCGACCGTGTCGTCCACCCGCGTAGGAATATCGCAGATGCGAAACTCGAGCGTTGGAAAAACGGGATGCGGCCGGCAGTCCCACCAGATTTTTTTGCCGTCGTTGATGCAGCCCGTCTTTACCAGCAGCTCGACGTAACGCTGAAACCCCGGATAAGAATCGAAGTGGTCGGGGATGTCGGTGCGGGGAAACTGCTTAAAGATTTCTGAACGGTAGGACTTTAGCCCGGTGTTGTGGCCCATCCAGAACGGCGACGACGTCGTGAGCGCCAGGACGTGCGGCAGAAAATAGCGCGACGCGTTCATGATGTGAATCTGACGCTCGCGATCCGGAATCCCGACGTGAACGTGCAAGCCAAAAATCAAAAGCGAACGAGCCACAGTTTGCAGCTCCTGCACCAGCAGCTCGTATCGCTCGTCATCGAAAATCTTCTGGTCCTGCCAGCGCGAAATGGGATGCGTCGACGCGGCCACGATCTTAAGTCCATTCTTCTCGGCCAAAGAAGCAATGACACCGCGCAGGTTCGATATATCAGCTCGCGCTTCCTGAATGTTCTTGCAGATGCCGGTGCCTACTTCAATCATTGACTGGATCATCTCGGGCTTAATCT